>Ga0183095_10041_pt2 | contig 616320 bp, 574 predicted proteins | sample BioMet4_FD_130346 | JGI IMG/M metagenome (GOLD analysis project Ga0183095, IMG submission 130346) | Microbial communities from bioreactor (seeded with sewage sludge) at LBNL, California, USA - Biofuel metagenome 4 (v2) (version 3) | ecosystem: Engineered > Bioreactor > Anaerobic > Unclassified ... | reverse complement strand
CAATTACGAACGCATTAACATGAAAGACGGCCTTACTCCTTTTGAAATCCGGAGCAAGGCCGCCTAATTTGAAGCTATTCTGCGACAGGGTTTTTATTTCTTTGTCTCTTCAGCCGGGGTCGGTCCAAGATACGGCAAGGGGTGTTTTGCATAGCAGGCCTACTTTTTTAGTTTACTCGCTGGCAAGCACTTTGACCGCCGCACTGCACCCGATGCGCGCACAGCCCGCCTGCAAAAACTGCTCGATCTGCTCGCGGGTGCGAATACCGCCGGAGGCTTTGATTTGCACGCCCGGCCCGATATGGCTGCGAAACAACGCAATATCTTCCAGCTGCGCGCCCGCCGTGCCAAACCCGGTGGAGGTCTTGATAAAATCGGCCCCGCCTTTTGTCACGCAGCCGCACAGGGCAATTTTTTCTGCCTGAGTCAAGTAGCAAGTCTCGACGATCACCTTTAAAATATGGCTGCCAGCGGCCGCTTTCAGCGCGGCGATCTCGGCCGTGACACGATCAAAAGCGCCGTCTTTCACATCGCCCAAATTGACCACGACATCCACTTCATTTGCGCCGCCTGCCAGCGCCTCTTTTGCTTCGCACACTTTAGCTTCTGTGGTGGCATACCCCAAAGGGAACCCGATGACCGTGCACAGGTTGAGCGCCGGGTAGGCCGCGTGGGCGCGCGCCACAAACGCCGGTGGAATACAGGCCGAAGCGGTGGCATATTGCAGCGCTTCTTCGCACAGCTGCGCAATATCCTGCCAGGTGGCGGTGGCTTTCAGCTGGGTGTGGTCCACCTTGGCCAGCATTTCGCTTTTATTCATTTAAAGCCCTTCTTTCTGCTGTTTGCTTTTCTGCTGTTTTACTGCTTCTATTATACACAATACCACCCCGCACAGCCACCCCAAACCGCAACGCGGCAGTTTGACAAACCACAGATAGTTTGCTACAATGAAAGCACAAAAGTTTATCTTTTTGGTATACTTTAAATATATTTTAACACACGGGCAAATTGCCCGTACCTCCCCCTTTGGGGGCAAAGGAGGTTTTACCTATGCAATGCGACCTAAAAGACCAGGCAAACCATGTCGCCGGTAAAGCCAAAGAGGCTGCCGGCAAACTGACCGGCCAGCAGGAGCTGGAGCTGAAAGGCAAACTGCAGGCCATGGGCAGCGAGGTTTCACAGCAGGGCAAACAGCTTGGCAACAAGCTTTCGCAGCAGGGCAGCAAGCTTTCAAAGCAGGGCAAGCAGCTTGGCAAAGAACTGAAAGAGACCCTGGCAGAAAAAGCAAATGACCTGCTGGACGAATTGCAGGATAAAAAAGACCAACACGACAAAACGAAGGAGGACTAAGTATGCCACAGATCAGCAGTATTCTGGTTTGGATTATTTTAGGCGGGTTTTCCGGCTGGATCGCGAGCAAGATCATGAAACGGGATGCCCAGATGGGCATTGGGCTCAACATCATCGTTGGCATCATCGGCGCTTTTGTGGGCGGCTGGGTGTTCAGCTTGCTGGGCTGGGGCCCCGCTACCGGGCTTAACCTGTGGAGCTTTTTTGTTGCCGTTGCAGGCGCGGTGCTTTTCCTTGGTGTCGTGGGCCTGTTTACCAAAAAGCGTTGACCCCTTTTCGCTTTATCTCTTTGGCTTTACTATCAAACAGGGCCCTGCCAAATGGCAGGGCCCTGTTGTTTTGTTTGTTTTCATAGGGGGCTTTCCCGGTCAGTCTGCGCCGTTCAACTCGCGCTCGTGCCGGCGCTGCATGGGCACATACGGCACGTGGGGTGCCACACTTTTGTAGGCCGGGCGGATGATCTTGCCCGCGGTGGCCAGCTCTTCCAGCCGGTGGGCGCTCCACCCCGCAATGCGCGCGATGGCAAAAATGGGGGTGTAGAGCTCGGTGGGCAGGCCCAGCATGCGGTAGACGAACCCGCTGTAAAAATCGATATTCGCCGAAACGCCCTTGTACATCTTGCGGCGCTGGGCAATGATCTGGGGCGCAAGGCGCGCCACGCGGTCGTACAGCTCGTACTCTTTTTCTGTACCCTTTTCGCGCGACAGCTTTTCCACAAAGCCGCGAAACACCTCCGCGCGCGGGTCGCTGATCGAGTACACGGCGTGCCCTACCCCGTAAATCAGGCCCGCTTTGTCGAAGGCCTTCTTTTCCAATAAATCGATAAGGTACTGCGAAACCGCGTCCTCATCCTCCCAGTCGGTGAGGTGCTGCTTCATATCCTCAAACATTTCAGCCACCTTGATGTTGGCGCCGCCGTGCTTTGGCCCTTTGAGCGATGCCAGCGCCGCCACCATAGCAGAATAGGTGTCGGTGCCGGACGTGGTGACGACCCGCGCGGCAAATGTGGAATTGTTGCCGCCGCCATGCTCGGCGTGTAATACCAGCGCAAGGTCCAGCACGCGGGCTTCGAGCTGGGTAAACGAGCCGTCCGGGCGCAGCATCTGCAAAATATTTTCTGCGGTGGAAAGCTGGGGCTGCGGCGGGCGGATGACCAGCGTTTTGTCGTCATGGTAATAGGTGTGTGCCTGATAACCATACACCGCCAGCATCGGGAACAGCGCAATCAGTTCTAACGACTGGCGCAGCACATTGGGCAGCGAGGTGTCCTCGGCCTTATCGTCATACGAATACAGCGTCAGCGTGCTGCGCGCAAGGCTGTTCATGATATTGGCACTGGGGGATTTTAAAATGATATCCCGCACAAAGGCCGTGGGCAGGTTGCGGTAATCAGCCAGCAGGCGGCAGATCCACTCGTAATGTGCACTGTCCGGCAGCTCGCCAAACAACAACAGATAAGTAGTTTCTTCGTACCCATAGCGCCCGTCCGCCAAAAAGCCGTCGATCAGCTCGCGCACATTGACGCCGCGGTAATACAGCTCGCCCGGCGCGGGTACCAGCTCGTCCCCCTCTTTGCGGGTGGCGATCACATCCGACACATTGGTCAGCCCGGTCAGCACCCCCCGGCCGTTTTCATCACGCAGGCCGCGCTTGACCTGATATTGTGCAAATAGCTCGGGCGCAATGGTATTGTGCTGCAGCCCCATTTCGCTTAAATCGCGAATAGCGGGCGTAATATTTGAAAAGTTATAGTTTCCCATGCAGTTCCTTTCCCGGGCGGCCCTACGCAGCACCCGCTATCCTGTTTTACATTTTGTTTTGTAATTCATTATACGTAATCTTTGGCATTTTGCGCAAGCTTTATTTTGTAAACTGTTGTGAACTGTAAGGACCATTTCTGCAAAAAAGAGGTGCCAAAAACGGCGCGAACCTAAGGTTCCGCGCCGTTTTACTTACTTAAAATCAACTGTGGGGCCGCGCCGTTTAGTTCAGAATGGCAAGCTCGGTCTCCGCATCGAACAGATGCATCTTTTTGGTCTCAAATGCAACCTTGATATGGCCGCCGTGCTTGCTGGTGGTGGTGGGGGCTACGCGGGCAGTCATCTTGGCACCGCGGCACTCAAGGTACAGGTAGACCTCGCTGCCCATCAGCTCGGAAACATCCACATCGGCTTCAAAAGTCTCTTCGGGGTGGGCCGCAACAAAGTCGGAATCATCTTTGATGTCCTCGGGGCGCACACCAACTTTGATGGCCTTGCCCACATAGCTGTCCAGCCCTTCGTTGGCTGCAACCTTTTCTGCGGGGATCGGCAGCTTCTGGTCGCCAAAATCGCAGTAGAACTTGTCGCCCTCTTTGACCAGCGTCGCGTCCATAAAGTTCATTTGCGGGCTGCCAATAAAGCCTGCCACAAACATATTGCAGGGGAAGTCGTACAGGTTTTGCGGGGTATTGACTTGCTGGATGACACCGTCTTTCATGACGACGATGCGGTCGCCCATCGTCATAGCCTCGGTCTGGTCATGGGTGACGTAGACAAAGGTAGTGCCAAGACGTTTGTGCAGCTTGATGATCTCGGTGCGCATCGCGGTGCGCAGTTTGGCATCGAGGTTCGACAGGGGCTCATCCAGCAAAAACACGGCCGGGTTGCGCACCATGGCGCGGCCAAGGGCAACACGCTGGCGCTGGCCACCGGACAGTGCCTTCGGTTTGCGGTCCAGCAAATGTTCAATGTCCAGCACCTTTGCAGCTTCGTGCACGCGGCGCTCGATCTCTTCTTTCGGGGTCTTGCGCAGCTCCAGGCCAAACGCCATGTTTTTGTACACTGTCATGTGCGGGTACAGTGCGTAGTTCTGGAACACCATTGCAATGTCGCGGTCCTTCGGGGGCACGTCATTGACCATTTTATCGCCGATGTAAAGCTCGCCTTTTGAAATCTCTTCAAGACCCGCGATCATGCGCAGCGTAGTGGACTTGCCGCAACCGGACGGCCCGACCAGGATGATAAACTCTTTGTCCTCAATTTCAAGGTTAAAATCTTGGACCGCGGTGACATCACCGGGGTAGACTTTGAAAATGTTTTTCAGGCTAATGCTTGCCATAACAAGACCTCCGTGTTGTTTTATTGCAGAAAGTTGACCTTTCGTGCGTTATCTATTACAATAATAACACCGATTTACCCATTTTAAATAGCAAAATATTGATGTGTGGTGTCAAATATGATTTTTGATCCTGCCGCGCTTTGCGGCGCGGGCGAACTGTTGCATGCCACCGGCACGCAGCCGGTACCACTGCAAACGGGGCTGTGGCTGGTTGCCACCACTGCGGGGCGCTGTGCGTGTGCCGGCCCGCAAAGCGACCCCTTTTTATTAGAGCAAGGCCAGCTTTTACTTACCGCCGGGCCTTTGACCCTTTACCCCACCATGCCCTGCACGTTTGACGGCGTGCGCTTTGCGGGCAGCCTTGCGCAGGCCATTCTGGCGGCACTGGCAACGCCCGTGGCCGAAGACAATGCCCGTTGCCCCGGCGTGGCGCAGACACTACAACGGCTGGCAAATAAAGAATTGCCCCCCACCCCCACGCTGCTGTTTGACCTTCTGTGCCTTGTGTCGCGGCTGGATGAAGCACCGGCACCGGCGGGCCGGCTGGTGGCGCAGGCCATTGCCGCCATGCGGCATAACTATGCCAACCTGTACGGCGTGCAGGAGCTCAGTGACGCGCTGGGGGTAAGCAAAAGCCACTTGGTGCGGGCCTTTAGGGATGCGACCGGCACCACGCCGGGGCGCTATTTGACCACTGTGCGCATTGAAGCCGCAAAGCAGCTGCTGCGCAGCACCGACGCCCCGCTGGAGCTGGTGGCCAGTCTTGCGGGGTTTTCAAGCGCCAATTACCTGTGCCGCGTGTTCCACACCGAGACCGGCAGCACCCCCGCGGCGTTTCGTGCGGCGGCCGACCACGGCCCCGACACCTTGAAAATGGATGAAATCTATGTGTAACCTGTACAAACCTGCCGTGTTTTACAATTTCTTTGCCCGGATTGTTTGACACTGCCCAAACCCCGGTGTAAAATGGGAGAGTGTATGCGACCGCGCTGCCCCGCCCCCCACACAGGCTGGCCCTTTTCTCCCTTTTGCGGCGGCGCAATTTGTAAAAGATTAGGCGGTAATCAAATGGCTTTTCTCGAAAAGATTTTCGGCAACTTTTCCGGCAAGGAGCTTAAAAAAATCCGGCCCATCGCCACTGCGGTGCTGGAACTGGAAGACAAGTACAAAGCTTACTCCGATGCTGAGTTGCAGGCGGTCACCCCCGCCCTCAAACAACAGCTTGCAGACGGCAAGACACTGGATGATATTCTGCCCGATGCTTTTGCGGTCTGCCGCGAAGCATCCAGCCGTGTGCTGGGCATGCGGCATTTCCCGGTACAGGTCGTCGGCGGCATTGTGTTGCACCGCGGCGAAATTGCCGAAATGAAGACCGGTGAAGGCAAGACCCTTGTGGCGACCCTGCCGGTCTACCTGAACGCGCTGTCCGGTGAAGGCGTACACGTCGTCACCGTCAACGATTACCTTGCCAAACGTGACTCGGAGTGGATGGGCAAGGTTTACCGTTTTCTGGGCCTTTCGGTTGGCCTTGTCGTGCATGACATGCCCGGCACCGACCGCAAAAAGGCATATAACTGCGATGTCACTTACGGCACCAACAACGAGCTGGGGTTCGATTACCTGCGTGACAACATGGTCACCTATAAAGAGCAGATGGTGCAGCGCGGCCACGTGTTTGCCATCGTCGATGAGGTTGACTCCATCTTAATTGATGAGGCGCGTACCCCGCTGATCATCAGCGGCGAGGGCGACAAATCCACCGAGATGTACCGCACGGCCGACGAGTTTGTCAAGCGCCTCAAGGCAAAGGTATTTGCCGATGTGGATGACAAAGAAGAGCACGACGACGAAGTGGGCGACGACATCGACTACATCGTGGTCGAAAAGCAAAAGACTGTCACACTGACCCAGCGCGGCATCAAAAAGGCCGAAGATTATTTTCACATCGACAACCTTGCCGACGCGGACAATATGACACTGGCCCACCACATCAACCAGGCTATTCGCGCCCACGGCATCATGAAACTGGATGTCGACTACGTGGTAAAAGACGGCGAAGTCATCATTGTGGATGAGTTCACCGGCCGTTTGATGCTGGGCCGCCGCTTCAACGAGGGCCTGCATCAGGCCATTGAGGCCAAAGAGGGTGTCAGCGTACAAAAGGAATCCAAAACGCTGGCGACCATCACGTTCCAGAACTATTTCCGCATGTACAAAAAGCTGTCCGGCATGACCGGTACCGCCAAGACCGAGGCCGACGAGTTCAACGAGATCTATGGCTTGAGCGTCGTGGAAGTGCCCACCAACCAACCGGTCATCCGCGATGACATGGGCGATGTGGTGTACAAGACCGAAAAGGCCAAATTCAACGCGGTCATCGACCAGATCGCCGAATCGCACGAAAAAGGGCAGCCGGTGCTGGTGGGTACCATCAGCATTGAAAAGAGCGAACTTTTGTCCACACTGCTCAAACGCCGCGGCATCCGCCACGAGGTGTTGAACGCTAAATACCACGAAAAAGAGGCCGAGATTGTTGCACAGGCAGGCAAATTTGGCGTCGTGACCATCGCGACCAACATGGCCGGCCGTGGTACCGATATTATGCTGGGCGGCAACGCCGAGTATATGGCAAAGGCAGATTTGCGCAAGCAGGGCTTTGAGGACGAGCTGATTGCCGAGGCCGACGGCCACGCCGAGACCGAGGACGAAGATGTTTTAAAAGTGCGCGCCGCCTTTACCGAGGCGCTGGCGAAATACAAACCGATTGTTGCTGCCGAAGCAGATAAAGTATGCGCCGCGGGCGGCCTGTTTATCATTGGCACCGAGCGGCACGAGTCCCGCCGCATCGACAACCAGCTGCGCGGGCGTTCCGGCCGTCAGGGCGACCCCGGCGCAAGCCGGTTCTTCCTGAGCCTGGAAGACGATTTGATGCGTCTGTTCGGCGGTGACCGGGTGCAAAACCTGATGGACACGCTGGGCGTGGACGAGGACACCCCGATCGAAAACCGCATGATCACAAACACCATTGAAAGCGCGCAGAAGAAGATCGAGGGCCAGAACTTCAGCATTCGTAAAAACGTGCTGTCGTTCGACGACGTCATGAACAGCCAGCGCGAGACCATTTATGGCCAGCGCAACCAGGTGTTGCAGGGCGACGATGTTTCGGCCAGCGTGCGCGCAATGATGGAAGAATCCATCACCGAGACGATTGCCATGTACACCACCGGCGAAACGACCGCTGAGTGGGACCTTTCCGGCCTGCGCGACCATTACCGCGGCTGGCTGTGCCGTGACGGCGATTTTGCTTACAGCGACGAAGAGCTTGCCAAACTGACCCGCGAAGACTTGAACAAATTGCTGATTGACCGTGCAACCAAAATTTGTACCGATAAAGAAGCCCGCTACGGCAGCCCGATGATGCGCGAACTGGAGCGTGTGGTGCTGCTGAAAACCGTGGACATGAAGTGGATGGAGCACATCGACAACATGGACGAACTGCGCAAGGGCATTTACCTGCGCAGCTACGGCCAGCGCAACCCGGTGGTTGAATACCGTATTGAGGGTTTTGACATGTTTGACGACATGATCGCCTCGATTCGTGAGGATACCACCCGCCTGCTGTTGACGGTGGAAATCCGTACGAAAGAAGAGCCCAAGCGCGAGCAGGTAGCTGTGCCGATGGGCGAAGGGGTTGGCGGCACCAAAACCAACACCAAGACCCCCGCTAAGGTAATTAAAATTGGCCGCAACGACCCGTGCCCCTGTGGCAGCGGGCTGAAGTGGAAAAAATGCACCTGCAAAGAATATCACCCTGAACTGTAATTGATGAAAAGCTTGCCTGTGGGGTTCCTCTTGCGCTGAATGGGCAACGGGAACCGCCTTTTGGGCAGAGCATCACAATTGTAATATAAAAATGGCGCAGCTTTATGCTGCGCCATTTTTGCTGTTTTACTGGTACTGTTCCCCGGCTGCCCCCTGCCGCCGCCCGTAACGCCTGTCGTGGAATCAAGTCGATTAAAAAAGTTGCTTTTTGCTTTGACCCCTGTACTGACGAGCAAAGTGCCGGCGCATATGGGGCCCTAGGACAGAAACTTACTTTGCATACGGTAAACGCCAAACATGCTTGTTTTGTGTTACAATTACGGGGTAACAAATACTCGCCGTTTTGCCATTTATACGGTTTTGCGTGGCATTGTCACCCTGTTGTTTTATAATGCAAAGGTAAATACCTCGTATAAAAATGGAACATTATTTGAAAGAACGCGTAAAAAAGCTCAGAGAAAGCCCATTGATTGGAAGGTGTAAAAACAAAATGAAGCAGATCAAAATGGTAATGGCCGATGTTGATGGAACGCTTTTGTGTGACGAAGGGTATGTCACGCCCAAAACGGTAGCGGCCATTCGGGCAATAAAAGACAAGGGCCTTCTTTTTGGCCTTGCCACCGGCCGCGACGCCATCTCCTGCAAAAACTTGTTAGAAACATGGCACATTGCGGGCCTTGTAGATGTTATTGTCGGTATGGGCGGCGGTGAAATAGATGATTTATCACTTGGCATTCAAAATTCCAGTTATCCGCTTGACGGCGAGCTGATTTTGCAGATTATTCAGCATTTTGAAGATATGGATGTGAACTTTTGCATCCCAAAAGACGGAATTTTGCTGGGCTACCGTGAAGACGAGTATATCCGCATGCTCTCAAAAAGTGACCGGCTGCCCTACCAAGTGGTGGACTTTCAAAAGCTGCTGCAAACTCCCCAGGGTAAACTGATGATCATCTGCGCCCCCACTGCCATGCCAGCCGTTATGGAGCGCAGTAACACCTTTCGCAATTCTTCTTCTAAAAGTGCCTGCCTGAAAACGGCGAGTGTCCTTTTTGAATATATGGACCCCCGGGTGACAAAAACCAACGGGCTGAAAGAGGCGTTACAACTGCACGGGCTGACACTGGACAACCTGCTTGTATTTGGCGATGCGGATAACGATGAGGATATGGTGAAAAATGCGGGCATCGGCGTGGCGATGGAAAACGGAAGTGAAAAAACAAAGCGGGCCGCTGACTACATTACCGGGGATAATAACCACGATGGGATTGCCCGGTTTTTAGAACACTATCAATTTTAATGGCTGGGCCCTCACCGCTGAAAAGCGTCCGCTTTTTAACACCCTTTTTTATAAAGGACAGTGTGGGAAAACCGCTTTATTTTCATACCGCACACAAAGCAGCAGCCGGTGAACCTTTTTGAAGCTCGCCTATTTGCTGCTTTGCCGTTTCTTTTGCGCCATACTACCCGCCCTCACCGGGCGGCTTTGCCGTGGCTGCCAAAGCCTGCGGCTGCCCGCCCTTGCGCCCATGAACCAAAGCCCTGCCACTAAAATAACACACGGATTTCTTTTGACAGTGTGACCCGATTTGTTTACAATAAAAGAAAAACTGATTTCACAAAGGAGCGACCTTTATGGCGCAGTATCACTTGCCCAAAATTGACCTGCATCTGCATCTGGACGGCTCTATGTTGCCCGAAACTGCGTGGGACCTTGCAAAACAGCGGGGCATCAAGCTGCCTGCCGACGACCTTGCGGGCTTTCGGCAGTTCATCGTGGTCACTGCCGACTGCCGCAGTGTCAACGAGTATTTAAAACGCTTTGAACTGCCGCTGCAACTGTTGCAGGACAAAGATGCCCTGTGCCGCGTGACGCGGGAGCTGATCGGCCTTTTGGCCTCTCAAGGGCTAGTTTACGCTGAAATACGCTTTGCGCCGCAGCTGCACCTGCGTGAGGGGCTGACCCAGCGCGATGCCATTGAGGCGGTTCTGCGCGGCCGGGCCGAGGGCCTTGCCGCAAACCCTGGTATTGGCATTGGTATTTTGCTGTGCGCCATGTCGGTAGGGCCCGAGACGGTCAATATGCAGCAAAACCTGGAGACGGTCACTCTGGCACCCGACTACCTTGGCAAAGGGGTCGTTGGGGTAGACCTTGCCGGGGCCGAGGGCATTGTGCCGCTGAAAAATTTTGCGCCCATATTTGCACTTGCCACAAAGCTTGGCCTGCCGTTTACCTGCCATGCGGGCGACAGCCAGGGCCCCGACACGGTGCGCGACGCCATGGATTTTGGTGCAAAACGCATTGGCCATGGCCATCATATTGCCGACGACGAGGCGCTGTGCCGCCGCGCCGTGCGTGACGGCGTGACCCTTGAAATTTGCCCCACCAGCAATATTCAGTGCCAAAGCCAGCCCAGCTATGCCGCCCACCCCGCAAAGCGCCTGCTGGATGCCGGGCTGCGGGTGACCATCAACACCGACAACATGATCTTGTCCGGCATTGACCTTGACATTGAATACGACCATTGCCTGAACGACATGGGCTTTAGCCGTGCCGACCTTGTGAAAATGTTGCATTACTCTGCCGACGCCGCTTTTGTCAGCGAAACTGAGCGTCAGGCACTGCACGCCAAAATAGACGCCGCACAGTAACGGGTGCCTTTTTGCCCCGCGGCACAGCTTTTCAATCTGCTTCTTTCACTTTTTTCGAGATTTCGAGAGATTGAGAGAGCTTGAGCGCGATTTCGAAAGATTCGAAGTTTTCTTTCTCGCCCCTGTGTTCCCGCCGCCCCCCGGGGCCGCTAGGGGGCGTGGGGGCCGATTGCAAAAGCACCTCTTGTATGGTTTAATTAATACAAGCGGTAAGGAACAGCAATTGCGAGCATTATCCGGTTAACCAAAACGCCACACCGCACGGCAGGGCCCCTGCCCGCGCGGTGCGGCGTTACCGCAGATCGTATCAACTGTTTAGATAAAGATCGTATTTAAAGGAGGTCTCTTGTGGGAAGATCAGGTGGAGGCGGCGGAGGTTTCTCCGGCGGCGGTGGCTTTGGTGGAGGCGGCTTCGGCGGCGGTTTCTCCAGTGGCGGCGGCTTTGGCGGCGGCTTTTCTGGGGGCGGGCGCAGCGGAGGCGGCGGACACAGCGGCGGTGGCAGCTTTGGCGGCAGCAACAACGGGTTTGGTGGTCGCCCGTTCTTTGGCGGCCTTTGGGGCCCTGTCATCATCAGCAATACCACCCGCAATTACGGGGGTGGCAACGGCCCATCCAACAACAATGGCGGGGGCAACAACGGCAATAACGGCAGCAACCGTGGCTGCGGCACTGCACTGGCCATCTTCATCGTCATTATGGTATTTCTTGTTATCGTTGCCCCGTTACTTTCCAGCGGTGGTTCCAGCGGCGGCGTTTCCAAATCGACCGTAGCACGCGAACCCCTTGCGGCAGGCGCGGTGCAGGAAACCGATTATTACACCGACGAGCCGGGCTGGATCTCCAGCAAAAGCACACTGCTGAACGGCATGAAAGAGTTTTACGAAAAAACCGGTGTACAGCCCTACCTTTATATCGCAAACTCAGTGGACGGCACAACGACCCCTACTACCAGCCAGCTGACAGCCTACGCAAAGCAGCTTTACAGCGAAAAGTTTACCGATCAAGGTCACTTTTTACTGGTTTTCTGCGATGACGGCAAAGGTTCTTTCAATGCAGGCTACTGGATGGGCGATCAGGCGCGCGCGGTGCTGGACGACGAAGCCCTTGACATTTTTGCCGGGTACATGAAGAAGTATTACCCCAGCGATATGAAGGAAGACGAGTTCTTTTCGACCACCTACGCAAAGACCGCCGAGCGCATTATGACGGTCACTAAATCCGAATGGCCGCTTGCGACCACCGTGATTGTTGTTGTGGTTGCCATAGTCGTGATCGTTTCTCTTTTGTATACATGGTGGAAAAAATCGAAAGAGCAAAAGAATGTGGAAGCCAAGCGGACGGCAGATATTTTGAACACCCCGCTTGAAAAGTTTGGCGACAGCGAAGTAGAGGACCTTGCCAAAAAGTACGAAAACAAAACTGCCGACGGCAAAGATTTGGACCCATGGGACCCCAAATTCGGTAAAAAGTAAAGATACTGCCCCTGCACGGCAGCGCGCCGTGCTTTCATACGAACATTCACCTACTTAAAATTAACAGGAGGCATTTCTAATGGGTATTCTTTCAAGATTTAACGACATCATTCAGGCCAACATCAACGCTGCGCTGGACAAACTGGAAGACCCGTCCAAAATGATCGACCAGTACCTGATCGATATGACCGAAAGCCTTGCCGAAGTGAAAAAAGAGGCTGCCAGCGTGCTGGCAGAGGAAGCCCGCACCAAACGTCTGGTAGAGGAAAACAAGAACGACGTTGAAAAGTATGCGGCTCTCGCCAAAAAGGCCCTGCAATCCAGCAACGAGGGCGATGCCAAGGTGTTTATCTCTAAAAAGCAGGAGCTGGAGAACGCCGGGGCAGGCCTTGCAGCCGCCTATGCCACCGCACAAGAAAATGCGCAGAAAATGCGGCAGATGCACGACAAGCTGGTCAGCGACATTCAAACACTGAACAACCGCCGCGAAATGGTAAAAGCCAAAGTGGCAGTCGCCCGCACGCAGGAGAAAGTCAACGAGTTCACCTCTGCATCCGACAAGGCCGCCGGTGCCGCCAGTGCGTTTGACCGCATGGAGGACAAGGCAGACCGCATGCTGGACGAAGCCACCGCGATGGCCGACTTGAACTCGCAACCGGTCGATGAGGCACAAAAGCTGGAAGAAAAATATGCCAACGCCAGCACCGATGCTTCGGTGGATGAAGAGCTGGAAAAGATGAAAAAGGACCTTGGCCTGTAAGCACAGTACGGCCCCAGGGCTTTGCCGCTGAGTAAAAGAGGCGCGTGCCCTGTCCCTGATAAAACTGCCCCAGCCACAGCAAGGCGATGCCCTGTTGCGGCAGGCAAATAGCACACAAGCAAAGCACCCCGCTTCGGGTTAACCCGAAGCGGGGTGCTTTTGTTTATTCCGGCTTTAAATTACACAGCGCTCAGCGCACTTTGGCGATCAGCTGAATCATATTAAAGTATTTTCCGCCCTCTGCCCGCATCATTTCAATATCATGTGCCACTACCGGGTGGTCTGCGGTCAGCCATTCTTGCCAGGCCTGCACACAACTGGCCATCTCGCGGCAATCGACTAGCTCAACACCACTTTCTTTACTCCACAGCTCTTTCCACCAACTGAGGGAATGCATTGTCCGCTCTACTTCACTGTTCCAAAACGGGCACATTTCTGCGGGCACGTCTTTGCCAAACTCCTGCTGCAACCCGGGGATCGCCGCCGCGAGGTGTCTCCAAAATAATGGTAGGCATCCACCGTAAACAGCAAGTCAAAGTATCGTTCTGCGAAGGGCAGCCCTTTGGTCACATCCACTGAAAGGGGGATCGCTCTGTCGGCAATGCCCAGCGTTTCAAAACGCTCGCTGTTTGCAGTCGGCGAGACCCACAAATCGGCGGCAAACACCGTTGCGCGGTATTTTTGCGCCAATAACAGGGTAGAAAGCCCCGCCCCGCAGCCAAGGTCCAGCACTCTGCTGCCCGCGGGGATCGAAAGGCTGTCGGCCAGCTCTTCTGCCACTCTCATCGCATTGGGGCCCATCATGGTCGCCCGCAAAAATTCCATATTCTCGGGGTTTGCCATAAATTCTTCTGTAAAGGGATTCATGTCGTTTTCCTTTCTGTTGGCCCTGCAGGGGGGATAAAAGCAACTGCGTTTTTTGCATTTTTGCTTTTTTGCGCCTCTTAGCAGTAACCCTGCAAGACGTTTTGGGCAACACAAAATAAGGCAGCCAGCGCTGCCCTGATTGCTTTCTAACGTCTTACAGAATGACCGACATCAACACACATCCTTTTCTATAGTGCAATCATAACACAAGTGTGGCTTATATAGCAACGCCCCTTGCGGCTGTTTGGCTATTTACCGGCGTGCTACTGTTCTTTTTTCACCTTTGCGGCCCCGCCCGTTGCGGCAAGCCCTGCTTACAAAAAGAGGCCCCGCCAACTGGCGGGGCCTCTTTTGCTGTGATCTTTATCCCTTTGCGGCACCGGGGGTCAATACCCCATTTCACCGCTCAGGCTCTCGTCCTGCGCGACCCACTCACTCTCCACATCCACCGTGCGGTAATGGTCGTCATCCACCCGCACGATTACCTTAGAAATGCCCGCGTTGATGACCATGCGCTTGCACATGCTGCAACACATGGCGTTTTCAACATATTCGCCGGTGCGCGCATTGCGGCCCGAAAGGTACAGCGTCGCGCCAATCATCGAGCTGCGCCCGGCGCTGATGATAGCATTGGCCTCTGCGTGCACACTGCGGCACAGCTCGTACCGCTCGCCGCGGGGCACCTGCATTTTTTCGCGAATGCATACCCCAAGGTCACTGCAATTTTTGCGCCCGCGCGGGGCCCCCACATACCCGGTGGAAATGATCTCGTCGTTTTTTACGATGATCGCCCCGTAGTTGCGGCGCAGGCAGGTGCCGCGCAGCGAAACCGTGTCTGCAATATCTAGATAATAATTAATCTTGTCTCTGCGTGCCATGAAAACACCTCTGCTTCCTTGCCCGGCAGGCACGCGGCCCGCTGTGGCTTCTTTTTTTATCATACCGGATTTTCCCCGCCCGCGCAATAAAAAAAACAGATTTTACGTTTGCGCCCCGCCCACGGCGGTGTTTTTTTGCTTCTGCTGCACAGCAGGTCACAATGTGGTATACTAGATACTACTAAAAGTCACGTTGCCGGGGCGTGCCCCCGCTACAAAAGGAGCGTTTTCATGCCCAACCTCACCGACCCCAAAGTCATCCGCGCGCTGTGTGAGCGCCACGGGTTTACCCTCTCCAAGGGCTTTGGGCAAAACTTTATCGTCAACCCCGGCATCTGCCCCAAAATGGTCGAGGCGGCCGGCATTGACCAAAGCTGCGGCGTGCTGGAGATCGGCCCCGGCATTGGGGTATTGACCAAAGAAGCCGCCCTGCGGGCCGCCAAGGTGGCTGCCATTGAGGTGGACAGCCGCCTGTACCCGGTGCTGGGTGAAACGCTGGCGGAGTTTGACAACGTGCAGATCATCCCCGGTGATGTGCTAAAGCTGGACCTTGCCGCGCTGATTCGGCAGCAGTTTGACGGGCTAAAGGTCGCCGTGGTGGCAAACCTGCCCTACTATATCACCAGCCCCATTTTGATGAAGCTATTAGAAGATAAACTGCCGATTGAAAGCATTACCGCCATGGTGCAAAAAGAGGCCGCCGACCGCATTTGCGCAAAACCCGGCAGCCGCGAAGCCGGTGCCATCAGCCTTGCCGTGCACTATTGGGCCGAGCCTAAAATTTTGTTTACGGTCTCCCCCGGCAGCTTTACCCCGCCGCCAAAGGTCACCAGTGCCGTGATACAGCTTGCGGTGCGCAAAACGCCGCCGGTCACCCCCAAAAGCCCCGCGCGCATGTTTGGGGTCATCAAGGCGGCATTTGGCCAGCGGCGCAAAACGGCGGTCAACGCCATTTCGTCCGGGCTTGCGCTGCCAAAGGCCAGTGTGGAACAGGCGGTCGCCACGTTGCAAAAGGGCGCCTTAGTGCGGCCCGAACAGCTGACGCTGGAAGACTTTGCCCAGTTGAGCGACTTGCTTTAAGTTTTTGTATTTTAACATTTAATAAATACAAATTGTATTTATTGCCAGTCCACGGCTGGCCCGGCACCTGATTAAAAAAGCGGCGGCCCTTTGGGGCTGCCGCTTTTTATGCCTTTTGCTCAACCGGCGGGGCCGGGTGAAAGTAAATATAAATATCGCAATACACATCACCCGGCAGCCGAAACCCACCGGGGACGGTACCCACCTGAACAAAACCCAGCTTTTTGTACAACTTGATCGCCACCGCATTGGTGGCAACGACAGCATTAAACTGCAACCCTGTAAACCCATACCCCGCAAGCTGGCTGAGGCAATGGCGCACCAGCCCTTCGCCGACATGCTGCCCGCGCACCGCACTGTCCACCGCATAGCTGGCATTTGCAATATGCGCGGCGCGGCCAATGTTGTTCGGGTGCAGGATATACAGCCCCGCAACCCTGCCATCCAGCACCGCCAGCGTGGTACAGGTTTGCGCCGCAAAGTAGCTGCGACACTCTTGCAGGCTAAGCGGCTGTTCACCGGGGAATGCATCCCCCGCACAGACCACCTCGTTCCAGATGCGCTGCATTGCCACAAGGTCACTGTCGCTGTATTTTCTAAATTCAAGTGCCATGCCGCCTGTACTCCCCCTTTTGCCGCCTCGCCTGCGCTGGGTTTCTTTTCAATCCGTATCTTCTGTTCCCAGCAGGTCACTGTAGGCTTTACCGGTCATTGGGCTGGCAAAGTAATACCCCTGCACCGCAGAGACCGGCAATGTTTTGATAATGTCAAACTGTTTTTCGCGCTCAAGCCCCTCTATAATCACCTTGCGCCCCATCTCATGGAAGGTGCGCACCAGCGAGCCCAGCAACAATGCAGCCTGCGGGTCGGTTTCAATGTCCTGCAACAGGCTTTTATCTATTTTAATTGCTTCAAACGGCAGCCGCAGCACCGTTGCAAGGTTGGAATACCCGGTGCCAAAATCATCAAGGTATAGCCCCACCCCGCCGGCGCAAAGATCGGTAAGTACTTTTTGAATGCGCGGCAGGTCTTGGTACAACACCCGCTCGGTGAGTTCGATCTTGATTTTTTCCACCGGGATGTGGTGGCGGCGCAGCGTTTCAAACACACGGCCTGCCGCGTCGGGCATTTCCAGCTCCTGCGCTGAAAAATTGACTGAGATGGAGCGGATGGGCAACTGCTCATTTTCCTCTAAAAAGCTGCACACCATATCGAGTACCATCCAGTCGATCTCGACGATCTGCCCATATTCTTCTGCAAGGGGGATAAAATCATCCGGGCGCACCGGGCGGCCCTCCCGGTCGACCAGCCGCAACAGAGCCTCTGCACTGCAAAGCGCATTTTCACCGCAATCATAGATGGGCTGAAATGCAACTTTAAAGGCACGCCGCTCCAGTGCCCACTCAATCAGCTCTTTCAATTCGGTTTGGCGCTGTAACAAAATATGCCGCCTGCTGTCAAACTCCAACACATTCGTACCGCGCAAACGCTTTAATTCACGCATGCTGTATTCTAAATGTGCAGCCAGTATATCAATGCTTTCACCGTGCTCCGGGCAGCGGATGCCAACAATCCCTGCCTCCATCATAAAGCTGCCCTGTGGGATGTTCCACGGCAGGCCAAACCGGCGGCGCACCTGCTCTAAAATCCGGCTTCCTTTTTCTTTATTGACCTGCGGCAACAGCAATACAAACTCTACCCCGCTAATGCGGCAGGCACTGCCCTGAGCGCTGATTTCATCCAGATACTCGGCAACGCGCCGCAAAAGCTGGTCCGCCCCAAGCGGGCCCAGCTTTTTGTTGACATCGCCAAAATGGTGCAATACGACACCAATACAATAAAAGGGTTCCCCTTTTTTAAAGAGCACGTCGGCAGATTCAAAAAAGCCCTCTCGCCCACACAGGCCTGTCAACGAATCGGTGCGGATACCCCGGCTTTGAAACCGAAAAAATAGCACAAGCAGCACCATCGCCACCGTAAGGCCACTCATCAAAAGATCAGGGAGCCAATACTGTACCGCCCCCATAGCCAGCGCCATGACCGGTAAAAAAAGCAGAACCCCCCCGCATATTGCGTTGCACCACATGCCGCCGGGTGAAATAGCACAGCACAATAATCAGCGCATACAACGCCAAAATTAAATAATTGATAGAATTTGCAGGCCCGCGCAAAAAAGTGCCATCCTCTGAAATTGCAAACAGCATCCCTGTGTTTTGGTTCGTGGCCGCAATGAGCATTACAATAAGTACTACCACAGACGAGATTATAGAAACAAGAACAAAGGTGTTGCGCTTTACCTGCATCAGGTACAGCAGATAGATCAGCAGTGCTGTTTGAAGAAGACACAACAGTACATAATACAGCACACTGGTAAGGTACATCACCCAATATAAAGACTTTACGGGGCTTTCAAGCAGTTTCACCGAGGCGATGTTTAACATAATAGAAAACAACGCAAAATACAGACTGCTGCGATAAATGCGCGTCTGTATAGTACGTGCTAAAAGTCTCTCGCGGGAAAAATACAAAATCAACCCGATAATCATGCACGCGATCACTTCTGCTTCAATGATCCAATGGTTCATAGGTCTCTCCTGTAAAATTGCTTAAAATAAAATTTCGGGTGTTTTCTCTTTTTCTTGAAACCTATCAAATTTGCTTTTACTAAAACAATTTTATCATACACTCTTCGCCACAAAAAATCCAGTTCTTTTGTATCTATACATTTAAAAGAAGTCAAATCGCTTCATTTTTTCTTGTTTTTATAATCATTTTACCACTTTTTATGAATTTTCACTTGCCGCAATTGTATCCCTATTTTGTTCCATTCGGTTATTATTATCGTCCTTTTTATGACAAAAATCACTTGTTTTTGTCATAAAGTTAATTTTTAATTTCTTTTCATTTTCTATAATGAGATTTTGAGTGGTTTCTGCTTTTGGACGTTTCGCGCAGTTTTCTGTTGTTTCATTGGCAAAAGTATAAAATTTCAAAATTTGTCATATGTATAACAATTTTTTGTGTTTAATATTTTTTGTTACCTCTCTTTAATGTCACATTAGGGTAGTTTTTGTCACGAAGCAAATTTTATCCGCCTGAATAACAGTAAAAAAAACATCATTTTACCTAATGCTAATTTTTCCTTTACAATAGGCGCAGGTCTTATTCTCCCAATCTGGTAAACGCTTCAAACATATCGGTGGTTTTGATTTTCTGAAAAAACAAAATGTGATTGCTACACACTCTTTTCTAAAAATGTGTGTACTGTGTTTCAGCATTTTACCCAATAATTTAAAAATCAAATCTGCATTTATGACAAAAACATCATTTCCCTCTTGACTTTGTTTCAAAAAGCTTCTATCTTGTTCACATAGCGAACAACTGATTAAGTGATTAATTAATAGCAGTTAGGAGATTGAAAGATGAAAATTACGAAAGTTGAAGTTTTTCGCCTGCCCACTTCCAACAATAAGATGAATAGCCCGATTGGTTGCCGGATTCACACCGATGTCGGGATTTGCGGAGATGGCGAGGCGGGCATGGCCTACGGTGTGGGCGGCTCTGCGGCTTTTGGCATGGTTTGCGATTTGGCTGAGCTTGTGATTGGTATGGACCCCCTGCAAACCGAGCTGATTTGGGAGACGATGTATAAAAAGACATTCTGGGGCCAGAATGGCGGGCCTGTCGTATTCTCCGGCATTGCAGCCATTGATGTGGCCTTATGGGATATTAAGGGCAAACATTTTGGTGTCCCTGTTTACCAGCTGCTCGGTGGCAAGGTTAGAGACAGGCTGCGCACCTATGCCAGCCAGCTGCAATTTGGTTGGGGCCAAGTTGGTGTCAGCGAGCATCTGTGGGCCGTAAAGCCGGAAGACTATGCGCACAATGTGAAACTGGCCATGGACGAGGGCTTTGACGCGGTAAAAATTGATTTTTTTGACCGGGACGAAGAGGGCAAGCCGCTGAACTTTTTAGATACCACCGGCTTTTTGACCCCGGCCCAGCTGAAAATGGTGGAGGCGCGGATGAAAGCCGCCCGCGAAGCTGCCGGTGACGGGGTGGACATTATTATGGAAAACCACTCGTACCCCGATGCACTCGGCGCGGTACAGCTGGCAAAGCTAGCTGAAAAATACGGCATTTTGGCATTTGAAGAGCCCAATACCCCGACGACCCAAACTGTGGAGTACATTGCCAAATACACCAGCGTACCCATTGCAAACGGCGAGCGGTTGTTCTCTCGCTGGCAATATGCCGACTACTTTAAGCACAACCTGCTACAGCTCGCCCAGCCCGACATCGGCAACTGCGGCGGCATCAGCGAAGTAAAGAAAATCTGTGATATGGCCCACGCCTTTGATGCGGGGATTCAGGTTCATGTGGCGGGCAGCCCCCTGGCCACCAATGCCGCTTTGCATCTGGAGTGCACCATCCCCAATTTCGTGATCCATGAGCACCATACCTGTAACCGGATGAGCACCTGCCTTGGCCTCACAAAATACAACCTGCAACCGGAGAACGGATATTTTACCGTCCCCGACCTGCCCGGTATCGGCAATGAGTTCTTACAGGAGGCCATCGACAAAGCACTTCTTTACAAGGTAGTAGAATAACCTTTTAAACCAATCCACGATACAAAAGAAAGGGGGAAACTTCACTATCCGCCAATAAAAAACCGCATACCGGCTATGGGCCTATAGCAATCTTCCTTCTGCAAAAATTTTGACCACGCGTGCAAGATTCAACAAACGTAGATAGAAACGAGGAGGTTTTCGCAATGGCAATTAAAGTGATCAAAGAACCTGCACCAAAACCTGGCACCCTTGGAAAAACCGAACTCTATGCGCTGGCGATTGGGCAGGTCATCGGTGCCGGGGTCATCACCCTGATCGTGCCTGCAATTAAAATGACCGGCTATTCTGCCTGGCTTGCCTACTTTGTGGCAATTGTCATGGGCTTTGTCATGATTTTACCCTTTGTCTTTGTTTCGTCCGCACTGCGCCTCGGGGGGGGCAACTATTCCATGCTGTGCGAACTGGCGGGCCCCACTTCATCCGGTATCTTTGCCTTCGCCTATTTGACACAGTGTCTGTCGCTGTCGCTGTTTGGTGCCGCTGCTTCTGCGTACCTCGGCGACGTGATCCCCGCACTGGGCGGCCCGCTGCCCCGTGTTATTGTGGGCATTTCTCTGCTGACGGTGTTTTTCGTTGTCAACCTTTTGGGCATTGATATGATGGCCAAGGCCCAAAAATTGATGACCTGGCTGCTGATCGCCGCCCTGATCCTGTTCGCGATTGTGGGTATTTTTAAAATGAAATTGCCAATTTTCAATTTCACCGACCCCAATTTCTTGATCAACGGCTGGGGCATTACCTTTACAAAGGGGCAGATTTCCGGCGGGTTTACCGGGGCGGTTCTGCTGTTTGTCTACTCCTGCCAAGGATATTATATGACCACCGCTTATGGCCGGGATGCCAAAAACGCCAAGCGTGATATCCCCGTGGTGCTGCTGCTTGCCGTGCCCACCCTGATCATTCTGTACGTTGGTGTTGCAATGGCCGGTGTGGGCGTGATGAGCGTGGACGAATACGGCACCTCCGGCACTCTGGTATTTGCGGCACAGCGCATCTTCCCCACCTGGCTGTTTTACTTTTTCATCATCGGCGGCCCCATTATGGCGCTGCTGTCCACTTTAAACTCCAGCTTTGCCTATAACGCAATCACCATTGGCCAGTCTTGTGATGACGGCTGGCTGCCCGCCACCTTTGGCAAGAAAAACGCAAAGGGGTCGCGCGTGTTCATTTTGACTTTTATGTACATTTTGGGCATCATCCCCATCATTTTTGGTCTTTCGATCACCGTCATCACCAACATGGTGCAGCTGTTTACCTCGTTCTTCGCGTTCCTCAACTTTGCGGCGCTCATTAAGCTGCCTCAAAAATACCCCGAAGCCTGGAAAAAATCCCGGTTCCATGTGCCTGACGGCCTGTACTATGCCATTTGCGTTTTATCCCTGCTTGGCTTCATTGTGGTGTTCTGGAAGTCTTGCCTGTCCATGACGCCTGCACTGGCGATTGCCAACGTGGTAGCCCTGCTGGTCATGGCGGCCATCGGCGTCTGGCGCGCCAAACGCGGCAATATCGAAATTCACACCTCTGTGTGGGCTGAAGATCAGGAAGAAGTCCCCGCAAAATAAACTGTTTTTCTGTATGACCTTTTTAAATATAAACGATCGACGGTAAAAGAAAGGAGACCTATTTATGAAAATTACAAGTATTGAATGCTATCTCGGTGATGGTGCGATTGGCGGTTTTGTCACCATCAAAATGAACACTGACGAGGGCATCAGCGGGTTTGGCGAGGCAGGCCTTGCCTATGGCAACTGCTCTGAAGCTGCTTTTGGCCAGTGCCAGGATTTTGCAAAACTGGTCATTGGTATGGACCCGTTTGATACCGAAAAAATTTGGGAACACCTGCATCGCCATACGTTCTGGGGCATGGGCGGCGGCGTAGTTGTCACCTCTGCTATGGCGGCCATCGACACTGCCTGCTGGGACATTAAGGGCAAGGCGCTGAACTTGCCGGTTTACAAGCTGCTGGGCGGTAAAACCAACAACAAGCTGCGGGCATATGCCTCTCAGTTGCAGTTTGGCTGGCGGAAACTCATTGAGAAAGACGACTCCCTGACACTGCTGTACGACCCCAAAGACTACTATGATGTAGTGAAAGACGCGATGGCAGAGGGCTATGATTCTGTAAAGATCGACCCGGTTTTTGCCCCTACACAGCAAAAAGGCTTTGGTGAAGTATTTGGCACACAGGGCAACCAGATTCGCGGCTGCTACCGCGACCATGATTTAAAACGCTCGGTAGAGCGCATTGCCGCGGCACGTGAAGCCGGCGGGGATGACCTTGACATCATTGTCGAAATTCACTCGTTGCTGGACGCCAATACCGCCGCTATTCTGGGCAAAGCACTGGAGCCGTACCGCATCATGTACTTTGAAGAGCCCACGATGCCCTGCAACCCCAATATGTTTAAGCATATCAAAGAGCGTTGCTCCCTGCCGCTGGCCACCGGCGAGCGCAGTTACACCCGCTGGGGCTTCCGCCAGTTCTTTGAAGACAGGACCCTCGATATCATTCAACCGGACCTTGCGAACACCGGCGGAATTACGGAAACCAAAAAGATCTGCGATATGGCGCAAGTCTACGACGTGGGCGTGCAGATTCATGTTTGCGGCGGCCCCATTGCCACCGCAGCGGCACTCCAAGTAGAAGCTACCATTCCGAACTTTGTCATTCATGAAGAGCACAATGCAAACCTGCTGACCAAGTTCAAAAATGCCGGCACACACTACTACGCCCCCAAGAACGGCTTTTACGAAATCCCCGAGCTGCCCGGCATTGGCCAGGAAATGAGCGAGGAATACATGACCCATGCAAAGAAAGTCGTCATCAAGTAACCCCCTCTCTCCCCCCTTTCTCTGATTGATTTTTGTTTTGAGAGAGAACAGCCACCTTTCGGTCAGAAGGTGGCTGTTCTTATTTATAACCGCTTTTAGAAAAATATAGAGGCTGCTTCTCCTTTGTTGCGGGGCGTCCTGATACGGTTTTCCATATTTACCCTTTTAAAAAGAATGACAATTAGTTCAAAAAGAGCTATAATTTATAGTAAAATATTAACATTGAAATGATTTGGGTGAACAGTATGCAAAAAGAGTCTTCCGGGCAACAGCCTTCACGAAAAATGAAAATCAGCAGAGTTTCCATCGTCGATCAGGTATGTGCCTCCATTAAACAGGACATTGCCGACGGTATTTGGAAGGCGGGAGATAAGCTTCCCTCTGAAGCTGAATTTGCCGAGACGTTTGGGGTCAACCGTTTGAGTGTGCGTGTAGCCCTGCAAAAACTCAATACCCTGGGCATCATTGAAACACGCGTAGGCGAGGGGTCTTTTGTCTGCAACTTTTCACTGGGGCCTGTGCTGAACGAAATTTCTGTGTTTTATGCAAGCGAAGACAATTATAAAGATGTTAAGCAACTGCGCAACCTATTGGAATTTGAATGCATGCGCCTTGCCGTTACCCTTGCGACCGATGCCGAGAAAGAAGAATTGCACGCCGCTTTAACCCTTTACAACAACCGTTCTTTAGAATACAACCAAAACCTTGAAAGCAAGGATGCGCTGGAACGCATTGTGGATGCCGATTTTAATTTTCACTATAAAGTGATTAAAATGAGCCACAACCGGCTGTACAAAGACGTCTATTTTATGGTACAACAGCTAATTCGCGGCCATATTACCCAGATGATCAGTACCCGCGCCCACCGCCGTAACGACGCAGGGTTGCCACCACTGGGGGAAAACGACACCCACAATAAAATCTACGACTGCATTATGAAATCGGATGTTGACGCGCTGCGGCAGGCGACCGATGAGATGCTTGGCCTTGTGCCGGTAAAAGGCATCGATGTTTTTGATTGACCGAAAGTGGCACAAGTTTGATTTAGACCAAAGAGCAGCGGGTCATGCCCGGCTTACCCGCTGCGCCGTATGCAAGGCGGGCGCGGCGTAACCATTCTTTACCTGATTCAAAAAAGCGTTGGCATACAAATGCCAACGCTTTTTTGATCGATTTGAGCCCTGCCAAAAGCAAACCCCCGAAACCATTGAGGTTTCGGGGGTTTTTGAGCTGTTTGCGACAGATCAGCGCTTGCTGAACTGCGGCGCACGACGTGCAGCTTTGAGGCCGTACTTCTTGCGCTCTTTCATACGCGGGTCACGGGTCAACAGGCCCGCTTTCTTCAGCACAGTGCGCAGGGTTTCGTCATACTGCAGCAAAGCGCGGGACAGACCGTGGCGGATAGCGCCAGCCTGGCCGGAAACACCGCCGCCCGCAACGCGGACCACGATGTCGAATTTGTTGTCAACTTCGGCGAGAACCAGCGGCTGACGGACGATCAGCTTCAGGGTCTCAAGGCCAAAATAGTCGTCGATATCACGGTCGTTGACTGTGATCTTGCCGGTGCCGTTATAAACACGCACGCGGGCGACCGAAGACTTGCGACGGCCAGTGCCGTAGAAATAAGGTTTCGTCTCGTACATCTTTCAGTTCCCCCCTCTTACAGTTCGTAAACTTCAGGCTGCTGTGCGGCGTTGTTGTGCTCTGCGCCCTTATAGACCCGAAGGCGTTTGAGTGCGGCTGCGCCCAGCGTGTTGCTCGGCAGCATGCCCTTGACCGCGACGGTCATGGCTTTGTCTGACTTTTCGGCCATCAGGGTGCGGTACTGAACGGCTTTCATGCCGCCGATCCAGCCGGAGTGATGGTAGTAGTACTTTTTGTCCAGCTTGGAGCCGGTCAAAACAGCCTTGTCAGAATTGATGATGATAACATGATCTCCGCAATCGACATTGGGGGTAAAGATGACTTTGCCCTTGCCGCGCAGCAGAGCGGCTGCCTTTGCAGCAACACGGCCGAGGGGCTTGCCAGCGGCATCCAGAACATACCACTTGCGCTCAATCTGGCCGGGTTTTGCTAACGTTGTGCTCATATCGTATTTCCTCCCGTTTGAACTTTCAAAAACGAACCGGCCCAAACGGGCCGCTGAAATTGCCCCACACACGGGGCCACGTTTGCTATTATAACAGTACCTAACACCCGGTGTCAACATAAAATTACGATTATTTTAATTTACAAATTGCATACTTCGTTTTACGCCATTTTTCTCTTGTTTTCTCGCCGTACCTTTTATGTCATTTTTCATTTTCAGTGCTGCCCAGCAGCGCCAGAAATTCAGTTTCGCCCAGCACCGTAATCTGCGCCTTGCCCTGCTCGTTGAGCTGCTGTGCTTTTAACTCTTTGCCGCTGTGGCCCTTTGCACCCACAAGGGAAACATCCTGCCGGCCCACCACCAAAAAGTCAGTGGCCTTTGACACGCCGGATTTGACACTGGCCCCCAGCGCCGAGACTGCCTCGGCCGCCGCCTCGCGGGTCAGCGAAAGGTCGCCGGTAAACACGACGGCTTTGCCGTAAAACGGGTTTGTGGGGTCGGCATCCAAATTGGGGTGCAGGGCCTGCAAATCTGTTTTTTTAGCCGCAAATGCCGCATATTTGCCGCCGGGCCGCTGCGGCTTTGGCTGTGCGGAGGGTGGGGTGGGGGCTTGCTGTGCGCGCCTTGCTGCCGGGGCCTGCCGGGGTGCCGCAGGCTGTTCTGCGGTCATCTGCGCCCCGGCCAGGGATAACTGGCCCTGTGCCACTGCGGGCGCGGCAGCCCGCCTTACCGCGCGCTGGGTCACTGCCTGCGCACCGCTTTGCATCTCACGCAGGTAGGCATCACAAATGTGGTGCAGCCTGCCGCCCTCTTCGATCACCAGTACCAGCGCATCGTCTGAAAGGGTGGGCTTTTCAAACCCCACCAGCCGGCAGGGCACGGGCTGCGGCTGTGACACCCCGCTGTACACCAACTGCTTTGCCATTTTTGCCGTCATCGGGCAAAGGCCCACGGTTTTCAGCAGCGGCAGATAATCCTCTTCTTCGGGGTAACCAAAGCAGCGGGTCTGCTCGTCGTACGTGCCCTCTTCTACCAGTGTTTGCAATAGCGGGCCGTTTGCCAGCTTGCGGTATAGCACCAGCGTCGCTTTGGTGTCTGCCAGCGCGTCATGTGCTGCAAACTGGTAGCCAAAAAAGGCGGCTGCCGTCACCAGTGTGCGCCGCGGGCCGTTTGTGGCCTTGGCAAACAGCAGCATCGGGTCTTCGCCCCAGTGCAGCTGTGTTACATCCACGCCATACGCCGCCAAAAATGACTTTTCAAACTCGTCGTTATAAGCCACTACCGCCTTGGCCCCGGTAAGCAGCGGCAACACTTGCGGCAGCAAGGTGCGAAACGGTGGCTTACCCGCCACCATGTCCGCCGTGATCCCGTTGATCTTCTGCGCGGCGCTCCATTTTGTGACCCGCTCGGGGGCGCAGTATTCGTTCATCAGCACCGTGCCATCGCCATTCACCATGGAGACCTGCAACACCTCGTCCTGCGTCGCATCCAGCCCGGTGGTCTCAAAGTCCAATATGACCAAATCGTTCATTGTTTCCCCCGCTTTCCTGCTTTGGCTCTATTATACCCCAGCGGGCCATACCGGGGCAACCACTGGGGCAAAATGGGGCATTTTTCTGTTCCTTTCAGGCCCCGTTTATGCTATACTGTTGGCAATGAAAAGCATATGGGAAAGAGGCCTTTACACGATGAGGGAGTTTGAAAAACGCTGCTGGGCAGAGGTGGACCTTGACAAAATTGAGCACAATTTTAAGGTGATCCAACAGCACGCGCCCAACAGCAAGATCATGGCGGTGGTGAAAGCCGACGCCTACGGCCACGGCGATGCGGTGATTGCCACCACGCTGGAGGCCGCCGGTGCCAGCCGGTTTGCCGTTTCCGGTTTTGCCGAGGCACTGCGCCTGCGCCGGGCCGGTATCACAAAACCCATTTTGGTGCTGGGCTATACCAGCCCGCAAAAAGCTGCCATGCTGGCCATCAACTCCATCACGCAAAGCGTGTATTCGCTGGATTACGCGCGCGAGCTTTCACAGGCGGCGCTGGCGGCGGACGTGACGGTCAATATGCACATCAAGCTGGATACCGGCATGGGCCGCATTGGGTTTGCGGTGCGCGACGACATGGACACCGCCCTTGCACAGGTGCGCGAGGCAACCTCGCTGCCCGGCTTGCAGCGGGGCGGCGTGTTTACCCATTTTGCGGTGGCAGATTCGCACCTGCCCGCCGACATCGCCTACACCCACAGCCAGTACGAGCTGTTTTGTGACGCCATTCGGCGGCTGGCGGCCATCGGGGTCACTTTCCCGCTGGCGCACTGCTGCAACTCCGCCGCCATTTTGGCCTACCCCGAAATGCAGATGGATATTGTGCGCCCCGGCATTATTTTGTACGGCTACCGCCCCAGTGCCGACGTGACCTGCGACGAGCTAGAGGGCGCTTTAGAACTGAAAGCGGTGGTGAGCCTGGTGAAACCGATCAAAAAAGGCGACGATTTAAGCTACGGCCGCATTTATACCGCGCCGCAGGACATGCAAGTGGCCACCCTTTCTGTGGGCTATGCGGACGGTTACCAGCGCGCATTGTCCAACAAGGGGGTCGTTTCGGTGCACGGGCGGCCCGCCCCGGTGGTGGGGCGCGTGTGCATGGACCAGATCATTGTGGATGTGACCGGCATCCCCGACGTGCACCAGGGGGATGTGGCGGTGATCTTTGGCGGTGGGGCCGCGGATTCGGTGGACGATATCGCCGACAAGTGCGGCACCGTGAACTACGAGATCATCTGCGACATTGGCCGCCGGGTGCAGCGGGTCTACACCCGCGGCGGCAAGCCGATCCACGTGACGGATTATATGGAATAAACGGCATTTGCCGCGCAAAGATAGGGAGAGATCACATGATTCGGGAGCCTTTTAAATTGTCCCCCGCCTTTAAAGATTACCTGTGGGGCGGCGAGCAGCTGCGCACGGTGTTTGGCAAGCAGACCGACATGACCCCGCTGGCTGAAAGCTGGGAGCTGAGCGTGCACAAGGACGGCCCCAGTGTCGTGGCCACCGGCGAATTTGCCGGTAAAACGCTGGCCGAGGTATTGCAGGCAGACCCCGGGGCACTGGGCACCGACTGCCCGCCGGGCGGCCTGCCCATTTTGATCAAGCTGATCGATGCAAAGCAGCAGCTTTCGGTACAGGTGCACCCCACCGAGGACTACGCCATGCGGGTGGAACACGAGCACGGCAAAACGGAAATGTGGTACGTGATTGCCGCGCAGCCGGGTGCCGAGCTGCTGTACGGCATGAACCGCACCTTGACAAAAGAAGAGTTTCGGGCCCACATTGAGGACGGCACCCTGTTGCAGGACATCAATGCGGTAAAGGTAAAGCCGGGTGACGTGCTGTTTATCGAGGCGGGCACGCTGCACGGCATTGGCGCCGGCTGCCTTGTGGCCGAAATTCAGCAAAACTCCAACTCGACCTACCGCGTGTTCGACTACAACCGCAAGGACAAAGACGGTACCCCGCGCGAACTGCACATCGACAAAGCACTGGCCGTGACCCGGCTGGAACCCCCCGCGCGCCCCGCCGGGCCGCTGGGCCCGGAAATTGACCGCGGCGGCTACACCGAGACCGTGCTGGGCGTGTGTGATTATTTTTCGACCACCCTGCTGAAAATAAAAACCTCCGTCGCACTGTGCGCCGACTGCCGCAGCTACCACGCCCTGCTGTTTACCCGCGGGGAGGCCGACGTGAAATGCGCCCAGAAGGCGCTGCACGCGAAGGCGGGCGAATGTGTGTTTTTACCTGCCTGCACCAGCGCCTACCGCATTGCGGGCGATTGTGACGTGCTGGTGACGACGCTGTGACTGGCGGCACGGCTGCCGACATTTTATGCGCAATCGTAAATAAGGATGATTAAAAGCGCAGAAAAAATCCGCACGGGGTAGCCCGTGCGGGTTTTGTTTTTTCTTATGTGTCTTTAACGCTTAGGCGCACCGTTTGGCAGCCGGCACTTAATACGCCTTGCCCCAAACGACCATGGCCTTTGCTGGCTTGCCGCAGCAGGGGCAAACGTCCGACAGTTGCTCTTGCTCAAACGGCATGCAGCGGCTGGACAGGCCCGCCTTTTCTTTCATCATGTCCTCGCAGGCCTCATCGCCGCACCACATGGCTTTGATGAACCCGTTTTTGCCGTCGGCGGCCGCCAAAACTTCTTCCATCGTCGCGCAGCTTACCGTGTTGTTTTCGCGGTTTTGCAGCGCCTTTTCGTACAGGCCGTCGGCCAGCAAATCCAGCACGCGGGGGATCTCGGTCTCCAGCGCGTCCAGTGCCACAAAGTACTTTTCGCGGTTGTCGCGGCGCACCAGCACACACTGGTTCTTTTCGATATCCTTCGGGCCGATCTCCAGCCGCAGGGGCACCCCCTTCATCTCGTACTGGCTGAACTTCCAGCCCGGCGAGTTGTCAGAGTCATCGAGATGCACGCGGAACGACTTTGCAAGGCGCTGTTTCAGCTCTGCGGCCTTTTCCAGCACGCCGGGCTTATGCTGCGCAATGGGCACAATGACGACCTGAATGGGCGCCACAGCGGGCGGCAGGATGAGCCCCTCGTCGTCGCCGTGGGTCATGATAATAGCCCCAACAATGCGGGTGGACATGCCCCAGCTGGTCTGGTAGGGGTACTGTAGCTTGTTGTCGCGCCCGGCAAACTGCACGTTGAACGCGCGCGAAAACCCGTCGCCAAAATAGTGGCTGGTGCCACTTTGCAGCGCCTTGCCGTCGTGCATCATTGCCTCAATGGTGTAAGTGGCCTCGGCACCGGAAAACTTTTCACTGTCGGTCTTGCGGCCCTTGATGACGGGGATGCGCAGGTAGTTTTCACAGAAATCGGCATAGCAGTTCAGCTGCTGCTCGGTTTCGGCAATGGCCTGCTCGGGCGTCTCGTGGATGGTGTGCCCCTCTTGCCACCAAAATTCGCGGCTGCGCAAAAACGGGCGGGTGGTCTTTTCCCAGCGCACCACACTGCACCACTGGTTGTACAGCAGCGGCAGGTCGCGGTACGACTGCAGCACGTGCGCAAAATGGTCACAGAACAGCGTTTCGCTGGTGGGGCGGATGCACAGCCGTTCTTCCAGCTGTTCGGTGCCGCCCATCGTCACCCACGCGCATTCGGGCGCAAAGCCCTCCACATGGTCCTTTTCCTTTTGCAGCAGGCTTTCTGGGATGAACAGCGGCATGGCAACGTTCTGGTGCCCGGTCTCCTTAAACATCCCATCGAGAATGTGCTGGATGTTTTCCCAGATCGCATACCCGTACGGGCGCAGAATGACACAGCCCTTGACCGAAGAATAATCGACCAGTTCTGCCTTTTTGCAGATGTCGGTGTACCACTGGGCAAAGTCTTCGTTGATGGGGGTGATGGCCTCCACCAGTTTCTTGTTCGATTCACTCATTCGCCTGACACTTCCTTTTCCTGTGAAAAAACAAAGCCTCCAAACAGGTGGATGGAGGCTTTGCTTCTTATGCGTTCAAATTTGCAACAATCAGGTGTTATCCTCAATGTAGTGCACGATATCGCCGACTGTCTTTACATTTTCGATCTGCTCATCCGGGATCTCGATGCTGAACTCGTCCTCAAGCGACATCACAAGGTCGACTACATCGAGTGAGTCCGCCTCAAAATCCTCGATGATATCCGAATCCATCGTTACGTTATCCTCTTCCAGGTCGAGTTGATCGCAAAGGATCTCCCTGACTTTTTCAAAAACCATTGATTGTTCCTCCTAGAGAAATTTCCTATACACTTTTATACCGTCTTTTAACTGCCTTGTCAAGCGGTTCAAAAAAGTTTTTAGACAGTTCACACATTTGTGTCGTATTCAAAGGAAAAAACTGTTTTGGAAGAGAGAAAAACAGACGCAAAAACGCCCTGTTTTCGACAAAAAAGCAGGCCACCGCACAAGGCGGCGGCCTGCTTTGCGGCAATTGCCACAAAAAGATATCTTATTTCGAAAGACGATCTTTCAGGGAAGCCAGCTCTTCGCGCAGCTTGGCGGGCACGCGCTCGCCAATCTGGTCGTACAGTTCGCCCACGCCCTTGACATCATCCATCCACAGGTCTTTGTCCACGCTCAGCAGGTCCTTTACGGTTGCTGTCGTCACGTCCTCAAGGCCCGAAACATCGATGTCCTCTGCCTTGGGCAGGTAGCCGATTGCAGTTTCCACTGCCTCAACTTCGCCCTTGCAGCGGCCAAGGATCCACATCAGCACGCGCATGTTGTCGCCAAAGCCCGGCCAGATGAAGTGGCCCTGCTCGTTGGTGCGGAACCAGTTGACGTTGAAGATCTTCGGGGCTTTGTCGCCCAGCTTCTTGCCCATGTCCAGCCAGTGGCCGAAATAGTCGCCCATGTTGTAGCCACAGAACGGACGCATTGCCATCGGGTCGCGGCGCACAACGCCAACGGCACCGGTTGCAGCAGCGGTGGTCTCGGACGCCATGGCCGAGCCGACATACACGCCGTGTGCCCAGTCAAAGCTTTCGTACACCAGCGGTGCGGTCTTGGCACGGCGGCCGCCAAAGACAATCGCGGTCACAGGCACGCCCTGCGGGTTGTTGAACTCGCTGGACAGGCACGGGCAGTTGACTGCCGGGGCGGTGAAACGGCTGTTCGGGTGGGCCAGTTTGCCACCGTCTGCGACATACTCTTTGCCGTTGACCGCAAGGCCGGTCCACTCCTGAGCATCCTCAGGGATATCTTTATTAAGACCTTCCCACCAAACGGTGTTGTCGGTGAGGTTATGCGCAACGTTGGTGAAAATCGTGCCCTGCATCGTGGAGTGCAGCGCATTGAAGTTTGATTTTTCGTTGGTGCCGGGGGCAACGCCGAAGAAGCCGTTTTCCGGGTTGATGGCATACAGGCGGCCATCCTCACCAATGTGCATCCAGGCAATGTCATCGCCGACAGTCCATACCTTGTAGCCCTTTTTGGCGTAGATTTCGGGCGGGATGAGCATGGCCAGGTTTGTTTTGCCGCAGGCAGAGGGGAACGCCGCGGTGACGTAATCGATATGGCCGGTCGGGTCCTCAATGCCAAGGATCAGCATGTGCTCGGCCATCCAGCCCTCTTTGTAGCCCTGGTAAGACGCAATGCGCAGTGCAAAGCACTTTTTGCCCAGCAGCACGTTGCCGCCGTAGCCGGAGTTGATCGACCAGATGGCGTTTTCTTCGGGGAATTGCACAATGTAGCGCTTCTCTTCGTCGATGTCGGCCTTGGCATGCTGGCCGCGCACAAAGTCGTTCGAATCGCCCAGCTGGCGCAGTGCCTTAATGCCGACACGGGTCATGATGTCCATGTTCAGCACAACGTAGATTGAGTCGGTGACTTCGATGCCGACTTTCGAGAACGGGCTGCCGATGGGGCCCATGCAATAAGGGATGACGTACATGGTGCGGCCCTTCATGCAGCCGGTGTACATCGGGATGAGTTTTGCCTTCATCTCGTCGGGGGCCATCCAGTTGTTGATGGGGGCGGCATCCTCTTTTTTGCTGGTGCAAATAAAGGTACGGCCTTCCACGCGCGCAACGTCGTTCTTTGCGGTGTGGTGCAGCACGCAGCCGGGCAGCTTGTCCTGATTCAGCTCGGTCAGCTCGCCGGTCTTAAACGCCTCTTCGCGCAGGGCACGAAGCTGGGCTTCAGAACCATCAATCCAGATGACATTGTCCGGGGTCATCAGTGTTTCCATCTCTTTGACCCAGTCCAGCACGTGCTGGTTGGAAGTTAAACTACTCATAAGACATAACTCACCTTTCTCTATTAAAAATAGAACGGACGAATTTCACTTCCGAACTTTCAAATAAAAAAAATCCGAAATCAAAATAAGCATAACACATTGTCAAATTTCTAGCAATATACAAATTCCCCAAAAAACCACCTTGAAACTTTCTTTCTGTCTGATTTGCAACCAAAAACCAGCCCAAAAACCGCAAAAAGAAAAGTACAGCGCCATGGGATGGCACTGTACTGTAAATTAACGGTAATCAATTGGTAAAGTGGCATAGCCGTTGAGAGTTTGCGGCGCAAGGTTGCCCGCCTCGAACTCGTAATAGCCCGCGGCGGCGATCATGGCCGCGTTGTCGCCGCAAAGCGAAAGCTCGGGCAGATACAGCGAGACCCCGCGCCGGTCGGCCCCCGCCTGCAACAAAGAGCGCAACAACGCATTGGCAGCTACGCCCCCCGCCAGCGCAAGGTGTTTGGCACCAAGGTCGTCGGCGGCAAGCAACAGCTTTTCGGCCAGTATTTCGCTGGCGCGGTACTGAAAGCTGGCGGCCATATCGGCAACGCGCAGGGCTTCGCCTTTCATTTCCGCCTGATTGACAAGGTTCAGCACCGCCGTTTTCAGCCCCGAAAAGCTGACGTCGTACCGCCCGGCCACCCGTGGGGTGGGCAGGTGGTAGCTGTTTGGGTCGCCCTGCTGCGCCGCTTTGGCAACCGCCGGCCCGCCGGGGTAGCCAAGGCCCAGCGTGCGGGACACCTTGTCAAACGCTTCGCCCGCGGCATCATCCACCGTGCGCCCCAGCACCCGAAAATGGGTGTAGTCATCCACCGCAATAATATGGCTGTGCCCGCCGCTTGCCACAAGGCACAAAAACGGCGGGGTAAGCCCCGGGTGGGTGAGGTACAGCGCGGCGATATGCCCGCGCAGGTGGTGCACCGGCACCAGCGGTTTGCCTGTGGCAAAGCTGAGGCCTTTGGCAAAGTTGACCCCTACCAATACCCCGCCGATGAGCCCGGGCGCAAAGGTGACGGCAATGGCCGCAAGGTCGGCCGGGGTGGCCCCCGCCTGTTGCAGCGCCTGCTGTGCCACGCCGCTCACCGCCTCAATGTGGCGGCGGCTGGCGATCTCCGGCACCACGCCGCCATACAGGCCGTGTTCGGCCGCCTGGCTGGCCACAATATTGCTGCAAATTTTGCGGCCGTCCTGCACCACGGCAGCGGCGGTCTCGTCGCAGCTCGACTCTATCCCTAAAATCAGCATCCCTGTTCTAAATCTCCCAACTTGCAAAATCTGCAATCACCCATGGAACACCAGTTCCATGGTAAAACCGTCCTCGTGCGGGGCAGCGTACAGCCCGCTGCGGCGCGCCAGCTGCACAAACCCCATGCGGTGGTACAGCGCCAGTGCCGCGGTATTGGATTCGCGCACCTCCAATAAACAGCGCCTTGCCCCGCAAAGCTGTAACGCACCGAATGCGTGGGTCAAAAGCGCGCTTGCCACCCCGGTGCGGCGGCTTTGGGCCGCCACGGCAAGCTGTTCCAGCTCGGCGGTGTCCCCCGCCAGCCCAAACGCCGCAAAGGCCACCGGCGTTTGCCCGCTGCTTGCCACAAACACGCGGCTTTGGGGCTTTGCCAGCTCGGCAGTCAGCTGCGGGGCCGTCCACGGGTCGGGTGCATCGGCGCACAGCGCGGCCAGCGCCGGCACCTGCTGCGGGGCCAGCAGTGTAAAACATAACTGGGTATTATCCCTTTGCATCATACCATGTCCTTCCACGGCCCACCTCGGCGATCAGCTTGACCGCAAGGTCTGCCGCATGCTCCATCTCGTCGCCCAAAATCTGCGCCGCACGGTCGGCCTCGCTTTGCGGGGCCTCCACGATCAGCTCATCGTGTACCTGCAACACCAGCCTCGCGGCAAGGCCCTCCTGCTTCATGCGGCGGTAAACTTTGATCATCGCAAGCTTGATGATGTCGGCTGCCGTGCCCTGAATGGGGGTGTTCATTGCCATGCGCTCGCCCAGCGCGCGGATGTTGTGGTTCGCGGCGGCAAGCTCTGGCAGTGGGCGGCGGCGGCCATACAGCGTCGTCACATAGCCCTGCCGGGTGCCCTGCTTCACAATGTCCTCCATATACTGGCGCACGCCGGAATACTCGGCGAGATAACTTTTGATAAAATGATCCGCCTCTTTGACCGACACCCCAGTGTCCTTGGCAAGGCTGAACGCACCAATGCCGTACACAATGCCAAAGTTGACCGCCTTGGCGCGCGAGCGCAGCTGCGGGGTGACAAGGTCGAACGGCACCCCAAAAATGCGGCTTGCCGTGCTGCGGTGGATATCCTCGTGGTTTGCAAATGCCTGCTGCATATGCTCGTCCTTGCTGATAGCGGCCAAAATACGCAGTTCGATCTGGCTGTAGTCAGCGTCCAGCAACACACTGCCCTGTGGCGCCACAAAATAGCGCCGCAAACGGCTGCCGAGCTCGGTGCGGATCGGGATGTTCTGCAAATTCGGCTCGTTGGACGAAATGCGCCCGGTGCGGGTGTCTGTCTGGCTGAAAGTGGAATGGATGCGCCCGTTTGGCCCCACCTCTTTCAGCAACCCCTCAATGTAAGTGGAGCTGAGTTTTTGGTAGGTGCGGTACAGCAAAATATGCTCAATGGCCGGGTGCTGGCCGCGCAAAGTTTCCAGCGTTTCGGCATTGGTGGACCAGCCGTTTTTTGTCTTTTTCTTTGCGGGCAGGCCCAGCTTGCCAAACAGCGCGTCGCCCAGCTGTTTCGGCGAATTTAAGTTAAACTCGTACCCCACCAGCTCGTAAATGGTCTCCAATTCTTCTGCCAGCACCTGCCGCAGCTCGACGCCAAAGTCTTCAATGCCCTTTGCGTCCACCTGAATGCCGGTGTACTCCATGGAAGAAAGCACCTGCGACAACGGCTGCTCGATTTCGGTGAGCAGTTTGGTAAGGCCTTGCTCGTCACACGCGGCAGCCAGCTTGTCAAACAGCGGCGCTAAAATGCCCGCCTCCGGGATGTCGCAGGCAAAGGCCGGCTGCACGCCGTACTCTGCCGCAAGGCGCACCGGGTCGTACCCGCTGCCCGCAGGGTTTAACAGGTAAGCGGCCAGTTTGCCGTCAAATACAATATTCTGCGCTTCGCTGCCCGCGGCAAGGGCCAGCGTGTACAGCGCCTTGGCGTCAAACACGCGTTTGGTGCTCTGCACATCCGCCAACAGCTGCAAAAACTCGGCGTCGGTTGCCGGCGCAGTGTACACCGCGCCCTGTGCCACAATGACAAACCCATCGCCCGCCGGGGCAATGCACACTTCGCTTGCCGCAAGGCCCTGTGCCAGCGGCACCGGGCTGCACTGGGGCAGCGCGGGGGCATCCGCCTGCCGGGGCAATGCCGCCGCGGCATCCAGCTGCAACTTTTTGCGCAGGGTCTCCATTTCAAGCGAGGCCAGCAACCGGGCCGCAGCGGCCCGGTTGCCCTGCCCCGGCAGATAGTCTTTTGTTTGCAGCGGCACCGGGGCATTCGTCACAATTTCGGCCAGCATGCGGCTCATTTCGGCCTTTTCTTTGTCCGTTTGCAGTTTGGTGCGCACCGCGGGGCGAATGTCGTCGCTGTCAATATTTTCGTATACCCCGTCCAGTGTTTCAAACCGGCTGATGAGGGTGAGCGCCGTTTTTTCGCCAATGCCCGCAACGCCGGGGATGTTGTCGCTGGCATCGCCCATCAGGGCTTTCACCTCAATGAGCTGTTTTGGCGAAACGCCGTACTTTTCGCGCACGGCAGCTTCGTCCATATTCACCGTGACACTGCGCCCCATTTGGGTGGAGGCCAGCAACACACGGGTCTTGGGGCCGATCAGTTGCAGCGAGTCGCGGTCGCCGGTGGCGATCACACACTCATCGCCCGCCGCAGTTGTTGCCGCCGCCAGCGTGCCCAAAATATCATCGGCCTCAAACCCCTCGGCTGTGACAATGCGGTAGCCAAGGTCTTGCAATAGCTCTTTCAGCGGCTGCATCTGCTGTGCCAGCTCTGCGGGCATGCCCTTGCGGGTGCCCTTATACCCGTCGTACTGCTTATGGCGAAAGGTGGGCGAGGGCAGATCAAAAGCCACCGCCACCGCGTCCGGCTGTTCTTCCGCCAGCAATTTCAGTAAAATATTCATAAACCCAACGATGCCGTTGGTGTAGCGGCCGTCTTTTGTCGTCAGCAGTTTAATGCCGTAAAACGCGCGGTTTACAATGCTGTTGCCGTCGATCGCAAGTAATTTCAATGCGGCTGCCCCCTTTAATTTAAAGTAAGTTTTGCCCGCCGTGCGGCACAGTTTTCACCATTTCACCACGCACGGTATCTAAAATATTATACCACAAGCATGCCATTTATGATACAATAACCTGTACGCATCAATTCCATTGCAAGTGAGGAACCGCTTTGAAATTTAACGACCTTTTAATCGGCCCCGGCGCCGCGTTTGCGCCAATGGCCGGGCTTTCGGATGCCCCGGCGCGCCGCCTGATGGCGCAGCACGGCGCGGCTTATACCACCAGTGAAATGGTCAGTGCAAAGGCACTGTGTTATAACGACCAAAAAACCGCCGCGCTGTTGCATGGCGGCAAAAACAATGCGCCCTTTGGCATTCAGCTGTTCGGCAGCGAGCCGGACACCATGGCCGAGGGCGCAAAACGGGTGCTGCACTGGCAGCCGGATTTTATCGACATCAACATGGGCTGCCCCGCCCCTAAAATCACCGCGACCGGCGCGGGCAGCGCGCTGATGAAAGACCCCGCGCTGTGTGGCAAAATTGTCGCCGCGGTAACGGCGGCGGTAAATTTGCCCGTGACGGTCAAAATGCGTAAGGGTTGGAACGACGACACCGTTACCTGTGTAGAGGTGGCAAAGCAGTGTGAAGCGGCGGGGGCTGCTGCCATTGTGGTGCACGCGCGCACCCGCGCCCAGATGTACACCCCGCCCATCGACCCCGGCTGCATTGCGGCGGTAAAGGCCGCCGTTGCGGTGCCGGTGGTGGGCAACGGCGATATTTTGACCGCGCAGGACGCCACCGACTTGCTGGCCGCCACCGGCTGTGACGCGGTGATGGTGGGCCGCGGCGCGATGGGCAACCCGTGGCTGTTTGGCGAAATTTTAGCCGCGTTGCGCGGCGAAGCACCGCCCCAGCGGCCCACCCTGCGCGAGACGATGGACACCATGTGCCGCCAGCTGTATGAAATGTGCGAAGAAAAGGGCGAAGGCACTGCCATGCGGCAGGCCCGCACCCATGCCCCTTATTATATGAAAGGCCTGCGCGAGGCCGCCCAGCTGCGCCACATTGCCTGCGGGCTGACCACTTACCGGGACGCCGAAGAGCTGGCCCGGCTGGTGCTGCAATACAACCCCAGCCTGTGACGGGCAGCGTGCATTACTGCTGCGGGGCCGCGGCGGTCAATTCGTCCAGTGTCAGCTTGTAAGCGGGCAGCATTTGCTGCATAAACCAGTCTGCCTCCGGTAAATCAAGGGTTTTCAGTGCAGCGATCTGCGTGCGGGCAGCGCTTTCAAACTCAAGGTTGCCGCTTTGCCGCTCTTCCATACATTTGATGAGGCCGGACAGTTTATCCGCCGCTTTGAGGATGCTTTTTTCGCGCGCGGTCAGCCCGCTGCCGGTCATGGCCTCTAACAGCGATGCCTGCACGGGCTTTGGCGCCATGGCGCAGATGCGCGCACTCGCCTGTTGTTCCAGTGCTTTATAGGCTTTTTTCAGCTCTTCCCCGCTGTATTTCACCGGGGTGGGCAGGTCACCCGTCAAAATTTCGGCAGCGTCGTGATACAGCGCGGCGACCGTGACCACGTCGGGGCGCACGTCGGCACCGAACTGCGCGTTTGCCAGCAATGCCAAAAGGTGTGCAAGCTGGGCTGTCTCGGCGCTGTGCTCGGCAAGGGTTTCGGCCCTTGTGCTGCGCATCAGCCCCCAGCGGGTGATGTATTTCATGCGCGAAAGCAAGGCGGAAAACGAATACGGTTTCATCGGCGTTCCCCTTCTTTTCTTTTTACTTTGGGGCAAACGGTATTGCCTCTTTTCAATTTAAACTTATTATACGCAGCCACACCGCACATCGCAAGCGCCGTGTGGCCGCAGCTTTGCGGGAGGGAGTTTTTTGGAACACAGTTTGCAGCAACCGGCCGGGGGTAAACGCCCCTATTTGCTGGCTTTCGGGATTTCTTTTGCCAGTGCATTCGTGCTTTTTTTGCCGTTTTTGATTGTCGATAAGGGGTTCTTTTTGTACTGCGGCGACTTTAACAGCCAGCAGATCCCGTTTTACCAGTACTGCCAGCACTTTGTCACTACCGGGGGCGGGTCGTTCAGCTGGGCGACCGACCTTGGCAGCGGGTTTATGAACTCTTATTCATTTTACAACCTGGGCTCGCCGTTTTTCTGGCTGGCCTGCCTGCTACCCAACCGCATTTTACCTTACATGATGGTGCCGCTGCTGTGCCTGAAATTTGGCGTGGGCGGCCTTGGCGCTTACATTTATATGCGCCGCTACACCAAAACCATCAACTTTGCACTGCTGGGCAGCGCGCTGTACGCGCTGTCCGGCTGGGGCATTTACAACATTTTTTTCAACCACTTTATCGACTGCATGGTGCTCTTCCCGTTTTTGCTGGCGGCGCTGGACGCGTATATTTACGACAAACAGCGCGCCGTGCTGCCGCTGATGATCGCCATCAACCTGCTGAACAACTATTTCTTTTTTGTGGGTGAAGCACTGTTTTTGGCCCTTTACTTTTTCATCAAGCTGTTTTCAAAAGACTACCGGCTTTCGCTGCGCGAATTTTGGCGCCTTGCGCTGGAAGTGGTGCTGGGCGTGCTGCTGGGCTGCCTTTTGGTGCTGCCCGCGGCGGCAAGCCTGCTGAACAACCCGCGCACGAATGATTTTGCCGACGGGTACGGCATGTTGCTGTATGGCAATGTGCAGCAGTATTTTGCCATCTTCCGCAGTTTGTTGATGCCCCCGGACCCGCCGTACCTGCCCGCCGTGTTTACCGACGCAACAATAAAATGGACCAGCATGTCGGCCTATCTGCCCATCATGAGCCTTGCCGGGGTGGTGGCATGGGTGCGTGCGCGCAAAGGCGCGGCGCACAAGCGTATTTTGATCACCTGCCTTGTGATGGCGCTCGTGCCCATCCTCAACTCGTCTTTTTACGCGTTTAACTCCAGCTATTATGCCCGCTGGTATTACATGCCCATTTTGTTGATGGCCCTTGCCAGTGTCAACGCGCTGGAGGATGCCGACACCGACCTTGTGGGCGGCATGCGCTTTGTTGGGGTGCTGACGCTGGCGTTTGCGGTGTTTGGCCTTGTGCCCGCCAAAAACGACGACGGCGGCTGGAAGCTGGGCGTTGCCGAAAATAACGCGCAGTTCTGGCTGGGCATTCTGCTGGCGGTACTGGGGCTGTTGATTTTCTATTTTGTTGTCACGTGGTACCGCGGCAAACGGCGCTTTGCGGCCCTGATGCTGGGCGTCGTGCTGGGGTTTGGGGTGTTTTCCGGCATTATTCACCTCTCCATCGGCAAGTTTCCCCAATGGGATGGCGACGCCAACTACAAGCTGCAAAACTATGATGTGATTCAAAAAATTGATTTGCCCGACGACCGGTTTTACCGCATCGACACCTATGAGTGCTACGACAACCTTGGCCTGTTTTTGGATAAGGCCTGTATCCGCAACTTTAACAGCACCGTAGCGCCCAGCATTTTGCAGTTCTACCCGGAGGTGGGCGTCAAACGGGACGTCTCGTCCAAGCCGGAGCTTGACCTGTTTGCGCTGCGCGGGCTGCTCAGCGTCGATTACATCCTGACCCCCGCCGACCGAAAGGACGAGCTGAGCACCCAAAGCGATAAGACCGGCTTTACGTTTGACTACCTGACCGGTGACGGCGTGTACGCGGTGTTTAAAAACAACAACGCGGTGCCGATGGGCTTTACCTACGACTACTACGTGCTGCCCGACACATTGAACGCCGTGTCGAAAGAAAAGCGCTCGAACTTGTACCTGCGCGCCATTGGGCTGAGCGAAGAGCAGGCCGCGCAGTATGGCGCGAATTTAAAACAACTCACCGGTGACGCGCTGGGCGGCCTTGCCTTTGACAATTACGTGAAAGACTGTGCCGACCGGCGGCAAAACGCCTGTGACAGCTTTAATGAGACGCGCGACGGCTTTACCGCCACGATTACACTGAACAAAGACAATTTAGTGTTCTTTTCGGTGCCGTACGACGAGGGCTTCCACGCGACGGTGAACGGCAAGGACGCCGAAGTGCTGAACGTGGACGGCGGGCTGATCGCCATCCCGGCGACAAAGGGTGCCAATACCATTGAACTGACCCTGACCCCGAAATGGTTGCCGCTCTCGACTGCGCTGACCGGGCTGGGGGCCGCCGGGTATGCCGTGTATCTGGCGCTGACGCTGCGCCGCCGCCACAGGGACGGCCCGTTGCAGGGCCGGTTTGTGCCCGCCGATGTGGCGGCAGAACACCCCGACGCGCTTTACCACGCCCAGCAGGGCGAACAGCTTTCTCTGCTGGACGGCTTTCCCCCTTACGCCGAGCCGCAAGAGCCGGATACCACGCCCCGCCCGCAGGGCAGCGTGTTCCCCGACGACGAAGAGCCGGTAAATCCCCCGACAGAAAGCGAGTAATTTTATGGATATGGTAAAAACACTGGCAGGCGAGTTTGAGACCCGCGAAGACTATGTGCGCAACATTCTCGCGCTGATCGACGAGGGCAACACCATCCCGTTTATTGCCCGCTACCGCAAAGAGCAGACCGGCAGTATGGACGACCAGCTGCTGCGCCGTATGGACGAGCGGCTGACCTACCTGCGCGGGCTGGAAAAGCGCAAGGCGGAGGTTTCGGCCTCGATTGAAGAGCAGGGCAAACTGACCGACGAGCTGCGCGCGGCCCTTGCCGGGGCTGCCACGCTGGCGCAGGTAGAAGACCTGTACCGCCCGTATAAGCCCAAGCGCAAGACCCGTGCCAGCGTGGCGCGCGAGCGCGGGCTGGAGGGTCTTGCAACCCTGCTGTTTGCACAGGCTGGCGGCCCCCCTGCACTGGAGGCGGCACAAAACTATGTGGACCCCGAAAAAGAGGTGCCCACCGCACAGGACGCACTGGCAGGGGCGCTGGACATCATTGCCGAGGACCTGTCAGACGACGCGCGGCTGCGCGGGCTGCTGCGCGGCTTTACGCTGCACACCGGCAAGGTGATTAGCAAGGCCGCCATAAAAGGCGACAGCGTTTATGCACAGTATTACGACTTTGCGCAGGCTCTTGCCAAAATAGCCGACCATCAGGTGTTGGCGCTGGACCGTGGCGAGCGGGAAAAGGCTTTGAAAGTTTCGATTGAAGTGGAACCCGAAAAAGCGATCGACATCATCACCGCTGCGTTTGTCAAAAATGACAGCGAGTATGCCCGCCTGGTGGCACAGGCCGCCGCCGATGCCTACACCCGGCTGATTGCCCCGTCGCTGGAGCGCGAATTGCGCGCCGGGCTGACCGAGCGCGCGGCCGAGGGGGCCATTCACCTGTTCAGCGAAAACCTGCGCCAGCTGCTATTGGCCCCGCCCATCAAGGGCAAAGTTGCCCTTGGCATGGACCCCGGCTACCGCATGGGCTGCAAGCTGGCGGTGGTGGATGCCACCGGCAAAGTGCTGACGACCGCCGTGATTTACCCGGTGCCGCCGCAGAACAAAATAGAGCAGGCCAAGGCAACGGTAAAGCAGCTGATCCAGAAATACGGGGTCGAGATCATTGCCATTGGCAACGGCACCGCCAGCCGCGAGACCGAGCTGTTTGCGGCCGAAGTGCTGCACGAAATCGGCGGCGGCGCCTCTTACATGGTCGTCAGCGAAAGCGGCGCTTCGGTTTATTCTGCGTCGCCCCTGGCCGCAGAGGAGTTCCCCGATTTTGATGTCAACGTGCGCAGCGCGGTCAGCATTGCCCGCCGCTTGCAGGACCCGCTGGCAGAGCTGGTGAAAATTGACCCCAAGGCCGTCGGCGTGGGCCAGTACCAGCACGACATGCCGCCCGCAAAGCTGGATGAAGCCCTTGCCGGCGTGGTGGAAGCTTGCGTCAACACCGTGGGGGTGGACCTCAACACCGCTTCGGCCCCGCTGCTGTCGCATGTGGCGGGCATCAACACCGCCATTGCCAAAAACATTGTGGCGCAGCGCGAAAACGCGGGCCCCTACAAAAGCCGCAAGGAGCTGTTAAAGGTGCCGCGCCTTGGCCCCAAGGCGTTTGAGCAGTGCGCCGGGTTTTTGCGCCTGCCGGGCGGCAAAGAACCGCTGGACGCCACGGCCGTACACCCCGAAAGCTACACCGCCGCCGCAAAGCTGCTGGCCCTGTGCGGCTTTACCGCAGCCGATATCGGCACTGCGGCGCTGGACGCGCTGGAAGAGCGCATTCGCGCCTATGGCCGTGAAAAGCTGGCGAAAGAGCTGGGCATTGGCCTGCCCACCCTTGCCGACATTGCCGCCGAGCTGCGCCGCCCCGGGCGCGACATGCGCGACGAGTTGCCAAAGCCGCTGCTGCGCACCGACGTGATGTCGATGGAGGATTTAAAGCCCGGCATGGAGCTGGTGGGCACCGTGCGCAACGTGATTGATTTTGGCGCGTTTGTCGATGTGGGCGTGCATCAGGACGGCCTGGTGCATGTCAGCCAGATCAGCAACAAATTCATCCGCCACCCGTCCGAACTGCTAAAGGTCGGCGATGTGGTCACCGTGTGGGTGCTGTCGGTGGACACCGGCAAAAAGCGCATCAGCCTGACGATGAAAAAACCGGCGCAGCCAAGTGGCGCCGGCATCGCGCACAAATAAGCCCCCGCAATTTTTGCTTGTAAAAAACAATCAAATTACGCAAAAAAGCCCCTTTGCCAACATGGCAAAGGGGCTTATGTTATTTAGTGAAAACCAGCCGCAAATAGCGGGCAGTTGCCGCAAGGCACTTAGCCCTGTGCGTTCAGCCCTGCGGTGATGATGGACATCTTGTACACTTCTTCGGCGTTGCAGCCGCGCGAAAGGTCGTTGATGTTGGCGGCAAGGCCCTGCAGGATGGGGCCGACTGCCTCAAACCCGCCAAGGCGCTGGGCAATTTTGTAGCCGATGTTACCGGCGTTGATGTCGGGGAAAATAAAGGTGTTGGCCTTGCCTGCAACCGGCGAATCCTTCGCTTTGGTTTTGGCAACTTCGGGCGAAAAAGCGGCGTCAAACTGCATTTCGCCATCCACCGGGTAAGCAAAGTCCATGCTTTTCAGCTTTTCGGCGGCTTCGTGCACACGGTCCACGTCCTCGCCCTTGCCGGAGCCCAGCGTGCTGTACGACAGCAGTGCCACTTTGGGCTCAATGCCAAAAAAGCTGGCAGTGTTGGCGGTCTCGGCGGCAATCTCCACCAGCTCGTCGGGGCTGGGCTTTAAGTTGATCGCGCAGTCACCCATGGCATAGCGCTCGGGCTTGCCGTCGGCACCCACACGGTCCAAAATAAAGCAGCTGGAGACAATTTTGCTGCCCGGGCGGGTCTTGATGATCTGCAGCGCGGGGCGCACGGTGTCGGCGGTGGAATAGGTTGCGCCGCCCAACAGGGCATCGGCATAGCCCATTTTGACATACATGGTGCCAAAATAGTTTGCCTTGTGCAGCAGCTTGGCGCACTCTTCCGCGGTCATTTTGCCGCGGCGCAGCTCGGTCATTTTTTCAACCATCGCCTCAAAACCGGCATAGTTGTTCGGGTCTACGATCTCAATGCCCTCAATATCCTGCCCAGCCTCGGCAGCGGCCTTTTTTACAGCACCCGGCTCACCCACCAAAATGGGCACTAAAAGCCCCTCTTTGTGCAGGCGGCTTGCCGCCTCCAAGATCCGCGGGTCGGTACCCTCGGTATACACAAGACGCTTTTGGTTTGCTTTCAGCGATTCCACCAGTTTTTTCAGCATGATGCTTCTCCTTTCAAGATCCCCTGTTTACTGCCGCGGCCAGGTTGCCGCTTTTTATATTGTTACGGAAGTTGTTCCCGTCCCATGCGAAAATAAACACGCGCATACATGACAAAGGTGAATAGCATCATTGCCGTGCACACCAAAATCAACAAATTTGCCAGCCCCTGCGGGATATCGACCCAAAGCACCAGCGCCAGCACCACAAGGTAAAACACAAAGGTGCACACCTTGCCAAACCACATGGCACCGTGCAGCTTTTTGCCGCGCCGCAACATCACAAGGCCCGCCACCGTCATATAGCCCTCTTTTAACAGGTAAACGGCGATCAGCACCGCCACCAAGCGGTACCGGGTAAAAAGGCAAAAAATAACAGCGCCTTCGGTCAGCTTGTCGGCAACCGGGTCCAGCAAAACGCCAAGCTCCGTCACCTGCCCCAGACGGCGCGCCAACTTGCCGTCAAACAGGTCTGTCAGGCCGGAAACGCCAATCACCACGGCGGCAAACGCGAAGTCACGCGTGTCCTGCGCATGCAGGTACAGCCACACAAACACCGGGATCAGCAGCAGGCGAAAATAGCTCAGCAGGTTCGGGACGGTGAAAAGCTCCCGCCTCGTCGGCCTCTTCATCATCGGGTTCTGCTCCCTCCCGGCCCAAAGGCGGGCCAACCGTGTTATGGGGCGGGCCAAGGATGCCTGCCCCAATGGTTTATGGTACGATAATTTTGTTAAATTTCTATGAACAACCGCCGGATTTTCACAAAAATAGCAAAAAAGTCGGGGGCAAGCCGCCTTGCCCCCGACCATCGCCCCAACTGGGCGTTTTTTAGCCTACCTGAAGGCCGGTCAAAACATACATCACGACAAACAAAGCAGACAGCACATACATCAGCACCGGTACCTGCTTGCCTTTGCCGCGCAGCAGTTTGATGACGACCCAGCTGATGAAGCCAAAGCCAATGCCGTCGGTGATGGAGTACGCAAACGGCATCATGGCAATCGTCAAAAAGCTGGGCATTGCAACTTCAAAGTCGCTCCAGTCGATGCGGGTCGTTGCGCGCAGCATCAAAATACCCACAATGACCAGCGCCGGGGCCGTGGCAGCGGCGGGCACAATGCCCGCCACCGGGGCAATGACGATGGAAGCGAAGAAGCACAGCGACACCACGATGCTGGAAAGGCCGGTGCGCGCGCCCTCGCTGATGCCAGTGGAGGATTCGACAAAGGTGGTCACGGTGGAAGTGCCAAAGCAGGCGCCCACGCAGGTGGCGATTGCATCGGCAAGCAGCGCGCGGTCGCCGCGGGGCAGCTCGCCCTTTTCGTTCAGCATGCCGGCGTTGCCAGCGGTGCCGATCAGCGTGCCCACGGTGTCAAACATATCACAGATGGAGAACGTGATGATGGCGGTGACGAGCGGCAGAATGCCAAGCGAGAGCAGGTTGAAGTCCATCTGCATAAAGGTGGGGGCCAGCGAGAAGCTGTTTTCAAACAGGTTGGCGGGGATCACGGTGATGCCCATGGGGATGCCGATCAGCGTGGTAATGCCGATGCCGATCAGGATGGCGGCCTTGACGTTCCACGCCATCAGCACCCCGGTGATCAAGAGGCCGATGAGCGCCAGCAGCGCGGGACCGGAAATAATGTTGCCCATATCCGGCACTGCGCCGCCCACTTTAACAACGCCCACATTCAGCAGACCGATGAGGGCGATAAACAGGCCGATACCGGCGCTGATCGCACTTTTCAGCGGGGCAGGGATCGCATCAATGACCATTTTGCGCAGCGGCGAAATGGTGACCAGCAGGAACAAAAGGCCGGACACAAACACGATCGCAAGGCCCTGCTGCCAGGTGTAGCCCATGCCCAGCACCACCGTGTAGGTAAAGAAGGCGTTGAGCCCCATGCCCGGTGCCTGTGCAAACGGCACGTTTGCAAGCACCGCAGTGAGCAGGGTGCCAATACCGGCAGAGATACAGGTGGCCAGCAGAACGGCATTTTGATCCATCCCCGTCATGCTGAGCAGTGAGGGGTTGACGAAAATGATGTAGGCCATGGCAAAAAAGGTGGTAATGCCGCCCACAACTTCTTTGCTGACGGTCGTGCCATGTTCTTTGAGCTTGAACAGTTTTTCCATAAAACAAACTCCTCCATTTTTCGGCGCTCGCCGTATGCTTATTCCAAAGGGGCCCGCCCCTTACAGACAAAACAAAAAGCGACCGGGAACTTCCCCCGACCGCCAGAGCTTCTGTATTGGAAAAACCAAAAACAAAGGAAAGGGCACATTGTGTGCGCCCTGTCCCGTTTTTCCAATAGTCGCACCATTTACGGCGGTGCGGTAGAAACTCTGGATCCATATTATCCATATTATATTGGTAACCTTATAAAGAACCCCAAACGTGAGTTCACTTTTTATTCACAATTTAATTGTAAAGTATCAAGCCCCAAAACGCAACCCTCTCTTTTTACCAAATTTTACCTTGCTTTTGGGTGCATTTTTGTCAAATTGTGGCTGCCACGTTAAATCTGCAACTGATGTAACAGCGCTGCCGCCTGCGTGGCAAAGGCAAGGTGCCCCTCGGGGGTGTAGTGGCAAAAATCACTGCCGATGTTGCTGCGCGCCACCCACTTTGCGGCATCGGCAAACAGGGCGCCCTCCTCCTTTGCGGCAGTGGCAAACACCGGCGCAAGGGTTGCCTGCTTTTCCAAACTGGCGGCATCAAACTCCGGGTCACCGCCGGTCGCGGCCATCGGCACCGGGCTCACCACGATAAAGGGTGGTTTTTCACCGGCCCAGCGGGCATTGTCACGAAAAAAGCTGTTGCCCTCACGCAGCAGCCAGTGCAGCCCGGTGCCGATCTCGGCCGCAGAGACGCCGTACCGGTGTTTCGTGTCGTTGGTGCCCAGCATGATGAACACCGCGTTTAGCGGGGCGTGGCTGCGCAGCGCGGCCGCAAATGCGCCAAGGCCGCAGCTCCACGGCTGCAAGTTATCCACAAATGCGGTGGTGCGCCCGTTCAGCCCCTCTTCGATCACATGGTAACCGGGGCCAAGCAGCTGTTCCAGCGCGCCGGTCCACCGCACGTCGCGCGGGTAACGGTGCCCGTCACCGGGGATATACCCATAGACATTCGAATCGCCAAAGCATAGAATATTTTTCATGCAGCATCTCTCCTGTATTGTACTTTTTGCGCCCTTTGTGGTAGCATAATTTCAAAAAAAGCAAAGCTGCGGCCTGCAAGGCGCAGCGAAAGGAAGCGATTTTTTTGCGCGAACTGCCTGTCAGTGAACTCACCGCCGCCGTGCGCCGGCTGTGCATTGAGGCCAATTATCAGTTGCCGGCGGATGTGACGGCCCGGCTGCAAAGCTGCCGCGATGCCGAGCCCTGGGCCCCCGCGCGGGACATTTTAGATGAGTTGCTGCAAAACGCCGCAGTGGCTGCCGAGGGCGAATACCCGCTGTGTCAGGACACCGGCCTTGCCTGCGTGTTTTTAAAGCTGGGGCAGGACGTGCACCTGACCGGCGGCAGCCTTGCCGACGCCGTAGACGAGGGCGTGCGGCAGGCCTGCCGTGACGGCGGCTTGCGCGCCAGCGCGGTGCGCGACCCGCTGGCGCGCCAAAACACCGGCGACAATACCCCTGCCCTGCTGACGGTGGACCTGGTGCCGGGCGATTCGTGCGAAGTGACCGTGGCCCCAAAGGGCTTTGGCAGCGAAAATATGAGCGCACTGAAAATGCTGCGCCCGAGCGATGGCAAAGACGGCCTGCTGGCCTTTGTGCTGGACACCGTGCGTGCCGCCGGGCCAAACCCATGCCCGCCCATTGTGGTGGGCGTAGGGGTGGGCGGCAGCTTTGACAAAGCCGCGTTGCTGGCCAAAAAAGCACTGCTGCGCCCGTTGGGCAGTGCCCACCCGGACCCGCTTTGGGCCGAGATTGAAACGACCTTATTACAGCGCATTAACGCGTTGGGCATTGGCCCGCAGGGGTTTGGCGGCAAAACCACGGCGCTTTCGGTGGCGGTGGAGACCATGCCCACCCACATTACCGCACTGCCGGTGGCCGTCAACATCAGCTGCCATGTCACCCGCCACGCGGCGGCAATTTTGTGAAGGGGGCGTCACGATGATTGAGATTACCACACCATTTACCCGCCGGCAGGCCGATGCGCTGCGCGCAGGCGACCGGGTATTGCTGACCGGCACGCTGTATACCGCGCGGGACGCCGCCCATGCGCGGCTTTGCGATGCCTTACACCGCGGCGAAGCGCTGCCGTTTGACTTGCAGGATGCCATCATTTACTATGTGGGCCCCACCCCGCCAAAACCCGGCAATGTGATTGGCAGCGCGGGCCCCACCACCAGCTACCGCATGGACGCCTACACCCCGCCGCTATTGGCGCGGGGGCTGCGCGGCATGGTGGGCAAAGGGCTGCGCGGCAACGCCGTGGTAGAGGCCATGCAGGCGGCACACGCCGTTTATTTTGGTGCCATTGGCGGCACCGGGGCGCTGATCGGCCGCTCGATCAAAACCGCCGAGGTGATTGCCTATGACGACCTTGGCACCGAGGCCGTGCGGCGGCTGACGGTAGAAAAACTGCCGCTGACCGTCGTGATTGACACCCAGGGGGGCAATTTGTACGAGCTGGGCCCCCAGCGCTACCTTGCGCAGCAGCAAGAGGGGTAACCCATTATTTTATTCGTGCAGCTCCAGCGGCAGGCCGTCGGGGTCAAAGAAAAACGTAAACGGCTTATTTGAAAATTCGTCAATGCGGATCGGCTCGCACACAATTCCCTTTGCCTCCAGCGCCGCCACCTCGGCTGCGACATTATCCACCCAAAAGGCCAAATGCCGCAGCCCCAGCGCTTCGGGGCGGGTCGGCCGGGCCGGGGCCGCCGGCGCGCTGAACAGCTCCAGCTCCACCGCGCCCAGTGCAAGGTCCAGTTTCCAATCTTTTTTGCGCGGGCGGTAGTTTTCGCGCAAAATTTGAAACCCCAGCAAATCCACATAAAAGTGTCGGCTTTTTTCGTAATCCCGCACTAAAATAGCCACATGGTGCACGGCATGTAATGCCATTGCCGCCCCCTTTTCCGCCCTCGTCCCGTAGGAACAGGGGCTTTTTTATTTGCCTTAGTATAGCATATTTTAGCCGCAGGCAAAACCGGCGGCGCGGAGATGGCACTTTTCCCCTTTTTGTGCTACAATAAAAAAAAGTGCACAAGGGGGCACCCGGAATGTATGAAGAGTCTTTAAACCAGCTTTCGATTTACGATTTCGTCAGCCCGTTTGACGGTGCACTGCGCCCCAACAACCGCTGGGTACGCCTTGCTGCCGCCATAGACTGGCGTGCACTGGAAAAGCAATATGCCGCACATTTTGCAAGCAGGGGCAAACGCGCACTGCCGGTGCGCTGCGCATTTGGCAGCCTTGTCGTTCGGCACGCGCTTGGGCTTTCTGACCGGCAGACGGTACAACTGATCGCCGAAAGCCCTTATTTACAATTTTTTATCGGGCTGCATGAATTTTCTGAACAGCTGCCGTTTTCGGCCCGAAGCATGGCGGCTTTTCGCGTGCGCATCCCCACGCGTCGTGTGGCACACGCGGCAAGGATGTTAGAGACACTCTCTGCTGCAACCTGACGGGGCGACTTCACAAAAAAGAAGAACAGCCGCCCGGGAATGGCGGCTGTTCTCCTTTTTATAGAGGGGTGGGAAAGTATCAATAGATGTTGAGATCTACGCTACAACTTTATGATACTGATTTTTTTATAAAAGTCAAGCGATTTTTCCATTTTGCTTTTCTTTTAGTGCTTTACAAACCCGTTTTTGTTTAATATAATTAACAGAAAGCAGTTTTTCTTTTTATTTCAAAAAGTCATTTTTTGCTTTTATGCCCGGTACTTTATTTTACGAAGATTTTGAGGAGGTCGCCCCACATGGATGTTCTTGACAAACAGATACTCGGCCTTTTGGAGCACAACGCACGCATGAGCGTAAAGGAGATCGCCGCCAAGGTGTCGCTGACCCCACCCGCCGTATCACAGCGCATTCGCAGGCTGGAGCAACTGGGCATTATTGAGGGGTACACCGTCGTTATCAACCTTGAAAAGGCGGGCCGCAGTATCCGGGCGCTGATCAGCCTTTCAGTGCCACCCGCGCTGCGGCAGGAATTTTTAGCGCTGGTGTCGGAGCAGCCTGCCGTATTGCAGTGCCACCATGTCACCGGGGACTACAGCTATATTTTAAGCGTGGCCACCCACGACATGGCTTCGCTGGAAAAACTGCTGAACCGGTTTCAAAAAATCGGCAGTACCAGCACCCAAATCGTGCTGTCCAGCACCGAGGCAAATTTGACCCTGCTGTAACAAAAGAGTGCTACTGTGCGCGGCCTGCAAAAGCAGGCCGCTTTTTTATTCGGCCGCCTTTGGGCCTGTGGTCTCTAACCGGTGGGCAATCACCACCCCGGCAACGATCCCAACCAACAACAATGCCCCAAAACAAACGCCAAGCAGTGGCAAGTGATCGACCGCGAGGGTCACCAGTTCAAAAAAGGGCCGCAGCGGGGCGGGCATCGCCGCAAAAAAATCACCCAACTGATGCAGGCCTTCGATCGAATCGACCACACGCACCAGTTGCCCACTGACCACATTGCCCAGCGCAACTGACCCCACGGCAAGGTTGCCTGCTGCGGCAAACAGCCCAATGGCAAAGTTGCCTGCCGCCAAAAGGCCCAGCGCAACGTTGGCAAGGCTAAAGGCCGCCACCACCAGGTTGCCCACCCCCACCAGCCCAAGGCCGATGTTGGCAAGGGTAAACACCCCCACCGACAGGTTGCCGATGGACACCACCCCGCAGGTCAAATTGCCAATGGCAACAATGCCGATTGCACGGCGGCCAATGGCAAGGATGCCCCGCGCCGTGGGCACTGGCGACAAGCCGTTGTTCATGCCGTTTACGTTTGCTCGCACCAGCCCCTGCCCGCTGCGGCGGGCTTTGACGATGTGCACGAGCGGCAGGCCAAACAGCTCGCGCTGCGAGCGGTATTCGACAAACGGGCGCACTGGTTGTGCCGCGCTGGCATAGGTTTCGTACAGCCCCGCGGCGATTTCATCCGCCGGGCCCATCTCCTGCATGGCCTGCTGCTCGTCGCCAAGGCGGGCGGTCAGCTCTGCCAGCTCGGCGGCAAGGTCGCCCTTTGCCCGCCTGCGCAGCGATGCCGGCAGGCAAGACCGGTTGATGATTTCATTTAAATACTGTTTTTTTGTCATGTCTGTTCACCGTCTCCTTTGAGTATGGCCCCCACCTCGGCAGAAAATGCAAACCAGGTCTCGGAAACCTCCCCCAGTACCTGCTTGCCCTTTGGGGTAATGGCATAATATTTTTTGGGCACCCCGCGCACCGGGGCCTGCTGCCAGCGGGTGTCGATCAGTTTTTCATCCTCCAGCCGGTACAGCAGCGGGTACAGCGTGCCCTCGCGCACTTCAAGGAAACGACTTTTTTCATTCAATGCGCTAATGAGCTCGTACCCGTACTGCTCGCGGCCCTCCAGCAGTTTTAGCACCACGATCTCTAAAATACCCTTTTTAAACTGTTTCAGGTAGGCATCCTGCAAGCATATCCTCTCCTTTCGATTGCAATATACTTTGTATTACATAGTATATTGTTATAGCATGTATTTGTCAATACCATTTGTGTTGCGGGCATAAAAAAAGCAGGCCCACCGGCCTGCTTTGCAACAAACAGATTAGCCCTTGCTTTTTTGACGCAGTGCACCGCGCACATTTTTCACTTCGCAGGCACCCTTGGTCAGCACCTCTTCGGTCTGGCGCAGCATGTTTTCGCAGTAATCGGTGATCGTCGTGCGCATTTCGCGCGCCTGTTGCTGCGCGGCGGTCAAAATTTCAGTGGCCTTTTGCTGGGCCTGCCGCACGATCTCCTCGTGGTCCACCATCGCGCGGGCGCGCTCTTCCGCCTTTTTAATGATCCCCTCCGACTCGCGGCGGGCACCGGCCACAATTTCGGCGCGGTCGGCCACAATGGCTTTTGCCTGTTTGATCTCGGCGGGCATGTTCAGCCGCACATCGTCAATGATGTCGCGGATCTTGTCCACATCCACCATCCGTTTGCCACCGGTAAAGGGCAGGTTCGTCGCCTCTTCCAGTGTTTCATCCATCAAATCGAGCAGCTCGTCCACATTCATTGGTTCACACCTCTTCCTTGGGCTCTCATACCATTATTTTAAACTTCTGCAAGTGGTTTGTACAGCCTTTTCATAATATCCTCATAAATCACCGCAGGGATAAATTCCTCCACATCGCGCCCCTGGGCCGCGATCTGCTTGACCATGCTGGAAGAAAGATACATGTAGTGCGTATTGCAGCTGAGAAACATGGTCTCAAACTCCGGGTAGAGCTTTTTGTTGATCAGCGCCTGCTGAAACTCGTACTCAAAATCGGTGACCGCGCGCAGGCCCTTGACGGCAGCACGCGCATCGTGCGCTTTTGCATAATCTACCAGCAGCCCGCTTGAAAAATCGACCGTCACCTTTTGGGGGTCGATCTCCGGCATGTCGGACAATGCCCGGCGCAGCAGATCCACCCGCTCGTCCACACTAAACACCGGCGTTTTGGCCGGGTTGATGAGCACCAGCACAATGACCCTGTCAAAAATATGGGCCGTGCGCTTGATGATGTCGAGGTGCCCCATGGTCACCGGGTCATAACTGCCCGGGCAAATGGCTGTCGTCATCGCTGCGCCTCCTCATCTGCGTAAGGTTTTTGGTATTTTGTCACCTGCACCTTGCCATAGCGGTATTGCTTTTGGCGCACCAGCGTGCCCACCGTTTCGGGCAATAGCGCACCGGGCTCGCTTTCGCACAGCGCAATGCCACCGGGGGCCAGCACACGGTCAACCGCGGGCAATATCCCGGCCAGTGTGTCATGGCGATAGGGAGGGTCCAGCAAAACCAAGTCAAACGGCTCTTTTGCCGCGGCAAGAAACGTCTCGGCGCTCATGTTTGCCACACTGGCCTGGCTGAACAGCCCCGCTGCTTTCAGGTTTTGCGTCACCACCTGCGTTGCCGCGTGGTTTTCATCTAAAAAAACACACCGCTGTGCCCCGCGTGAAAGCGCTTCGATGCCAAGCTGGCCACTGCCTGCAAACAGGTCCAGCACCTGCGCGCCGGGCAGCATAAACTGCACGGCGCTGAACATGGCTTCTTTGACGCGGTCAATGGTGGGGCGGGTGATATCGGTGCCCGGCAGCGCCTGCAAATGGGTGCCGCGTGCCGTACCTGCAATTACTCTCATGTCGTCTCTCCCTGCTGCGGTTCTTCTGTGGTTTCAAGTCGTTTTTCATTATCGCCGCTTTGGGGGCCGTTGTCAACCGGGGTATGGTAAAACGTCCAAATTGCCTGTGCCGTTTTGGTCGAAATGCCCGCCTGCTGTGCAAGCTGCCCGGCACTGGCCTCGCGGATGGCGCCCATGGTTTTCAGCGTGCGTAGCAATTTTTTTGCCGTCGCCTCGCCCACGCCGGGGATTTGCGTGAGGGTAGAAGAAAAAGTCTTCTTTTTACCTGCCGTGCGCTGGTATTCGATTGAAAAGCGGTGCACCTCGTTTTGGACGGTGCTGATAAACCGAAACACCGACTTGTGCATAGAGATGGCGATCTCCCCGCCCGCCGACACAATGGCGCGGGTGCGGTGCCGGTCGTCTTTGACCATGCCAAAGGTGGGCACATCGGCAAACGCAGTGCCCGCCAGCGCGGCGGTGACGGCCGACAGCTGGCCTTTGCCGCCGTCAAGTAAAATGAGGTCCGGCCTAATGCCAAACTGCCCCTTGCCGCCGTTTTCATACTCTGCGGTGCGCCGTTGCAGCACTTCGGCCATCGACGCAAAGTCATCCGTGCCCAGCACGGTTTTGATTTTAAACCGGCGGTATCCCGCGCGGTGGGGGCGCCCGCCCTCAAACACGACCATGCCCGCCACACTGGTGCCCTCGCCCCAGTTTGAAATATCATAGCTTTCAATGACATTGGGCGGCGAAGCAAGGCCCAGCGTTTTTGCCACTTCGTCCAGCAGGCGTTCTTCCCTTGATACCCGCCCGCTGCGCAGCGTGAGGCTTTCGGATGCATTCAAGGTCGCCATTTGCACCAGACGCGGGCCGTCGCCGCGCTGCGGCACCGACAGCACCACCTTGCGCCCGCTTTGCTGCGAAAGCAACTGGGCAAGGTCCTCCGCCGCTTCGGGCAGCGCATCCAGCAAGATCAAGCGCGGCACTTCGCGCTGGCCGCTGTAAAAGCGTGGCAAAATTTCTTCGCGCACCGTGGCGGCATCGTCGGTGTCGGCAAACAAAAACTCTTTTTTGTCCACCAGCCGCCCCTGCCGAAACGACAGCATGGCGGTACAGACCGCCCCGTGGGAAGCCACGGTGCTGAACACATCGGCGTCTTTAATGGTGCTTTGCACCACCCGCTGGCCGCCCGCCACCTTTTCAATGGCGTTGATCTGGTCGCGCAGGGTGGCCGCCCTTTCAAAGTCCAGCGCTTCACTGGCCTCTTCCATGCGGCTGCGCAGCGATTTGATGATCTCGTTTTTGCCCTGCTTGATGAGCTTTGCGGCGCCATCCACCGCTTCGGCATACACCTGTGCGCTGATTTTGCCGGTACAGGGGGCCATGCATTTGCCGATGTAGTAGTTGAGGCAGGGGCGCTCTTTGCCAAAGTCCCGCGGGAACTGCCGGTTACAGTTGTGCAGCTTAAACGAGCACTGCGCAGTCTCCACCATCTCGCGCACCGCAAAGCTGCTCATGTAAGGGCCGATCCACTCGGCATCGTCGTTTTGCTTTTGCAGCTCGGCCGTAATTTTGGCAAACGGCCCCTTGCCCACCCGGATATACGAATAGCCCTTGTCGTCCTTGAGCAAAATGTTGTATTTCGGGGTATGCAGCTTGATCTGGCTGCACTCCAACACCAGCGCCTCAAACTCGCTGGTCGTAACGATAAATTCAAAGCTGAACGCGTGCTCGATCATGCGGGTGACCTTTTCGTCGTGGGGCACCCCCTCGCGGAAGTACTGGCTGACCCGCAGCCGCAACCGCTTTGCCTTGCCGATATAGATGATGTCGCCGGTTTTGTCTTTCATAATATAGACACCCGGCAGCAGTGGCAGCTTTTTTGCCTTTTCGTAAAGCTCCTGCTTTGTCATGTACCCGGTTCACCGCCCTTGCGCTGATGCTGGCAGTGCAAACTGCCGCAGAAGAAGAAAAAAAGGCGCTGCCTGTGGCAGCGCCCTGAGATGCATGCTTACTCGCTGAACCCGGAGTTCACGAGTTTTACCAGCCCGTCTACCGCCAGCTGTTCATCCGCCCCATCCGCAATGATGCGAATAGTGGTGCCGCCCACGATACCGAGGGAGAGTACGCCGAGAAGGCTTTTGGCATTGACGCGACGCTCCTCTTTCTCCACCCAGATCGAAGACTTGAACTCGTTGGCTTTTTGAATAAAGAAAGTTGCCGGGCGGGCATGCAGGCCTACCTGATTCTCGACTGTAACGTCTTTCACATACATAGTCAGAACGCTCCTATTTCAAAAATTTTCCAAAAGAAAAAGTAATGTTAATGTAAGTTTCAATATGGTATTATCATATCTCAATATTATCGACCCGTCAACAAAATAATCAAAACAGTGGGTATTTTCATCAGTTCGCTTAAAACCCAAATGCCGAAACCTAGCGCTTTGTATATCTTAACTACAAAGTTTTCAACAACCTTAGTCAAAATATCAATTTTCGGCAGCATTTTTTGTCAATTCCGGTCGGGCCTGTTTATCGATTTGGTTCCTCTTTTTTCTGTTGCAGCAGGTCTGGCCGCCGCGCCAAAGTGCGCTGCAGAGACTGCTCTTCTTTCCATTCGCGTATCTTTTTGGCGTGGCCCGACAGCAATACCGGCGGCACCTGACGGCCATGCCAAACCTCCGGCCGTGTATACTGCGGGTATTCCAGCCGCCCGCTGTAAAAGCTTTCGTCCTCGTACCCCTCCGGCGAAGAGAGCACCCCGTCGCACAGGCGTGCCACGCTGTCTGCCACCACCAGTGCGGCCAACTCGCCGCCGGTGATGACAAAATCACCGAGGCTGATCTCCTCATCGGCCAGTTCTTCGATCACCCGCTCATCAATGCCCTCGTAATGGCCGCAGACCAGTGTGATGCTGGGCAGCTGCGCCAGCTGCCGCGCACGCTCTTGCGTGTAGGTTTTGCCCCCGGCCGTCAAAAAAATGACATGAGGCTTTTGCTGCTGCTGGGCCTCAATGGCCTTGCAGCACAGGTAGATGGGCTCGGCTTGCAAAATCATGCCGTGGCCGCCGCTGTACGGGTAATCGTCCACCTGTTTTTGTTTGCTCAATGTGTAATCGCGGATATTGTGGCAGTGCATCTCAATGCTGCCCTTGCGCCGTGCACGGCCCAAAATGCTTTCGGACAGCACCGTTTCGCACATGTCGGGGAACAGCGTTGCAATATCAATCCGCATCGTCAAACATCCCCCGTATCGGCCGCACTTTCACGTACCCCTCGCCGGGGTTCGTCTCGGCCAAAAACTCCGCCGCCGCGGGGAACAGCACCGTGCGCCCGTCGCCGGTGCGCACTTCGTACACGTCGCTGGCGCCGCCGTTTGTCACCGCCGCTATCGTGCCGTATTCGGTGCCGGTGTCGGCATCCAGCACCCGCAGGCCAATGATGTCCTGCACAAACCAGCGCCCGGCGGGCAACTTTGCGTCCGCGCGGTCAAGGTAAAACAGGCGGCCCACCAGCGCGCGGGCGTCCTCCATCGAATCGACACCCTCAAACCGCAACAGCGCCATGCCCTTGTGGGGGCGTGCCTCGGCCACACGCAGTGCCTTGCCGCCCTGCGGCAAAAGGTAAAACTGCCCAATGGTACACAAAAATTCGGCGCTGTCACAATAGGGGTACGCCTTGATCTCCCCCGTGATGCCGTGGGTCGTCACAAATTTGCCTGCTTCGAGATACTGTTTTTGCATCGCCGCCTCCTTACTGCCCTGTTGGCAAAACATGCCGCCTTTGCCCATAAAGACAAAAGCGGCATTCCGTTTTGCGTTTGCACTTTCAGTCGATTTCGACCATGACCTTTTCGCCGACACGCACCGCGGCGGCGCGCATTACAACACGGATTGCCTTGGCAATGCGGCCCTGTTTGCCGATCACACGGCCCATATCATCTTCTGCTACGCTTAAATGATAAACCGTCGTGCCCTCGGCATCGGGGGCGTCCACCGTGACTTTCACAGCATCCTTATTTTCCACAAGGCCCTGTGCAACGGCGATCAAAAGTTCTTTCAACATAAAAGTTTCCTCTCTGCTCTGCGAGCGGGGGCCTTTTAGATGACCGCGCTCTTTTTCAGCAGCGCCCGAACGGTATCGGTGGGCTGGGCGCCATTTGCGATCCACTTCTTTGCCTTTTCGGCATCCACGTGGAACTCAGACGGTTTTTTGTTGGGGTCGTAGGTGCCGATCTCTTCGATGAAACGGCCATCACGCGGGAAACGGGAATCCGCGACAACGACACGGTAGAACGGGTTTTTCTTGGCGCCCATACGGCGCAGTCTGATCTTTACTGCCATACTGGTTTTCCTCCAAAAATGAATGAAATACATCTTATTTTATTTAAACCGGTCACCCGGTAAAAACCATACTTTTGTTAAAAGCCGAAATTCATGCCGCGCATGCCGCCAAACCGGCGTTTGCCGCCCGACTTTTTCATCTGCTTCATCAGCTTGTTCATCTGCTCGTACTGGCGCAGAATGCGGTTGACATCCTCGACCTTGGTGCCGCTGCCCGCGGCAATGCGCCGCTTGCGCTTGGGGTCGACGATCGCGGGCTTTGCGCGCTCGCCGGGGGTCATGCTTTGAATGATGGCTTCCATGCGGCCAAACAGCTTGTCGCTGTTTTCCATGTCTTCACCGCTGATCTTGCCGGCACCCGGCAGCATCGACATCATGGCCGCGGCGCCGCCCATCTTTTTCATCTGGGCGATCTGGTCCAGCAAATCGTTCATGTCGAACTTGTTTTCCAAAAGGCGCTTGGCGGCTTCTTCGGCCTTTTTCTGGTCCTGCGTCTCCTGCGCCTTTTCGATCAGCGTCATCATGTCGCCCATGCCAAGGATGCGGCTGGCCATGCGGTCCGGGTGGAAGAGCTCAAGGTCGTCCAGCTTTTCGCCGACGCCTGCAAACTTGATGGGCTTGCCGGTGACGGCGCGTGCACTGAGCGCCGCGCCGCCGCGGGTGTCGCCGTCGAGCTTCGTGAGCACGATGCCGTCGACACCAATGCGGTCGTTAAACGACGATGCCACGTTGACGGCGTCCTGCCCGACCATCGCATCGACGACGAGCAATGTCTCATCCACCGGCACGGCCTGTTTGATGCGGCCAAGCTCTGCCATCAGCTCGTCGTCCACATGCAGGCGGCCGGCCGTATCCAGAATCACCAGATCGTTGCCGTAGTCTTTTGCGTGAGCCACCGCCTTCTTGGCAATGAGCTCCGGCTTTTCGGTGCCCAGTTCAAACACCGGCACCCCGGCTTTTTCGCCCACGACTTTGAGTTGCTCGATGGCCGCCGGGCGGTAGATATCGCAGGCCACCAATAGCGGGCGGTGCCCCTGCTTGACGAAGTATTTTGCAATTTTGGCCGAATGGGTGGTTTTACCGCTGCCCTGCAAGCCGCACATCAAAAGAATGGTGGGCGGTTTTGCATTGATGTGCACCCCGTGGCTTTCGGTTCCCATCAGCGCGGTCAGTTCTTCGCTGACGATCTTGATGACCTGCTGGGCGGGGGTGAGGCTTTCCATCACTTCGGCGCCCACGCTGCGCTCGGTCACTTTGGCAATAAAATCTTTTGCCACTTTGTAGTTGACATCGGCTTCCAGCAGGGCCATACGCACTTCGCGCATGGCGACCTTGATGTCGGCCTCGGTCAGTTTGCCCTTGCCGCGCAGGCGGCGAAAGGCGGCGGACAGTTTTTCTGTTAAACTTTCAAACGCCATGGGCTGCCCCTTTATTCGCTGATTTTATCGACCAGTGCAAGAATTTCCTCTGCCCCGGCGCCGATGCGGGCCGAGGGAACGTAACTCTCTTCGTTTTGAAAACGAATTTCGCGCGCAAGCTGTTCAATGCGTTCAAGCCCCGTGCGCACGGCACGGTAACGGGTCGCAAAGCCCACCTTTTGCTCAAGGTCCAGCATAATCACCTCGCCGCGCTTGATGGCATCGCGCACCCCCTGGCGGGAAATGCCGAAGTTGGAAGCAATTTCAGACAGCGACAGATCGTCGTTGTAATACTGCTCCATCACGTCGCGCTGGCGGTCGGTCAGGACGCCGCCGTAGAAATCCAGCAGAAAAGAAATTTCCAGGTTTTTCGCCATCGGGTCTCCCGCCTTTCCGCCTTTTTGTAAAGGTGATTGCTTTACACAACGGCTATTATATCAAATTACGCAAGGCACGTCAAGTGTTGTAAAGTTGTTAAGCTTTACAAAACGCGGGTTATTTTGCCCCGTTTTCCGGTTTTGTTTGACATTTGGCCGCGGGCTGGGTAGGATGGACTTAATAAGGCAAAACAGCTACGGGGGGAATGTAAAATGGGGCCGATACAGGGCGGTGTTTTTCATGACTTTACGCAGGCGCGCGGGGCGGGCGTGCTGGTACAACTGCCGGGGCTGTGTGCGCATTACCGGCCTGCGGCCGAACTGCTGGGCTTTCTCAATTTTACCGGCCCGACCGGCAGCTTTAAAGACAGCCTTGCCGAGGGGATGATCCGCCTTGCCGAGCAAAAAGGGGACCTTGCCCCCGGCGCGCTGCTTACCGAGGCTTCTGCGGGCAGCTTTGGCGCGGCGCTGGCGCTGGCCGGGCACCGCACCGGCCACCCGGTTGTGCTTTGCCTGCCCTCTACCGTACCGCTGCTGCGCCAGCAACAACTGGCGGGTTATGGCGCCAAGATTGCGCTGTGCGGCCCCACGCAGGAGGAAGGTGAACAGCGCGCCACCGCCATTGCCGCCGCAAACGGCGGGTATTTTATGGACCGGTTTGCAAACGACTTGAACCCCGAATACCACCGCCGTGTCACCGGGCCCGCCCTGTTGCAGGCCACCGGCACAAAGCTGGATATGGTGGTGGCCGGTGTGGGCACCGGCGGCACCATCAGCGGGGTGGGCGAACACATCAAAGCATGGACAAACGGCATTCAGATTGTGGGGGTAGAGCCCGCCGAAAGCGGGGTGCTAACCGGCGGGTTTGCCGGGCCGCACGGCCTCGCCGGCATTGGCTGCGGCTTTGTGCCCGAAAACTATAACCCCTATATTGTAGATAAGGTACTGCGCGTTTCGACCGGAGACGGCAAACAGACCGCACAGGACGCGCTGTTGCTGGACGGGCTGCCGCTGTGCCCCGCCGCGGGGGCCGTGCTGTCGGGCGCGCTGTCGCTTGCGCGCGAAGCGGCGAATGCGGGCAAGCGCATTGTCGCCATTTTAGGCGGCAGCATCCAGGCGTAATGTGCGGGTAGCTTTTTACACAAACAAAAACGGCCTGCCGCAATGGCAGGCCGTGCTGTTACCGGGGCTGTGCTCGGTAACCTGTTTCAATTTAAAACTTAGCCGCGGGCTTCCACCAATTCTTTGGTGTCGCGGGCGATCATCAGCTCTTCGTTAGTGCAGATGATAAAGGTGCGCACCTTTGCGCCGGGGGCCGTCAGCTCTACCACGTCACCGCGGGTCTTGTTTTTCTCTTCGTCAATGCGAATGCCGAAGAAGTCCATATCCTCGCAGACCTTGTGGCGCACGCTGTCGCTGTTTTCGCCAATACCGCCGGTGAACACCAGCGCGTCAATGCCGCCCATGGCTGCAACATAACCGCCGATATATTTTTTGATCTGGTAGCACAGCATGTCCTGTGCCAGCTGGGCGCGCATATTGCCCTCTGCGGCCGCTTTTTCAATGTCGCGGTTGTCGCTGGAAACACCGGATATCCCCAGCAGGCCGCTTTTGCCGTTCAGCACTTCGACAAACAGCTCGTTGCCGTGCTTACCGCTGATCTCGGCCATCTGGGTGACGACCGACGGGTCAAGGTCGCCGCTGCGGGTACCCATCATCACGCCGCCGGTCGGGGTGAGGCCCATGGAGGTGTCCACACTTTTGCCGCGGTTGACGGCGGTGATGGACGAACCGTTGCCCAAATGGCAGGTGACGATGCGCAGGTCGGTGATGGGCTTGCCCATCACGTCCGCACACTTCTTGCTGACATAGCGGTGAGAGGTGCCGTGGGCGCCGTAACGGCGGATGTGGTGTTTTTCGTAGTATTCGTACGGCACCGCAAACATATAGGCCTTCGGCGGCATGCTTTGGTGGAACGCGGTGTCAAACACCACGGCCTGCGGCAGGTCTTTGCCAAATGCCTTTTGCGCCGCCCGGATGCCTTGCACGTGCGCCGGATTGTGCAGCGGTGCAAGCTCGGCAAGGTCGGCGATCTTTTCCACAACATCTTCGTTCACAAGGCAGGAGGTCGGGAATTTGTCGGCCCCCTGCACGATGCGGTGGCCGATCGCATTGATCTCTTTGATATCACGGATGACCGGGTGTTCCCCGGTGGTCATGACTTCGATCAACTTCGCAAATGCGGCAGTGTGGTCCTTAAACGGGCACTCCTGCTTTACTTCGTAGCCGTCTGCCGTCTTGTGGGTGATCAGGCTGCCGGGGATGCCGATTCTCTCGCAGTTCCCCTTGCAAAGCACCTTTTCCCCATCCATGTCGATCAGCTGGTACTTCAGCGAGCTGGAGCCGCAGTTGATAACCAGAATCTTCATTTCCTCCGAACCTCCGTTTTTCCTTGTTTTAAAGCCAAACCTCTTTTTTGTTCAACTTTTTTATTATATAATAACAAAAATCCTTTTTCAAGGACTGGTATCGACTTTATTCGCCAAAGGAGCCATTATGCAACGAATTGGGATCATTGCCGAGTACAACCCGTTCCACAACGGCCACGCATTGCAGATCGACACACTGCGCAGCCGGGGCGCCGAGGGTGTAGTTGTTGTGATGAGCGGCAATTATGCACAGCGCGGCACCCCGGCGGTGTTTTCAAAATTCACCCGGGCGCGCGCCGCCCTTGCCTGTGGGGCCGACCTTGTGGCCGAACTGCCGGTGCCTTGGGCCGCGGCGGGGGCCGACCGGTTTGCCGAGGGCGGGGTGTGGCTGCTGGCGGCGCTTGGCTGTGACAGTATTTGCTTTGGGGCGGAAGAAGCGGACCTTGCGAAGCTGACCCGCCTTGCCGCCCTGCTGGAGGACCCCGCGTTTGACGCCGAACTACAGCGCAGGCACACGGCCGGGGGCGGCAGCCTTGCCGCGCTGCGGGCCGCCCTTGTGGGCGAATTAGAGCCCGGTGCCGCCGCGTTGCTGGCAAAGCCCAACAACACGCTGGGCATTGCCTACCTGCGGGCCATTCGCCGCCTTGGCCTGCCGCTGGGGGCCATTGCACTACCGCGCACCGGGGCACAGCACGACGCGCCGCTACCCGCGGGCGGGCGCATTGCCAGTGCCAGCGCGCTGCGCGGGCAGCTATTGGCGGGCAACCTGCAACAAATTGCCCCTTACCTGCCCCCTGCCGCCTATGACCTGTTTTGCCGCGACGCCGCGGCGGGGGCATTGCTGAGCGAGCAGGCGTTTTCTACCTCGCTGCTGACGGTACTGCGCAGCAAAACCACCGAGGAGTTTGCCCGCCTGCCGGGGGCGGGCGGCGAAGGGCTGCCGTTTTTGCTGGCCCGTGCCGCTGCAAAGGCGGGCAGTGCGAATGAATTGTACGACCTGTTAAAAAGCAAACGCTACACCCACGCAAAACTGCGCAGGCTGGCACTTGCCGCCTACCTTGGCCTACCGGGCGACTTACCCCGCCTGCCCCCCTATTTGCGGCTGCTGGGCGGCACCCCGCAGGGGCTGGCACAGCTTACCGGGGCACGCGGCAGCCGGCCGGTGCCGCTTTGCCATTCGCTGGCGCAGCTGGTGCGCATGCCGGGGGATGCCGGGCGGGTGGCGGCGCTGGAGGCGCGCGCGGGTGCCCTGTGGTCACTGTGCCTGCAAACGCCCCACGGCGCACGAGACGAATTTACCCAAAAGTTCATCAAGGCGCCGGGCCCCGGCCCGGTGTGACACAAAAGCAGGCACCCCGCGGGGTGCCTGTGTTTTATTTGCGGCCCAGTGCACGGCGGGTGCGGTACACTGCGTATTTGAAAAAGTTGCCGATGAGCCAAAACTGGATTAAAACATAATACGGCAGGTTGCGCAGCCGGAATTTGGGCTTTTGCAGCCGGGGCAGCGCACCAAAGGCCTCTCGTGCGCCCTTGAGGTAGGCCTTACCGTACCCGCGCAGTGCAAAAACACAAAGTTTGACAAGGTAACCCACCAGCAAAAACGGTAAGTTGAGTATCAGCATCAGCAGCGGCTCGTTTTTATAGGGCATCAACAGCGAGTTGCGCCCGCTTTGAATCGACTTAAACTCGTTATAAGTGCCCCCGCGGATGCCGCCCGTCGTGGCGCCGCAAATATGGCGGCAGACTGCGGTGGGGCAATACAGGTTGCGGTAGCCCAAACTGTTGGCCCGCCAGCCCAGGTCCACATCTTCATAATAGGCAAAAAACAATTCGTCAAACAGGCCGATCTCCTCTAAAATACTGCGCCGGTACAGCGCCGCGCCGCCGCAGGCTGAAAAACAGCGCCGCGGGCGCTGGTAACGGCTGGCAAGCATGCCGTCGCCGGTTTTGGCCGCCCAGCCAAACACCGTCACATAGTCCCCCGCGTCATCGGCGAGCTGGGGCTCGTAATAGCGCAGCATCAGTGACGACACCGAAAACACTTTTTTGTCGCCGTCCGCCGCCGCCACCAGCTCGCGCAGCCAGTTTGGCTCGGCAAAGGCATCGTTGTTGAACATCACCGCGTATTCGCCGTGTGAGGCGCGGATGCCCGCGTTGACCGCCGCCGAAAACCCGGTGTTCTGGCTGTTTTCGATTAGCGTGTAATGGGGCAGCGATTGGTAAGACCGCGCAATGGCAAGGCTGCCGTCGGTAGAGCCGTTGTCGATGACGATCAGCTCGAAATCGGTAAAGTCCTGCGCCAAAATGCTTTCAATGCTCTCTTTCAGCCAAAGTTCGCCGTTGAGGTTGGGTATAATGACAGATGCTTTCACACAGATTCCCCTGTTCTTGTAAACTGCGGCCGCCACCGGCGGCCCTTCACCCCACAAGTGTACCGTTTTGCGGGGCGTTTTGCAATGGTTGCCGTTTTGCGCCGTTTCTTTTATAATAGGGGCTGCGGTATGCGGTGGCCAAACGGTGCCCCTGCCGCCGCAAGTGACAAAGGCACGCCTGCCGCGTGCCGGAACAGGGGGCAAACATGGGTGCACTTTCTGGCATTCGGCTGTTTTTGCTGGATTTGGACGGTACCTTTTATTTGGACGACACGCCGCTGCCCGGCGCACTGGGCTTTTTGGCAGCACTGCGGGCTAACAACACGCCATTCTTATTTTTGACCAATAATTCCTCCCGCGGGCGGGGAGACTATTTAAAAAAGTTGAACGCCATGGGGGCGGCGATGACCGAGGCTGAAATTTTTACCAGTGCCGATGCCACGCTGGCCTACCTTGCGCGGGAAAAATTTGCAAGCGATCTGCTGCTGATCGGCACCCCCAGCTTAGAGGCGCAGTTCACCGCGGCGGGCTATGCGCTGCACGCCGCGGCGCCCAAGGCTGTGGTGCTGGGCTTTGACACCACCCTGACCTATGAAAAGCTGACCGACCTATGCAATGCCGTGCGCGCCGGGCTGCCCTACATTGCCACCCACCCGGATTTCAACTGCCCGGTCAAGGGAGGGTTCATCCCGGACATCGGCGGCGTGATCGCGCTGGTAGAAGCGTGCACCGGCCGCCGGCCCGACGTAGTGATTGGCAAGCCGAACGGTGAAATTGCCGCCGCTGCCGCCGCGCGTTTTGGCCTGCCGCTGGGCGACGTGTGCATGGTGGGCGACCGGCTTTACACCGACATTGCACTGGGGCAATGCGGCATACAAACCGCGCTGGTGCTTACCGGCGAGACGACCCCGGCAGATTACGAAGCCTCTGCTATTCGGGCCGATTTTGTGTTTGGCGGCATTGGCGACATGGCGGCACAGCTGTAAGCACTACCGAATAGCTGCCTCATTATATTAAAAAGAAAAACCCGCAGAAGCATGCTTCTGCGGGTTTTGTTGTGCGTGTTTACCAGCGGCCGTAATTGTAAAAGCCTCTGGGGTAATACCCGGCGCTGAACGCCGCGATTAAGATGATGAGGAAGATGATCGACAGCGCAAACCCAATGCCGATCAAAATCAGCCGCGAACGCGACCAGTTTTTGCGGTTGGTGTTCGTGCCATCAGAAAACGCCCAGATCAGCAGCATGACCAGATTGACTACCGGGATCATGCAGATGAGCTCTTGCAGCAAAAATTGGCCGGTGCTCATCGGCGCATCAAGGTTTGGTGCCGGTGGCGGCGTTTGCATCATCTGTGGCGCCACGAACGGCGGGGTTTGGCCGCCATAATTATAACTGTAGTTGCCATTGCCGACACTCGGCGGCACCGGGTCGCTGGCGGGCGGGGGTGGCGGCACCTCTTCACTTTGTTCTGGGGGTACCGGTGGCTGGGTGGCGGCAGGCTCTGCGGCCGGCGCACCAAAGCTTACAGGGGTGCCGCAGGCGCCACAAAAACGGGCATCCTCCGGCAGTTCTCTGCCGCATTTTCTGCAAATCATACAGTTCACTCCTTCTCTCAGGAAAGTTTTGCACAGCAAAACCTGTTTTGTTCATCATACCATGAGAAAAGTGAGAAAACAATTAGTTCCCTGTGAAAATAACGTGAAGTGCCCGCCGCTATTCCAGCGGGGCCGCGGGCGGGAAACTGACAATAAAGGTCGTGCCTGTATCCGGGTCGGATTGCACCTCGACCGTGGCGTGGTATTGCCCCGCCACATGCTTGACGATGGCAAGCCCCAGCCCGGTGCCGCCCATGGCCTTACTGCGGCCCTTGTCAATGCGGTAAAAGCGTTCAAAAATGCGCTCGCGGTAGCGCGGCTCAATGTAGCTGCCGGTGTTGTGCACCTTGAGCACCGTGCCGCCTTGCCCGGCGGTCAGCTCGATATCCACAAACCCGCCCTCTTCGCTGTAGCGCACGGCATTTTGTACCAAATTGCCCACCAACTCCTGCATTTCGCGGTGAGAAGCCGACAGCACACTTTGCTGCGCCATGCAGGTCATCGTGATGCCGCGCTGTTCCGCCATGGGTTTTGCGTCTGCGGCCACATTGCGCACCACTTCGGCAAGGTCCAGCACTTCGCGCGAAAAAACGATGTCCCCGGCTTCCAGCCGGCTGATCATAATAATATCGTTGATGAGGTTTTGCATGCGGCCGGTTTCTTTTAAAATACGGCGGGCAAACTCCTCTTTCTGCGTTTCGGTGAGCTGGGTGGAGTTACACAATAGCTCGGCAAACCCGCCGATCGAGGTGATGGGGGTCTTCAGCTCGTGGCTGGCGTTCGAGAAAAATTCCTGCCGCACCTTTACCGCGTTGCGCCGTATCGTGATATCGGACAGCACCGCAATGGCCGCCTCTGCCATGCCCGCCCCGCTTTCGGGGCCGGTAATGGGGCTGATGGCGGCTTCGATGAGTGCCCCGCCGGAAAGCGGCAACTCGACCCTTGCCGTTTTGCCGTGGACCACCGCCCCCTCGACCCCGTCTAAAAACGGCATCTGCCGGGTGGCATACACAATATTTTTGCCGGTGACGGCTTTATCGCAACCAAGAAAAGCGCAGGCCGCGCGGTTGATGAGAATGATCTCCTGTTCGCCGCCCAGCAAAATCAAGCCCTCGTCCATATTATCTAAAATATAGTCAATGCGGCCGCGCTCGCGGGTCAGCGCGCTGAGGGTGGCATCCACCTCCGACGAAATCTGGTTGATATCGGCGGCCATATCCTGTAATTCATCGTACTGGTAGGCGGCGGGGTCCAGCCGGGCACCGCCGCTTTTCACCAGCTTTAAGCTGTCTGACAATTCTTCGATCGGCCCCGAAATGCTTTTAGCCAGCCGGTCGGCCAATATCAGCGCAATTAAAAATGCCACCAGCGCGGCGATGAACACCGCCGGCAAAAAGCCCACCAGCCCGGCGGCAAACGACGGATAGCTGTCCGACACCCGCACAAAGGTGCCGTCGGCCAGTTTGACCGCCACATACATCATATTCAGCCCGGTGGTGGCACTGCGGCGCACCGCGACGCCAATGCCGCTGCCGGAAGCCTGCAAAATTTCTTCCCGCGTGGCATGGTTTTCCATCGTGTCGGCCTGCACCGCAGAATCGCCGGTGACATTGCCCTCTGCATCCACAAAGGTCACCCGCACACCGCCAGCCCCGCCCGAAAGCCGGGCCGCATCCTCCGGCGTGCGCCCATCGGTCAGCTGGGCCTGCTGGGCAATGGACGACGCCAGCTTTTTCATGTCGACCCTCGTGCGGTCGGTCACCCTTGCCTCAAAGACCATCGTGGCGATCAGCGTGCACACCAAAAGGCCAAGGCCCAGCACCATGGCGGTGCTTTTCATGATTCGTTTTTTCATCTGTCCTCCCTGTGGGGCGGTCAGTCGCCCGTCTTTTCGGCAATAAAGCGATACCCTACCCCACGTACGGTTTTAATATACTGCGGGTGGGTGGGGTCGTCGCCCAGCTTTTGGCGCAGCGTGCCGATATGCATATCCAGCGTGCGCGTCTCCCCAATAAAGTCGTACCCCCACACCTTTTGCAGCAGTTCTTCGCGCCCAATGGCACGGCCAATGCCCGCAATCAGCATTTTCAGCAATTCAAATTCTTTGTAGGTCAGCTCGACCGGTTCGCTGCCCATGCGCACCTCGCGCGCAGGCAAATCGATTTGCAACGCGCCAAAGGTATAGTGGTCCTGCAACAGGGGCTCTTCTTCGCCCGCACGGCGCAGCAGCGCCCGCACGCGGGCGCACAATTCCAGCACGCTGAACGGTTTTGTCATATAGTCGTCCGCACCCGCATCCAACCCTTTTACCTTGTCGGTCTCGGTGTCCTTCGCCGTCAGCATCATCGCCTTGATGCGGCGAAACTCGGGGTTCTGGCGCATCAGATGCAGCGCGGTGATGCCGTCCATCCCATCCAGCATGATGTCGAAGATCACCAGTGCCGGGCGATATTGCTTCATATCAGACAACGCCGTAGCCGCCTGCGGGTATTCCCGTACGGTAAAGCCCTCGGTCTCCAATGCCGCGCGCAGCAGCATGCGGATGCTGTCATCATCCTCGACCACATAAATCAGCTGTGCCAATCGATCTGCCCCCTGTCCTTTGTGTTTTTCGTTTAGCGCCCTGTCTGGTGGATGCCGGTTTTATAAAATTCGGCCCATTCGCAGATGTTGACCGCGTGGTCGCCCAGGCGCTCAAGGTATTTGGTGATCATCAGGTAATCAATGGCCACATCCACCAGTGAGGTGTCTTTTTTCAGCACTTCGACCATGTTTACCTTGATGTCATTGAACGCGTCGTCCACGATGTCGTCGCGGCCGATCACCTTTTCGGCCAGTGTCATGTCGGTGTGCACAAACGCGTTCACCGCATCGTACACCATGCCCTGTGCCGCCTCCGCCATCACCACGATGCGCGCGCGAATTTCGGGGATCTCGCCCGTGAGGTGCGGCGTGATCTCGGCAATATCCGCCGCGGCATCGCCAATGCGCTCGATGTCGGTGATCATTTTCAGCGCGGTGGAAATGGTGCGCAGATCACGCGCCACCGGTTGCTGGCGCAACAGCAGGGTCAGGCAGCGGCGCTCAATTTCGCGCTCCATGTCGTCCACTTCGCGGTCGCCCTGCACCACCGTCGCGGCAAGCGCAAGGTCGTGGCGCTCAAAGGCCCGCACCGAATTGTTGATAGCTTCCACGGCAAGCGAGCTCATTTTGATCAGGCTTGCCATCAGCTCTTCCAGTTCTGCGTCAAACGTCTTTCTGACAGACATTGTTTTCACCCTTACTTTCTTCTATTATACCCTGTCCGGCGGCAGCGTCAAACAGCTTTTTACCGCCTGCCATCAGGGCTAAGCCGCCGGGGCGGCATCAGCCAAAACGGCCGGTGATATAATCCTCGGTGCGCTTGTCTTTGGGCATGCTGAAAATCTCCTCGGTCGGGCCGATCTCCACCATTTCGCCCAGCAGAAAGAACGCGCATTTGTCGCTGATGCGCGCGGCCTGCTGCATGTTGTGGGTCACAATGACAACGGTGTAATGCTGCTTTAAATCCGCCATCAGCTCTTCAATGCGAATCGTCGAGGCCGGGTCCAGCGCACTGGTGGGCTCGTCCATCAACAGCACATCCGGCTTTACGGCCAGCGCGCGCGCAATGCAAAGGCGCTGCTGCTGCCCGCCCGAAAGCCCAAGGGCTGATTTTTTCAGCCGGTCTTTCACTTCGTCCCACAGGCTGGCGCCGCGCAGGCTCGTCTCCACGATCTCACTCATCTCCGCCTTGGAATATACGCCGTGCAGCCGCGGGCCATAAGCGATGTTGTCGTAAATACTCATGGGGAATGGGTTGGGTTTTTGAAAAACCATGCCGATATTTTTGCGCAGTTTGGTCACGTCCACGCCGGGGGCAAAAATATCCTCGCCGTGGTACAGTACCTTGCCCTCTACTCGCACACCGGGCACAAGGTCGTTCATGCGGTTGAGTGTTTTTAAATAAGTCGATTTGCCGCAGCCGGACGGCCCGATCAGCGCCGTGATCTCGCGCTCGATGATGGGGGCGGTAATGCCCTTCAGCGCCTCAAAATTGCCGTACCAAAGCCGCAGCTCCTCGGTTGTAATGATGTTTTCCATCGCAGTTCCTTCCCAGGTAATACCGTTACCTAACTTCTTTTTTTCAGCCGCCGCGCCAGCAGTTTCGCGGCAAAATTGACAATCAGCACAATGACCATCAGCACAGCCGCAACCGCAAACGCAATGTCAAATTTGCCGCGCTCCATCGCATAGACATACAGCGCCACGCTGAGCGTTGCGCCTGAACCGCCCATGGCGGAGAAAAAGCCGCCCAGCAGCTTGAGCCCAAGCCCCGCGGTGAACAGCAATGCCGCCGATTCGCCCACAATGCGGCCAACGGCAAGAATACAGCCGGTCACAATGCCGTCGATGCTGCACGGCAGTATAATGGTGCGGATCATCGTCCATTTGGTGGCCCCAAGGCCCAGCGCACCCTCGCGGTAATTTTCCGGCACGGTTTTCAGGCTCTCCTGCGTGGTGCGCACAATGGTGGGCAAAATCATGATGACCAGCGTCAGCGCACCGGCCAGCAGGCTGGTACCAAGGCCCAGCAACTGGCAGAAAAACATCATGCCCACAAGGCCGTAAATAATGGACGGGATGCCCGCCAGTGTTTCGGTGGTAAATTCAATGGCGCGCACCATGCGTGGGTTTTGGGCATATTCGGTCAGGTACACCGCGGCGCCCACCCCCAGCGGCAGCACAATGGCAAGGGCCGCCACAATGATATAAAAGGTATTTAAGATGCTGGGCAGAATACCGATGGTGTTTTTCAGGTAACTCTCCTGCGAGGACAGCAGTTCCCACGTGATACTGGGCACCCCGCGAAATAAAATGTACCCAATAAGAAGCAGTACCAGCAGCGTGACAAGCCCGGCACACAGCCAGATGATGGCCCGCATGCTGTTGTCAAACAGCCGCCGGCGCAGCGGCAACCTGCCACTGATGCGACTTTCCTGTGTTTCTTGCACGTCATTTCTCCTTTCGGCCGCCGCGCTTGAGCAAGAACCCCAGCACGAAATTAATGAGCATGATAAAGAGGAACAACACCAGCGCGATAGAGAACAGCGCCTGCCGCTGCAACCCGGACGCGTAGCTCATCTCTTTGGAAATTGCCGTGGTGAGAAACGTCACGCTGCCAAACAGGGAGGGCATATTGGCCACATTGCCCGCCACCATCATGACCGCCATGGCTTCGCCAATGGCGCGGCCAATGCCCAGTACCACCCCGGCGGCAATGCCACTGCGGGCGGACGGGATACTGACTTTGAAAATCGTTTCGATATGGGTGGCCCCCAGCGCAAGGCTGGCCTCCTCGTACTCGGGCGGCACGGAGGCGAGCGCCGTTTCGGATACACTGACGATGGAGGGCAAGATCATGACCGAAAGCACTAAAATTGCCGCCAGCAGGCTGGTGCCCTTGGGCAGGCCGAAGACCTGCGCGATCAGCGGCACCAGCACCGACACACCCACAAGGCCGTACACGACGGACGGAATGCCCGCCAAAAGGTCAATGGCCGGGCGGATTTTATCCGCCACATGGCGCGGGGCAATTTTGGCAAGAAACACAGCGGTAAGCAGCCCCACCGGCACGCCGATCAGCGTAGCGGCCGCGGTGCCATAAACCGAAGTCAGGATAAAAGGAAGGATACCGAATTTGGGCTGGGCTGCGGTGGATGCCCACACTTCGCCGGTGAGAAAATCGAGTATCCCGATCTCATGAATGGCCGGGATGCCGCTGACGATCATGTACACAGCGATCAGTGCGACACAGGCAATGGCAAGCACCCCACAAAAAAAGAACAGCGCATTCATCAGGCGTTCTACAAATTGCTTTGCTTTCACAGCGTTCCTCCGATACGGGAAGTTCCCCGGGGCCAGTTTGGCCCCGGGGAATTCCGTGGATTACGCGGCCGGTGGCCGTTTATTCTGCAATGCTTATTTCGCGACAGGTACCGCGCCAGCGTTGGTGATGATGTCCGCGGCATCTTTGCTGAGGGCGAAGTCAAGGAATGCCTGAGAGGCATCGCTGAGGGTCGCGCCCTCTTTGAGCACGAAGATGAACGGGCGCTGGATTTTGTAAGTGCCGTCCAGTACCGTCGCTTCGCTGGCTGCAACACCCTCGACCTTGATGGCCTTGACGGTGTTGTCTACCGCCGACAGGCTGGCGTAGCCGATTGCATTGGGGTTTGAAGTGACGTTTGCGATGACCGCACCGGTAGAGGTGGACTCGTTGGCGTATTTGCACGCGTCCTTCACGCCGACGATGCTCTCAAAGCCGTCGCGGGTGCCGCTGCCGGCCTCACGGCCTTCCATCACGATGGCGCTGTCTTTGCCGCCAACGTCTTTCCAGTTGGTGATCTTGCCGGTCGCAATGTCGGCGATCTGCTGGATGCTCAGGTCCTCAATGGGGTTGTCGTTATTGACAATGATCGCAATGCCGTCCAGTGCGACGGTTTTCGAAGTCAGGCCCTCGGCCTTCTCTTCATCTTTCAGCCCACGGGAGGACAGGCCAAGGTCGGTCGTGCCGTCGATGACGGCCTGAATGCCGGTGCCCGAACCGGTGGGGTCATAAGTGACCTTCACGCCGGAGTTGTTTTCCATGAACGCCTCGGACAAGCCACCGATGACTTTTTCCATCGAGGTGGAGCCGTTGGTGCCAACCGAACCGGTCAGTGCTGCCGCTGCCTGAGAGGACGAGGCTGCGGGTGCGGCGGTTGCCGCGGCGGAAGAGCTGCTGGAAGTACTGCCGCAGCCGGCAAGCATTGCCGCTGCCATGGCCAGAACTACGCCAAGCGAAATGATTTTTTTCATAAAGCTGATCCCTTTTCCTTTCGTCGTTCAACACGTTTGTAAACCACAGTACAAATTTTTGTCTGCGGCCTTATTGTACCAAGCCCCTATTTTTACAAAAACCAGTGTTGTGTATCCTTTTTGTAAAGCAAGTGTAAAGCGATACCGCGCAAAGTCGCCGCCCAAGCGGCTTTGCGGCTGCCCTGCCGGTTGCTTTTTTGTGTGTTTCCGCTTACAATAGTGGGTAATTCGAAAATAAGAAACGAGGCGACCCCTTATGCGCTGCCAGCCCGGCACCCGGCCCATTACCACCCCGCGGCTTTTGCTGCGTCGTTTTACCCTTGCAGATGCAAAACCCATGTTTGACGGCTGGGCCAGCGATGCACGGCAGGTGCATTATCTATTGTGGAACCCGCATAAAACCGTACAGGAAAGTATTGACTTTTTGCGCCCGTGGGTCGCCCGTTATGACGAAATGCCCCCCGCCTACCGCTGGGCGGTATGCCTGAAAGACAGCGGCGCGCTGATCGGCTCGATCAGCTGCAACTTTCATGACGGAGACGAAGACCCGCACCCCGGTTATGTGTTTGCCCGCAGTGCCGCTGGGCAGGGCTACGCGCATGAAGCGCTGGTGGGCATGCTTACCTATATGGTACAAGTGGCCGGTGCCGAAGTGTTTTGGGCCGAGCACGCAAAAGAAAACACCGCCAGCGGCAAAGTGTTGCGCCGGGTGGGGTTTGTGTATGACCACGAAGAAGTACACGAGAGCAATGACCACACCCGCCGCTGGCCCAGCCTTGCCTACCGGCTGAACGCCGCCGAATTTAAAGCGGATATTCCCGCTACCTTTTCACCATGACCACTAATTTACTGGAGGTTCTATGCAGGATATTTTGACCGAACGCAACACCCGCGCCGCGCTGTTTGCCGCTGATTGCGGCGCGCGGGATATTGACCGCAGCCTTGCAGAGCTGGGTGCCCTTGCCCAAAGCGCCGACATGGACGTACTGTTTGAGGTGGTGCAAAAGCGCGACAGCCCCGACAGCGGCAGCTACCTTGGCGTGGGCCGGCTGGAAGAGGCGCGTGCCCTTTGCGCCGAGCACGAGATCGACCTTTGCATTTTTGACGATGAGCTGACCGGCACCCAGATCAAAAATTTAGAGGACCTTTTAGACGTGCCGGTGATTGACCGCACGATGCTGATCCTTGAAATTTTTGCCGCGCGCGCCGTGACGAACGAGGGCAAATTGCAAACGGAGCTTGCCACGCTGCGTTACCGCCTGCCGCGCCTTTCCGGCCTGCGTGAAGGGCTGTCGCGCCAGGGCGGTGGCGGTGGTGGCGGCGGTGGTGCCCGCCGCGGTGCCGGTGAAAGCAAGTTGGAATATGACCGCCGCCATTTGCGCCGCCGCATTGACATGATAGAAGAAAAACTTGCCGACATCGAGCAGCGCCGCGCACAGACCCGCCGCAGCCGCAGCCGGGCCGAAGTGCCGGTGATCGCGCTCGTCGGCTATACGAATGTCGGCAAATCCAGCCTGCTGAACCGCATTTGCGGGGCCGAGGTGGAGACGAAAGACCAACTGTTTGCGACACTGGACCCCACCGCCCGCAAAATGACGCTGCCGGGCGGGCAGACGGTGATCTTTGTCGATACGGTCGGCTTTGTCAGCCGGCTGCCGCACGGGCTGGTGGAGGCGTTCAAATCCACGCTGGAAGAAGCGGCCTATGCCGACCTTGTGCTGCGTGTGGCCGATGCCGCCGACCCGTTGCGGGAAGAACAGTTACATGTTACGCAGGAGGTGCTGGCCGAAATTGGCGCACAGGAAAACGAGACGATCATCGTTTATAACAAATGCGACCGGATGCATGTGGCCGTACCGGGCGGGGTGATGGTTTCGGCCCTGACGGGCGAGGGCATTGACGAGTTATTAACGCTGATCGAAACGCGGCTTGCGGGGCGCGTGTGCCGGCTGGAACTGCTGCTGCCCTACGACAAACTGTCACTGCTGAACACGCTGCGCAACGACGGCAGCGTGCAACAACAGGAATACCGCGACAACGGCGTTTATGTGAGCGGCATTGTGGACCGCCGCAGTTTCCACCTGTTTGAACCCTATTTGTTGAAAGAATGACCCCTGCCCGCCGGGCGGGCGGGCCCACCACGAGATAAAGGAGCGAATTGCTATGCAGAGCGACCCCGGTACCCGGCCCATTACCACCCCGCGCTTGCTTTTGCGGCGCTTTGCCGTAGCCGACGCAGCCCCTATGTTTCGCGGCTGGGCCGCACACGGCGATTACATTCGCTTTATGCGGTGGAACCCGCATGAAAACGAGGCCGAAACGGCGGCGCTGCTGCGCGGCTGGGTATTTGCTTATGACGAAGAACCGGGCACCTATAACTGGGCCATCTGCCGCCGCGACACCGGCGCGCTGGTGGGCTCGGTGGGGTGCGTGCTGCACGACGGCACGCCGGAGCCCGGGTATTCTATCGCGCAAAACGCACAGGGGCAGGGGGTTGCGCGCGAAGCGCTGAAAGCCGCGCTGGCCTACCTTGTAGACGCCGCCGGGGCCGAGCGCTTCATCGCCTGCCATGCGGCCGAAAACCCTGCCAGTGGCAAAGTACTGCGTGCCGCCGGTTTTGTGCCCGACCACGAGGGCAGTTATGAAAGTTATGACCACACCCGCACTTGGCCCTGCCTGTGGTACCGGCTCGCGGCGGCCGATGTGGTGCGCGACGTTCCGGTCTCTTTTAGTTAGGGCCGGTGAGTTTTGTATTTTCTTTTATTTTAAGTACAATTCGTATTTTATTAACACAAAAAGCCCCCCGTGCAACTGGCCGCTTTGGCCTTTTGCACGGGGGGCTTGTGTCGTAATGGTCTATGAAAGGTGTGGTGTGATTTTGCCCTCTTCTACCAGCCGGATGAACAACTGGCCAAGCTGCGGGTCAAACTGGGTGCCAAGGTTGCGGCGAATCTCCTGCAAAGCATCGGCAACGCTCATCGCACTTTTGTAGCTGCGCCGTGTCACCATGGCGTCAAACGAATCGGCAATGCAAAGGCACCGTGCCCCAATGGGGATCGCTTCCCCCGCAATACCGCGCGGGTAGCCCTTGCCGTCCCACCGCTCGTGGTGGCCGATCGCCGAGGGGATGACATAATCCAGCGAGGGCAGATAGCGGATCATCGCGATCGAGCCCTCCACATGCTGTTTCATGATCTCATACTCTTCATCGGTCAGCGCGTCTTTTTTGGACAAAATCCCCTCCGGGATGCCAATTTTGCCGATGTCGTGCAACAGCCCCGCCTGCCGGATGATCTCAACATGCTCGGCATCCAGCGGGATGGCCGCTGCCAGCGCCGCAGCGTATTCTGCCACGTTGTTCGAGTGGTTGAAGGTATAGTGGTCCTTTGCGTCGATGGCCGCCGTAAGCGCATAAATGGTGCCCGCACAGCTTTCGGCAAGGGCCCGCTTTTCGGTCAGGTTTTGGTCTGCCTTGTCTTTCTCGCTTTGCGGCATATACTGCACAATGCGGTTTTTACCGCTGGTCTTGGCCGAGTATACCGCCATGTTGGCATAGGTGAACAGTTCTTCCACACTGGCAGCCGACAGCGGGTATGACGAAATGCCCGCGCTGAAGGTCAAAAATTTTTGAGTATGCTCTGCGGAAGAAGCAAGCTGCTGCTGCAACCATTCGCGGGCCTGCTGTGCGCAGTTGTGCGCAATTTGCGCCGTGCAAAACGGCAGGCAAGCTGCAAACTCTTTGCCGCCATAGCGGGCCACCGTGCCGCGGCTGCCCACCAAAACCGCCAGTTTTTCGCCAAACAGTCGCAAAATACGGTCCCCCTCCTGCGTGCCATACAGCTCGTTATACAAGTGAAAATCGTCAAAGCTGATCATCAGCAATGCAAGGTCGGCGTGGCGGCAATTTTCAAAGTCGCGCCGAATCTGCTCCTCAAAATAACTGCGGTTGTACAGGTTGGTCAGCGCGTCGCGCTGGGCTTTAAACTCAATGGCCGCATACAGCGACGCGTTTTTCAGCGCCATCGAAAGCACGGCTGAAAGCGACTCTAAAAAATTGATTTGCCTAAGGCCCATCGGGCGGGGGCTCTCGGTGCCCACCTCATCTGAAAACAGCGTAATCGCCGTCAGCTCATTGTCACAGACGATGGGCAAAATAAAGTTTACCTGCGTGCGCGCAAAGTACTGCCGCTCTTTATCCCACATCGCACGGCAGGTACGGGTGCGCTGAAAATCCTGCCAGCTGATGCCCTGCCGGTAGCGTTTCAACCAACCAATCAGCGGGTTGTCCGGCGAGATGGCATCGCCGCGCTGCAATGTGATCTTTGTGCAGTCTTTCAGCCGGTAATCGCCGGTTTCCGGCATGTACAAAAACACCCGCGCCGTATACCCCGGCATCGTTTGTTGCAGGTAATTGCGGTAAATTTCAAGTACTTCTTCCAGTTTCAGCGTCTTGTTCACCGCATCGCTGAACTGCTTTAACTGGGCTTCCTGTGCCTCTTGCTTTTTAACAAACAGGTTGCTCATCAGCCTGCGCACCAAATTGAACACGACCATTGTCAGCAGCGAAAAGCCCACGGCAAACACGATGGTTTTGTAGGGCAGGTACTCGGCAAAATGCGCGGTGTAAAACTGGTCTACCCCCTCGTACGATACAACGAGCAACAGCGTGGTAAACACGGCGGAGACCAGATAGGTAGGCCCGCTGGAAGCAAAGCTGCGCAACTGCACAAGGCGTTTTTTGTACAGCGCATAATAGAGGCACAGCGCGTTGACCCCGCACGAAAACGTGTCGTTGGGCAGTGACACCATCTGCGGCAGCACCGCTGCCACCGTGCCGATAAACATGATGATGACCCCCACGATCATCGGCTGAAACTGCGAAAAAGGCACGCGGTCCTCTTTGACACTGCGGTAGGCCATGCGCCAGGCGAGAAACAGCGTGAATACCGCCACCAAAATGGGCACCGCTACCAAGGGGGAAATTTCGTACTCAAACCGACGCTCGCCCGCCACTTCAATGACCTGCGGGTTGGGGATATAGATATTAAAAAGGTTCAGCCCGTCGAGAATGACCCATGAGGCAAACAGCGCCCCGCGCGTAAAGGTACCCTTTTGGTCGGTAAAAAAGTAGATGAAGTTGTAAATCAGGTAGGGCACCGCAAAAATGCCGATGATCGACACCTGATACCAGAACCCCGGCCCGGGGTACAGCGTCATGCGCATAAACAGCGAGCCGGTACACCACGCCATAAACCCGGCAAGCAGGCCCATAAAGGCATAAATCAGCCTTGTTTTTTTGGCGCTGAGCACCGCGAGAAACAAAAACAGATTCAGCAGCATCGATACCAATGGCACAATGATAAACAGGCGTTGGTTCAGCGTCATAACCCATCCCCCGCTTCCCCCGCCGCCTGCTGCATGCGCAGCAGATCCAGCACTTCTTCCTGCGGGGCGCCCACCCGCATCAGGTGGTTACCACTCGCCTGCTCGTACCGCTGTATGGTGCCACACGGCAACACGGTGACCCTGACCGGGTCGACCCCCAGCAACTTTTCAAGGTCTTTGCAGTCGCCGTCATAGTAGTTAAAGTAAAGCGCAAGGTGCGCGCGGATAATTTCACTGCTCAGCGCACGGCTTTGGCGTGCCCCTGGCTGCAACTCGACATACAGGTGCAAAAACGAATGATGGCTTTCATCGTACTCCTTTACCGCAAACCAGCTTTCCACCGGCAAACCGGACAGGTCGATCACGCTGTTGATCTCCCGCTCGGTAATGCGGGTAAAACCTGCGATATCAATGACATTGGGCACGCGGTCCACATAGTCGAACTGCGGGAAATCCAGCCCGTCCTGCGGGTTTTTCAGCCTTATACAACGGTACATATCGCCCACGCGGTAGCGCAAAAACGCGCCGCCGTGCAATACGGTGATGACCAGCTCGTACTTTTGGCCCGCCACCAGCTGGTCCATCAGGTAAGTGTGCGGCTGGTAAGTGGGGTCTTTTAAATTTTTCAGCATCTCAAATTCCGGGATGAACTCATAAAAACAGGCATCGGGGAATAGCATCAGGCCGTTCTTGCTCCAGGTCTCAGTGCCAAGGCAGGTGGGCTCGGTGCCGCCCGCCAGCTCCAGCGGGCGGATGCCCCACGCCTCTTCCAACTCGTCTTTGTACAGGGTGGTGTCGGTGCCCACGCACACAAACGCATCAAGGTGAAATAAGTCGGACGGGCGCAGGCTTCTGCCGTCCCGCCGGGCACGGTAGGTGCCGCGCAATAGCCGAAACGCCATGCGGGGGCTGATGCCAAACAGCGAGCGCAGTTTCCCGTTTTCCGACGCGACGCCGCGCAGTTGCGACAGATTGCGCGTTGCGCCGTAGAGCACACTGCTCATGCCAAAAAACAGGTTCATACCGTGTTTCATGGCCATGGCATACCCGCGGCGGGTCTGCTGGCCAAACGACAATTTGCGCGCCTCGCGGACCGGCGGCAAAAAGCGCAGGTGAATTTCCGGGTCGATCAGCTCGGGGAACAGGCCGGTCGCATACGGCATGGGCGCAAGGCTGTACAGCACACGCGCATTGGGGCGCACGTGGGCCTTGCCGCGCCCGGTGCTGGTGGCAAGCAGCAAGGCGGCCAGCAGGTTGTTTTTGTAGGTCTCCAACATGCTCTCAGTATACGGGGCGCACTTGTGGGGGAAGTCGCCGCCCTCCCAAGTGGTTTTCAGCCATACCACCGGCTTGCCGGGCAACATTTCATCCCTCTGCGAAAGCAGCACGTCGGCATAATCGGCAAAGTTGGTCAGCGGTACCCGCGTGCGGAACTCCTCTATTGTCGCCGGGGGAGTATCGCCAAAAAAGCGCTTGCCTAAGGGGCAGGCCGCCATCAGCTCAATTTGCTCCATCAGCAGGCGACGCTGAATTTCCATATATTCTTCAAGGCTCAAATCCAAAAAGCTGCAATACTCCTGCCATAGCAGCGGCGCGGGCACTTTTTTCAGCTTTTCTTCAAAGGTCATTTTGCAGCCCCCTTTTTATACGCCGCCTGCAGGCGACAACTGCTAATTTAGGCAGAACCACATTAGTTGTGAAACGATGCGACACACGCGCGCACACTGCGCGGGGTGGGCACCAGAAACGGGGTGCGCCGCCGGTATGCGGCATACCCCGCAATGCTGCACGGGAACAGCCAGACATCCTGCCACAGCACGTACAGCACATCCAGCACAAAAAACAAAACAAAAGCCCAAAGCAGCGCCACGCCGCCTAAAAGGCCCCACAGGGCAAGGTACATAAGACCCAGCCACAACACCCCCGGGTGGCGGCAAAGTGCAAACATGCCGGTGTCAATCAGCGGGCGCAGCCCACCTGACGGCGGCAGCAGGCCGCTGCCCCCTGCGGGCAATGCAAACAGCAAGGTGTACCCCAGTGCCCAAAGCCCGGCACCTAAAACCGGCAGCCACAACAGCCGCAACCGCTGCGCTGCCAGCGCCCCGACACCCGTGTGCCAAAGCAGCAGCGCAGTAACTAGCATCAGCAGCAACTGCCCTGCCACAAACAGCCCGCGCGCGGCGGGCCGCCGGACAAACACGCAAAGCGCATCAGACAGCGCCATCAGCCCAAAGGCGGCAGCCCCTGCCAGCAGCAGCGCCGTCATATCTCGCGAAAGGCGACGCCGATGCAGCCCGCCCCGGTGTAAATGCCAATCACTGCGCCGACCCATTCAATGCGAATGCGCGCCGCGGGGTCAATGCCCTGAATGCGCGCCGCGACCTCTTTTGCTTTTTCCTCGCGGTCGGCATGAAACAAAAAGACCTCTTGCCCATAGCGGGCACCGGTGCGGTAATGCTCCACTACACGGTCAATGCCGGCGTCCATACCGCGCACAATACCGACATCCCGCACCAAACCATCGCGAAACATTAAAATGGGCTTTACCTTTAATAAATCGGCCGCAAGCACCCGAATAGCACCCACACGGCCGCCCTTGCGCGCATTTGCCAGCGAGGGCATCACAAAATAGACCCCCACATGCTCGCGCAGCTCATCCAGCCGGGCAACGATCTCGGCAACAGATGCCCCCTGCTTTGCCATTTGTGCCGCCTCCGACACCAGTACGGCCTGCCCAAACGACACCTGCAAAGAGTCGTATATTGTAATAGGTACAGGAAATCCCTGCTCTTGCAGCAACTTTTTGGCGGTACCTGCCGTATTGCACGAGCCGGACATTTTGCTGGTCAAGCTGATGCAAAGCAACTCGCTTGCACCCGGTGCCGCCGCGTGAAATGCCTCTGTAAATTGGGCAATGTTGGGGTGTGCAGTCGTGGGCAACTTTGAAGCGTTTGCCAGTTCACGGTAAAGCGCCGGCGGGGTAATGTCGATATTGTTGAGGTATTGTCTGTTTGGCCCAAACGCAATGGTGTCCGGGATCAGCGTGACCCCAAGCTCCTGTGCCAATGCCGGTGAAATATCGGACACCGAGTTGGTCAAAATATGTACACCGCTCAAATTACCGCCCCTTTTCTCCATGGGCCAGCCATGGTGAATCAAGTCTTATTCTATCTGATTTCTAGTTGAAAATCCATACGAAAAAGGGCGTTTTTTTGCGTCCTTATCGTAAAATTACAGTATGTAACACGTTTTGCTGTATACCGAAATTCTTGTATCGTTTTGTTACCTGTTTGTTTTGCAAAAACCCCCGCCGTAGTTCCCTGACGGCGGGGGGAAAATTACACGTATCAAAGAAGCAGCAAAAGTGCTTTGCCGTTTACCGCTTTGCAACAGACATTGCCGCATGCACCGCACCGGCAAGCTGAGAAAGCTGCTCGGGTGAGAGCGCGGCCCCACTGCTTTGCAATGCTTGCAACTGGGCAATCAATTGCACCAGCGTGACACTTTCTACCTGCGGGTGTGTGGCGGCTGCGGTCAGGCTGGCCGTCCGTGCCAGCAGGTCGGCACTTTCGCCAATTTTCGGGGCCACCGCATCCAGCCCCAGGTCGTCTTGTAGTGTTTTGACAAAATCCAGTGCGGCTTCCGGCTCGCCGTGGATGACAAACACCTTTTGGGGCTTTTGGGTAAACCCTTTCACCCAGCGCAGCAGGCCGTTGCGGTCCGCGTGGGCAGAAAGGCCGTCGATGCTTTCGATCTGCGCCTTTACCGCAACTTCATCCCCCAGCAGCCGCACCTGCTTTTCGCCCCCCAGCAGGCGACGCCCCAGCGTGCCCTCTGCCTGAAAGCCCACCAGCAACACGGTGTTGCGTTCATCCCACAAGGTGTACTTTAAATGGTGGCGGATGCGCCCTGCGTCGCACATGCCGGATGCCGAAATAATAATGCAGCTGCCCTCATAGGCATTGATGCTGCGCGAATCATCTGCCGTGACGGAAAGCTTGAGCTGTGGAAACTCCAAAATTTCCTCCCCGCGCGCAATGGCGGCGCGGGCCTCGCGGTCGTAGTAATCGTCGCTGTCCGACTCGTTAAAGATTTGTGTTGCTTCGATCGCGAGCGGCGAATCCAGAAAAACGGGGCAGCGCTCGAACTTTTTAAAGGTCCCTGCGTGGTATAGCTCGCGCAGATAGTACAGCAGTTCCTGTGTGCGGCCCACGGCAAATGCCGGGATCACCACCTTACCGCCCCGCGCAAAGGTATCACGAATCACCTCTGTCAGTTGTGCCTTCACATCCCCCGCCTCGGGGTGTACTCTGTTGCCGTAGGTCGATTCAATCAGCAGCACATCGGCTTCCCGCACAAACTGCGGGTCTTTTAAAATAGGCTGGTTCAGGTTGCCCAAATCGCCTGAAAACACCACTTTGCTGGTGGTGCCACCCTCTGTGGCCCACACCTCTACAATGGCCGAACCCAAAATGTGCCCGGCATCGACCAGCCGAATGGTAAACTCGGGCGAAAGGGTCAGCTTTTCACCGTATTCTATCGGGTGGAACATCGCAGCGGCGCGCTGCGCCTCCTCTGCGGTGTAAAGAGGTTCCACCGGCGGCAGCCCCTTGCGAAGGCGCTTGCGGTTTTCCCACTCGGTATCCATTTTTTGAATGTGCGCACTGTCCGCAAGCAAAATGCCCGCCAGCTTTGCGGTGGCCTCGGTAGAAAAGATCTCACCGTGGTACCCGCCGCGCACCAGCAGCGGCAGATGGCCGGTGTGGTCGATATGGGCATGGGTCGAAACGACAAAATCAATCTCGCCCGCCGTGCAGGGCAGCTCATGTTCCCGCTCGGCATCCTTGCCCTGAAACATGCCAAAATCAACGAGCAGCCGTTTGCCCCCCGCCGTCAGCAGATGGGCCGACCCTGTCACTGTTTGTGCCGCGCCAAGAAACTGAAGTTTCATCACAAAACCGCCTTTCTTGTGGTAAGCGCCCTGCCAAAGCAGGCGCTTTGTGCTTTTTTATCATTGTACCTCTTTTTGCCCCCAGTTCAAAGTAAAATCTCATCCCGGTACGCCCTTGCCGCACTGAGGTCTCATTGAGTCAAAAAACACCCGTTTTAGTCAAAAAGGGGTTGACAAGCTTTGGCGCAATATGCTATATTAATCAAGCACTATTCTGCTGGTGTAGCTCAGTTGGTAGAGCAGCTGATTTGTAATCAGCAGGCCGGGGGTTCAAGTCCGTCCACCAGCTCCACCAGTTCGTTTTTGTTAAACATGGGAGTGTTCCCGAGCGGTCAAAGGGGGCAGACTGTAAATCTGTTGCCGTACGGCTACGGTGGTTCGAATCCACCCGCTCCCACCACAAAAGCATAGCAATACACCCGCGCCGAAAGCGCAAGGCGCATTGCTATGCTTTCGTTTTACTTAAAATGCTGGGACCAATGGTCCCAGCTTCCTCATAAAATTCAATAAGGAGGTGAGCGCGTGGCATCTTCTTCTGCTAAAAGATATGTTCCAAACTTTACTTCCTGTTTATGCACTGCTACACCAAAAAAAATGAAGAAAAAAGGGAAGCAATCAAATCTAAAGCGCAATGAAATGAGAAAAAAGCACTTAGAGGAAAGCAAAAATAACCCAAAACAAGGGCCATGGCTTGCTTTTTTAAATGAACTTTGAGAGCAGAATTTTGACGAATAAAAGCATAACAATATGTACTTTGTAAAATATATATTGTTATGCTTTTATCCGAGAGAAGTTGGATAATTTATTTCAGCTTCTCCAAATAAAAGCATATATTTGTTATATGCACGTTCGCAAGGCCGCTGCTGGTTGGCAGCGCTTGGTGGCCGGGCAAGTTTTCCTTACCTCGGCTATTCAGTTGCTTTTTAGGGATAATCCCTAGTCTCACACCTGCACCCTCGCTTCATTCTTTCCACGAGTGGTTCCGTAGCCCATCCCTTTCAATCGGGCAGCACGGTAGACCTAAAGTATCAATCTATAACGCTCATTGCACATCGACCCCGTTACCACTGGGGCCGCGAATCAGGGCTGACCAGCCCCATCCGCTGCTGAGGACGCCGTCTTCAAACGGGTGATCGCCCTCGTTATAGATCAAAGTACCTGCAAACGCTTTGAGAACACGCCCGTTGCCGCCGCCCCTGTGCTTTTCTGCTGTGCTACCAGCGGAAACCAAAAGCCCAGAAGCGACGCCCGGTGGGGAACCAACTGACGGTCTGTTTTTCAAAGTGCATGTCAACAAAAAACGCCGAATACCTTGCGGTATCCAGCGACAGTTGACATCTATACCAAACGCCATTTATAATGGCGCAGATAAAGCCTCTCATCAGTCACTGGATGTTCGTGCATCCTGTGGCGCACGGTGTGGCAGATGCGACCAACATCTGTTTCACCTATGAGGGGCTTTTTTGTTTGCCCCTCAGCTTTGTGACTAATTTTACCGGTTTATTTTAGGTTTGTCAACTTGTATTGCACTATATTTACCATTTTTATTTGGCACTAGCACCTTTACCTGCTGTCTAATAACATTTTAAAAATTCTTTTCTTCCAATATTGCATTTGCATATTCCCTTATATCCAATCCAGCAACTGTGCCTAATTCGTACAGTCTATCAAGTATAAGAAAAAAGAAAGATGAAATCACTTCATTTTCTCCATACGATTTTATAGCTTGAAAGTTTTTTTCTTCTCCTCGCTGAATTTGAAAAGAGCATTTATTGATTGCACAACCAACATCAATATTATCATATACTTTACAGTGTTCTGCAATTTTATCTGTACTAAATGAATCTATCGCCAGAATTCCGCCAATAATATGAGTTAATTCTCTTGCTGCTTGTTGCCTTCCTCCTACAAATACTGCCCTAGTTGACCGGTGCAACGAAGTAACCGATGCAATCTTTTTATTTGCATACTTCAGAGTATCTTTTTCTATTTTGGGCTTAGATTCAAAAACCGCATAAACACTTTCGGCTGTCACCATTTTCTCGCCAGCCTCTGTCTCAAAAATTAACGGTGCATAAAGTGCATCATAAATAATAATGTCAATTTGTTCACTTATCTTCCCTGTTGAGTCAAATACAAAACCCTTGTCCACAGCGTACTTACTAGGTAAAAACTTGCGAAAAAATCCTATCCAGGCCTTTTCGCAATTATCACCTTTTGTAACAGGATGACCTAGTGAAGTATTCAATGTAATCGCGAGTACTCTCTGTTTTTCTTTCATAAGTGATTTAATATCCATAAAGATTCTCCTCAAAATTCCAGCTAGCTTTTGTCAAGTTTACAATGCTCACCTTTTAATTTTCCACTGCCACCGCACCCATACCTAAGGCCGTCTTTATCCCTACCCCGCTATACGGCGCAAATGCGACTAGCAACTTCCAAAGTTCTAGTAAGGGTGCTGGCAATGTCGATTTAATGGTTACTTCTCCCCAAAAACCGGGGATGTGAAGCCCTTTCATCGCATAGCTGGAGCTCCGCAAGTCATACCGCACAATGCGCAGCCCGCTTGCCATCATCCGCAAAGCATCATCATCTTGCAACGGGCACATTGCAAAAAACACATTCCACCGCTGTACCAAGCTTTTTAATATCAGCTCTGCTGTTGGGTAAAGCACATATTGCCCGTCACTTTTAAACCCTGTCGTTGTTTTAAAACAAAACCGAAAAAGGCGGTTCTCTCCTTCGGTTGCCGCTTCTTTCAATAAATCGGCGGCCTCTATTTTGCAAGGTTCTTTTTGCTCCAGCACTTCAAATTTCTCTGCCGCCTTATCTATTTTCACTTCGCGCAGTTGCAACAAAACCGGGGCCAGTGCCGTTGCAATCGTATCGTCAAAAACATCCAGCGCCCAAACCAGCTCTCCATTTTTGGGCGCTGCGACGATGTTTTGCCGCAGCGGGGTAATTTCTTGGCTGTGCAGCAATTCTGCTGCGGTTGGGGGCATTTTTTCACAAAGCACGCTGTAAAAAGGGTATGCCCATTGTGGCTGCACCCTGACCCCTTTCGGGGAGCTAAGTACAAGTTCAAAATGTGTAATCATAAAAACTCCACCCTGCAAAGGCCAAAAGGCAGCAACTGGTCGCCAACGTTGGTATATTTTATGGTGTGCGGCGAAATGCCCAGTGTTTGATCTTCCTCATGCTTGCCTGCCCTAAAACTCGCCTTCATCCAACTTGAAACAAACTCTAGCCCTTTTTCTTGCCCCAGCAAGGTATAAGTGACAGCTTTGCTGTTATACCCACTGCCGCCCCCTAAAAAAAGGTGAGCGCCAAGCTCTGGCCGTAATGCTTTATCAGGCAGCTTAAAATGTTTTTGAAAAGTTTCGATATACTGCTTATCGAATACCCTAATTGCTTCTTTTATTGTTTCAAGGGTTATCCCTAATGTCAGTTTTTCATCCAGTACCATAGGGATCCTCACTTCTGTGCCAGGGGGTAAACATTCTCGTATCAAAATATGGTTGCCTTGACCTGCCCCGCCAGCCCCTACACTTGTTGTGGGTTGCCCAGGATTTACATGAATATCTTTTTTTCTGCACAAAATCATCTGTGTGTCAATCGGTGCACTATCCGCCAGCATAATGCCCCGCATAATGCTGTTCACCGCATTTTTTTTATCTTTTTTGCAGTCCAACGTATGGAAAACCCTTGTTTCAGACTCCTTGTTTAGTCTGCTTGCCTCTTTTCTCATATCCCAAGCATTTTCTAAATTTATGTACCCCATACGAGGCTTATTTTGCGGGTTTCGCATCATGAAGTAGGTCATCAATGCCGTATGCAGCGCACCTTTTACAGAGCTGCCCGGCACATACGGCTGCCCCATAGCATTTCTTAAAAAAGCTTCGATATCCTGCTCGTTACCCCTGTCGCCGCCTATCGCATTTTGGGCCGGGACGCTGTAAATTAGCGCATCGTTGAATTGCCCGCGAGAAATATTACTCGATTTGCAAAAATCATACAGTGTTTTTTGTTGTTCGCAAAGCATATAATCCACATATTGGTCTGCTAGCCCCATCGCTACTACCCGCTGTTGCAGTTTGAGGTTATTGTAAAAATATGCTTTATTTTCTTTGCTGTCGTAGTAATACTCTTTCTTTTTTATCTTATTGCCAGACCCTATAAAAAGCGGCCCTTCTAATTTAAGGCACAGGGTTGTATAAATGCGTCCATTCATTTTTTCCATTAGCCTATCCTCAAAAACATCGGCATTCCATAACGGTAAACCGGGTGTTCCTCACCGGGCACTACATCCCAAATATCCCCTTTAAACGGGTGGTCAAATGTAGACCCTGCGGCAAAGAAATACTGTTCTTGCTTTTTTTGCTGCCGCATACGTGTGGCAGATTGCACAAACCCGCTGCGGCGCACCAGCTCGTAGCTTGCACCTTCCATTGCTTCGCCAAGTTCTTCTTCACGGGGCAAAGCTGTTGTCAGCGCAATGTATTTTGTTGCTGTATCTGCGGCAAGGTATTGTTGCAGTTGCCGGGCCCCTTGCATCTCAGAGCTGTTAAGTGGCCCCGCTTCAAGCAGCACAAAGCTGCCATACCCAGCAGAGACCTTACCCCCAATACCCCCCTGGCCAAGCAAAAAAGTAAGATTACGCACTTCCTCAAAAGTTTGCTGGTCTTTTGCGCCTATAATCAAATACAAGCCACAGTCTACCCCAAACTGAAACAAACCAACAGAATAAGGTTCTGGTGGTTCTTCTGTTTTAACCTGTACCTTATCTGCACTGAAAGCCTGGCCGAATTTCACTTCTGCGGCATCTGTTTCAAACGGTTGCCCGGTTTGCAATGCAGTAAGGTAGGCCGGGTACTGGCTTACCGGAAGCCATTTAATGTTTTTCCACTTTTTTCGCTGCGCCGGGTCTAGTGCTTGTGTGGGCTGCGGCTGCAAATAAGGCCGGGGTAAAAAAATCTGCTTGTCTTTCCACGGCATTGCATCGGTAAAACAAAGGTCGCCCTGTTCTGCTTTTGTGTATAAATTTTGCAAAAGGTTCTCGTCTGTTGTTCGTATTGCGGTATGGCACAAGGCAGAAAAGTAGGTGTCAGCACAAAATTTCATCTCTCCGCCTGCTAAAGACTGTGCCGCAGTGCTGGGCCCAAAATGTACCGGTGCTGTAAAATGTAGCCGCATCATATAATAATCCACGTGATCACGCACCTTATCCTGATTTAAAGCGGGTTGCTTAACTTCTCCATGAAATTCTCTATTGCTGCGAAAGGTTCTTTTAATTTTTCTTCCATAATTTCAACCCTATCATTATCACTAAACTGGTAAAGCTTCACATCTATTACCTTTACCCGCCCGCTTCCACGTGTGCCGTGGCCGCCAAGGTAATCCAGCTGAAGTAATTTTAGCCCCCGCGCCAGAGTTTGCAAATCTTCTGCCTTTTCGCTTTCATTGTCAACATTGTATATCAAGTTTTCTTGAAACTGCACTCCAGGCACAACGCGTTCCAACTGCCTTGGCATTGCAGTAGCAGACACCCGGTCGATAGTGTTTTCAAATTTAACCTCTACGAGCCCAATTTCTTTATACTCTGCCGCATTGCTTACAAATGCATCTGCAAATTGCAGGCGTGAAAGAACAATAGGTGGCTCTTGTCTGCCAAAAAGCCGTTGTATTGTGGCACTGTTTTCATTATTCGTTTTTTCAAGCAATGCCCTTATTTTACCTTTTAGCGAGCTGCCGGGCAAAATGGGCTGATAATCAGCCGGGTTGCGAATGATTGGGTTTTGCACTGCACCAATAGCAGAAAAAGCGTCAGACCCGCCAATGTGCAACCCGGTTACGACTTCTATCGTAAATTGAATCAATATTTTTTGCAGCATCTATTACTCCCCCTTATTTACCGCCATAAAAGCGATGATAAGCCACAAGTGCCTCCATATAACGGGCAAAATTCATAAAGTTTTCGCGAGAGTTACCCGGCTCGTTACTTTCGATCCATTTAATATAACCTATCAAATTTGTGTTTTGTATAAACGTCCCTACCGCATTACCCCTATCTTCTCTACCCACCTCATAAGCAATGCGGACTCTTATCATTTGCAGCTTAAGCCTGTTTGCTTCTTCCAGTGCTTTATCGTCACGCGAACGCTCACTGTTATAAATATCTAAAATCAAAGAGTAAATACTTCTCAATTTGGTCGTAGTGATTTGCTGATTCGCATACTGGCTCATAATGTTTTCTGCTTTTTGAACAACATCGCCTTCTAACTTTTCGACTTCAAATCCTCTGCCAATGTTTTGCGGCTTTCCACCCGTTCTCCGGTCATTATTTCTATTATAATTTCCCGCCATTTACACCTTCACTCCTTTTTACCCTGCTAGAATAAAGAAACAAATAAATCGCAGCAATCAGCTGTTTGCGCTCCTCTGGGCAAATTGCCCACTGATAAAAGCTGTTCAAAAACTCCCGATATTCTTTTTTCTGCGTCTCGCTTTGGGCCTCTGGCGGTGCAAAGCGCGCAAGTAAATAAGCACAGCGCGCTAAGTTTAACTGGTCTTGCGCCCCCACCAGCAGTTGCAACAGCCGGTGTAAATAACTGTTGCCGCGTTCTTGGTTTTCCATGCCAAAAAAGGTTTCAAGCTTTTTTAGTTTTTCCTGTATCACCTTTTGCTCAAACGTCGGCCATGTAAACCTTAAATCTTCTTCATCTGCAAACAAAGTAAATGCATTTTTGTCTTGTCGATTTTTTGAAAATTCCACCAGTTCTGCGGTTTCCTCTGCCGCGCGGGCAATGGGGTAATGCACCGTATACAGCCCTAGCCCGCCAGAGATGGTCAGCGCCCACCCGGTGTATTGCCCAAACTGCTCTGCAAGCTCCCGCGCCGCCTTTAGCGTCTCGTTCCAAGCGCCTACTAAAAACAAATCGTCCCCACCGGCATATACAATGGCAACCCCGCTTATGGTATCCGGTTGTGCCTCATCTTCGCTTTCACTTACAACCCGCGGCGCTGTAAAAACCCTGGCAAACACTTCGTTGATATATCGCTTAAAAAACAGTGACAAACTGCGCGAAAGCGCTGCAGAGCGCAGCAGCGAAACCTTGCCCCCGCTAAACCCCTGTACAAATGTCTGCCCTAAATTATCAACGTCGGCACGGTAAACTCCCAAGCGGGCAATCCCTTGTGCCTGGCTAACTTGTTCGCTAAATAATGTGCTGTTATACCAATCTGCCAGCCACAGCCTGCTACAATTTTTAATTTGTGGGCAACTGCAATTTTCACTATAAATACGCACGCTGCTATTCGCACCTTTGGTGCCCCAATCTTCTGCGGTGGCCAGCCGAAGTTGGTACCGCCGCCCGCCCTGCAATGCGGGTAGCGGCAATGCGTTATAAACTTTGTTCTGCCGGTCATCGCTGTATTGTTCAACAACAAAAAGCACTGTTTTGCCCTGATACTCTTTGCTTGCAAGTTTTGTAGAAAACCCTGTGATTCTCTCGCACCATTCGCAGCGGTTTTCTGTTACCAGCCTGTCTGGCCGCCCGCACACATTACATTCGCGGTCGCCCGGCGCTAAATTTGTGTGGTTGATGCACTGCAACTGCTTTGCGCTAAACTTATGCAATTTATGGTGTGAAAGCTGGTAAGACACCCCTTCAAACACATCGCTATAAGCCTGTTTCCCCTGCGCGCCAAACAAAGCCGCCGGGCTGCATGCCTGTACCGCACTGGCCAGGTGTAGCCGAATGCCAAATTGCTGCATCAGCCAGCCATTTACTGTTTCATCAAATTGGTTTACGGCCTCTACCGTATCTGGTAAATTGGGCAACAACAAATAGGCGTGCCCCCCACCGTTATAAATACAGTTTGCGCGGGTCAGGCCACAGCGCTCTAATAATTCATCAATCAAATGTTCCATTAGCAACTCTAAAAACAGTGACCTACCGCGCAACTGTTTGCGCGCAGAATCGGTTGCAATGGTATAAATAAACTTTTGTATCCCCGACATATCACAAGAAAACAGCAGCAAACATTCTTTTTCTGCCGGGCTGCCCTCAGCAAAAAAACCTGCTTGCTGCTGCAATTGCAACGCAAAACTAGATGCCAGCATCACCAGCATCTTACCATATTCGTAAAGTGACAAATCGCCATTTGCGGGGTCACCGGGGTACACGGGTGCAAAGCTTAAAGCATCTTCGCACGCTTCCGCAAGCAACGGGTAGCTTTTTGCCTGCACAGCCGTTTCAAACTGGCCCTGCAAACGGCCATACACAGTTTGATACTCTTGTTCTGTAGCGCTGCTGCCAAATGTTTCGCTGGCTACCGGGGGGCTGGGCAACTGGGCAGGGTCCACTGTGGGGTAAGCCTTTTTTAGCTCTGTTTTGTCCAAATACGAAAAGGCGGGGGCCAGTGTGTCAAGCTCCTCTCCCGGTTTTACCCCTTGGCAGATGATTTGCTGCGCGGCCGCAAGGCATTGTGCAGTTTCTCCTGTTTGCACGGGTGGTGCGAACCCCAAGCTCCCACTGCGCTGTGCCAGGGGCTCTGCCGCGATAAAAAAGCCGCCGGTTGCCGCTTGCCAGATGTTTTCTTGCAAAAGACCACTCCCCTTGATGGAAAAAAACTCCGTTTTCCACATGATACCATTTTATCCATTACTTGTCAGCAAGTTGACTGAAAATACCACCAGTGCGAAGCGAACAAAATTAAATAAAAAAATCAGTGCAAAATTACCGGTTCGCACCTGTTGTTTTAAAAAAAACATGTGCTTTTAACGCTATTTATTGCAAAAAAGGAGATATACGGGATATAATAAAAAAGCAAACTAATTGTTTTTATGGGGTTACACAATAAAAAACAATTCTTTTTGTGTGCTTTTGCCAATGCAATCCACACCCCGCCAGGGGACGGAAACTTTTTTTATGTTGGCCAGTTGTGTGACAGTTGGATAATGCAATCCACACCCCGCCAGGGGACGGAAACCACCCACTGACACAATTTATTGTGTTTATCGACAATGCAATCCACACCCCGCCAGGGGACGGAAACCATCCGTTTACGATGCCGTTTTTGATGCCGTCTAAATGCAATCCACACCCCGCCAGGGGACGGAAACATTTTGATACTCCTTTTTAATATTTGTAATTGTCAGAATGCAATCCACACCCCGCCAGGGGACGGAAACCACGTACATTCACTACATAATCACTTATGCAGCGAATGCAATCCACACCCCGCCAGGGGACGGAAACCGGCAGGCCCGCAACCGATGTCAGCAGGCTAAGCAAATGCAATCCACACCCCGCCAGGGGACGGAAACACCGGCTTCACGACCAACAAAAGCTAAATGCTGCAATGCAATCCACACCCCGCCAGGGGACGGAAACGTCGTTGCGAAACTCATTGAGTACCAAGCGGTCGGAATGCAATCCACACCCCGCCAGGGGACGAAAACGTGGCACTCCCTGCCAGCGAAAGCATTAACAGCACAATGCAATCCACACCCCGCCAGGGGGCGGAAACGTGGCACTCCCTGCCAGCGAAAGCATTAACAGCACAATGCAATCCACACCCCGCCAGGGGACGGAAACCGCTGGACACCATCAATCAGCAAGGGCGGAGCGTCGAATGCAATCCACACCCCGCTAGGGGACGGAAACTGTTTGCGGTAAACGGATACCGCTTTTTTACTGTTCGACACAACCCACTCCCCGCCAGGGGACAGAAACAATAACCTCCACAAACCCCCACCCGTTTGGCCGGGATGCAATCCACTCTCCGTCAGGGGACGGAAACCTAGTAGTTCTCATAATAATCCAATCACCTCATTGAAATGCAATCCACACCCCGCCAGGGGACGGAAACTCTATAACGTCATCCATTGCATCAGCTAGGGTATTATGAATGCAATCCACACCCCGCCAGGGGACGGAAACCTCTACACTGCCACCGTAAGGCTCGCAATTAAGGTACGACACAACCCACACCCCGCCAGGGGACGGAAATTCCAACGGGTTAAACGCCGTGAGATATGCGACAAGGGGATGCAATCCACACCCCGCTAGGGGACGGAAACTTCCCAACAGTTGGACCACCGGCCAAGCATGACCAGGATGCAATCCACACCCCGCTAGGGGACGGAAATAAATCGGCTTTAGACATATAATAATTACTATTAAAATGCAATCCACACCCCGCCAGGGGACGGAAACTTTCAACCATTCTTCACGCGGGATGTCTAGTATCTCCGCAATGCAATCCACACCCCGCCAGGGGACGGAAGCATTGATTCAATGGGCGTAAACTTAAAAGTATCCGGGATACAATCCACTCCCCGCCAGGGGACGGAAACTTGCCGTTTACCGCGCTGCCCTTATCCTCAACGGTGCGGGATGCAATCCACTCCCCGTCAGGGGACGGAAACAAATAGTTCTGCCGGTCGCACATTGTAATAAAGGAATGCAATCCACTCCCCGTCAGGGGACGGAAACCCGCCAACGCTGATTTCCAGCGCGTCTCCCTCTTCGATGCAATTCATACCCCGCTAGGGGACGGAAACTCATGACTATCATAGTCGGGACAGAACACCCTGTAATGCAATCCACACCCTGCTAGGGGACGGTAACTTTTTCCATGATCCGCATTCGCAGATACTTGTTGCGGGATGCAATCCACACCCCGTTAGGGGACGGTAACAATTCCTCTGTTGGATATTGGTCGCTCATAAAATGGATGCAATCTACACCCCGCTAGGGGACGGTAACTTCACTTTTGCAGGGTCTTTCTCGTACTTGTCCAGGATGAAATCTATGCCCCGCCAGGGGACGGAAACAAACATCGTTTCAATCAGCCTGTTATATTCCGCAGATGCAATCCACACCCCGCTAGGGGACGGAAACGCAAAAGCAATATAGTAAAGCACCACCAAAATGAGATGCAATCTACACCTCGCTAGGGGACGGAAACGTTGACAACAGCACCTTGCTTGCGTTGGTGCCACTGCTGGAGATGCAATCCACACCCCGCCAGGGGACGGTAACCAATAACTGCTGTCCGTAACATCACCATCAAAATGATGCAATCTACACCCCGTTAGGGGACGGTAACCTTCGCGTATTTTACATGAATAACAGCACACACCAAATGATGCAATCCACGCCCCGCCAGGGGACGGTAACCGGCTGCCCCTGAATGTTTTGTGTCACATTGGCCGATGCAATCCACGCCCCGCTAGGGGACAAGCACCACAAAACAATTGAAAAGGAGACCCTTATGCAACAAGAACAACCCACCCCAAACCCCTGTGTTCTATTTAGCTGCATCAGCGGTAAAGACCCCATTGGGAACAATCGCGACGGGCCTTTTATCCACATTCTGCGCAACTATCGGCCTGAATTTGTTAAAATATTTTTATCCTCTGAAATGAAAGGCAACAACAAAGAGGATAAAATAAAAGAAGCCTGCCACAGAATTAGCTTTAAGCCTGAACTTAATTTTCAAGACCTCGGCGTTGATACCCGTCTGGAGCCCAACAAATTTGAATCCCTTGACGATATATTTAAGAAAGCTATTATCGCTTTGCACGAAAAGTATCCAAACCATACTTTGCTAATTAACCTTTCTTCTGGTACCCCACAAATGCAGGCCTCGCTGTATCTGCTGTGCGCTATTTTGCCTTTTCCTGTGTGCGCGATACAGGTAAACAACCCTTTAAAAAGCGCCAACCCAGAAAAATCACCGCTACTTGATTTTGACCTATGGGAAAAAGAGGAAGCAGCAGCAAAACACGAAAACCGTTGCAGTGAGGTAAAGCTAGAAAAAGTGAATTATGCCATTACCAAAAGTAATGTGCACGAATTGATTTTGCAGTATGACTACAGCGGCGCGCTTAAGGTGGCAAATGAAACTCTTGACCCCAAAGTGCCAAAACTATTAAAACTGGCAGAACATCGTATTTCGCAAAATGTAAAAGATTCTGATCTGCACGGCTTATGCGCAACAGAATATTTTGAAATTTTGCCCGATAGCAGCGCTGCCGGTGCAAATGCAATTTATTTTACTGTGTATGAATATATTTTATGGATGGATATTCTGCTAAAACGAGAAGAATACAGCAATTTTGCAAGGGCAATTTCACCTGTCTTAACAGACCTTTTTTCACTTTGCTGCAAACAGGCATACAATATCGACCCCAATGATTTTTGTTTGCTAAATGAAGACAATATCCGCTGCATAAAAAAATCAAAAATTAGTTCTTCTATGTTAATAAATGACGAAGAAAAAGCTGCACTTAAACAAGCTTTTCCTTCAAAAAAAAACGACCCTGATATCTCTTTTAAAAGCAGTAGCATTCTTAAAATCATTAATGTACTAAAAGAAAAGAAACCCAGCCAAGCTAATGACTGGGTCTTAAAAGCCAATTTACTGCGTAACTTTGAACGCAATGTACGCAACCTAGCCGCACATGAATTGAGCACCATTGACGCAGAAAAAATTAAAGTTGCTGCCAAAATGGAGCCTCAAAGCGTAATGGAAAACATGAAAGCGCTATTTGTTTTTTGTTACCCCATCAAAAGCACCTTAAATTGGGACGGTTATAAAAGGCTGAACGACAGCATCAACCAGCTTCTCAACTAACCCTTTTGGTTTTAAGTCCTCTATAAAGTTTTAATTTTGAACTCCGTACTTGCTGCCCTAAAAATTTTCAACAACAGTATTTTACAAAACCAATAAACATAAAAATTGATCAGGTTCTAAGAAGTTTCATCCTCGACGGCAACTTTGATATTGTATGAGTTGGAAAGAAACCCATTTTTTACCATATGTCATGTTCCCAAATCGCGCTAACAGACAAAACCCCGCCCAAAGCGAAATCTTTAGGCGGGGTTTGCAATTTATTCTATAAACCAGCATTTCTAACAGCCACGAAAAATCCTTGTAAATATTCAGATAAAAGAATATACTATAATTTATAGAAATTTAGTCGGCGAGGTGTTAAAAATGGAGTTTCTAACAACAAGGCAAGCTGCCCAGCTTTGGAGAATCTCTCCCCGCAGAGTGGCAATTCTATGTGCACAGGGGCGTATCCCCGGCACTGTAAAGGCCGGTAAGACATGGCTCCTGCCGCCGGACGCAAAAAAGCCTGCCGACCCGCGTACTGCAAACCATGGAACAGAGGTGGCAAAATGAAGCCACCAAAAATGATTGATAACAAACTCAACGGTAGCGTCGCGGGCGAATTGTGTGAACATATTGGCAAAGGCAGTAAGCTGTCCATTGTTACAGCCTACTTCACGATTTACGCCTTTGCCGAGTTAAAAAAAGAGCTCTTAAAGGTAGAAAGTGTACGAATGCTTTTCACTGACCCAGTATTTATCAAAAAGGATAGTCAGTCCAGCCGTGAATATTACATAGAGCATCCAACCGGACAGGAAATTACCGGAAACAAGTATGAAATCAAACTGCGCAACGAAATGTGTCAGGCTTCTGTTGCACGCGAATGTGCCCAATGGCTGGAGCACAAAGCGCAAATCAAGATGTTCAAGGCTTCTAACTCCGCCCAGCCGCGCCTCGTCTACATTGACAACGGAGCTGACTCGATTTCTATCAATGGCACGGTGGATTTTACCACCGAGGGCCTTGGCCTGACACCTTCCAGCCGTGTGGATAGTAATCTTTGCATGTACGGTAGTGACTGCACCCAGCAGTTTTTGAAGATGTTTGATGACCTCTGGAATGACGATTCCGCAGTGGAAGATATCAAGGATGAGGTTCTGCGCCAGGTACAAGTGCTTTATAAAGAGAACTCTCCGCAGTTCATTTACTTTGTTACCCTTTATCATATCTTCAATCAGTACTTGGACGAGCTGACGGAAGATCATGTCATGAAAACCCGTACAGGCATCAAGGAAACGGAGATTTGGAACAAGCTCTATCAGTTCCAAAAAGATGGTGCCATCGGCATCATTGAAAAAGTTGAAAAGTTTGGCGGCTGTATTTTGGCGGACAGCGTTGGCCTCGGCAAGACCTTTACGGCTTTGGCAGTCATCAAATACTATGAACTGCGTAATGACCGAGTTCTGGTGCTGGCTCCGAAAAAACTGAGGGAAAACTGGAGCATTTATACTTTGAATGACCGGCGCAACCTGTTTTCCGCCGATCGCTTCCATTACGATGTTCTCAACCACACCGATCTTTCCCGCGAGAGCGGAAAAAGCGGCGATATTGATCTCGCCACAGTCAACTGGGGCAACTACGACCTTGTGGTCATTGACGAGAGTCATAACTTCCGCAACAACCCACCAGTCAATGGGCATATCACCCGCTATGAGCGGCTGATGAACGACATTATCCGTGCAGGTGTCAAGACCCGTGTTCTAATGTTGTCCGCAACGCCGGTCAACAATCGGATGAACGATATCAAAAACCAGATTGCGTTCATCACTGAGGGTAAAAACGACGCGTTCTCCGAGGTGGGGATTCCCAGCATTGAGCACGTTCTGCGCAAGGCACAGCTGGTGTTTAACCGTTGGTCGGAGCTGCCGGACGAGGCGCGCACTTCTGATACTTTTGTAGAAATGATGGATTTGAGTTACTTCAAACTGCTAGATACCATCACGATTGCCCGCAGCCGCAAGCATATTGAAAAATATTATAACATCGCGGAAATTGGTCAATTCCCCAAGCGCCTGCCTCCGAAAAATCTCTATTCCGGCGTAGACAGCAAAAATGAGTTTCCGCCCATTGGCGACGTCAATACGCTGATTAAGCGGCTGACACTCTGCGTTTACTCTCCATTGGCCTATCTGCTGCCGGAAAAGCGGGCGGAATACAGCAAGCGTTATGATGCCCAGGTAGGCAGTGGCGTCTTTAAGCAGATCGACCGTGAAAGCAGTCTGGTCAACCTGATGCGCGTGGGAATTCTCAAGCGTATGGAGAGTTCCATTTATTCCTTTGCTATGACGGTAGACAAGATTCTGCGCGGTATTGACCATGCGCTTTCCCTTGCAGACAGTAAAATGCTGTCCGAGCCGGCGGACGTCAGTATCGGCGAAATCGATTTGGACGACCCTGAGCTGGAGGATCTGGCCGTTGGGAAGTCGGTCAAAGTCCTGCTTCAGGATATGGATCTGATTCGATGGAAGGAGGCCCTTCTCAGTGACCGTGAAAATCTGGAACGGATTTTGCGAGTTGCCCGCGAGGTGACGCCTGACCGGGATGAGAAGCTCTCCGATCTCAAAAAGCTGATTGCCGATAAGGTAAAAAATCCGCTCAACGGAAACAATCAGAAGCTAGTCATTTTCTCCGCCTTTGCGGATACCGCCAACTATCTCTATGCTAACCTGATGCCGTTTTTAACGGAGCTTGGCCTGACAGCCGCCGTGGTCACCGGTAGCGGCGACAATAAAACCACGCTGAAAATCCCGTTCGCTCTGCGCGGGCGGGTGAAAATCAGCGACCTCAACACGGTGCTGACGCTGTTTTCACCGCACTCAAAAAATAAAGATAAGATATTCCCGGATGTGGCCAGTGAGATCGACGTGCTCATCGCCACCGACTGCATCTCCGAAGGCCAGAACCTGCAGGACTGCGACTACCTGGTGAATTACGACATCCACTGGAATCCGGTGCGCATCATCCAGCGCTTTGGCCGCATCGACCGTATCGGCTCCACCAATCAGGTCATTCAGCTGGTCAACTTTTGGCCCATGCGGGATTTAGATGAATACATCAACTTGCAGCAACGGGTACAGGGGCGTATGGTGCTGCTGGATGTTTCCGCCACCGGCGAGGAAAATATCATTAACGAGGGCGGCCGGGAGATGAAGGATTTGGAGTACCGCCGCAAACAACTCAAGAGCCTGCAAAATCAGGTGGTGGATCTGGAAGATATCTCCGGCGGCATCTCCATTACGGATATGACCTTCAACGACTTCAAAACCGACCTGATGGGCTACCTGAAAGGCCATAAAAAGGAACTGGCACAGGCCCCGGCCGGGATGTATGCCGTAGCGCAAATCCCGGCAGAGCTGCAAAGTGAGCTGGCTCCCGGCGTAATTTTCACGCTCCGGCAGGTGCGCGGCGCGGCGCAGACGCGAGAACAGAACGCGCTGTTCCCCTATTATCTGCTCTATGTCACGCAGGACGGCGCGGTGAAGTTCTCTTTTCTTCACGCAAAAAAGATTCTCGACTTTTACAAAAAGCTCTGCTCTGGGCAGAGCGACGTGTTTGACGATCTGGTGGCTCAGTTCAACTCTGAAACGCAGGACGGCAGTAACATGAAAGCATATTCTGCACTGCTGGAGGCTGCCATTCAGAACCTCATCGGCAAAAAGCAGGAGATCGGCGTGGCGAGCTTATTCAGCAAGGGAGGCACCACCATGCAAAAGGAGTATTACGACGGTATCGAGGATTTTGAACTGATCAGTTTCTTGGTTCTGAAATAAGGAAGTGATACCATGTATGACGCACTGAATATTCCGCCGGCCTGTAAAATAGATAACGTGATTTACAAGAAACTATTTTATGAAAACGCCGACTTTTCGGCGGCAGATAAAAAGCTCTTTACGGAAAATATTGACAAAATCACATGGCGGTATTCCCTCAAGCCGGAGAGCTGCTTTGTAAAACCTTACAAAGACGAAGTGCGGGAATATGGCGAGGTAGAGATTATCGAGGCGGCGCTAACCCGGCAGACGGGAGAAAGACGCATTGCGGAGATCATCATGCGGACAATTCCTTACCCTATGCTGCTGGTGCTGCAACAGGAGAATCAGGTGCAGCTTTGGGCGGCGCACCAGCGCAGCAGCCAAAACGACAGTGAGAAAAATGTGCTGGAGGAGCCGGTCTGCACGGCATGGCTGGACAGCGCTGAACTCGAGAAGCTGAGCGCGGCGCTGGATTTTCAGAAACTGCGGAGTGGCAACTTTAATGAGTTGTACAGCGATATGGTAGATGGAATTTCCGTGTTCAATGCTCACCAGAGCGGCATGGCAGAGGTCGCAGACGGCGACGAGGCGCGGGCGCTGCTGGCACAGCGGCAGGCCACGGAATCGAAAATCGCAGCCCTGCGCGCGGCGCTGAAAAAGGAAACTCAATTCAACCGCAAGGTGGAACTCAATATGGAGATTAAGAGATTGGAGCGGGAGGAAAATTAAACATGATATGGGATACAGTTCTTGCCTTTGTTGCGAGTATCGGTGGCGGTGGAGCTATAGTATTAGGGCTGTCCTCATACATAGGTAAGTTATGGGCTGACCAACTATTGCAGAAAAAATCGCAGGAGTTTGAAAAAGAACTGGAATCTTATAAAAAAGATTTGTCTCTTGAGATTGAAAAATATAAGAGCAAATCAGAGAAGTTAACATATATAAGCAAAGTTCAATTTGATGCAGAATATGACATCTATCGAAAAATTTTTGATGCCCTTTTTGATTTTTCTGCCGCTTCAAGCAACTTGTTTCCATACGGGCTGGACCAAATTCCTGCTGATATGGAGGAACGCAAGAAGGAATACATAAAGCGCTATGAATTTTACGTTAATTCATTTAATGCATATTCGAGGATAATTGAAGTCAATGCGCCATTTATCCCCAAACACATATACTCAATTTTCGCTGAAATTCGTCAAGCAGCCAACGAGATAGCTTGTATGTATCCGGAAATCAGAATTCAGGCAGACGAGCATTTTAAGGACGATTATGAAAGAATGGCACATGAAAATTTCGTAAAGACTGGGGAATTCAATAAAAAAATCCCCGAACTTAAGGACAATGTTAGAAGCTACTTGGCAACACTAAAAGTAACTGGTGGAGGAACTAATAATGACAAAGCTTAACGGACAATCTGAGGATATTTTGAAGGACAATATTGCGGCGCTGCGGGAACTGTTTCCGGAGGTTTGCTGCGAGGACAAGATCGACTTTGATAAGCTTAAGCAGGTGCTGGGAGACTACACCGAGGACACTGCAGAGCGGTACAACTTCACTTGGAACGGCAAGGGACAGGCTTTGCGGCTTTCCCAGACGCCGTCCATGGGAACGCTGCGCCCCTGCAAAGAGGAGAGCAAGGACTGGGACGACACCCAGAACCTCTACATAGAGGGCGACAATCTGGAAGTGCTGAAGCTGCTGCAAAAAAGCTACCACGGCAAAATCAAGATGATCTATATTGATCCGCCCTACAACACTGGCAATGACTTTGTGTACCCGGACGACTTTTCCGATAGTCTGGAAAACTACAAGCAGATCACTGGGCAGGTGGACGCCGAGGGTCGCAGAATAAGCACAAACAGTGAGGCCAATGGCCGCTACCATACTGACTGGCTAAACATGATGTACCCCCGGTTAAGATTGGCAAGAAACCTGCTTACCGATGATGGCGTGATTTTTATAAGTATTGATGATAACGAGCAAGGTAACCTGAAGAAAGTCTGCGATGAAATATTTGGAGAAACAAATTTTATTACCTCTTTTATATGGGCAGCAGGCAGAAAAAACGATTCAAAATTTTCATCTATCTCGCACGAATATATGCTTTGCTATGTTAAATCGTTAGAAAATCTTAAGGCAAATGGAGTAGTGTGGCTGGAAAAAAAGCAAGGCTTGGATGACATATATACTGAATTTGAGAGTTTGAAAAGCAAGTATGGCTCAGACTATTCAAAAATACAAAATGATCTTAGAGGTTGGTTCAAGTCTTTACCAGACAACCATCCAGCGAAAAATCATTCCCACTACTCCTGTGTTGATGAAAAGGGGATATATTTTGCTGCTGACATTTCATGGCCAGGTGGTGGTGGACCAAAATATGAAGTACTTCACCCTATCACAAAAAAACCAGTAAAAATTCCAAACCGTGGTTGGGTCTATCCCACGCCAGAAAGGATGCAGGAGATTATTGATTCCGGCAAAGTCCACTTTGGTCAAGATGAGACAAGCGTACCTTGTATTAAATCATATTTAATAGAAAAAGAATATGCGGCTCCTTACAGTGTTTTCTACAAAGATGGTCGAGCTTCCACCAAGCGTCTTAGAGGCCTTATGAAGGCAGATGTTTTTCAAAACCCAAAAGATGAAGAGGTTGTACAGAGTCTAATTGAATTTACACTTACCAAAGATAGCATCGTGTTGGACTTTTTCTCTGGTTCAGCTACCACAGCCCATGCTGTCTTTCTCCAAAATGCAAAGGATGAAGGAAATCGTCGATTCATTTTGGTTCAACTTCCGGAAGCAACTGACGAAAAAGATAACGCATATAAGGCCGGCTACAAGAATATCTGCGAAATCGGCAAGGAGCGCATCCGCCGGACGGGCGAGAAAATCAAAGCCGAGGTCGAACAGCAGAACGCCCAACTCAAAATCGGCGAGGAGCCAAAAAAAGCGCCAGACATCGGCTTTAAGGACTTCAAGCTGGACACCTCTAACCTGAAAAGGTGGCAACCGGACGCCAACGAGCTGGAGACCTCTCTGTTTGACAGCATCAGCAACTATGTGGATGGCCGCACCGAGATGGATGTGATTTATGAGATTATGCTCAAAATGGGCCTTGACCTGACCTGGCCGCTGGAGGCCCACACCTACGGCGGCAAGAACGTCTATACCATCGGGTTGGGAGCGTTGATGATTTGCCTGGACGACCATATCACTCCTGCTGTGGCCGAAGCCATGGTATCACTCCACAAAGAGCTTGCGCCGGAAACCTGGAAGGTCGTGTTCAAGGACAACGGCTTTGCCAATGACAGCGCCAAGGTCAACATCAAAGAAATTCTCAAATGCGCCGGACTAGAAGAAGCCGCATTTACAACCGTGTGAGGTGGGGATGATGCGGCAGAAAATTACTGATAAGAATATATTTCCATGCTTTGATTTGTACGAAGAATATGAAAAACTTGAAGCAGTTTTTTCTAACTGGAGCACTATTGGTACATATAATCGGTGGGGTGAAAGAATGGCTCCGGCTTATAGCTTTGAAGCATATTTACGCGATTTGCAGTTTAACAGCTGGAATCTACGGGGTACATTTGTAAACTTGGCAGAAATGCGCCATAAATTGAATATAGCACCAGATGACTTTACTAAGCGGGGCATCACAGAAGAACAACTGCTGGATTATGTTCAATTTCTTCTGAACTGCGGGCTTAGAATTGGCATCACTATTGATCATTGCAGAGCTGCCTATCTTGCAGACAAGAACGCATTTGATATGTTGCTTCAAAATTGCGATTATTTGCTTCAAAAGCTACACTGCGACCAGAAGTTTGATAAGGTTAATAAAGAGGTCTACATTGTATATAAAAATGAAATGTCATCACTCATCTCAGAGAGTAACCCTGATGTTGAGATTAGCCTTCTCGAGTATAGGCGAATTGACAATCGCGGCGACTTGCAAAGAAAAGGTGAAATCCTTTGTACATTATCCAAGAAGATAGAAGCAGTTGAAGTCAAGATCAAAGGAACCGAATTTCAAGCCTTACTCAATGACACGACATTTCTATTGAATAAAACTGGTGTTCGACATTGGGTTGAAAAAGATAAACTTGCCAGCATAACTTTCCTAAAAATGCAACCTCAAGAACTTGAAAAGTGGTACGATACCGCTTTTGATTTAATAGTTTCTTGCCTCGCGGTGCTGCCCTATTTAACTGTTAAGGATCAAATAAAGGCAATTCGCCAAACGGAGATGACCACGAATGAAACTTCAATTTGACGCAAACCTCCAATACCAGAAGCAGGCAATTTCTTCTGTGGTTGACCTCTTTCGGGGGCAGACGCCCAAGCAGTCCAATTTTACGGTTTCTGCTTACGCCGGGCAGATCGGCATGGAGGACACCAACCACGGTATCGGCAACAAGCTGGAACTAACCGAGGACGAGCTGCTTGCCAATTTGCAGGCGGTGCAGCTCCGCAATGGCCTGCCCCAAACCAAAGCATTAAAAAAGAATATATACGCTTTTGATGTGGAGATGGAAACTGGCACCGGTAAAACCTATGTATATCTGCGCACGATTTTTGAATTGAACAAGGCTTATGGTTTTTCCAAGTTTGTCATCGTGGTGCCCAGTATTGCCATCAAAGAGGGTGTCTATAAAAACCTGCAAATCACGCAGGAGCACTTCGGCAACCTTTACGACAACACGGTGTACGACTACTTCATCTACGATAGCAACAAGCTGGAGCAGGTACGTTCCTTTGCCGTCAGCGACCATATTTCCATTATGGTCATCAACATTGATGCTTTCCGCAAAAGCTTTGACGACCCGGACAAAGAGAACAAGGCAAACATCATTCACCGCCAGAACGACAAGCTCAACGGAATGCGCCCCATTGAGCTAATTCAGGAAACATGCCCCTTTGTGATTGTGGACGAACCTCAGTCGGTAGAGGGCAAGGGCGCGGTAGCTTCCAAAAAGGCCATGACATCTCTGAACGCCCTTTGCACCCTGCGCTACTCCGCCACCCATGTGGTGAAACACAATCTGGTCTACAAGCTGGACGCGGTGGACGCCTTTGACATGGAGCTGGTGAAGCAGATCGAAGTCGCCAGTTTTGAGAGCGTGGACTATCACAACAACGCCTACATGAAACTTCTTTCCGTGGACAATAAAAAATCGCCGATCACGGCGAAAATTGAGATGGACTGCGAAATCAAGGGCAGTGTCAAGCGTAAATCTGTCACCGTGCGCCTGGGCGACGACCTATCTGAAAAGAAACTGGGCAACCGCGCCATCTATGAAGGCTATATCATTGATGAAATTTACTGCGAGCAAGGCAACGAATATGTCAGCTTCTCCACCAGGCCGATCATCCTGCGTATCGGTGAGGCCGTGGGCGACATTGACGACCTTGCCATCAAGGAGCAGCAAATCCGCAAGACCATTGAGGAGCATCTGAATAAAGAACTGGCACTGAACCATCGTGGCATCAAGGTGCTAAGCCTGTTCTTTATCGACCGCGTAGCCAACTACCGCTATTACGACAAAGATAGCAATGCCCATCAAGGCCCCTACGCTGAGATTTTCGAGCGCAACTACAAGGAACTGATCCAGCGACCCAAGTACCGTACCCTGTTTGAGGATGTGGACGTGGACACCCCAGTGGGAAAGATACACGGCGGCTATTTCTCGGTGGACAAGAAAGGCACTCTGAAAGACACAAACGGCGCCACCTCCGCCGATGACGATACCTACAATCTGATTATGAAGGATAAAGAGCGGCTGCTGTCCTTTGAAAGCTCACTGCGCTTCATCTTCTCTCACTCTGCGCTGCGCGAGGGCTGGGATAATCCCAACGTCTTCCAGATCTGCACACTAAACGAAACCAAGAGTGATGTAAAAAAGCGGCAAGAAATCGGGCGCGGCCTACGCCTGTGCGTCAACCAGAACGGCGAACGCCAGCACGGATTTGCCATCAACACGCTGACGGTCATGGCAAATGAGAGCTACGATGTTTTTGCCAAGAAACTACAGAGCGAGTACGAGACAGACGAGGGTATTCGTTTCGGCGTGCTGGAAAACCACAGCTTTGCCAATATCCCGGTTAAGCAGGCGGATGGCAGCATGGCCTATCTCGGTATGGAGAAGTCGGAGCTGATTTATCATGCGTTCCGGGACGGCGGTTATATCGACGGCAAAGATCAGGTGACCGACAAGCTGAAAGTAGCGCTGAAGAATAACACGCTTACCGTGCCGGAGCCGGTGGCCGATCAGAGGGACGCCATTGCGTCCGTCTGCAAGAAGGCCAGTGGCAACCTAAATATCAAGCCTGCGGCGGACAAGCGCGTGGTTGCGCTGAACAAAGAGCTGTTTTTGGGCGAGGACTTCCGGGCGCTATGGGATAAAATCAAGTACAAGACCACCTACCGGGTGGACTTTGATTCCGAAGAACTGATTCAAAAATGCTGCGACAATCTGCAGGTGAACCTGAATGTGGGCGCGGCCAAATTGGTGTATTCCAAGGCCAAGGTCAGCGTGACTGAGGGCGGCGTAAATACCGCCGAAACGCAGCGGCTTTCGGTGTTGGCTGCGGACGTAAAAGAGAACCTGCCGGATATCGTGACCTATCTGCAAAACCGCACCAACCTCACCCGCCGCACCATTGTGGAGATTCTCACCCGCAGCAAGAGTCTGCCGCTGTTCAAAAAGAACCCACAGGCATACATGGAGGACGCCACAAAGGCGATTACCTCTGTGATGCGGCTGCTGATCGTGGATGGCATCAAGTACACTAAACTAGGCGACAGCGAATTTTATGCGCAGGAGCTGTTTGATTCCGAAGAGCTGACCGGTTACCTGAACCGCAATATGGTCGAAAGCCACCACAGTGTTTACAACTATGTGGTCTACGACAGTGAGGTGGAGCGAAGCTTTGCCGAAAGGTTTGAAGCCAACGAAAGCGTCAAAGTCTACGCCAAACTGCCGGACTGGTTCAAGATTGCCACACCACTGGGCAGCTATAATCCTGACTGGGCTGTGGTCATTGAGGATAATGGACAGAACAAACTTTATTTTGTGGTAGAGACGAAAGGCAATATTCTGGCCGACGCACTGCGCCCCACCGAGAGCGCCAAGATTCGCTGCGGTGAAAAGCACTTTGCAGCACTGGGGCAGGGAGCGCACTTCGTCAAATCTGACGATTACAATAAGTTTATTGAGAATTATGTGCAATAAATCTATGGACCAGTAACTATTGCGAGAAACTTGGATAAAATATTGGAAACGCTGTTCTCCCAATTTCATGAGAAACCAAAATACCGGCACGGCAAGCGAATGTGTTGTCGCCGGATAACTTTCTCTACGGATTTAAGCTGGCGTAGAACTTGACGAACAACCCGAATAAATCGGAACGCGAGCGTTCTGCAATTAGCTAACCCTAAATTGTTCTCAAAAGTGGTCGCACTCTTTCTTCTGGCCATACAAACCGATCGAAATTTGTTTTACCTTAACGCTCTGTTCTAAATTCAGGTATACTCCAAACTGGTCTATCCATAAAATAGTCCATGTCCAGATCAAGAACTCGCATTAATCAAACATCCTTCCATTCTATCGCTAAATCGAAATCGTAAAAATTAAAGCCCCTGAAATATTTTCGTACTTTCTTGTGAAAGCTTCCAGAGAATTGCATGTTTTTTTCACTGTACAGAAAAAACACGTTTCTACACTCTTGCGTTTTACCAACCCCATCCCTTATCTTTAGTCTTATAGAATACTCTACTCTAAGTACTAAGACTCTTCTTTCTTTACTGGGTCTTTAGGTGGGTATAGTAACTGGTGTACAATTTTTGAAGTACCCTTGTGCAAAAAAAAGACGCTTTCTTGACAAACCCATGCCAGATGGCTACAATAAAGCTGTCATTTTCTACTAACTGCACTGTAGCAGTGGAAATGCTTTGGCGCCGGTTGCAGCTGGCGTCTTCTTTTTTTGCTTTTTTTACGATGTACAGGTTGTGCCGCCCCGGCCAGTGGGCCGCCTTGAGCACTAGCCCCAGCCCGACCAGCGTGCGGATTGCTTCGATGACTGTTTTGCAGGCAAGATTTAGCGCCGCCATGATTTTAGTGAGAGACGGAAAGCACCGCCCTTTTTTATTGCTGCAACTAAACAGAAAAAGAAAAACAGCAAAGGCAGACCGCTCTAATTTGAAAACCTGTACCGGTGCCAAAAACCATTTACCGCAGTGTGGTGAGGTATTCACATGGTACCCGTTTGCGATCTGGTCGCCGCTGCAGTCCATGCGCTTATACTTTTTTATAAGGCCCTTCGCTTCTAACTCGGCCAATGCGGCAAACACGGTGCTGCGGCTTGCGATATTGCAGCGGTTGCATACCGTATCTGCTTTCACAATTGCATTGTGCAGGCAGTTCTGGATATGACACAGGTACAAATAAACTTTCATCGCATTGGGCGAAAGGCCCAGCTCAAAAACCGTGCGATACACCTTTACATACATAATCGTTACTCCTCTGCTTTTTGTTTTATTTGACAATATATGGGTTCTGCGTTACACTGTGTGCAAGCCGTTCCCCTACGGCGTAGTGCGCACCTGACAAACTCCTTTCTTGCGAAAAGACCGCGGCGGCAACCGCGGCCTTTTCGTTTGTTTTATCGCATTACTTTTTGACCGGGCGGCGAATATGCTCAAACTCGTAATTCTCTTCAAGGTTTTGCAAAAACTCCTCCATATGCTGGTCAATAACATACCCCAACACCATGCGCACAATGTCCGACTCGTACTGTTCTTTTTGCGGGTTGAGCGCCAAGTGTGCTCGCTGCAACTGTGCAAGGCTTTCGGTCGTCACGCGCACTGCCACCCTGCCCCACCGGGTCTTTTTCCCTACCGGCAGCGCTGCCTCACGCAAAAATCTGTCGTGCTGGCGCAGCAGTGCAAAGTCCAGCATCAGCTGCACTGTGACCGACCGCTTGAAGTTTAGCCGTTTACTGATCTCGTTAATCTCCTCAAAATACCGAATATCGATTTGCCATGCTTTTACCTTTCTGCTCATGTCTTACCCAACCCTTTCTGTCATTGTTTTTTGTGATTGCCAAAACAAAAAGGCAGACACCAGTTTTGGTGTCTGCCCTTTATTCTGTTACTGCTATGGTTCTAGCTGTATCTCCTGTTGCATCTTTGCCCGTGCCTCAAACCCGATGCCGCGGTAAGCCGATAAAATGAACGCCTGAATATGCGGCACGTCAACCGACATACCTGTTTTTTTACAGCAGGCAGCAATCAGTTGCGGCGTGACCAATGGCAGCGGGTGTCGCTGCAAATAGCCGCTCACCGCGCCAGTCTTTTCTTCCAACTCATTAAACAGCCGCACCATCAAATCATCCTGGCGCACGCTGGACGCATACCCGCGTGAAATCAACGCAATGTTGTTGTCGAAGTTCGGTGCCATGGAAACCACCTTACCTGTCGCCGGGTCCCGCAGCACGCCATAGTTTTGCGTATGCCGGTCGGCGTTGAGGCACAGCGTGTCCAAAATCAGGATTTCGATATATTGGTCGGCCACCGCCTGGCTAATGCTCTGGAACGTCTTGTAGTTTGCCACATAGTCCTCATCGTCCTGCATCAAGCTGTATGCAGGTTCAAAATTCAGCTTTGCACCGTGCGTAAAGTCACGACTTTTGATATACTCCCCGTCACGCCGGTATTCGGCCATCGAAAAGCCCAGCGCAGTGCCCAAATAACTGATAAACAACTCAGAGAACAACTCGTTGGGGTTGGCCGTCTTCCACAACCACCAATTGCCATTCTCCAGCCGCCAGCATTTTTCATATGAGCCGATGTTCGTCAACTCCGGGGTGCGGCTGGGTGGCTGGCTGAGACTATCAAAATCACCGCGCAGTGCCAGATTGTCAAACATGTTGACCTGAAAACGCACATCGTCATAACACAGGTCACTGCCATCTTCCCGCACCCAGTAGCTATCGGTGATCGTGACTGCGTTGACCGCAAGCACCGTGCTGATATCGTCGCGTTCTGCAAGGCGCAGGGCCTTTTTTAATAAACGCGAGTTGGGCCGATGCTGATCGATGGCCCGCATCTCCAGCCAGCCTTCAAAGTGCTTTGTGCGTGAAAGGTAGAGAGGTGCGAGCTGCTGGTCAACCTTTACTACCTGATCATTTTCAATTCGGGCGGCCTGCTGGTCGCGGTTCATCACCCAGCCGTTAAATGGTATTCGCATCATTCTCACCTCTTTCGTTTAGTATATCAGCCTTTTGCAAATTTTGTAAAGCGTCAATCAAACATCCCTTTCTTTAGATTGATTTCATGGTCGCTCGCTCTGCGGATAATATTTTTTTGAAGTTCTCTTCACATATTAAGTGTATAGCTAGCATCCATTATTTCCCTTAATATGATATAATTTTAATTGTAACATTAAATTCGTTTAAGGAGATTAATTATGAGCGATATAAAATCAATCATCGATATTTCAGAAAAAGTCAGTGAGAAAGCCAGTGACGTTTTTAGTTGGTTTCAACAGCCCAAAGAAGAAGCCCGCACACACTTGATTGAACTTGTCAAAGAGGATAAAAATCTTACTCCAAAGGAAGCTTTTGCCTTAGTATACAACTCACGCAAATTCGCACGGGAATATGCTAACTCCAATAATATTTACGAACAAGCCAAACAGCAATTTGAATCTCATGTTGATGAAAAAACGATTGATGACGATTGGCTTCATTTCTTTTTTGATAAAGCAGAAAAAGTTTCGAACAAAAGTATGCAGTTTATTTGGTCCAGCCTGCTCGCCGGTGAGTATAACAAACCTGGTTCTATTAGCAGAAAGCTAATGCATATCATTTCTATCATGGACGTCCATAGTGCAAAATCTTTTCAAACCCTTTGCTATTATATATTCGAACGCAAGGGACTTGTTACTTCTTACAATACTGACGCTGTTTTGATTCCTTCCGGTTTTTATATTGATAGTTTCGATTTTATGAAAAAGGCCGAAAAATGGTTGAATGATGCCGGATACCCTGATTATAAAGATTTGGCAATAAAGCTCACCATGAATACCGGCGAATTAAACAATCTTGAAAATTTAGGATTAATACAACACATCCCAGATAGTAAATGTGGTATTACATTGGAGTATTGTCTTGAAAATGACAGGGTAATTCAACTCATCCCAGAAGATGATATGGAGTTCCCTTTAGGCCAATATTCATTAACTCATGAGGGGGAACAACTACACTACATCATTAACAATGTTGGGAGCGGGGCTGTATTAAGAATAATTGAACAATACTTGCTGTCAATTGACATAAAATTCAAGATAGAAGAATACAGCGGCAGAAGATAAAGTCATCAACAAGGTAATATGTTTTTCTGGGCATCTGATTTCTTTGAACTGAATTGCTACATAGCAATTTTTTATCCGTCAGTAAATCCCAATATCACGCTTTTTTTATATCAATATCAGGGATGGTCTGCTAGAGCAAGAATATCGCTCATTTGTTCAGAGAGAACAAGCCCAGCAGAATAACGACCACGGCTTTTCATCAATCAAACATCCCTTTCTTTAGATCAATTTCATGGTCATTTGCCCGGCGGATAATATTCTTTGTCGTAGAAGTGTGCACCCGCACGTAGGGGCGCTCTGGAATATCCTGCGGGGTGGTCTGCGGCAGCTCGAATAGCTGCCCATAATGCTGCAACTGAGTGCGCAGCGTATGGTGCCCACCTTTCATGACTACCCAGTTGCCCCACGGGATGGTGACGATTTCAGACGCTTCCAGCAATGGCCTGCCCACCATGCTTTGAGTTGAAGAAGCTCGACTGTTGTTGTAAGAGACTGAACCTGACAGCACTGTTTCATTGCCCAGCATTTTAGACAGCGTTTCGGCTGTGCTGTAGCTGGACGGCGACACAAACGTAAACATCAGCATCTGATTCGTATCTTTGATAATATCCGCCCGCTCCCGCGAATAATACTTGTTCAGCTGCGCCAACGATTGCAACGCAATGAGGATGCGCACGCCGCGACTGCGGATGGCCGAGAACAGTACGTCCACGTCTTGAATGGCCGGCATATTGCCCGCTTCATCCCAGAATAACATCACCCTGCGCGGCAGCTCACCGGCGAACTTGTTTTCTGCGACCTCAATGAGGTCGTTTGCAAAAAAACGAATGAACAGTGACGCTAAGAAATGCCGGGTCGTGTTTTCATCCGGGCAGATGAGAAAAATAGCCGTCGGCTGCTCGACAAAGCGCTGGGCCGAAAGCTCCGGGCTGTGGGTGCAGATCATCTGTTCCAGCTCGGCGTCGATGAACTTTGTCAGTTTGCCGAGCGCCGATGAAAAGATGTTCATACTGGTGCGCATATCGGCGGCCATCGCTGCGCCGACATAGTTGCGGATACGCGGGTTGTCGATTTGCTCCAACACCTCGGCAAGGTAGCTCTTCTGCTGCCCGCCGAGGGGGTTCGCCCCCTGTGCCTGTCCGTTGAGTTCTAACACCAGATTAAACACCGACATGATATGCCGCTCGTTTGGGGCACCGTACTCTGAAACCATCAGCAGCAGGCCGGTGATGAGACCGCGCGATGTCTCGGTGAAATAGTCACCGCTCTCTGATTTGACACTGCTGTCGACCGTGTCCACAAGTGCCGCCGCGCACACCTTGGCATACCGCTCGGCCCTGCCGTACCAGATAGCTTTCTGCATCGGGTCGGCATTCTTTTTATATTCGTCAATGCACTCGTTGATGCGGTAGAGCAGGTTGAACGAGCTGCCATGCAGCACATCGCGGAAATTGAGCATCACCACGGTGTACCCGTCCTCACGCAGCTGGCGGCTGCAACTGTTGTACAAGGTGCCTTTGAGATCGGTCATCAACATCGATGCACCGTGCTGGGTATGCCGCTGCACCCTTGCGTTGTAGATGATGGCCGGGATGTACTCGGTGGTGGTCTTGCCGCTGCCCGGCGGGCCGAGCAGCAGCAGGTTATTATCCGACGTATCGACCACCCAGTTTTCGCCGTCCTCGCCGATCAGAAAACCGGGGTCTTTTTCTTTGCCAAACGGCACAGTTTGATAAGTCTCTTTCCTTTCTTCCTCATCCATCCATTTCGACTTGCCGTGCTGCCCATGGCCCACCTGAATATCTTTGATATTAAGGCGCGACATCGTAAACACATACATCACGGTGGCGGCAAGTATTGCAAACAGCAGTTTTAGCCACCAGAATAGTGGCAGGCTGTCGATGAAAGCGGCGAAGTGGTCTTCTGCTGTTAGTATTGCTTGGACTGAAAACAAAAAGGTCACTGCCAAATAGGCAGCAGCCCCGGCCAGTACAGAAAAAAATATGCGTTCTCGTTTACTGAACATTGATGTTCACCCTTTTCTAATATTCAATGGGGCTTTGCATTAGCTCTACCTTGTCCTTGCATCCACTGCCCGGCCTTGCGTCAAATACCCGTGCTTCACCACGGGTGATGGCCAACAATGCCTGGGCAATCTGCTCCGGTGACTTATCATATCGCAGGCAGTCGCCTTTCCACCGGCCACGGGTACCGTTGATGCCGTTATATAGCTTGATACTCCGGCCCGGCCAGTCGAGCAGGTTGTCGGTGTAATCATCTAGCAACGTATCGCCGGGCCGCAGCCCGCCGGGCACCGCAAGGGCCTTGCTTTGCCCGCACGGTGGGAACAGCCGGTGCTGCGGGTCGATCTGCGGCAAGAAACGGTCAAGCCAGGCATCTTTCTCACGCACTGCATACAGGCTGCCAGGCAGCACTGAAGATAAAACATACAGCTCTGCTTGCCCTGATTCTGCCACCAGTCTGACCGCCTTGCAAACATTGACGATTGGCCGCAGCGTTTCAAAGTATTCAGGTTCATATAACATTTCCAGCCGATCAACCGGCCTAAAGACAGCCAACGTTCCATCCATATCAATAAATAATCTGGCCATTACTTGTTATCCCCCTTTTTTAAATTTGACCACCCCCTCTGTGGGGCGGCTGAAAACCCGGCTCCGGGACTTTACTGCTGTGTTTGGGCTGTTGTGGTTCCAGCTCCAGCTCTTCTTCCTGCTGCGAGCTTAAGTTGATACGTTTGTCGATATACTGTAACTGCTTTTGTACCCGCGCCAGGGAAACGTCCAACTTGAATTTCGGGTCTTTCTGCGCCTCTTCAAGGTTCTTGACCATATATTCTTTGTTGTTTTCGCTGGTCAGCAAGCCAAACCGGCTTTCCAGCATATTGGCAAGGCATTGCGCTTCAAACTCCGCCACTGCAGGGCTTTGAGTGGTAGTGCGGTGCAGCAGCGCGTGTGCATATTCGTGGCACATGGTGTCTAGCCGCTCACTGTCCTGTAACAAGTGGTTGAGTGTGATGGTGTTTTGCGACCGATCAAAAAAACCGTTCAGCGAGATTGATGCAAGGTCTTTGATTTCGACCGGCACCCCGGACAGCTCCGACAATTCTTTCATCTGTTCGAACAGCGCGGCGTGCTGTTCGCTGTTGTAGCCCTTGTCGTATACTTTGGGATAGTCTTTAACTGGGCAGGTGGTCTGTGAAATATCATAGACGTCTGACGGGTCAAAATAGGTCTTTTGCACGACTTCGATTTTGCCGACGGCCAGCTTTGCCTTTTCTGCGTTCGTTGCTTTCATCACGGGTACCAGGTACCCGTTGCGCTCGAAATATTCTTTTGTCTGTGGGCGCAGGATTTCAATCCCCTTTTCCCCTGGCTTTACCCGGTACCCCATGCGCAGGTATCGGTTTTTGGCTGCCGTAAAGGTTGCGTGTGGGTTTTGTGCGTAAATCATCATCAGGTTACGCGGGGAGTATTGATAGAACTTTGCAGAAAAAGCCAGGTAATTGAGCAGCTTATCCGGGTCAGTTTTCAGCTCACGCTGCATCTGCTGTACCGCCGACCGGATGTCATGTAGATCGTCCGTCTGTTTTTGATCTACTTCGATTTTTTCCACGATATTTTTTTCTTTATAGCTCTCTTGCAGTAGCATCAGTTCAGTCATCTGTGCAGGGGTCAAAACCCCATGTAGTTTGGTGTATTTCCAATCCGCAGGGAAATCATATTCAGGGCTGACTTGTACCACACTATCTTTTGAAAGCAGATTGACTTCGTCTGCCTTTAAAGCAAAGGAAGTCGCGTACTTTGTTCGCTCCTGGTGAGAGGTAAAAGCATAAGCGGTAAACCGCCCGTCCCCGCGCACCTGTTTGACCACGAATATCTTCTGCCGGTTTTCAAATTGGGTATTGGGTACTACAACACGGGTGTAAATTAAATTACCGGCCCGCAGACCGGGCTTGTCGTCGCGTGGCAGCGCGCTGTGTCGCTTTTGTTCCATTCGTTTTTCCTCCTGTAAAAAAGAAAAAGGCCTGGATCAATGATCCAAACCTTTTATCGTTGTAATTCGATTGTTTTGGGCTGTTACCAAATCACGATCCCGGCATCTATATCGCGCATCACGGCCAGCGGGCTGGTAATGTCGCGCGGGTCGTGGCGCTCGGCAAAGCATTCCACCTCTTCGGGGGTCAAGCTGTTGTAAAGCTCCACCGACAGACTGCAAGGGTTATCTTTCTGACTGGGGCTGACAACGATCAACTCCCCATCTGACCGCTGGCAAATGACTTGCAGTTTACCGCCATGCACTGCTTGCAGTGCATTCAGCCGGTCAACCTCTGCCCTTGTCTCGACATCGATGGGCTGCAGGTATTCAATTTCTTCTATGTTGCCGTAGTGAAATTCTGTCGGCTCGCCCGGGTCGATATAATACTGCAAAGTGTCGGGTTCTTTGTAGACCGGCATGCCGTCTATAAAGTCTGGGGGTTCCCAGTCTTTATAGACGATTTTTCCATCGATGTATTTGTTCATCACTGCTCCATCGAACACTTCTTCATCTGTAAACTCAACCATATTACTCTCCTTCGTGTGGGGTCATCGTTCAATACCCGGTTGTTGTTCGTATTCATGCCCGCGGCGTTTGCGCTTCATACGGCCATGCCGCAGGCCGGTGTAATTTTGCTGGGCGCGCTGATCTGCTTCGATAATCTTGCCCAGCTGATACAGCATGGAGCAGGTAGTCGCGAGAACGCTTTTGCTTTGGTATTGCAGATATGCCGTAGCAAACGAATTACCTTGCTGGGCCGATTTTTGCATCCAGAACATCCCTTGTTCTCGGTCGCGCGGCACACCCCTGTCGCCCTTTAACAGTAACTTACCTAAGGTATATTGTGCCCGGTCATTGCCCTGCAGTGCCGAGGCTTCTAAATATTGTAACGCCTTTGCCGCGTCTTTTGTGACAGCTTTGCCATACAAATAGTTCAAACTATTGTTGTAGAGTTGCACTGAGGTTTCTACATGCGTTTTTTCTTTACTGCTGGTTCGACTTGCACTGTTGAAGCTTTCTTGCTGTGGCTCATCCGGCACGGTTTTTGGCGTTTTTTCTTTACTGCTGAGTTTGCAGGCCGTTTCAATCAGCAGATTCTGTTTGCGGGCATCCTGCCCCTTAACCGGGGCAAAGAACTGCTGTTCCCACTGCTCCATCTTCTCGGCCATTGTGATTTTGCAGTCTACGTAGGTATCTTTCACGATATTGTAATAGGCTTCCCTGCTCTGTGCGTATAGCTCGGACAGCTCCGGCGTTTCTAAAACGGCCTGTCGCAATAGTGCCGATACTCGTTCTTTGATCTCTGGCGGCAGGTACCCGTATTGTGCTTTACCCGGCAGCGCGCTGATCTCTTGGCCGAGCTTTTGCAGCTCGTCGGCCAGCCCCACCGGCAACGTGCCTTTACCATTAGCAAGGGCTTGCAACTGCCGTTCAAGTTGCTGGCTCATTTTCTTGCGGATCTCACTCTTTTGAACCCGCAGTTGTTCAATGTCACCCCGAAACATTTCGTTTGCAAAAAGGCTTTTAATGACGTTGCTTTTTTCATTCAATGCTTTCGCCCGCAGCTTCTTTGTCTCAATCTCACTTGCCTGTTTGGGTACCCGCACAGCACCCTCACCCGGCACACTGCTCCAAAAAACTAAATGTAAATGCGGGTGGTAATCCTTGTCGTGAAAGCTGGCGTAGCAATGCAGCGCGCCCGGCGTGATGTTGTAAGCCTTGGCGATCTCTTGCTTGTGTGCAGTTAAAAATACTTTGAAATAATTGCGGTCGGCCTGTAGGCGTTCCAGCTCTTCACTGGGGAACGAGAGAATTTGATACCATGCAAGGTTGCCGGTGTCTCGCCGTGCCTGACGTACCGCCTCTTTGACATCGGCTTCACCACTGGGGGAAAATATCGGCGACTGCCGGTCGATGTATTGTAAATAGTTGATGGTGTGCTGCGTCGTTTTCGAAAACGACGCATACGAAATGATGCGGGGCATTAGATCACCTCATCCATGCGCAGCACGCGATTGTTGGCACGTAGAAACTCTACCACATTTTTTCTGTACTGCTCGACCGCGAGCGGGGACACTTGCAAAGACTGTGCAAGGATTTGGTTCATCACCCCGACCTCAATCGCAAGCGAGGACAGCACCTGATTCGTTTTTGCGTTGATCTTCGCTTCGCTCAGCTGGGCGACGCCTTTCACTGCTTGCAGCAGTTCGTCGTTAATAACCGTCGCCTTTTCTTCCATGTAGACCTTGTCCAAATAGAGCCGCAGAGCATCTTCAAAAATTTTAGACTGCGGACACATCTTCTCTTCGGCCAAGTGTTCGATTGACTTTTTCAACTCAGGGTCAAGTACAAATGTTGTCTTATTGATACTTGCCAACTTGGAACCCCCTTTCAAATTTCGCCCCTATCGGGGCAGGTCTGATACAATCCAAAGGATTGTGCAGGATAAAGGGGTATTGCAAAATTGCAATACCCTGTCACATCATCCCGCAGTGCGGGCTGATTTATGGGTACTGCACTTTGGCAGTACCCGCGGTAAAGAAAAAACAGGACAAAGGCAGACAAACCGTTGCCTTTGGCTTTGCACTGCGCTTTGTTCGTATTTCACGGATTTCAGATTTAACCATACAATGTGCCACAAACGGCATTGCAATGCCGTTTATGGGTACTGCAAAAAGCAAGTAGTCTTTAAGCCAAAATTACTCCCAATTCTGTAACAGTGGCGTCGGGTCGATCAGGTCACCCGCCGGTGTCCTCAGCTGGAAATGACAATGCGAACCAGTCGATACGCCGGTGTTGCCCACCAGCGCAATCGGGTCACCGGCAGCCACTTCGTCACCTACCTTGACCAGTATCTCGCTGCAATGACAGTACATTGTTCTGCTGCCATCAGAGTGCTCTAGCCAGATGTATTTGCCCGGTTCACTGCCAACCCCTGTCATCCATACTGTGCCGCCCCGGGCGGCCACGATCGGCGTGCCTTCCGGTGCTGGGAAATCTACCGCTAAATGCGGTTCCACTTTCTTCGTCACCGGGTTGACACGCTCCGGGTCATACCCGCTGCTGATCGTCGTGTATCCCGGTACCGGGTAATAGTAAAGACTGTCGGCGGCGATTACACTGGTGGCCCCAAACAGTACTGTAAAGAATATCAGCCCTAATGAAGAAATTAGGATAATGAATCCGGCCACAATCCCAATCACTACATTTCTGGCCTTTTCGTCTGTTGCGATATACGTGGCCAACTTCGCAACCACAACTTCTGCGGTCATGTTTTTCACCTGCCTTTCTCATATCTAATATCCCAGAGTTTTTTCTTTAGATATATAGTTTTGAAATTTGACTTATTTTGGAATACTCTGGTATATTAATGAAAACACCTTATGGTATTTATGGAGAAATGCAAATTTGCATTTCTCCACTTCTCATTCGCCAGTTTTTAACTCTACACCATCTTGTTGCATTCGGTTTAGAACAAGTTCTACAATCCCCTTCCTTAACAATTTTTGATATGAATATTACATTTCCCCTACAATCTGTTATTCGAAATGCGGCACCCATATCAGAGCCTTTATTGCAAATAGTTTTCAGCGCAATAGTCTTCGGTTTCTCATGAACGTTTTCCTCTCGCGGCTCAGAAATTTCCATACTGATTACATTGTCATTCTTTCCAGCTACATGCCAGTAGAGCAATTCATATTCTTTCAGCTTGTCTGGAATCTTCTCCAAAATTCCATCATATAAAATCAGATCAGGTATCCCTGTTGCTTGGACGTCGGGATTATCTATATATAGACAAATTCCTTGCTGGGGGTCCGCTGCACAGTATGCGATATCTTTTAAAAAAACATGTTTCATAATAACTTCTCCAATAAACAGTAAAAGAGGTAATGTTTTGAAATACGAAAACGGATATAGTGAAAAACTTGGTCAACCCATAGATTTACCTGAAATCGTTGACAGATACGAAAAAGCTTTTGTTGATGGGGCTTGTTTTAATTTAGAGCTTAAGTGCCCTATCTGCCGATCCGTCGAATTAGTTGTTGTAAAAGAAAACTCAACGATATTTCTCCGAGGAAAGCCAAACCAAGTTCATGTTGGGGGTTGTGTTTACGGATTCTCTCCAATATCTAAGAAAACCTATCTCAAAATGGAAAATGAAATAGAAAAAAGCCCAGCAAAAGCAAAACAAATGCTGGAACAGTTATGGATACAGTTATCAAGATCTGAAACAAATGTTACTTCGGGCCCTACTTCTCATTCTCGCAATTCCCCTTCGGTTCCACCATCTTACGTTGCTCGTCTTTCCTTTAGAACTCCTCCCTTTCCTATAAAAAGAATTGATCTTCCTTTGAACTTTGAAGAGGATTTGGATCACACTAAAATTTTCTACGGGACGTGCAACATCTCATTTTACGATAATGATGAAGGAAAAGGATTTCTTTACCTCTATCATCTCAAGACAAAAAAGAGATTGTGTAAAATTAGGCTAAACCAAAATGTAATGCGATATTTCCCGGCTAAATATAGGGTAACAAATAAAAACATCTTTATTGGTTTTATTGGAAAGCTTTATATGTCTCAAATAAACTCTAACCCTTCCTTGGAATGCATACTGGAGGATTCTCGACGTTTGCTTATACATGAAAATCCTTAGTCGCGGTCATTCATCGCCCACTCGCGGTACCGAACAGTTCTTTTTCATACGGCAGTGTGCCAACCCGCAAGTAGTAGCGGTCATTGCCTGCCTTTAGCAGGCAGTGCTTTTTGTTGCTCTTTGAAATGCAGGCGGCCTCGCCGTCGGTCAGCTTCAGCTTTTGCTGAATCAGCGCCATGTCGATTGCGTCCGGGTAAAACATGAATTTGAAACTGGCGTTGTTGAACAGTGCCGTCGTGTAGGCCGCAATGTCGGGGTGCAGGCAGTCAGCCAGCTGCTGCGTGCCAATACCGAGCAGCGCCTCGTACTTTCGCGACCGCTTGGAAAAGCTTTGGAAATACTTGACCATGACCATGTTTTTAGAATCGCACATGGTGTACAGCTCGTCCACATCCAACAGCACCGGGCACTCTTTTCGGGTGATGATGTTCCAAATATACGTGCTGATGTTAAACAACACCGCACGGGTGCGTTCTTCACTGCCCTGTAACAGGTCATTCATTGCGAACACCATCAACCGGTCATTGTGTATGTTGGTGGTGCCGTTGAGCAGCAACCCCAGCGCGCCCTTGGTACAGTCGTGCAGATAGAGCAGCAGCGTGGACAAATAGTCCTTTGAGATCATCTTGTAATCCGCGCCGCTGCGCTGTTCAATATACTCATACAGGTTCGTAAATGTGGGGTAATTGCCCGGCTGGAGCCTGTCGAAATCACTTTCTTCCCCAATGCCGTGCACTTCATACATTTCCCGCACTAAGATCATCAGTGCTTTCAGTTCCGGGGTGCCCATCGACGGAAACAGTACAGAAAAAAAGTCCTGTAACCAGGACAGATGCTGAAAGAATGTCGTCGTATTCAGCGGCACGACATCGTAATCGTCCTTGACGTCGTCGTTCACTTCATTGTCCTGACGCCGCAACCGCCGCACTTCAAACGGGTTGATCTTTACCTGCCCTGATGCGCAATCGGCTACCGTGCCACCAAGCCCGCGCACAAGGTCGATATATTCATTTTCAGGGTCTAATACGAAGCCCCGAACGCCCCGGATATACAGCGAAGTGATGATCTTTTTCATCAGATACGTTTTACCCTGGCCGGGTGTGCCGGTAATGGTAAAGTTGCTGTTTGTGATATTGTCGTCCCGTTTTAAGAAATCGACAAACATCATGCCACCGTCTACTGTCTCGCCGAGCAGCATCCCCTGCGGGTCAAGGCGGCTGGAATAGCTGCATGGGTACAGCGCAGAAGCCGAAACAGACGGCATATTGTTTGCCTGTTGAAGAAACATATCTTTGCCCAGCGGGTTCACCGACAAAAAGCCCTCACGCTGTTCGTGCCACAGGTTTTCCCTCGTGATACCGCGCGCGGCCAGTGCACCGGCAACGGCATCTTCTACCGTGTCCAACTCTTCCGGTGTCTTGCCATACATTTCTACAAATACGTTCAGCCGGTAAATCGTCCCGCGTTTCGCGCTGATCTCCTCATAAAATTCGCGTATCGCTTTTTCTTCCTGCACCGCCTCAATTTGGGCGGTGCCCTGGGCGTTACGGTCGCGCACGACAACATTTTTGTTTTTGATTTGCTTGTTGGTCAGCCGCCGCACCTCTGCGGGCAGCATCGGGGTCAACCGCAGCGCAAAAGAGGTCCCCCGCAGATGTGCGAGGTCTTGCAGCGCACAGGGGTCTATTTCAGACGGGTAGTTTTTCACCATGACGGTGCGCCGGTAAAGGCCGGACTGGGTCGCGTTGCGCACCCCGAAATCCATGCGGCCCGGTGCCAGCCGTTTAAACACCTGCTGTGCGAACATGGTCTGTTTCATTCGTTTGTTTTTCGGGTTCTCTTTGATCTCCCGCTCGATGGTGTAGATGTCCAGCGGCTGAAACTCGCGCAGCAGGTAGTTGCGCAGCACGACCGCCAGCTCGGCCTTCTTCGTCACCTCAATGTGGTACCCGTGGCCACGAATGGCGTTGAAGGTCTTTTTTCCACCGTCCGGGTCGTCACGCGTGATGAAGTAAAACGCCCGCTGCACTGACGCGCTTTTCGCCTCGCTGTTTTCCAGTGCCGCCAAAATATCGGCGGTAAGGTAATCAAACTCAGCGGGCAGTGAAAGGTAGAAGTCTTTGACCTCTTTCATATCTTCCACTTTGTCGGTGGCAAAGATGGTAATCTCACTCTTGACGGCATCGAGCAGCCTTGAAAACTTCTCAATCTCGTTTTGTACTTCGATCTGTGTCATGATCTGCATATTGGGCGGGTAATACCGGTAAAAAGTAAAAAAGCCGTCCTTTGTGCGCACCCCGTCCTCTTCCAGCTGAAAATCAATCAGCCGCTGGATGGGCAATACTTTACTCATGTTTCAACCTCCCGGAGTAATGTTGAATGCCGTTGTAATAAAGGAAAACTAAAATCAAATACCACACGGCATTATGTTCCTTATCTGACCGCGCGGTCAGAATTAATTCGAGTGCAGTGAGAACCAGCAGAAAATACAGCTGCGTAGCAAGACCAAGTAAAATCATGCCCACAGCAAACCCGATCTCCCACACTGTCCATGCCGCCAGCAGAAATTTTGTCTGTAACTTCGGCGGCACAAGATACCTTTTTCGTTCATTCATTCTGTTTTAAGCCTCCCATAAAAAAGAAACAGGGGCAGTACCCGCTGCCCCTGCTCGAAACTTGTCGTCATGTTGCAATCCTGAGCGCCTGGCCCGCAAGCGATAGCACCTGCGAACCCCCACTGAACCCAGAAGAAAGCCCGAATTTGTTGAGGATTTTCGCCGCTCCCATCATTGCCGTCCAGCAGGAAATAGCAATGACGGTTTTTGAAGAAATGGCAAAATACAGGCCCGTATAAAACAAAAAATACTGGCACAGGTATGTAATAGTGATTGCGACCATTTGTCGCATCCATGCCCCCATTGACTGTGCATCACCCCGCACGACCCCCGGCACATACAGAGCATAGGTCATAATGTGAATGAGCATAAACCCGTGCTGCCGTGCCGAGATGAAGATAAAAATCACCAGCATGATGACAGAGTAAATCAAAAACCCAGATGCGAGAAACCCGGTAAGGCCTATTTGTGTAAAACCGTCTGTCCCAAGGCCAACAAAGCTCAAATTTGAGACCATAGTCGAACCGAGATTGATTGACAATACCCCGATTTCCGGCGCAATCAGACAAAAGACAAAACCCTTGATGATGTTCATCACCATCTCAGAAACCGAAAGTGAAGACTTCGCCGCAATATCCTCGGCATAGTCGATAATCATAAACAGGATGGATATTCCCATCACGCCGAAAGCCACCCACTGAGAAAACCTGATTGCCGCCTGAATGAGAGGATCTCCCCAATAATCATTGAACGGCACCGTGGTAAATTGAAGGGCAAAGGTATAGACCTTCATCAGGCTGTCAACGATCAAATTCGTAATCCACCCCACGACACTATCCAAGAGGCTTGGTATTGCCTCCCTCAGCTTATCCAGAATAGCGTTCATCGTTTAGCCCCCAAAGAACCCGGCACCCCAGCTGCCGAAGGTCGCCAGCAGCGCGATACCGGCAAGGATTGCAATAATCCACATGATGTGCGTCTGAAACTCACCGTTGCCGGTTCGGTGTGCCGCGACAGCTTTCATGATCTCAATGACAAGCAGCACAGCCAGTACGCCGATACCAACAACTGAAACCATCAAGCCTGCGGGCTTGATAACACCTAAAATAGAAGACTGCCACGAGGCAAACACCCCGGACGCATCGACGGCCAAAAGAATCGGAACCATAAAAAAGAACCCCTTTCAAATTTTGTTGTTTTACAGTGCTTTACTGTTTTGCAGTAAAAAGAAAATGTTTACGGGCAAAAGGACGGGGCATATTCCAGCGCAGTTTCGCGGCTTCGCTGTACCTGCGCCTGTAAGTAGTCGTTGTAATCCCCGCCGGGGATGGGCGGCAGCAGTGGCACGATCTGCCCCTGAAACTTGCACTCGCCCCGCAGCAGGTCAAAGGCCCGCTGTGCCGATCGTTTGCCTGCCTCATCATTGTCCTGGCACAGGCAAATTGCTTTGATCTGCGGGTTATGTTCTAGGTGATACCGCAGCGGTGCCACATCGCAGCAGTCGAGCGCCAGATACGCATACTGCTGCGGGTTACCAGCTGCCCGGTGCGCCGCAAGGTGGCGGTCACCGGCTTCCTGCAAGGTCATCAGTGACAGCAGGTCGACACCCGCTTCGCCCACAAACAGCACCTTGCGGTCGCAGGAAGTAAGACCGTACGACCACCGCAGATCAAAGTTGCCGCCCGGCGCGACACCCCTGAAATGGTTGCCGGTCGCGGTGCTTTTGTAACTGACATATTTTTGTTTGCCGTCGTAATCGTAGCCGGAAAAGCAGAGGTTGCCGCGTTCGTCCTGAAATACCAGCTTTCCTTTCACCATGCGGTCGATCACGGGCTTGCTGATACCCCGTGCATACAAATACGCATACAGCCGCTTCCATTGCCCCTGCCCCGGTACCGGTGGGCCAAACTCTACCGGTTCTTTCGGAGCCGGGTGCAACACCGCGCCAGGTTGCGGTGCAAATTCCCGGTCGTCCAACATCCCGCGCAGCATCCGCAGCGCGTCGTCTTTCGTGAGGTCAAGCGTCGCCATCACAAAGTCGATGACGCTGCCTTTCTGCCCGGTGCTGTTCCAACTGAACAGCCTGCCATCAGCACTGATGACAAGGCTGTCATGCTCTTTTAAATGGAACATCCCCTTGCCGCCGTGGGGAACCAGATGGTACCCCAGCTTTTCTGCAAGCTGCGGGATGAGAATGTCGCGCTTGATCGCTTCCGTCAGTTTTGTTGCCATTGTGTCTACTCCTTTCACGGTGATTGACTTTTCCCTCGCAGCATGGTACATTCATGCCGAAGGGTCGTTTCAAAGAAGAAGCCCGGCTGTGTCGTTCCACAGCCGGGCTTCTTCTTTGTCTTTTGTCGCTGGGACATCATGTCCCAGCTTTTACAGTTTCTCTACCACCTCTTGCAGCGCCGCAATATACCGGCTGTCTTTCACCGGTTCCAGCAGACGCAGCGTTTCAAAGTTGCGTTCGAGCTCTAAGGAATACGGTAAAGAAAAAAAGGTGCCGACGGCACCCTCGAAAACCTCGACCGGCTGCCCTTTTGCGGCCCGGTTGATAATCTGAATATCGGTATCAAGCCCTTTGCCGGTATGCCGGTACCATGCGGCACTTTTGACCTCTGCCCCAAGCACCGAAACCACGGTGTCTGCCGTTTCCAGCACCGCCTCGGCCAGCAAAGTGTCTGCCCTGCTGCCAAGGTCATACAAGATGACATCCGCCTGTGCGGTAAGTGCCCGGCACCACTTTTCACAACCACCCTTTGTCGGGGCCGGGTAGGTGGTTTTGGTATCTCCCACGTTGTACCCCATCAGGCCAAAGTAATCGTTGACCGGCACCACCGCCCGCAGCAGTTCTTTGTCGTTGACCGGCCCTGCCTGCACCAGCTGCCCGCCGATAGATTCTGCCCTTGTATCGGCCATCAGGTACCCTTTGGGCGGCAGTGCGGCGTCACACAGTACCAGCAGCACCGTGGTCGTGCTGCCTGCTGAAAGCTGGGCCGCCAGCTGCACCGCCGTAGTGGTGACCCCGGCCCCCGGTGCACCCAGCACCGCAATGCATCTACTCATTTGGGCTCGCCCCCTCGTCTACTGGTGCTGCCTGCTCTGCCAGTGTCGCCGCCTGCTGTGCCAGCAGCGTTTCGGCCTGTTCTTCATCGCCCCGGCAAACGAGTGCAATGTGCAGGTTGCTGTTCAGTTCATCCGTCACCAGCAACGCTGCCTGCGCTGGGGTGGCAAACACCGTCACGGTGGCGGGCAAGCTCTCGCTGTTTGGGTTCTGAGCGTCATACTCGGCAGCCTGCTCGGTAGTCACTGCCGCCAGCTGCACATATTGCAGCGCCGGTGGGATAACAGAGCTATCCGACCCGGTGACCACAAACGACACAATGTCGCCCGGCTGCAACTTTGCGGAAAGACCGGCGGCAAACGACTTGATACTCACCGAAATTGCAACGCGGTCGGGTGAAAGGTCTTTCACCCAGTCGTTTTCTACGGTCGGCGTTTTCGACAGCTTGTCGGCTAAAACGTAATCCCCGGCGATCAAATCCGTTTTCGCGTACTGCCCGATAATTTTTTCTTTTTCGGTCATCGCCCCGGCGGGCAGGTACTGCGCCGGGACAGACACCACTTTCAGCTGGCTTTCATCCAGCACACTGCCTTTTTGTACGGCAGCTCTCGTCACATACACGTCGGTTTCTTTCTGTGCGTTCTTCTGCACCAGCGGTGCCGCCACAAAGATCAGCAGCGCCGCCAGCAGAATTGCCACACACGCCAGCACGGTGCGGTTGCGGAACAATTTTTTCATTCTCGAAAACTCCTTTAAAACAAAAAAGCCGCGGCAACAAAGCCTGCGGCAAGAAACGGTGCGAAAGAGATATGGGTCTGGCTGCTTTTCTTACGCAGCCTCAAAACAAGGATGGGCAGCAGTGACAAGGTCACCGCTAGCCACAGCCCTGCAATGCTGTCCAAGGCCCCAAGGCAAAAGCCGCAGGCTGCTGCCAGCTTGATGTCACCGCCGCCAAACGCCCCCGGTTTTGCGATTGTCGGGAGCAGCAGCACCAGCCCGGCAGTCAGCCCTCCCAGAATACCCGGCCAAAGATACCAGCCGGGTGCCAGCGGGGCAATCAGTGCAATACCCAGTGGAATCCACGGCGGAATCGTCATGGTGCGCAGGTCAATGACCGCTGCGGCAAACAGTAGGCCGGTAAACAAAAAATGAAAGACCATACTTAGTTGAACAGGTCTGTCAGCTTGGTACCGATGGTGGCCAGTTGCGATGAAAACTGAGTTTTCAGTGTCGCCAGCAGCAGGGCACCGAGTACAAGCGAAATGATGACAATGACAAGAACCTGTAATACTTCCATGCCGTGCTCATTTTGTAGTGCGGCTTTAGCCCGCAGGGCCAGCGTGTTTGTTTTTGCGATGAGATTAGTTTTGATTTTGTTCAGTGTTTTCATGTTGTGTGTCTCCTTTAAAATTAAAATATTGATTTAGGTAAAAAAGTATATAAAAAAAGCCGGGACAATATGTCTCAGCTTATTTGTAATATATGGGATAATTTTATAATTTGTGATGCAATAAATACAAAATGGTGATTTTTGTAAATCAACACAATTATCATCACCTTCTTTTCACTTCTCTTATCTGAAAAAAGATGGAGCAAATCACACCAAACCTGAAAGGATTATCCACTAATGGAATTTCAACCCCCGTATTCTCCTGATATTTCAAATTCTCGGAAGTTCATATCTACTCTTGCCGGATTAACATCGGAGCTAAATAAGTTTAGAATCTTGAATGGCTTAGAATATACCCGTCGCTTACAAAAACTCTTTTTTGATTGTCAATCCTCCTACCTTTCTGCTCAACAAGCTGACCACTACAAAGAAGATTCTCTTTTTTGGGCTTTCCAAAAGTCTGTGATTTCTCCACTTTGGAATTTAAACCTTCTTTTCGATCTGGGCTCATTTATAAAAGAATTCGATATCTTTAAGTTACCAATAAGAATTATAGAACCCTTGAAGATTACAGAATTTACTATAGATTTTGATTATATGGGCCCATCTCTTTTATGGGATAATTCCATAAAACCAACTTTTCCTGCTTTAGCAGTACCTTTTCCAGTTGGGGAAAATCAGTTTCTGCTTATAGATGGAAATCATCGTCTAACGGCTGCCATTAATTCCAACCTTCCAAATTTTTCTGTTAGTTTCGCCTCTGCTAAACAATTCAACCGATTCATTATCGGAGATTTTCAAAAAAATTATTATGCATTAATTAACCGCCGTATATTTTGGATGTACTTTCAACGATCTACTAATTTTCGCCCCTTAACAATAGACTTAGAAGAAGAATTTTCCACTTACTTTTTCTTTCCGACCTGATCTACCCCAGGCACTTTCATCTCCATCCCCTTTCTGAAATATGCTTTTCCCGGACCAGGGATTCCTAAAAAAGGACTGTAATTGACAGCATTCTTTTTATCTTTAAGTAGATCCATATACCACCAATCATCCTTCAGCGCTGGGTCGAGCAATTTCTTTTCTTCGGATACTGATTTTTTCATTTTAATCTCCTTTTTAAAAGCGAAGTCTGAAACACGATATTCTAGGGATATTCAAATAAGTGGAAGTAATAAGCTCCACCTGCTGTTCCTTGTTAGTACTTCTTAGAAAAGTCTTTACGGATGTCTTCCGACCCATAGCATCATCTCCAATTCATAGTCTGCCAAAAATAACGAGCTGGGACATGATGTCCCAGCTCGCTTGCATAAGGTATGTTGTTTTTAGGTTAAGTACTTCTCTAATATTGCTTCATATTCCTCCGGTACTCTTTTGCAGGTAACGGTGTACGCCTTTTGTGAAGTATCTATGTTATTGGCATTGTCGCTGATGCTCACCGTCATAGCCCACTGGCCGCCTACCTTACCCAGATACCCGATATAACTTGTACCGATCGGGCAATCTTCATAGCACAAATAGATTTGCCGCATTTTCTGCGTTTCGGTCAACATATAAATACCGTCAGTCTCGTAAAGAAAGGTTTCGCCCTCACTTTGATAGATTTTGCTGACCGCGTCGCAAAGGGCGGGGTCGGTAATCTTTTTGCCGTTCCAAAACACTCCGGTCACGGTACCTGCTGTGGGGATGGTGTAACTTTTGCGTACACAGAGGTACTGGTCTAAAAAAGAGCGCTTTACAACGAAGATGTGGGTCTCATCTTCTTCGACGGCATTGATCTCCCAGCTTTTATCGGCATCGGTCGCAAGCGTCTTGCCCTCGGTGTATGCACCCTCACACTCCACATATTCCGCACCACCCCAGTAAAGGCCCCCATCAAAGACCTCAGCCGAGTGGTCTGAAACGAACAAATTAGAAACAGCAGTTGAAATTTGCGGATAAGAGAGCGCAAATGCGCCAAGGACAAGGACTAAAACAAGAAGCACCGGCAACGCCTTTTTCATCTGCTCGCCATCCTTTTCTAAAACAACCCGCTAAACACCTGCCCGGCAATTACCTCACGCCGGGCAGACATTGTTATGGCTTCCATCGCGGTAATTAATCCTCTTTTGTGTTGTTTCAGTATACGAGATTGGCTTTGCGTTGTCAATTATCACCATTCTATATCATTTGTCATTCCCCTTTCGCCACATACCAGTCATCGTGCACACTGCCGCCAATCGTGATGGTGTCGGTCGTGGCCTGTCTCAGCTCACCCACCGGCGTCCACATATCCCGCACGGTCACATATACTTTATACGGCCCGTCCGGGTACCACAGGGGCGTAAAATGTACCCGTGCAGTTGCCTGGCTCCATGGGTTTTCTTTCAGCTGATACCCTGCGGTTGCAGTGGTGCCCCCGCTGATGGGTTCCAGCAGCCGCCAGTAGTCTTTGTAGCGGAACTCCGGGAAATATGCCACCACCGTTTGCGGCATTAAAACGCCGGCATTTTGCGCCGCCCGTGCGGTTACCGTCAGGTTCATGCCATACCCTGACTTCATGTCCTTCCCCTCGGCGGTCGGCACGTGCTCGTCCGGCTGCGCTGAAAGCACGGCCCGCAGCACCTCGTGGTGCTCGTGCTCGGTGTAGACCCACTCGCCGGTGGAGTTATCGCAGGTGTAGGTCACCCAGCTATGTTGTGTCTCATCCGCAAAGCTCGGGGTCACCGGCACAACAAAGGTGTCGTTGCGGTCGTTCGCCTTCGGGTCGGGCGGCGTGTTCTCTTGTAGCTCCACCACCATGCCGTTGATCTGCACGGTATCGGTTAGTAAGTTGGTACTGGTTGTGATCTCTACTTTCAGCACGCCCGGCGTGTCCGGCATATGGTACTGGATATATGCCCGCTGGGTCGCCCCCGCAGGCAGGCAGATGTCCGTCGTCGTCTGCGTCGTGACATTGCCATCCGGTGCCGTCACCTTAAAGGTCACACTGGCCGTGCTGCCGGGGTGGATGGGCGACAGCGCCGTCACCCCGCAGGACAGCAGCACGTCGGTATTGGTGCGGTACTCGGCCTCTTTCACTGTGTCGGTCGGCAGGTCACCCGGCTTTGGCCCGGCCAGTGTGTCTTTTGCTCTGGCCGAACGGTCGGTGTGCATGGGCCGGTTGTCGTTGACGACATACTCCACCACATACCCGTTGGCATTGGAACTGCTTGACGTAAACGCCACGCTGCGGCTACCGTTAAACACCCCGGCGTTGTCCACCATCCACTGCACACTGGGCAGTGACAGACCTCGGTTTTCAAAACTCTCGGTCAGGTCAACCACTTCAAGGTGATACAACTGCCCACCGACACCGGTGTAGTTCGGGCCGTTGCCGTTCGTCCGCGCCGTGATGGTCTGCCAGCCGGTCGCACCCCATCGCCAATAGGTGTTGATGGTCGCCGGGCCGATGTTCCAATAGCTATTGACCCCGCCGAACGGCGTAATCAGCGACATATTGCCGTTACTGTCGCCGTACTCGCCGATCATGCCATACACCCAATAGGCGTGGTTTGCCTGCAGGTAGATACTGTGCGCGACGATCGAATCCACACCCGCCGAGCCGGGGGCAAGCAGGCAGATACCGGTATACCCGTTGCGGTTGTCACTGCCCTCTGGCGTTGTGGCAAACAGGCGGCCCTGCCAGAGAGCCCAGCCGCCAATGCCATTGCCGTTGTACTGAATCATATCGGTGAGCGTGACCGTCGCGCTTTGGGTGTTGAGCGCCGTGCGCCACAGCCCGTCCGGCCTCATCTGCACATACGGGTAACTGGTCTCTTGCAGCTGATGGTACCCCAGCGCACTGCCATCAATCCAGCCCCAGCCCCCTCGCCCGGTGTAGCCCGAATTGGTGGTAAGGCCAAGCCACGCATACTGGTTGCCCACCACCTGATGCACTACGCTGTTTTGTGCGGCGGTCTTTACCGTCGCCAGTCGTCCGCCTGCCTGCAACGCCGTGTTGTATCGGCTGCGGGCCGCGTTGAAAGCCGACGCAAAGGTGATACCTGGGCTTTGCACATATTCGTAGTAGTTGCCGGAGTACGGGTCTACCTGCCCGACAGCGCGGTCACTTGCTACCGACCACTGCACGCTGGCCGTGCCGGTTGCCACGATGAACTGCACCTGCCGTAAGTAATCCCGCGCCGCCTTTGCGGACAGTGCGGTGCTACTGTTATACACAAATCCCGCCTGCCCCGGTAGCGTGGTGGTGCTTGCCAGTGCCGCCGGTGACACCACACGGTTGCCGCCGGTGCGGCTTGCCGCTGCAAGTGACACTTCCATATTGCGCACGCCCTCGGGCGCTGTCACCTGCAAGTTGGGGTAGGTATATATTTTTGTTTTACCGTCTGCCGAAACATGGGCCAGCGGTTCGCCCGGCTGCACGTCCACCTTGTAGGTGGTCGTGATGTCGGCACTATTTGAGTACGCCACTGCGGCGGAGCTTGCCGCCACCGCGCGGAAATAGAAGTGATTGCTGTCTTTATCCAGTGCCGCCGGTGGGTTGGTCAGCGTCAATGTCGTTTTGACGGTATAGGTATTGCTGCCCTTTGCCACCGGACTGCCGGTCGTGACAGCGGCTACCCCATTGTAAGGGAAACTACTCACCGGCTTGTAGGTATCGCGTGCGTTGGTTTTGTACTCCCACGAGAGAACTACACCGCCCGGTGTAGGGGCTGTGTAGGTAAACTCTGCGGTATACGTCACCTTGCCGGGTATCGTACTGCCGGACACGAGAAGCAGCGGCGAGTTCTGCGGCTGTACGCTGCATTGCAGCAGACGCGGCGTGATCGTCACGGTGCCGGTCGCACCGGGTACCGATTTCTGGTCAGTTTCAAACCGGCGGCTCTTTGCCTTGTATTCAAAAACCGCGCGGAACTGGTACCCGCTGATGTCCACAGTCGCCGACCTGATGCGCAATGTAGACTGATTGACAAAATCGGCATCTGTACCGGCACCTGCCGTTGTACTGTTGTACACCGTGGTGTCGGTGACAATCGGCGAACCCTCGACGTTTTCCCAGCTAAAGCCCTCACCGCCCCGGTACTGCCAGCGCACGGTGATTTCTTTGCCCAGTGCGCGGTAGTAGGTCAACCGGGTTGTAAGGTCAAGCGTGTCCCCTTCCCACCCGGCGACATCCTGTACCGGGGTTAACGTGTAAGGCCGCTCCTGCACCCGCAGCAGCCCCGCAGCGTTTGCCGTTTTGGCGTCAAATGTGTTATAGGTATTGCCACCCACCACAAACACGGCGCGGAACTGCATTTTATCCAGCGTGATCTGTGCGTTTTTGATGGTCAGCCGGGTTTCGACATATGGGCTTTGCGCATCGATCAGTTGCGGGGCCTGCACCTCTGCGTCAAAGTCTAAAGTGTCGGCGACACTGCGCCAGTCATCACTGGCGCCAAAACGATACTGCCAAGTGACTTTTTGCGGTAAAGAAGAAAAATTAAAGCCCCCCACAAAAACGGCGTCGCTGTCCTCATAGATGGTTTGGTTGGGTACCGGGCGCACCGCGTCGGCCTGCAAGTGCAGCGGCACCGTTTCGCAGTCATCCCACGCGCTGGGGTCGATCTGCGCGTAAATGCCGCCATAGCTGGTCACTTCGCTGCCGGTGCGGTCGTAGATGTGCGCCACCAGCTGCGTGCCGGTGCAGGGCAGGTTTGCAAGCACATATTTACCCTCACGGTTTGTCTTGACGCGATACTCCTTGCCGTCGGCATCAGTGACCGTGACAGTGTAGCCACCGTAGTCCTCTGCGCTGCCGGTGCCAAACAGCTGATTGAGGTGGCCCATCACCCGCGCGACGCCGGTGGTCTTGCCCATCAGGTTGCTGATACTGGGGTACCCGTGGGTGGGGTCAATGCCAAGGTTCCAGCCGCCGGGGTTTGCTCCCAGTAGCCCGGCCTGTGCAAACACCGGCTTGCTGTTTGCGCCCAGTGTAATGCTGTGGCCGTCCGCGTTAAAGTGCCCGTGAAAACCGCTGATGGGCTGCCAGTCATCCGGCAGCGTGATATCTGCCGTCAGGGTATAACAGCCGTCGAGCGGAAAGGTGAACCAGTCATCGGGGTTGCCGATCTTCGCAAGGTCATCCGCCGACGCGATGCGGGTGACCGCGTGAACGTCGGTATTGCCGCCCTGCTCGCTTTGGCAAATCTCACACGGCTGCCGCTGCGAGAGGTACAGCAGGGTGTTGGCAAGGATGCGGCATTCATCCGGCCACGCGCCGTTGAGATTGCTTTTGCTGTGGCCGATCTGCATCAAACCGAAATTACCGTTCGTGGTCAGGTAAAAGTTGTTGGTGCCGGTCAGCCCTTCGTTGCGGTCAGTCACCAGCTTGCCGCCGATGCTGTTTGTGGAAAAATCAATCCACACCTTACCGTAAGCGATCTGTTGGTTGGTGTGGGTGGTACCCGCGGTGTAGGTACGCCCCGTGGTAATGGCTTCGCCTGTTTCAAACGTGCCATACGGGTAATTGGTCGGGCAGCGGGCGTCCACGTCCGTCAGCGGGTCACCGGCAGTCACGGCGCGGATGGTCAGCAGCGACGTAGCTGCCGTGCCGTCACCGTACAACGTGCTTTTGTCGTGCCAGTCGCCACTGTTGAGTATCAGCGAAGCCGCCTCATACGGGCTGGCTTCGGTGTACAGCTTGTTGACCCCCATCAGCCAGTTCATGTTCCAATGGCCATTGTGGTTGGTGTCAAGCTGGTACACCGGGGTCGTGGTCGATGCAGGGTCTGGCGTGTAGTTCGGGTCAGCATTGACACCGCCATACCCGTACATGGTGTCGTGGCCGATTAGAAAACCGTACCCCTCTTGAATGTACCGGCGCAGTGCCCAGGCAGCAGCACCGGACAAATCCGGCTCTGCGTCGGTGTAGGCCCCGACCGCCACAAGGTCGTAGATGTAATTGCCCTCGGCGTCGGTGAGGTAAGAGCTGGGGACTTTGTTGAAACTTTGAATTGAAACTCTAGTAACCGTAACATTTACTTTTTCAGCTGTTCCAATCAAATAACCATTTGCGTCAGAAATACTTTCAAGATACGCAGCATAGAAGCTACCACCTGTATCAGAAGAAAAAGCGTTAAATACACGAATGGACTTTTTGTAAGGTTCTTTGAGCTGTGAGTATTCCGGGACTTTAATAACTGTTCCTGGGCCGGTGGTTCCTTTTACACGGAAATACACGTTTTGCCCGTACCATGCAGAAGCAACCGGCAATTTTTCACCCTCTACTAGTCCAAAAGAAGAATATTTTGTACCGTCAGGCCGGGTGCCGCCTGAAAGGCTTGTCCAGTAAGGATTATTCGCAGCCGACGCACTCTGTGCCGTGTAGGTTCTCTCTGTGATGTACTCGTAGCTGGTGGTAAGGCCGGTGACCCATTGCTGATCACCGGACAAAGACGGGCCACCTGCCGCGTTGGGCTGAAACACCGGCAAAACGACGAGCAGAGCAAGCACAGTAAAAAAAGAAATTGCTTTTTTGAGCCGCAAGGTTTCACCTTCTTTTATTTTTTTGCAAAAGAAAAAGCACTGGTTTTTAAAAACCAGTGCTTTACTATTAGCTTATTCTGTTTAGGTCAAATCACCAGCATCAAAACCAGCATCGCCCACTCCACTCATATCAACCGGGCCGCTGCCCTGCACTATGGGATTTCCATCCTCACCCACCGGCTCTGCCGGGGCAGGCGCAGGGGCTTCCGGTGCAGGGGTGACGACCGGGGCCGGTACCACCGGCTGGGCCGGGGTCTGCGGCGCCGCCGCAGGTGCCGGGGTAGTTACCGGTTTCGGTGTTGCTACCGGCTTTGGAGTCGCCACTGGCTTCGTCGTTACCGGTGCAAGTGTCGCCACCGGCTTTATGGTTGCGACCGGGGTCAGCGTTGCAACCGGGGTCGTTTCTGATTTGGAACCAGATGCAGACGGGGCCGTCGTTTTATCGGTGCCGCTGCCCGCCGGTGCACTGCTGCTTACTGAACTACTGGCAGACGTGCTTGCCACCGGCAGTTTTTCTTTTGCGTTATTCTGTGCCGCAACCACGGTCGCGCCGATCACCACGGCAGCAACCAGCAATAAGCCCGCGCACAACGCGTACTTCTTCTGTTTGTAGGTCATACCATTCACTCCTTAACCCTTTGGTAACAAAAGCAGCATTTGTTTTGTATCTATCTACAAATATATTACTGCTTTTGGTAAAATATTGCAATCGTTTCAGGCAAAACTAGGCCATCATTTCCTCAAAATCTTTTCCATTGGCCTGCCCTTTGCCAGCTCGTCAACCAGTTTATCCAAGTACCTGATTTTTCGCATCAGCTCGTTTTCGATTTCTTCCACCCTGTAGCCGCAAATCACCCCGGTGATGAGCGTGACATTCGGGTTCATACGGGGTGCCTGCTCAAAAAACTCCTGCATCGTCACCTCATTTTCGAGTTGCCGCTTTAAAGAGATTTCGTCATACCCGGTAAGCCAAAAGATGATTTCATCCACTTCTGCTTTGGTGCGCCCTTTTCTTTCTACTTTTTTAATGTACAGCGGATAGACTCTTGAAAAAGGCATTGCAAAAGCACGGGTATTTTCCATATTGGGCACTCCCTTTCGTTGTAGCTATGTGTGTTTAAAATTGCATTCTGTATTATACTGGGAATTCTTGATTAAATGTATCAAGGCCTCTACTTTTAGGAAATAGTATTTTCTTAGCAGAACAAGGCGGTGTGTATGGTATAGAACTTCGATCTTTCAGGGAATAAGTAAGCTCATAGCCTTTAAAAACTGCCGCTATCTTTTCTGGTAAAGAATCATAATTAAAAAACAATACCACCTCATCGTTAATATCAATGTCTTTATATTCGAATTCTGAAATTAATATCTTTTGGTTTCCATTTGTAAAAAAAGCGCGCAATGAAACTCCACTGTCTGAGGTGTTTTTACATCGGATAAAATAGTAATATTCTTTTGGATCTGGGGTCTCCCACAAATGGGAAAAAACATAATAAGTCGATGAGAAAGGAGTTTCTTTTAGATTCACCTCATAAATATGTTTCGATCCATGTCGTTCTTTTGAATAAGAAACCCCTCTTGCAATATAGATACTGGGCGCAGTATTTCTGACTTTTTCCTCGTCCCCGCTTCTATTCAAAAACCCATGCAACCGGTCATTTGTATAATAGGTAATCAAACTCACCGATGCTGAAACAAAAGCACTGAGTAGTATCTGCCCAATCAACTCAAAACTCAACATCTGTTATTAACCCCTTGTCAATCGAATTACTTTTCTTTCAGACGAACGGTTTTTACGAAAAATATCTTTAAAAAGTTCGTCCACCCTTAATTCCTTATGGGTTAATTTTTTAAGTTGTTCGAAAGGTGCCGTGTGGGGGATTTCTCTTTTAAGAATACTCAAACAAATTGTGTTCACTAGATTTTCAAGGTACCTGTTATCTACAAAGCAAAAAAGTTCAAACACTTTACCTCTTATAATTAAATTAATACCTCGTGTTCCCGTATAATTAAACCCTACAGGAGGTACAACAAAATCATCAAATTCCCTAGCATACATCAAAGGCTGCTGGGGATTCACGCGATATTCGATTGCAAATGGTTCCATAACCTGCAGACAATTAATTAAGCCACTAAGATTGTTCATTTCCGGGTTTGCCATATAAATATTGGCCGTAACAACATTCAAAAACGTATGCTCATTTAAAATACAACCACATCCTAAGTGAACATGTGTTACGTCGTAAAAAAAATTTTCGTGTCTAACCCTAGAAACTTGCCCTTGCCCATCAAAGCTGATATCTATAGCCTCTTGAGTAATTAAGAGTTCAGCCTTCTCTTCTGGCACCCCATACTTCTTCAAAAGGTGTTCTGTTGCTCTAGGCCCTTCACCAATATAGCCGCAATTCAAGCTTGAAAATTCCACCAGTACATGCTGCGTTTCTAAAACAGCCTGTATGCCGATACTGGATAAAGCATATGGAGTTAACAAAAAATTCTCATTCGCAAAGAAGGTAACAAAGTGTTCTGGAGTTCCCCACTTAAGTATATTTTCATCAATAAATTTCTTTGCTTCATTACTACTCTTATGGCAAACAATCTTCTCCACTATCGGCCTCCAACATCATTGTTTTTTCAAGCAGGATAATTTGATTTTGCAACACCTGCATTTTTTTAACACACCTGATTACAATAAATATTTGAAACAAATTCAAAACTACTAGAACCGCAATAGTCACAATATACCACATATTGACACCTCCTCATGTTATCCCATTTCCTATTTTTTGTAAAGACGATTCAACAAGAGAGCAAACTTCTCCGATTCAATATCGCTGCCGGTTTTCAGCCCTCACGCTGATGGGGATAGTCAACGTCTTCGCCCCCACAAGAGGGTATTTCACTGTGATCACAAGGTCGAGCTGTACAGTGGCTTTAATCCCGTCTGTGCGTTCTTGCCACGCGGTGTTTTCGGTGTTGACCTGCACATTTGTCAGCCGGTACAGCTCTTCACCGCCGTTGCCACGCTTGACCAGGTCTTCGCCCTCGCCGGTGAGGTGTAACATCACGGTGAGCTGGGTTGCCGGGTCAATGGCTTCGACCGCAGGCTGCCAGCTGCCCACCTTTTGGTAAGCCCCTGTATACCCTTCCCGTTTTGAGGGGTAGGTCGCGGCGCTGTTTTGTGTCACGGCGTTCAGCGCCACCTTTTGCATGGCGTTTCTGACACTGTACCCAGTCGTAATCGCCGTGAAATTTTGATACAGCACAGCAACAAGTGCCAGTACAAAAAAAAGGATCACCACAAAAAACGGCATTGCCGAGCCCCGGTTATTCCTTAAAGCCTTCATCGTACAACCTCATTTCTGCAAGGCCTGCAACAAAATGTCCCACAATCAATAAGCCTGCGGAAAATACCGATAAACAGACGTATTTTTCATCCGGTAAAAAAATAACCGATAGAAGGGTACCACCGGTTACAATCCACCACAGGCGCCTTGCCTGTGTGTTTTCTGTGTGGCTCAGGCATAAGTCGGTTTGGTACTCATTTAGTGCGGTCGCGGGGGAAAGCCCGGCAGCCTTGTATTTGGCCTTCAGTCGGTACGCCGCCATGTTTGTATAAAAGTGGTGGCGCAGGGCATACGTAAAATACGATGCCAGCAGGAACCACCCAAGTAACCACCCACGGCCTAAAAGACTGGTGATCGTCACGCTCAGAAGCAGCAATGTCCAGTTAACAATACAGGCTTTCCAAAACTCTTTCTGTAGGCCCAACCGTCTAAACTCCTGATAAAAGTCTTTCAATATAACGCCCCCTTGCAAAAGCAAAGCCCGGAACATTATTTGTTCCGGGTTCATTAAAACGATTCTATTCCTTTTGTATCACCGATTTTCACGATGCCCATAGGGCAAATCCAAAATGACTTCATGCTGCACTGATATCCCTCCCAAAGTGAGCACTGCTATTGTTTGATTATATAATATTTGGTAACTTGCTTTCAACTTAGGAGAGAAATCGTTTGCAATTTCAATAAGGTGTTCCATTTGTCCTTGATAAATACGGCTGTCCGTTGTATCGGTCAGTTCATGTAAAGAAATTATTACGGGACTTTTAGTTAGTCCATCAGATTTATCCCACAATAAATGAAGAAGCATACTGAAATTTTCTAATAGAGGCGGATAAACAGAGAATTGCTCCGTATACCGTTGTTGTAGCTCTTCATATCTTTTTTGATATTCATTGGTACTGATAAGAATCACTCCTTAATGCTCAAAACGGCAGGTCTTCGCCATCGCCGACAATGATAAACTCTTCCGGGAATGCAGCTTCAGCCACCGCCCCGCGTAGCGTCGTCTGTGTACCTGTATTCTGCGCAGGGGTTCTGGTCACCGGTGCCGTGGCAGCTGCCGCCGGTGGAGCCACTGTCGCCGCATCCGTGCCAGTGCTTTTGGCGCACAGAAATAGACACTTTCAGCAACAACCTGGGTGGCCTTTCGCTTGTTGCCCTGGGCGTCCTCATAGGTGCGGATCTGCAAGCTGCCCTACAGCGCCATCATCTGGCCTTTTTTAAAGTATTTCGTCACGAACTCTGCCGTCGCACGCCATGCGACAATGTCAATGAAATCCGCCTGCCTCTCGCCGTTCTGGCCTGTAAAATTGCGGTTGACCGCCAGCGTAAAGGCCGTCACCATATTGCCGTTCGCGGTTGTTTTCAGCTCTGGGTCTGCGGTCAGGCGACCGAGCAGCGCTATAACATTCAACATTTCGTTTTCTCCCTTCAAAAAGAAAGCCCGGAACATTACTTGTTCCGGGTGAAAGTGATCGTATAAAATTGTTTAAACAGCAGCCTGGCATTGGATGAAAAAAGCATCTTCAAAAAATCCTTCAGGCCAAGAAGTGCAATACTTTCGATTAGCAGCCTTTTCTCTTTTTTCTTTATTGAATGGATTGTGATTTCTCGTTGCTGCTGTGCTTTCTCAAAACTCCGCTTCAAATGTGTGCGGGTTTTGAACTGAACCTCATACGGCAAGGCCTGCAGCAACTGCTGCATTTGTAATCTGAGAAATTTCGCCAACCCAAACAATTTGACCTGCAGCGGTTTGCCCTCATATTGCTGTCGCTGCACTCGCATTGCTACACGACCCTCGTGGTTCACTGACTGCCATATTTTATGCCGGTGAATCAGAAAAAGCGAAGTAACGCGCTTTCTAGGTGAGCCGTACCACCACCAAGCAAGCCCACCGAGGGTCAAGCCAACAAACACAAGATATTCTGTAAACCAACCCATTTTTATATGGCCCTGCTCTTTCATGGATTTCCTTTTCCATGATACAGGAATACAAACTGTTTTGTCTAGCGGTTCCAATACTCCCGTCACTTGTAATACCTCTCACTGGTGCCCGCCTGCCGGGCATGGATGGGCACCTCAATATCGCCAAAGGTGGCAAAGCCGATTTGCGCGTTGGCTGTCAGCTCCAACTTGATATCGTGGCCGAGCTGCACTGCCCCGCCAGCGTCCAGCCAGTCGGTGCCGTCAAAGGACGCAGTGAAATCGATACCGGTTTCCTCTTTCAGCTCGTCAATTTTGATCTGCAACGTACTGCCGGTGCTACCACGCAGCTCTGCCAGCCGCATCACCTTTTCTGCCGCATCGTCCAGCTTCTGCTTTTGCGCGAACACCGGCAGCACCCCCAGCGCAAACGCGATGCATAGCATGATACAAAAAAACGCGACCAGGAACTCGATCAGTGCCCCGCCGTAGTTGTTCTTTAATGGTTTCATCTTTTCACCCTCTCATCAATACAGGGGGCCCATGTTGGCGAAGATGTACACACTGAGCACACCGAGAAACAGCATTACAATACTGCCCAGCAGCACCATCGCGCAGGCGCTGAGTTTGGGTACACGGCGCTGTGCTTTCAGCTTCATGTTTTTCAGTTCCAGCTGTTTCAAATCGTAGCTGAGCATTTGAAAATAGGTCGCCACCTCGTTACCCCGCACCGCATCGACCAGCCCGCGCACCACGTCATTCATCACCGACGAATTGACCCGCGTGCCCGTTCTGGTCAGTGCCGTCTCATAGGTGCCACTTTCCATATCAGCCACGGTGATTGCCAGCTCTTTGCCCAGCACCGGCCCTGCGGTAGGGATATACTCTTTCATCATGCGCAGCACATCGCGGCTGCCTGCAAGTTCCGACAAGATGGTGTGCACAAAGTCGGGTAGCTCGTGCTCAATTTCCTGCTTTGCCTCTTTCGTCAGCCGGTTGATTTTTTTCTTTTCCGCATCGTACACCCACACCGGGCCGATGAACGCGAACACCACCAGTGGGCGGACAAGGATAGACGCCAGGACGGCGATAAAGAAAAAAATGACGGCCTGCGCGATGCACCCGCTGAGGTACAGTTTTGCCGGTACGGCAATGCCCGCGCTGTCCAGCGACTGCTGCACCCGCTCAATGCGGTCTACACTGAACGGCAGGTGTTTTGCCAGCAGCTTTGCCAGCCAGTCGGTCAGCCCTGCAAATACGTCACCCTGTGGCTGCCGTTTGCCTTTCAGCACCTTGCGCACTGAACTCGAAAGGCGGCGGGTCGGCACCCCGGCAAGGTCGCAGAGCAACAAAAAAATGCCGAGTGCAAGCAGCACCCCGGCACCTAAGTAGAAGGACTTCATTTGTCGGCCCCCTTTGCCGTGACGGGCTGCATGACATACAGCCCCACAAAAAACGTGACTGCGACGACCGCAAAATGCAGCGTCAACATCAGCTTGCCCGGCACGGTGTCAAACAGCACCCGGCCCCAGTCTTCGTAGATAAACCAGACCAGCGCCGGGGCCACGCAGGCCGTCGCAAGCATAACCCAAAACGTGCGGCGCGGCGCGTCCATGATGACCGCTGTCTCTGCCGCGACCGTCCGCTCGTCACTGAACTTTTCCAATATCGGTGGCAGCGTGTTTTTTAGCTTATAATCTGATTGGCAACGGATGACGGCGTCCACCCACTCGTGAAATACCGCGTTGTGTACCATGCGTTTCATTGCCAGCAGCGCCGTTTCGGTGCAGCTGTCGATCAGCGTCGCCTGCACCACAAACAGGCGAAATACCTGATTGATGGGTGCCTTGATGGTCGGGATATTCTCTTGCACGGCAGCCAGAATGGTATTGTTGCCGCGCAGATAAGAGGTGGTGATACTGCCGAGTGCGGCTTCCAGCTCTTCGGTAAGCCGCCGCTCTTTGCGCTGCCATTGCAGCTTGATGACGAAAAACGGTACCGTCGCACATACGGCTACCACGACCGGCACAAGGAACAGATTACCGACCAGCCTGCACACTACCACCCCACAAACAGAAAGGCCCACACTGGCCCCCCACACGGCGGTCATCGCGCCCTGAATCCCCTGAATGGCGAGAATTTGTTTGACTTCCTGCACCAAGGCGCGCACAGGGTCTTTGCGGGGCTTTGCCTTTGCCGCCCTGACCTTCTGCCGCAGCTTCTTCGTGCGCTGCCGGTGCTCGAAGTCACGTGCGGAAAAGCCGAATAACAGCAACAGGCCTGCCGATAAACAAATAAAAGCGAGCAGTTCCATTTTTAAAACTCCCTTCCCCATATTTTAGTAATCCATTCTTCGGTCATGCCCTTGCGCAGCACGAGCTTGCGCAGTGCTTCGCTGGGGGCAGTTACCTTGCGAAAATAGCCCTGTACCTCAATCTCGCTGCCGTGCCGGACATTCTTTTGCAGCACATATTCATACAGTGTCATATACTTGACGCTACCGTCCGGCTGCCGCACGGCCTCGGTGATTTCCATCACCCGCCGCTTGTGGTCTTCGGTGCAATCCAAATACGCCACGATGGGAAACGCCTGCTGCACCTGCCGCAGCAGAAAGCCGTCATCCATATTGGGGTATCGCATCTTACACAGCGACATCAGCCGCAGGTAGGTCAGCTCTGCCGACTGGGTGTGCAGCGTCGTCGCCACCGCGTGGCCGGTGTTGGCCGCGTTGACGGCCTGCATTGTCTCTTCGCCCTTACTCTCGCCGACGACGATGTAATCCGGGTTCATGGTCATCAGCGTTTCGACCAGCCGGGCCTGCGTGATGTCCTGCTGTGGGTCGTCCGAGCGTTTGGCCGACAGGTGCACGACATTGTTCAGCACGTTGCCCGCCTTGTCGCGCTTGATGCAATCGAAATCGCGGGTACCCTCTTCAATCGTGAGAATGCGCTTGTTGTCCGGCAGCTCTTTGATAAGCCAACCGAGCAGCGTACTTTTGCCCGCGTCGGTGGCCCCGGCAAGGCAAAGGGAAACGCCGTGGCTGTACAGCTGCACCAGCAGATCAAGCATATCCTCGGTTGCCGTCTCGCGCTCAATGAAGTCTTGCTTTTGCAGCTTTTGGGCGTTCACCTTGCGGATGGAAACAGCCAGCGCCGTGCCATCGTCCAGCACGTCATACCCGACCGCCGTAATGCGCACATTGCCCGGCAGGTGCGCGACCACGATACACTGGGTGTTGTCCCACACCATCTTACTTTGGCCCAGCACCCGGCGAATGACGGCCCGCGCGTGCTCCGGTGTTTGGAAGTGTTCTTCTGCCGGGCGAATACTGCCGTCTGTGTATTTGACCTTCACATCGTCCCAAGCGTTGATATTGATCTCTTCAACCTCAGAATCATCAAGATAGGGGGTTAAAAACGAGTACCGGGTCATTTCGTCCACCAACCGGGTCAGCACGGCCTGCCGCTCCATGCCTGGCACGGTGATATTGCCTTGTTCCAGAAAGTGCGCAAGGTAACTTTCAATTAGGTCAAAGTCCTGTTGTTCCAGCACCGCGGCATAGTTCTCACTGATGTACGCCTGCGCCCGCTGAAAGACTTTGTAGAGTTCTTTTTTCATGGGTCACCTCTTTCTTGTTTGTAAAAAACATAAAGTTCAAACATTATCCATTTTTTAAAATAACAAAAGGCCGGAACAAAATGTTCCAGCCTTTTTGTGATTTATTGAGATTATATGCTCTTGTATAGTTTTTTCATTTTTAATCTATAAAGAACTGTAAGGACTATGGTCACAATCATAAATAAAGAAGATGGTAAAAATTTTGTAAAAAAGTATATCATACTCAAGATTACGAAAAAGAACATAAAAAATAGATTTAAATAAACCCTCTTTTTTTCTTTTTTATCTTTACCTTCAGGTTCTGTAATAATATAAATTCTAATAACTTCCCACAAGGTATACAAAAAATAAATAATAGTGCAAGTGATTAAAAAATCTAAATAGTTGTCATAGAAATTTAGCAGAGCCCAATATGCAAATAACAAAATACAATCTATTAGATACGTAAAATAATTGGGTGCACACTCCCTACAAATTAAGGCTCTATTGTAACCTATCCAGCTTAAAAAGATTATTACATATCCCGTTATAATTGGTAATAGGTTCTCTGTAAAGGTTCCATTCATATATGTTTCATGTAACTGTTGTAATCCAAACCCAAAGACGAAACTAAACAAGAAACTAATAGAAGTTTTTAATTGCCTGTCGAATCTTCTGTTTTTTGAGTTTGTTCCAAGATTAACGTTACCCATTTCAATAAATTTCTTAATGCATTTCGTAGCGTTCATGTCCCAACCACCCCTAAAAATTACCAACTCTGTTTTTTAACAAGCCCAGTCAATCTGCTACATTGGGTAACGGCATATTTACAGAATTACTCCAAATGAGTAATTCTTTTCCTTTACGCGTACTCCCTGCACTATAATTTAGTGTTATTACTTGCTGTGCACATTCTCTGTACAAGTCACGAATCAGATTGCATTCATCATATGTTACGATCCACTTATACGGCAATCTTTTAACAACTTGGCTTAGTTCTGTATGATCGTCTTCATTGAATGAATTTTCGTAAAGCAACTTGCCTTTCTTTACGTATGGGGGGTCAATATTTAACAATACATTGTTGATTTGGTTCCTCGGTAGTTCATTTTGTAAAAACACCGTGGCATCCAAATTATAAAAGGCGATTCTATCCGCGTACCGGCCTATCTTTTCTATTCTGTCTATTAATGCGGTTTTGTTAAAACGTGCATCTATTTTATATTTTCCCAACTGCTCAGATCCGCCTATCGGACCCCCTTGGATAACGCCCGAAACGTTACACCTGTTTAAAAAATAGGTTGCAAATCCTACTTCTGTTTGAGTATAAGATTCGGGCGACATATAAATACTTTTTTGTATTTTCCAAGTATCTATATTCACATTACATTTTGATACTAAGGCGCAAAGATGTTCGGTATCGTGTAAGCACGCTTGCCAAAAGCAATAGACACGGTAATCAATATCATTAAGCAATAATTGATCAACATCATTATTGAACAGTAATTTTAGAGCCAAGCCTGCGCCACCCGCAAACGGCTCGGCATAAATACGATTTTCACCTATAAGATTTTCAGCAACAATTGGCTGAATTAAATTGTATAACTTTGTCTTTCCCCCTGGGTATCTTAGCGGGGATGGTGTTGATGGCATAAACTCACCTCTTTTTTAATTAATGCTTTAGCAGATGGTTTATCACACACAGCAAACCATTACTGGGTAGTTCAATTAACCTTGCAGACTCTATCATAAAATCATCTGGTCGGTGAATGACCCAGTTCAAGGGGTTCGCTGTCGTGTCATAATCATTAAATAAACTCGAAAAGTACTGCCTAACTTTTGAATCCGTTATGTAATTTGATAAATTCTTTTTGTAGTTACTAATTATATCTTTTAATTGCGGAGTATAATCCCCTTTACTGATGACATCCCATATTAATCTTTGTTGCCCCTGAATAGTGTTTGTCTTTGCATAATATATGAGAGACTGTTCAATCAGCGATCTAGTTAAAAACGCCGCCGCAAGGGGGTATTCTTTTACTAATTTCCTGTTAGAAAACATTTTAATCTCGTAGCATACTCGTACGACCCCATGCGTGCGATTATCGTTGGAATCCAAATGTCCATATTGAAGACCTTCAAAAAAATATGGAATATTCTTTTTTCCGCCTGTGCCAGCGGTGCCAGTTTCACCATCTGATTCACCATTGTCCCGTGGATGCTCTTGTGCCCCTGCACCATTATTTTCCCCATTGTGCGGCGGGGTACCACCACCAAATCCTTCGCCCGCATTGTGGGTCGAGCCACTACCATTAGGAGTATCCGTTCCACCACTATTTTCGTTTGTACTCTCTTCCGTCGGTGGTACACCAAGCTCTGGAATAGCGGACACGATTTTATCCCAAACATCATCAATGGTTGCCCGGGTATTAATTTCTCCTGTAACAAAAGCCATTTTTGTCAAAAGGACAATTAGCTTGGTTATAGTTTCTTTATCGAACTTATTTGACAACAAATTATAGTCTTCAGAATAGTATGTCTCCAACCGGTCACTACTGTCTTTCAGCGCTAAAATTCGGATTAACCTATCTGGTTTAATGTTTAAGAAGTCCAGCTTCTCCTTCTCTTCTTTTGTCCAAGTAGCCGAATCAAGACCACGTAACAGCACTTTGTAGTTACGAATATACCCACGCACTTTATTGGCGGACATTACAAGCCTCGTAGCTATTTCGTTAATTGAACTGCCATCCCTATAGTACTCGTAGGAAATTCTCCATTTTGAAACAGATGACCATTTCTCGACGCCCACAATGTGGCGTGCAGCGAGAAACGCCATTGCCTCTTCACGACTTGCAACAACATCTACGGGGATATGAGAAATTTCAGATATAAATCTATCCGTAGCTATTGGAAAAGAAGCTCTGGTTTCCAGCGGGATAAGGCTTCTATCTAGCAACATTTGATAGATACTGGTTCTGCGATTTCCCTCTAAGACAATTTTATTTTCTCCATCATTAAAAATGATAACCCGTTCACCCGGAAGCAACGTATCCATTTTCACCATAGAGTTAGCCAAAACAAGCAATTTTTCATATTGAATCATGTACTGCCTTATATTTTCTTGAGTGGGACTAGCATTAATTCGAAACCTTGGATTCTTTTCATCCAAATGCAAATCCAAAGGAGAAACACTCATAGTCATAAACATGATCCATACCCCCGCAGCTTAATTTTTGAACTTGTTTGCCCCCGAAAGAAACTCCAACTCAGGAACCATATCCTGACATACTTGCTTTTGTCGGCATAACTCAATCAGCATAACAAGTGCAATTTCATTGGGTTGTGTATGGCCGTTTTCCCAACGATTTACTGTCGAAAAGCTCACATGCATCTGCTTGGAAAAATCTGTTTGAGAAAGTCCCAGAGATAAGCGAATCTTTTTTATTATTTCGTTGATGGCCATATGCACACCCCCTTTCTTAATAATATAGCACACGCTATATTCTATTGTATACACATATTACCAGAATTTAGAAAATTTAATCGCTAATTGGGGGCGATTTTAACACAGTAAAAAAGAAAACTGGGACATGATGTCCCAGCTTCAACGCTTCTATTCAGTTTCACTTATGGCTCAAACGCGGGCGGCTCAATTCGCTGCACCGGTGCGGGGTTTCTTTGCATTGTCTTAATGCATCCCATAAGGCATTGCTTGAGCGGCCCACTGTCTGCGGTGTCATAATAATGCAGCAACGCATCATTGAAGTCGAGCGCATTTGCTTTGCCAATAGTCAAGACCCCGGCACCTGCTTCAATCAGCATTTTACTTGCGACAACAGTCGATGTTCTCTTGTTTCCATCCCAAAAGAGCTGCGCCCGCACGGCATAGCAAAAGTACTCCATTGCACGATCTTGAACATCAGATATTTTCTTTATCCGTTCAAGCTCTTTTTCTACTACATCTTTTTGTGGGACGGGTGGCATATAGTCTGTTCCGCTGATACCCACGGTACCGCTGCGCAGCACACCCCATTCAAGGCTTTCGTTTCGTGATACTTTTTCATTGACCTGACACACATAATCAAGCGTCAAAGGCGTATCCAGCGTGTCGAGCGCAAAACGCCACGCATCCCGCAGATTAAGCACCGTTTGAATATCCGACACGGGCACATTGTTGACGATTGCACCATCTAAAATCGCTTGCGTCTGCGGGAAGGTTACGTTGACCCCCTCAATGTATGCCGTATTGAAAACTAGTTCTACAAATATCTTTTTTGCCAAAAACACGTTCTCTTCTCTGGTCATTCCGTTTCGCTTCCTTTCCCGCAACTACTGCTTCTATTGTATTGCATGACCCGTATAAATTCAATAAAAAAGAAACTGGGACATGATGTCCCAGCTTTGCCCTCACTCGTTGCCCCGGACAGCATCGACCAGCGCGGTGAATATCCGGTGCCGCAACCTCTTATCTTTGATTGACACCGTTTCGATATACCGACTGCCCGCCTTCCGGGTAGGCAGCCCCAGCATATACCCGGCTTTGACTTTCAGCAGCTTGACCTCAGCCACACAAAGGCCGTTTTCAAACTCGACATCGGCCACTGCTTTGCAAGTACCCTTGTTGTCGAGCTTGCGCAGGTTCGTGATTTTAAAATCATTCATTCGACGTCGCCCCCATTCTGCCGGTAATATTCCAGCGCTGTAATGATTTCCTGTTCGATCTCTACCGTTGTCTGGTCTTCGGTGAAAAAGTCTTGCAGCCGTTCAAACTTGATGCGCAGCACCGGCTGCTTGTGGCTTTTGGGCGGCATCAAAAGTGCCTGTATCTGCTCGGCACTGAGGTCATCTTCTTCCTGTTTTGCCGCCAGCTTTTCAGCCTGTTTTAAAGAAACAGTTCCCAGCGCATTTTCCGCCATCACATCCAACAACAGTTTCTGCTGTTGTTGCGGCAGGGCTGCCAGCTGTACACCGGCAACCATAGACACTACATCATCGTCTATCATTTGCATCAGATCATCAATGAGCAGATTCAGCCGCAAATATCGGTAAATCTCTTTGCGATTAGTGCCCGCTGCGGCTGCGACCTCGCTAATGGGCAGCATCGCCGAACCACTTTTCGCCGCTGCCACATCCACCATGATTTTGTACGCCCGTGCCCGTTCACTTGGCAACAGGCGTTTTCGTTGAAACACGTTTTCGCTGAAAATGAGGTCAGCGTCTGCGTCGTCCACTTCGTCGATCACGCAGGGCACCTCTGCCAGCCCGGCCATTGCGGCGGCAGTTCTGCGCCGGTGGCCTGCCAGTATCTCATACCGGGTGCCCTTGGGTCGCACGTGGATGGGCTCGGTAATGCCGCGCTGCTTGATGTCCTCGGACAGCTCTTCGAGTTCCCGCATCCCAAAGGTGCGCGCCTGCTTCGGGTAATCGTCCAGCAGGTCAATGGCAAGTGGGACAATTTGTCCCACCCCTGCCATTGTAACCGGCCTACTGAGCATTGCCGCCAGCGCCGCCTGCGTATCGCCGGTCGCCTGCTTCTTTTGGGTGAAGTCTATTTTCCTGATTGCCATACTATACTTCCCTCCCCAAAAACTCAGCGACGACCGCACGATACTCTTGCCCGCGGGCGCTGCCTTTGTGGCTGACCATGCTGCGCTGCTCATAGGTGCTGTTTGCCGCTTCCACTGATTTGCGAATTTGTGCGGTAAAAAGAAGAGAACCGAACTCGCCCTTCAGCGCTTCCTCGACCGCCCTACTCATGTTGGTGTTGTCCACCATCGTCAGCAGCACCCCACCCAGCCGCAGCGCGGGGTTAATGTTCTGCTGCACCATTTCAATGACCTGTTGCAACTGCGACAAGCCGTCCAGCGCAAATTTTTGCGCCTGCACCGGAATGAGTACTTCATCACTGGCCGTCAATGCGTTGGTGAGCAGAATACCAAGCGACGGCAGACAGTCTATAAGCACAAAGTCATACTCTTGCAGTTCGACGTCGGCAAGTAGGCGTTTGAGCACCTGCTCGCGGCAGACGACCGGCGCAAGGAACATATCGGCACCGGCCAGCAAAATGCTGCTGGGGATGTAGTCAATACCTTCGTCGTTGCAGCAGATAGTGGCAGCGACATCCACCGGCTGCCGATTGGCAACAGCGATCATCAGCTCACTGATGGTCGGGCCACCGTCCGGCTCATAGGCCAAATAGTTGCTAAGGTTGCCCTGTGGGTCGTAATCAATGCACAACACCTTTTTACCGGCCTGTACCAGCCCTGCGGCAAGGTTCACTGTGGTGGTGGTTTTACCCACCCCGCCTTTCTGGTTTGCAATTGAAATCACTTTCATGTTTTGTTCCTCCAGTTCTTTTTCTTTTTTTAACTAAAAAAGGCTGGGACATGATGTCCCAACCTTAAGTCAGATATTTTATTTTGATAGATGAAAAAGCGAACTTCAAACAAAAGAGCTGGGACACGATGTCCCAGCCCAGCTTGTCGAAGAACCCGGTTTACGCAGGAGCATAAACCGGGTTCTCGGTGAGTTTCAAACCAAAAATAGCGAATACGGCGCAAGAAAAGCAGGTTCTCCATTTCCATTTAGCCAGTTTTTTGAGATTCATGGCAGCAAACTTAAGCTTCACCCAGTTTGTTACCTGAGCGAGGCCGCGATATTGTGTATAACGCATAGCGTGTTTTTCCTTAGCGTCGGCAAAGACCCGTTCTATGGTTTCTTTGCGACGCGCATACAGCTCCTGGTATTCCGGTGTGTAACGGGCATCGTCCGCCAGCTCCTCGTAATCCTTCCAAATGTGCCGCTGCACCGTCTTGACACAATCTTTGGCGTGTGTACACAACTGTCGGGTAGGGCAACCGGCGCAGATTTTTGGGTCGCTTTTGTATTCCCGATATCCCTGCCTGTTTGTCGTGGCATAGCGCAGGGGCTGGTATTCCGGGCAGATGATGCAGTCATAGTATTCGTCATAAACATACTTCCACCACTCATGGCCGCCTTTCATGGTCATAGGTCGCTTGTAGGCTGTGGATAGTACGCGAGAATCCTCAAAAACCTTCTTGCAGATATGGGGTGTCTTGTAAGCGGCATCGGCAACAACCGTCTCAATTTCGGGAAAGGATGCGGTCACCTTGTCATATACATCGTCAAAAGCCACGCTGTCATGGACGTTGCCTGCCGTGACCACGGTTTCCAGAATGAAGCCGTTCTTGTCGCAGGCGGTGTGGGCCTCATAGGCGAACTGCCGCTTGTGCTCTCCCTTCACGAACAGGCCGCAGTCCGGGTCTGTTACGCTCTTTATCACCGTACAAGTTTTCTTTTCCTTTTTTCGGCGGGCCAGCTTCTTTCTAGAGGTGTTGTCCCGCTTTTTTTTGCCGGATTTCGGAGGTTCCTCGTCGTCAAACGGCTCCTTGCCGTGCGCTTCCCGATCGGCGTCTACCTCCGCCATCAGTTCCTGCGCATAGCGTTTGGATGCCACCGGAATGACTGCCTTTACCTGTTTCTTTGTGTTGGCGCTGGCTTTGATGTGGGTTCCGTCGATGAATACCGCTTGGGGTGAAAGATAGCCCGCGTTCGCGGTTTCCTCCAGAATCCACGCAAAGATTTGACTGACTGTTTCCTCTGTGAAGCGGTGACGAAAATTGTAGCTCACTGTGGAAAAATGCGGAGTTTCCTCCTGAAGCGTATAGCCCATAAACCAGCGATAGGCAGTGTTTAAATAAACCTCATCCGCTGTTCTGCGCAGAGAGGGCAGACCATACAGGTGCTGGATCAGCACGATCTTCACCAGTACAACCGGGTCTATACTCGGCCGACCGTTGTCCTCACTGTACAGCGGCTCGACCATCTCATACAGCCGTTCCCAGTTTACTGCTGCGTCTATTTTCCGCAGCAAATGATTCTGCGGCACCAGGCTTTCTGTATCCACAATTTCCAATACGCCACGATCTAATTTCCCTCGCTGTAACATTCCTCATCACCCATACCTATTTTACCGTTTTTAAATGAAAAAGCCCAGCTTTCGCTGGACCTTTTTCGACAGACTGAGCTGGGACACGATGTCCCAGCCCTTCTTTCGATTTTAGTTATAGCTCTGGCCCTAACGGGTCTACCTGCAATGGCAGATGAAAAAACCTCGCCATATCTTTTTGTGCTTCCCATTCTCGTTCGGCAACAAACTCGGTAAACTTTTGCGGGTCTTTGCGCCCTATTTCAAGCGCGTGAATATAATCCGCCCTGCAAATCGGCGGGATCACCGCAATTTCATACCCGGCCTGCATCAACGCGGCGTTCATCATTAAGCGCGCCGTACGCCCGTTGCCGTCCTCAAACGGGTGGATATACACAAAACGGCGGTGCAACTCTGCCGCAAACTCGACAGGGTGATAACTGCTGCGCTGCTGCATCCATTGTTCCAGTTTTTGCATTTCTGTGGCAATGGTACTGGGGGCCGCTACCGGATATTTCGAACCGGTGATGATAACCTCTTGTGTGCGGTATTGCCCTGCTGCCGTTGGGTCTATTTGCTGGTAAAATAAATAATGCAGCTGCCGGATATCGCTTTCTGTAATACTTTTGTGCGTGACGAGCGAAAACATAAAGTCATAGGCTTTTGAATGCCCTGTGGCCTCATAAATTTCCCGAAGCGACTTCCCCCCAACAGTCAGTCCATCCTCTAGAATTACCTTAGTCTCACTCTCGGTGAGGGTATTGCCCTCCAGCGCGTTACTGGTATAGGTAAGGGCTATACGGTAGTACTCTTTTATCTGCCGCAGATTATTGCCCTGCAAAGGCCGAATCGCGTTGATGCGCTGTTGCAACTGGTCAATGCGTTCAAAACTGATTGCCATACCGTTTCCCCCTTATTCCTTGTTGTGCTATTAGTATATCATTTCTTGCGATTGCTGCCTACTGGTTTATCATTTGAAAGTGAGGAGGCAACTCTGCTACTTTCAATAACAAAGCTGGGACCAATGGTCCCAGCTCTTCATTTACTGTTTGATTTATCTGTCGTAACCTAGGCCCTGCTGCAGATGCAGACCAAGTGCCATACCTTGGGCCAGTTGCTCTTGATGTACTTCATTCAACTGGCTTTGCACCATATCCAGCCGTTCTACAAGCTGTTCATGCCCATCGGCAATTTGGCGAATTGCAGGCATGACCTCATTTTCATGCTTCAGCTTTAACAGGGTTACATCGCTCGCTATACCATCCAGCCGCTGCGTTATACTACCAATGTGCTGGTCTACGCCGCCCAAACGTTCGTCCATACCATCAATGTGCTGCTCTACACCGCCCAAACGTGCGTCCATACCACCAATGCGCTGCTCTACACCACCCAGACGTGCGTCCATACCACCAATGTGCTGCTCTACACCGCCCAGACGTGCGTCCATATCATCAATACGCCCAGTAAGGCGCTGCTCTATACCCAGCAACATCGGAGATACAACGTTATGAATCAGTTCGGCAAATTCTCTTTTTTCAAGTTCTGTCATACCAATCACCATTCCTTATTTTGTAGTATATCAACATTTTTTCTGTACTGCAACTTGAAGCTGGGACCAATGGTCCCAAGTCAATCTTTCTTGGATAAGTCGAGCAAAGCCCAGTAAGTTTCGTCCTCGCCGGTGTACGTCCAATAATCCGGCGCGGGCGGCGCAAAGTAGATTTTTCTGTCCTTCATCAGCTCCCGTACCTCGGCGGCGTCCGCAGGCGGCATAAAGCTGAAACAATACATCAGGCTGCCGTCGTCCGCTTCAAACACGGGTGCAAGCTTGGCGCTTTCCTGTGGCTTTACGCCGGTGCAGATGATTTTAAAGTCCTTTTCCATAAAAGAGGTCACGTCTGGGAGGCACTCAAACGCACCGTAATCCAGCACGACGTACTGATACTGCCTTTTTGCTGAAAGCAAGCTGCCGCGGGTGCGGTAAAAATCAAGGCCCCGCACTTTGTAATGCTCCGGGCAAAGCTCTGGGCTTACCAGATATTCAGACAGCACCGAGCGGTCGGACATTTCAACCAACGCTGCCGTGTACCCGCTGGCCGCTAAAAACAAAAGCATCTGCACGGCCTGTGTTGTGGTGCCGATACGACTGCCTGCCCCGGCAAACGCCACTGTAATTGCATTTGCCTCAGGCTGTGAGATGGGGCGCTTCGGCAGCAAGAACTTTTTTGCCGCCTGCTTTGTGATTGCACTGGGCGGTACAGCAGAATAGCTTTGCTGCGGCGATGTTGCCATGCTTGATGTCTCTTCGCTCGGCTGTACAGGTGCGCTCGCCGGTTCTTCCAGTTCCGGGACAACACAAAAGCTGGGACCATTGGTCCCAGCTTCCTGCCTGGGGTCCTCATACAAAATTTCTTGCAGCCGCTTGCGCAGCCACAATGGTTTATCCGTCAGCACATCTTTAATCCCGATGCTCTTTACGTCCTGCACCGCTCCGCTGTCCGGCGCATAATCTTGCATCAGTACAATCAGCCTTGCCGCCGTTGTTTTTTGCAGCCGCTCCAACAGGTCGATGGCCGCCCCCACATCACTGTGACGAATGGCCGCGACCTCTAAAATCAAGTGGGTGTACTGTGTCGCGTTCTTTTCGATTTTCTTTTGCAATGCATTAATTGTCTTCTCAATCAATCGCTCAAGGTCAAACCTGCCGCGCAGGTTCATGTCCTGCAACTGATGCATGGTTTCATCCGTCGCGATGACCGCTACGAAGTTTTTCATGGTTTACCCCCTTCTTGACTTAGAAAGCTGGGACCATTGGTCCCAGCTTCTAAAAAATCACTGATCTGGTTCGCATATTCTTCACTCGCTTTTTCGATATCATTCTGATTGATGGAGTTGTACACCCTCATGATCATCGTAATATCCCGATCACCCATCAGCCGGGCAATTAATTTAGGGTCGAGCCGTGCCCTGCAAAGCCGCGTACAATAGGTATGCCGAAACCGGTACGCAGTGTACCCCTTATCCCTGAAACCTACCCGCTCCATCGCGGCCTGGTACTGCTTGCTGGCCGACTGGGGGGTATGCATAGTGCCGTTGCGTTTTGTGAAAAGTAAGTCCTGTGTATCATAGGCCAGCCGTTTTTGCATCCTGGCTTCATTTGCCTGTATTTCTTTTTCATATTCTTCTACCAGACCAATAACCTGATCGGTCAAAGAAAGCTCTCTGCGGGCACCGTCGTTTGCATGGCCATCCCGTTCAGTCTTGAGTGCCTTTAAAAACGGGGCGTTGGAACCGCGTTTGTTCTGCTTTAAATCGACATGCAAATCAATGCTGAGCGCGCGCCGGATAGACACCTTCTTTGCCTCATAATCAAAATCAGAAAATCGCAGCCCGTACAGTTCGCCGGGGCGCAGACCGCAATTAAATAGCAGCAAAACTTGCAGTTTCATTTTACTGTCGTTTTCAAACGCATCCACGATGTCGTGCAGTTCCTCATCGGTGAGGGCTTTGTACTCATCCGGCGGGATGACGCGGGAAATGGGTTTTTGCACATCTGCCATATAGTTTTTGGGGATATATCCTTCGCGGGCGCAGTAACGGATGACCGCCCTTAAATCGTTGTAGGCCTTATCGATGCTGGTCTGGGAGTAATAACAGATCTTTCCGTGCTGGTTGTATGTTTTGAGTGTCCACGAATTGATGTATTGTTCCAGCACACGGGCATTGAGATCGCCCAGCAAGGTACTGCCCACGTCTGCCGCGATGATTTGGTAGGTCCTGAATTTGTTGGCAAACCCTCTGGTACTTTTTTTGTATTGCAGAGTTTCAAGGTATTCGAGATAGACCTCCGACAAGGTCTTGGTGTTCTCTTGTGCCGCTTTTGTTTCGACGTTCTGTTGCAGCGCATCGAGTTTGCGGTGAAGGCCATCCATCTGTGCGATTAGAAACTGGACCAGACTCTGTTCATTTTCCCCCTTTCTTGGCACCGCCATTTTGTCTCTCTTTGTAGCCATAAAAACAACTCCTTATATAAAATGTGACCTACATTTAGTCTTTACGGCCTAAAAACAAAAAACCAATCTTCACCAGTTAAAACAATGTGTATTAGATACCCTGTAAATCTGTTGTCGTACGGCTACGGTGGTTCGAATCCACCCGCTCCCACCAAACAAAAGGCATGGCACTGCACTTTGCGCATCAGCGCCGGGTGTAATGTCATGCCTTTTTGCTTTGCTATATCCCCGCCAAATGTGTTTTATCTGTATTGTTTTCGCTTTGTTTTTGCTGTAACTACCAGCCAGTCCCATAACATAGAAATAGAAACGGCCCTGACTTTCAATCAGTCAGGGCTGTTTGTTTCCATCGCTTTTGTTGCCGCGCTGCGCAGCGGATACCGGCGCACCGGGTGTTGTTATTACTTCTCCTCTAGAGCAGCAGCCTTTGCCCCGCGGTTTACCAGAAAATGCTTTAACAGAACGGCGGCACAGACGACCATGCCGAAATACCCCATATACGGGTAGATGATGTTGATTAACTGTGCAAACGGCAGGCGGCCGCCAACATAAGACACCGCCGCCAGCACCAGCGCAATCACCTTAAACTTGCGGCTTTTGTCCTCGTGCTCCAGCTTGTTTGCCACCGCCCAAAGCATCGGGGTCGCCGTGGTATAAATGCCCGCCAGCATAACCAGCGAATAGACGACGCCAAAACCCGAAACCAGCTTATCCGCCATATACACCGCAGGCACCGCTTTGTCATGCAGCACCGGCAGATAAGCCGAGATGCCAAGGCTCACCATCAGTGCCGTCAGCGAAAAGGCAAGGCTGCCCAGCGCGCCGCCCCGTTTACATTCTGCCTCACTGTCAAACATGCCGCCGATACCCGCGAGGAACGGCATCAGCGTAAAGCTGCAAAAGGTGGCGTAGTTGATGCCCGAAAGCCACCAGAACGGTGTTGCTTTGGTCATGCCGTAGGTCTGGTAGGTCGCCGCCGCCTGCAAAATGCCCTGTGGGTTTTGTATAAGGCAGCCCACGCTGACCAGCAGCGCCATAAAGATGATCACCGGACCAATGCGGCCAATAATGTCGGTGAGTTTTTCCAGCCCCAGCAGCACGGTGCCAAGCGAAAGCAGCAGCATCAGCGTGCGACCCGCCCACTGTGGCAGGCCGTAATACTCGTTTAGCAGCGAGCTTGCCCCGGAAAGCATGATGACATAAATGCCAAGCAGAAAAACCGGCATCAGCCATTCAAAAAACCGCCCCAGCACATCACCGCAATAATAGCGAAAAATTGCATTTGCATCCTTTAATTTCAGCTTCCTTGCGTCCATTGTCACAAGTGCGGCGATGCAGACCATGATACCGGCGGTAAGCAGGGCGCCGATTGTACCCCACACCGGCCCATAACAAGTGAAAAACTGCATGACCTCCTGCCCGCTGGCAAAGCCGGACCCGATTAGATAGGCAACAATGGCACCCGCGAAGCGAATGACCTTTTTTGTGCTTTTTGTCATAGAGATACTCCCCCCTTTTTCGTGCAGTGCGGGAAACTTGCCAATTTGGTTTTGCCTTAAAAAACCCCGCGCAACCCAATGCGCGGGGTTTTGATTGTTGTCGCTGTCACCTGTTTGTCAGTGACCCCTTTTTGTTGCAGACAAAGCCCGGCAACTGCACGTTATCCTGTTTTGTCACAGCTCAATCACGCTGCCGATGCCCTGCTGTACTGCGCACTCGTAAATGCGCTGTGCCGTCACAATGTCCAGCACCGCGCTGCCGGTTGTTTCAAAGAAGGTGATATCCTCTTCGCTCTGCCGACCGGCCGCTTTGCCGGCAATCAGCTCGCCCAGCTCTTTCACCTTGTCCGCAGAAAAGATGCCCTTTTGGATCGGCTGGATCAAATCGCCCGACTCGTTGACGGCCCCGTCGCGGGTGTCAACAAAGACATGGTCTGCGTGGGTGACAATATAATCGTCGATTTCGGCCATTTCCGGTGTATACGAACCTACCCCGTTGATGTGCGCACCTTTTTTGACCAGCTTGCCGTCAAACACCGCGCGCTTTGCCGTGGTGACCGTTGTGATGATGTCGGCATCTTCCACCGCTTCGGCCGGTGTTTGCGCCGCAATGATTTTGACCCCAAACTTCTCACCAAACCGCTCTGTCATTCTTTCGGCAAATGCCGCGGCGCGCTCGGTGCTGATGTCGAACACCTTGACCAGCTTGACGGGGCGCACGGTAAGCACCGCTTCAAGCTGCGTTTCAGCCTGGCCGCCGGTGCCAAACAGCGCAAACACCTTGCTGTCCTTGCGGGCCAGTTCATCTGTTGCCGCGCCGGCAACGGCGCCGGTGCGAATGCGGGTCAAAAAGGTACCGTCCATCATCGCGCACACTTCGCCGGTTTCGCTATTGACCAGCACCATGGTGGCGGGCACACTGTTGAGGCCTTTTTCAATATTTTTGGGGTAAACCGAGACGATTTTAACCCCCAGCGCATGCGCCGGTGCCGCGTAGCCATACATGTAAAGGCTTTGGCCTTCGTGCTCGGGCACATCCAAATTCGCGCGCAGCGGGATATTGCTTTTGCCCTCAGAGTATAACTTTAAAGCGTCTTTATCTGCCTGCACGGCATCTTTCATTGTAAAAACATGGCGCATATCCGATTCATTCAACACTACAATTTTGATCATATTCTTCTATTCTCCTTATGCCAGGGTCAAGCCTGCTCTTTTGTTTTTCTGGAACTCAGCAGCATGGTGATGGCGCTGTAAAGGATCACAACTACAACAACCCACTGCAGGGCCGAAACATTCAGGCTTTTGACCACAAACACCGCAGCCAGCACGCCCAGCACGCCAAAAGTAGAAGTGAACAGCGTGATTTTTCTGCTGTAGCCATCGAGCTTGATGAACTGCATCGAGCCGACCGGCACCGAGAAGGTGCAGGCGCCCATCATGATGGGGAACGCCACACCGGGATTGAGGCCAAGGGCATAAACAGTTGCCATAGTCAGCGCGTAAGAACCAATGCCGATATTGTTCAGCGCACCATACACAAAGCACAGCACCGCAAAAATCATCAGCTTCACACCGGTCAGCGCAGTGTCTTCACCGCCGGAGGGATACACGTTGAACTTGTTTGCCAAAATTAAAATTGCCGCAATAAACAGCCCGGCCGCAACAAACTTTTTAATGGTGTTTGCCGGCAGCTTTACCACAAACCGCGGGCTGACATAAGCACCGATGACCTGGCCCACAATGGCGATGATCAGCGTTGCAAGGCCCACCTGAATGGAGGAAATGTAGCACAGTGCCATCACCGCAACCGGCAGCACGCACTGGGCGTTCAATGTGCCGGGCAGCTTTTCAGAGTTGACCCATTTCGTTTTGGGGTAAAGGGAAGAAGAAATGGCAAAGTCTGAAATACCAAAGGTGGAAAGCAGAAAAATAATGAACGAAGAAATGGCAAGGGCAATGGGGTTGCCGGCTTCCTTCATCGTCTGGCCCTTGTGTGCAAGCAGGTCACGCACAAAGAGGACGAGGAATGTACCGTTTACAAGGACAACCAGAGTAAGAATAATTGTTACGATCATACAAGCGTCTCCTCACTTTTTTAAAAAGAGAACACGTCTCGCACACCTTCCAGATTGAAACCGAATTCAGAAGCAGCTTGCTCTCGCAGATGGTCAATCAGTCGCAGACAGTAGGCATCGTGGTACACATATTCGCGGGCAAATACGACAATGTCGGCATTTTTGCTATAAATGGCCTGCACCATTTCGGTATCGTTAAAGGTAATGTAGATCATTTCCTCGTTATCAACCGATACCGTCAGCCATCTGCCGCCCATCTCTTTCAATTTGTCCTGCTCAAACCCATGTTTGTAGAATTTGGGGATCGTTGTCTCATAGCTTTCAGCTTCGTCGTAAAACACCATAGCCACGCGGTCCAGCGTGTTTTCTTTTTCGCGGATACACGCCTCAAATTCTTCATCCAGCTCGTTTGCCCATATTTGCAACAGCACCTCTTTTTTTGCCCCGCCGATCATTTGCAGGCACCGGGCTTTCGCACTTTCCCAGTTAGAAAGGTACCAGATGCGCTCGTCACTGCGCGGGGAGGAGAGCTTTTTGCCCTCCTGCTCCAGCTTTGCCAGGTTTTTGTTGATGCGACGGCGTATCACGGACGACAGCTGCTCGACAGGGATTGCACGGTAACAAGTGCTTTTTTCCTCCTGGCAGCTGACAAGGGCCCCCCGCTGTGTGAGGGTTTCCAGCACATTGTAGATTTTAGAGCGCGCGACCCCGGACAGCTTACTGACTTCGTACCCGGTGCAGGCCCCATTCTCTAGCAGTGCCACATAAACTTTTGCCTCTGACTCTGTGAATTCAAACTCGCGCAACAAATAAATAATAGATTGCATTACTCTTCGCCCTGCCTTTACCTGTAAATCTTTTCCGAATAAAGTAATCATATCTGTTATTCCCGCTGCATGCAAGCATTTGCTGTTTCGCTCTTCAGTCCGCCCCCCTTTTCCAGTGTGTGATCAGTAGTAGTTCCCTTAGGTAGCTATTAGCTACCTTCGTTGACTACTATAGCATAGCTTTTTTGATTGTCAATAAATTAACACAAAATTGATCCTACATTCTACCTTTTGCATGAGGCCAGGTTGTTAAATTTGTATCAACTGTATAAAATCTTTTTATCCCTCTAAAGCACTTGCCTAGCAATCCGCTTCAGCTTTAGTACCGCAGAAGCGTAGTCTTTCATACAATGTTGCATCGTACTACCTTTGCCGTTGTTCTGCTGCGCCGGCAAACCCAGCACCCGCATTTTGTGGGCAGTGCGTCAAACCAAGGGGTTTGGGGCTCGTAATTTGCCGGTCTTGTTGTGTGGTATTCTACAAAATCGTCCCTGTTTTACCCTTATTTTTATCATATGAAAAAAGATCATTGTTTTGAAATCCCCATTTTATGGATTTTTACATAAAGTTGCTTTATAATGGTAGTAATAGCCATATGTCTGTAGCCGCAAAGCGATAACTTGTGATGGGGAGTGATAAGCTGTATGAAAAACCAAGGTACGCACGACGAACCCTTAGCCAGTGAACACGAAGCGCAGTTTGGGCTGATGAACTTTTACGAAAAGTTTGGTTTTTTGCCGAGCGATTCTGCCATTGGCCTGATTATTACCGATATGGGCGGGAAGATCCTTAGCTTCAACAAATCCATTGCGGACCTGATTGGCACGACATTGGAGGAGTGCAAAGACAAAAATGTGGCCGAGTTGTACGCCGACCCTACCGACCGCAAAAAGTTGCTGGACATGCTTGCAAAATCAAAAAAGGTACGGGACTTTGAGGTGCAAGTGCGCCGCAAGGATGACAAATTGCGCACCGTGCTGTCAAATGTAGATTCGATTATACTGGAGGGCCAGCCCGTTTTGCTGACTTCGCTTTATGACATCACACAGTATAAACACCTTTTGTCCGCCTCAAAAAAACTGGATGAGGGCTTTCGCACCCTGTTTCGCAATGTACCGGTGGGGATTCTTGTTACCGATTCTGCCGGTAACCTGATCATCACGAACAATGCCGCCAAAGAGATGTTGGGCTGCGACTCCTCTGTATTAAAAAAAATGAAAGCCCAGGATTTTTATGTGAACCCACATGACCGTGAACATTTGCTGGAATTGACACAAAAATATGGTATCGTGCGCGACTTTGAAACGAATATGCGACACCGAAACGGGCAAATCGTTACCGTGCTGGTCAATACCGACCTGATTGACTTTAACCATCAGCACAATGTGTTGTTGACCTCAGTGCGCGATATCTCGAACCTCAAACACATTGAGGATACTTTAAAGCAGGAACGTGATTTTTCAAATGCGATTTTAAACATTGCCGCCTCGCTGATTTTAGTGATGGACAGCGAAGGCCATGTGGTGAAGTTCAACCATTCCTGCGAGACGGTCTCGGGTTATTCCGCCGCCGAAATGGAGGGCAAATTTTTATGGGACGCGCCGTTTAATGGCCCTGATTTGACGGAGCAACGGGTACATGAATACCTTTCCCATGAAATAAAAAAGCACCATGAGGCGGTATGGACCTCTAGAACAGGCGAACAGCATCTGATCTCCTGGGACTTTACCGTTTTAACCGACCGAAACGACAGCCTGGAATTTGTCATTGGGGCCGGTATTGACATCACGCGCCGCCAGCAGGCAGAAGATGCCCTCAATCAGGCGAACCAGCAGTTAGCACAGCAAATAGACGCGCTGAAGTCGAATACTGAAGAAATGCAGCAGCTTAGTGAAATGGGCCGGCAGTTGCAATATTGCCAAACAGTTGGGGAAGCCTGTACCATCAGTGCGCAATACGTGCGCCAGATCTACCCCAATACCAATGGGGCACTTTACCTTACCAACTCCTCGCGCAATTTTGCTGATGCAGTAGAAACCTGGGGCTCCAAGACTTATACAAGCAAAATATTTGACCCCTTGACTTGTTGGGCGATCCGCCAAGGGCGAGAGCACTATTCCGGCGGTGGGTATACCGGCCTCATGTGCAGCCATATCACCGGCCCAGCCGAAAGCCATTATTTGTGTGTGCCACTGCTGGTAAATGGCGAGGTCATCGGCATTTTGCATCTCAACGATGTCTCCTTTGACACTGCGACCACGATGCCGCAGGATGAGCGCAAAGCGCAGATTGTCAACACCATTGCAGACCATATTGCGTTGGCGCTTGCAAATTTGAGGTTGAGAGAAACCCTGCGCCAACAATCGATACGTGACGCGTTGACCGGCCTGTACAACCGGCGTTACATGGAAGAGACGATGGACCGTGAGTTGAAGCGTGCGCTGCGCGATAACCATTCGCTTGGGATCATCATGTTTGACATTGACCACTTTAAAGAGTTCAACGATCTGCATGGCCACGATGCGGGGGATACCCTGCTGCGTGAACTGGGCGCGTTTTTAAACAAAAGCCTGCGGGGCGGTGACATCATTTGCCGCTATGGCGGTGAAGAGTTTTTAGTCGTTCTGCCGGGTATTACGCCCAAAAATGCCCTGTTGCGCGCGGAAGAACTGCGTGAAGGGGTAAAGGACCTGCATGTTCGCCACCTCGGCAAGCTGCTGCCAAGGTGCACCCTCTCTTTGGGGGTTGCCGTTTCGCCGCAGCACGGTACGACGGTGGACACTCTATTAAAGGCCGCCGATGACGCTTTATACCTTGCCAAAAACGAGGGCAGAGACCGGGTGGTCATGGCAACCGAAGCATAACACCGGGGCACACGACACCCAAAGAACTTTGGGGTTGTTGCCGCATTCACCTTTTTGGGTAGCACCAAATGGTGTGGCAAAAAATTAAAAGTTTTTGCGGTTATTTGTAAATATTGGTAAACTTTAACTATTTTGTGTTAAAATAAAACAAACTTTTACTTTCGCACGCACCGCCTATATTTTGGGAGGGATTAGCTTGAAACAACAACCGATGAAAAAAGTACGTGTGATAGAGTTAGTCCTCTTCATCCTGCTGTTTCTTCTTGTGCTTGCCGGGCAGCTTTCTTTGCAAGAACGCACCAACGTGCGCGGCATGCTTGCGCAGCTGAATGTACTGATCTCGGTGTTCTTTGTCACCTCTTTTAAGCAGACCGGGGTGCTTGTCGCCCAAATTTTAAATGTTCTGGATTTTGTACTTGTCTTGCTGACCCATCTTTGGATCAACCAAAACATCGTTGCTTTACCCGGCATCATACTGCCACTGACGACTTTATTGCTGATCACCGTTTTGGGGCGTTACCTTAAAACCATTCAGCAAAAAATTGAACAAACCCACCGGCAAAAGGAAGCGCTTGAAAAAAGTGCGGCTTCGCTGCGCCGCATGGCTTACCACGACCCGGTGACCGGTCTGTTGAACCTGAAAGCCTTTATGGACGAGCTGCGGGCTTACAGCAAAGCACTGGAACAGGGCAGCAGTTATGGCATTGCCTTTTTTGATCTTGACGATTTTAAATACATCAATGACACCATGGGCCATGTGGCTGGGGATACGGTACTTGCCTCAGTGGCACACCGCTTTTTAAGTGCACTGCGGCCCGGGGACGTGTTGGGGCGCATTGGCGGGGATGAATTTGCACTGCTGATCAAAGGCGGATTAACTGAAGAGGCGACCGCCGAATATATTGCCGAATTGATGAACCGGCTAAAAAATATCTGGGTGCAGGACACGACCCGTATCGATATTCGCGTCAGTGTCGGGGCCGCGTTTTGCCCTAAAGACTCTGAAAACCTCTCCGAGCTTTTACAGTGCGCCGATTCTGCCATGTATCAGTCAAAACACAGTGGGAAAGGGCATGTTGTATTTTTTGACCATCAAATGCGGGAAGCAATTAGCCGCAACATTGCCGTCGAGCGCGAGATGCATGACGCGTTAAAACAGGGCGAGTTGTCGCTGGCGTTTCAACCGCAATATGAAATTCAAACACGGCGCCTGCTTGGTTTTGAGGCCCTGATGCGCTGGACTTCACCGGTGCTTGGCCCGGTAAGCCCGGAAGAGTTCATCCCCAAAGCGGAATTTAACGGATTGATCCATCTTTGGGGGCACTGGGCCATGGTCGAAGCTTGCCAACAGTTTATGCAACTGCGCAGTAAGCTGCCACCTGCCGCCTATCTCTCCATCAACTTGTCCGCTATGCAATTACAGGCCCCCGGTTTTTTAGAAGAAGTACAACAGGTATTACACGACACCGGCATGCCAACCGTCGCATTGCAGTTTGAGATCACCGAATCGGTGCTGATCTCCGACCCTGATTTGACGATTCGCGTAATGCGCCAACTAAATGCATTGGGGATTCTGTTTGCACTGGACGACTTTGGCAAAGGGTATTCTTCACTGGGTTACCTGCAACAAATGCCGATCCACGTTTTAAAAATTGACAAGAACTACATTGGCAATATTTTGACCGAGGGCACGGGCCGCGTTTTGCTGTCTTCGATCATCCAGCTGGCGCATAATGTGGGGTTGATCGTGCTGGCAGAAGGGGTGGAGACACAGGAACAGCTAACCTTTTTGCAGCAAAATGACTGCGATGCCCTGCAAGGGTATTTGTGGGGCAAGCCCATGCTGCTGAACCAGTGGAAACCGCTGGACTAAACACAACAAAAAAACGGGCCATGCTTTTAAAGGCATGGCCCGTTTTTTGCTCTTCACCCGGTTACGCGGGGGAATCCCCCACCGGCAGGCAGTTGCGTTTTTCTACCACCAAAAACACCGGCTGGTGCTCGCGAAACACTTTAAAGCTGCGAAACAGCACGTCGGCATGCAGCTTGACATCGCCCACATACAGCGTATACCGCAGCACATTGCCGTGCGGGATGTAGCTTTCAGCCACGGCGGGCAGCACATAAAACTGGTCGTCGTGTGCGGGCGCTTCGGTGACGATGTCGATCGCCTCCGGCCGGATGGCGATGGCCTGCGCGCCCTGCGTGCCGGTGAGGGCGGCAAAGGTCTCTGGCTCCAGCAAATTGTAGTTGCCGATAAATTCGGCTGCAAACCGGGTGCGCGGGCCGGTGTACAGCTCGATCGGTTTGCCGCTTTGCTCGATGCGGCCATCGTGAAACAGGTGGATCACATCGCTCATCATCAGCGCTTCATCCTGGTCGTGGGTGACAAAGATGCAGGTGATGCCCAGCGTGCGCTGAATTTCTTTGATGCGCAGCTGCAAGCTTTTGCGCAGTTTGGCGTCAATGGCAGAGAGAGGCTCGTCGAGCAGCAATACCTTGGGGCGCAGTACCAAACTGCGGGCAAGGGCCACCCGCTGCTGTTGCCCGCCCGAAAGCTGGCGGGGCAGCGCGTCCTCTTTGCCGCCAAGCTCTACCATTTCAATGGCTTCGGCCACCATGGTGCGCACCTCGGCACCGGGGCGTTTTTGCAGCGTCAGGCCAAAGGCGATGTTTTCAGCCGCCGTCATATTGGGAAACAGGCTGTACTGCTGAAACACCATGCCGATGTTGCGGCTTTTCGCGCTTTTTTGGGTGATGTCCTCGCCGTCCAGCAAAATGCGCCCGCCATCCACACTCTCCAGCCCGGCAAGGCAGCGCAACAGCGTGCTTTTGCCGCAGCCGGACGGGCCGAGTAATGTGATCATCTGCCCTTTTTGCACCGCAAGGTCAATGCCCTGCAACACCTTGGACGCCCCAAAACTTTTTGTGATCTGCTCAAATTCAATGTATGCCATTAGGAACGTTTTCCTTTCCCGGTTTGATAAAAGACGGCGCCGGAGATCAGCAGTGTCACGGCAAACAGCACAACGATAACTGCGCTGGACAGCTGGCCCGAGCGGAACAAAATTTTGTAAAGGTGCATCTGTGCCGTTTCATAGTAGCTGCCGCCAATGATGTTCACCACCACAAAATCGCCAAACAATACGGCCATACCCAGCAGGGCCGACACCGTAATGCCGCTGCGCAGGTTGGGTACAATGACCCGCAAATACGCCTGCAATTTGCCCGCGCCCAGCAGCTCGGCGGCCTCGATGAGCCGGTCGGCGCGGATGGTGTTGAGGCTGTTGCGAATACCGCGGTACACATAAGGCAGCACCAGCACACAGTAAGTGCCGGTCAGCATTAAAATGCGGTTCGAAAACGGCAGCGGCAGCCCGGAATACAGCGACAATACGCTGATGGCGAGAATGATGCCCTGCAGCGCATAGGGGATGGTGCACAGCACCTGCACCACGCCCTCCCAGCCGGGGTGGTACACCACGACGACATACATCACGAGCAGCATGGCCAAAATGCTGATGAGTACCGGCAGAATGCTGATGGCAACGGTGCGCAGCACCGAGATGAGAAACGCGGTGTCGGCAAATGCCTCGGCGTAGTAACGCAGCGTAAAGCCCTGCGGCAGCAGCTCGGTCCACTGGGTAAAGGCCGAATACAAAAAGGTCAGCAGCAGCGGCAGCAGCAGGTAGGCGAGAAACAACGCAATAACCACCACGGGCCCCGCACTTTTTTTATGGCTTTGCATCTCACAGCCCCTCCTTTGTGTTCTTTTTTAGGATATGCGCGTTGATGGCGGCGGCAGCGACCATCAGCAACATCAGCACGACCGCCAGTGCGCTGCCAAATTCCTTATGCTGCACCACATCGCCCGCAAATTGCTCTGAAATACGGATGGGCAACAGCGAAAAATTGCCCCCCAGCAGTGCGTACGCCGTGGCATAGGCTGCGATGGCATTGCTGAACAGAATGCTTAAGGTGCCAAGCAGGCTGGGCAGCAGCACCGGGATGCCCACCCGCAGCCAGTACACCACGCTGCCGCCGCCCAAAAGGCTGACCGACTCGCGCCATTCTTTGTGCAGCGCGTCAAACGACGGGATGAGCAGAATGGTGGCCACCGGCACCTGAAAATACACGTAGATCAGCAGCAGGCCGCTGAACGAATACACATTGTACCCGGCAAGCGCCGCAACCCCCAGCTGCTTGCCCAGCAGCACCAGCACGCCGCTGCCGCCCAGCAGAATAATATAGGCGAACGCCAGCGGGATGCCCGCAAAGTTGCTGGTCATGTTGAGCACGCTCATAAACACCCGCCGGGTGCCCGCACCCGCGCGGCAGGCCGCGCCGGCACCAAAAAAGGCAAGCACGATGCCGATGATTGAGCTGAACAGCGCGATGAGCACACTGTTCAGCACCGCGTCGCGGTACAGCTTTTTGCTGAAAATATCGGCGTAATGCGCCAGTGTAAAGCCAAACTGCCCCTCTGGCAAAAAGCTGCGCAGCACCACCGTGCAAAGGGGCACCAGCTCGAACACCAGCACGATGAGCGCAAAGGGCACCAATGCCAGCAAATAGCGGTGCCGTTGCAATTTATTTTGCAAAAAACACGCCTCCCCCCTCGCCCAGCGGCTGCATGCCCGGTGCCGGGGCAATGCCCAGCAGGCGGCACAGCAGCGGTGCCACCAACAACTGGCTGACAGGGTTTTCTACCACACGGGCCGGGATGCCGGTGCCAAACAGGTACAGCGGCACCTCGCGCTGCGCCGGGGTGTTGCCGCCGTGCAGCCCGTTTTCGCCCATGCCGTGGTCTGCGGTAACTACCACGCGGTAGCCAGCCGCCAGCCACTGGGGCAGCGCCATTGACAGCAGAAGATCTGCCTTCATTGCGGCGGCGGCCCGCTCGCGGCTATGCGCGCCGTACCGGTGGCCGGTGTCGTCGATGTTCATGCTGTGCACCAGCAAAAAATCGGGGCTGGCGGTGGCCGTTAAAAACAGCGCGTCGGCAAACAGGTGGCTGTCGGGGTAATCGTCCTCAAAATAGTAAATGCCGTTTTGCACCGCCCCGTCGCCACCCAGCAAAAACCGGTGCTCTGCGGGCGAAAAGGGGGCCACGGTAAACAGCTCGCACACCCAGTGGTACGCGGCCGCCGCCGTGCTGCCGCCCGCGGCGCGGCAAAGCGAAAACACGTTTGGGGCCGCCAGCTGCCGGCTAACGAGATTATTGACAATACCGTGCTGTGACACCGGCAGCCCGCACAACAGCGTCGCGTACAGCGGGCGGCTCATGCTGGGCAGCTCGCTGCGCACCTTGTATTTTGCCGCTTTGCCGCACTCTGCCATATGCTCTAAAAATCCGCAGTTTTCTCCGGCAAGGTCCCACCCGCAGCCGTCCAGCAACACAAAAACCAGTTTTTCCATTTTCTTCTCCCCTGCCGGTGCAAAATCAGCGTGAGGGGTTGCCCCGCCACGCTGATCTACACCGGCTGTTTGATAACACGGTCACGGGGCGCTGCCGCCCGGCGTGTACAGCCGTATTTTATTTGGCGTAGGCCAGCACATCCTGCTGCCACAAATCGCCCAGTGTTTTAGAGGTTTTGTCCCATGCCGCCTGGTCGCTGACAAGGCGGGCATTTTTGTACTGTGCCACATCCAGCATTTTGGCCTTGACATCGGCGGGCAGCTCGACATCACGCACCGGCTTTGCATAGCCGCGGGCAAGGTTGATCTGCCCCTCGTCGCTGAGGATGTATTCGCGGGCAAGGGCCGCAGCGTACGGGCGCTTGGAATAGCGGTTGATGATGGTGGTATAGCCGCTTTGGATGGAAGCCTCCGACGGGATGCTGACTTCAAAGTTTGCGTTGGGGTTTGCCGCTTTAAACTGGTCGCGGTAGTTCAGTGCGTTATAATCCCACAGCAGGGCCACGGCCACTTCGCCTTTTTCCATGCGGGCAAGGGTCAGCTCGCCAAGGTCCAGCCGGCCCTGTTCGGCCAGCTTTTTAAAATAATCAAGCCCCGGCTGAATGTTGCTTTCGCTGCCGCCGTAGGCAAGGGCGGCGGCCAGTACCGCGTTTTGCGCCTGGCTGGCCTTCGTGACATCGCCGACCGAGACCTTGTAGTCGCCGTTTAAAATGTCGTCAAAACTGGTGGGCACCTTGTCGACCAGATCGGCATTGCACAAAATACTGATGGTGCCGTAATAAGCGATGATCCAGTTGCCGTCCTTATCCTTTGCCCAGTCGGGGATGGTGTCCCAGTTGCTGGTTTTGTAGGGCAGCGCAAGGCCTTTTTCAACTGCGACGGGGCCAAACGCCTGCCCCACATCGCCAATATCCTTGGTGGCATTGCCTTTTTCGCTTTCAAACATGGCCAGCTCTTCCGCGCTGGACATATCGGTATCGCTGTGTTTGATGCCGTACTTTGCAGTGATGTCCGCCCAGGTTTCGCCCCAGTTCGCCCAGGTGTCCGGCATACCGACACTGTTGAGTTCGCCCTCTTCTTTTGCTTTTGCGGTGATCTCCTCTACCGAAAGTGCGTTCAGATCTACCGCTTCGGTCGTGGCAGCCGCAGCGCCGCAGCCGGTCAGGGCCAACACGGCGGCCAGCATTACTGCGGCCAGTTTGATGCCTTGTATTTTATTCATAACTTCCTCCTCGCAGTTTGTGTTGCTGTATCTGTGTCCATTTTAGTAAAATCTGCCATGGGGCCCTATCAGCTTTTTGTAAAATGCCCGGAGAACCTTTGTAAAGGGCCGGTACAAAAACCGTAAAGCCGCAAAACGGCTTACCAAAAAAGTAGAAACCCCTCAGCGTGCGGGCGTAGGACGAACCGGATTACCCGCAAAACAGGCGCCCCGCAAACACTTGACCCTGAAAAGCCGCGGGGCCAGTGCGCCGGGCCCACAACACCCGGCTAAAAAAGCCCTGTCTCGTCTGGCTACGCCAGACGAGACAGGGCTTTTTGTTCAGTCGTTATACTTCGGTTTCCGCACCCGGCTGCGGCGCCAGCGGCAGCAGTTTTGTGCCCAGCCGGTCGATGCCCACCGCACCCAGCGGGGCCGCCACCAAAATAGCCAGCACCGCCACAGCAAGAATAGTACCGCCAGCCGAAAGGCCCGCTGCCAGCGGCAGCCCGGCAAGCGCGGCCTGCACCGTCGCTTTTGGCAGGTAGGCCACCGCGGCAAACAGGCGCTGCTTAAAGTTAAAGGTGCGCCCGGCAGTGCAGCACAGCACGGTAACCGCACGCACGAATAGCCCGGCTAAAATAACACCAAGGGCGGCAACGCCGCTTTGGGCCAGCGCGCCAAGGTTGACCGCCGCCCCCACCAGCACAAACAGCACGGGCTCGGCCCCCACCCACACCTTAGAAAATTTGACCGCGACCCGCCGGGCCGTCGCCGCGCTTTTTTGGCGCAGCAGGGCGCCCATGGTGACGACAGCAAGCAGGCCGGACACCGGCAAAAACGGTTTCAGCGCGGCTTCCAGCGAGACAAACAAAAACGACAGTGCCAGCAACAGCAGCACTTTAACGGTGTCACGCAGATGAAAGCGGCGAAACAACACGGTGGCAAGCTGGCCGCCCGCCACACCCAGCAAAAGCCCCAGCAGGATAGAAACCGGCACCTGCAACAGGCTGAGCGGTGCAAAGCTGCCCGCCTGCGCCATGCGCAGCAATGCGGTAAACAGCACCACAACATACACATCATCCACTGCCGCACCGGTCATGACCATCTGCGGCACCTCCTGCTGTGTGCCATACCCCTGCTCAGTGAGCTGCAACATGCGCGGCACCACCACCGCGGGCGAAACCGCTGCCAGCACGGCCCCCAGCACCGCGGCCTCGATGACCGGGATGCCGAGCAACACCGGGGCCAGTACTGTAATGGCAATAATTTCAACGGTGGAGGGCAAAAAGCACAACAGCAGTGCCGGCCGCCCCACCCGGCGCAGAGTACCGAGTTCGAGCGAGAGGCCCGCGCGGATCAACACAACGATCAGCGCCACCTGCCGTATTTCAGGCGAGACCGACAGCAGCACCGGGTCGATGAGCCCAAGGCCGTGCGGCCCCAGCACCATGCCCACGACCATCATGCCCAAAAGCGGCGGCAGGCGCAGCTTTTGCAGCACCCCACTTGCGGCAAACCCGCAAATTAAAACCAAGGCCAGACTGAATAACATAAAAACCCCTCCGTTGCCCGCAAAAAAAGCTGATGCCCCCTGCGAACTTTCACATTCACAGAAGTCATCAGCTGTAACAGCGGTTTGGCAGGCATGCCTGCCGGGGAGTACTTCATTCCCCTTAAGGCGTTTATTATACCACAGGGTTTGCGCGGCGCGCAAGCGCTACTACTCTTCGCCCCAGTCAATCTGCGCGGGCGGCACCCCGGCGGCAAGGCAGCGCTGGCACGCCCTCTCGCGGCCCTCTGCATCCCCTATTTGGTACTCGATCACCTCACCCGGCAGCACAATGATTTTGCGCGGCCCATCCCGCAGGTCTGCATACCAGCGGGGCAACAGCACCTCTGACAGCTTTTGAGTGAACCCCGGCTTTGCCGCCCGAACATAAATAGCCGTCCAGCTTGCCGGCTGCCATGGGGTGTGATTTTCAGCCTGCCAGAACTCTGTTTTGCTGACGGTGACCCAGTTTAAAATCTCGTCGTCTTTAAAACTTTCTCTGATTAAAATGCCCTGCATACTGCGCGCCCTTTCTGCCATTGGCTGGTGATTAACTTTCGTCGGTGACCAGCCGTTTTTCACCCTCAAGCCGCTGGATGGGGCCGATGTTCTGCGTGACCTCCAGTACCCCAAGGTAGGTACCGGCGGCATCCCTCACCGCAAAATAGCTGATGAGCACCATGTTGCCCTGCACTTGCAGCCAGAACAGCTCATGGTCTTTGCGGCCTGCGCGCAAATCGTCGATCAGCTTTTCGACGATTTTCACACTGGCGGGCGGGTGGCAGTTGCTCACCTTGCGCCCCAGCACCGAAACGGTGCGGGGGAAAATGCGCTCTTTTGCCTGTGAAAAATAGCGCACCGTGTCATCGCTGCCAATAAACGTAATGTCGACGGGCAGCGTGTTCATCAGGGCCGTCAGCTCTTGCACCGTCAGGCTGCCGGTGGGCAGTACCACCGTACCGGCGGGGGCTGCCCCGGGGGCGGGCCCCGCCGGGCCTGCGGGCCGCCAGACGGCGACTTCGCCAATCAAGCAGTTGCCAAACTCGGCCGCGCCCTGTGAAGAGGCACGCCACTCGTCTACCGTCAGGTTTTCGTACAAGATCGGCAGCAAGATATTTTCTTCTTTAAAAATCATCTCTTCAATGCGGTGCATCACGCTGCCAAGGGTCTCTTTCAGCGCCCCGGCGTCGCGCTGTTCCAGTGCGGTGCCCACCTCTTTTAAAGCGGCGCGGATCTCGTCGTCCACTCCCCACATCACTTTAGGCGGGGCGGTGATGCCGTACTTTTCCATGAAGGGAAAAAACAGATGTTCCTTTTTCTTGTAATGCCGGTCGATCTGCGCAAGCTGTTTTAACTTGCTGCGCAGCTCGTGCAGGGCCTGCGGTGCGGGCAGTTCGGGCATCAGCGCACGAATTTCGGCCATCAGTTTTTCCAGCGCGCGGTTTTCGCGCTTAAACACCTCTGCCGGGTGCCCCGGCACGCGGGAGGGGTCTGCCGGGCGGTGCAGTTCTTCGATCGACCCGCGAAACACGGCGGCATGAACATCACACAGCCGCTGTACTTCCTCCACCGGCAGGCCACCCTCGATCAAGGCCTGCTCTGCCTGAGAAATTTCCTCTGCCGAAACATTCCCAAATGTGGCGGCAAACTCTGCCTGTACCTGCTGCACGGTTTCACCGTCATGCAGCCGCTGTATCATCTGTTTGAGTTTTTGTGCCCGGTATTCCCGGTTGTTGATTTCTGCGCTCATGTCTTTAACCCTCCTTTGGCCGGTCGCTTTATCCTAAGGTATTTTTGTTTTTCTTGTGCTTACCCAATGGCCGCGATGAATTGTAGAATTTGTGCCACCGTTTCACTTTGCTGGCTTTCGGCGCTGATGGTGGCCGTGCCATCGCCCTGTTGCAGGCCGTAATTGCCAAACTGCGCGTGGTTGCCGCCCTCAATGGTGATAACATCCGGCACTGCGGCCAGTTTTTCGCGGTTGATTACCCCGTCGTTACTGCCGACCATGGTGAGGAGCGGCAAACCGCTTTGCGCCGTGGGGTAAGCCCCCAATAGCACCACCCCGCGCACCAGCTGCGTGTGTTTTGCCGCATAACTGGACGCCATGGCCCCGCCCAGCGAGTGCCCGCCAATATACCAGCTTTGCACGCCAGGTGCCAGTGCGGTGGCCCCGTTTGCGGCGTTGATATCCAATACCGCAAGGTGAAACGGCATTTTGACCAACACGCAGGTGACCCCGTTTTGCGCAAGGGCGCTGAGCAGCGGCGCATAGGCCTGCTCATCCACCTTGCCGCCGGGGTAAAAGATCAGCCCCGCGGTGCCTGCCGCGCCCGGGGGCGGGGCGAACACGGTATAATTGCCCTGTGTGCGGATGCTGCCCGCCTGTGTGGTATACACGGCGAGTGCCGTTTCATCTGCGCGGTAATAATCTGCCGTATAAAAATAAAACGCGACTGCCAGCAATGCCAGCAGTGAAACAATGCCAAATAAAAATTTTCTTGTGCCTTTTTTCATCCTGTGTGTGCCGCCTTTCCCTCGGCTGTGGTGGGTGTTTGCCCCTGCTGCCTTTGCAGCATGCGCAAAAAGCGGGGCCGGTTATACCGCTGTGTAATCATGCAGGGCAGGTTGACCACCAAGGCATAGCACAACATGATCCAAATAGTGCCGGGCGGGGTAAACAGCCCAAAGACCCAAAACGGAAAAATAGCCAGCAGATGGGTCAGCTCGGCCCGGCAGGATTCGGTGAGAAACTGTTGTAACCCGGCGGGGGTGCGGTCGGTGAGGTGTTTTTTGCGGTACCCACCGCGCATCACGGCGGCGCCATCCGGCAAAAAGCGCTTCCAGCGGCGCACGCGAAATACCTTTTCATAAAAAGCCCCGCCCTGCTCCCACCGGTGGGGGCGAAACAGCGGCAGAGAGACCGAAAGGTACCGGTCTGGCAGGCGCAAACAAAACACGGCGGCCGCAACCTGAAACACCGGCCACAGCGCGACGCAAAGCAGTGCCGCCCACAGCGGCGGCAGTTCAATCAGCTGCATGCCCATCCCCCTTTTTGCCGCCGCCAAGCGCAATGCGGCGGCCTTTCCACTGCACGGTGCCATGGGTCAGTTTTTTTTGCAGCGACACAAAAAACACCACTAAAAAAACTGCCAGCGGCACAGGGTAAGCAGGCAGCGCCACAAACCGAAACTTGCCCAGCGGCGTTGTAAGGCGAAACAGCTCTGCCACCCAAAGCAGGTAAAGTGCGGCGGCAAGCGGCAGCGGCACCCCGCTTTGCGGCAACAGCGCCGCAATGAGGTACACCACCGCCGACGTGCAGCCCGACACCCACAAAAAGGTCATGACCAGTACCATGGGCGGCGTTTGCAGCGCACCGGTGGCGTAGTTTTTTGTCCACCCCTGCAACAGCGCGCGCAGCCCGGCGCCGTACATGCGAAACGAAATTTGCTGCCCGCCCAGCAGTAGGCGGTAAGGGATGTTTTTTCGCCGCAGCGCCTGCCCCAGAGCAATATCGTCCACAATACTGTCTTTTGCAGCGGCGTGGCCGCCGATGGCATCGTAAGCGGTACGCGGCATTAAGATCACCGGGCCAAACAGCCCCGCGTGGCGCGTGGCAAAGGCAGTTGCCACGCCGTTGGCCGCCACCTGTACTAAGTTAAAAATCATCGACAGCTGCTCGTACCAGCGGTAAGTAACGTGATACGGCTGCACCGACAGCACCCCCGGCTCGGCGGCATAGGCGGTGATCAGCGCCGCAAGTGCATCCGGGGCAAGGCGCACATCGGCATCTAAAAACAGCAGCAAATCGCCGGTGGCGACCTGCGCCCCCTGCTTGCAGGCCCATGCTTTGCCCAGCCACTCGGCCGGGCGCTGCGCCGCCGATACCAATGTTGTACCCGGCGCGCTGCGAATGGCCTGCGCCGTGCCGTCGGTAGAAGCATCATCGACACAAATTATTTCAAGCGGGGCAAGCGTGCTGTTTTTTAAATCTGCCAACAGCAGGGGCAGCGCCTCTTGTTCGTTGCGCGCCGGGATGATGACCGACAGCCGCACCCCTGGCGGTGGCGCTGCCGGTTTTTTTAGCAGCGGCAGCCGGTAAAACAACAGCCGGCTGCACAAAAGCCCCAGCAGTACAAGGCCCAACTGAACCCACATCGTTGTTCACCCACCTTTTACCCGTTTTATTTTGCCAGCTGTTTTGCCACGGTGTCCGCGGCCAGCTTGCCGGTAAGCACACACACCGGCAGCCCCGCAGGGCTAAACGCCCACTGCCCCGCCTGATAAATACCGGGCAGCGGCGTTTTGATGGACCGCGCAATTTGGGTCATCTTTGTCTCGGCAGGCAGCGGCCCGCCACCAAAAGCCCAGCCGGTAATCGCGCCGTCCGTGCTGCCCGCATACTGCTGAATGGTGAGCGGCGTGGAGCACAGCGCAAACAGCACCTTGCCCTGCAAGCCTCCCGGCAGTGCAGTGTCCAGCATGTTCACCACCGCGTCGATACAAAGCTGTTTCAGCTCGTCATACCAGCCCGCCGCGCGAATGCCGCGCGCCACCTCGTACGGGAATAATGTGCTGACCATCAGCCCGCTTTTGCCCGGTGGGGCAAGGGTCTCGTCGCGCAGTACGGGGCACGAAATTTCAAAGGTGGTCGTTGCAAGGTAGTCTGCAATGGCCCCCTTGCACTGCTCTTTGGGCAAGCTGGCATCCAGCGGCGGCGCCGCCGAGAGCCCCCGCAGCGTGGGGGTGAAAAAGCAGTGCGGCCCAAACCGGTCTGCCAAGGCCTGCGCATCAAGGCCCAGCGCAAGGTACACACTGAGCACCGAATCCCCGCCCCGGTGTGCATTGACCCGCTTTTTTTGCACCGCAAGCGCGGGCAGGCGACGGGTGTCAAGGCCATGCAGCGAGGCATACAGCGCCCTGCTGTCCGCCGCCCAAATTAAGCTGCGGTACAACACACTTTTGCCCGTGTCGGCCTCCAACCGGTTCTCGTTGGGGTAGATGGCGGTAATTTTGGTGCCGCACTGAATTTCGCCGCCCTGTGCGCGCACCTGCTGCGCAAGCGCTTCCGCAAACATGCCCGTGCCCCCCTTGGGGTAGCAGTAATCGAGGTAAAGGCTGAAATAGCTGAGTGCAAAAAAAGTGGGGGTGTCTTGAAAAAAGTGCTGGGCAATCACATCGACCAGCGCTTTGTTTGTGGTGAATTTGGCAAGGTACTCCGCCACCGGCTGTGAAAGCCGCATGGCCTTGTGGATGTTTTTTTGGTACTGAAAAAGCCACGGCAGCAGCGTGTGCAACAAATAGCCGGTGTCCCCCTTAACATCAAGAAACAGCGGGTTTTCAATGCCGTACAGCACTTTCATATACCCCATGACCTTTTCGATCTCGGCCAAAATAGCATCGATCTCGGCAGTTTGGTCTGCAAACTGCCGTTTCAGCATCGCCCCATAATCGGCAAGGCTTTCGGGGCCGGTAAGGCGCACCTGGTCATCGCCTATGGCAATGGTGACCGGGTTTTGCACCATCGGCAGTTCAATGCCAAGCTGGCGCAGCATGGGCAGCAAAATGCCGGAATCCTCAAACGCACGTATCCCGGCGTCAAACACAAAGCCGTCCTGCTCAAACGAGCTGACCAGCCCGCCCACCTTGGCGTTTTTTTCGCAAAGCAATACCCTATGCCCGCCCCTTGCAAGGTACGCGGCCGCCGTAAGCCCTGCGGCACCCGCGCCAACCACTACGGTGTCATAGATCATCTGTCGGTTCATGATGCTCCACCCGCCCTTTTTGTTTGATGTAGCTCAATACCTCTGCGATCTCTACCGGCTGCCCGTGCTGCCGGTTGCGAATACAGCGCTGCTGACATTCTGCCAAAAATTCATCCGTCAACGGGGTGCGCGCTTCACCCTGTACTACCAGCCGCGCGGCCCCGGTAAAGTTGCCCACCGCCACGCGCCGCATGATGCCCGGTACATCCAACACACCGGTACATGTCGGTGTTTCGCAGTACCGGCAGCGCAGTGCGGCAAGCTGTACTTTGCGCTGTGCTTCGGGCAGGCCCGCGTAAAGGTCTTGCCTGCGAAATGGCGGGGCCACCTGTGTGACATACTGGCGCATACCGGGCCGGTAGACAAACGGGGCAAGCCCGCGTTTTTTTAAAATGGCATTTGCAGCGGCAAGGCCGCTGGTGGTAACGGTTGGTGTGCCGGTGCCCATTACGGTGGATTCCCCACAGTAATACAGCCCCGGCCACTCGCTTTTGGTGTGCAGGCGGCGCAGCATGTGCTGGCCCAACATTTGTTTCGGCCCGGCCACTGCGCCCCCGTTTTTCATGGTGTACCGCTCGATCGTGCGCGGGGTGGCAAGCTCGCTGCTGAGCACTGCGGCCCCAAAGCCGGGGAAGCGTTGTTCCAGCACGGCAAACAGCCGCTGTTTTTCTGCCAACTTGTGCTGCTGATACCGTGCGCTGCCCGGTGCCGCCCAGCCGCCAAACGTGGGGCCAATGGCCATGACCACATGGGTGCCGGGCGGGCAAAGGGTCTCATCGTCGAGGCTGGAAATATACACCGTGACTTCGCTCTCATCCAGCCGCTCGGGGTTGCCCACCAGCAGTTCTACCGGCTGGGTATCGGGCGGGATGACCTGTGCCTGTACCAGCGCGTACAGCACCACACTGGGGTAGGTGGGCACCAGCGTGCGCGCCCACTCGCGCTGGCCGTTTTTCAGCAGCGCGGGGTCGATGAGTTTTTCGTACAGGTTCCACACCGTACCCGAATACACAACGCTATCGGCAAACAGCTGCGTGCCATCTGCCAGCTGCACCCCGGCGGCTTTTTTATTTTGAAATAAAAGCTGTTTCACCTCACTGCGGTACAACATGGTGCCGCCGTGCTCTTCGATCACCTTTTCCAGCTTGCCGGGCAAAAACAAGGTGGACCCCGCCGGGTAATAGCTGCCGCCCACATGGTTGTCGACAAACATCACGGCCGCCAGCACGGCGGGCGATTTTTCCACCGTGGTGTAACAGTAAGTAGAAGTCAGCTTGTCAAAAAAACTGAAAATTTCGGGGTCTTTAAAATAGTGCCGCAACAGCCCGGCGGCGCTTTGGTTGAGGTAGCTTAAAAAGCGCAGATACGAAAGCGGGTGGCGCAGCATACTGCGCAGTGCCGTTTTGGGGTCGGTCTCATCCGGCGTGGTGTAGGCAGGGGCCTCCACCATGACATGCTGGTACAACTGCCGCATATCGTGGTAAAAGCGAAAAATCGCATCGCGCTGCTGGGGAAACACCCCGGCAAGCTCTTCGGCAAAACGGTCGATATCTGCAAAAAAGCGGATGCGGTGGCCTTTCCACTGCACACAGTACAGCAGCTCGTGCCGCACGACACAGATGGGCTCTTGCAGGCAGTTAAACACAAACCGGTGCGCGTTGAAGCCCTGCTGGCCAAACCCAAACAGCATGGCGGCACCGGCATCAAACGTGGCATCGCCGCGCTTAAACACCCCGCAGGCCCCGCCGGGGGCCGCCGCCTGCTCTGCCACGGCCACCCGCAGCCCGCGCTTTGCCAAAAGGCTGGCCGCCGTAAGGCCCGAAAGCCCGGCGCCCACCACAATGGCATCGTAAGTTTTATCTGCCGGGCTACGCATGGTCTGGCCCCGCATTCTGTTTTGCCTGCACCGCTTTGACACGGATATACACCAGCGTCATCAGCAAAAAGGCAATACAGAACAGCGCGGTGTAAAAAACCGACGGGTATTGCAGCGCATACCCCTGCTCGGAAACATGGCGGATCAAAATACCGGCGTAGGCCCAGATAATCACCAGTACATAGGCGATATCGTTGCAGCGGATGCCGGTGATGCCGCCGATCAGGGCGCCGACCACCAGAATAGCCACCGCCCAGGCGGACTCTGCAAAGCCAAACCGGCCCCAGCCGATGCTGACGAGCCACACCGTGATATTGGCAATGGTGGCAACGGTGATCCAGCCAAAATAGATGCTGAACGGCAGCCGCAGCAACGCGGCCTCTGCCGGTGCCAGCACCACCCGGCGCAGCAGCAATTCAATGACGGCAAGGCAGACGAGCAAAACCAGCATCAGCCCGACCGAGACCGCCAGCGCACCATAGTGCCAGGCAAGCATCCACAGCGCGTTTGCAACATTGGTCACTGTAAAAAAGATGCCCACGCGGAACAACAATTCACTGTGCTTTTCACTTTTTTCGCGCAGCAGTACCCCAAACTGAAACAGGCAGTGCAGCGCAAGCAGCAGGTAGATGACCCCCCAGATGGAAAAGGTCAGCCCCACCGGCGTGAACAGGTTGGGGTAAGCATCTGAAACCTGCGCGGTGGTCACCCCGTTGATGGGCAAAATGTTGGCAAGCGCGTTGACCGCGACTGCAACAACGTAGGTACCTGCCGCCGCCCAGCGCACCACCTGTTTTTGATTCGGCTTTTGCATTTTCACCACTCCTTTTCACAAAACACCCTGCACCGCCCCGGCCGGGGGCTGTGTGCCCCCGCCGCTTTGCCGGCCGCCGTGCCACTTTGGCCACCATGCAGGTGGCGTTGTTTTCATTATTGTAGCACATTTTAACAAAACAAAACACCATAATATGTAAAAAACTGTCAGTTGTTTCGTGCTGGCGCATACTAAAATCAGTACCAAAATGGTAACACACATGCTATACTAACGATAAAGATGAGACACGTACCCACGCGAAAGGAACTGAGCTTTATGAGCAACAAAACTAAAAAGACAAACTTCGTGCGCATCACCGAACGCACCGACGAAGAAATGCAGGATCTGATCGATACCGAACAGGATGAGGCCCTGCGCCTTGCGTACACCGAAATGCTGCAAAACTGCCGCAGCCACCCCCAAAAACGCCTGTGGTACACCTGCTGGCGTGTGACGCTGGCGCAAGGTGGCCAGCTGGTGGGCAACGTGGGCTTTTTAGGGGAACCGAACGACGCGGGCGAAGTAGAACTGGGGTATGGCACGCTGCCGGGCTTTTGCGGTAATGGCTATGCCACCGAAGCCGTGCGGCGGCTTGCCGAGTGGGGCTTTTCGCAGCCAGACGTGTTTTTTATACAGGCGCAGGCCGCCGAAGAGAACGCCGCCTCACGCCGGGTGCTGGAAAAGGCAGGTTTTACGCCCAACGGTACCGGCAGCGAAGGGTTGCTGTTTGAGCTGGAAAAACCCGCGCCCGATAATGTTTCCATCTACCTTTCACTGGGCATTGCGGTTGGCGTTGCCCTTGGCAGCGCGCTGAACAACCTGACCATGGGGATCTGCCTTGGCATGCCCATTGGCGTTGCCATTGGCTCGATGCTGGACGAGCAGGACAAAAAAAAGCGGCAGGCCGCAAAGGCCCGCCGCCAAAACCGTTGATTTTTTGAATTGATTGCAACAAACCGGTGCGCCGCTGTACGCACCGGTTTTTTATCTTGACAAATAGTCAGTACTGAGTATAATGATAATAGTCAGCGCTGACTATATAAAAGGGAGGGTCTTTTTTGGTACCGCTTTATATTTTAGGGCTTTTGTTGCGGTTTGGGCCGCAGCACGGGTATCAGATCAAAAAACTACTGGAAGAACAACTGGCCGATTTTACGCAGATCAAATTACCGACGGTGTATTACCATTTAGATAAAATGGCCACTGCTGGGCTGGTGCTTGCCCACACCGACCGGCAGGGTGCACGGCCGGAAAAAACGGTGTACGAAGCTGCACCCGCCGGTGCAAAGCAGTTTGCCGCGCTGTTGCGCAAGACCCTGAACACCACCTATCGCCCCACGTTTGACATTGACGCCAGCCTGTATTTTGCCGATGCGCTACCCCCGGGCGAACTGCTTGCAGCGTTTGCCGAAGCCGAAGTTTGGCTTTGCCACACGTTGCAGCTGATCGAGCAGCACAAGGCAGAAACCCTTGCCTGCCTGCCTGCGCAGACGGCGGCCAGCGCGGGGCTGATTTTTGACCATCACCTGCTGCACTACAAAGCAGAGCTTGACTGGGTGCATCAGGCGATCAGCCGTTTCAAGGAGGCGGCACCCCATGACGAAAATGAGAGTAATTGAGACAAACGAAGGTATTCAGGCCACGCCCACCGCAGAGCTGTTTGACCAATTTGCAAAGGGCATGCGGGACAAGGGCTGGCAGGGAGTCGACAGCATGCTGGCAAGCGGCCTGCCTGCCGGCGACCTTTTAGAGCTTGGCCCCGGCCCCGGCTATGTGGGGCTGGAGCTTGCAAAAAAGCTGCACCCCCACACGCTGACGGGCTGTGACATCAGCCCCGCGATGTTGCAAATTGCACACAATAATGCCGCGGCCTATGGCATTGCAGCACAATATGTGCTGGGCACTGTGCTGGCACTGCCGTTTGAGGATGAAAGCTTTGACGGCGTTTTTTCAAACGGGTCGCTGCACGAGTGGGAGCGCCCGGTAAAGGCCTTCGATGAAATTTACCGCGTACTGCGGCCCGGTGGGCGTTACTGCATTACCGACCTGCGGCGCGATGCGGGTACGCTGCGCACGGCACTGGTGTACCATTCTACAAAGCCCAAAGCCATGCGGCCGGGGCTGCTGTCCTCATTGCAGGCCGCTTACACGGTGGCTGAGCTGACCGAGCTGCTGCGCAACTCCGCGCTGTGCGATGCCCGTGTTGAAGCAGACTTTTTTGGCCTTTGCATCACCGGGCAAAAATAAGCGACTGCCTTTGGGCAAACCTGCAAACTAGTTGCAACACAAAAAACCGCCTTTCGGCGGTTTTTTTATTGTTCTGTTTTTTACTGATTGCCGTTATGCGGCTTATACCGGTTGCTGCGGCTTTGCCGCAGTGCGCTTTTTTTGCAGCACTACCACATAAGCCAGCAAAATGGCCACCTGCACGCCCAGCAACACCAGCGCCCCGGTGTCCAGCACTTCCGGCGTGATATACGAAATAAAGTCATGCGCCGCATGCCAAACAATTAGCACCCACAGGCTGCCGGTCTGTACTAGCAACTCTGCCAAAACCAGCCCCACCAGAAACGCAAATAAAATTTGCAGCACGGTGTACAGCACATCCTTGCCACCCAGCAAGTTTGCCGAATGCAGCAGCCCAAAAATGACCGACGAGCCCCAAATGGCCCAGCGCGTGCTTTTGTTTTGCAAAAAGTGCAGCACAAGGCCGCGGAAATAGGTTTCTTCGTTAAAGCCAATCATTACAGTAAACAGCAGCATAGTGGCGTAATAGCCGGCCCCATGCCCCTTTGCAACGCCGTAAATCGCCAACGGCAAAATTTCGATCAGCACCAGCGGCAGATAAAACCATACCTTATCCGCCCCGGCCAAGGGCTGCCGCTGAAAACCGTACTGCGCCAACGTGGCGGGCGAGCGCTTCATGATCAACAGCCCTACCAGCGTGGAAACCGCCAAAAAAGCGGCAATCACCAGATGACCGGTGGTATCTGGCAGCGCTAAAATTTGGGCCAAGGCACTGCCAAGGGCCGTAAAGAACACACAGATAAATGCCACAAGGGCTGCCGCTGCCAGCGGGTAACGTTTTGAAAATGGTTGTTTCATATTAATTAGTCTTCCCCTTTTTCTGTTTCTTGTCTCAACGCTGCAAGCAGCCCGGTAAAGACTGTTTGCAGCGTCTGCCGCACTTCGTTTTGCTGCATGGTACAATCGCCGGTGGCAACCAGCGACGCAATGCCATGCGTGGTAAACCAGATGCCGGTATACAGCCGCTGCGCGCGCGCCGCATCCAGCCCGGTCATGCCTTGCAGCGCCGCAAGCACCTCGTCATCCCCCTGTGTGGTGCCCGCCACCTGAGACGCACTGGCGCCGCCAAAACCGCCGTTCATAAAAAGCAGTTCAAACAGCTTTTTTTCTCGCGCCGCAAAGCCAATATAGGTCATGCCCATACCCAGAAAGCCGTCTGACCCACCCAGTGCCGCCAGCATTTCGGCATCAAATAGTTGCTGTGCGCTTTGCACCACCGCCGTGCGCAGTGCCTGCATGGACGAAAATTCGCGAAAGACCGGCTGCACCGAACAACCAAGGCTGCCCGCAAGGCTGCGGGCATTCAGTGCATCAGGCCCTTTTTGGCGCACCAGCTGTAATGCGGCATCCAAAATTGCCTGCCGTGTGACACGCACTTTAGGTGGCACTGTGGCACCTCCTTTTTTAAATTACATTTGTTATGTTACGTATGTTATTTATTATACATCCTGTTTGCCCGCTGTCAACCGTTCTGGGCAAAAAACAACACAGGGCCAACCAAAGTGGCCCTGTGTTGTTTTTTATCTATGCTTGCGTCTGCTGGCGCATGCCGGGTCAATCATTTACAATTTCGCCGTTTGTCGCCAGTGTAACTACCTGCCACGGAATCATTTTACCGCTTTCGCGCAGTGCGGTTTGCACCGCGTGCTCCAGCCCGCCACAGCAGGGTACCTGCATGCGCAACACGCGGATGCTTTTGATGTCGTTACAACGCAAAATTTCGGTGAGTTTTTCCGCATAGTCCACCCCGTCCAACTTGGGGCAGCCGATCAGGGTGATGTGGTTTTTCATAAAGCGCTCGTGGAAATCAGCCCGCGCAAACGCCGTACAGTCAGCGGCGACAAGCAGGCGCGCGCCATTAAAATAAGGTGCATTTACCGGCACCAGCTTGATCTGCACCGGCCACTGTGCCAGTTGCGAAGGCGCGGCCTGGGCCGCAAAAGCTGCCGGGGCGGGCCTTGCCGCATCGGGCTGCAACACTTGCGCGCGGCTGCCGGGGCAGCCTGCAAACACGGTGGCGGCCTTTTGCTGATGCGCTTGCACCGCCGCTTCGTCATATGCCGCCGCCTCGCGCTCGGTGAAGGTAATTGCCCCGGTGGGGCAGGCGGGCAGGCAGTTGCCAAGGCCGTCACAATAGTCGTCGCGCAGCAGTTTTGCCTTGCCGTTCACCATGCCAATGGCACCCTCGTGGCAGGCGGCGGCACAAGCCCCGCAGCCGTTGCATTTTTCTTCGTCTATTTCAATGATTTTACGAATCATTCAAGTACCCCCTTCTTGACTTTATGAGTTAATTATACTAAACTAATTGCAGTTGTTCGGTTGTTTTTGCAACGAAAGGGGCCCGAAATGCAGGATTTTTTCCCTATACTAAAAAAATCGCCGCTCTTTGGCGGCTTAAAAGAAGATGAAATTCATACCGTTCTAAACTGCCTGAGCGCCCAAAAAAAAAGCTACCCCAAAGGCTCTTTTATTCTGCATTTGGGCGAACATGCCGAGTCGATTGGCCTTTTGCTGCGGGGCCGCGCCCATGTGGTACAGGAGGATTTTTGGGGCAACCGCAATTTGGTGACCGAGTTGACCGCGGGGCAGGTGTTTGCCGAAAGTTATGCCTGTACCCCCGGCAGCATATTGCAGGTGGGGGTGCTGGCAGCCGAACTTTGTGAAGTGCTGTTTTTGGACGCCCAGCGCTTGTTGACCCTGTGTGCCAGCGGGTGCGCGTTTCACACGCGGCTCATCCACAATTTAGTGAACATTCTGGCACAAAAAAACCTGCTGATGAACGAAAAGCTGGCCCATATGGGCCAGCGCACTACCCGCCAAAAGCTGCTGTCTTACCTTTCGGCAGAGGCGCAGCGCCATGGCGGGGCCGAATTTGACGTGCCGTTCAACCGCCAGCAACTGGCGGATTATCTTTCTGTTGACCGCAGTGCGATGTCGGCAGAGCTGTGCAAAATGAGAAATGAAGGGCTGCTGCAATTCCGCCGCAGCCATTTTGTGCTGGTGGATGGGTAAGCTTTTACCCTTTTACAGCAGTCGCGGGGTGCGCCCCGCGCCCAGCCGCTGCATGGCCCTTGTGACATTTTCGCCGTTTTGCGCGCCCGCCAGTACCGGCAACCCGGTATCGTTTTGCTGTGGCCGGGCAAGGTAGGCTTCGTTTGCCGCAGCAAGCAGGGCGGCATCGCTTTGCGGGTCGCCAAAAGTGGCGGTTTCGGCCGCGTTACAGCGTGCCGCCAGTTTGGCAAGCGCGGTGCCCGCATCGGCCTGCGCGCTGGTGATCTCTAATTTTTCATAACCCGGGTGTTCCATATCCGGGTGCTGTGTCAGGGTAAACTGCCCCCGGCAGGAAAGTGCGTCGAGCCGCTGTAACAGGCGGCTCATTTTTTCTGCCGGTGCCAGCACAAAAAACGACAAGGCCTGCTCGCCAAGCGGCAACGGGCCCTCTATACAGCTGTGGTGCGGCATGCCTGCCAGCGCCTGCCGCAGTTGCACCGCAGGGCCACGGGCATGGGCCCAGTAGATGTGCAGGTGCTCGTGCTGCAAACAGTTGCAAAACACGCTTTCGCCGCTTTGCTGCAACACTTCGTCTACCTGTGCGCTGGCCTGCGCTGGCAAGGGGGAGCAATCAAGGTACTGGTGGGTGCGGGTGTCGTACAATGCTGCGCCGTTCATTGTGATAAGCGGCAGCACAAAATTGACCCCCTGTAGCAGTGGCAGCAGGGTGGCGGGGGTGCGGTAGCTGGACACGGAAACCAGTGCCCCGCGCTCCAGCAGGCGGCACAGCTGTACCCGCGCAGTGGGGGTGAGCTTACTGCCCGGCCCCAATAGCACCCCGTCGATGCCGCTGACCATCAACAGCCCCCGGCGGCGGTGGGGCAGCGCAACGCTGTTGACCCCCAGCGAGACCCCAATGCCGAGCAGGGTATCTATCATGCGGTTTAAAGCAAACAGCCACGGGGCTACATCCCCGCCATGGCTGACCGTGATGGACAGAAACACCACACAGGTGATGTAACTTGCCGTGGGCATATGCAACAGCGCCGTGAGGTACAAGAGCGGGATGAGCGCAATGCTGATGAGCAAAAAACGCCAAAAATCCGCCCCCTGCGGCAGCCATTGCCGCTCTGCCAGCAAAACCATTAGCCCAAACGCCGCGCCAAGCACCGTGCCCTTGACCCGGTTGAGCCCGGTTTTCAGCGAGCCGTCGCGCGTGGGCTGCATGCACAGCAGTGCCGCGATGGCAGAATAAAACGGGGTGCCCGCGCCGCGCAAAAGGTCGATCAAAAAGCACAGCAGCACGGCAAGTGCCGATTTCCAGATACGCATCCCTATTTTTGGCATGGAACCCAACCCCCGTTTGCAGCCTGTTTGCCCTGTTTGCTTTGCAAGCTGCCGCGTTTTTTGCAAAATTGCACCGTGTGGTACCGGGCTGCCGTGCCGCACAAACAGAAAGTCAGGCCGCCGTACCCCTGCCATGCTGCCTTTTGGCGCACCCCAAAAGGCGGGTTCTGCTGCCGCACGGCCCCAAAAAAGCACCTTCTTTTGCCACCGGATAATGGTGAAAAGAACGTGCTTTTGTGCGTTCGTTTTTTTGCATTTTTCATCATACGCCGGCCGGGCGGTGATGTCAACCGGGCCCGCCGCACAGCGCTTTTTCCACTGCGGCGTGCGTGCCATGCTGCACTGCTGCCGGTTCAATTTTCACCCTGCCCCGTGCGGGGCAGCTTTTCGGCAGTTGCCACCTTGCGGCCGCCAAACAAAAACAGGTGCTTGCCGCAAATGGCCCTGCTACGCCCTTTTGCCGCAGATTAGCCCCCCTGCAGCCGTTAGTGCCCCCGCCGCGCATGGGTGTTAGCCTCGTTTTAGTCACCCATCTGTGTTAATACCAGATCATTTTTCTTCTCATCTTTCCAAAAAACAGAAAACTTTGTTTGCGGCATAATTTCATCATTCCCTTTTTTTAGGTCAATGTCGGTATAGCCTATCTCGTAAGTGACAACGCGCACCAGCTTGCCGCCTTTAAAAAACAAAAGCCGGTTTTTATCATCCCGCATTAATTCAGAAACCGTAAATTCCAGGTTGTATTTTTCCTTCAGCCACGAGCCAGTGCCATACACCCCGGCATCGCGATACGCCACATCCCAACTAAACGGGAAAGCCTGTTGGAATGTCAGTGTTTCGTTTTCTGCGGCGATGTTGTGCAGCCGCAGCATTAGCCCAAGGTCTGTGCTGGTAATCACCTTAAAAGAGAGCAATGCGAGACAGAGCACCACGAATAAAATCGCCGCTTTTTTTATTTTTATTTTCATATTTCCCCCCGCATGAAAACCATTATAAGGCCCCTGCTTTGCGCCGCTGGCGGCATATGTTGTACTTTACCGCGTGGCGGCCGCCACCGTTTGAGCAGGGGCCCTGTTAGTACAAGCTTTTAAACCGCCCCCGTTGCAAGGCACAAGCGGGGGCAAAAAAACTTTCCCTTTTATAATATGGTAAAACTTGGGGTTTTGCAATGGGCGTCGAAAAAGCCAAAAGGAGCCGGGGCCTTGCTATGTGGTGGCACCCCCGCCCCGCCATTTTTGCGCGGGAGAACACAAAAAGGCCCCCGCCGCGCGCAACTGGCGCGGCAGGGGCCTGCTTTGATTTGATGGGCAGAACCGGATGTAACCGGCAGAGCCAAATTTATCAGCGCTGCAACTCGCTGATCGTGACCGACTGCGTGTGGGCGATCGGGTCCCAGCTTTTTTGCTTTTTGACCATGCTGACAAAGGTGATGACCATCCAGCTGAACATAAACAGCCAGAACGACAAAATGCTTTTGGCCATACCGGTCATCGGGGTCTGCTTCATCAGCACGGCGGCAAGGGCCACCACGGCACAGCCCACGGCACTTGCCAACACCGAACCCGCGGCAACTGCAACGATCAAGAACAGATGCATCGGCACAAGGCGCCCCTGCCAAAGCATCAAGCCCCCGGCGATGACCCCTGTCACGGTGGAGACCACCTGCAAAATAGGCGACAAAAAGGTGAGGTACATGTCAAAGCTCACCATGTCGTGCTGGTCTACCGCGCGGGCAAACAGCCGCCCGCCGTAAAGCTCCAGCCCTTGCAGGCTGCCGGTCGTCCAGCGGCGGCGCTGTTTCCACGACTGCACAAAGGTCAACGGCTGTTCGTCGTAAATAATGGCATCGGGCACAAAGTACACCCGCTCACCCGCCAGCACACACTGGGCGCTGAACTCATAGTCCTCGGTCATGGTGCTGGTGTTCCACCCACCAAGGCGGCGCAGCAGCTTGGCCGAAACCATAAACCCGCTGCCCCCGATCAACGAGGACAGGCCCAGCACATGGCGGGAACGGTTATAAAAGTGGCTGAGCATCCAGTACGAGATGGAATAGCAGCCCGACACCGTACTTTGGCGGGGGTTTTTGCTATCGCGAAAGCCCTGTGCCGCCTGCCCGCCCGCGGCATAGGCGTCGTTCATGCGGGCAAGGAAGTGCGGCTCCACCAGATTATCCGCATCCACGATGCACATGGCGTCATAGCCCTCCGGCAAGACGATTTGTGAGACGGCCTGTTGCAGCACGTCCCCCTTGCCGGTCACCTTGCCGCTGGGCAAAAAGATGCGCGCCCCGTGTTTCGCGGCCACCGCGCGGGTATTGTCGGTGCAGTTGTTTGGCGCGACAATAATGTCGTACAACTCCCGCGGGTAATTTTGCCGTTTCAAGCTGTCTACCAGGTTGCCAATGACCGCCTCTTCATTGCGGGCAGCCACCACCACGGCAAAACGCGCCTGCGGCACTGCCTTGGGGTAACTGAGATGGCGGCGCAGGCCCAGCAGTGCAATAGCGGCAAAATACAAACCGTAGGCGGCCAAAAAGATGCCCGGTACCGAAACGATGAGCAATAAAATTCTCGGCGTCATACGGATCACTCCTTCGTGTTGTGGGGGGTGTACCCCTGTTTTGTTCTTCGTGTATCAAAACGACTTTCGTACTCCGATTTCTTCACTTCTTTAAATCATACTCAATTTTCACTAATTTATCAATTTTCCAAACAAAGATGTGGCAGCCAGACCGCCTTACGCCTATACTATATTGTAATTTTACCCTATATTGGTTAAGATAAGATGAACTTTAAAAAAATTTTACGACTTTTAAGGGGAGTGAGGTCGATATGCAACAAAAAAAGCTGCGTCAGGACAACTTGTTCTATGCGGCAAACCTGATCGGCCTTGCGGTGCTTTTTTATTTGCTTTTAGCCGAACTGCTAAAAACCGCGCTCAACGCGCTTTGTGCGATCAATTTGCCGGGCAGCGGGCTGCAAAACCCCGCCGGGCTGCCGGTATGGCTGTCGATGCTGCTGAACTGCGCCGCGACCATCATCAACCTTGGCCTGCCCATTGCCGCACTGTTTAGCTGGGTAAAACCGCTGGGGTTGCCCGCTTTGCGTATTACAAAGCCGGTTGCAAAACTGGCGGGCATCTGGCTGCCGCTGTTTTTGTGCTTTACCAGCCTTGGCAGCGCGGTGTCGAACCTGGTGCGCCTGCTGCTGGGCTTTGGCGGTTACACCCCGCCTGCCACATTGCAACTACCCACCAGCAGTGGGGCTTTGCTGCTGGCCTTTTTAGTTGTGTGCGTGCTGCCCGCCGTGCTGGAAGAGGTGTTGTTCCGCGGGCTCATCCAGCGTGCACTGTCGCCTTACGGTGCATGGTTTTCTATTATAGTGACCTCGGTGCTGTTTGCGCTGTTGCACTCTGACCTATCGCAGCTGCCCGCCATTTTTGCGCTGTCCTTATTTTTAGGCTATGTGTATGCGTTTACCAAAAACCTCAGTTATTCTATTTTACTACATTTTGCAAATAATTTGTCCGGTTTCGTATTATTGTGGGCAAAGCAACAGATGGATGGTGCCAACGCCTTTAGCATTTCTGCCATTTTATTTAGTGTATACCTTGGTGCGGGCCTGTTGGCCCTGCTGCTTTTACGGCGCGGCGGCGGGCCGGTGCGGCTGCCGCGCTACCCCACGCGCAAAAACCGCATGGGCCGCACCGAGCGGCTGCTCAGCGCGCCGGTGTTTACCTTTACGCTGCTGCTTTTAATTGTAATTGTGGTACTGGAGTATAGCCGATGACAGAAAAAAATGATGCTTATTTTATGGGCCTTGCACTGGAACTTGCAAAACAGGCGGCCGCGCTGGGCGAAGTGCCGGTAGGTGCGGTGGTGGTGCGCGGGGGCGAAGTGGTGGGCCACGGCTACAACCGGCGCGAGAGCGGTAAAAACGCACTGGCCCACGCCGAGCTTGCCGCCATTGACGAAGCCTGCCGCACCCTTGGCGGCTGGCGGCTTTGGCAGTGTGACTTGTACGTCACGCTGGAGCCTTGCCCCATGTGCACCGGCGCCATCATCAACAGCCGCATTGTGCGGGTGGTCTATGGCGCCAGTGACCCCAAGGCCGGGTGCTGCGGCAGTGTAGTGGATTTAACGGCCCTGCCCTTTAACCACAAACCGCAGCTGGTGGGCGGCGTGCGGGCAGAAGAATGCGCGGCACTGCTGAGCGATTTTTTTAAAACGCTGCGCACCGCACGAAAGCAAACCGGCCCCCCGGCTGCACCCGTACCACCCCCCTCTTTGGGCGGCACCCCACCCGCTAATAACAAGGAATAAATTCGGCCACAACAAGCCGCAACAAAAAACCGGGCAATGCCCGGTTTTTTTATTCTGCATTGTTCACAAATAATTCATTGATTTTTTGTCAGAAAAGTTTTATGATAGGAAAACGCCAGATATTTAGGTAGCCTAAATATTTGTTTGCCGAAACAATTATTGCCGCCACAGGGCGGGAAAGGAGACCCTCATGCATTCACCTCACCCCGGAATGGAACCTTTTGAAAAAGAAAGCGACCCCCGTGTGCGGGAGCTGTTTCAGGCCGCATCCGAAATTCGCGATCTGTTTGTCAACTACTCCCCCCTGTCGGAGTTGAACCAGGGCCAATTTTTTTTAATGCGGCACCTGTATATGTTTGAGGCACATGGCTGTGCCATGCCACACCTGCCGCCGGGCACCTATGACGAGCAGGAGCACGGGCTGAAAATTACCGCACTCGCCGGGCTGATGCGCAATGCGCCGCCCACCATCAGCCAAAAGGTAGACGAGCTGGAGGCGCTGGGCTACATCCAGCGCCGCCGCAGCAAACGTGACCGCCGTGCCGTTTATGTATCACTGACCGACAAAGGGCGAAGCCTCGTCAAAGAAGCCGTTACGATTTACGACAGCCTTGGGCGCAAAGTGGTAGACCGCCTTGGGGATGAAAAGATCAGCGATTTTATTGCGACTTTACGCGACTTGAAAGCGGCGATTGCGGCCGAACAGGACCATTTTTCAGCCGAATTTGCGCGGCGGTTTGCCGCCTTAAAGGAGAACAAGTTATGACAAAACTGGCAAAATACCTTAAGCCCTACCTGTTTTTGCTGATAGCGGCGATTGTACTGTTGTTTGTACAGGCCAACGCCGACTTAAACCTGCCGAACTATATGTCTGACATTGTGAATGTCGGCATTCAGCGGGGCGGTGTGGAGTACAGTTACCCCACCGTGATCAGCGACAACGGCCTGACATTGATGAAAACTTTTATGACCGACGAGGAGCGCACCCAGACGGATGCCTCTTACCACAAAGTAACAGCCGGCAGTGACGAATACACTGCACTCGCCAAAACATACAGCAGCCTTGGCGACACTGTTTGGGTGGTAAATGATTTGAGCAAAGAGGACAGCACCGCTTTGAACACCACGTTCGGCCAGGCGGGCTATGCCATGGTCACGCTGATGAAACAGGTATCCGGCGGCAGCAACACCGCTGCCAACATGAGCGGTACCAGCGACGTGCAGTTTGACTTTACGCAAATCTATGCCATGATGCCGATGCTGGCCCAACAGCAACCCGCCATTGACGCCGCGATCGAGACCGCCTCTCAAACACCGGAACAACTGACCAGCGGCACCGGTTCTGTATTTGCAAAAAGCTTTCTTGCCGAGCTGGGTGCCGACACCGGTGCCATTCAGTCGGCCTATATTCGCAAGACCGGCGGTAAAATGCTGGCCATCTCGCTGCTCAGTGCCGCGGCCAGTATTCTGGTGGGCCTGTTTGCATCCCGCATCGGGGCCGGCGCTTCCCGCACTCTGCGCGGCGACGTATTTAAAAAGGTCAGCCACTTTACCAACACCGAATTTGATAAATTTTCAACTGCAAGCCTGATTACCCGTACGACCAACGACATCACGCAGATGCAAACGATCATTACCATGGGCCTGCGCATGATCTGTTATGCGCCAATCTTGGGCATTGGCGGTATCGTTATGGCCCTGTCGAAAAGCCCGAATATGAGCTGGGTGCTTGCCGTGGGCGTTGGCTTTATCTTGGTTTTGATTCTGGTCATCTACCGCATTGGCATGCCGAAATTCAAGATCATGCAAAAGCTGGTGGACAAGCTGAACCTTGTTACCCGCGAAAGCCTGTCGGGCATGATGGTCATCCGCGCTTTTGGCACGCAGCAGTCTGAAGAAAAGCGGTTTGACGACGCAAACGAGGACTTGAAGCGCACGAATCTGTTTGTCAACCGGCTGATATCGCTGATGTTCCCCGCCATGATGTTTGTGATGAACCTGATGACGGTGCTGATTATCTGGGTGGGCGCACACCAGATCGCTGACAGCCAGATGCAGATCGGCGACATGCTGGCGTTTATGCAGTATGCCATGCAGATCATGTTCAGCTTCTTGATGCTGAGCATGATGTTCATCATGATCCCGCGTGCGGCAGTCTCTGCCGACCGCATCAATGAGGTGCTGAGCACCGAAACGAGCATCCACGACCCCGAACAACCCGCGGAGCTTGGCGGGCGCGCAAAAGGCACCGTGGAATTTCACGACGTGTCCTTCCGCTATGGGGAGGCCGATACCGACGTGCTGCAACACATCAGCTTTGTGGCAAAGCCCGGCGAGACAACTGCATTTATCGGCTCGACCGGCAGCGGTAAATCCACCCTCGTCAACCTGATACCGCGTTTTTATGATGTCACGGGGGGCAGCATCACACTGGACGGTGTGGATATCCGCAACCTGACCCAGCAGCAACTGCGCGACCAGATTGGCTATGTGCCGCAAAAAGGGCTGCTGTTCTCCGGCACGATTGCCAGCAACCTACGCTATGGCGATGAAAACGCCGACGATGCCATGATGCAAACAGCAGCCGACATTGCACAGGCGACTGAATTTATCAGCGCGAAACCGGAAGGGTTTGAAACCCCCATCAGCCAGGGCGGCACCAACGTGTCCGGCGGGCAAAAGCAGCGCCTTTCCATTGCGCGTGCGCTGGTCAAACAGGCCGCCGTGTACATCTTTGATGATTCTTTCTCTGCGCTGGACTTTAAAACCGACGCGGCTTTGCGCCATGCGCTGCATGACGTGACCCGCCAAAGCACCGTGCTGCTGGTGGCACAGCGCATTTCGACCATCATGAACGCCGAGCAGATCATTGTGCTAGACGACGGCAAGATGGTTGGCAAGGGCACCCACCGCGAGTTGATGGAAAACTGTGCAGCTTACCGCGAAATTGCGCTGTCGCAGCTCTCAAAGGAGGAGTTGGCATGAGCGAACAAAAGAAACAACCCCGCCAGGGCGGGCCAATGGGCGGTGGCCCAATGGGTGGCCATGGCATGATGCCGGGCGAAAAAGCAAAAGACTTAAAGGGCACCTTTAAAAAACTGATCAACTATTTAAAAAAGTACCACACCACCATTGTGGTCGTCATCATCGCCGCTATTTTTTCATCCGTCTTTGCCATTGCCGGCCCTAAGGTGATGGCACGCGCCACCAATAAACTGTTTGAGGGCATTTTGGCCCTGATCGCCGGTACCGGCAACATCGACTTTGGGTACATCGGCGGGATCATTTTGATTTTGGTTGCGCTGTACGGCGTGTCGTTTTTGCTCTCGTCGCTGCAAGGCTGGCTGATGACCGGTGTCACCCAAAAGGTCACGTACCAGTTGCGGCGGGACATCAGCGAAAAAATCAACCGGTTGCCGCTGCGGTACTTTGACGGCACCAGCACCGGCGATGTTCTCTCCCGCGTGACCAACGACATCGACACGCTGAGCCAGAGTATGAACCAAAGCCTGTCGCAGATCGTCACCAGCATCACGACCGTCATTGGCGTGCTGGTGATGATGCTGACGATCAGCCCGCTGATGACGCTGGCTGCCATTTTAGTGCTGCCGATCTCGCTGATCTTTGTCACCCAGATCGTCAAACGCAGCCAGCCGTTTTTTGCACGCCAACAGCAGACCCTGGGCGAAGCAAACGGCCATATTGAGGAGATGTACGGCGGGCAGATCGTCGTGCGCGCCTTTAATGGCGAAGAGCGCAGCATTGAGACTTTTGGCAAAATCAATGACCGGCTGTATGATTCGGCGTGGAAAAGCCAGTTCCTATCCGGCCTGATGATGCCGCTGATGACTTTTGTCGGCAACCTTGGGTATGTGGCGATCTGCGTTTTGGGCGGCTGGCTGACCATTAAGGGCAGCATCAGCGTGGGCGATATTCAGGCGTTCATCCAGTATGTGCGCAGCTTTAACCAGCCCATCACCCAGCTGGCCAATATCAGCAATGTCATGCAGCAAACTGCCGCCGCGGCAGAGCGGGTATTTGAATTTTTAGGGGAAGAAGAGGAAACCCCCGACCCCGCGCAGCCGGTGCCTGTTGATAAGGTGGAGGGCTCGGTGGCATTTGCACATGTGAAGTTTGGCTATAACGAGGACAAGACCGTCATTCACGATTTTTCGCATGTCGTACAGCCCGGCCAGAAAGTGGCCATTGTAGGCCCCACCGGTGCGGGCAAAACCACCATCGTCAAGTTGCTGATGCGCTTTTATGATGTCAACGAGGGCGCGATTTTGGTGGACGGGTACGATTTGCGGCAGTTTGCCCGCAACGACCTGCGCGGCCTGTTTGGCATGGTGTTGCAGGACACCTGGCTGTATAACGGCACGATTATGGAAAACATCCGCTATGGCAGGCTGGGCGCCAGCGACGAAGAGGTCTATGCCGCGGCAAAGCTGGCCGGGGTGGAGCATTTCATCCACACCCTGCCGGACGGCTACGAGACCGTGTTGAACGAGGAAGCCAGCAATATCAGCCAGGGGCAAAAGCAGCTTTTGACGATTGCCCGCGCCGTGCTGAGCGACCCGAAGATTTTGATTTTGGACGAAGCGACCAGCAGCGTGGACACCCGCACCGAGCTGCATATTCAGCACGCGATGGAGCGGCTGATGGAAGGCCGCACCAGCTTTGTGATTGCGCACCGCCTGTCGACGATTCGCGACAGCGACGTGATTTTGGTGATGCGGGACGGCGATATTGTAGAGGTGGGCAACCACAACGACCTGCTGGCACGCGGCGGCTTTTACGCCGATTTGTACCAAAGCCAGTTTGAGCCGGAAGAGATTGCCTGACCCAACTGCCCAAGCAAAGAAACTTTTACAACAAAGCACGTGCCCTGCCGTTTTGGCGGGGCACGTGCTTTTGTGTTTATAAAGCGGCAGACCCTGCAATATCCCTGTTTTGCCTGCGATGGCGCGTACCGCAAATGCAAAGCCGCTTTTTACCGATGCCCGGTATGGCGGGGCAAGCTTTGGGGCCATCCCCTTTTGGTCAGGCCCTGCCCCTGCTGCCGGCGGCAAGGGGCAACCTTGTAAGCTTGCGGCAAAACTGGTGTATGGGTGTATGAATACTAAAGTTCTAGACATTTTAAAGCCGAGAAACCGGTGCCGATAAACTGTTTTTACACTTAGATACCCCTACCGTTTTACTCTGCACCCGCTGGTGTAATTTTTTGCTGCTTATATGTGCTGCCCTGTGCGCCTGCTTTGCTGTAAACAGCGTCACCGCGCGCGTTTGCGGCGCGCGGGCGCGGGCTGCCTGCCTGCGGGCCAAAACGTGGTTTGCCCGCACACCTGCCCCGGCGGGCCTTGCTTTGCAGTGGGCTCTTCGTTTTGCAGTGCGGCTTGCAATGCCGCTTCGGCTGCCTGCAACTGTGCAAGCAGCACCGCCATGCGCGCTGCGCCGGGGGTGCGCCCCACCTCCAACTGGCCCGCAGCATAAAGCTGCAACGCCGCCGCCGCGCGGTACACGGCCCTTGTTTGTCGTGCAAGCTGTTCTTTCATCCGTTTTCCCCTTTTCGTCAAACCAGCTGTGGCTGCAAGGCACTGTATGGCTCTGCCCCCGCACCGGGGGCCAGCAGTGGCGGCGCCTCTTCGGCGGCGGCCAAGGTGTCAAGGTCCGCCTGCATTTCGGTCAGGCAGGCCCAATAGCGTTTTGGCATATGGGTGCGCTGGCAAACCGGGTTACGCCGCGCCTCAATGGCAATAGTGTCATAAAAGCGCTTCCAAAGCCGGCGCACGACCTGCTCTTCGCCGGTAGGCGGGGGCAGTGTCAGCGCATCGACCGGCACCAGCTTTGCCGTGTGCTGCTGCCAGATGAGTGCCGCGTGGTTTGTTTTGTCGTAGATTAAAAAAGTCTCATTGCGAAACCGACTGCAAAAATGCGGTGCGATGAGCGGCAGCACAAAGTTTTTGGGCTCTATTTCGGCCACCATGCTCTGCCCCACGTCTGAAAAGCGAATGAGCCCCTTGTACATATGGGCTTCGTTGTACAGCTTGCGCACCGCCCCGGCCGCCGCGGCAACCACCTCGTTGCCCAGCATCGTGGTCACCACCTTGCCCCGCTGAAACGCAAGGCGGGTAAAATCCAGCGCCAGCAGGGCCTTGTCCTGCTGGCCGGACAAAAACAGATCGCGCACGGTGGCACCCGCAAGGGGAGAGACCTTTTCTTCGAGCCCATGCAGCACCCGCAGCGCCTTATCCGGCTGGGTTTCTATTGGCAGCACCTCAAACAGGCTGGGCTGCAACGCGCTTTGCGCACAAATTTGCACCGGGCGCTCTTTGCGCACAAATGCCTCAAAAATGCAGCACAGCATCCCCTCAAAGCTGCCGTCGTACACATAGATCAAATTGCCCGCGACACACATTCCGACGCCACCTCCAACAGTTCGGCTTGCGACGGCGCGCTGCTGGTGCCAAACAAGGTCAGCTGTTCCGCCTTGGCCAGCGGCGCACCATCGATCAGCGCGCGCACCGTGTTTTGCGGCGTGACGCTGAGGCCCGGCCGCATTTTACCTTTGCAAAGCAAGAAATATTGCGCGCGTTTCAGCACGACCCCGATGCGTTTTAAGTCGTCCCAATCCAAATTGCCCGCCCGCCGTGCGCGCGCAATGCGCTTTGCGCTGACCGGCCCAATGCCCGGCACCCGCAACAGTGTTTCATATGGCGTGCGGTTAACCTCTACGGGGAACTGCTCTAAATGGTTGACGGCCCAGTTGCATTTGGGGTCAAGAAACGGGTTGAACTCCTGATGGTCCTCATCCAGAATTTCGGACGCTTCAAAATCGTAATACCGCAACAGCCAGTCGGCCTGATACAACCGGTGCTCGCGCAGCAGCGGGGGCTTGGTGTCCAGCGCGGGCAACAGCGCATTTTCGGCCACCGGGATATACGCCGAAAAAAATACCCGTTTCAGCTGATACTTGTGGTACAGCCCCTCGGTGAGGCGCAAAATCTGGTAATCGCTTTCCGGTGTTGCGCCCACGATCATTTGTGTACTTTGCCCGGCCGAGGCAAATTTTTCAGCAGATTTGTATTTCACAAGGCTTTCTTTACTCTCTGTAATACCATCGCGGATAGCTGCCATCGGCCCCAGAATATTCGCTTTGCTTTTATTGGGGGCCAGCAGCGCAAGGCTGCGCTGCGAGGGCAGCTCGATGTTGACGCTCAGCCGGTTTGCCAGCCGCCCAAGGCGCGCAATCAGCAACGGGTCGGTGCCGGGGATGGCTTTGGCGTGGATGTACCCGGTAAAATGGTACGGGCCACGCAACAGTTCTAATGTTTTGATGATCTGCTCGGTGGCATAGTCCGGGCTGCGCTGCACCCCGCTGCTCAAAAACAGGCCCTCAATGTAGTTGCGCCGGTAAAAGCTCATCGTCAAATCGGCAAGCTCGGTGGGGGTAAATGCCGCGCGGGGCGTTTCGTTGCTGTGCCGGTTGACACAGTACTGGCAGTCAAACACGCAGACATTCGTCATCAACACTTTCAGCAGCGACACGCAGCGCCCGTCCGCCGACCAGGTGTGGCAGATACCGCAGTCTGCGGTGCTGCCAAGGCCTGCCCCTGTGGGGGAGGAATCCCCCGCGCCGGACGAAGTACAGGCGACATCGTACTTTGCCGCGTCGGTCAAAATTGTCAGTTTTTCAAGCACATCCACCTTGTCGCCCCCTTTAACAAAAAGCCCGCAACCAAAACGTACACCGTTTTGGCTGCGGGACAACACTTGCCGGCTTAGCCGCCGTAGAAATACGCCAGCGCCGCGCCAATACTTTCAATCGGCATCTGCGCCTGTTCGCGGTACCAGATCGCCCGCTGGATCTGGCGGGCACAAAGCGGGCCGCCCAGCCGTTTAGCAAGATACTCAAGCTCCCAGTTTGCCATGTTGCTCGCCCCCTATTAAGCCACGCGGCGCAGCGGGGTGTCGCCGCCTGCTTTTGGAGGCTGCAGTGCAGGGTGCCGGCGAGAGGCCGGCCGACGGCGCGGGGCAGAAAGCCCTGCCGAAAACAGGCTGAAACTCAACCAGCCCAGCAATGCCGCCACCGGCAGGGCCAGCAATGTGCGTGCCGACGAAAGCGAAATGCCGCCTAAAAGCGTAAGGGCTGCAAGCCCGGCAAAAATGGCAAGTAAATTGAGCAAAAATGATTTCATCATGTTACATCCCCCTACCGATGGTACGCGGTCAAAGAGTGGTTTTCCGTGTCTTCATCATATTACAACCAAGGGTTGTTGTCAAGTGTTTTTACAACCATTTTTATAACTTTCTTTACAAATACAAAAATTAGTTGTATACTGAGTGCAGACAACAGGAGGTGGCAACGATGTTTGCAGAAACATTAAAAAAGCTGCGCCGCACCAAAAAAATAAGCCAGGTGGCGCTGGCAGAACACCTTGGCATTACACAGCAGGCTGTGGGCAAGTGGGAGACCGGCCGCAGCCAGCCGGACCCGCAAACACTGCGCAGCCTTGCCGATTACTTTGATGTGACGACCGATTACCTGCTGGGCCGCGCGGGCCGCGCACCGGTGATGGGCTATGCCGCCACAGGCGAACACCCCATCCCCGTTGTGGGCACGGTGCGCGCCGGGTTTGGCGCCCTTGCGCTGGAAGAGGATTGTGGCGTAGAGTACGCTCGTGTGAAAGACCCTGAAAATTACTTTTATTTGATTGTGCGCGGCAACAGCATGGAGCCCCGCATTCAAGACGGGGACCTTGCGCTGGTGCACCGCCAAACTGCGCTGGAGGACGGTGACCTTGGCGTGATTGTGTTTGGCGACGACGGCGAGGGCACCCTGAAAAAGTTTATGCGGCGCGGCAACACGGTGATCTTGCAACCGTTCAACCCCGAATATCAGCCGCAGATTTTAGTGGGTGAAGAGCTGGACCAACTGTACATTGCCGGCAAAGTGGTAGAGACTAAAACGAAATGGTGACACCGGGTACCCACCGGTTGGCAGCAGGTGCCTTGTGTACCTGCTGTTTTGTTATTGGGGCCGGGCCCCTTTTTTGCTGAGAGGAGGACGCCTTGCTGTCGCAGAATTTCATCACCGGGGTGCAGCTTGCCGCTGCGCCGCCAAAAGACAACTATATTGCCGCACTGCCCGCCGTGCGCCACCTTGGCAACCGCCGGTTTACAAAACCCGTCACCTTTTTTGTGGGTGAAAACGGCACCGGTAAATCCACGCTGTTAGAGGCCCTTGCCGTCAGCTGTGGGCTGAATGCCGAGGGCGGCGGGCGCAACTTCAACTTTGCTTCCCGCGCCACCCACTCTGACCTGTGGCAGTACCTGACGGTGCGGCGGGGGTCGGTGCGGCCCAAGGACACGTTTTTTTTGCGGGCCGAAAGCTTTTACAACCTTGCCAGTGAGGTAGAGCGGCTGGAAGATGACGGCCCGCCGGGCCTGCTTGCCTATTACGGCGGCAAATCGTTGCACGAGCAATCGCACGGCGAAAGCTTTTTGGCCCTTGCGCTGAACCGGTTTTCCGCCGGCGGGCTATACTTTTTGGACGAACCGGAGGCGGCGCTTTCGCCCACAAGGCAGCTTTCGCTGCTGTGCCTGTTGCACCAGCTTTCGGCACAGGGGGCACAGCTGTTTATCGCGACCCATTCGCCATTGCTGATGGCCTGCCCCGGTGCCGAGGTACTGCTGTTTGACCCCGACGGCATTCACCCCACCGACTACCGCCACACCGAGCATTACGAGGTGACCCGCCGCTTTTTGAACGACCCGGATGGCATGCTGCGCCAGCTGCTGGAAGATTTTTGAGCCCTTGCTGCCACAGGCCCGGCTGTATAGTTACCCTAAAATACGTGCCCGGCGGCCCCGCTTACCGCGTGCGGCTAGCCGGGCCACTGTTTTGCCTTTTCGCAAAAAACTGCTGCAAATAACACATCCCCCCACAGGCAAAGCCTGTGGGGGGATGTGTTACTCTGTATTACAATTAGTTTTCAGCCATCAATGCCGCAACGGCATCGGCTGTTTTTTGCCGGCCGGGGATGCAGCGGTTCGTCTCCGCCTTGCCCGCAACGACCGCCTTTGCATAGTCTGCACAGCCTGCAAACCCGCAGGCACCACAGTTGGCACCGGGCAAGGCCGCAGTGACCAGCGCAATGCGGGGGTCCTCTTCTACTGTCAGGTATTTGGCCGCGACCACCAAAATGGCGGCACCCACCAAACCAATGACCGACACGATTGCAATTGCCAGTACGATATTCATGCTTTGCCCTCCCTTACATGCCAAAGATCTTTTCGATCAGGCCGCCAAAACCGGTGAAGGACAACGAAACGATGCTTGCCGCCACCAGTGTGATAGGCAGGCCCTCAAACGGCTTCGGGGGGCGTGCCTCCTCCAGCCGGCGGCGCACGCCGGAAAACATCACCATCGCCAGCATAAAGCCAAGGCCGGCACCCAGTGAGCAGACCAGGCTTTCGGCGTAGTTATAGCCGTTGTCGATGTTGAGGATGGTCACACCGAGGATGGTGCAGTTGGTCGTGATGAGCGGCAGGTAAATGCCCAGCGCGTTGTACAGCGGGGGCATAAAGCGCTTCATGATGAGCTCAAGCAACTGTACCAGAATGGCGATGACCAAAATGAACACGATCGTCTGCAAGTAGCCAAGGCCCTGCGGCTCTAACAGATTGGTGTAGATGGGCCAGGTAGCTGCCGTGGCGACCACCATGACAAAGGTGACAGCCGCCGACATGCCAATGGCGGAATCCAGCTTTTTCGACACGCCGAGGAACGGGCAGATGCCGAGGAATTTGACCAGGACATAGTTGTTGGTCAAGATCATGCTGAAGAAGATAAACGCAAGTTTTGCAGCCATCAGACCTTACCCCCTTCCCCGTGGCAAAGCGCGCTGTTGGCGCACCCCGCACAGCCGGCCGTTTCGGGGTCGGCGTTGACGGTTTTGCCGCGGCGCTCATCCAGCCAGATGGCAACCGCCATCAATACGCCAAACACGAAGAACCCGCCCGGAGGCGAAACCAGAATGCTGAACGGCTCGATGTTCGCCGGCAGCACCTGAAAGCCCAGCACCGTGCCGGCGCCCAGCAGTTCACGCACAAAACCCATGACGGTCAGTGTAAGGGTAAACCCAATGCCCATGCCAAGGCCGTCCAGCGCCGATTCGATAACCGGGTTTTTGCTGGCGAACATTTCGGCACGGCCCAAAATGATGCAGTTTACAACGATTAGCGGCAGGTAAACACCCAGCGCGTTGTACAAGTCCGGCACAAAGGCCTGCACCAGCATCATGACCACGGTGACAAAACCCGCAATGATGGTGATGAACGCCGGGATGCGCACCTTGTCCGGGATCAGCTTGCGGCAGGCCGAAATGGCCATGTTTGAGCCGATGAGCACAAAGGTCGCGGCAAGGCCCATGCCCACGCTGTTGAACACCGAAGTGGTGATCGCGAGGGTGGGGCAGGTGCCCAGCACAAGGCGCAGGTTCGGGTTTTCGTGCAACAGGCCGTTGGTCAGCACCGCAAGGCGGTTGCTTTTTTTCGATTGTTTTTCCATGCTGTTTTACGCCCCCTTTACAGTCTGGTAGGCCGCTTCGGCAGCGTCTACCACAGCGAAAACCGCTTTGGACGAATAGGTCGCACCACTGATGCCGTCTACCTCGGAAGCTTTTGTCTTGCCCTTAAACTGGTCGGTAAACGACGCATCCATGACCTTTTTGCCAACGCCCGGGGTCTCGTTGTTGTCGCCGATTTGAATGGCGGAAATCGTGCCGTCGCTGTTGATGCCAACTGTGACCGGCACATCGCCGCCATAACCCTTGGCAGCACCGGTGATGACATAGCCCGCACCGTTGTCGGCGGCATAAACATCAGAAATAATATCGTCGCTGTACTCTACCTTGCTGAACGAGTCGGCAGTGGGCAGCAGCACGATGCGGCTTGCATCGGCTTCGCGCTGGGCGCGGCCGTCGATGATCGGCTGTGTGATGGAATGGGTGACGGCAAGCAGGCCCGACACCACGAAACAGATGATGGTCAGCACCAAAATGGGGCGAATCATTGTTTCAAACGTGCTCTTTTTTTCCTGTTTCATTTCTTTTTGCCACCTCCCAGCGGTTTTTGGAGGGTGTGCCGGTTGATATACGGCACCAGCAGGTTCATCAGCAAGATGGCATAGGAAACACCCTCTGCCGAAGTTGCCCAGAAGCGAATACCGCAGGTGATGATACCAAGGCCCAGCCCGTAAACCAGTTTGCCGGTAAGGGTGTACGGCGAAGTGGCATAATCGGTCGCCATAAAAATGGCGCCCAGCATCAGGCCGCCCGACAGCAGTTGCACCAGCGGCTCTTGCCCGGCAAGCAGGCTAATGACCGCCACGGTGCCAAGGTAGGCCAGCGGGATGGTGGGGGTGATGACCCGGCGAACCACCAGGTAAATGCCGCCCAAGATCAGCGCGGCGGCGCAGGTTTCACCCAGCACACCGCCGTGTGCGCCCAAAAACAGTTGCAGCAGCGGCAGGTCGGCATGCTGTGTTGCCACCAGCGGGGTGGCACTTGCCAGCGCATCGACCCCACCGTCAAACTTGGGGTAGGCATACGCCGTCATGCGGCCCGCAAAGCTGACGGCCAGCACAATGCGGCCCACAATGGCCGGGTTTGCAAAGTTGCGGCCCAGGCCACCAAACAGCTGCTTGACAATGACGATGGAAACAAAGCTGCCCAGAACCGCGATCCACAGGGGGATCGTCGAGGGCAGGTTGAACGCCAGCAGGATGCCGGTGACCGCGGCGGACAAATCGCCCACCGGGTTTTCTTTTTTCATAAAATAGCAATACAGGTACTCAAACGCCACACTGGCAAAGGTGGTGACACCGATGACCAGCAGTGCGCGCGGCCCAAAAATAATGGCGCTTGCAACCGCCGCGGGGCACAGTGCAATAATCACATCCAGCATGATGCGCTGTGTGGAGGAATTGTCGCGGATATGCGGGGCGTCTTTCGCCAGCAAAACACTCTGTTTCATTATTTGCCTCTTGCCCCTTTCTTCGCTTTCTTTTGCAGCACCTTGGCACGGCGCATCGTCTCGGTGACAGGGCGCTTTGCCGGGCATACATAGGTGCAGCAACCGCACTCCATGCAGGTATCCACCTGCAGGCGGTCAACTTCCTGCGGGTCGTTTGCATCCACCCCGGCGGCAATGACGCAGGGGGAAAGGCCCACGGGGCAACAGTCGATGCAGCGCCCACAATGGATGCAGGGCTGTACCTCGGGCAGCAAGACCTCATTGCGCGGCAGCGCAAGGACGCCGTTGTTTTGTTTTAAGATGGGGAACGAGGTATCCTCGATCAGCACGCCCATCATCGGGCCGCCGGTGATGACTTCGCCAAGGTCCCCCTTTGTGCCGCCACAAAACGCCAGCACGTCATCAATGGGGGTGCCGATCAGCGCGCGCACATTTTGCGGTTTTGCAATGCAGTCGCCATCCACCGTCAGGCGGCGGGAGATCAGCGGCATACCGGTGCGCAGATAATCTGCCAAGAAAGCAATGCTGGAAACGTTCATCACAATGCAGCCGACATTCAGCGGCAGGCCGCGGCGCGGCACTTCGCGCCCGGTGCAAACCTCGATGAGCACTTTTTCTGCACCCTGCGGGTAAACGGCGGGCAGCGGTTTTACCTTAATGCCCTGCTCGCCCTTGATCAGGTCAAACAGTTTGTCCATCGCCTCGGGCTTATTGCGCTCGATGCCGATGATGACGTTTTTGATGCCCATCCACTTTTGTACCGCGTGAATGCCAGCCAAAATAGCGTCGCTGTTTTCCATGATCTCGCGGTTGTCCGCAGTGAGGTAGGGCTCGCACTCGGCCGCGTTGACGATCAGCGTGTCGACCATCGAGAGGTCTTTGAGCTTGAGCTTCATCGACGTGGGGAAGCCTGCGCCCCCAAGGCCCACAAGGCCGCTGGCACGCACTGCCGCAATAAACGAATCGTAATCGTTCACCTGTGGCGGTGCGATCGACGGGTCCAGCGTCTGTTTGCCGTCGGATGTAATTTCGACTGCGGCTACCTTGGTGCCGTTCGGCATCTTTGCCTCCCCCAGTGCCGTTACCGTGCCGGACACACTGGAGTGGATCGGTGCCGAAAGCGGGCTTTCACTTTGGCCAACCACCGTACCAACAAAAACCTGGTCGCCCTCTTTGACCACAGGGACCACGGCGGCCCCGATGTGTTGCTGCATGGGCAACAAGATCTTGGCGGGTACCGGCATGTCCACTGTGGTACTGTTCTGCGTGTTTTTATGATGGGGCACATGGGCACCCTTCGCCGCACGCTTGAAAACATTTTTCATCAAGTGAACGTTCCTCCTGTTCTGTCGTTCTCCTGTCTGGCGAAAGTCACTCCTCCCCGAGCGCAGACGCTGGCCGGTGCGGCAGACACCACCCGACCCTTCAAAAAATCAGACATTGATAATTATAACGCGTTATTCTTTCTTTTACAATGGCCTTGCGCCCCTAAAATTACCTTTTGTCATAAAACAGGGCCTCACTTTGCAAAAAATGACAATTTGTTTTACCGATGCCACATTTCATTACCTTTGCTTTTGCTTTTCTTTGGGCTGTGCTATAATAAGGTAAAGGCTGCGCAGGGGCTGCCGCCCATGCCCGTGGCTAACATGGCCCGGCATTACCATGCAAGCATGCTTGCCGCAAGCGGGGCCGCCTTTCATAAGGGAGGAACAGAATGCCCATCCCCATCAGTTACAGCAAAACACCTTTGGTGCTCGATGCCATCAGCGCCGTGAAGGTTTTACATTATTATGGCAACAGCGCGCACGGTGATATTTACGCCTATCTGCGGGCCTATGTCTGCGCCGGGGATTTGGTTTTCAGCCTGACCGGGTTTGAAAAAACGCCGCCGGAGCAAAGCCGCCTTGGCGCTGCGTTTCAGTTTGCGCCGGGGACCGATTACCTGTTTGCCGAGATTGGCCCAAAACAGGCGGCCTGCTGTGCGGTACACCCTGCCACTGCGGGGCCGGACCAAAAAGGCCCGCCGGTAGCACTGCCCGCCCCCGCACGGTTTGGCGGCTCGGACGAACAGGGTTTTTACTGGGGCGCCGAGCTGCGTTTGCCCGCGGCACTGCTGCAAACCCAGTTTGACACTGTGCTGTGCCCCGGCAGTGGGTTTGCCGGTAACGCTTACAAATATGCGGTGGGCGATGCCGCATTTGGCGCGGCGTTTGCCTGCCCGCAGGCAAACGTGCTGCCCGGCTGGCAAAGCTTTGGAGAGTTTGTAGTAGTTGACTATTGAGGTTCGTTATAATAATAAGTACACCTTGTTGTGCTGAGTTTGCTTTACATTCAGAGAGGAGGCATCCGGGATGTTGAAAGGACTTTTGCGTTTGCTTTTGATGTTGGGCGGTCTGTTTGCCGTCTTTGCCGGTCTTGGGTACCTTGGCAAAAAAAACACAGAGCAATACGTAGAGGTCTACGGCGACGAGGAAGAGGAAGACGAGGCGTTTTAACCCCCGTACTTCGCCCCCCGCGCTGTAGACGGTCAAAAAGGCGGAAAGACTTGAAGTTCAAGTCTTTCCGCCTTTTTTGTTGTTTTTTTGTGCTTATTCGGTGCGCAGCGCCTCGATAGGAGACAGCTTTGCCGCCTTGCGCGCCGGGTAAATGCCAAAGAAAATACCAATGGCGACCGAGAACAGCGCAATGCCGACCACGGTAGTCGGGGCCACATAGCCCGAAATGCCAAGCAAGCCACTGATGCCATTGCCGCCCCACAGCCCAAGCAGAATGCCAATCAGGCCGCCGAGCAAGGTCAGTGTGCCGGCCTCGATCAAAAACTGAATGGTAATGCTGCCGGTTTTTGCCCCCAGTGCCTTACGGATACCGATTTCGCGCGTGCGCTCGGTGACCGACACCAGCATGATGTTCATGACACCGATGCCGCCGACTAGTAAGCTGATGCCCGCAATGGCGGCGATGATGCTGGTAAAGGTGCTGGTGACGGTGCCGATTTGCCCCGCATACTGGCTGACATCAATGATGCTGTAGCACTCGCGCCCGGCGTTGCCGTGCCGTGCCTCCAGCAGGCTGACCACCTGCTGCGCTGTTTTGGCGCTTTGGGTGGTGTCTTTGGACAGCAGTGCGATTTGGTAAAACGGCTCGTCGCCAATCCCCTCGCCCAGCGTGTTCAACGTGGTGATGGGCATGGTGAGGCTTACGGTGACCTTGCGGTTATAGCTGTAGCCCTTGGGGCTTTCAGTGATGCCGATGATCGTAAAATCAGAGGTACGGCCACTGACGGTGAGTTTCACCGTCATGCCCAGCACGCGGTCGGTGCCAAACAGGGCCTTCGCCCCGGCAGAATCCAGCGTGACGACCCGGCGGGCTGCCTCGTAATCCGCCTGGTCCCACATGCGGCCAGATTCCAGCTTTGTGGGGAACACGATGGCATAATCCCCGTTGCCGGCCGAGATATCGGCGGAAAACTCCTCTTTAGTCCCACGGATGGTGCCGCTTGCACCGCTGGACATCGTTGCGGCGCTGACGATGTTCATGCCGCTTACCGCCTCAACATCCGCTTTGGTAAAGTAGTCGTTGCTGGTGACATTTTCTCCACCTACCGTGACATAAATGGAGCCATTGGCAAGTGTGCCAAGCTGATCGTCCATCATTTTTTGCCCGCCGCCGCCCACACTGAGCACCATGATCACCGAACCAATGCCGATGATGATACCGAGCATAGTCAGCAGGCTGCGGGTCTTATTTGCAGAAATATTGCGAAATGCCATTTTAGCATATTCTGTCAATTGCCGCATACTGCGCCCCCTTAACCGATCATCAGGCCGCCGGTGGACTGCGTCATATAAGCCGGGTCACTGCTCACAATAGCGCCCTCTACCACATCGGCCGGGTTGGTGATCACGTCTTCGCCGCCCGAAAGGCCACTTTTGATCTCGACCAGCGAATCGGACGAGATCCCGGTCTCTACGGCACAGCGGGTCGCGATCCCGTTTTCTACAATGTAGCAGAACGTGCCGTCCACGTCGGTATTCACCGCAGAAATCGGCACCGTGACCACGTTGTCTGCTTCGCCGGTGTAAAGCGTTACATTGGCTTCGATGCCAAGGCGCAGGTCTTCGCCCGGGCTTGTCACCTTTACACGGGCATGCACATACGCTGCGCTGCTGCCGGTAGAGGAAACACTGCTGGTCGCCATGGCATCAATGCTTTCCAGCACGCCGTCATAGGTGTTGCCAAGGGTGATGATCTGCGCTTTTTGGCCCACGGCGACCTTTTCTAGGTCGTAACGGGAGAGCGCAATATCCACATAAACATCGTCAAGGCTTTCGACCGTACAAAGGGTGCCGTATGCCGCTGCCGTACCGCCCTGTACCGCAGTCAGGTTTGTCACCACACCACTGATGGGGGCGTTGACACCCGCCTTGCCCGCGGCAAGGTCTTCTTTTGCGCTCTCCAGTGTAACGGATGCCGTAACCTGCGAAAGGTCCAGCAGTTTTTTATCGTTTTCACTCAGCACACCCTGCTCTGCTGCGTCATAGGTGGCCTTTGCCGCATTGAGCGCGGTCTCCTGCGCGGTGAGGTCTGCCTGCGCCGCCTGCAAAGCCGCTTTTAAATCGGCATTACTCGGCTCTGCCGCAAGCTGTGCGGTAAGGCTGGTCACTGCCGCCGCCGCGTTGTCGCGCTGCACCGCAAGGTTGTTAAGGTTGCCCGCCGCATCGTTGAACTTTTTCTGCGCGTCGCTGCTGGTAGACAAACTTTTTTCTTTTTGCAGCTGGCCGGTTTGCCAAGTTGCCGCAGCCTGCCGGTAAACGCGCTGCAAAGCCGTGGTGTCAAACGCAAACAGGGCATCGCCCTCTTTGACCTTTTGCCCCGCCTGCACATTGACCGCAGACAGCGGCGCGGTGACCGGCGAAATGACCGTGACCGTATTGGCCGAACGCAGCGTGCCGGTGGTGGAAAGTGTTTGGGTGACCGACCCTGCGGCGGCCTGTTCGGTTGAAACATAGGTGGGCTTGGGGCCGCGCAACATAGCAGAAACCTGGCTGACTACAAAAAAGCCTGCGACGACCACAACCAGTGTGATCAGAATGATTTTCTTAACATTGCGCTTTTTTTTCGGTTTCTTTACTGCCGGGGCCGAGGTGGTCCCCTCCACTGCCCCCTGCGCCGGCAGGTTTTTTTCTTTTTCTTTCATCAGAAAATCTCCTTTCCATCCGGGGCATCCCCGTTGTCGATTTTACCATCTGTAATGCGCACCATGCGCTGTGCTTTCTTTGCCAGTTCGTCGTCGTGGGTGATCAGCACGATCGTGTTCCCCTCCGCGTTCAGCTGGCGAATAATTTCGAATACCTGTGCACCCGCTTTGGTGTCCAGGTTGCCGGTGGGCTCGTCCGCCAAGATCAGCGGCGGGCTGGCCGCAAGGGCCCGTGCCACCGCAACGCGCTGCTGCTGGCCACCCGACATCTGATTGGGGCGGTGGTCCATGCGGCCCTCAAGGTCGACCTTTTGCAGTGCGGCAATGGCGAGTTGTCGGCGTTTTGCAGCCGTGATGCCGCGGTAGATCAGCGGCAGTTCCACGTTTTCAAATGCACTGAGGTTTTGAATCAGGTTAAAGCTTTGAAACACAAAACCGATCTCCCTGTTGCGTATGGTGGACAGCTCATTGTCTGTCATCATGCTGACATCCTGCCCGTTTAGCCGGTAATTGCCACTGGTGGGCACATCCAGGCAGCCGATCATATTCATCAGCGTGGATTTGCCGCTGCCGGAGTGACCGACAATCGCGACAAACTCGCCCTCATAAACCGTCAGGCTCACCCCGTCCAGCGCATGAACCTCATTTTCGCCGGGGTTGTAAATTTTATAGAGATCTTCGATCTCGATGATGGGGCGCTGCACTCCCATTCCTCCTCTCACAGGTTTGTATTATTGTATTAATTGCGTAATACAATAATACAGCTTTTTTTTTGGTTGTCAATCCCTGATACGAATTATAAGTAAAAAAGTTTACAATTTAGCTAAAACTAATTTGGTCAAAACAGAAAAACATCCCTGATTTGCGACAAGTTTCGCACAAATGCCCTGTTGAGGGGCAGCAATGCACAAAAAACGGCAGGGAAATGATTTCCCTGCCGTTTGTCTTGTTGTGAACTGTGGTTCAGCGCTTGTTCATCATCTGCGGCGCTTTTTCGCGAATGACCGAAAGCGCGGCGTCGTCTGCAACAACCACAAGGTCGCTGTGCATCTGCAAAATGCTGGCCGGTACCTCCGGCGTGATGGGGCCCGCAAGGCTGCTGTAAAGGATATCGGCCTTTTCGGCCCCCGACACCAGCAGCAAAATGCGGTCGGCACCCAAAATGCTTTTCAGGCCCATGGTATACGCGTAACGGGGCACATCCTCTTCTTTTTCAAAAAAGCGGCGGTTCGCCTCAATGGTGCTCTCGTTCAGCTTTACGCGGTGAGTGCCCAGCGTAAAGTCGTGGCCCGGCTCATTAAACGCAATATGCCCGTTGTGGCCAAGGCCCAGCAGTTGCAGGTCAATGTGGCCCAGTGAAGCGAGCACTTCGTCGTAATGGCGGCACTCGTCTGCCTCATCGCGGTTTTTGCCGTTCGGGATGTGCACGTTTTCGGGCGCGATATTGATATGGGAGAAGAAGTTTTCCCACATAAAGGTGTCGTAGCTGTTCTCATCCCCACGGCCAAGGCCGACATATTCGTCGAGGTTGACGGTTTTGCAGGATGAAAAATCGACATCCCCTTTTTTGTACCATTCGATCAGCTGTTTGTAGGTGCCCACCGGGGTGGACCCGGTAGCAAGCCCCAATACCGAGGCTGGCTCTAAAATGACCTGTGCCGAAATCAGGTTTGCGGCCTGCCGGCTCATATGGTTATAATCCTTCGCTGCGAGAATTCTCATGTTGATCTGCGTTCCTTTCTCCCCTGTAACTGTTACAGTTTGCTTGTGCCAAAAAGCAGGCGGCCCTGTATGGTCGCCTGACTGGGCGAAATTTTATTTCTACCCTCTGCTACTATACCACAACGCCCACGTAAAAAGAAGCCCGCAGGCGACAAAAGACGCCAAATTTCATGCCTTGCGCCTCTTTTTTGCCATTTGCGCATCGCCTGCAAAAAAACGGCAAGTGCAGCAAAGACAGAAAAAGGCCCGCACCGCTGCAGCGGCACGGGCTTTTTTCTGTCTTTGCAAAAATGGGAGAATCTTGGTGAGAGTGGGATTACAGGTTGCTGTTCAGCAGATCCTTGTAAACCGGTGCGGGCTGAACGCCTACTTTGCGGGCGATCTCCTTGCCGTTTTTGAACACGATCACGGTGGGGATGCTCATGACGCCAAACTTGCCGGCGAGGTTCTGGTTTTCATCCACATCGACCTTGCCAACGACGGCTTTGCCGTCAAACTCTTCGCCCAGCTTTTCAATGGTGGGGGCAAGCATGCGGCAGGGGCCGCACCAGCTTGCCCAAAAATCGACAATCGCGACGGGCGATGCATTGATCTTAGCTTCAAAATCGGTTTCATTCAGGTGTAATACAGACATGGTTCATTTCTCCTTTACTGTACAGTTGAGGTTTTGTCTTTCGACTTGTTGTCAATATATTCGGCGGCCTTTTGGCCGGCGACCAAGCCCTCGCCGGTCGCCTTCGAGAGCTGTAACGGTAACCCCGTACAGTCCCCGGCAGCGAACACGCCGGGCAGATTGGTTTTCATTTCGCGGTCCACCTTGATATAGCCGTTGTCCTGTTCAAGGCCCGCCATTAAGCTGGTGGGGGGGATCGCGTTGCGCAGGATGAACACGCAGTCGGTAGGCAGTGTATTTTCGCCAATGTGAAAAGCGTTTACATGCCCTTCGCCCTGTATTTCAAACGCGGCGAGGCGTAAAAACGGGATATCCGCCTGCAGCTCTTCTGATTGCTTTGCCGAAACGTAGGTGACGTTACAGCCGATGCTTTGCAGAAAATTTGCTTCTTTGGGCGAGTCCGGCGCCATGCCGACCACCACCACATTCTTGCCGCGGTACAGCATACCGTCGCAGGTGGCGCAATAGCTGACCCCCTGGCCCAAAAACTCTTCTTCGCCGGGGTATTTGCGCCCCTGCGAAACACCGGTGGCCAATACGATGGCCCCGCCCTCTTCAACGTCGGTGCCGATGCTTAAATAGAATGACTCTTCCATCGGCATCACGGTGAGCACCCGGCCGTCACGAAACTCGGTTCCCATGCTTTGGGCATGTGCCCAGTAAGTATCCATCAGCTGTGCACCGGACTGGTCTGGCATGCCAAGGTAGTTGTCTACCTTTTTGGCGCGGTACAGCGGGCTGTCGTGGTAGTCATTTGTGACCACCAATACACTTTTGCCCCTTGCGCGGGCATTAATTGCCGCGCTGAGGCCCGCCGGCCCGCCGCCAATTATAACGATGTCGTGCAATTGTAATCCTCCTCCCGCTCGCCGAACAATGCAGCCACCACCGCAGCCACCTGCCTGTTTGCCACCTTATAGTACATTTCGTTGCCCGCACGCTCGCAGGTAACGACGCCGGCAGCTTTTAGGCGTGTGAGATGTTGTGAGATCGTGGACTGGCTTTGCCCGGTACAGCCTTCGATGCAGCGCACATTGCGGCAGCCACCGACCAGCAGGTTACGGACAATTTGCAGACGCAGCGGGTGGGACAATGCCTTGAGCAATTCGGTTTTTTGTTCGTAGATTTTCGACTGCTCTTCCATGGGCCTCACCTCGTTCTTCGTTCATATATTAGTATATTCGAATATTCAAATTTGTCAAGTCTTTTTTTAACTTTTTTCGTGTAGTTTTCATTTTTCACAATTACAGGCGCTTTTACGGTGGCAAGGCCTGTTGTTGCCTGCTTGTTGCCCGCTGTGCCCTTGGGCCACCGGCGCGCTGGTTTTGAACGATAGCAAAAAAGATGGGCCCCGCCGACAGCAATGTGGCAGGGCCCTGTGTACTTTTTTATTGCCGGACACCACTCATTCGCGGCAGATGCCGATGACCTTGCCATAGCAACGGGTCTGTTCAAAATCATCCAGCTCAATGTCGTCGTATGCGGGGTTGAGCGAACCCAGATGATCGCCCCAGAATTCTTTGACATACACTTCGCCGTCGAGGTAAAACACGCCGATCTCCATCTCTTCTACACTGGGCTGGCGGCGCACAAACAGCCGGTCGCCGTCGTGGATGCGCGGCTCCATCGAATCGCCGGACACCTGCACCATAAAGTTGGCACCGCGCGGCGGGGCTTTTTTCAGCTCCACGATCTCATAATGGTCGCTGTCCAAAAACTGGCCTGTGCCGGCAGAGACCCGCACGTCGTAGAGCGGCAACGAAAAGTAAGTCAGCGGTTCGTCAAACAGGCCGTCCTGCTCCAGCGACTCAAACTGCTCGTTTTCCCGCACCCGCTGCGTCTCAATCTGCAACAGCGAATCCACCGCTTCATTCATCTGGTCGACCAGCGTCTGCACCGCCCGCCTGCCGTAAGAATCCAGCTTTGCCATCTTTTCGCGGCGCAACCGGTCCTCCAGTGAAATCACGACCGGCTCTTGTTTTTTTGCGGGCTGTGGTGCGGTGTCACCGCGGAAATCGTCGACCGAACACCCCAGCGCAGCAGCCAGCGCACAGACAGTCTCGTACCCGGGGTTGGTCGTGCGCCCCGACGTGATCTTGTCCACCGTCGCCTTGGGTACGCCAGAACGGCGGGCCAGCTCTTCGTTTGTCCATCCGTATTGCTTTTTCAGGTGATTGATGAGTTCAAATCCCACGGGTGCATCCCTTCCTTTTCTTTTTACTATACCATGGGCCACCGGAAAGCGCAAGTAAAAAATATCCATATATGGTTATTCTTGTCGTTTTATCCCCTTGACTATGTCCAAATTTGGTGATATTATGAAATCAAAAGAACCATAGATGGCTATTTTGAGACAGGAGGATTGCCATGAAATATCAAACCTTGCAGTCCGGGCTGAAAAAGGCGCATATCACCAAAAAAGCGGTGGCGCAAAGCCTTGGCATCACCCCGCGCACACTGCAGCGCAAGCTGCGCGGGCAAAGCCCCCTACTGTGGGAGGAGGCCTGCGCCATCCGGGCGCGGTTTTTCCCCTATACCGAGCTGGAAGCGCTGTTCGCCGACCAGCCGGCGGGGCGCCCCACTGCGAAAGGAGGCCCCCATTGACCCTTGCCATGACACTGGCCGACTGGCTGCAATGCGGCGATGCCAAAAAGCTGCTGTGCGTGCTGGATACCGCAAACCACATGGTGTGCTGGCCGGGCGACGCGCTGTGCCTGCCCCCGGCCAAACTGTCTGCCCCTACCCTGTTGGCAATCTATGAAAGCGGTGAGTTGCCGCAATGACAACGCCGCAAAACGAAACAGGCTATGTTGGCACCGGCCCTAAAAACCGGGGGCTTTATGTGGCGGGCGACGACGCACTTTGTTATGCACTCGCAAATTGCGGCATCCGCACGCTGGACACCACCGCCCCCGACTGTGCCGAGCTGCTGGCCATGCTGCCGGGGTGGTATTTTTCCGGCGCATGGCAGCCGGGCAGCGACCCCCGGCAAACACAACACCAATCATGACCCATCATAAAAGGAGAACCCATGAAAGAAATTACGCCCTGCCATACCCCCACCCACACCGGCCGGGCTGCACCGGACGAATTTGAAAACGAGACCGACCGCAACAACGGCCTATGCCGGTGCTGGGGGTGCGTTTATTACCGGCCGGTCGTCACTTTTGACCGGTTTGAGTGGATCTGCAATTACGCCTGTGCCACCGGCCAGTTGCGGGGGATACGCCCCATCGACTGCTATTACGGCACCGGCACCCCCTGCCAGATGCAGCCCGGCACCACCCAGCCCGCGCGCTACCGCGCCGCGGTGCGCCAGCGAAAAACAGCCCGCCCCACGGCAGCACCCAAGGGGCTTGCCCGGCTGTGCGGCAGCCTGCTGCAAGCACAGGGCCAGCTTTCTGCCGCACAGCAAAGCGCCATTCACAGGGCTGAACAGGCGGTTGGCAGCGGGTATGCTGCGGAGGCACAGGCCGCCAAAGCAGAGCTGGTACAGGCCGTGCGGCTGAACCTGATGAACGCCCGCGCCTGGCCGTTTGCACTGCTGCGGCGGCGCTACCTGCTGCCGCTGGACGAAGCGGGCTTTCGGCGCGAGCGCGCGGCCTTTTGTGCGGCACTGACAAAAGAACTGGAACTGCTGGGCGAGGAGCGCCCCTCTTAAAACCGGCGGGGTGGCACGCCGCATCCGTTATCGGCCCCTTTGCCCCGCGCCCTGTTTTACTGCGCATCAATAAAAGTGCCCCGCCAAACGGCGGGGCACTTTTCACTTTCCCAAGTACTGTTTTTCTGTCGGCAGCCATCCGGCAGAAATACAATTTTTACAGCCAGTTCGCAAACACACCGGCGATCAGCACCGAAGAGATGGTAACGGTGGTGAAGCCGCCAACGATCATCTGGGGCAGCATGCTGTCCATCAGATACTGGTTCTCCTCCGGGGTCTCGGCAAGTGCCTTCGAAGCCTCGGTGGTGAGGATCAGGTTGGACGGGAAGCCGTACAGCGCAGTCAGCGCAGTGGCAAACGCCATGTACGGGCTGATCTTGAGGGCTTTGCCGACAAGGATCGACGTAATGGCCATACCGATCACGCCGGTGACAATAACCAGCAGCATCGGCACGATCATCGCAGCGATATCCGTCGGGCTGGCAGTTCTGAGCCCGTTGAACACGAGCATCATCAGTGCAAACACGATGAAGTTGAAGCAGCCGCATTTTTGCAGCAGGTTCTTTTCGAGGAAGCCCAGCTCGGTAAACACAATGCCGAGAACCAGCGCCCACACCATGCCGCTGATCTTCATGTTGATGCCGGGGATCGTAATGGTACCAAGGAAATAAGCACCAAGTGCGACGAGCGACAGCTTGGTCAGCGCAAAGGCGGTGCCAAAGAACTTCGCAGGCACGCTGGGGATGAGCTTTTTGCCTTCCGGCGCAGCCGTGGCAATTTTGCCGTTGGCTTCATCCAGCTTGCCGGCAGCAGCAACCGCTTTCGCGTTGCCACTGCGGTATTCTTTTACGAGGCGTGCGCCCTCTTTTTTCAGGCAGACTGCAGTGATGGGGTAACCGGCAAAGCCCTGAATAACCATCATAACGGTGGCAAACAGCGCTGCGGCGGTAAGACCCTTCGCAAGGGCAGCTTCGGTCATGATCTTGGTTGCCACGATACCACCGGTAAGGGGCGGCAGGCCGGCAACGACCATGGCTTTGTCCACCACACCGGTGAGGACCAGAATCCAGGCCAGCAGGCACATGCCCACGAGGCCCGCAAGGCAGGTGACAATGGTCTTCCACTGTTTGCCCAGCTCACGCAGGCTGATGGTGGTGCCCATGTGCACGACCAGCAGGTAAGGTGCCAGCACACCGATGAGCGTCATGCTCAGGCCACTGGTCTCAATGATCTCGGTGGGCAAAAATGTCCAATAGCCGATCAAAAAGAGCACCGCAATGACAAAGACTGACGGTACCCATGCCTTTGTTGCCGTACCCACCAGATCACCGATCATGTAAATACATGAAATGATGAAAAAGCAGAGCAGCGGGTTGGCGCTAATGTAATCTTTTACTACTTGCACGATTTAGTTTCCTCCTCTTTTGGGCACCGGCACACAAATGAACAGCTGCCGCCGCGAGCACCCTGCGCCCTTTTTTGCTTTTGCCTTTGCACGGTTTGGCCGCACCGAACAAAAATAACACACCACCTGCACCAAAGTACCGCGGTGAAAAAGCCGGATGAAAACCGGGAACACCCCTGCCCCGGGGCCGGGCCCGCATCGCCCGGTGAAACTTTATTGCTTTTATGTACGAAAGTATGTTGCTTGCAGCAATGAAAGTTTTGAAATTGTTAATATGTATTATAAGTGCTATTTTATGCGATTGCAAATCCTTTTTTCGCTGTGAAAGGTTTTCTGTGAAAACGCCAGCTTACCCGCTGGTTTTTTGGTCGTTTTTTGTAAAATCCGCGAATTGTATTTTTATACAACTCATTTGTTTCCTTTCTGAGTGAAAAAAAGTAACGCGCCGAAACCTTTTATCCTCGGTTTTGGCGCGTTATAGGTAGTACATTTTATTCAGTCTTTTTTGTTGTTTTTATACAATACGCTTGCCGCCAATGACAACAGCTTTGATGTTGAGCCCCTTGTCCAGCAGCACAACGTCGGCGCGCTTGCCCTCCGACAGGCTGCCGATCTCCTCGTACAGGCCCACTGATTTTGCGGGGTTTGCCGTGGCGGCGCGCAGCGCGGCTTCCAGTGGCACCCCAAACGAGACCGCGCGCTTCATGCACTCGGAAAGCGGGGTGGCACTGCCGGCGATGGTGCCGTCTGCCAAGGTGGCTTTGCCCTCCTGCACATGCACTTCCTGCCCGCCCAACGTATATTCCCCGTTCGGCATACCGGCCGCGCGCATCGCGTCGCTGATCAGGCACACGCGCTCGTCGCCAAACAGCCGAAACGCGGCGCGCACCACCGACGGATGCAGGTGGATGCCGTCCGAGATCAACTCGACATAATCGGCACGCTCTACCGCGGCACCGATCAGCCCCGGCTCGCGGTGGTTGAACGGCGGCATGGCGTTGAACAGGTGGGTCACATGGTCCGCACCGGCAAAAAAGCCCGCTTTGGACTGCTCATAATTCGCGGCGGTGTGGGCCAGCGATACCCAGCAGCGGCGGCAGGCATGGGCGATAAATTCGGTCGCGCCCGGCAGCTCCGGCGCAACATCGACCAGACGCACCGCGCCGCCCGATGCCTCGTACAGGCGGTCAAACATGTCAATGTCCGGGTCGATAATGTTTTTTTCTGCCTGTGCGCCCTTTTTGGCCTTTGAGAAAAACGGGCCCTCCATATTAATACCGCGCAGCACCGCACCGCCGCGGTCCGCATTGACCAGCGGGGCAGCAGTCTTGAACACCCCAGTCAGGTCCTGCTCGGGCAGGGCCATGCTGGTACCCAAAAAGCTGGTGACGCCGCGCCGCGCTAAAAACGCGGCGATGGTATCGACCGATTCTACCGTGCCGTCACAAAAATCGCAGCCTGCCGAACCGTGAATATGGATATCGACCATGCCCGGCACCACATAACACCCGGCCGCGTCCAGCACCTCTTCTTCTTTGGTGTCAAGGCCACTGGGCGCAATGCGGGTAATGCGGTCCCCGGCCAAAATCAGGTCGTGGGGCTCAAAAAAATTGTTTTGTGTGAACATGTTTCCGTTTTTGATCTGCATAAAAATACCTCCGGTTTTCTGTGCTGATACAGGGCCGCCTGCCTGCACCCTGTATATGCAGCGCTTAAAATGGTTTATTTGCGTGTTTTGGCAGGCTGACAAGCCGCAAAATTTCGGCTTCATAAGGGCGCAGCATTTGCTGTTGCTGCCCGTAACTGTTATAGATCAATCGCGTGTGTTCCGGCAGCGGCGGGCGCACCGCGTCCTCTGCGGTGAGGTTTAACAGCACAAGGTACTGCTCACCCTCGCCGGTGCGGGTATAGCAAAACAGGTCTTTATACCCTGTATATTGCTGTTCAAACGCACCGGCACCAAAAACCGGGTGCGCACGGCGCAACCACAGCAGTTTTTGGTACGCATGCAACACCGAGGCGGGGTCGTCCTGCTCGGCGGCGGCGTTCCACTGCGGGCCGTCGTTTGGCATGCGCAGCCACGGGGTGCCCACGGTAAAACCGCCGCCCGGCCCCTCTGCCCACGGCATCGGGGTGCGCGCATAATCCCGCGTGCCGCACAGCACCTTGGCAAGCGCCTGTTGCGGCGTCATTTTTTGCAGCAGCTCGTGGTACAGGTTAATACTTTCAATGTCGCGCAGCTCGTCTACCGCGTCAAACGGCAGGTTGATGAGCCCCAGCTCTTGCCCCTGATACAAAAACGGCGTGCCCTTGAGCGTGAGCTGCAACACCGCCAGCAGCTTTGCCAGCGGGGCGCGGTTTGCCCCCGTGGGGTCTATTTTGCCCAGCATACGGGGGTTGTCGTGGTTATCCCAAAAAAGGCTCATGCGGCAGTTGTCGGGCATGCCCCGCATCCATTTGACATAATAGTCGCGCAGGTACCGCAAATCGTACACATAATCGTCGAACCGGGTATGGCCCGGTGTTTCCAGCTGGTCGAAATTAAACACCATGTCCAGCACACCGCGCTCGCGCGCCGTGAGCTGCTTTGCCATTTCAAGGCCGACACCCGGTGTTTCGCCCACCATGATCGCCTTGTGCGGGGCAAAGGCGGCTTCGCGCAACTCGTGCAGATACTCGTGCAGGTGCGGGCCGTAAAAATAGTGCTCGATGCCGGTAAAGCCCATCAGGCTGCCCACCGCTTCGCTGCCGTCTGCCAGCGTGGCCTTTGAAATATAGTTGATGACGTCCATGCGAAACCCGTCAACGCCTTTATCCAGCCACCAGCGCACAATGTCGGTGACCTCCGCCCGCAGTGCGGGGTTGTCCCAGTTGAGGTCCATCTGCTTTTTAGAGAACAGGTGCAGCGCCCACTGGCCCACTTCGGGGTAATAGTTCCACGCCGGGCCCGAAAAAAAGCTGGTCCAGTTATTGGGCGGGGCATCGGGCGTGCCATCCTGCCAAATGTAATAATCGTGGTAGGGGCTGGTTTTATCTTTGCAGGCGGCCTGAAACCACGGGTGTTCGTCCGACGTGTGGTTGACCACCAGGTCCATGATCAGTTTCATGCCGCGCTGGTGTGCCTCTGCCAGCAGGCGGTCAAAATCCTGCATTGTGCCGTACTCCGGGTGGATGGCGCGGTAATCGCTGATGTCATAGCCGTTGTCGTCCATCGGGCTGGCATAGACCGGCGAGAGCCACAGCGCCGTGACCCCCAGCTTTTCAAGGTAAGGCAGTTGCTGCAAAATACCCGCAAGGTCGCCTACCCCGTCGCCATTGGCGTCCTTAAAGCTGCGCGGGTAGATCTGGTAAAAAATGTCCTGCGCAAACCGCGTTTTTTTGGTGCCCTGCACCGGTGTGACCGGCGGCGGGGCCATATTGACCAGCGTGAGCAACGTCTCTGCAAACCCCTCGCCCACCATGTTTTTTGCAAGGCGGCAGGCCCGTTCGATCGTCATGCGGGAGATGAGCGGGTTTGTCAGCCATTTTTCGCTTTTGCCGATTTGCAGCAGCAGTTTGTCCAGCACATCGTGCCCGACCGGGGTGTTCCACAGTTCGTAAATCGTGCTTTTTTGCGTCAGCTTTTCCATTGCAAAGGTACCTCCTTCACCGGCCCTTTTGGGTAAAAGGGCAAACCAGCCAAACTTCGCCTGCGGCGGCCTGCCACTGGTAAACCGGTACAAACCCCGCCCGTTGTTTCACTTTTCACTGCGCCCTGCGCCGTACCTTTTCTCTTTTAATGCTGTGCTGTATTACCTTATACTGTATTGTCCGCCACACGGCGGCACGGTTTGCCGCCTGCCCCAAAGAAGCAAAACTGTCACAAGCAGTGCCTTGCCGTGCAAAAAATGTTCTGTATTCACTATAAAACAAGTACGCGGGATGTCAAGGGGCAGTCTTGTCGGTTTTGGACAATTTTTTACATTTGTACGGCGCCCACCCAAAAAACAGCCCGCACAAGCCGGCTTGAAAGCGGATTTTTTTGTTTTTTTACCCAGCGCCCATCAACACCACAACAGAGCAAAAAACAGCATATTATTGTGCTTTTTAGACAAAACTAAGTTTTATAAATGTAAATTGATTGATATTTTTGCTTAAAAAGACTTTGAAAACAGTTCTCAGTTATGTTAAAATGTGGATAGTAAAACTTGCGGCATACACGGCCAGCAGGTCCCATAAGGGGGAATGGTTTTGGAGTACAGGGAAAATGGAGATTTTGGGCTGCCGGTCTACTTGTTTAAACAGGGCACCAACTTTGAAAGCTACGACTTTTTTGGAGTGCACCCGGTGGTGCTGGACGGTGAAAAAGGGCTGATGTTCCGCGTGTGGGCCCCTGCCGCCGAAGCCGTAAGCCTTGTGGGCGAATTTAACGGGTGGGACCCCGCCGCGCAGCCACTGGAAAATGTGCGCAGCAGCGGTGTGTGGGAGCTGTTTACCACCCTGCCACAAGAATATGACATTTACAAATACTGCGTGACACAAAAGGGCGGCAAAGCGGTATTAAAGGCCGACCCCTATGCGTTTCACGCCGAGACCCGCCCCGCCAGCGGCAGCCGCGTGGTGGACCTTGAGGGCTTTCACTGGCAGGATGCCGCATGGCTGCGGCTGCGCCGTGAACAGGACCCGATGAACAGCCCGATGAGTATTTACGAGGTCCATGCGGGGTCGTGGCGCACTTACCCGGACGGCAGCCCGCTGAACTACCGCGCCCTTGCGGGGGAATTGATCCCATACCTGAAAGACATGGGGTACACCCATGTAGAGCTGATGCCGATTGCCGAATACCCGTTTGACGGCAGCTGGGGCTACCAGGTGACCGGCTATTACGCGCCGACCAGCCGCTATGGCACCCCGGCCGATTTTATGTTTTTTGTGGACGCCTGCCACCAAAACGGCATTGGGGTGATTATGGACTGGGTGCCCGCGCATTTCCCGCGGGACGAATTTGGCCTTGCCAAATTTGACGGCACCTGTTGCTATGAAAACCCCGACCCTTTGCGTGGCGAGCACAAAGAGTGGGGCACGCTGGTGTTTGATTTTGGCAGCGGTGCCGTGCAGAGCTTTTTGATTTCAAACGCGCTGTACTGGCTGCAAAAATACCACATCGACGGGCTGCGGGTAGACGCCGTGGCCAGCATGCTATACCTTGATTATGGCCGCGAAAAAGGGGCGTGGCGCCCCAACAAAAAAGGGGGGCGCGAGAATTTAGAGGCCGTCACCTTTTTGCAGCGGCTGAACCGCGCCGTGGGCGAGCGTGCGCCCGGCACCCTGATGATCGCGGAGGAAAGCACCGCCTGGCCACTGGTGACAAAGCCGCCGCTGGACGGCGGGCTGGGGTTTCATTTTAAATGGAACATGGGCTGGATGAACGACGTGCTGCAATACATGTCCACCGACCCGTTTTTCCGCAAGGGCATTCACGACAAGCTGACCTTCAGCTTTTTTTACGCGTTCAGCGAAAACTTTATTTTGCCCATCAGCCACGACGAGGTGGTGCACGGCAAATGCAGCCTGCTGAACAAAATGCCCGGTACTTACGATGAAAAATTCGCCCAGTTGCGGGCGTTTTACGGCTATATGGCCGCGCACCCCGGCAAAAAACTGCTGTTTATGGGGCAGGAGATCGGCCAGTTTTCAGAGTGGAGCGAAGCACACGAGCTGGACTGGAACCTGCTGGAGTACGAGCGCCACCGCCAGATACAGGACTGTGTGCGCACGCTAAACCATTTATACCGCAAAACCCCGGCACTGTGGCACGCCGACAGCAGTTGGGACGGGTTTGAGTGGGTGGTGCCGGACGATGACAGCCAAAGCGTGATCGTGTTCCGGCGCAAGGACGGCGAGGGCGGTGAAGTGATCGCCGCGTGCAACTTTACGCCCGTCACGCGCGAAAACTATCAGTTTGGCGTGCCGCGGCCCGGTACCTACCGGGTGCTGTTCTGCTCGGATGACGCGCAGTTTGGCGGCAGCGGCATCCCGCTGGGCACCGCCGCCAGCCGGTGCGAGCCCATGCATGGGCTGCCGCACAGTATCCGTGTCACACTGCCTGCTTTTTGCACTGTTTATTTTGAGGTTCCCCCGAAAGAAAAAACAGTGGTGAAAACGCTGCCGTTGACAGAGCTTCTGTCAGAACCCGCCGGCCGGGCAGCCCCTATGCCCCGCGCCGACGGCAGTGCCCCCAGCCGGTGAACCGGCAAACCGCAAAAAAAGGAGTTTTCGACATGAAAGAATGCATTGCCATGTTGCTTGCGGGCGGCCAGGGTTCGCGCCTGTACGCCCTGACCCAAAAGCTTGCAAAACCCGCCGTGCCGTTTGGCGGCAAGTACCGCATCATTGATTTTCCTCTGTCCAACTGCGTCAACTCCGGCATCGATACGGTGGGTATTTTAACCCAGTATCAGCCACTGGTGCTCAACGAGTACATCGGCAACGGCCAGCCGTGGGACCTTGACCGGCTGCATGGCGGGGTCCACGTGCTGCCCCCCTACCAAAAAGCAAGCGGCAGCGACTGGTACAAAGGCACCGCAAATGCCATCTACCAAAACATCAACTTTATCGACAGTTACGACCCGGAATATGTGTTAATCTTATCCGGTGACCATATTTATAAAATGGATTACGCCAAAATGCTGGATTTTCACAAAACACGGCAGGCAGACTGCACCATTGCGGTGCTGGAGGTGCCTTGGGCGGACACGAGCCGCTTTGGCATCATGACCACCGATGCCGACGGCGTGATCACCCGGTTTGAAGAAAAGCCAAAAAAGGCGGAGTCAAACCTTGCCTCAATGGGCATTTACATTTTCAGCTGGAAAAAGCTGCGCGCCTACCTGGAACAGGATGAAGAGGACAAAAAAAGCGCGAATGATTTTGGCAAAAACATCATCCCCGCCATGCTGGACAGTGCCCAGCGGCTGGTGGCCTACCCGTTTGAGGGATACTGGAAAGATGTCGGCACCATTGACAGCCTGTGGGAAGCGAATATGGACCTGCTGGACCCCAGTGTGCCGCTGGATGTGTGGGACGAAAGCTGGAAGATCTACGCCCGCACCCCCGCCCAGCCGCCGCACCACCTGTCGTCGCTGGCCCATGTGGAAAATGCGATGATCACCGAGGGCTGCGAAGTGGACGGCGAAGTGGATTTCAGCATTCTGTTTTCTAACGTGCATGTGGGCGCGGGCGCCGTGGTGCGCGACTCGATTGTAATGCCCGGCTGTGTGATCGAGGACGGCGCGCAGATCAATTACGCCATTTTGGCAGAGAACGTCACGGTCAAAAAAGGCGCGATCATCGGCTCGCGGCCCGAGCATATGGAGGACATTGAAAAATGGGGTGTCGCCGTGGTGGGCGAAGGGGTGACGGTGGGCCCCGGCGCCAAGGTGGGGCCGAAAGCCATGATCTCGCAGGACGTCAAGGAGGTGCTCTGATATGGTCAATCTCAACGCGATGGGGATCGTGTTCCCCAATATGCACGATTCGGTCATCCCTGACCTGACGGCGCACCGCACGATGGCCAGTGTGCCGTTTGCCGGCCGCTACCGGCTGATCGACTTTGTGCTGTCCGGCATGGTGCTGGCCGGAGTACAAAATGTCGGGGTGATCGTCAAAAAGAACTACCAAAGCCTGATGGATCATTTGGGCAGCGGGCGTGAATGGGACCTTGCACGCAAGCGCGGCGGGCTGAAAATCTTCCCGCCCAGCGGGTATTCCAGTTACGAGTACCACGGCCGCATTGGGGCACTGAAAGGCATTTTGGCCTACATTGAAAGCTCGAAAGAAAAATATGTCATTTTGGCCGATTGCGACGTGGTGTGCGATTTGGATTACGCCGAGCTGATTGAGCGGCACGCCGCAAGCGGGGCGGACGTGACCATTGCCTACACCAAAGAAAAAATGACCCCCGCACTGATGAACAACAATGTCTCGCTGGCCATGGCCCCCTCCGGCCGGGTGCGCGAATTGATGATCAACGACGAACAAACCGGCCGGCGCAACCTGTCGATGGGGGTGCTGGTGATGGGCCGGGAGTTTCTCACCGAAACCATCCGCAGCGCGTATTCGCGCGGGCTGGTGAAATTTGAACAGGAGATTTTAGCCAAGAACCTCGATACCATTAAGGTTTATGGCTACGAATATACCGGCTACCGCAGCCGCATTGCCGACATGGCAAGCTATTTTGATGCCAACATGCAACTGCTGTACCGCGAAAATTTAAACCGCCTGCTGCCGGAGGACCGCCCCATTTATACCAAAGTGCGCGACGAGGCGCCGGTGCGGTATACCGTGGGCTGCAAGGTAAAAAACTGCACGGTGGCCGATGGCTGCATTATTGAGGGCGAAGTGGAAAATTGTATCATCTTCCGCGGGGTGACCATTGGCAAGGGTGCCGTTGTAAAAAACTGCGTTTTGATGCAAAACACCGCTGTGGCACCGGGCGTGCGCATGGATTATGTGATCACCGATAAAGACGTGACCATCACCGAAGGGCAATATCTCGGCGGCACCCGCAGTTTTCAGGTGTTTGTCAAAAAAGGGTCGACCGTGTAAGGCATTGACGGAAAGGAGAACCGGGTATGAACATTCTTTACTGTGCAAGTGAGGCCCTGCCGTTTGCAATGAGCGGCGGCCTTGGGGACGTGGCAGGCAGCCTGCCCAAAGCATTGGCGGCAGCCGGGGCCGATTGCCGTGTGGTGCTGCCGCTGTACGGCGACATCAAGCCGGAGCTGCGCGAAAAGATGACCTATGTCACCAATTTCACTGTGCCGGTGGGTTGGCGCAACCAGTATTGCGGCATTTACACCGCCACGCTTGGCGGCGTGACCTATTACCTGCTGGACAACGAATACTACTTTAAGCGCAAGGGGCTGTACGGCTTTTACGACGACGGCGAACGGTTTGCCTACTTCTCCCGCGCCATCCTTGACATGCTGCTGTATGTCGATTTTGTGCCGGACGTCATCCACACGAACGACTGGCAAACCGCTTTGGTGTGCGTGTACCTGAACCTCTATTACCGGCAGACTGAAAAGTTCTCGCACATCAAAACGGCGTTCACCATCCACAACATTCAGTATCAGGGCAAATACGGCATGGACCTGCTGGGCGATGTGCTGTCGATCGGGCCGGAAAACGCCCACCTTGTGGAGTACGACGGCTGTGTCAATTACATGAAAGGCGCCATTGAATGCGCCGACAAGGTGACGACCGTCTCGCCCACCTATGCCTATGAGATCATGGACCCGTGGTATGCCCACGGGCTGGACACCTTATTGCGCGAAAAGTCGTATAAGACCTGCGGCATTTTAAACGGCATCGACACCGAAATTTACGACCCTGCCACCGACACGACCCTTGCCGAAAATTACGACCGCAACACGTTTGAAGCCGGCAAACCCGCCTGCAAAGCGGCACTGCGGCAGATGTTTAAGCTGGAAGAAAACGACCAGCCGCTCATCGGCATGGTGACCCGGCTTGTCAGCCACAAGGGGCTGGATTTGGTGCGCCATGTGGCCGAGTACATTGTGCTGTCGGGCATTCAGCTGGTTTTGGTGGGCAGCGGCGACTACATGTACGAGAGCTTTTTTAACGAGCTTGCCGCCAAATACCCCGGCCGGGTGGGTGTGTTTATCGGGTTTAACCCCGTGATGGCCCACAAGGTATATGCCGGGGCGGACATCTTTTTGATGCCGTCGAAATCCGAGCCCTGCGGCCTTGCCCAAATGGTGGCGCTGCGGTATGGCACCATCCCCATTGTGCGCGAGACCGGCGGGCTGAAAGATTCGATTCAGGATTCCGGCGACGGGCTGGGCAACGGGTTTACGTTTAAAAGCTACAATGCCCATGACATGCTGGACGCCTGCCTGCGCGCCAAAGCGGGGTACGATTTCCCGCAGGGGTGGCGCACGCTGGTGCGCCGCGCGATGGACTGCGATTTTAGCTGGAATACCAGCGCGCAGGCCTACCTTGGCCTGTACGACGAAATGCTGGCCCTTTGGTAAACTGTTTTTGATTCTGCGGCGCGGTACCCCTGCTGGGGCCGCGCCGTTTTTTTGTGCCGGTTGTGTGCCGGTTTTGGGGGCGGGCACCCCTGCGGGCGGCAAACTGTGCTATAATAAAAAAAATTTCTGCCCCACTGCCAGCCGGCGGGGGCAAAAGGAGCCTTGCGGATGAACCAGATCAAAACCGTTTCACTGGTGGGCATGGGTGCCCTTGGGGTATTGTTTGCCGACCGTTTTGTGGCCGCTTTGGGGGAAGAGCAAGTCACTTTTCTCGCGGATGACGCCCGCATTCAGCGGTATCAGGCGCAGGGGGTGTTTTGCAACGGGCGCCGCTGTGCTTTTTCGTTTTCAAACGGCAAGGCCCCTGCCGCACCGGCCGACCTGCTGGTTTTTGCCGTCAAGGGCACTGCGTTGCAGCAGGCCATGCAACTGGCCGCCCCGGTGGTAGGGCCAAACACCATTTTGCTGTCGCTGCTGAACGGCATTGCCAGCGAAGAACTGCTGGGCGAAGCCTTTGGCAGCGCACAGGTGCTGACCTGCATTGCGCAGGGCATGGACGCCGTGAAGCTGGGCAATCAGCTGACTTACAGCCATATGGGCGAGCTTTGCCTTGGCCTTGCGCCGGGCGAAGCGGCAAAACAGCCGCTGCTGCAAGCCGTGACCGACCTGCTAGACCGCGCACAAGTCCCCTACACCATCGAGCCGGATATTCTGCGCCGCCTTTGGGGCAAGTGGATGCTGAACGTCGGGGTAAACCAGGTGGTGATGGCGCAGGAGGGCACCTACGAAACGGTGCAACAGCCGGGTGCCGCCCGCGAACGCATGCGGGCCGCGATGGCAGAGGTGCTGGCCCTTGCCGAACTAGAGGGCATTCCGCTGACGCAGGCGGACCTTGACGGCTATGTGGCGCTGATCGACACGTTAAACCCGCAGGGCATGCCGTCTATGCGGCAGGACGGGTTGCAGCACCGCGCCACCGAAGTGGAGTTTTTTGCGGGCACCGTGCTGCAAAAGGCAAAGAAACACGGGCTTGCCGTGCCGGTCAACGAAGCGCTGTACCGACAGATCCACGCCATGGAAACGGCATATCTCGCTTAAATACGCAAATTTAATTTTAACGAAAACAGGCAGCGCCCCAGCTTTGGGCGCTGCCTGTTGTGTTTGTTTTGGTTATTCCGCTTTGATGCGGTTCAGCCGCCACGCACTGATGGCAAGGGGCAGCAAAATCAGCCCCACCAGCGGCAATAGCAATTTTGCGTCTAGGCCGGGGCTGCACATTGCTTCAAACGACCAGCTTGCAAACAGCAGCTTGCCTGCGCCGCGCAGCACTGCCGGCAGCATGCTGGCGGGGAACATAATGCCGGACAGCAGCACCGAGGGCAAAAAGATGATCTGCGTTACCATGCTCAGCTTTGCCGCACTTTTGACGATCAGGCCAAACACCAGCCCGGTGCACAGGCTTGCAAGGATCAGCAGTGCCAGCGTAACAAAATAGGCCGGTAAATTTTGAGGCACAGCGGCACCAAACAGCACCGGGGCGGCAAAAAAGATGACAAGGCTCATCACAAACAGATGCGCAAACCCGGACAGCACACTGCTGGCCGCCGCTGTCCACAGCGGCACGCCGCCAACCTGATACGCCTTTTTCATATCAGTAGAATAGGTCTCCACCAGTGGGGCAGGCATGCCCAGCACCCCGCCCATCGTCACGCCAAACACCGTCATCGACGCAATCAATGTCTTGCTTGCATCCGGCATGATCGATGTCATCACCGCGCCCATGAACAAAAAGAACACCAGCGGCACCAAATAGTAAACGATCAGCACCTCGCGGTTGCGCAGGCTCAGCTTCCATTGCAGGGCCACACCATAAAAAAATGCTTTCATGCCTTTGCCTCCCTTACCATGCTCAAAAAGCGCTCTTCCAACGTGGGGCGCTCGGTCAAAAGCTCCAGTATCGCGATTTTTTGCTGCGCTGCAACCGCCAGCAGCTCGGTCATTGCGTCCTCCAGCCGGTCAGCTTCAAACCGCAGCATGCCATTTTCAGCAGGCAGCGGGCGGCAGGCCTGCCACAGCCCCTCTGCCGGGGTGGCCAAAAACCGCACTTTTAGCTGCACCGCACCGGGTACCACCTTTGTCAGCTCTGCCGGTGTGCCCAAAAACGCAAGCGCACCGTCTTTTAAAATGGCAATCACGTCGCAAAGGGTCTCCACCTCTGCCATGTCGTGGCTGGCCAGCACAATGGTGCGCCCCTGTTGCTTTAAGCGGCGGATCTCGCAGTGCAACGAAATTTGCCCCTCTACGTCCAGCCCGGCGGTCGGCTCGTCCAAAAACAGGGTCTCCGCCTCGCCCAGCAGCGCCAGCGCAAGGTGCACCCGGCGCTTTTGCCCGGTAGAAAGCTGGCCGTATTGCTTTTGCAGCAGGGGCGTCAGTTCCAGCGCCTGCAACATCTCTGGCTGCGCTTCGTGGTGCTGCCACAGGCCAAAAAAGCGCAGCGCTTCACACACTTTCATCTGGGCTGGCAGTGTGGAGGATTGCAGTTGCACCCCGCGCCGCCCGTTGACCTGAATTTCACCCGCATCGGTGCGCCGCAGCCCCTCCATACATTCCAGCAGTGTGGTTTTACCCGCACCGTTGGCACCCAGCAGCGCAAAGGTTTGCCCCTTGCGCACCTCAAACGAAATGTCGTTTAAAACCAGGTGCGTGCCATAGCTTTTTTGTAAGCCGCGCACTGTCAATGCCGTTTGCATGTTACCCCTCCAGTTTCGGCAGTTGTATGCCGTTTTTTATAAAATAGTGTTCTAATATTTTGCCAAGGTAGTCATCTACCAATTGTTGTTTTTGCAAAAAGTCTTTGTCCCAGCCCGTTTTGTCCTCGTTAAATTCCATCAGCTTGCCAAGCAGCGTAAAATCCCCGCCGGTGAATTCTTCAATCATGCCCCACCAGCGGGCGGCAAGGGCTTCGCTTTTTTCGCTGCCGGGGTTTTCATCTGCCTGCTTTAATGTCACCGCTTCATCCAGCAACTGCCGGTAGGTGGAAAACATTTTTTCGCCGCGCGCAGGGTCGCCACCAAACCGCGCCTGCACGTGGTTGGTCAGTGAGGGATCCAGACTTTTCCACACCCAGTAATTCGGGTTATCCATGCGGATCAACTCAATGATCTCGGCATATTTTTTAAAGTTTACTTCTTTTAAGCCCAGCACTTCTTCGTGCAGCGCATTTAATGCCGCGCGCACCTGCTGCAACTGGTCAATTTGCTGCTCCAGCGCTTTACTTTGCCCCTCCAGCGCTGCCGCCACCTCGGCCGGGCTGTCCAGCGGCAAAATGCACTCTTTGATCTGCTCCAGCGAAAACCCAAGGTATTTGAACGACAAAATTTGGTGCAGCTGCACCACGTCTTTGTCAGAATAGCGCCGCCGCCCGCCCGCGCTGAAAGCGGACGGTTTTAGCAGCCCCTCGCGGTCATAATATTGCAGGGTGCGCACCGTCACCCCCATTTTGCGGGCCAGCTCCCCCACCGTCCATTGGTGTTCCTGCATCTTTTCACCCCTCTCTGTCAGCATCATAACATGTTACGTTACGTCACATGCAAGTGTTTTTTGTTTTATTGCATCAAAATTTTTATTGCCGCATAACAGCGCTTACCCCCTGGCCCGGCAAACTAAGTTCGCCGGGCCAGGGGGCAAGCGCTTTCTCTGTCAAAGTCCATACCTTATTATTAAGTCGCATCATTTTTAAAAGCCGCGCCGCTTTACCGCTTCGTTTTACCCCCACTCAATTAGCGCATAAACGATGGGTATGTTGAGTAACACCAACAGTATAATCAACCAGAAGAGGTTAACCCTTTTGCGGCTGGCTTCCTCTTCGGCACGTTTTTCTGCCTTTTCGTTGTTCGTTACCTTTTCAGACTTTTTGTGTCTGGTAAACCTACTGGGCTCATGAAAATCAATCCACCACAAAAAAAGGACTACTAGGTTTAATCCTAAAATAAGCAGCACAACCTTGGCATAAGCCCATATCGCCTCCATCAAACGCCCCCTGCATCGACACCGTATTTTGTCAATGACTCACCTGTAAATGATATAAAGTATAAAGACTAGCATCATTAAATTCCAGCTGCCCAAAAAGAAAATCAGCCAAAATCTGTTATGCTTTTTTCTTTTCTTTTCATTTCTTTCGTAACTTCGTTGCCAATAATGGCGCCCTTCTCCTGGATAATCTTTGTACTCGTAAAACCACCTTCTTCTCCACAAAAGCAGCGCCATCAAATTCCCTAAAGGCACAATAAAAAACACCATTATTTTGATGTTGTACCACATAACATCATCCACATTTACCCCCCCCTTGCCGCAGTGCAAACCTGATTGAATTTAGCCACAATAATAAAGCAAACCCCACCCTATTGCAATATCAGTTACCGTCTGTTTTTAGGCGTAACCGTTTAGCCGGCCGCACCCCTACCCCAAGTTTCTTTTTTAGCATACCCTGCTTTACACCCGGTGTCAATTAGTGGGTTTTGGTATAGCAACCATTTAACAAAAATGACAACAAAAAGCAATGCCCCGGTGTTGGGTACTACACCGGGGCACTGCCTTAAAGGATTTATTTGTTATTAAATTTTGCCGGGCACGAAGTCTTTGAGCGGAATATTTTCCCATTCTCTCAAAGAATAAATGTCTCAAATCGAAATCACCGCAAATTAAAAAATGGTTATTCCAGTAAGACTCGCACTCAACGACCACAGAGACGTAATTCCGTTCAGGAATTATGCACCGCCACCCAACGGTTTCAAAAAATGAAAATGGGGTGGTTTTTTAACTATCAGTTCAAACCAGCGTCTTAGCAGGTAGCTCGTGTGAATTACAAGGTAGGAAGTGAAAAATAGTTATGGTGTATTTGCTTACGCACCGTTCTAGTGTTTCTGGGTATTCAAGGTGTTTGATAATACAGTTTAAATCATCTATTCTCCACTATATCATTTATCCTATCTAGAAGATAAGCTTCAAAATTTTCATAGATTTCTTTACCTCTTGTATCGCTAGGAGCCCACATACCGACTTTTCCGTTCTGAGATTGAATACAATATACCCATTCATCGCAGTTTTCAATTAGAACTAAATCTTGTGGTAATCCATAAGAACGAAATTTTACAGTCTCATCCACAAAGACCATTTTTCCGTTTTTGCCAAACCCTAAAACTTCGATGCCCCCTATTCCGCCTTGGCCAAAGTTTGTCAAGAACCACCTATAGGCGGATGGTAGTTTTATACCCAGCTGAGTTTCCGCCTCATTCAACATACTGTCAGTCACTTTGGCATAAGTGAAATCGCCTTTGCTCTCGTTTTCTTTTATGACATTGTATAGGTAATCATACATTTTATTTACCTCCAGTAATCAGGCTGGCTCGCCATTTCCAATAATTATACCTGAAATTATTGTATTGCTTGTTTAACAAAGGATCATTTCTAAAACTAGCCCCATTCCCAACTAAACCATGTAATTGCGAATAGTACTGTTGATGTGTAACTTCCCGGAGTTCCGCCATCGGCCCCACTTCTTGTTGCAATACATGATGCAACTCAACGGGATTGCCATCGGTTCCTATAGGCGGTTTTCCTGCCTGCATGCGTTCCAAATTAGTTAATCCTGTTGTCTCATCAAAATAGCTAATATTAATATCGTTTCTTTGATATACACGACGGCTAACATCTTTGACTTCTCCATTCACTTTAACAGTGCCTTTATAGTCAACTGGCGTATATATTTTGCCGGAAGCAACACTCCCCGCGCCCTCAGCTGCATCTTCAACACCTTGATGAGAGAAATCCCCCTCTGCACCAGCGTTTTGACCGGCTTCCGTACTTTCACTTTGCTGCACATTTTCCGTTTGCGGCGCTGTGGGTTCTGCGGAGGCTTCGGTACCGCGACTATCGGTATGGGTGTCATGGTCAATGCTTTCACCCTCAACTTTGTTTCCAGCATACCCCGCCTGCCCCGCATTGTCAACTGGCTGTCCATCCCTGCTCTCTAGCGCACTTGTAATCTGCTGTCGGTCTAGGTCAGTCGCAGCATTCGTTTCCATCAAACCGCCAAGCTGAATATCGCCGGGCTGTTCGCCCTCTTTCATCTGCTGGTTAATTTCAGTGGCCTGTTGATAGGCCTGCGTGCCCTCACCATAAGACAGGCCCTCTTGTACAATGGCTTGTGCATCTGCCTGCGCGGCGCGGCCCATTTGTTCTATTTGGGCACGGCGCCAAACGGTTGCCGCTGCGCCCATCATACCGCCGGCCACTGCCCCGGCAAGGCCTGCTTTGCCAACGCGGGCAAGTTGTTGCATCATCGTATCCACAAGTGCCATAGACTCACTGCCCGGGTGCTTTTGCACGTAGTCATTATAATACTGCACCGCCTGGCTTTTATCTTGCATGACGGCCAGTTCAGAAACAATGTTAAGCGCTTCTGTTGCCGCCTCTGTGGTGAAGTTTGTTGCAGCCTGTGCCCCTATCGATTTTAGCAGGCTTTTGATGCCGCTTTTGGCGGCTTCGGCAGATGCCACTTTGCTTAATTGGTTGATGACAACTTTGCCGCCTACCCATTCAACCGGGGCAACCAGTAACCCCATCATCAACTGCTGCGACGCGCTTGCACCTGATTGCCGGGTTTACTGAAAGCCCACCCGAACAATGTCTCCGTTCATTTTCTTTTCATCACGGTATCTTTTTATTGTAAAAGACAGCAGTGCCCCGGTGGAATGTCCAACACCGGGGCACTGCTTTGAAAATTACTTGTTATTGAGCTTTGCCGGAGAATACCTTTTCCCATCGTGAAGCTTTTGTGCGGCGTGTTTTGCACTCAAAGGGTCAGCTAGGTATATAGCTTACTTCTCCAAAAATAAGCGAAACTCGCAGGGTCGAAAATCGTGCTGGTTAAAGCGCCGGGGTCGCAAGCGTCCCCGGCGCGGGTTACATCAGCCCGCAGTGCGGGCTGAAAGATGATACCCCTCAGGGTCAGATTTCGAATCATATGGACTTATCAGGAATCAATCTCTGCTGAAAGCCATAATAGTCAGGAGTTTCATGAGGGTCATGAACGCCTTTGAATTTTCATGATACTATTTATTTATGCAAAGTGATTTCTTTCCCTGTACTAGTATCAATAAAGAATTTTCGTTTGCCATCCTGCATTAATATTACCTCGGTACCTACCGGCATATCATATATTGCAAGTACTGCTGGCTCAATTTCAATGACAGTTTCAAACATACAAATACACATATTATTGGGGTCATTAAGATATTTATCCGTATCAATATCAGAAAAAAAACGCCATCCATTATCAACATCTCTAATGCTTTTTTCTCTGACACACCATTTCAACTTGCCAGTTTTATTATAAATGTTTTTTGAAACAACACATCCACCGAATCTACTAACAGCCATGACTATACATCCTTTCTCAACAAATGTTGTAGTTCTTCACTTCCCATTATTAAGCTATTTACAGTTTTCCCCGCAAAATTAGGAGTATCTAAGTCCGGATTTTTATCAAGGCAATATGAAATAAACTCACATATGGCAGTTGTAGGGCTAAGCTGTGCGTTATAACATAAATACCAAAATGCGGAGTTATTAAATTTCTTATCTTTTTTATTAAGATCCACCCCACGCTTTAAAAGCATATACCCGATTTCCAAAGCACCAACTTCTTTTAAATGATATGATAAGCAGTGTAATTCGTTGTTACCATTTTTAGAAATAATGTTTACCTTTGCCCCGTTTTCAAGGAGATATTTTGCAATATCAAACCTTCCATACGCAATACTTTTCATAAGTAAGCTTTCATCAGAATCAATAATATCTTTAACATCATTAATTGTTTTTCTATCTAGCTTTAGCTTCTCTTGTAATATCTTTAAATTTCCAATCATAGCAATTGTCGAATAACTTGCTTTTTCAATATCCATACAATACTCTCCTATTCAAACAAATGGCTTCTATTAGTATTTGGCAACTCGGGTCTGTAGTTTGCAGGGTTCCTATACCAATCTAAGAATTCTTGCAAGCTCATTTCATCATTTATGTACCGCCTATGGACATCAGCGTACTTTTGTCCAGGAATATGGCCCATATCCCATTGACCTTTTCTGGGCCTGCTTCTATCCCATGAAAATTCCACACCAGAGGGGTCTGTTGCCTTTCCTGTTTTTGAGTTTACATGAGCATTCCAAACATCTTCAACCTGATTTTTTCCATATGGAGGTCTGCTGTTTGCATATGGTTTGGCTGAGCTAGTCATCCCCCCCGCGCCCTCAGTTGCATCTCCAACACCCTGATGAGAGGAATCCCCCTCTGCGCCAGCGCCCTGCCCGGCTTCCGCACTTTCACTTTGCTGCACGTTTTCCGTTTGCGGCGCTGTGGGCTCTGCGGGGGCTTCGGTACCGCGACTATCGGTATGGGTGTCACGGTCAATACCTTCACCCTCAACTTTGTTTCCAGCATACCCCGCTTGCCCCGCATTGTCAACTGGCTGTCCATCCCTGCTCTCTAATGCACTTGTAATCTGCTGTCGGTCTAGGTCAGTCGCAGCATTCGTTTCCATCAAACCGCCAAGCTGAACATCGCCGGGGTGTTCGCCCTCTTTCATCTGCTGGCTAATTTCAGAGGCCTGTTGATAGGCTTGCGTGCCCTCGCCATAAGATAGACCCTCTTGCACAATAGCCTGTGCATCTGCCTGCCCGGCGTGGCCCATTTGTTCTATTTGGGCACGGCGCCAAACGGTTGCCGCTGCGCCCATCATACCGCCAGCTACTGCCCCGGCAAGGCCTGCTTTGCCGACGCGGGCAAGTTGTTGCATCATCGTATCCACAAGTGCCATAGACTCACTGCCCGGGTGCTTTTGCACGTAGTCATTATAATACTGCACCGCCTGGCTTTTATCTTGCATGACGGCTAGTTCAGAAACAATGTTAAGCGCTTCTGTTGCCGCCTCTGTGGTGAAGTTTGTGGCGGCCTGTGCCCCTATCGATTTTAGCAGGCTTTTGATACCGCTTTTCGCGGCTTCGGCAGATGCCACTTTGCTTAATTGGTTGATGACAACTTTGCCGCCTGCCCATTCAACCGGGGCAACCAGTAACCCCATCATCAATTGCTGTGACGCGCTTGCACCTGATTGCCGGGCTTACTGAAAACTTGCCCGAACAATGTCTCCGTTCATTTTCTTTTCATCACAGTATCTTTTTATTGTAAAAAACAGCAGGGCCCCGGTGGAGTATCCAACACCGGGGCCCTGCTGTAAAAAATTACTTGTTATTGAGTTTTGAAATTAAAATTAAAAATCTTTCAAATTAAGCCTGAAATTCACTTTTTCTATTTATTATACTTTTTAACCATTTTATAAATATCCAATATATTCTCTCGCAATTTATCCACATCTTCAAGTTGATAATAGCCTTCAATTCCCCTATGAATAATCGCATTCATAGTTGGATGGTAATTTTTTTCTGTACATCTAGCTAAAAAATCGAAAAACTGTGCAGCAACTGATGGGTCATATTGAAGTTTCTTTACTAGTATGGTAATCATAGCACTTTGAATTTGAACAGTACTTATCCGATTTTCTAATGAATATCCATTCAACGCCCCAAAACAGAAGGCCCCCATTATTTGCTTTTCTTGTTCGTTCATTTTCGATGTGTCCATTTTTGATGTACGAATAATTTTCTCTACGATATTGTTCGCCGCTTGAAAATATCCTACTGCTTCCATCTTATGTCCTTTCCGCAATTTTCTGCTACTTTTTAAAGTTAATCCTTCCCGGAATTCTCGGAATGAAAGAATCTCCTGTTAGCCCATACTGTAATTGCTGTTTAACCGCATTTTGGACTGCAACCTTTGCTTGATTATCTGATAACCCCGCTGCACGCAATGAATTATATAATGCCACGTTATAATCCGAAATTTTTGGAGTTTCTCCATATAGATCTCCTTTAGATCTGAAATTGTTCCAGAAGTTTTCCAAGTTCTCATGCGCCAAATAGTGCGGACTTCCAACATCTCTAAATGCGTTACCTTCTAATTCTATGCATAAACCATCACTTTTAGGTATTACATCTCTAAATGCAGCATCTTGATTTAAGTGATGCGATTGTCCTATTACATCGGGGGCATTTCGCATATTCTTATAAGAATCAATTAAGATATCGGAATCTGAACTTGTCTCCCCCGCGCCTTCTGCCAGTTCTCCTGCACGCTGGCCTGATAGAGCGGCATTCACATCGGCATCTTGCCTTACCCCGGCAGCATCCAAAGCCGCACCCTGCGCCCGCGCACCGCTTTGCCCTGCCGTCTCTGCAACAGATTCGCCTGTCCGCCCTTCGTCGAAGCCATTAAAATAAGTCTCCAGCGGGTCGCCATTTTCTTTTATTTCAAGTTGCTTTGCTTCTGGCAGGGCTATTGGCGCAGTGCCTTGTTGTGGGGTTACCTCAAGTGCTTTTGCAAGATCATCCGTTTGGCTTGCTTGTGGCAATACAGCTGGTAATGCATTTTCAGCATAACTCTGCGGCGACAGTAAGTCAACCGAATTCCGGCTCAACTGCGGTATTTCACCAGTTGTAACAGGTAATTCAAGCGGAACATTTTGGCCTGCATCTTTTATAAGTGCTTCTGACACCATACCGGGTGTTCCTGTTTCTGATTGCCGCGCAGCTTCTACCAGCTCTTCAAGCTGTTTCAATGAATTACTTGCCGCTTCGCCTGTTTGGCTATTCACCGGTATTTCGCCTATTTGCTTTGCAGCATCTGCTACTTGGTCTGTTATCCTAGCAGCATTTGCAACATCGTCCGCTTGTTTTACAACACCGCCCAAAGCGTCATCAACAGGGGCTATAATATTTGATACCCCATTCAAGATCTGTTTTACAGCAGGGTCATTTAAACCATTTTTAATTGCGTTTTTAACGCTTTTAACACCAGTACCAACTAACTCTGGGGCAATATTAAATAGCGCATTTGTACCGATGCTTTTAGCTGCGTTTGACCCTATCGTTTCAAGGTTTTCACCGTTTTGTATGTCACCCAACGCATTGGGGATAGTATCAAACATCGTATCCAAAATTTGGTTTTCAAGCATAGCTGAAATAACTTTAGATGTGAAAATGTTTGATGCTGCTTGGCCTACTGCCCCCGCGCCTTTCAACCCAGCATTAATAGTTTCACCGGCTGTTGTAAGCACTTTACCTACAGCAGGCACACCCTTTAAAAGCTCTGAACCGGCCATGTATTCTGCCGCTGTCCCCCCCACTGCACCAGCCCCATATGCAATAGGGTGGTCTGCAACTGCCGCTGCTTTAATGTTATTAAAATTATCCATCTGCCTGTTTGATTCATTTCTGATAAAATCCGCATCTTCCTGATCAAACAAACCCGCAACAAAAGCCGTGCCATCGTCCATGGCTTTTTTCCATTCTGGTAGAGAAAGCCCGTCAACGACACCAGAAAGTGCTGCCTCAATTGGATCTGTTTTGGCCATTAGTACAGCGACACGGGGATCATCTGGGCCAAAATAATATTTACCCATAAGTGTCGCAAGAGGCCCTTCAGAATAATCAAAATATTGATCAATAATTTTTTTGGCGGATTCTCTCTCGGTATCATTCAGCTTGTAATTGGGGTCAGCATATTTTTCAATGATTTCATCTAGTGTGTGGGATTCTTCCCATTCCTTTGTAGGGCGTATTTCTTCACGGTACTTTTTGTCGGCCTCTGCTTGTTCTTCGCGGTATTTTTTATATGCCGCCGCTTGTTGTCTTTCTTTTACCTCATCCAAAGTTATAGCTTCTATCCCCAAATTGTTGGGATACTCGCTAAATGTTTTAATTGGGGTACCATCGAAAAACTGGTTCGCCCGTTTAGCGGATGCCGTATTTAAACCCAGCCCATTTCCTGCCTGTACTGTATAATCTCCCATAAACCCTCCCCCACTGCTCATTATCGTAAACGGCTGTTGGGGTTTTCTTTCAAGTATGCCGCATCTCTGATTCTTTCATACCCCTCTTGCCCATATAAGTTAATGTAAGCATTCTTTCCTTGGCCAATAATAGAAGAATACGGAATCTCTCCATTCGCTGCTCTCACAACATCATTTTTTAAAGAAATTTGCAATGCAGTTGCATCTTGTTGCGCTGTATTTTGCTGTGCTGCTGCCTGCTGTTGGGCAATGCTAGCCAAAGCCTGTGCACGCTGTTGCTCAAGGCTTGTTATCCCGCTGGTATAGTTGGCATCATAGTTCAAAAGCCTTTCTAGCGATGCCCCGGCAAGGTCTGCAAGCTGGTTTTGGTAGTTCTGCTCGTAATTTGCCTTGTTTGTATTTAGTGTTTGCAACTGATTGGCCTTGTTCTCCTGCAATTTTTGCACAAGGTTGGCAAGGTTTTGCTGCCGCGTGTTGTCCAATGTACCACGCTGTTGCCCGTAAGCATTGGCAAGGCCGAGCAGTGTACTTTCCGCTGCGCCGCCACTGCGGCCATAGGCCGCTAGTTGCTGCCCCAAGTTGCGCTGCTGCATCATGCTGGAAATATAGGCATCCTGTAATGCCTTTTCGGTATCGGTATTCACCGACCCCACATTTTTGTCATACCCCTGCTGCAACAGGTTAACTGCACTGTCGTAATTGCTTTGTGCCGCATTTGTAAGGGCATCACGCGCTTTTTGTACCGCAGCCTCCTGCTTCGTGCGGGCTTCAGCCTCGCGCTGTTTTTGCAGCTCGTACTGCTGTTGAAGAGCTTCGGCCTGCCTGCGATATGCCTCTTGTTGTGCCGCTAGGTACATAGAGGCAGGTTCTGCCGTTGGCTCTTTTTTATCTGTTTTCTTGGGGGGCGCTGCACCAAGCGTTGCTTGTCCATTTGGGTTGGCATCTGCCAAACCTTTGATATATTCCAGATTATCTTGCGCAGTCCATGTCAAATTTTTTCCTCCTCACCATCTAAAAAAGTTATTGTGTTTCTAGATTTATAACCACTTCTGACATAAATGGCTTTTGGGTTTCAAAGTTTATATAAAGCTATATTTTTATTCTTTTTTCGTGTCACCTGTCTCAATCATTTCATCTGCAGCACTCTCTGTTTTTGCCTTCAAAAACAAAATCAGTTTTTTCAAAAACGGGGGCACGTTACCGCTCATATTTGCAATGTTTTCAATGATGCTGCCAAGCTCTGTCACAATGTACCAGATCAGTGCCAGCGTTAAAAACGGGGCATGGTATTGCAACCCAAATGGCAGCTGCATCACGGTAAAGTACTGCAAAATAGTATAAATCAGCCCATCCGCAAGCCCCGCCACAAATACACCCAGCACAATGCCGCCTTTGCCTTTTAAGCCTTCGCGCGCAAGGGCAGATTTCCACGAATGCGTTTTCAACGCGTAAATGCTGCCGGTCAGCCAGTCAAGGCACATTGCGCAGGCTAAAATAAGTGCCAATACCCCCATATAGCCAAAGGCCGCTGCCACGGCACCGACTATGCCTACAAAAAATGTTTTAACTACTTTCAGCCCTGTCTCCATCGTCAATTCCCTTTCTGTGTCACAAAGGCTTCTATGCCCTGCTCGTTCAATTTTTTTGCATAGCGGTAAGCATTCTGCCGCACAGCAAACGCCCCAAGCTGCACCCGCAGCAGGCCGCCGCTTTCTGTAATATAGGCCTCGTACCCTTTGGCCTTCATGGCGGCAAGGGCCGCCTGCGCATTTTCGCGCACGCGGTACGCACCGGTCTGCACGGCCCATAGCACCCCTTCTGCCTGTGGCTGTGGTGCCGTTTCCGGCTTTGCCTGTACCGCAAAAAATCCCTGCACCTTTGCCAAAAAGGTTGCCCAGTCGTATGGCTCCCCACGCCGGATGCGCCGCGGGCAATCCTTACCGCTCCAGTGGTTATGCTGCACCACGCTGCCAAGGGGCACCCCGTATTGTTTCATGAGCGCCGCCGTCAGCTCGGCGGCATTGTCGGTAGCCAGCAGCAGGTCGCTTTCCGGGTTTTCGCAAATTTCAATCGCCAGCGACTGCCGGTTACCGGTGCCATTGCCGCCGTCACCCGCGTGCCACGCCACTTCACCATCCGGGATACAGTGGGTGATCAGCTTATCGTCCACCGCATAATGCCAACTGACGTATTTATCCTTGCCAGCACCGCGTAAATAGGCGGCGTGGCTTTGCGCACCGGCCCCCTTGCTGGTATTGGCCGTGTTGTGGATGGTGATATACCGCGGCAGTAGTGCCAAACCCGGCCGGCAGTTTGCCCCGGCCAAGGCGTATAGCTCTTTTTGCTGTGTCATTGTTTTGCCCCCTTATGCCTGAATCCCCAGCGCTGCCAGCTGCTGTTCAATGTAGGTAAGCTGCTCCAGCACCGCAACAAGCTGCAAGCCGCTGGTGCTTGCGCCGGTCGTATAGTCGGTCTCGTCAACCCGCTGTTTGCCCACTGAAGACACCAAGCTGTAATTCCGATAGGTCACATCACTGCCGGTCTCAGCGTTTACCAAATGCAATTCTGCTGTTTGCTGTGTATCCCCAAACAGGGCCGCAAAGGCCTCAATCCCCATCGCATCTGCCGCCATGTGGATTTCCATCCTGCTGCGCAGTGCCGGTGACCCACTTGGGTATACCGCCGTCTGCGTCAACACCTCGTATTCATCGCCGTTTTTTAATTTGATTTTCAACATAGAAATTCCTCCTTATTGTAGATAAATACTATTGATAAGAGTGGTTAAATTATGACCAGAATTGTTCGCGCTAGAAACTTGTGCCCACGCAAAATATAAACCATTGTAGGGCCAACCACTGATATCATATGAAAAAGTACCGCTCCACCCACCGATGCCATAATTCGTTATATTTCCGTAAAGTATCGCCCACGTCCACTCGCCACTGTTCAGAGTTGTTGTAAGCCCAAACTGGAGAGCATGCTGGTTATCCAACACAGGTGTAACAGACATATTTATGTACAATGTGCTGAATCCTACTGCGGAAAATGGGCCTATATACCCTCTAATAAATCCTGCATCTGTGCCACCATAAGTGTAAATGCGAACTTGAGAACCATTATTAGAGGCTTCCCCGTAAGGTTGATAACTACCTAAGTTTTGGTATGAAAATCCGGAACCAGGATAGATATTTAATTGCTTCTTCCACACCAGTGCATTATTATAAAACACTTGGTTGGATGCCTTGTTATTAATGAATACATCCGCGCTTTGCGCAATATTTGCATTGTTGTAATACAGTGCCATCACATCACCGCCTTACGAATAAGTAATGTTAAGGTTGCCATTGTAGCTCATGGTAATATTAATGGCTCTGCGCGCATCACTCAGCCTGCTATCACTCCCCTGGCACACCGTCCCCGCCGCACTGCCAAAGTTTTTGTTAAAAGCAGTGTTTTTGCTAAACGCCGGCTCTGCCCCCACTTGTTCCGGGGTCGGCACCCAGCTATCGGGTCGCACGCCCATCTCCTCTGCGCTAAGGCTGTTGCTGCCGTCAAAATTAGCGCTGCCCAGCTGCACTACTGTTGCCAGCCGCTCCGCCTTGTCCACCACGCCATTGTCGTTTGTGTCATACACCTGCTTTGCCATGTCCCCAGCGCCAATCGCTGCCACTTTGGCATTGATCTGCGCATCGGTCTGTGTCTTGGTATAAATGGCCTCAAACAACGCGACCAGGGTATCCACTAAATTGTTATGCTTTGTCTTAATCTCTTTATCGGTGCGGGCGTCAAACTTTGCTTTCAGCCATACGGCATTGTTTTCAATCTTGTCCGGCAACGTTGCAATGCTGTCCTCATACCCGGTAATCTTGTGTTCTTCCAACCCCATTACTTCACCAGCCCCCCTCTTTTGTAATTCACCTGAATTGCCGTCACCCCAAACAATTCGTTTGGCTCCTCATTTTCAACCCGCACCTGAAACAGCTTTACCCTACTTGCTTTTTTTCTCGCCGGCACCACGTTGGGTCGGTCCAAAGTATTAAAGGTCCAGCGGTTAAAATCGATATCATCCCAGTTAAAAATATCCACCTTATACCCTCTGGCCAGCTTTGCATATTCCCGGTCGGTCGCATAATAAATATTGCCGCCGCTGCGGGTATAGGGCTGCCCTACTACCCACACCCCGCTAATCAGCTTCAACCGGTCCCAAAAGCCAAAATTCATCAACGGGGTCGTCCATCTTGCCTTAATCGCAGCACCGTCGTCGTTGGCATGCGAGGTCAGCTTATCCTGCCAAAATGCACGCACTTCACCGCTCTCCGTGCCAAAATACAAGGTGTTTTCTCTCACCCAAAGGCTGCTCGCCCCGATGTTTTCCCAGTAATAGCATTCATATTGGTAGTTCGAATACGGCGTTTTGCCCTCATAACTTTTTTGGGCAGAGTCCAGCAGGTACAGCCGGTCCTTGCAGGCCAGCACATAAAAACGCCCCCAGCATACGGCGCAGCAGCCGGAAAGGTCCTCGTTTTCTAGCGCAGCTGAAATAAAAAAGCTGCGCTCCTGTGCATATCGTTCCCCTGTAATATCGCTGGGGGTCAGTGCATAAACACCGCGGCGGGTCAAAAACACCGGCTCAGAGGACAGCGACTCAAACGCATCGGGGCACACCGCCCCTTCCCCCTGGATCACATTCGAAATCGGGAACACTGCAAACCCGTCATCGTCCAGTGTGCCCTTGCGCACAAACGCATTTCGCCCGTTTTCTTCCGCGTATTTATGGGTCACCAGGGCATCCGATAATACCGAATACCCCACAATCGGGCTGGATTCCTGCCCCAGCATCCCATACCACGTGTCACCAAAGTATGTCGGGTCATTCCATTGCGACCAATAGTCCACGTTGGACTCTTCCTTGCTGCCGGCCATAAATACCCGGTCCATCGCACCCTTTACGCCGTACAAAATCGCAAAACGGCAATGGTTGATCTGGTCCGCATGGGTCGCTTTCACTTCATAGGTAATGTGTACGTTGTCTTCACCTTCTACCGGGCTCTTACCCGGTGCGGTATTAAATGTGATTTTCCCCAGCGTGCGATCCACTGTAAAATCCGTGCCCTCGTTCTTCGCGACCCAATCACCGGCAGTATTCAAAACTTCCGCCTTCACCTTTTCTGCCGAAAGGTCGTTATAGCTCAGGTAATACACGGTCTCACTTGCAGTGGCTGCAAGCCCCGCATAGCTGTCGGTCCGCTTACCCGTCAACAAGTTCTGCGGCTGGTTGCTCGTCGCACCGTGTTGCCCATTTGGTGCTTTCGCCACTGTGATCATCGGCACCGTGGCAATTTCACTCACCGGTTTTACCTTTTCTGCGTCATAGCAGCGGTAAGTCGTTCCATCCACAATCCACAGCTTTTCTTTCAGCTGCACCGCATTGCTGTGGGCATCTGCCATCCCACTGCAAAGCTCTTTTGCCGCATAAAGCTCTGCGGCAACTTCCCCTTCAGCCTTCAATGTAAACTTTCCCGTTTCCTGCTCAATCTTCACGGGTTCTGTAAGGGTTTCTACCGGGGTAGCAAGGTCATAGACGACCGTTACTGGCGCGCCAGCCGCATACTGTGCTGCAAAATATGCCTTCAATGTTTCTGGTGTATTATAAGGTGCCGTGTCAGCAATCGGTATGTAAAACCAAGAAAGCGCACCTGAAATCGTATTGCTGAAATGACTACACATACAATTTGAAGATGCGGCATTTGTAACATAAAACGCCTTGTATGCAATGTAGTTCCCAGAAATTACACACGGTTGCATTCCATCTAAAATTACTTTTTTCTTTATGTGGTATTCCCTTTTCTTGTATTCTCCACAGGTTAAAACATTTGTTTCTAGCGTGTCGCCTTCGCACAATTCTTCCTGCGGCCCCACGGCTGTGGTTCTGTAATCACTTTCACTTTCTGTTGTAATTCTGCAATATACTTGTGTTGCGACTTCAAACGCCGTCGATTTATACCAAACATCAATTGGGTTACTTGCCAAATATGTATTCACTGCGGAAACCGTGTAATCCGTCAATTTTGACTTTCCGATGAAATAATACGTTGTTGTTTTTGTCAAAGAGTAGTGCTCGAAATCTCCAGTATATGATGTGTCAAGCTTTAACGCTGATGATACTGATTCTGCTTCTGATATGCTGGCATCATACTTAATATCCGGGCATAGTGCAGTTGTTACCCCACATCTTAAAACACTCCCTAAGTCCGTGACACTAACAACAGATCCTTTTAACACAAAGTGTTTATCAAAATCCCCAACTCCGTGTATTTTTCTGATGTTTGCAGGGCTTGGGTCACCTGTTCCGTTTTGGGTCGTTTTTCCATAAACCGTTATATTTTTTACACAGCCCGCCTTGCCGTGTGTGGCAATTTGCTGGGCTCGCTCATGCCGAATTACTGCCCCGTCCAGCACTCCGCCTTCCGGCAGCTCATCGGTGTCCAGCAGCATTTCATACAATTTTGTGCCCGCGTGCACCAGTTCGTGCTCTTTGCCCTCTTTTTGCAGGCTGTATGCCCCATTGATCTGCCCGTCCAGGCGTGCCAGCGTGTGCCAGCCGGGCCGTTTCGCGGGGAATCCATCCGCATCCGGGATCATATTTGGCGCGTCAGGCGACCGTCTCAAATCCACATTTACAACACTTGAGGTCAAGTCCACCCCGCGGAATTTCGACAGTTCCACCGTGTACGTCGCGGGCGAACTCCATTGCCGTCCTCTTGGTATCTGTGGCATTCAGCCTCTCCCCTCTCAATAAAGATCCTGTATGGTCTCACTTTTTGCCTGCTGGCTTTCCCAAAGCGCCGTCACATATTTCGCCCTAAAATCATCCATCATCGCATTGTTTTCCGCCGCACGGCAAAAATCAGCCGCAAGCCCATAGGGCAGCGCAATGCGCAATAGTACCGGGCGGTAGTCAATCTCTTCTTCCATGCTTGCCGCCGTTACTTTCGGGGCTTCTTTTAATTCTTCTATCCCCTCTTGCCGCCGCAGCGCATTTTCATAGGGCAGGGCTTCGGCCAGCAACACATTCAACATACCCGGCACAAACGGCTTCACATCGTCGCTTTCCTCCGGTGTCTGCACCAGCCACCCTGCGGCAAGTGCAAAAACTTCATTTGCCGTCATTCTTTCTCCTCCCCGGCCACTGCTGCCATACAGCAGTGCCTTTTCTCTCAGCACTTTTTATAGCTTGCATTCTTATTTTTAAAAAAGCAGCCGGCCGGCTGTATTTTTCCACTGCCCTGCCGGCTGCCCTCTGTTTTCCTCCCCGGGGCCAAGTCCATTTTTTGCCCCTGCCTGTTACCCACCCGGCTCTTTTAACTATTCCCCGTTAGCCGGCCAGTGTAACCTCTGCCACTGCCGAGGGGTATGCCCCGTCTTTATACTGGTAAGCCCGCACGGTCATCCCCGCCTGCACTGCCGGGGCCGTACCCACCACCGCAGTTGCCGAGTAACGCGGGTCGCTGCCGTCCGTGGTGTATTTCACGCTCGCGCCCGATGCCGGCGTAATCGCGCCGCTTGTCGCATTGATGGTCGGCACCGCCAGTACCGTCCCTGCCGCACCAGTCACATCCACATACACGCCGTCTGCCTTTGCGCCAAACACAAACAGGTCATAGTAAAAACGGCCCTCACACAGGTTGCCGCTGATGCCGGGGGGGTCAAGGTGCACCTTGTTGTCCCAAATTTTCACCGGGGCACTTGCCGCACGTTTGTGCACCAAAATAAAGTTCACCTGTGCGGGCATCAGGTCCTCCGGTACTTCCACTACCGGCGCGCCAAAAATATCGCCCACCTGCCCCTGCACCACCGCGCGGGTCCCAATCTTGTCCAGGTTTTTAAACTGCTCGGTCTCCACCAGGGCGTTAAACACCTCGGTGCGCACATACCAAGTACGGCCCTTTACCGGCACCCGGTGGTCCAGCAGATGCTTGCGTGCCGCAGAAAACCGGGCAATCACATTGGTCTTGTCAATCGCTGCAGTGTTGCCCACAATTTTGCCCGCTTTGTTCGCCAAAGCACTCAGGCAATAGCGGTCATAGGTCGGGATCACCTCTTCGCTCATCTGCACGCCCATAAATTTACCGGCCTTGTTGATCGCCTGGTCCAGGTTGTTGCCCTTGTCAATCACGCCCGAAAAGCTCTTATCCTGGCTCATGGTCAGTTCTTCCACGGTGTCGCCCACCTCGGTCGGCGTGCCATAGCGGTTGCCGCCGGCGGTTCGGTCATAGTCGTTCAGCGGTACCGTGCTGATGTTGTGCACCCGCACTGTGCGCGCACCCACAAACTCGTTTTCGCCCGAAAGTCGGCTTTTGATCATGCTGTCCATCGTGAACGCCTGGTCCACCTTTGTCGAAACACGGGTATCCAAATTGATCGTCTGGCTCAAATCTCATTCCTCCTGTTAATCTCGAAATCCATCTAAAAATCCGGCCACAAACGGGTCGGTCTTCTCTTTTCCACCAAGCCCGGTAGCAGTGCCCGGTGCGGTGCGCCGGTTCTGCGCCGCGGCATCCTGTGCCGCTTTCTGGTTTTTCAGCCGTTGCAACTCCACCGCCCGGTAGGCAGCCAGCGGGCTTTCCCCCTTCTGGATGCGCTGCAATGCCTCTTTGGGCAACTCTTTCAAGTCCGGGTATTCTTGCAATAGTTCCATAAACGGGGCCAGCCGCTGTTTTTCCCCCGCTTCCTGTTGCTCGCGTTGCAGGGTCTCGCGTCGCATTTTAGCAAGCTCTCGCGCGGCATTTTCCGGCATCCCGCGCTGCATCTCCCGCTGTACCTGTGCATGTTCCAGCCCTTTTTCCAAGTAGTCCAAATACTGTGGCAACGGCATGCCGCTCGCTGCCGCATACTGGTTCAGTAAAGTCATTTCCCGGCCACTTTTAAAGCTGTCACGCTCACCGCGCACCTTATCGTAATCAAGGCCTTTTTGTGCCAGTGCAACCACCTGTTGCGCCGGCAACGTTACCTCTTTACCGTAGTATTTCAGCGTCAGCTGTTGTTCAGGTTCAGGTTCTTGTTCCTGTTGCTTTTTTTGTTCTCCCCCCGCTTCACTCGTCTCCCCTGTAACAGGCCCCTCCTGTGCTTTCGGCGGGTTCGCCGTCTGCTGTGCTTCGCCCATCAGGTTCTCGCCTTGTGGCACCTCTTCAGTTTTGGTGGTCTCCTCCACTGCGTCAGTTTGCCCATTCAAGGTCTCCATCTCTTCCATTTTTGCTCCCTTCCACACCGGCCAGTTGGTCACTAGCCGGCGCAAAACACAATTTTATTTTGGGTCTTTGGCAGCACGCAGTACTTCCTGCCCAATCTCCTGGTCACGGTTTGCACATTGTCGGTTGGTGCAGATATAGGTTGCCACTACACCCTCGGGCGCGTTCTCATTCACTTTCAACACTCGTCCCTCTCTTTTGCAGCATGGGCACTTCATCAAGTTGCACCGCCTCCTTTCATCATCGCTTCCAGCAGGCCGGGGGGCAGTTGCTGTTGTGTTCCTTGTGCTGCCTGTGCCCCCTGCGCCCCCTGCTCCGCCATCGCTGCTTGCTGGGCTTGCTCGGCCTGTTTTTGCAAAGCCTGTATCAACTGCGTACGGTTCGGGATATACCCGCGCGGCATATTTTCAAGATAAGTCTCGGCATCCATCAGCCCGCGGCCAAACAGGTTATCCATTGTCTGTACCTGCATCAGTTCCGACCAATAGGTCGCGGCGCCAATCTCCACATTCAGCTTCAGCTTTTTTTGTGCCAACTGGGCAAAGTCAAACAGCACCGTCTGCATTTCTTCTTCCGGTTCTGCCGTCATTCCACCCTGTTGCGCGGGCAATCCATTTGCTTGTGGCTGCATCGGGTCCGGCGTGTCGGGTTTCGCCATCTTCATACGCACCGGGCGCACGCCGTAATTAAGCGTCATCATGTCCAGCCAGATGCGCACCGACTCTTCCACAAAGCTGTAAAAGTCCTGCTTTTGCAGCTCCAGCGGCATAGCCGTCGCCTTTTGCGTCACAATGATCGCACTGGTGTTGTCCGGTCTCACATTGCCCAGTGCCGCATCCGATGCCCCCATCGTGTCACGCGTCATGTCGATCACACGGTCGATCAACTGCATTACCTGTGCTGACATATCCGGGGCGCGGTACCCCGCCGCCACTGCGGCATTGGGGTCCCCCGGCACGCCAATTGCTGCCCCTACCCGGTTATCCCAGCCCTGCGGCAGCAGGTTGCTGTTGTACACCACTTTGGGGAACGCCATTTTCTTCACATGCTCCATCGCCAGTGCGTACAGCTTGTTCACATAGATCTGGTTCGGGATCAGCCCCGTCAGTGCCGCCTGCCCATGGTAGCGGTTCTTCACCTTTTCCCACGGCAGCATCGTCACCGGGTAAAGGGTGTATCCCGTATCCCACGGCTTTCGCACAAAGCCACCCGCACAAACTTCGCAGCACCACACAGTTCGGCGCGCGCCGTTTTTTTGCTTCCAGTATCGGCGCACCACCGTTACTTTGCCATCCTCCTGCTCATTGGTTCGGCGGTTTTCGTCCTCGTCCGGCCGCACTTCGTCCGGGTCACACCCATTTTGCTGCGCTTCCCGCTTCACCTGCGTCACCAGCCTGCGGTAGTTCAGCAGCAAATAGGGTTGCTGTTGCAACTCCCGGTTCTGGGGGTTGCCAAAGTGCAGGTTGGTATTTTCCATTATCTCGGTCTGGATCTGCCCCGGGGTCGGCATAAAATCCTGCGCACCAGGCAAGGTCACCGTCCGCAGGCCACCGTCCTCCTCCGGGTCAAAATAAAAATGCAGGCAACCGTCCCCATCCACCGCTGCATTGCGGATCACTTCACGGCACTTTTTCTTATACGCGGTGTTTTCCATCACCGCATCCATCTGCTCGCCCACCATGTCCAGCATCGGCTTATCTTCCTCAGTCTCGTCAAACGCCTCCAACGAGACCCCAATGTCGTCCGACATGATCGAGGAAATAAAAAACTTCACCACCCGCGCCAGAATGTTGAACACCGGTTTATCCAGGTTTGGGGCATGTACGCCGCGCCACTGTTCGCCAATGTAAAAATCTTCATTCTTCTCCACGGTATTGTATAAATCAATCGCCTCGTTGTAGCTTCTGGCCTTTTCGTACTCGTGCCATACCCCGCCCGCCGTTGTCTCGTCAGCCTCTCCGGTGTCGGCATTTTTGTGCCCTTTCGGCAGCTCCTCTATGTTCACCTGCACACCTCCTCCTGTCCGCTATAGTTCCACAGTGCCGCCCATTGTTTTGCAAGCTCCTGTTCCCTCTTTTTCTCCTCCTGCGTCGCAGGCAGTCCCAGCGCCGTTTCCAGTGCCGCCACGCGGGCGTTCAGGTCTTCCCATTCTCTGCGCTTGATCAGCATCTATCTTCTCCTCTCAAAACGATAAAAAGCGTTCTACCTGGCTCTCATATTCCGCTTTCTCTCTCTGGGCTTCTTTCGGGGCCTTCACCACCAAAAAGCTCTGCTGCGGGCGGATATACTGCGCGATCGCAAGCGCCATCACACAGTCATCATGTTCCCGTTCCATCGCCTGTGGTCTGCCTCGCTCGTCCCGCACAAATACCAGCATTTCCCGCAAGGTAACGGCATCGCACAAAAGGTCCACATTCTCCCGCACCGCCTGTATCAGCCCGGCAATCGCCACCGGCCGGGTCGTCGCCGTCGTCTTAAACCCATAGCGCCGCTGCAACCGGTGAGTATAGCTGTCCTCAGTTTCCCGCATATACTGGTGTGGGTAGCGCAGTCGCTCCACTTCCCGTATCGGGTAGGTCGAAAAATTCGCCTCAATGCCCAGCAATGCGGTATTGTAGTAATACCCAAGGCAAACTACCTGCCGCGCAAACTCATCTTCTCCAAATTGTCGGCGCAACACCGCGACCTGTCTGCCGGTCGTATTGTCCAATACCTGGGCTACAAACCAGTCGCTGCCATCCCCCGCGGTGTCCGCCCCTATCACATAAGGCACCCCGGGCCTTGGCTCTTCATAGATTCGCGTACCGCCACCGGGGCCCTGCTCAAATCCGGTCACCCTAAAACTGTCGCCATCCCCCAAAAAGGTAAATTCACCGGTGCGCAATGGCCCCGGCAGCCCCGCCAGTCTTTGTACCAGGGCCTCCTTGTCAAACACGCAGTTACCGGTCGCAATAAACGCTTCCTCCGGGCTTGCGGGGTATTCCTGTTCAAACAGCTTTTCATCCCCGCCGCAGTTGTTTTCAATGCACCACCGCCGCCAGCAAAGTTGCTCGGTGTCCAGCCCAAAAATCTCTGCGATGCGCACCTCTTTTTCGGTCACCTCAAATTCCGCCGGGCAGTTTCTCCGGTACTCCGGCTGTTCCCACCAGGCACAAAACACCGGCACAAACTCGCTTTCATTTGCCACCGCCCGGTCCCACATCACTTTAAACTCGTCAAATCCGTTTGCCGTGCTTTCAATGATCACCATCGTGTCGCGCCGGTCAGGCACTGCCTGCAATAGCCCGGCCAGCGTCATCTTTTTATCACCCGGCCAAAATGCAAACTCTGAAAGGTGCAGGTTTTGAAATGTATCCGACCGGCCAATCCCTTGTCCCCCTGCCGTCATCACCCGTATCGTGCTTTTCAGCCCTTCGCCTTTTGTGCCGTCAAACACCAGCTCGCGGGCATTGCTTGTTTTTAGCTGGGGTTTCAACGGGTCCGGCAGTTCTTCGTAAAACAATTTGGACATCCGAAACAAGTTCGCAGCCGATTCCTCTTTGTGCGCCACGATCCCGCTTCTCACATTTTTTTTGGTCGCCGTCCGCTTAAAGATCATCGCCTCCGCCAAGGTCGAAAACCCCATCTGCCGCGCCTTCAACACAATGGCGCGCATCGGCTTACCGGCACGGTTTTGTGCCGCCAGTGCATCGTACAGTTCCTTTTGCGGGCCATTTAAAAGCAACGGCACCACCTTTGCGTCCTTATCACGGATCTTGAGTTCCTTCTCAATATACCGCCGCAGATTGATCCCACTCAAAACTCTTCCCCCTGCAACTGTTCCAAATAGCTTTCCAGCGTCGCGCCCACCTGCAAATTTTTTGCTTTATCCGTCGGCTTTTCCCCCACGGTGTCGCGCACTGCCGCAAACGCAGGCCCGTCTCCACCAATCGCTTTCGCAATCTGGGCCATCGCCATTGCTTCCAGTGCTGTCGTTTCCCCCGGCGCACGCCCCAGCATTTGCCCCAGTGCATCGGCCGCTTCGCCTTGTACCGGCTGCTGTAACAACTCTTCCAACACTTCCCGCAGCATGCCGCGCGGGGTTTCGGCCCGCGTTTTCGCACGGCGCACTGGGGTCTTTTTTGTAGGGGGCGCAACGTGCAGGTCCAGTGGTTCCACTGCCTTTTTCTTCGCCGGCATCTCCTCACCTCCTGCTCCCAGTTTAGGCGCTTTTTCGCTTGCCCAACTGGTACTTTTTTCAAAACCCGCACATCGTGTCCGCTTTGCTTTCAGTTTGTCTTTTTTGCCAAAAAAAAATGCCCTGCGCGTCTGCTTTCGCAGCGCACAGGGCACATTTGTCTTCTTTTTTCTCACAGCGCATCCCTTGACACGCTTTTTCTCTTTTAGGGCAAATAAAAAAGCGCCCTTAACGGGCGCTTTCGCTTAAGTTGCTCAGATTGCGGATACATTGACAGCACGCAGCTTGTCACTGTTCTTCGGGTCCGGCTCAACCTCAAAAGAAACCTTCTGGCCTTCTGCCAGGGTCTTGAAACCTTCAGCGGCAATAGCCGAAAAGTGCACGAACACGTCGCCGCTGCCATCCTCGTCAGAAATAAAGCCGAAGCCCTTCTGCTCGTTGAACCATTTTACAGTACCGGTATGCATAGTTTGCCTCCAAAAAAGATTTTCGCTTCTGCCGTACAAAATAAAAATCACGCACGGCGTAAATCATCAGTAGAACAACGACTTACACTGCACGTGACGTCAATTGGTACATTCAGAATACATCCATAGTATAGCACATCATCACGAAAAGTACAACTAGTGGGGAAAATTTTTCCACTCTCTCGCCCATTTTGCAAAAACACTGCACGCTCTCTGCCTTTTTTGCCCGCCTTTACCATGTATTTCTGCTGTGCTGTGCTTTTCATTTTATCGTTTATACAGTACAATGGCAATAGAATTCAACTTGTTTTCAGGAGGTGGTATGCGTTGACGGTCGAACAGATGCGTTCCTTTATTATAAAGTTTGTCTATTACACCTTGCTCATCGTGCTTGCTTACTGTATTTTAAAGTTTGTGGTACCCTTTTTTATGCCTTTTTTGCTGGCGTTTCTCATCGCCATGCTGCTCAAGTCGCCCACCAACCATCTCTCCCGCCGTTTTAAGCTGCGCCGCAGTATCGTCGCCGTGGTGTTGCTCATTTTGTTCTACGCACTTGTCATCGCACTATTTACTCTGCTCGGCGCAAAACTTGGCTCGGCGGCTACCGATGGCTTTAAGGCACTCCCCTCCTTTTATTCCTCCACCATCGAGCCCGCACTCTATCAGGTGCAGTCCTGGCTCAGCGGCTTCATTCAGCGGCTGGATCCAACCCTTCAGTCCATGCTCACCTCTCTCAACCAAAACATTGTCACTTCACTGGGCAGCGCTGTCAGCAGCCTTTCCAGCAGTGCTGTATCCTCACTCACGGGCTTTGCCTCTCATGTGCCGTCTTTCTTTGTCAAATCTCTGCTCATGATCATCGCCAGCTTTTTCTTTGTGGTCGATTACTACAAGGTCACCAGTTTTCTTGCAAACCTTTTGCCACCCAAAGGCAAAGCCATGCTATTTCGCATCAAGAGCAACGGGGTCGATACCCTGCTCAAATTCGCCCGCGCTTATGCCATTCTTCTCACCATTACTTTTATCGAGCTCTCCATTGGCCTTTCCATCCTCGGGGTACGGGGTGCCATTCTCATTGCGCTGGGCACCGCGCTGGTCGATATTCTTCCTGTTCTCGGCACCGGCACCATCCTCATCCCGTGGGCACTTTACCAGCTCTTTTCGGGCAACTTCTTTCTCGGCTTTGGCCTTGCCATTCTCTACGGCATCATCACGGTGGTGCGTCAGGTCCTAGAGCCTCGTATCGTCGGCGGCCAAATCGGCCTGTACCCGCTGCTCACTTTGGTCTGCATGTTTATCGGGGCACAGCTGTTCGGCTTTTGGGGCATGTTCGCGCTTCCCATTGGCCTCACCATTTATCTGCAACTCTGGCGCGAAGAGCATCCCCCCGCAACCGCCCCTCAATCTCCGGCCGGTACTTCCGCCGGTATGCCCCCAAAGGGCACCCCACAAAACTAGACACTTTATTTTCAGTTTTCCCCCGTGCTTTGGCTTTTTGCCGCGCGGGGGCTCTTTTTTTCTTTCGTTGTTTCAGGGTGGCAATTTTTACGCGCTTCGCCCTATTTTCTTTTTATTCGTCTTTCCTTATCCCTCCGTGTTTTTATCTTCCCTTGGCCTCTGTGCGTCACAGCCTTGCTTTTACAGTCTCTTCACTTTTTTATCATGGCCCATTAAGCACAGCCTTGCCCGTGGTTCTTTGCCCGCCAACATTTTTTTGCTTTCGCTTTCATGGCAGTTAAAGTAATATCTGCCCTCAGGCCTCTCCTTTTAAGGTGTTGCTACAAGTTCCACCCCTATCGCTTTTTCTCCACTAAAAATCCCCTCTCCACTTAACGGCCTTTGCCACTAAGTAAAAAAGGGGGTGTCCTACTGTTGTCTTTCTCTTTTGGGGGTCCTTATAGCCTTTCAGCTCCGCGTCAAACCCCGCCGTTCACAGAATGAGTCTCCTCCGAGGTTCCCGGCAGGCACCACGGCACAATGTGAAACCGGTCGCGCCCGGCCGCCTTTGCGCGGTATAGCGCACGGTCTGCCCGCTCATATAAAAGGTCATATTGCGCGCCGGGGCCCGCCACGGCTGCGCCAATACTCACCGAAAGGTGCAGCCCGTCGCCGCTCAGTCCCCGGATGCGCCGGCACAGCCGCCCACAGCGTTCCGCCAGGGCCACCATTTCCTGTACCCCGCGCATATAGATCAAAAACTCATCGCCGCCCGGCCTGCCAATCACATCACCGGGCCTAAAGTTTTCACGCAGCACTTCCGCCACCTGTATCAATACTTTATCCCCGCGCATATGCCCGTACCCGTCATTTACCTCTTTAAAAAAGTCGATGTCCATCAAAATCAGGGCACCCTGTTCTTCCCCCTCCAGTTTTTGTACCAGCTGTTCTATCTGCGCCCGGGTCGATGCATTGTTCAGCAGGCCGGTCAGGCTGTCTCTCTGCGCCTTTTTTTCCAGCTCTTCGCGCTCTTTTTTCTGCTGGTCAATATTTGCAATGCGCCCAATCGTGTAAACCGGCAATCCATTTTCATTTAGTTCTGTACACATCGCAATCTGCAACCAACACTGGTGCCCGCCAAAAGGCAATAAGACCTCATGCACACCATTTTGCTTTCTGCGCAAAAAATCTGCAAGCAGGTGGGCAAACGGCACCTGTCCATTGGTACTCACCTGTGAGTATACCTTTCGCTGGTTAGGCTCTCCCTTTTCCGCAGCCGGTTCAAACACGATCAGCTGGTCGGCAGCGTATTCGTATTCAAAAAAGTACAGGTTCATCAGCTCATAGATCTGCCAATGTTTTTTTACCTCTATTTGCAGCTGTTTCGCCATTTCGTTGTGCTTGCGCAGCAAAAAAAGCAGTACAAACACCACCCCCAGCAATACCAACGCAGCCACAAAAAGTGTCTGGTCCGCTACCGAACTCATTCTCTCTGGGGGGTCGCCGCCGGTTGCTGCGATCTTTGGCAGCAACGCCATATTCTGCATCCCTTTTTTTACCAGTATTTGGGCATCGGGCAAACGCTGTAAAAAAGCAAAAAGCAGACGGATACCAAAAGCATGGGTCACTCTCGAATCATCCCTTCTGCATTAAATTCTCAAATCAACACAATTTCTCACGCTATATTTTTTCTTATTGTACCAAATGGGTCACACTAGTTCAAGGCGGCTCGACAAAATTCTCCTTATTTTCTATGTTTTGTTACTTTTTTATGGTAAAAATAACCATACATTATTGCAATTCGCTCAAACCCGCAGCGCACCAATGTTTTTTCGACATTTTTCTCACCGCTATTTCTATAGCACAACACCCGCTCCTTTGTCAAATTTGTAGTTTTTTGCGGTACTTGTTTATTTGTTTTTTCAGTTTTGTGACTTTTTTACATAACAAAAGACCCTTTGCTTTTAAATTAGCAAAGAGTCTTTTGTTTCTTGGGTCATTGCCACAATGGCGATGTGCCACTCATGTCAATTTTGTTTCTCAGCGTTCTGTTACTTACTTTGCAGCCTTGCTCGAAGAAGCGGCAACCTTGCTGGAAGAAGTAGCGGCTTTGCTCGAAGAAGCAGCAGCCTTGCTGGAAGAAGCGTCAACCTTGCTCGAAGCAGCTTCAGCTTTGCTCGAAGAAGCAACAGCCTTGCTGGAAGAAGCGGCGGCCTTGCTGGAAGCAGCAGGGGTAGAAACAGAGGACGAAGCTGCCTTAGAAGAAGCAGCGGTGCTGGAAGCAGCAGTGCTGCCACAAGCAACCATCGACAGAGCCATAACACATGCCAGAGCAATTACCATAATTTTTTTCATTTTCTCTCACCTCGTCGCATAGCATACGCCCGCATTGTGAAGTATTTGTGACAAATCAGTTGCAACATAATTACATGTCAGTTTTTTAATTTTATTTTCTGTTTTTTCGCCGTTTACCGTTGTTTTCTACGCTATTTCTTGTTTTTTTCTTTATTTTTCTTATATTACTCTTGTTTTCTCTTCATTTTATCAAATCTCTGTATGCCTTCATCATTCTCTTTATGTAACATTACTATATGTAATAATTTTCAACTTTTTGTTCTTTGTGTATTTTGCACTATTTGCTTGCCGCTTGTGACCTCTTTTCGTCGGCACTGTGAATTTGCACTCTATTCGGTTTTTTTCACCTTTTTATTTTTTCCTTAAAACTTGTCGTTTTATCCTTCTTACTATAAAAAAGCGGAGAGGCAAATGCCTCTCCGCTTCATTATTTCAAGAGCCCCCGCTCTGTCGTCTGCGGCCAAGTTAAAACCCGTCTCCTATGACAGGTGGGTGCCCCGCCTGCGGGCTCACGCTCCCTTCTTCCTGCAACGCAGGGAGGTCTGCAATCCTCCGCCGGACAAAAAGCTCCCATTTAACTTAACTTGTAGGATTATAAAAGGCTGCATCAAATCGCGCAGCGCAGGGTGTCGGTCAACAGGCACAGGGCTAAGAGGGCATTTCCTCTTTGCCATTCTCTACATCGTACAGTTCCGACAGGCGGCGCGCAAAAACCTCACCGACATTGTAAAACTCTTCGTCATCGTCCACAATGTCGAGATACTCTTCGCCATCCTCTTCGCCAACCCGCATGATAATCAGGTCGGCATCTTCGGCCAGCGCCGCTTCGGCTTCTTCTTCTGTTTCAATATAAGGTACTACGGCAAGGTAATGTACCCCTTCGTAGTCCGTTGCATCAATTACTTCAAATACGTGTTCCTTGCCAGCTTCATCTTCCAGCGTCAGGATATCGGGCGTATTGTCTTCCATGGTGTTCCGCCTTTCAGGGCGTACAGCGTTACAGTTAACCGCAAACGCTGTCGCGTCTTTATCTCAATAACAGGATAGACTAAACCTTGTTTTCTGTCAAGTGGCAAGCTGTTCAATTTTCTCTTCGCATTTTCTGCATCCACACAAGGCAAGTCTCGCACAAAATTTAACACAGTGTTCACGATTTAAAAATGACCTTATACTATAATTACAATTGATTGTAAACGGTGGCAACGGCTACGGGACGCCGTCGCCCCGCCAGCAGGAGGCGGTCTTTTGTTCAAAAAAACAGTTTCATTCTTTGTTGTCTCGTTGTTTACCGCGGGGCTGATGTTCGGCTGCGGCGCCGCTTCGTCCCGTCCTTCCCAGTTTGAAAGCAACGAACTTCAATTCACATCTCCACAAAATGGCGATACCATCGCCATTTTTGACACCAGCATGGGCACTTTCCGGGCGGTCTTGTTTCCTTCGCTCGCCCCCCTTGCGGTCGAAAATTTTGTCACTCTTGCAAAGCAGGGGTACTACAATGGCGTGCTGTTCCATCGCGTCGTCAAAGATTTTGTCATTCAGGGCGGTGACCCTACTGCCACCGGGTTTGGTGGTGAAAGCATCTGGGGCAGCCCGTTCGCAGACGAATTTACCGACAGTCTGCACAACTATACCGGTGCGCTCTCTATGGCAAACTCCGGCGAAAACACGAATACCAGTCAGTTTTTCATTGTCGATGCACCTGCCGATTCTGTCTCCGCCACGCTTGCGGGCCAGATGAAAACCGGCGGCTACCGTCAGGCGGTCATTGATGCCTATCGCGCCGTGGGTGGCGCGCCTTATCTCGATGGCAAGCACACCGTGTTCGGGCAAATTTACAGCGGTATGGATGTCATCGACAAAATTGCTTCGGTCGCTGTCGATGAAAAAATAGACCGTCCTAAAAAGGACATCGTCATTGAAAGCATCACCATCGACACCTACCAGCAAGACACTTCTTCTTCCAATTAATGATTGTCCCGTAAAAGCCCCGGGTTTCCCGGGGCTTTTTCTGTACAAATTTTTCACTACATGGTAAAATGATGTGTAAACAGGCTTGGTTTTTATGGGCCGCATTTTATTAAAAAAAGGGGGGGCTGTGCCTGAAACGTTTTTTAAAAATCATCACCAGCCGCAGCTTCCTTTTTTCGGTGCTTGCGCTCATTCAAATCGGGCTTTTCTTTTTTCTTATCTGGCAATTCAGCAACATCGGCCCCTACACCTACGCCATGATGATCATTCTCAGCGTTCTGGTGCTGGTCTTTGTATTTGAAAAAGACGATCTCAACCCCTCTTATAAAGTCATGTGGATCATCATCACCGTCCTGTTGCCCATCACCGGGGCCGTGATGTATCTCTTGTGGGGCGGGCAAAAGTTGCGCCCTAAAATCGCAAAGCGGTTTTCGCAAATCGAGCGCCAGGCGGATTCCTCGATGATCCCGCAGCCGCTGCTGCTTGAAGTTTTAGATAAAGTGGACCCCACTCTTTCGCGGCAGGCAGAATACCTCTACTCCCGTGCCGCGGCGCCGCTGTATAGCCAAACCGAGTGCCGTTATTTTAAAAGCGGCGAAGATTTTTTTGAAGCTTTTCTACCCGAGCTCGAGCAGGCGCAGCACTGTATTTTTATGGAGTATTTTATCATCGAGCCCGGCATCATGTGGGACCGCACGCTTGCGGTGTTGCGGCGCAAAGCGGCAGAGGGGGTCGATGTCCGCATTGTGTGGGATGGCTTTGGCAGCCTGTTCACCCTGCCGGAAGGGTACGAGCAGACCCTGCGTTCCTACGGTATCCAGGCAGGCATCTTCAACCCCATTCGCGTAACGGCGCACATCAGCCAATACATTTTTCTCAATCACCGCGATCACCGCAAGATCTGCGTGATCGATGGGGAGGTCGGGTTTACCGGCGGGCTCAATTTTGCAGACGAATACATCAACCGCAAAGAGCGTTTCGGCTACTGGAAAGACACCGCCTTCATGCTGCGCGGCCCGGCGGTCTACTCTCTCACCGCGACTTTCCTTAAAATCTGGAGCTTTGTCGACAACTCCACCCCCAATTACGCCTCGTACCTGCCCACCCGCCACTATGTCACCGACGGGTTTGTGCAGCCCTATGCCGATACCCCGCTCGACAACGAAAACGTCTGTGCCTGTGCCTACCTCAATATCATCACCCGCGCACAGCGCTATGTCTATATCGCAACGCCCTATCTTGTCATTGACTACGAACTACAATCCGCGCTTTCCCTTGCGGCAAAAAGCGGGGTCGATGTGCGCATCATCACCCCCGGCATCCCAGACAAGCCCTATGTCTACGTTCTCACCCGCAGCTATTACCGCCAGCTGCTTCATGCCGGCGTGCGCATTTTTGAGTATACCCCCGGCTTTCTTCACGCCAAAATGTATGTCAGCGACGATTCTGTCGCCGTTGTGGGCAGCGCCAACATGGATTTCCGCAGCCTCTATTTGCATTTCGAAAACTGCTGTGCTTTTTATGGCGGTGCCATCATCAACGACGTGCGCGACGATATTCTGCATTGTTGCGACGTCGGGCGCGAAATCACGCTGGATGAAGTCAATGCGCTTCCTTGGTATCGGCGGCTCTTGCAAATTGTATTTCGCTTTTTTGCCCCGTTCATGTAGCGGCCGGCACTTCTACCTGAAAGGGGTCTTTAGATGAAAACACTTCTTGTCATCGACGGTCAGGGCGGCGGGTTTGGCCGCGCGCTCATCGAGCGCCTGCGGGAGGAAAAACTCCCGCTGCACATCCACGCAGTCGGCACCAATGCACTGGCTACCGGCAGCATGCTCAAAGCGGGGGCCGATACCGGGGCCACGGGAGAAAACGCCGTCGTCGTGGGCTGTCGCCGCACCGACCTCATTGCCGGGCCGCTGGGCATCGTCATGGCCAACAGCATGTTCGGCGAATTTTCCCCGGCCATGGCCGCCGCCGTGGCCGAAAGCAGTGCCTCACGGGTGCTCATTCCGGTCAACCGCTGTGACACCTATGTCGCGGGCGCAACCGACCTCTCGTTCGGGCAAAGCCTTGCCAAAGCGGTCGAACTCCTCTCTTCGCTCGTGTTGGGCGGCGAAGCTTAACAAACTCCCATGCCACATTCTATCGCTGCAAAAAGCCCGGCAGGTACAAAGCAAAATGTACCTGCCGGGCTTTTTATATTTTTATCTGTTCTTTGGCAGCCCTTGTCTGCCTTGTCGCTCTTATGTTCTATTTACGGCAAAACACGGCCAACGCAAGCCTTATTCCGCGTCCGCTTTCGCAAGCACATCAATGTGCTGTTTTGTCAGGCGGTATACCGTCCATTCGTCCATTGCCTTTGCACCCAGCGATTTGTAAAACCCAATCGACGGGCTGTTCCAGTCAAGGCACCACCATTCAAACCGCCCGCAGCCCTCATTTTGGGCAATGGTCGCCAGCGCCTCAAACAACGCCTTACCATACCCCTTTTTGCGGTGTTCCGGCTGGATGAACAAATCTTCTAAATACAGCCCCTCATGCCCCAAAAAGGTCGAAAAATTATAAAAGTACAGCGCAAAGCCCACCGGCTGGCCGTCCTCTTCTGCAATCAGCGCGTGGGCGCGCCCGCGCACAAACATCGCCTGCCGCAGGTCTTCCTCTGTCGCCTGTACCTCGTGCTCCATCTCTTCATACCGCGCCAGTGCGCGGATAAATTCCAGCAGCAGTGCAGTGTCGCTCTCCTGCGCCTGTCGTATCGCAAAGTTTGCCATCCGTTTTCCTTTCGCCGGTTCTCTGCCCGTCTGCAAGCGTTCTTGCCTTGCGCCGGGTCAGCCGCCCTGTTCTTCTCTCTTCTTTTTATTCTCCCGAAAAGCAAGGTACCCCTCTAAGATCACGGTTGCCGCTACGGCATCCAGCACCTGCTTGCGCTTTTTGCCATAAGTGCCGTTTTCCGACAAAATGCCCGCGGCACTCACCGTGCTGCGGCGCTCGTCCCACAGCTCAATGGGCTGGGGCAGAATATTGCCCAGTATCCCCGCCAGCTTGCGGGTCTTCGCCGCACGCGGCCCCTCGGTGCCGTCCATATTCAGCGGCAGCCCTATCACCAGCATCTCCGCCTCATATTCCTTCACGGCATACACAATTTTTTCCGCCACCTTGGCCATCGATTTTTCTTCAATAATTCCAATGGGGGACGCCAAAAACTCGGTGCGGTCGCAAAGTGCAAGCCCGGTACGGGCATCGCCATAATCCACTGCCATAATCTTCATGGGGGCAGCCTCCTCTGTTTTCATGCTCATTTGCCGGTACTCCGGCACAGGGCCGCACAGGCTTTTGCCCGGCGCTCAAATGGCTTTGCCTTTTATTATACCATGCAAACCGGTGCAAAAAAAGCCCCGCTGGCCGCAACTGCTTGCCGGTCACCGGGGCTCGCTTTTTTTATAGCAATGTCGGGATGCGCTGCTTTAAGTCCAAAATTTTCTGCTCGATCAGCTTTGCCGTCGCGGCAAACACCTCGTCGCTCTGGCCACTTGGGTCGTCCAGCCCCCAGTCTTCACGGTAACGGCAGGGCAAAAACGGGCATTCCACATTACACCCCATCGTCACCACAATGTCAACGGGCGGTATTTCTTCCAGCTTCTTTGAATATTGGGTCTTCTCCATATCAATGCCGTACAGCTCTTTCATCGTGCGCACCGCATCCTGGTTGATCTGCGGCTTCGTGTGTGTCCCCGCAGAATAGCTTTCAAAGGCATCGGCGGCAAGCTGCTTCCCAAGCGCCTCCGCCATTTGGCTGCGGCACGAATTGTGCACACAAATAAATGCTACTTTGGGCAGCATGTGCAGCCCCCTTTCTCCGGCTCATCCTGTGGCCGGCGTCGTTCCATCAGCACCGTGTTGCGCCAGGCCCCATACTGGTCCTTTGCAATGCGCTCCCGGTACCCTACCATGCGAAACCCGCATGCTTCATGCAGGCGAATACTCGCTTCGTTGTCCTGCATAATGCCGGATTGCAACGTCCACAGCCCCTCGTCTTGTGCCTGTTGCCAAATTGTCTTGAGCAGCAGGGTGCCTGCACCCTGCCCGCGTGCGGCAGCGGCAATGTAAACACTCACTTCGGCCACGCCACCGTACACGCACCGGCCGGACACCGGCGAAAGTGCCGCCCAGCCAATCACCTCATCGCCGCGCTGCGCCACCAGCCGGCAGCCGGGCAGGTGGGCACTGTCCCACTGCGCATACTCCGGGCAGCGCGTCTCAAAGGTCGCCTTGTTGGTCTCAATCCCCTCAGCGTAAATTCTCGTCACCGCATGCCAGTCGTCCGGCCGCATGCCTCTCACACTGATTTCCATTTTTATGCACCCTGCCTTGCCTTTTTCAGCAGTTCCAGCGCCTCACCCTTGCTCAGCACTCTGCCGCTGCTCACCACTTTGCCGTCGATCATCAGTGCCGGGGTCGTCATCACACCTGCCGCCGCAATCTCGGTAAAGTCGGTCACATGGCCCACTGCTTCATTCAGCCCAAGCTCGCCCATGGCCTGTCGCACTGCGGCTTCCAGCTGGTTGCATTTTGCGCAGCCGCCGCCCAATACCAAAATCGCGGCGTTTTGTTCTTCGCTATTCGCCTTGCTCTCGCAGGCACCGCCGCACTCGCAGGGGGCGGCCACTTCTTCTTTTTTCTTCTTTCCAAACAGTCCCATTGTCTACTCCTCCTTAAATAAATAAAAAGCTGATCGCATTGAATAAATATCCCACCAGTATGATTCCAACGGTGCAAATGGCAATAAACAGGCCCAGCAATTTGGGTTTTACCGCCTTGCGCAGCATCACCAGCGAGGGCAGGCTCAACGTGGTCACCGCCATCATAAAGCTCAATACGGTGCCCAGTTGCGCACCTTTGTATAACAGTGCTTCCGCCACCGGTATCGTGCCAAAAATGTCTGCGTACATCGGCACCCCAATCAGCGTGGCAAGCACCACGCCAAACGGGTTGTGGCTGCCCAGCACCATCTCTACCCACGCTTCCGGGATCCAGTTGTGGATTACCGCACCGATGCCAACGCCCACCAGAATATACAAAAACACCTTTTTCAGCGTCTCTTTTACCTGTTCTGCCGCATAGCTTACACGGTCCCGCCGGGTCAGCGTCGGGGCGTCAATGTCCACTTTTCCCGCTTTGCGGATGAACTCCTCCACCTGATCTTCCATTTTCAGCTTTTCGATTAGCGTGCCGCCTGCCACCGCGACCACCAATCCCAGCAGCACATACACCACCGCGACCTTTGCGCCAAAAATACTCATCAGCAGCACCAGGCTGCCAAGGTCCACCATCGGCGAGGAGATCAAAAACGAAAAGGTCACGCCCAGCGGCAGCCCCGCGCTGGTAAAGCCCATAAACAGCGGGATCGACGAGCACGAGCAAAACGGGGTCACCGTGCCCAGCAACGCGGCCATGCAGTTTGCACCCAGCCCGTGAAACCGCGACATGATTTTTTTGCTGCGCTCGGGCGGGAAATAGCTCTGGATATACGAGATCAAAAAGATCAGGCAGCACAGTAAAATCGTAATTTTCAGCACGTCATAAAAAAAGAACTGCACGCTGCCGCCCAGCCGTGTCTGCGTATCCAGCCCCACGCGGTCGACTAATGCTCCAATGGCGGCATTCAGCCACTTCATGCCCAAAACCTGGTCTTGAATGAAACTCCAAATCACCTGCATTCACACTCCCCGTTTTTCTTATCACACGACAACCCGCCAATAAACGTCTGAAACGCCGCCAGCGTCTCACAGTTCAGCGAGTAATGCGACCATTTGCCCTCGCGGCGCACTTCCACCAGCCCGCATTCACACAGCGTTTTCATGTGGTGCGACAGCGTCGGCTGGGTAATTTCAAAGCGTTCCAGCAAATTGCAGGCACATTTCTCCCCTTCGGACAGCATTTTTACAATCTGCAGCCGGTTCGAATCCCCCAGTGCCTTACAAATCAGCGCAACATCAATCGAATTCATAGCGCCCTCCTTATATAGATGTTCGTCTATTTGATGTTATACCACTCGTATTGATGCTTGTCAATGTGTATTTTTGAAATTCTGTTCCTTTTTTATCTCCCCGCCGCACAGCGCCGGCTTTTTCCCTATAAAAAAAGGGCAGGCAGTGCATTCGGAGCGTCTTTTTCAAAGAAAAGTATTTGTTCACAAGCTAATTTTTCACAAAGGTTATTTGATGTTTCCAGATGGAGGAGGAGCAGCCAGCTGTCTTATACCCTGCGTCCTGCCATGCGTGACTATATGAATGATCTTTTGTTTTGCTGTTACTCCACCATGCTGGACGGTTATAAGCAGATTGCGGCAAACGGAACTCAAGGATGCCCTCGATTTCTTCAAATGTGAGTGTGAGCTCGCTCGCTGTCTGCTTTGATAAGTAGGAAAACAACGCATCATATTTACTCATATTTTTTCTCCCTTCTGTCAAGTTTTCTGCCCGGTTAATATCGTCAGTATTCGTCTCAATCTGATCTTGATGAGATGGTACCGTCCCGTTGTAGGGTGGTGCAAGGGCTTGTATCAATTTACTTTCGATACTTGTATACTCAGATGTCTGATAAAAGTACAAATACATATGTTCACCGCAAACGTATTTTCTCAATATCATAGAATTGATTTTGCAATTTGTACTTTGACCACCGATATAACAGTTTTTAGGTGAAATGATTCCGTAGCCCTGATTGAAACGCTGTGCAAAATTCTGCGTCAGTCCAACGTAAAGAAGGTCTTGGCTGTCAAACAAGGCATATACGCCGCATATTCCCCAAAAACGATTGGAATTGAGGGAAAATCTACAGAAAGGACCATCTCCATATTTGTTAAGTTGCGTCGAACTTTTTTTGTAGTACCTGATTTTAGGATCGAATGTTTTTATCTTGCCGAATGCATTCTTTTCCGGCTCCAGTTCTTGAATGAAGCGAAATGAATACCCGCACAAATCTACAGCATCTTTTTCGACACAGGACAAGGCCGAAAGAGAAATTTCTACATCCGGAGGGTCGATTCTACCGTTTCCATTCCAGTCAAGCATGGTACCATCTCCTACCATATCCGTTCTTTACCAAATCACTGTAACATTGACTTTATCTAAAAGTCAACCCGTAAGGAGTGGTGATGTTTTCGCAGTGTGGTGCGTTATTGGGACAATGATTGTAATAGTTGTGAAAGGTTTATCTCCTTGCCATGGGCATAAAAAACAATGGCGCAAAACCACCCACTCTTTCCTTAAAAATTGATCAACAAAAAAAGGCCTACCACGCAAAATGGCAGGCCTCAAACATTTTCAGTACATCTCTCTCTTTATAAGATTGTAGCTTTATTCCACCGGCTTCATCGTCGGGAACAGCAACACATCGCGAATTGAGGCAGAGTCGGTCAGCAGCATCACCAGTCGGTCCACACCAAAGCCCAGGCCGCCCGTCGGGGCAAGGCCATACTCCAGCGCGGTGATGTAGTCATAGTCCACCTCGGCGCCACTGCCCGGCTCCTCGGCGTGCTTTGCCGCAACCTGCTTTTCAAAGCGGCCCTTCTGGTCAATCGGGTCATTCAGTTCGCTAAAGGCGTTGCCGTACTCGCACCCGTCAATAAAATACTCAAACCGCTGGGTAAACGCCGGGTTTTCGGGGATGCGCTTTGCCAGCGGGCTGTTCTCCACCGGGTAATCGTAAATAAAGGTCGGCTGCACCAGTTTTTCTTCCACAAACGCGTCAAAAAACTCAATCAGCACCGTGCCCTTGCTCGCCTGCGCAGGCACCTCCACGTGGTGCTCTTTTGCCGCAGCGCGCGCCGCTTCGTCGTCGGCCCAGTCGGCATAGTCCACACCGGCATACTTCTTCACGGCTTCCACCATCGTCAGCCGCTCCCAGTGCCCCATGTCGATCTCTTTGCCCTGATAGGTGATCTGCGTGCTGCCGCACACCTTTTGTGTCAACAAAATATACAGCTCTTCCACCAGGTCCATCATGCCCTTATAATCGGTAAAGGCCTGATACAGCTCCACGGTGGTAAACTCCGGGTTGTGCTTCGGGTCCATGCCCTCATTGCGGAAAATACGTCCCACTTCATACACGCGGTCAATGCCACCCACGATCAGCCGCTTCAAATACAGCTCAGTCTCAATGCGCAGGTACATGTCCATGTCCAGCGTGTTGTGGTGGGTCACAAACGGCCGTGCAGAGGCGCCAATCTCCAGCGGCAGCAGAATGGGGGTATCCACTTCCAAAAAGCCTTTTTCATCCAAATAATTGCGAATTTCACGCAAAATCTGGCTGCGCTTGAAAAAGGTTTCCTTCACTTCCGGGTTCACGATCAAATCCACATACCGTTGGCGGTACCGGGCCTCGCGGTCTTTCAGGCCGTGAAACTTCTCCGGCAACGGCCGCAAGGATTTTGCCAGCAGCGTGATCTCATGCACTTTGATCGAAATTTCGCCCATCTTGGTGCGGAATACTTCGCCATTCAGGCCCACAATGTCGCCAATATCATATTTCCTGTATGCGGCATAGGGCTCGTCGCCCACCACGTCGCGCCGCAAGTAAATCTGAATATCCCCGCTCGCGTCCCGCAGTTCGGCAAAGCTGGCCTTGCCCATCACCCGCTTGCTCATCAGGCGGCCTGCCACCGATACCGTGGGGCCATGCTCGCCCTCCGGCACTTCGGTAAAGTTCGCGCGAATTTCCGCCGCCTTGTCGGTCACCGGGTATTTTGTCTGCACAAACGGGTCGCTGCCAGCCTCGCGCAGGCCGGTCAATTTGTCTCTGCGTATCTGCAACAATTCGCTATACGCCTCTTCGGTCAGCTCTTCCGGCTGCTCGTTCGCCTTTGCATGCGGGTCTATGTGCTGCCCGTTTGCCGGCGCCCCTCTGTGTTCGTTTTCCTGCATCCTCTGCCTCCTGTTGTTTCTGCGGGTTTCTTTGTTCTTCCTTCAAAGCAAAAAAGGGGCGGCCACTGCCGCCCCGTCGCACTTCCTGTATCAGGCGGTCCTATCGTGCGGACGAGATGTCCAGCACCTCATAGCGAATCACCGCACCGCTGGGCACCGTGATCTCAGTGACATCACCCACACGTTTGCCCAAAAGCCCTTTGCCTACCGCGCTTTCATCCGAGATCTTACCCTCGGCCGGGTCGGCTTCGGTCGAGCCGACGATGCAGTATTCGTCCTCATCGCCGTCTTCGTCCTTTACTTTCACTCTGCTGCCCACCATCACTTGGTCGTTGGTCAGCTCGCTGTGGTCCAATATCCGTACATTTTTCAGGGTCTTCTCCAGGAAAATAATGCGGCTTTCCACCAGACCCTGCTCGTTTTTAGCCTCATCATATTCACTGTTTTCGGACAGATCTCCAAAGCCCCGGGCAACTTTGATCTTCTCGGCAACTTCCCGCCGTTTCACGGTTTTCAGTTGTTCAAGTTCATCCTCCAGCGCCTTCAGGCCCTCCGGTGTAATAACCAGCTCTTTGTTGTTCAAATTCTGTCGTCCTTTCTCACGCGGCGGGGTTTTGCCCGCTGCTCGCAATAGTATGCGAAAGACCGGTAATCGGCATACCATGCCCCTCCCCGGCTTAAACAGTAAGTTGTATTATAGTATAGTTATCCCTTTGTGTCAAGTGTGCCAATCCTTTCCATGTTTTTCGCCGCCCTGTCAACCATTTTTCAGCAAAAAGCGCCAAACTTTACCACCCGTTTTGCCCGGGTGCCTGCACCTCTTCTTTTATTTACAATGCCGCAGGGCCCCCTGTATCAAGGGGGCCCTGCGGCTGCAAGAGAGGGAAAGGGGGAAGATAAAATCAGGTCACTCGTCCTCCGACGTGCGGTCCATAAAGGTCTTCGCGTCTTCAATAACTTTGCCTTCCAGCTGAGGCGGCAACTGCTCATACCTTGTAAAATCAAAGGTAAAACTGCCCTGCCCGCGTGTCAGGCTGCGCACAAAGGTCGTAAAATCGTGCATTTCGCTCATCGGCACTTCTGCTTCAATGCGCTGCATCCCGTTGCCGCTGCCGCTCATGCCAAGCACACGGCCGCGGCGCTTATTCACTTCGCCCATCACATCGCCGGTGTTCGCGTCCGGCACCGTCGCCCGCAACAAGCCAATCGGCTCCAGCAGCACAGGCCCTGCCTCCGGCAATGCCGCCCGGTAGGCAATCTTCGCCGCCATTCTAAACGATTGTTCATTCGAATCCACCGGGTGGTACGAGCCGTCCACCAGCGTCGCTTTCAGCCCCACCAGCGGGTACCCTGCCAGCACACCATGGGCCACTGCTTCCTGCAACCCTTTTTCTACCGCAGGGAAATAGTTTTTCGGCACCGAGCCGCCAAATACCTTTTCTTCAAATACCAGCCCTTCGCTGTCGGTGGGCTCAAACTCAATCCACACGTCGCCAAATTGCCCGTGCCCACCGGACTGCTTTTTGTGCCGGCCCTGTTTTTTCACCTTTTTCCGCAGGCTTTCACGGTAGGCGATTCGGGGCTCCGCCAGCTCCACTTCCACGCCGAACTTCGATTTCAGCTTGCTGACCACCACGTCAAGGTGCTGTTCGCCAAGCCCGGAGATCACCTGTTGCACCGTCTCGGCATTCACCTGATAGCTCAGCGTGCAATCCTCTTCCATCAGCCGCGAAAGCGCACCGGAAATTTTGCCCTCGTCGCCCTTTTGTTTCAGCTTCAGCGCCATCGCATAGGTCGGGTGGGGGAAGGTCGGCGGCGTCATTTTAAACAGCTTGCCCGGCGCACATAGCGTGTCACCGGTCTTGGCGCCCGACATCTTGGCCACGGCGCCAATATCCCCGGCAGAAACACTATCGGTATCCGTCTGTTTTTTGCCGCGCACAAACAATAACTTACCCAGTTTTTCGCTCTCACCCGTGCGGGCGTTCACCAGCGGGGAATCTGCTTTCAGCACCCCTGAAAGCACTTTCACATAGCTCAGTTTACCCACAAACGGGTCCGCCACTGTTTTAAACACATACACTGCAAGCGGCCCGGCGGCATCGCAGACACACTCCACCTCATTGCCGTTTTCGTCCAGCCCTCTGGCCGGGGCTGCCTCGGCAGGCGAGGGCATCAGGTGTTTCATATAATGCGCCAGCGCGTCAATGCCTTCCAGCCGGGTCGACGAGCCGCAAAACACCGGGGTAATGGTGCCCGCCTTAATGCCCGCGCGCACGCCGTTTTGCAGCTCTTCCTGTGTAAACGCTTCGCCGGAAAAGAACTTCTCCATCAGCGTTTCATCCGTCTCGGCCACCGCTTCGCTCATCGCTTCCACCAGGCCGTCCAGCCGGTGGCCAAAGCTCGGCATCGGCACCGTGCGGGCCACCCCATTTACATAGGTGTAGGCCTCCATGCGGATCAAATTGATATACACTCGCCCACCTGCCTGTTCCACCGGCACGACCACCGGGCAGACAGAGGGGCCAAACTCGCTTTTCAGTGCCTCAAACACCTTATAAAAATCGGCGTTTTCCACGTCGATCTTCGACACATACACCATCGCGGGCTTTTTGTGGGCACAGGCAAGGTCATAGGCCTTTTTGCTGCCCACTTCCAACCCGTCGCGGGCAGAAACGCAAATCACGACGCCGTCTGCCGCCGCAATGCCCTCGTGAATGCCCAGCTCAAAGTCAAACAGGCCCGGTACATCGATCAAATTCAGCTTCGTGCCGCTGTATTCCACCGGTGCAACCGCCAGTGACAGCGAACTTTTGCGGCGAATTTCTTCCGCATCAAAGTCACATACGGTCGTTCCGTCTTCCGTACGGCCAAGGCGCTCGGTTCCTTTCGTATAATAAAGCAATGCCTCGGCAAAACTGGTCTTGCCGGCACCGCCGTGTCCACAGATCAATAAATTGCGGATATTTTCCTGTGTGTAGTTCATACTCTTAGGACCCCCTTAACACTAAGCCGCCTTTTTATGGTAGGTCGGCCTGTACAGATTATACCAGAATTCTATCATATCAAGATTCTTTTTAAAAGCGGTAAACTGTAAAAAACAACTGATTTTCAAGAGAATAAAGCGGGTCATATTTAAGCAAGTTGCACAATCGTGTCCTCAAAAACTGACATTTATTTCAAACGAATCGCTATTTAACGAAGCCCAATCCCCTCCAGTACCTCCCAAAAAACGGGGCGCGTTGTGCAAGTTGCCACTTTGGCGCAAAATGAAAACCGGGGCAAAACAGCCCCGGCTTTCGTTTTTTATTCAATAATGCCGCGTCAAGGCAACTGCCACCGCAAGGATCAACCATGCCAGCTGGTACAGCAGCACCGCCAGCGCCGACAGGCTGCCAAGGCCGGTCGTCACCGAAAGCAGCAGCCCCAGCAGCAGGGCCAAGATCACCGCAGATGCCTGCACCACGCTGGATGCGTGCTCGGCACCCGCCGCCGCAATCGCGGCGCGCAGCCCGCCAATAAAGGATGAAAAGCTGCCGATGTGGGTCATCACGCCGTCGCTTTCCGGCAGGTAGGACAACGAGGGGGCCAGTGCAGCGGCCTCACTGTCCGCCAGCACCTTGACATAAGACGCATCAATGCCGTAGCATTCGGCCACCAGTTCACTGCTGATGTTAAAATCACTCGATTTCACCAGCAGCGAAATGCCGCCGCGCCGCAGCTCTTCCACCGTGTCGGCCATCTCTTCGTCCGGCCCGTAGCTCACTAAAAACATGCCAAACAGCCGGCCGGCCACCGCAAGGTAAATCGGGCGCTTGTCATCCCCGGTGTAGCGGTTCTCGTAATCCATCGATGGGATCTCGATGTCGTGCCGCTTCATCATCTCGCGGTTGCCCACGATCACCCGGTTATTGTCAATCCACCCGGTAAATCCGCGTCCGATCTCAGTCGTCAAATTCTCCACCGGGTACAGCATATCCAAGCGGCCTTCCACCACGCCCAAAAAGATGTCGCGCAGCGTGTCACAGCCCTCCACCAAAATGCTGGCGGCATACAAAATGGCAAGGTCAATGCGTTCTTTTTCAAACGTCTTGATCCCGCGCAGCCGCACCGTAGACGGCGGAAACAGATCACGCGCACCCACCAGCACCACATTCGTGTTTTTCAGCGTCTCCACCGCACTGGGGCCCGGTACCACCGCACCCACACGGGCGGCACTGCCCTGCATCAGCGCGGCGGGCAGCGCCCCCACCAGCGTGGAGGACAGCGGCGCGCACAGGCAAAGCGCACCGGCAAAGCAGGAGATCGCAGTCAATATCTCGTGGCTGAAATACCACGCAATGCCCGCACAGGCAAGCGCGACGATCAGCGCGGCAATGCCAAGCCGCTTGGCAGCCTTGTCGCTGCGGCGCTCCGAAAAGCTCTGCCGCAAAAAGCCCCGCACCAATGCCGTCGGGCGGCTTACCACCAGTTGCGGGCGGGGCTCGCCCAGGCCGTCGGTCACCTTTTTCACCAGTTCTTCGCTGGTCACCTGGTAGGCGGCGGCATGGTCAAACCCGGCGCTTGCCATTTCAAAGTTTTCGGCCACCATGCGGGCTGTGACACCCTTGCCCAGCGTATTGCCCGCAAGGCACAGCACCGCAATGCCGGCAAACAGCGTGTAGTTCGCCGTCGCAAATTTTTCGGGCGCCGCCAAAAAGGCACCGCACTGCACCAGCGCGCCCACCGTTGCCAGTGCGGGCAACAGGTCGGGGCTGGGCGAGGTAAACAGCGAGGCCAACCCACCCGCAATCGTGTTGTAGTTGATGATCATCGCAGCCAGCAGCAATACCATGTTCGCCACAAGGTAGATCATCGGTTGCCCGGTGGGCGACAAGATCGACATCGTGGGCAGCCCGGTAAACGAGGCTGTCAGTGACAGGTACAGCCCCATCACCCCAAAAATCACCGTCACTAGCAGCCTCAGCCGCAAGCTGGTGCGCAGGCTCTTCAAATCGGCCTGCACCGTCGGCGCATCGGCGGGCGAATCATAGTCCGGCAGGGCCTCCTGCGGCTCTTCCTGCTCCGGCACATAGTCCAGCACCTTGGGCTCCACCGGCGGCATCACACGGGTCGCCTGCTCGTCCTCCTCTGCCGCGTCGCGTTCCTCTTGCGGCAGGGTGGGGGGCTCTTGCGGCTTCGCTACCGGGGCTTGCAGTGTCTCTTGCGTCGTCTCGCCCTCCGGGGGCAAATCCCCGCCCTGCGGGGCGGCGGTAGCAGTTACAACCGTAGCCCCGGTTGTCGCCGCCCCGTCTTGGGCCGTGGCCCGCTCTGCCGCCGGCTCTATTGCCACGGCATGTTCAGCGGGCAGGGGTTCTAGCGGCGCCGTGGCGGGCTGGGCCGCCGTGCGCTTTTCTTCCGGTTGCGGCGTCACCGCTGCCGGGGCACCCGCCGGTGCATCACTCTGCTCCTGTGCCAGTTCCGCCTGCCGGGCAGCAAAAATATCCTCTGGCATCGCGGCGGGGGTGGGCGCTGCCTTTTTGGGCGGGGCAGCTTCTTCCGGCATCTCATCCTCTTCGGCGCGGCGGTTTTTCAAAAATCCAAACAAACCAGTTTTCGCGGTTTTTTCCTGCTTGCGTTGGCGCTTTTCCTCCCGCAGGCGGCGGTCCAGCTCCTCTTTATCCATCACGACTGAGCTGGTGAAAAATTCGTAGAACTTTTCGTCAATCAGCTCGTCGGCGTGCTGGCGGCGGTCAATGCGCTCCCCGCTGAAAATGTCGGGGGATGGGCGCACAAACTCGCCCTCACTCTCTTCAAAAATTGATTTTGCCCTGTCCTCTATCTCCTGCTGCGGTGTCTCGCGCAACGGGGCCGGGGGCACCGGTTTTGCCGCTTTTTCGGGCTGCGGCTTTGCCGGCTGCCGGGGCGGCGGCGGTGCCGGGGCTTTCCCCATTGGCTTTTGCCCTGCCGGGGCCGCGCTCTTCTCTGCCGCTGCGGGCGCGGCAGGCTTTGCTGCGGGCTTTGGCTGTGCCGACGTTGGTTGTTGCTCCACTGCCGTGGGTGCGGCAGGTTTTGCCGCGGGCTTTTCCAGCCCAAGGCTGCTCAATATCTCGTCGACCTTTGCCTTGTCCGGCCGGTCGCCACCCTCACTGTGAGCACTCTTCAGCTGCTCAAGGATTTCTTCCACGCTGTCATTCTGATATTCCAACTGGACGTTCCTCCCTGTCGTTTGCTGCTTTCAGGCGCGGTTAAAAGCCACCGCGCTGGCGAACTACTTCATACATCAATACCCCGGTCGCTACCGAAACATTCAGGCTGTCCACCCCGGCCCGGTGCTGGCTCATCGGCAGGCTCACCAGCCCGTCACACAGCTTTTTCACCAGTGGCGACACCCCTTTACCCTCGCTGCCCAGCACCAGTGCCAGCGGGCCGGTCAGGTTTTGCTTGTACATGGCGGGGCCCTCCATATCGGCAGCATACACAAATATATTTTTTTCTTTCAGTCGTCGTACCGCCTCACCAATGTTGGCCACACGGGCAATCGGCAACACCATACTGGCACCGGCCGATGTCTTGGCAACAATCGGGGTCACCTGTGCGCCGCCCCGCTTCGGGATCACGATCCCCTGCGCGCCCGCCAGCAGTGCGGTGCGGATCATTGCCCCAAGGTTGTGCGGGTCCTCCACACCGTCTGCCAGCAAAATCAGCGGGTCTTCCCCGCGCGCCGCGGCAACCGCCAACAGCTCATCCAGCGTGGCATATTCCACTGCGCTCGCGTAAGCCGCCACCCCCTGGTTGTTGTCGGTGCCACACATGCTGCGCAGCTTCATCGCATGTACCCGTTTCACTGCGGCCCCGGCCTCTTTGGCAAGGGCGGTATAGTAATTCGCCACGGCGGGGGTCAGCCCGTCGGCTAAGTAAACGGTGTCCACGCCATCCCCCTGCCGCAACAGCTCGGTCACTGCGTTTTTTCCGTAAACGATCGTTGTCTCATAATTATCCCGGTTATCCCAGTTGTCCCTGCTACCTTGATTGTCCCGGTTGTCTCTGTTATTGCGACCATCGCGGCTGTCTCTGCTGCTTTGACTATCCCGGTTGCCTTGACTTCCTTGGCCATCTTGGTTGTCTCGGCTTCCCCTGTTATCCCGGATGTCCCTATTATCTTGGCTGCCTTGGTTGTCTCGGCTGGCTCGGCTGGCTCGGTTGCCCCGGCTGTCTCTGCTGCCTTGGCCGCCTTGGTTGTCTCGGCTGACTCGGTTATCCCGGCCGTCTCTGCTGCCCTGACTGCCCTGGCTGCCTTGGTTGTCTCGACTGGCTCGGTTGCCCCTACTGTCTCTGCTGCCTTGGCCACCTTGGCTGCCTCGGTTATCCCTGTTATCTTTATTGCTTCTTTTATTTTTTATTTCCATCGCTGCCTCCAACCGGCTGCGTGCGGTGCTGTTTTTACCGCACTGCACGCACAGTGTGTTTCTTTTGCATTATTTTGTATATTATAGCAAATTTCATCGTGCTTTTCTATCTTTGTGTGTCGATTTGTGTGCCCGTGTACTTTTTGCTTCCCCTTGCCACTCTTTTTTATGGGGGCCGCACGGGGCCAGCGCATGGTTTGTCGCCTGATTTCGCCTTTTTTCACTCTGTTTTCTGCCGGTTTGCGCATTTTTCGGCAGGGCCCCCACAAAGTTTGCCGTACACTTTTTGTACAGGATCACCCCTGTAAAAAAATGTCAAGCACGATTTTTTTACACTCCTCCATTCTAATTATACAAAGAGTTAATTCCACTTCCTTACTCGGATTTTAAATGTGATTTGTTGAAAAGTCGGTTGAAACTGTTGATATTCCCCATGTTACTAGGCAAAATGGCCTGTTGAGAGAAAGTTTTTAAACATAGTTTTCCACACGCTGTTGAAAACTCTTCACAAAACCGTCTGTTAACTTCTCTTTGTCAAGATGGTAATAGTGCCGTTTTTTTCGTGATAAATTTATGAATTTTTTTCGTTTTTGTTTTTCTTTCCCCCTTTGGACATTTTCTGCATTTGTGGTATACTGGGGGCGCTTCAAGTGCAGCTTGAAGGAGGTTTTCTTTTGCGCAAACAATATGCTGGCGGCGTACTCACCGTCTGGCCTGACGGGCCGTTTTGTGCCGCCGACACCCTGTTCTGCGGGCAATGCTTTCGCTGGCAGGCCGAAGACGATGCCTTTTTTGGCGTCGTGCACGGGCAAACCCTCACCTTGCGGCAAACAGAGGGCGCAGTGCAGCTTTCGCCGGTAAACGAAGCCGATATCCCCTATTTTCTGCATTACTTTTCGCTGGATGAAGACTATACCGCCATCCACACCGTGTTGCGGGGCTCAAAGCGGCTTGCCGCCTGCATCGACTGCGCGCCCGGCATCCGTGTGCTGCATCAGGATTTTTTCGAGGTACTGCTCACTTTCATTCTCAGCCAAAACAACAACATTCCGCGTATTCGCGGCATTGTCGAGCGGCTGTGCAGCAATTTCGGTGCGCCGCTGCCCGGCGGGGCCTACGCTTTCCCCACCCCGCAGGCACTCGCAGGCCTCACGGTACAGGACCTTGCCCCGCTGCGGGCGGGCTGGCGGGCCGCTTATCTGCTGGATGCCGCCGCCAAAGTAGCGTCGGGTGCCGTCAGCGAAACCGCTCTTGCGCCCCTGTCGCTTGAGGATGCAAAGGCCTTGCTGATGACGATCCACGGCGTGGGGCCCAAAGTGGCGGACTGCACCTTACTGTTCGGCCTTGGCCGCATGCAGGCGTTCCCAGTGGATGTGTGGATGCGCCGCGCCATGCAGCACCGTTTCCCGCGCGGGCTGCCCCGGTGTGCTGCGCGGTACGCCGGCATTGCGCAACAATACATTTTTCATGCCGAACGGCTTGCCGGGCAGGCACCCTAGCCGCGGGCTTACCCGGCTGTGTGCCGGAAATTGCTTTATTTTTCCATTTTTGCTTATGCATTCCTACAAATTCTGCCGTTGCCGCTTGACGGCAGGCCGCGTTTTGTTATAGTTGGTAGTAGCTACTGCAAAGGAGTGTTGTGTCATGGCAAAGTTTGAGTTTGTTCCAAACCGCTATTACACCATTGCCGCAAAGGCAACCGGCCATGTGCTTGAAGTCGCCGATTTCGATCTTGAAAACGGCGGCGTTATTCAATTGTGGGACGATGTTGGCACCGAAAGCCAGCAGTGGAAGATCGTCGCCGTAGAGGATGGCTATTACAAGATCATCTGCCGCCACTCTGAAAAGGCGATCGACATCACCATCGGCGGCACACAGGACGGTGCCTGGGTCCACCAGTGGGACTATATCGGCGCCGATAACCAGTTGTGGGCCCTTGTGCCCGCGGCAGGCGGCAGCTACAAGATCAAATCGAAGCTGGGCGGCAAATGCCTTGACGTTGTGGGCATGAACCCCCAAAGCGGTGCCAAGGTGCAGATCTGGAAAGATTTAGACGGCGAAAACCAGATGTGGGATATTCGGCTTTGCCCCGCCCGCCATGCGCCGCTGGCACCCGAGCCCCCACAGGAGGACCTGCCGAAACCGCCCGCCAAAAAGCCGCGCAAAAAAGCGGCGGCCCAATCGGCTGCGGCTGATGAAGATGCAAAAAAGCCCGCGGGCAGCACCGCTAAAAAGCCAGCTTTGGCCAAAAAATCCGCCGGCAGTAAATCAAAGCAGCCCGCAGCCCCCGCCGTACCCGGCAAAGAGGTCCCAGCCGCCAGCGCAAAAAAAGCAGTAGAAAAAACAAAACCTGCTGCGGCCAAAAACCAGCCTGCCGCCCCGGCTAAAAAGGCAAAAAAATAATTTCACTTCGGGGCCTATGTCATATTTTATAAACCTCAGCGCCCCGCCTTTTTTGCAGGCGGGGCGCTTTTGTATTTCTGCTCTCTGGCACCCCACTTGCTTCATGGTAAACAACACCGCCCGCGCACTGTGTTTGCAGCGCATGGGCGGTGTTTTCAATTCTATTGGTATCGTGCGCCACCCGGTGCAGTTGCAGGCCACCGGTGCGGCAATCACTTGCTGCCGCCACCTGTCCTTAAATTAGCTGCGCCCCGCAGGCCGTGCAAACTAAAGTAAAGCGCTCGCGCTCTCCTCAATTGGCTGGGCGGTCACTCGCAGCGGTGCAGCGTCACCACAGCGCTTGCCACTCGGTCTATAAACCGGGCGTCGTGTTCAATCAGCACCATCGTCGGGCGCGCATCGACCAGCAGCTCTTCCAGTTGTTCGCGGGCGGCAACATCCAAATAGTTCAGCGGCTCGTCCCACAAATACAAATGGGCCGGGCGGGCAAGGCTTTGGGCCAGCAAAATCTTCTTTTTCTGCCCCTGCGAGCATTCTTCCATCCGCTGGTCAAACACGGCACGCTCCAGCCCCAGCTTGCGCAGAATTGCAAAAAAAAGCGCGCTGTCAAGGCCGCATTGCTGCGGCAGCTGGCGCAACGGCCCCACCAAATGGTCGGTGTGCTGGGCCACAACAGAAATTTCCAGTCCCATCTGCCGCCAAAATTCGCCGGTATACTCGCCCTCGCCCTGCTGCATCAGCCGCAGCAGCGTCGTTTTGCCGGTGCCGTTGGCGCCGCAAAGCGCAAGCTGCTCGCCGCGCTGCAACAAAAAATCGACCGGCTCAAACAGGGTTCGGCCCTCACGGCAGGCCGCAAGGCGCTGCCCGTATAAAATGCGGGGGGACGGGGCGGCCAGAGGCTGCAATTTCAGCGGCTCGCTCTCCTCCACGTTTTGCAGCAGTTCTCGGGTCTCTTGCAAGGCCTTCTGCCGCCGGTTCTGCAGGTTTTTCGCGGCCTGCTGCATACTGGCCGCCCGTGCGCCGATGTACCCGCGGTCGGGCCGCAGGCCGCTGTTGCGGGTGCCGTGCTTCGTCGCTTCCACCGCCTGCCCCCAGTTTGCAGCGCGGGCGGCGGCGGCCTCCATGCGCCGTATTTCACCGCGCAGCGTCTCGTTGCGGGCGGCTTCAAACGCGTCCTGCCGCTCGCGGTTTTGTTTCCAGCTGCTGTAATTACCCTGTTGCAGCTCTGCCCCGGCGCGCCCCAGCACCAACACATGGTCAACCGCGGCGTCCAGCAGCGTGCGGTCATGGCTGACAAGCAAAAAACCCTTTTTCGTGGCAAGGTAGCGCCCCAGCAGTGCCCGGCCCTGCAGATCAAGGTGATTTGTCGGCTCGTCGATCAGCAAAAAGTGGTTTTTGCGCAAAAACAATGCCGCCAGCAGCAGCTTTTCCCTCTCGCCGCCGGACAGCGTGCCAAACGGGCGGGCCAGCACTTCTTCGCCCACCCCCAGCAGCCCCGCTTCGCGCTGCAAGTCGCTTTCCACCGTGTAGCCGCCCAGGGCGGCATATTGCTCTTCCAAGTCCCCATATCGCGCAAGGCCTGCTTCGCCCGCCTCAATCGCTTCCCGCAGGGCCTCTTCCAGCGCAGTAAAGGGCGCAACGCAGTCTTTTGCCACCAGCAGGGCGGGGCGCTTTGCACTTGGCAGCGGCAGCGCAAATGGATACAGTGACACCGGCATACTGCGGCTAATCGCCCCGCCGTCCGCCAGCTCCCCCGCCAGCAGCCGCAGCAGCGTGGTTTTGCCGCGCCCGTTGCGGCCAATCAGCCCCAGCCGCCAGTCGGTATCCAGTGTTGCGGTCAACCCCGTAAATACAGGGTCCGTTGCCCCCTCATAGGTAAAATTTAATTGTTGAATCGTGATCTGGGCCATAGGTCTCCTTTCCGCACAAACAAAAAAGCCGCGGAATCACTTCCGCAGCTTCGCTTTGGGCAAAAGAATACCACCCTAATACCGGCAGGCAACAACGCACAGGGTGCCCCCTATGCCTCATCAGCCCCGGCTATCACAAGCAAAAATGCGCAAAATGATCCCTTTGTGGCACCGCCTTGCCGCACTGCGGCAGGCAGCCATACGAAAGGGTTTATTTGCGCATCTTTCCACATCCAGTCTTGTTGATTACAGCCACCGGGGCAACTGCCCCTCGGGCCGATTTTTAGCATATCACGGGCGGCGGGCGGCTGTCAAGCGTTTGCCCCGCCCTGCTGCAACGCGGCAGCCAACAGGTCTGCCGCGTTACGGCAGTAATCCGCGCAGCGGCGGTCGTGGTAATACTGGGCGGTGCGGGGGGCCGCCTGCGGCGTGCCCTCCGCCTCCTGCAAGCCCAGCAACTCACGGCAGATGATGCTGCCGTTCTTCTCTTTAAAGTCGGCACAAAGTTGCTGTATCAGGGCATAGGTGTCGGTCTTTTCCGGCCCTCCCGTGGGGGTGTCGTACCCGCGCAGCAACCCGGCTGCCATCGTCATGCCGGTAATGGCGCCGCACACTTCACGCTGGCGCCCCACGCCGCCTCCAAGGCCGCTTGCAAGGCGCGCCGCAGTTTTCTCGTCAAGGCCGGTCTCTTCACAAAATGCCAAAAAAGTCGCTTGTGCACAGTTGTACCCTTCACAAAAATAGGCGTTTGCCTTTTCGCCGTTCACGCTCATCTGCTGTTCCCCCTCAGTTGCTGTACAAAATTTCAAACCCCCGCGCCTGCCATGGGTTTGGGGTCACCGGTTTCATTTTGCCGTTCCACAATCTGACCTCGGTCACTTCGCTTTGGGTGTAGCGGATCATCTCGCCCACCCTCTTTTTGTCCTGCGAAGTGTAAAACAAAAAGCTCACACCCTCTTTTTTGGCGCGCCCGGTGCGGCCAATGCGGTGCAGGTAATATTCGTTGGTCTGTGGCAGGTCGTAGTTAAACACCACCTGCACGTCCGATACATCAATGCCGCGCGCCGCCACGTCGGTCGCCACCAGCACATCCACTTCGCCGTCGCGAAACCGCTGCATGATTTTATTGCGCTCGCTCTGCTGCATGTCGCCGTTCAGGCACTCTGCCTTAAAATTCAGCCCAATCAACTGGCTGGTCAGGGCCTCCGTCGCGTATTTCGTGTTGCAAAACACCATCGCGCGACGGTACCCTCCCTGCAACATCAGTTCCGTCATATCTGCCAGCTTGTTGCGGCCGGTCGTCAGCAGGCTGTACTGGTCAATATGGGGGGCACTCTCTTCTACCGGTTCCACGGTCACCTCTGCCGGGTGCTTTTGGTATTTCCAGCTGATGTCCATCACCTCGCGGGAGATGGTGGCTGAAAACATGTGCAGATGCTCTTTACCGGGCAAGTGGTCCACGATCTTCATCACATCGCGGTAAAAGCCCATGTCCAGCATCTCGTCGGCTTCATCCAGCACCACGGTCTTGATGCCGCACACGTCCAGGTTGCGGTGGTCCATGTGGTCCTGCATCCGCCCTGGGGTCGCCACCACGATCTCCACCCCGTCGGCAAGCAACTTTTTCTGCCGCTCAATCGGCTGCCCGCCATACACGGCGGCAATGCGCACATCAGGTAAAAGCGCGGCAAGGGCCTGCAACTCGGCCGTAATCTGCAAACACAGCTCACGGGTGGGGCACAGCACCAGCGCCTGCGGCTTGCCGCGCTCGGCACTCAGTGTCTCGATCATCGGGATGCCAAATGCCGAGGTCTTGCCGGTGCCGGTCGGGGCCTTTGCCACCACATCCCGACCTGCCAGCATCAGCGGGATGGCTTTTTCCTGTACTTCGGTCAGCTCGGCAAACCCCATTTTGTCAATGGCGCGCCGCAATTCATCTCTTATTGCAAGGGAACCATATTCCATTGAAAGCAACCTCTGTCCTTTAAAATAAGGCGCCGCCCGGCGCACACAACTAGGGTTATTGTACCACAGTGCCCGTCGCGTTTGCAATGTGGCGGCAACCGCGCTTTTTGTTTGCGCACAGCCGCAAAGGTGCTATAATAAACCGCAACAGGCAACACGCGGGGGGCTTTTTACCCCGCACCAGCCAAAGAGAGGGTGTAACCAGTCATGATTTCCTTTAGCAACGACTACAGCGAGGGCGCCTGCCCAGAAATTCTTGCGGCGCTCACCAAAGAAAACCTTGTGCAAAACCCGGGCTACGGCACCGACGGCCACTGCGCCGCCGCGGCAGAAAAAATCCGCGCGGTATGCGGCTGCCCCGGTGCCGACGTGCATTTCCTTGTCGGGGGCACGCCGGTCAATCTCATCAGCCTTGCGGCGTTTTTGCGCCCACATCAGGCCGCCATTGCCGCAACCACCGGCCACATTGCGGTTCACGAGACCGGCAGCATCGAGGCCACCGGCCACAAGGTCTGCACCATCGATACGCCCGACGGCAAGCTGACCCCCGCACTGGTGCGCGCCGTCGTGGCAGAGCACACCGACGAGCACATGGTGCAGCCGCACCTCGTGTTCATCGCCGATTCCACCGAGATCGGCACCCTGTACCAAAAAGCAGAATTACAAGCACTGCGGGCCGTGTGCGACGAGCTGGGCCTGCTATTATACGTTGACGGTGCGCGCCTTGCCAGCGCGCTGGCAAGTGAGCACAGCGACCTTTCACTCGCAGACCTTGCCCACTATGCCGACGCTTTTTACATCGGCGGCACCAAAAACGGCGCGCTGATGGGCGAAGCGCTTGTCATCTGCAACGACGCGCTGAAAGCCGATTACCGCTACATCATGAAACAGCGCGGTGGCATGCTGGCCAAAGGCTGGCTGCTGGGGCTGCAATTTGAGACCCTGTTTACCGGCGACCTTTACTTTTCGCTTGCACGGCACGCAAACGCCATGGCAACCCGCCTTGCGCAGGGCTTTGCCGATGCAGGGCTCGGCTTCTTTATGCCGCCGGTGTCAAACCAAATCTTCCCGCTGTTGCCGCTGCCGCTTATCAGCGAGCTGCGCAAAACGTTTGAGTTTCAGCTTTGGGGCACACCGCAGGGCGAAATGCAGGCCGCCCGCTTTGTTTGTAGCTGGGCAACCCCGCCCCAGTATGTGGACGCCCTTCTTGCCGCTGTTTCCCTGTGGGCAAGCAAAGCGGGCTAAGCCACCCTTTTTTCTGCTTTTTAAAGCCGCATCAAAAGGCCCGGGGCAATGCCCCGGGCCTTTGTTTGTTTTATTGTACTTACTGGTACTGTTCCAGCATCGCGGCGCCGATCACCCCGGCATCGTTGCCCAGTGTCGCCATTGCAATCGCCGGTGCAAACCGCTCGCCCACATACATCTCGCGCACCACAATTTCGCGCAGCCGGTCGGCCAGCCACTGGCCCTCTTTGCTGATGCCGCCGCCCACAACGATCAGCTTCACACCAAACGAGTTGCCCACGTTGGCAAAAAACTGGCCCATCAGGTCGATAAACCGATCCACCAGCTCTTTTGCCACGGCGTCGCCCTCTTTGGCGCAGTCAAAAATATTTTTGCCGTTCAGCGCCTGGCCTTTTGCGCGCAGCTCGGCCAGCATGCTTTCCGGGTGCGCGTCGGCGGCGCGGTTGCCATCGCGGATCAGCGCGCTAAAGCTGACATACGCTTCCACGCAACCCTTACGGCCGCAGGTGCAGCTTTCGCCCCCGGCAATCAGCGTCGTGTGCCCCAGCTCTGTCGCGCTGGAGCCCGCCGGTGCAAACAGCTTGCCGTCCAGCACCACACCACTGCCCACGCCGGTACCGATCGTGATCATCACCATCGAGTTGTACTTTTTACCGGCGCCCACCGCAAATTCGCCCAGCGCCGCGCAGTCTGCGTCATTGGCCACATAGGTATCGATCCCGGTCTTTTCTTTGATGGTGGATACCAGCGGCACATCGTGCCAGCCAAGGTTGTTTGAAAAAATAATGTTGCCGGTAGATTTATCCGCCGTGCCGGGGCTGCCGATGCCAATGCTGCTCACCTCGGCCGGTGTCAGCTTTGCGCGCGTCAGCAGCTCTTTCACCAGCTGTGCCATCAACTCGGTGACAAACGCAAATCCTTTTTCCGACTGGGTCTTTGCAGCGGCTTTTTCTAAAATTTCGCCTTTTTCATTGACCAGACCAGCCACAATGTTAGTGCCGCCAAGGTCGATCCCAATGGTATATTTCATTTCTACGAACCCCTTTGTTTTTCCGCTTTTACAGCGTCAAAATCATCTTTGTTGTATTATTTTACCATCCGCCAGCGGCGCGCACAAGCTATAACGCAAAAATGCGCAAATTTTTGTGCGGCCCCGCGCTTTCGCGCGCACCGGTTTTTACCTCGGCGCAATACTTTGCCAAATAAAAACGAGGAGCTATTGCTCCTCACTCTGCCTGCGGTTGTTATATTCTGCAACTTCCGTCTCCACTGCAGGGCGAATATGCCCACTGCCGCAATCCGGGCATTGCAATACCTCGCCCTGCCGCTCAAACAGAAATCTGCAATTATCACAGATGTAAACCAATCTTGTTTCCCCCTTGGTGGCAAAATGCAGGCCGTTTTTCCTCACGCCCTCACGCACATCATGGCCGTTACAACACCACAGTGTCGCCTATTAAATTATAGTTATGTTGCATGGATTGTCAAGAAAAACGTCATTTTTGTCAGTTTTTTCCGTTTTTTATGCAATGTTTTAAAACTCTCCCGCCGTATTTTACCGTTTTGCCTGTTTCTTTTTCTGCCCCTCACGCTGCCCTGTTTTTACCCTCTGCCCCTCTTTTTTCGTTTGCACCCGGTGTGCCAAAAAAAAGGGTATGGGGGCAATCCGTGTTTTTGCACTCTCTGTGGGGCACAATGCGCTTATTTGCCGCCAAAAACACAGTGCCATTTATGCACTTTTTGGTGCATAGTCCTAATTTTGGCTTTATTCCGGGGTTTTTTACAGTTCGTTCATTTTTTTGAGCAGTTTTATTTGCTACAATACATTAAGTAATTTTATATCATATCAAACTGGGCTTTTCCAGCAAAGGAAGAAACAACATGACACAGCAGCATTTCATTACCTTTGATAACGTGTGCAAATATTATCAAATGGGGGCAACGCGCATCGCTGCCGCCGACCATATTAATTTTTTTGTCGATCAGGGTGAATTTTGCGTCATCGTCGGCCCGTCCGGCGCAGGCAAAACGACCGTGCTCAACATGCTCGGCGGTATGGACGGCTGCGACGAGGGGCACATCCTGCTTGACGGCAACGTCATCAGCGATTACAACCAGCGCCAGCTTACGACCTACCGGCGGTATGACGTGGGGTTTGTATTTCAGTTCTATAACTTAGTGCAAAACCTCACCGCGCTTGAAAATGTCGAGCTTGCCAGCGAAATTTGCCGCGAGCCCCTGCCCGCAGAGGAAATGTTGCAGCATGTCGGCCTTGCCGAACGCATGAACAACTTCCCATCGCAGCTTTCCGGCGGCGAGCAACAGCGTGTTTCCATTGCGCGGGCTCTGGCCAAAAACCCCAAAATTCTGCTGTGCGACGAGCCCACCGGTGCGCTGGATTACAATACCGGCAAACAGGTGCTTTCGCTGTTGCAGGACACCTGCCGCAAAACCGGGCGCACGGTCATCGTCATCACCCATAACAGCGCACTCACCGCAATGGCAGACCGTGTCATCCACATCAAAAGCGGCAAGGCGCTGTCCAACGAGCGCAACGAAAACCCGATCCCCGTAGAAGAAATCGAGTGGTAACATGCTAAAAAAAACATATCGCAAATCCATAGCACGCACCATCCGCTCCAGTTTATCGCGGTTTCTTGCCATTTTTGCCATTGTGGCGCTGGGGGTCGGCTTTTTGTCCGGCCTGCTGGCTTCCCCGGTCGACATGCGCTATTCCGCCGATGATTATTATGATGCAAACCACATGTATGACCTGCGGGTTGTGTCTACCTTGGGGCTTACAAACGACGATCTTGCGGCCATTCGCGCGCAGTCTGGTATTGAGGCGGTACAGCCCGCGCGGGATACCGACTTAATGCTGTTTTCCAAGGCGGGTGACACCTATACCACCCGTATGCACACCCTTACCGGTGGCGCGGCGGGCAGTGACGGGATCAACGACCTGACACTGATCGACGGGCGGCTGCCCACTGCTGCGGGCGAATGCGTCGTTGTTCTCACCAAAAGTCTCGTTGACGAAGGCCTTTCCATCGGGGACACACTCACCGTCACCGCCGATAATGACAAAACCGTGCTGGACCACGCGCCCGGCGAGTTTACCGTCGTCGGTTTTGTAAAGACCCCGGTTTATATGTCAATGGAGCCAGAACACACCACGGTGGGCAGCGGCACGGTGGGGCTGATCGCTTACACGCCGCTTGACAGTTTTTCTTACGATTATTACACCGGCGTCTACCTGACCGTCTCCGGTGCCCGTACACTCGGCTCGTTCAGCACCGCTTATCATGATCTTGTCGGCGGTGTGTCAGATGAGCTGGATGCCATCCGCCCCGCCCGCGAAAAGGCGCGTTCGCAGCAGGTCATTACCGAGGCAAATCAAAAACTCGCCGATGCTGAGGCGGAATACAACGATGCCAAGGCCGAAGCGGATACCAAACTGGCCGATGCCGCCCAAAAATTGCAGGACGGCAAAACCGAGCTGCAAGACGGCGAGCAAAAGCTGGCCGACGCCAAGGCGCAGATCGACAGTGGGCAACAGCAGCTCGACGACCAAAAAAATCAGTTTTATGCCACCGTGCCCGCCCAGCAAAAGCAAATTCAAGACGGGTATACGGCGCTGGATGGTTACGACGCGCAACTGGCTGCCGGTGAGGCACAGCTGGCTGCCGGGCAGCAGAGCTATGACACTCAAAACGCCAACATCACGGGGTTAGAACAGGGCAAGGCCGCCGCTGCACAGCTGGCCGCCACCTTTGGCAGCCCACTACCGGACACCAGTGATGCCACTGTATTGGCGGCCCTGCCCGGCCTGCTTGCAAACCCGGCCCTGCCGGCAGAAAATGCAGCGCAGCTTTCCGCACTGCAAAGCGGCCTTGGTGCGCTTGCCGCCGCGGGCACCACCACCGAGGCCTCGCGCGCAGCGCTTACTACCGCAAAAGCGCAGCTGGATGCCACTGCGGCCCAGCTGAGTGCACAAAAGCAGGCCCTTGCCCAGCAGCGCGCGGCGCTCGACGCCGGTGCTGCCAAGCTCGATGCCGGCATTCGCACCGCAACCGCCGCGTTTGCCGATGCAGATGCAAAGCTGGTCGATGCGCGCGCCCAGTATGACCAGGGGGTCAAAGACTTGGCACAGGCCCGCAAAGAGCTGGCCGACGGGCAAAAGGAATACGATGACGCCAAGGCCGAAGCGGATACCAAGCTGGCCGATGGTGCGGAGCAGCTTGCAGACGCCAAATCCGCCGTGCGGGACATTGAACAAGCCGAATGGTATGTTTGGGACCGCAGCGACAACACCAGTTATTCCAGCTACGACTCCAACGCCGAAAAAGTCGGGAATATCGCCAAAGTTTTCCCGGTTTTCTTCTTCCTCGTCGCGGCACTGGTGGCCCTCACCACCATGACCCGTATGGTCGAAGAAGAGCGTTTGCAGATCGGCACCCTCAAGGCACTGGGTTATACGCCGGGGCAAATTGCGGCAAAATACATCTTTTATGCACTGCTTGCCAGCTTGCTGGGCAGCCTTGCCGGCATGCTTGTCGGCATGAAGCTTTTCCCCTCCATCGTCATCAATGCGTATAACATCATGTACGACGTACCGCAGGCCCTCACCCCGTTCAACACCCAATACGGCTTCCTCGCGGCCGGGGCCGCCATCGGGGTCGTGCTGATTGCCACGCTGAACGCCTGCTGGGCAGAGCTGCGGGAGGTGCCCGCCCGCCTGCTGCTGCCCAAAGCCCCCAAAGCGGGCAAACGCATTCTTTTGGAATATATTACGCCCCTCTGGCGCCGCATGAAATTCACGCAAAAGGTCACGGCGCGCAATCTGTTCCGGTATAAAAAGCGCTTCTTTATGACAGTCTTTGGCATTGCGGGTTGTACTGCACTGCTGGTCACCGGGTTTGGCCTGCGGGATTCGATCTCCGACATCGTCTCAAAGCAGTTCAACGACCTGCAAAGTTATCAGCTGATCGTCGCGCTGAAAGACACCGATGCCCTCAGCGGCAGCGACCTCAATGCCATCCTGTCCGACAAGAGCCGTATTGAGGGCTTTACCCCCGTCATGCAAAACGAGGGCAAAGTCGTGCCATCCGGCAACAACCCTGCCGACAGCATCGTGCTGGAAGCACCGCAGGATATCGAGCAATTCAAAGAATATTTCGAGTTCCGGCACCGCACTGACCCCGGCACCCCCGTCACCTTTGATGAAAACTCGGTGCTTGTCAGTGAAAAACTGGCCGAGCGCCAGCACTGGTCGGTCGGCGACACCATCACCGTGCAAAACAAAGACGGCAAAGAGGCCAGCCTTGTCATTTCCGATATCTTTGAAAACTATGTCGGCCACTACATCTACCTGTCACAGGGCGCCTATGCCGCCGCCTTTGGCGAAGAAGCTGCCCCCAACCTGTTGCTGTGCAAGCTGCCGGGTGGCCAGACGGCGAACGATGCCGCCCTTGCGGGCGATCTGCTAAAATGCCGCGACGTTGCGGGCACCCAGTTTACCACCGAGCTTTCAGCCAGCTTTGAACGCAGTATGACCAGTGTCAACTTCATCGTGGTCGTGCTCATCCTCTCGGCGGCGGCCCTCGCCTTTGTCGTGCTGTACAACCTCACCAATATCAATATCACCGAGCGCGAAAAAGAGCTTGCCACTATTAAAGTACTGGGCTTTTACAACAAAGAGGTCTCCTCTTATGTCTATCGTGAAACTGGTGTGCTCGCCATCATCGGCACTTTGTTCGGGCTGGGCTTTGGCGTGTTTTTGCACCGTTTTGTCGTTCTCACCGCAGAGATCGACCGCGTGATGTTCGGCCGGTCAATCTACTTCCCCAGCTATCTGTGGTCCGCACTGCTCACGATGGTATTTACCGCCCTGGTCAGTATTGCCATGCAGCGCAAGTTGCGCCATATCAGCATGGTGGAAAGCCTGAAAGCGCCGGAATAACCATGTTTTTTGCAAAGTAAAATTATAGAGTAAAAACTATGACCCTGTGCGGGCAACTTGCCCGCACAGGGTCACTTTATATGCTCACATTGCCCTCAATAAAGGTCGCGTTTTGCTAGACAACGTACTCAACACCACAATGCTTTTTCTGTTTTGTTTTTACTGACCGGTTTCCATCAAATTTTGCGTGCCCTGTTTTGTTCCTTCATCCGCCAGTGCCCGCTTTGCAGTAAACTTTTGTGTTTTGTCCATTCTCTTTTTGGGGCACCGCGGCCACTAATAACCTTTTTATAAAAAGCTGCAATAACCTCCTGCGATGCCAAGGCAATTTCCTGCTTTTTCAGTCGACACCTGTTTGTTTTACACCACTGAAAAAGTCCTCATAATATCGAACGGCCCCCCGCTGCGCTGCCTGCCGCAGCGCATCAATGGTTTCATAGTTTTTGATCAGCAGTTCTACCAGTCGCTCATCCAATCCCTGTTTGCGCACCATATTGCGCAGAATTTCCACCGTTTTATTTGCTTCAATTCCCTTGCGGTAGGGCCGGTCCTCTGCAATGGCGGTAAAAGTATCGGCTACCGCCATAATGCGCGAGCCCAACGGCAAAAAATCTCCTTTGAGATGAAAGGGATACCCGGTGCCGTCCAAGCGCTCGTGGTGATAGGCAGCCCACTGCTTGATCTCGCCAAATTCGGGGATCGAGTCCAGCAGGTAATACGTGTAATACGTGTGCGCACGCACTTCATTAAACTCTTTGGCGTTCAGCGCCGCATCTTTTTCCAGAATTGCATTGTCGACCGCCAGCTTTCCCAAATCGTGCAAATAACCCGCAATCAGCATTTTTTTGCATTCATCTGTCGAAAACCCACTTAGCGAGGCAAGGTGTTCCGCCACCTTTGCCACCCCGGCCGAATGGCGCGACGTAAATTCACTGCCAAAATCGATCAGGTGCGAAATGATCTCCGCCAGCCGCACCATATCGTCAAGGCTCAAGCCCACCATCGGCATCAGCCATTGGGGCAGCCGGTCCAGCGGGTTTGTCGCCGCAAGGTCAAACCAGATATATTCTTTTCGTATCAGGTTTGCCAGCGCATCCACCTGCTGGGGCACAAATTCACTGCCGCTCATCGCCTGCATCTCGGCAAAAACGCCGGGCAACTGCGACAAGACATTGCGCCGTGCCGGCAGCCGAATGCACATGCTGTCTGCCAGGTGCAACAGGTGCGCCCCGCGCGGCACCGGCTGCCCCTGCCAAGTGCTGCCCGCCCCGTTTGCCCACGCCACATGGTGGCAGCGGATCAGCGGCTCTGTACACTGTAACGGGCCAAAATCCCGCACCAGCAGGGCACCGCGCAGCGCGTGCGTTTGCGTATCTTTGCTACGTCCATCTACCAGCTCCAGCTTTTCTTTCATCGAAAGCGCGCCAATATCATGTACCAGCGCGGCCAAAAATATCTCCTTGCGTTCATCTGTCGAAAGTTCCATTTCCTCCGACAGCCGGTAAGCAAGGTATGCCACCTGTAACTGGTGCTGCCCCACCTGGGGAGAAAGAATGCTCTGTGCCTTTGAAAGACACTGCAAAATGTCCCCCATATTGACTTGCAGCTGATACTCCATCAAGTCTCCTCTTTCTACTTGTATTGTGATATTCTCTTGCTCTGTTTTATTTTTTTCGCAAACAAAAAAGTGCCGCACCATGCGACACTTTTTGTTTTGCCCATTGCCTGTTCAGCGCTCTGGGATCACTTCGATCCAATAGCCGTCCGGGTCCGCAATAAAGTAAATCCCCATTGCCGGGTTTTCAAAACAAATGCAGCCCATTTTCTCGTGCCGGTCATGGGCCTCTTTCATATCCGGTGCACTCACCGCAAGGTGAAATTCGCACTCCCCAAGGTCATAGGGCTCGGTGCGGCCGTGCAGGTGGGTCAGCTCCAGCTGAAAATCGTTTTCACCGTCCCCCATAAACACCAGTGTAAAGCCATCGCCCTCTTTGGTGCGCACCGGGGCAAACCCCAGCGCCTCTTTATAAAACGCAATGCTCTTTTCAAGGTCAAGCACATTAAAATTGAAATGGTTAAACCTCATATTCACCAACCCTTTCAAGGTTTTCGCCCACATCATACCATAAAAAAAGTCTCTGCGCTACCCGATTTTCGACACTTTTTTCGGTATTTTGTTTCACTACCCACTTCTTGTCATTTTGCAGTGATCTGCCCGGTTTTTGCCGCGCTCAGCCGCAACAAATCCGCCGGTGCAAGCTCGATCTGAAACCCTATTTTGCCGGCGGAAACCATGACCGTATTATGCTTTAAAATGCTCTCGTCCATCACCGTCAAATACCTTTTTTTCATCCCCAGCGGGCTGCACCCGCCGCGGATATACCCGGTCACCTTGTTGATGTCGGCCACATGGATCATCTCCACCGATTTTTCGCCCGCCACACGAGCCGCCTTTTTCAGGTCCAGCTCGGCCTCTACCGGCACACAAAACACGGTATACTGGCCCGAAGCCCCCTTGGTCACCAGTGTCTTGAATACCCGTTCCGGGTCCTGCTGCAACTTGCGCGCCACCCCAACCCCGTCGATCACCCCGTCGGCGTGGTCATAGGTGTGCGCAGTGTACAGCACCTGCGCCTTTTCCAAAAGGCGCATCACATTGGTTTTTTCTTCTTTCTTTGCCACGGTCCTCCTCCTTTACAAAAAAGGCGGCGCTGGCTGCGCCGCCTTTACTTTCCGGTTACAGTTTTTGGATCAAACGGGCGAAAAACTCCACCGTCTCACCGATCTTCGCCACTTCAATGCGCTCGTCATCGTTGTGGATCAGCCCGCGCTGTTCAGCGCTCAGCTCCATCGCCGAAAATTTAAATACGTTTTTACAGATCGCAGAAAAATGCCGTGAATCCGAACAGGCGATCATCAGATACGGTGTCACAATAGCCTTCGTCCAGGTTTCACCCACCGCGGCAGCCAGTGTTCTCCACGCGTCGCTGTCCACATCGGCATAAGGCGATGCGTTCATGCCGTCACGCACCCGCACTTCTACCTCCGGGTCGTTGATGGCCCGGCGCAGATGCTCGGCCGCCTGCTCAACCGTCGTGGTGTTCAGCAGCCGCAGGTTCACGCTGGCCACTGCTTCGTTCGGCATCACGTTCGTCTGTTTCGACCCGCGCGCCATTGTAAAGGCCATCGTGGTGCGCATCATGGCGTTCATCTCGCTGCCAAGCTTGTTTGCCGCCGCAGCCAGCAGGCCGCCAAAGCACCACAGGTTGGCAAACACGATGCGCAGGCCAAACGGGGCATACGGGCCCACCGTGTTCAGCATGGCCCGAATGGGGGTCGAAAGCTCCGCTTTAAACTGGTGTTTTTCGCAGGCCACCACCGCGCGGCTCATTTTGCCCACCGCGCCGTGTACCGGCGGGTGGCTGGCGTGGCCACCCTCGCTTTTTGCAATCACTTCCATGTCGGCAAGGCCTTTTTCGCCAATGCCGATCACCGCCATCGGCGCGCTGACACCGGGGAACACCCCCTGCACGACCGCGCCGCCTTCATCCACGACCATCGCGGGGCGCACCCCACGGCTTTTCAGCGCTTCCACTGCGGCGGGGGCACCGTTGCCGCTCACCTCTTCATCGCCGGAAAAAGCAAGGTAAACGTCATTCTGGGGCACAAACCCCTCTTTGATCTTCTGCTCGGCCGCTTCCAAAATGCCCATCAGCGTAATTTTGGTGTCCAGCGTGCCGCGGCCCCACAGTTCGCCGTCAAAAATTTCACCGCAGAACGGCGGGTGCTGCCAGCGCGCTTCCTCCACCGGCACCACATCATAATGGGCCATCAGCACCACCGGGGCGGCGCTGCTTTTGCCTTTCCAGGTAAACAGCATTTCAGTGTGGTCCAGCCGCTCATAACCACAGGTCTCAAACACGTGCGGGTACAAGGTGGGCAGCAGTTGCCGAAACTGCTCAAACTTTTCCTCGTCAAACTCTTCTACCCGGTAGCTTGACACCGTCGGGATGCGGATCATCTGCGCAAGATGCTGTGCCGCCAATTCGGCGTCTACCTCACAGGGTGTCGGTTCGCTGTGTTGGGTGTTTGCAGGCACAAAGCGCGCCGCACGCACCAGCAGCACCACAACAAAGGCCACCACTAGGATCAACAAAATCCAACCTACCATCAAACAACACTCCTTTCGCGGCCGCCAGCGGCGGCCTGTTTGTTTTGTTACTTGCAGCCAGTATATCACATTTTATCGTGTCATAAAAGCGACAAGTGTGCGTTTATGGCGCAAAAAAGTACCACCCGGCCAGCACCGCCGGTTCAGCCGTGCCGCCACGCTGTTGCAAGCCGCCGCACTCCTTCTAAAATGCCCGCTTCATCCAGTGTGCCATAACCCAGCACCACCGAGGGCCCCGGCAGCCAGCGCGGCACCGTGCCGTAGTGCGAAATGCCGCGCAGCGCCACCCCGGCAGCCTGTGCACGGGCGGTCAACTGCTTTTCTGTCAGTGCCAACGGAGGCGACGCCACCAAATGCAGCCCGGTGTGCGCGCCGTGTACCGGCACTCGCCCCAGCTCGCTTTGCAACGCGGCCAGCAGGGTGTCGCGCCGGGCGCGGTAATGCCCCCGTGCACGGTTGACACAGCGGGTAAAGTGCCCGTCGGTCAAAAAACGCGCCAGGGTCTGCTGTTCAATGCGGGACACCGTACACGAATACGCCGCAAACCGCGCGTGGTAGGCTTCCAGCAACCGCGGGGGCAACACCAGGTACCCAATGCGAATGCCCGGTGCAATGCTGCGCGAAAAGGTGCCCACATACACCACTTGCCCGCGGCTGTCGAGGCCTTGCAGCGACGGGATGGGCCTCCCGTCAAACCGAAATTCCGAGTCGTAATCGTCCTCTACAATAATCCTGTGCTCATTTTGCGCCGCCCATTGCAGCAACGCGCTGCGGCGGCCAAACGGCATCATCACCCCGGTGGGGAACTGGTGAGACGGCGTCACATACACCGCCTCAGCTCCGCTTTGGGCAAGCTGCACCACGCTTAAACCATCTTCATCCACGGCCACGCGGCGCACGGCAAGGCCCGCGTTTTCAAAAATCTGCCGCGCTTTGGGGTAGCCGGGGTCCTCCAGCGCAATGGTGTGCGGCAGCAGCCCTGCCAGCAGCGACAGCAGGTATTCCATCCCGGCACCCACAATAATTTGGTGCGGCGCACAGTTCACCGCCCGAAAGTCGTGCAGATACACCGCAATGGCTTCACGCAGTGCCGCATCCCCCTCCGCGCCGCCGTGGTTCAGCAGTGCCGGGGCGTCAGCCAGCACCTCACGGGTGATGCGCCCCCACGTTTTAAAAGGGAACAATGCCGTGTCCACTCCGCTGGTCAAAAAATTATACTCCGCCCCGCTTTGCATTGGTGGCTCCGGCTTTTGGGGCAGTGGCCGGGCGGCGGGCACCAGCGGGGCAATGTCGGCGACATACACCCCGCTGCGCGCGCGCGGCTGCACATACCCCTCTGCCGCCAGCATGCCCAGCGCGGTTTCCACCGTGTTCAGGCTGGTGCCAAGGTTTGCGGCAAGGCTGCGCTTGGGCGGCAATTTTTCGCCCGCGGGCAGCCTGCCCGCGGCGATCTGCGCCGCAAGGTAGGCATATAACTGCTGGTACAGCGGCTTTTCACTTGCCGCATCAAAGGTGAACGGCAGATATTCCATGCATTGCCCCTTTCATCTGGCCCCATAAAAAAAACATTTTTTGGGTGTTTTAATGATGCCAAAAACCGTTTACAATAACGATAATCTCAAACGGCAGGTTTGTCAATTTCAATCTTTAAAAAGGGGTTTTACCAATGTCCAATCAAAAAACGACATTCTCGGTGCGCAAGCTCGCCATCATCGGCCTGCTTTCGGCGCTGGTATTCATCTTCAGCTGGGTGCAAATCCCCATTGGGCAGATCGCCCGCGTGCACCTTGGCAACGTATTCTGCGCGCTTAGCGGCCTGTTGTTTGGCCCGCTGGTGGGCGGGCTCTCGTCCGGCTTTGGCAGTATGCTGTTCGATTTTACGAACCCTGTTTACATTGCCGAAAGCTGGATCACCTTTATCACAAAGTTCTTCATCGGCTTTCTTGCCGGCCTGATCGCACACCGGGGCGGCAAAGCCCCCACGCTGCACCGTGATGTGCTGGGTGCTGCCGTGGGCAGCGTCACCTACATTTTACTCTACCTCACAAAATCTTTTATTTTCATGACGATCGAGGGGCAGGCCACCGGTGCCATCTGGTCAGGCCTTGTGCTCAAGGGTGCCACCTCTCTGCTGAACGCCGTGTTTGCCGTGCTGTTCTCGGTACTGCTGGCAAAGCTGCTGCGCCCCGCACTCACCCGCGCCGGTATTTTGCCCACACCCAGGCTTGCAAAACCCGAATAGCCACAGCGCAACAAAAAAGTAGGGCCGCCATGCGGCCCTACTTTTTATTGTCTCTTTCAGCGCCCGTCTGCCAGCTGGTAAAACCCGCCAAATGCCACATTGTTGTTGATGCGGGTGCCCTCGGTCACGGTGATCCCGCCGCCGCCCAGCGCAAACGACAGGTTGCCCTGTTCTTTACACACCGCACTGCGGCCATTTGCGTCAATCACCGCATCCCCCTCTGCGGTCAGGCCTTTCGCATCCAGCACAAAATGAAACGTGCCGCTTTTGCTGCCGGCGTTCACCGACATCGTTACCTGCCCCGCGCTGCCCGCATCTTTGGCATAGCTGCCCACCCAGCCATCCGCACTGGGCGGGGCTTCGGTGGTTTTGGGCGTCGCGCTGGGCGATGGTGACGGGCTGGCCGCCGGGGTCGGTGTCGGGGTGGTCTGCGGCTTTACCGTGCGCGCCGGGGTGGGCGTTACCAGTGTAGCCGTGGCGGTGGGCGACGCACTGGCACTGCCGCTTTGTGCCGTTTTGCCACAGCCGGTACACAGCAGTGCCGCCGCCAGCAATACGATCAGCAATTTTGCTTTCATTTGTCTGCGCCTTCTTTCCCTTAAAACGGGCCCGGGCGCGGCGGGCATGCCGCCGCAGCCGCATTGTTTTTGTTTTGCTGTTATAACGCACCGGCTGCGGTATTTATTACACCCCGGCCGGGCTGTAAATTCCTTTTAAGATCTGCGCTACGCCGTCCTCCCACACCGTGGGGGCCAGCAGGCGGGTCAGGGTCTTTGCCTCCGGGCTGGCGTTGCCCATCGCATACCCGCGCCCTGCGGCGGCCAGCATTTCAAGGTCGTTCGGGCTGTCGCCAAATGCCACCACGTCTTTCCAGTCAATGTGGTGGCGCTGCAGCACCTGGCTGATGCCCGCGGCTTTCGTCGTTGCCACCGGGTAAACGTCAAAATGGTCGCGGTGCTGGCGCGCCGCCTGTATGCGCGACTCATGGCGCAAAAAGCGGTACACTTCGCTTTCGTTCGCAATCAAAAAGGCGCTGAACGGCGGCTCGGTCAAATGCCGCGTGCGGGTACTTTGCTCATCGGTGATATTCCCGTCCATCCCGGTAATCTCAACGTACATGCTGCGCATTTTTTGATAATCGCGGTACGCACCATATCCGCTGGCAAACGAAAAGCTCAGCCCGCCGCCCACACTGTCACAAAACTGTACCAGCTCATCCACCAGTTCCGGCTGAAACGGGGTCTCGCAAAGCACTTCGCCGCTGTGGTCATACACAATGCCGCCATTGCCGCACACGCAATAATCCGCAAGCTCTAACAGCGGCTGCGGCACCAGCAGCCGGATACGGCCAGTCGCCGCCATGATCAGCGCACCGTTTTCCTTGGCGTGCCGCAACCAGTAGATCTGTTGTTCGGTCAGCTGAGGGCGTTCTTTGGTCACCAGTGTCCCATCAATATCGCAAATAACAGCACGGGGCAACCCCGGGGTCGTTTCCAACATACCTTGTCCTCCTTGCAGGGGCACTGCATTGCTTTGTTGCCCGCGTCCTCTGCACATTTTACGGGCCGCCCCCCGTGGGGTGCGGCCTGTTATCGGCCCGGCTTACCACTGCAAGGCAGCGGTAACTTGTCGGCCTGTTTTAGCTTTAGCATACCACGCGCGCGCCCACCGGTGCAACAATATACCGGCCTGCATTGCCTTAAATAGGCACTCTTGCCAAAAACGCCCGTGTTTTGGTGGCTCTTTGTCCGCAATATGCTGTACCGGCAAAAGGCAAAAGCGCAGGGGCCCCTGCGCTTTGTTTTTTATTCTGCCGGCTTTTGCATCCAGCTCTCGTCTTTCGGGTCATCGCGGAACGCGCGCAGCCTTGCACAATCCTCGGTGCGGATGGTGCCCAGCTCTGCCGCCACTTCAATCAGCGTATCAAAGTCAGACAGCGACACGTTGCGCACCCCGGCTGCCGCCAGCTTTTCTTTGCCCGCTTTCATGCCGTAGGTAAAAATAGAGGCAATGCCCAGAACTTCGGCACCCGCGTCGCGCAATACATTTACCACTTCCAGCACGCTGCCGCCGGTCGAGATCAGATCCTCCACCACCACAACGCGCTGGCCCGCCTGCAACCGGCCTTCGATCTGGTTTTTGCGGCCGTGGTCCTTGCTGCCGCCGCGCACATACCCCATCGGCATCCCCAGCAGGTGGGCAGTAATGGCCGCGTGGGCAATGCCGGCGGTCGAAGTGCCCATCAGCAATTCGCAGTCGGGGTACTCGGTGCGGATCACCTCCGCCAGCCCCTCTTCTACCGCCGTGCGCACCGCCGGGGCGGTCAGGGTCAGCCGGTTGTCACAATAAATGGGGCTGTGGATGCCCGATGCCCAAACAAACGGTTCGTCTGGGCGCAGAAACACCGCGCCGATCGAAAGCAGCTGTTTTGCAATTTCTTTTTTTCGTTGTTCCATCTCATCCGTCTCCCTTACTTGTGCGCTACCGCGCCAAATTCCGCCACGCAGCGGCGGTAAGCGGCCAGCGGGTCCGCCGCCGCCGTGATGGGCCGCCCCACCACAATGCAGTCGGTGCCAATCTCGCTGGCGCGGGCCGGGGTGGTCACCCGCACCTGGTCGCCCACGTCACCGTCGGCAAACCGCACCCCCGGCGTCACGGTCACAAACTCGCTGCCGCACGCCTGCTTCACCATACCGGCTTCCAGCGGCGAACACACCACGCCGTCCAGCCCCGCCGCCTTGGCATTTTGGGCGTATTGCACGATCACTTCGTTGATGGGCTTCTCGATCAACAGCTCTTTTTGCATGCGCTCCTCACTGGTCGAGGTCAGCTGCGTCACCGCCACCAGCAGCGGGCGGGTGCCGTCCGGCCGGGTCAGCCCCTCCAGCGCGGCTTTCATCATTTCAATGGTGCCCGCCGCGTGCAGGTTGCAGATGTCAACGTCCAGCTTTGCAAGCACCGCCATCGCTTTTTTGACGGTGTTGGGGATATCGTGCAGTTTTAGGTCAAGGAAAATCGGGTGCCCGCGCCGTTTCAGCTCTTTCACAATCGCCGGGCCCTCCGCGTAAAACAGCTCCATGCCGATCTTCACAAACGGGCGCTCGTCCCCAAACCGGTCCAAAAAGGCAAAGGTTTCGGCTGCACTGGCAAAATCGCAGGCAATGATCACCGCTTTTTTCATGTTGTCTCTCCTTTTACTTTTTTTGTACGGCTGCACCGGTCAGGCCAGCGCCGCCCCCACAATGTCGCTCAACCGCGCAATGCCATACCGCTGCATCGCGGCGGGCAGTGCCTCTATGATGTTTTTGCTGGCATAGGGGTCTACTAAATTCGCGGCCCCCACCTGCACCGCGCTGGCCCCTGCCATCATCATTTCAATCACCTTGTCGGCACTGTCGATGCCCCCCATGCCGATCACCGGGATGCGCACCGCCTTTGCCACCTGGTATACCATGCGCACCGCCACGGGGTAAATGGCTGGGCCAGAAAGCCCGCCCATGCCGTTTGCCAGCACCGGGCGCCGGGTTTTAGGGTCAATGCGCATACCCACCAGTGTGTTGATGAGCGACAGGCCGTCGGCACCCGCCTCTTCGCAGGCTTTTGCCACCGCGGCAATGTCCCCCACGTTGGGCGACAGCTTGATGTACACCGGCTTGCTTGTCACCTGTTTTACCGCGCGCGTCACGGCGGCGGCGCCCTTTGGTGTGCTGCCAAAGTTCACGCCGCCCTCGTGCACATTGGGGCAGCTGACATTCACTTCAATCAGCCCCACCTGCGCGGCAGTGTCTATTTTGGCACAGCAGGCCGCAAATTCTTCCACCGTAAACCCGCCGATATTCGCAATCACCGGTTTGTGAAAAAACGTTGCGATCTGCGGCAGTTCGTGCGCCAGCACCGCGTCAATGCCGGGGTTTTGCAACCCCACCGCGTTCAGCATGCCGCCGGGGCATTCTGCAATGCGGGGCGTCGGGTTGCCAAAGCGGGGCTCTAACGTGGTGCCTTTAAACGAAAACGAGCCCAAAATATCCAAGTCGTAAAAATTTTTAAATTCGGCCCCGTACCCAAAAGTGCCGGAGGCCGGGATCACCGGGTTATCCAGCACAAGGCCGGATAGCGTCACGCTGAGGTCTACCATAGCACTTCCTCCTTGCACAGCACCGGGCCGTCTTTGCAGATGCGCTTTGCGCCGGTAACCGTTTTGCAGCTGCACCCCATGCAGGCCCCAAAACCGCAGCCCATACGCTCTTCAAAGCTCAGCTGCCCGCTGGTGTTGCAGGCGCCGACCACCGCGCGCAGCATCGGCTCGGGGCCGCAGGTGTAAAAGTAGTCATAGGGCACACCCACCTGCCGCAGCAGGTCGGTCACATAGCCTTTGGTACCGGCGCTGCCGTCCACCGTGGCAAGTAGCACCTTGCAGCCCAGCGCGGCAAACTCCTGCGTGTAAAACACCTCTTGCGCATTGCCAAAGCCCAGCAACACCACCGGTGTTTTACCCTCAGCCAGCAGCCGCCTCGCAAGGCCGTACAGCGGGGGCACCCCCACGCCGCCGCCCAGCAACAGCGCAGTGCGGTTACAGGCGGCGGTGTCGTACCCGTTGCCAAGGCCGCAAAGCAGGTCCAGCTGCTCGCCGGGCTTTGCCTGCGCCATGCGGCGGGTCCCTTCACCCACCAGCTTATACAGCAGTGTCAGCGTGCCTTCGTCCCAATCCGCCACCGAAATGGGGCGGCGCAGGTAGCACCCTTCTACCTTTACATTTACAAACTGGCCGGGTGCCGTCAGCGGGGCCGTGTCGCCCGCCAGCACCATCTTGTACACCTGCCCGGTCAGCGGGCGGTTTTCGGTGATCGTGTAAAACCCCTGCCGTTCCATCTGTTTTCCTCCCGTCATGTGCCGCTTATCACGCGTCGCTGTCGATGGTCGAAACCCCCATCGTAATTTCTTCCAGCACGTCCAGCAGTACCCGCACCGTTTCCAGCGCGGTGAATACCGTCACGCCGTTTTCCACCGCACAGCGGCGAATTTCGTACCCGTCGCTCGCCTCACGCACCCCGCCGATCGCGCTGGTGTTGATGACATAGCTCACATGGCCGCGGCGCAGCGAATCCAAAATTTCTTCACTGCCCTCGCTGATCTTGCGCCTTGCGCGGGTGCGGATGCCGTGCCCCTTTAAAAAGGTTGCAGTGCCCTCGGTCGCTTCAATGTTAAAGCCAAGGTCGTAAAACCGGCGGATCAGCGGCAGCGCGTCGTTTTTATCCCGGTCGGCGATCGTCACAAAAATCGTGCCGTAGTTTGCCACGTTCATGCCGGAGGCCTGCAACGCCTTGTACAGCGCGCGGTTCAAGCTGCGGTCATAGCCGATTGCCTCACCGGTGGACTTCATCTCCGGCGACAGGTAGGCGTCCAGCCCACGTATTTTAGAAAACGAGAATGCCGGTGCCTTGACATACCACTTTTTGCGCTCGGGCGCACACAGCACCCCGCGCCCCTGGCTGGCCAGCGAGTGGCCCAAGATCACCTTGGTCGCAATGTTCGCAATGGGGATGCCGGTCGCTTTGGATAAAAACGGCACGGTGCGCGACGAGCGGGGGTTCACCTCGATCACATACACATCGTCTTCCACCGCGATGAACTGGATGTTGTACAGCCCCACGATGCCAAGCCCCAACCCCAGCTGGCGGGTGTATTCCAGTATCGTGTCTTTTACTTTGCGGCTGACGCTAAAAGTCGGGTACACGCTGATCGAGTCGCCCGAATGCACACCCGTGCGCTCGACATGCTCCATAATGCCCGGCACAAATACCTCTTTGCCGTCGCAGATGGCGTCCACTTCCAGCTCTTTGCCGTAGATGTATTTGTCCACCAGCACCGGCCGGTCTTCGTCCAGCTCCACCGCCGTGCGCAGGTAGCGCATCAGCGATTCTTCGTCGGCGACGATCTGCATTGCGCGCCCGCCCAGCACATAACTGGGGCGCACCAGCACCGGGTAGCCCACTTCGGCAGCCGCTTTGCAGCCGTCCTGCAAGTTCGTCACCGCATGGCCTTTAGGCTGCGGGATGCCAAGGCGCTCCATGATTTTTTCAAAGCAGTCGCGGTTCTCGGCGTTTTCAATCGCCTGCACGTCGGTGCCGATGATCTTGACCCCCAGCTCGTGCAGCGGCCCGGCAAGGTTGATGGCCGTTTGCCCGCCCAGCGAGGCAATGACCCCCAGCGGGTGTTCCAGCTCCACCACGTTCATCACGTCTTCCACCGTCAGCGGCTCAAAGTACAGCTTGTCGCTGGTGGTGTAGTCGGTCGACACCGTTTCGGGGTTGTTGTTGATGATGATGGCCTCGTACCCCGCTTCGCGGATGGCCCACACCGCGTGCACGGTGGAGTAGTCAAACTCCACCCCCTGCCCGATGCGGATCGGCCCGGAGCCCAGCACGATGATTTTTTTGCGGTCGGAGATGATCGACTCGTTCTCCTGCTCGTAGGTCGAGTAGAAATACGGCACATAGCTGTCGAATTCCGACGCGCAGGTGTCGATCATTTTATAAACGGGGTGGATGCCCAGCTTTTTGCGCAGCCGGTACACATCGCCCTCGCTCATGCCCCACACCTGCCCGATGTACTCGTCGCTGATGCCCATTTTTTTGGCATCCCGCAGCACGGTTTCGTCCCGCTTACCCGCGCGCAGCACCGTTTCATACGCCACGATGTTGCTGAACTTTTCAAGGAAAAACAGGTCGATGCGGGTTGCACTGTTGATGATGCCAAGGTCAACCCCCTGCCGGATCAGCTCCGCGATCGCGAACAGCCGGTCGTCGGTGCCCTCGCGCACATAGCGCAGCAGTTCGTCGGTGGGCATGCCGTCAAACTTTTTCGCGTGCAGGTGGCACACGCCGGTCTCCAGGCTGCGCACCGCTTTCAGCAGGCTTTCTTCCAGCGTGCGGCCCACGCTCATCACTTCGCCGGTCGCTTTCATCTGGGTCGAAAGCCGGTTCGACGCGCTCGCAAACTTGTCAAAAGGGAACCGCGCGATCTTGCTCACCACATAGTCCAGCGCCGGCTCAAAGCTGGCCGGGGTATTGGCGATCGCGATCTCATCCAGCCGCAGGCCCACCGCAATTTTGGCCGACACACGGGCAATGGGGTAGCCGCTGGCTTTCGATGCCAGCGCCGACGAGCGGGACACGCGGGGATTCACTTCAATCAGGTAGTAGTTGAACGAGTGCGGGTCCAGCGCAAACTGCACGTTGCAGCCGCCCTCAATTTTCAGCGCGCGGATGAGCCGCAGGGCGGAGTCTCGCAGCAGCTGGTATTCTTTGTTGGTCAGCGTCTGGCTGGGCGCCACCACCATCGAGTCGCCGGTGTGCACCCCAACCGGGTCAATGTTCTCCATATTACAAATGGTGATGGCCGTGTCGTTGGCGTCGCGCATCACTTCGTATTCAATCTCTTTGTAGCCCTTAATGCTCTTTTCCACCAGCACTTCGTGGGTGGGCGAAAGCTTCAGCGCGTGCTTCATCATCTCGCGCAGCTCGGTTTCGTCGTCGGCAAACCCGCCGCCGGTGCCGCCCAGCGTAAACGCGGGGCGCAGCACCACCGGGTAGCCGATCTCCTCTACCGCCGCCAGTGCCTCGTCGATCGAAGCCGTGATGCGGCTGGGCAGTACCGGTTCGCCCAGCGAAATGCACAGCTCTTTAAACTTTTCGCGGTCCTCGGCCTGTTCGATGCTCTCAAACGTCGTGCCCAAAATTTCAACCTGGCACTCGTCCAGTACCCCTTTGCGGGCCAGCTGCACCGCAAGGTTCAGCCCCGTCTGCCCGCCAAGGCCGGGCACAATGGCGTCCGGGCGCTCGTAGCGGATGATCTTCGCCACATACTCCAGGTTCAGCGGCTCCATGTACACTTTGTCCGCCACGGCGGTGTCGGTCATGATGGTCGCGGGGTTCGAGTTGACCAGCACCACTTCGTACCCTTCTTCTTTTAAGGCAAGGCAGGCCTGTGTGCCCGCGTAGTCAAACTCTGCCGCCTGCCCAATGACGATCGGGCCGGAGCCGATGACCATGATTTTATGAATATCGGTGCGTTTAGGCATGCTGCTCGTCCTCCTTCTCCTGTTCCATCAGCCGGATAAACTCGTCAAACAGATAGTCCGAGTCCTGCGGGCCGGGGGCGCTCTCCGGGTGGTACTGCACGCTGAAAATGCGGTCTTTGGCGCAGGCGACCCCCTCTGCCGTGCCGTCCAGCAGGTTTTCGTGGGTCAGCGTCAGGCCGGTACCCGCAAGAGACGCCGTATCCACCGCGTAACTGTGGTTCTGGCTGGTGATCTCTATTTTGCCGGTGGCAAGGTTTTTTACCGGGTGGTTGCCGCCGCGGTGGCCAAACTTCATTTTATAGGTGTGTGCGCCGCAGGCAAGGCAGATCAGCTGGTGGCCAAGGCAGATGCCGAAGATCGGCAGCTTGCCGCGCAGGGCCTTTACCAAGTCGATCACCTCCGGCACGTCCTCCGGGTCGCCGGGCCCGTTGGATAAAAACAACCCGTCGGGCCGCAGGGCAAGCACTTCCTGCGCCGTGGTGTTGTAGGGCACCACCGTGATGTTGCAGCCGTGGCTGCTCAGCCGCCGCACGATATTCAGTTTCATGCCGCAGTCCACCGCCACCACATTAAACCGCGGGCTTGCCGTGCGCGAGTACCAGCGCTTTTTGCAGCTCACTTGCGGCACCACGTCGCGGGCCAGCTGGGTGTCTTTTAAAATCTGTATTGCTTCTTCCCGCGGCAGCTTTGCATCGCAAATCAGCACCTTTTGGCTACCCTCGCTGCGGATGATGCGGGTGATGCGGCGGGTATCGACCCCCTCAATGCCGGGGATGCCATTCTCCTCCAGCAAGTCGCCCACCGTCTTCACGGTGCGGAAGTTTGACGGCGCGTCGTTGTATTCGCGCACGATCAGCCCGCCCATCGACGGCAGCTTGCTTTCAAAATCCTCGTCGGTGATGCCGTAGTTGCCGATCAGCGGGTAGGTCATCACGACTGCCTGCCCGGTGTAGCTGGGGTCGGAGATGATCTCCTGATACCCCACCATCGACGTGTTGAACACGATTTCATTCACTGCCTGTACCTTTGCGCCAAAGCGCCAGCCGTAAAACTCCCGGCCGTCGCCCAGCACTAATTTTCCTGTGTACTCTCTTGCCATACGACACTCCCCTTTACCAACGTCATGCGGTTTTTTGCGCGCACCGGCCAGCCTGCAAACGGCGTGCTGCGCCCCATCGAAGCAAATTTGTTCGGGTCAATAATGTATTCAGCGTCAAGGTTTAGCACCGCAAGGTCTGCCTGCTGCCCCTCTTCGCAGCCCCCCGGCAGCCCAAACAGCCGCCGCGGGGCAAGGCACATCTTTTCTACCAGTTCTTCCAATGTCAACACCCGCGGCAGCACAAGGTGGGTGTACAGCAGTGGAAACGCGGTTTCCAGCCCCACAATGCCCATCAGGCTGCCCGCAAGGCCCTTCGCCTTTTCTTCGGCGGTGTGCGGCGCGTGGTCGGTCGCAATCACGTCGATCGTGCCGTCGCACAGCCCTTGCAGCAGTGCGTCGCGGTCGGCCGCCGTGCGCAGCGGCGGGTTCATTTTAAAGCGCCCTTCATCCTGCAAGTCGTCTTCACACAGCAACAGGTAATGGGGTGCCGTCTCGCAGCTCACCGCCACCCCCGCGCGCTTTGCCTCGCGGATCAGCGCCACGCTTTCTTTGGTTGAAATATGGCACACGTGGTACCGGCAGCCGGTTTTTGCCGCCAGTTTCAGGTCGCGCTCCACCTGCCGCCACTCGCTTTTAGACGAAATACCCACCAGCCCGTGGGCCGCGGCATACCGCCCGTCGTGGATGCACCCGCCGGGGCGCAGCAGCCGGTTGTCTTCACAGTGGGCCACAATGGGCTTTTGCAGCCGCGCCGCGGTGCGCATCGCCGCTTCCATCACTTCATCCGGCTGCACCCCGCGCCCGTCGTCCGAATACCCTGCCACATACGGTGCCATCGCCTCCATGTCGGCCAATGCCCCACTGCCCGCCTGCCCGCGGGTGATGCAGCCGTACGGGGTCACCCGCACCGCGGCATCTTTTTGTATTGCCGCAAGCTGCACCATAAGGTGCGGCAGATCGTCGGGCGGCGGGGCAAGGTTGGGCATGCTGCACACCTGCGTCACCCCGGCGCGGGCCGCTGCGGCCGTGCCGGTCGCAATCGTCTCCTTAAAAGAAAAACCAGGCTCACGAAGATGTACATGTACATCAACGAAACCTGGTAAAATAAAAGATGTTGCACAGGAAATAGTTTCTCCTGCGCCAATAGAAAAATCAAATTCTGCGGCGTTGCGCACAACGCCGTTTGCAATCACGAGGTCTTTCTTGCGGAATCGACCTTTTTCATAAACCATGCCGTCGGTCAATCGTTTGTGCATTCCCGTACCTCCCCTTCGTCAAAACCTGGCGCGGTGCACCTGCACCCGGGCCCTAAAAAAAGCAGCCACGCGCGCGGGGCTGTGTTGCCCGTCGCGCTCGGAAGCCGCTTTTGCATTTTTACCATTATACGAAAGCGGGACGCACAAGTCAAGCAGTGCGCCCCACTTTTCGGTTTTGCCCAAAAAACCGGTCATTTTTGCCGCATTTTTGTCAAGTGACCCTGTTTTTTTGTGCCTTAGCCAACTTCTGCTTCGCAGGCACGCATTGCCTCCAGCGTGTCCCCCAGCAGTTTGTCGAGGTCCCACCCCAGCAGCTCGGCACCCTGCAAAATCACATCGCGCGAGCAGCCCGCCGCAAATTTTTTGTCTTTAAACTTCTTTTTCAGCGATTTCAGTTCCATGTCCTGCACCGATTTCGACGGACGCATCAGCGCCGCCGCGCCGATCAGCCCGGTCAGCTCGTCGGTGGCAAACAGCACTTTTTCCATCTCGTGCTCGGGCTTAATATCCACACAAAGGCCCCAGCCATGGCTTGCCGTCGCGTGGATGATCGCTTCGTCCACCCCGCGCTCGCGCATGATCTGCTGGCTTTTTACGCAGTGCTCTTCGGGGTACTGCTCAAAATCAAGGTCGTGCAGAATGCCGACGATCTCCCAAAAATCCGCTTCGCCGCCATAGCCCAGCTGCTGGGCGTACCAGCGCATCACCGCGCCGACTGTTTTAGCATGGTGCTGGTGAAAGTCTTCTTTGTTGAACTCGGTGAGCAATGCCCACGCTTCCTGCTTTGTCATTCTGGTCACTCCTGTTCTGTTTGCTTTGCCCTGCCACGGGCAAACCGGGTGAAAAGCGAAAAAACACCTTGCGCAAATGGCGCTGCGGCGGTAGGATAAAAGCAAACCCAAACAGCCGCGGGCGGCGCAGTGTGCTGCGGTGCCCCAAAAGGAGATTTGTATGAACGACCTTCTGCTTGTCATTGATATGCAAAAAGTCTACGAGCCGGGCGAGCCATGGGCCTGCCCCGGTGTGCCCGGCGCCACGGCGGCCATTCGCCGCCTGCTGGCATCCGGTAAGGTGCCCAACGTCATTTTTACCCGGTACGACGCCGGGGCTGCACCGGCAGGCCGCTGGCAGCAGTACAACACCACGTTTGCCGACATCAACGCCGATGCGCGCCTTGGCGAAATGATGGACGCGTTTACCGGCGAGGTCTCCCGTTTCCCGCTGTACAGCAAGTCCACCTACTCGTCGCTGTCCATCCCCGAGGTGACATCGGCCGTCGCCGCAGCCGACCGCGTGCTGGTGGCCGGGGTGGTGGCCGAATGCTGCGTGCTGGCAACGGCGCTTTCGCTCATCGATGCCGGGGCCAATACCATCTACCTCGCCGACGCCGTCGCGGGCCAAAGCCCCGCGTTTGAAGCCATGGCGCAAAACATCGTCGCCACCTTTGCGCCCATCCACGGCAGCGTGCTGACGGTGGACGACTACCTTGCGGGGTTGTAATTTTTTACAGCACCTTATTTAAAAAGTCAATGGTGCGCTGCTCGCGCGGGTGGCTAAAAATTTCGCTGGGTTTGCCCACTTCCACCACAACACCGCCGTCCATAAATACCACGCGGTCCGACACTTCGCGGGCAAACCCCATCTCGTGGGTCACCACGATCATCGTCATGCCGTCCTTCGCCAGTTGCTTCATCACCGCCAGCACCTCGCCCACCATTTCGGGGTCCAGCGCGCTGGTCGGCTCGTCAAACAGCATAATATCGGGCTCCATCGCCAGCGCGCGGGCAATTGCCACGCGCTGTTGCTGCCCGCCCGAAAGCTGGGCCGGGTAGGCGTTTGCCTTATCCGACAGGCCCACCTTTTCCAGCAGCTGCTGCGCTTTTTGCGCGGCGGCTGCTTTGTCCATCTTCTTGCGGTCAATCGGGGCCATCATAATGTTTTCCATCACCGAAAGGTGGGGAAACAGGTTAAACTGCTGAAACACCATGCCGATATTTTCGCGTATCCTGTTGATGTCGGACTTTTTGTCCATAATGTCAAACCCGTCCACGATCACCTGCCCGCCGGTGGGCTCCTCCAGCCGGTTCAGGCAGCGCAAAAACGTCGATTTGCCGCTGCCCGAAGGCCCGATCATGCAAACGACTTCCCCCTCGGTCACTTCTAAATCAATGCCTTGCAGCACATCCAGCGTGCCAAAGCTTTTTTGCAGGTTTTTTGCCTCTACTTTAGCGTTTGCCAACTGCCATCCTCCTCTCGATCATGCGCGAAACACGGGACAAAATGGTGATGACCACAATATACATGACACCGACCGTCAGCCAGATCTCGAACGATTTAAAGTTGCGTGCAATGATCAGCTTGCCGCTTTGGGTCAACTCCACCATGCCGATGACCGACAAAATAGAGGTGTCTTTCAGCGTGATGATAAACTGGTTAACCATGCTGGGGATGACAATGCGGATGGCCTGCGGCAAAATCACCTTGCGCATGGCCCGGCCATATGGCAGCCCCAAACTGCGCGCGGCCTCCATCTGCCCAATGTTGACCGCCTGAATGCCGCCGCGAAAAATCTCAGACAGATACGCGCCCGCGTTCAGCGCCAGCGTCACCACACTGGCAACGTCCGAGCTGATGCGTATCGACAGCGCCTGTGCCACGCCAAAGTAGATAAAGAACGACAGCACCATCACCGGCAACCCGCGCATGCAGTCCACATAAATGCGTGCAATGACCCCCAAAAATTTGCTGCTGGACAGCTGCATCATGCACAGCAACAGGCCGATCATCGTTGCAAACACCAGCGAAATCGCCGTGATCTCCAGCGTTTTCAAAAGGCCCTGCAGTAGGCTTGGCATTGCCGAGCCTACAATCTCAAAAAATTTCAAATTGAACCATCCTCCCCCACCCCACCGCGCCTGCCGCGGGCGGTCTTACAAAAACAAGTTACGCACCCGCGCAAAGCGCACGGGTGCGTAGCCTTACTCTATTATTATAGTAGATAGAGCACACCGGGCGCAAGCCAAATTGCGCCACAGTAATAAAACTGGCAGCTTTTTACCCCTGCCGTATTACTTTGCGATATAAGTATCCAAGATCTCCTGATATTTGCCGTTAGCTTTCAGGTTTTCAAGGCCCTTGTTGAACATGGCCAGCAGCTCGGCGTTTTTGCCCTTGTTCACCGCAAAGCCGTAAGACGAGCCCTGCTCTTTTTCGGTCACGATCTTGAGGCCGTTGTTCTGGGTCACACCGTAGCCCAGCACAGGGTAGTCCTCAAAGCAGGCCACCGAGTTCCCGGCTTTCACGTCCTCGTACATGTTGGCCGACTCATCAAAATAAGTCAGCTTAAAGCCATACTGGTCTTTGATCGACTCGGCAAAATCGGCGCCTTCGGTGCCGGTTTTCACCGCAACGGTCTTGCCCTTCAAGTCGTCATAGCTTTTCACGGTGTCGTTGTCTTTGGCAATGCCCATCACAACGCCCGAATCAAAGTACGGCTGCGAAAAATCAAAGGTCTCTTTGCGCGCATCGGTGATGCTCATGCCGGCAATCACGCCGTCACACTGGTCGCTCTGCAACGCCTGCAACGCGGCGTTAAAGCCCAGCGCCTGAATTTCCACCTCAAAGCCCTGGTCGGCTGCAATGGCCTGGATCAGGTCCATGTCAATGCCGACCTTTTTGCCGCTCTCGTCCTCAAACTCAAACGGTGCAAACGTGGTGTCGGTCGCAATGATGTAGGTCTTTTTTTCGCCCTGCGAAGCAGCCGCGCTGCTTGCCGCAGTGCTGCTCGCTGCGGTACTGCTTGCCGCTGCCGACGAGCTTCCCGTGCTGCCGCAGGCTGCAAGACTAAATACCATGGCAAGGGCAAGAGCCCCCGCCGCAAGTGTTTTAAACTTTTTCATTTCCAATCCCCCTGTTAAAAAATTGCAGCGCGCTTTTGGGGCCGCGCGCTGGTATGCAACATATTCTATTCGTTTGTCGCCGCCTTGTCAATGCGGCGCGGCAAAAAGTAATAAATTACCAATTTTTAAACTTGTGGGGGCATGGGGTAGGCCCACTGCCCTGCTGCCGGTTGCAGCGCGCTGCGCCTGACCTGCACCGCACCCACCAAATAGCAAACCGCAATCACGGCGTTCAGCACTTCCACGATCAGCATCCCCCAAATCCCGGTGCCCCTTTGCCCCGTCAAAAAAAACATCACTACTGCCCCCAGCAAAGAAAAACCTTCAACCATCGTTGTCAGGACCCCCAGCACAAGGCATTCGACCGACCTTTTGGGGTGCGCCGCACGCAAAACGCCCAAAATTCCAACCGTTAAATCAACCGCCGCGGCAATCCAAATAATTAGAAAAACCAAAAAAAACAGCAAAATACCGGCATTCCCCATACTCTTTAACTCGGATAAAAATTCCTCTGTCATCAGGGACACCGCACCGGCACAACAGGCCAAAAAAAAGAACGCGGCACGTAGTATGTATAAAATCCCCGCCACTCTCAGCAATATTCTTCCCTTTTGCATCACTTTTCCCCTTTTTTGCATTTTCCTATTTTTTGCCGCCCCCGCGGGGCAATGCCTCCCACCTTTTGGGCGGGCCTTTACTTTCCTGTCAGTTGCCCTCTGCCGGTGTGCCCTTGCCCGGCCGGTTCATCGCCGCACCCGCCACATAGCAGATGGCAAGCGCAAGGCGCGCAAGGCCAAAAAGCAAAATACCCGGCCACTGTATTGCAACCACTCCAAATATGATCCAAATAACGGGGAACACCATCAAAACCAGCCCCAGTATAAAAGCAAGCTTTGCCTTGTCGGGGCACTGTGCATATTGGATGCCCAAAATACCGGCGGTGATGTACAACAAAGAAAACAAAAAAAGGACAACGATCATTACCACGCCGTCAACGAAAACAGAATGGTAAAACGGGTCACCTGGGTCAAAACTGCCATCGTTGAATGTGGCGGCCTGTATCACACCCACCAGCGAAACGAACGAACAGAACATTCCCCAAATGCCATAAAGCGCCCCGGTCACCCGGCGCATCCTCATACCGCTCGTCTTCATGACCTTGCCCCCCTCCTGCATCCACCGCCGCACCCGCAGGGTATTGGGCTGCACTTTTTATCTTGTTGTCAGTTGCCCTTTGCCGGTGTGCCCTTGCCCGGCCGGTTCATCGCCGCGCCCACAAGGTAGCAGATCATCAGCGGCAATAGCACTAGGTTGCCCAGCGGCATTACAAAACCGTTCAGGTTGATTAAGTTGCCAAAAAACAGCAGCACATTCAAAGCCACCGCAACGATGCCCGCCACCAGGCAGCGGTTCGCCTTTTCGGGGTGCGCCGCATACCTCACGCCAAAAATACCGGCAGTTAAATTCACTGCACCACCCAAAAAAGCCGAGCCCGCAAGCAGCATGTACCCCATCCCGCGCTTCATCACCGCCACCCCTGCTTCACTGTCGTAATTGCCCGCCGCAAAAGCCCTGCTGCCGGTCACCAGTGCAAGCAGTGCAAACAATAAGCCCAACGACGCAACAATGATCAATAAAATACCGGTCACTTTTAATAAAGTCTTTCCTTTTGCCGCCATTTTAACTCCCCCACAACTTTTTATTTTGTTTTTATCACCCTGCGCCGCCCGCCGGCGGCGCAATAGAACAGCCTTGTTTTATTGTACGATTTGCGGTTTACATTGTCAATTTTTACCGTGCGGTTTTAAGCTGTTTTTCACTTTCTTTTTTAGCTGGCGCTGCAAAAAAAGCAACCCCCTGTCAAAGGGGGCTGCTCTCATTTGTTTCTTGCTGTTTTTGTTGTTTTCAGTTCATCGGTGTGCCGGCATCCTGCTTGTTCCACGAGGCGCCCACCACATAGCAAATGCCAAGCGCCAGCATCACAAGGGAGCCAAGCAAATCACCCGACGACGACCTTTGGTACAGCGCTCCCAAAACATCAAAGCTGCTGAACACCACTGAAATAATGCCAAGCACAAAGCAGACATTGGCCTTTGCGGGCACCGCCGCATACTTTACGCCAAAAATGCCAACGACAAGGTTGTATACACTGCTCAAAATCAGGCCGATGCCTACCAGTAATACCACCCCGCCAGCTGCCATTCCCAGTGCGCCCACTTCTGAGCTCATCCCGCCGGCTGCCGCAAGCACTCCGCCGCCAAGCACTGTCACCAGGCCAACCACAATGCGAATCGCCGCCAGTATAATATACAAAATACCGCTCACCTTCAACAAGGTCTTTCCTCTTGGTGCCATCACAATACCCTCCAGTTTATTTCACGTTTTCGTTTATTCGCCACCGCGTGCCGCAAACCGCCTGCACCCACGCTGTGTCTTATTTTATTGTACAAGGTGTACACTGCTTTGTCAATTTTTACCTTATTTTTCGTTCTATTTTTCCAGTTTTCTCCTTATTTTGGGTAACGAGGGGTCAATCTCCCGCACTTTTGTAACATGTCGCTAAAATACTTCGCACTACCAGTGTAATATTTCTACGGCAGTGCGGCTTGCTTTTTAAAGTGCGATACAGCATAATGAATAAAGTCGATGGTTGTTGTTTAATACCCGAATATGGCGGGTAGTTTCTACACCTCACCGTAAATGAGGTACAATGACAACAGGGCGGCTTTCTTTTTGCCGCTCGTCATTATTCTCTGTAAAGCGTTCCTCTTTGCAGGGCTGTTTGTGCCGCAACCACTATTGACACGTCCGCGCACCTGTCAAAGCCGGCTGCCGCCCGTTTTGTGGGTGCAACACACACAGCTCTTTGCGAGGAGGATTTTTTTATGCAGAACTACTTTAAGCTCAAAGAGCACGGCACCAATCTGCGCACCGAGATCATGGCAGGTCTGACGACCTTCATGACCATGGCGTACGTACTGGCCGTGCAACCCTCTGCCATTGTTGGCTTTGGGCCCGACCCCACCATCACCGACGTCAACGGTGTCGTCATCAGCAAACAGGCCATTTTGATCGTCTGCGCGCTGGTGTCCGGCCTCATCACCCTGTTCATGGGCCTGTATGCCAACATGCCGTTCGCCCTGTCCACCGGCATGGGCACCAACTTCCTGCTGGGTGGCCTCATCCAAAGCGGCGAAATTTCGTTTGGCAAGGCCATGGCCATCATTCTGATCTCCGGCATCATCTTTGTGCTGCTCAGCGTGTTTGGCATCCGCGACCTCATCGTGCGCATGATCCCCAAAAACATCAAAATTTCCATCTCGGCCTCCATCGGGTTTTTCATCGCCTACCTCGGCTTTAAAAACTCCGGCATCGGCTCGTTTACAGATGGCATCGGCATGGGCGACTTCACAAAACCCGCCGTTGCGCTGGCACTGCTGGGCCTGCTGATCATCGCCGTGCTCACCGCATTTAAAGTGCGCGGTGCTATTCTGTATGGCATTCTCGGCATCACACTGCTGGGGATCCCGTTTGGTGTCACCCACCTGCCCAGCCATATTTTCGAAGTGCCCAGCTTCTCCACCGTCAGCAATGTCGTGTTCAACTTCGACTTTAAGGGCCTGTTGGCCGGCGACACGCTGGTGCTGATCTTCATTGCGTTCTTTGGCGATTTCTTCTCCACCCTCGGCACTGTGCTGGGCGTTGCGGGCAAAGCCAAAATGCTGGATGAAGACGGCAACCTGCCCGGTATTCAAAAGCCGTTTCTCGTCGATGCCATCGGCACCGTGGTGGGCGCCTGCACCGGTAACACCACCATCACCACCTATGTCGAATCTTCCTCCGGTGTGGAGGAGGGTGGCCGCACCGGCCTGACCGCAGTTGTCACCGCGATTGGCTTTTTGATCGCGACCTTCCTGTCCCCGCTGTTCGTCATCATCCCGGATGCCGCCACCGGCCCGGCACTGATCTTTGTCGGTTTCTTGATGATCAGCAGCCTGTCGCAGGTTGATTTCTCCAACTTCAGCGAAGCGTTTGGCCCGTTTGTCATGCTGATGTTCACCACTTTCTGCGGCTCCATCGCAGCAGGCATCGCGGCCGGCATTCTGGCCCATGTCTTCATCAAGGTGCTCACCGGCAAGTTCAAAGAGATCCACCCCGGCATGTACGTACTGTGCTTGCCCCTGCTGTTATACTTTATTGTAAAATAAACTATTTTAGTTTTGTACCCTTTCACAAAGAGAGCCAGCCTGTTGGCTCTCTTTGTGCTATGCATCTTTTTTAAACCTTTGCGCCGCACCCCGCGGCGTGCCACTATTTTATAAGGAGGGCTTTGTATGAAGATCCAACCCAAAGATAAACGCGCGCTGCTGGCCGCGGCACTGGGTAAAACTGGCTGCGACCTCGCTGTCAAAAACGCACAGTATGTCAACCTGTTCACCGGTGAAATTTACCCGGCTACCGTGTTTGTGCACCAGGGCTTTGTCGTGCATGTAGAAAACAAAAATTTAGAAGAGGGGCTTGAAAAAGCTACCCGCGTTGTCGATGCCGGCGGGCGCTACCTCGTGCCCGGCCTCATTGACGCGCACATTCACATTGAAAGCAGCATGCTCACCCCGCCCAACTTCGCAGCTGCCGTTGTACCCCGCGGTGTCACCGCCGTCATCACCGACCCGCACGAGATCGGCAACGTGCTGGGCGAAGAGGCTGTCGTATACATGCACGAGGCGGGCCGCGGCCTGCCGATGCACCAGTTCATCAACATCCCGTCCTGCGTGCCGTCGGTGCCGGGGCTGGAGGAGGGCGGCGCCACGTTTGATGCCGCCGTCGTTGACCGGCTGGCCAAGCTGGAAAATGTCATCGGCCTTGCCGAGGTGATGGATTTTGTCGGCGTGGTAAACGGCGAGGACCGCATGATGGACATCATCGAGACCGCCGAGAAAAACGGCCTGTACTTACAGGGCCATCTGCCCGGCGGCTTTGGGCGGCTGGTCAGCGCTTATTACATCGGCGGCCCCGCCACCTGCCACGAGACCACCCAGCCCGGCGAAGCACTGGACAAACTGCGGGCGGGCATGTATGTGGACGCGCGCGATTCCTCCATTGCCAAAAACGTCGCCACCATCTGGGCCGACGTCAAAGACCTGCCCTGGCGTGACCGCCTGTGCCTTTGCACCGACGACCGCGAAGCGGACGACATTCTGGATGCGGGCCAGCTCGACGACGTGCTGCGCCATATCATCCAGCTGGGCATGGACCCGCTGGAAGCCCTGCGCGCCGCCACCGTGCACACCGCGCAGGCTGCACACCTTGAAAACATGGGTGCCGTGGCCCCCGGTTACACCGCCGATTTTCTGCTGCTCGACGACCTTGCTTCCTTTAAAGTGGACACCGTGTTCTTTGCGGGCACCGAGGTCGCAAAGGGGGGCAAGCTGCTGGCCGAGATCCCGCAGCGCAGCTTTGCCATCGAGCAAAAAAACACCATGAACGTGCCGCAGCTGTCACAAGAGGACTTTAAGCTGCGCGCGCCCGCGGGCTGCGGCGACAGCGCACAGGTCAATGTGCTCACCTATACGTCCGACACCCTGTCCATCACCACCTGTGTCACCGAAACCGTGCCGGTGAAAGACGGTTTTGTCGATATCAGTGCCGACCCCGACCTCTTCTACGCCATGATCATCAACCGCTATGGCACCGGCAACTACACTTTCGGCCTGGTGCGCGGCTTTGGCGCAAGGCGCGGGGCGGATGGTTCCACCGTCAGCCACGACTGCCACAACCTGTCGATCGTGTTTAAAGACGCCGCCAGCGGCTACGCCGTTTACCACCAGCTTGCCAGCTGCGGCGGTGGCTTTGCCGCCGCCATCGACGGCAACATCATCGCCACGCTGCCCCTTGCGGTGGGCGGGCTGATGAGCGCGGTGGGCTGCGAAGAGACCGCCGCCCGCTCGCTGGCGATGAAAAAGGCCCTGCACGAGATCGGCCTTTCGATGGAAAACCCGCTGCTGCGCATTGCCACACTGGCGCTGCCGGTCATCCCGGAGGCGAAGTTCAGCGACCTTGGCCTTGTCGATGTCATGAACAAAAAACTGCTGCCCATCTTCCCCCACGCGTAATGACCCAGCAGCTTTGCCCCCGCCACACATGTTAATTTTTTATGTTTTGGTGTTTTGATATTGACTTTGCCCCACACCATGGTAAACTAAAAACGACCGAAAAACAGGGGAATGCCCCTTTAAGAAAGTGAAGTTTTACCATCATGGAAGAAGATGCGATGCGTCAGTGCATCCGCAAAGCGCTGGGGCTTACGCCATTGTTGCGCTCTGTGTTGATCCGCCCGCAAGAGGTCAGCCCCGTGGCAGACCTGCCCGCAACGCAGCTGCAGGCCCTGTTCATCCTCAATGTCAATCACCCGCTTCGCATGAGCGTTTTGGCGCGCAAGCTGGCGGTGTCCAAACAGCAGCTCACCAAAATTGCCGACGCACTAGTCGCAGCGGGGTATGTCACCCGCACCGGCGATGAAAAAAACCGGCGCATTATTCTGCTTAACCTCACACCGGAGGGCCGCACGCTGGTCAGCTGTTTGCAGGATGAGGTGACCGAGCGCATGCTGCCGCAATTTTCGCGTCTGTCTGCCCGCGAGGTCGGCCAGTTTTCACAGGCACTCGATACGCTGCGGCCATTGCTTGAAAAATTAAAGTACTAAACGGTTTTTACCCGTTATCTTTCCCGCTGTGTTTCACAGCGGGAATTTTGTTTTTCATTTAATGTTCACATTTGTTTAATATCACCGCTTTATTTCCATGCTATCCTTGTTAGCATCATAACGCAAGGATGGTGACCTCATGACGACCGAAGAATCCCGCCGTATGGCAAGCGCACTGATCCGGCTGGTTCCCACCTTCAGCCGCATGGTCATGCGCCCGCTTTCCGGCTGCCCACTATGTTCACTCACCCCCGGCCAGCTGCAAGCGTTGCTGTGTATTCAGCAATCACCCGGGCACAACATGACGCATCTTTCCAGCACCTTACAAGTCAGCCGCCAGCAACTCACCCGTACGGTGGACGCGCTGGTAGAACAGGGGCTGGTAGAGCGGTATGAAAAAGAGGGCAACCGGCGGGTCATCCTGCTGCGGCCCACCGCACAGGCCGCCGCGCTGCGCGACGAGCTGACCGACACGCTTGCCTTTCATCTGCATCAGGCGATGCAGGGGCTTACTGCCGATCAAAAGCGCGCGCTGGCGGATGCCTGCGCCCAAATGGATGAAATTTTTTCACGGCAACTTTCGGCCGATTCTGAGGATGGTGACATATGAAAGAGACAAAACCCCCAAGAAAACCAATTATCTATTTCTACCTCGCAGGGTTGGTGCTGTTGATCCTGTTTAACATGTTCATTGCCCCGATGATCGAAAACAACCGGGTCAAAGACGTGTCGTACAACGAGTTTTTGACCATGGTCAAAAGCGGTGCGGTCGCCGAAGTGGAGATGAGCGACACCCAGATCCTGTTTAAGCCCACCGACACGGCCGACAAAAACGTCTACATCACCGGCCTGTGGGACGACCCCACCCTCACCCAGACGCTAAACGATGCCGGCGTCAACTATACCAAATCCATCACCCAAACCGCTTCGCCGTTGCAAAGCTTCTTTTCCGGCTTTTTGCTGCCACTGCTCATCATCTTGGCACTGGGGCAACTGCTGGGGCAGTTTTTGATGCGCCGGGTGGGCGGGCCCAACGCCATGAGTTTTGGCAAAAGCAACGCCAAGGTTTATGTGGAAGCCAAAACCGGCAAGACCTTTGAGGATGTTGCCGGGCAGGATGAAGCCAAGGGCGCGCTGGTCGAGATCGTCGACTTTTTGCACGACCCCGCAAAATACCGCGCCATCGGCGCCAAACTGCCCAAGGGCGCGCTGCTCGTTGGCCCCCCGGGCACCGGCAAAACGCTGTTGGCACAGGCGGTGGCCGGTGAGGCCAACGTGCCGTTTTTCTCGATCTCCGGCAGTGAGTTTGTCGAGATGTTCGTCGGTATGGGCGCCTCCCGCGTGCGTGACCTGTTTAAGCAGGCGGGCGAAAAGGCCCCGTGCATCGTGTTTATCGACGAGATCGATGCCATTGGCAAAAAGCGCGACAGCAGCGGCTTTGGCGGCAACGATGAGCGCGAGCAGACCTTAAACCAGTTGCTCACCGAAATGGACGGCTTTGACGCGGGCAAGGGCGTCGTGATTTTGGCGGCGACCAACCGGCCCGAAATTTTGGACCCCGCGCTGCTGCGCCCGGGCCGGTTTGACCGGCGCATCCCGGTAGAGCTTCCCGACCTTGCGGGCCGCGAAGCCATTTTGCGGGTACACGCCAAAACGGTACACGCAGCCCCCGCGCTTGATTATAACGCAGTCGCCCGCGCCACCAGCGGCACTTCCGGTGCCGACCTTGCCAACATTGTCAACGAGGCGGCACTGAATGCCGTCAAACATGGCCGCGGCACGGTGCAGCAGGAGGATTTTGACGAGGCGGTCGAAACGGTCATCGCCGGTTACCAGCGCAAAAACGCGGTGGTCAGCACCAAGGACAAGTTGATCGTCAGCTACCACGAATGCGGCCACGCCCTTGTGGCGGCACTGCAAAAAAACTCGGCGCCGGTGCACAAGATCACCATCATCCCCCGCACTTCGGGCGCGTTGGGCTACACGATGCAGGTCGATGAAAAAGAAGAGCTGCTGATGAGCCGCGAGACGATTCTCAACAAAATTGCCACCTTAACGGCCGGGCGAGCCGCCGAAGAGCTGATCTTCGGCTCGGTCACCAGTGGCGCTGCCAACGATATTGAGCAGGCCACCCGGCTGGCGCGGGCCATGGTCACCCGCCTTGGCATGACCGACGAATTTGACATGACCGCGCTGGGCGGCCAGCAGGAGACCTACCTTGGCGGCGGCTCACAGCTGGGTTGCAGCAGTGCCACCGCGGCGCGCATCGACCAGAAAATCGTCGAGATCATCCGCGACGAGCACCGCCGCGCGCTGACCTTGCTGACCGAAAACAAAGCAAAACTGCACGAGCTGGCGCGAGAGCTGTACGAGCGTGAGACCCTGACCGGCGAAGATTTTATGGAGGTCTTATCCCGCCCGACTTCGCTGCCTGCGGGCCCCGGCGCCGACGTGGCGCCCACCATCATTGACGAACTTGCAACTGGGGAGGAATAACAAGTATGAACGGGTTTCAAAACTTTTTCGGCAACCGCTACGGGATGGATGCACTCAACTTCACGATCGCGGGCATCGCACTGGTGCTCTCTATCGTCGGCCGTTTTTTCCCACAGGTCCTTGTGCTGCCCATTTTGGGTATGCTGCTCTTGGTCCTGCTGTTCTACCGCATGCTGTCGACCAAGCACGTGCTGCGCCGGGCAGAAAACGAAAAATTTCTCTCCATCATCGCAGCGGTGCGCGGCTGGTTTCAAAGCCCGTCTTTGCCCTTTTTCTCCCGCGACGGCAAGCGGCAGTTCCGCTGCCCTAACTGCAAGCAAAAATGCCGCGTCCCCGCGGGCAAAGGCATGATCGCCATCCGCTGCCCCCGCTGTGGGCAAGAGTTTATCAAGCGCAGTTAAACCGCTCGTTTTTGCACCGGCGGGCTGGCCTTTTTGGGGGCCGGCCCGCCGGTGCTTTCTTTTTTGTTCTTTCTGGGGTTTACTCCCTGTTTTTCCTTGCTGCGCGCTATACATTCAAGTCACTTTATGGTAGAATAAATAGAATTTAACTTGTTACGCATTTCATTACAAGCAACACAGCAGGGGGCTGCACATGACAAAACCACTGATCGGCATTACCACAAACTACACCACCGACAGCCGTATCGGTACCGAGCTTCACATCGGCGGCCCCGGCCAGCACTGGAACTTACTTGCGGCAGACTACATCCACGCCGTCGAGCGCGCGGGCGGCCTGCCGGTCATTGTGCCGGTCAGCACCGACCGGGCTGCCACGGCAGCACTGGTGCGGCGGCTGGACGGCATTGTGTTTTCGGGCGGCAGCGATGTTGACCCCGCGCTTTACGGGCAAACGCCCGCCGGGGCCATGCCCTCGCAGCCATACCGTGATGCGCACGAAGTTGCCCTGCTGCAAGATGTTTTGCAAAACACCGCACTGCCGGTGCTGTGTGTCTGCCGCGGTTGCCAGCTGTTCAACGTGGTGCTGGGCGGCACCCTGTACCAGGACTTCGAGCAGGCGGGCCTGCCCCGCCATTCCCTCACCCAGCAGCCCATGGGCGAAACTACCCACGAAATTGAGGTGCTGCCCGGCACACTTCTCTCTTCTATTTTGGGCGCAGGGCAGTTTCCCGTCAATTCGTTTCATCATCAGGGCATTTGCCAAAACGCCCCGGGGGTCGTCACCTCTGCGGTCGCTTTGGGCTGCACACAGGTGGTAGAAGCCGCCGAGCTGCCCGCGCGCGCCGCCTTTACGCTGGCGGTGCAGTGGCACCCCGAAGCACTGGTGGATACCCAGCCTTCCAGCCTTGCGGTCTGGCAGGCATTCATCAACGCCGCAAACGGGTAACGCAACCGGCGCCGCCCTTTTTTCGCACTGTTGTAAAAGGAGATGTTATATCCATGAGAATTTCCACCAAAGGCCGTTATGCATTGCGGCTGATGGTCGATCTTGCGGTACACACCGAACACGGCGGCGTCGCACCGATCCGCAGTATCGCCGAACGACAAGACCTCAGCGACAAATACCTCGAACAGATCATCTCGCAGCTCTCCCGCGCCGGGTTTGTCAAAAGTGTGCGCGGCGCGCAGGGCGGCTACCGCCTTGCCCGCGACCCGGCGACCTATACGGTGGGGGATATTCTTCGCCTGATGGAGGGCGACCTTGCCCCGGTGGCTTGCGGGGCAATCAAAGCGGGGGAAGCCTGCTGTGGCCGGTACGACAACTGCGCAACGGTTGAAGTGTGGCAAAAGCTGTCCGATGCCATCAATTCGGTGGCAGACAGCATTACTTTGGCCGATTTGGTGCAGCGCTACCACCAAAAATGCCCCGACGTCTTACCGCCGTTGCCCTAAAAAAGGCATTCGGCACCCCGCCTTTCCTGTCTAACGTAAATACAAGGCCCCTGCAACACAGCATGTGTTGCAGGGGCCTTTTTACATGGTACGCTGTCTTTTATCGTTTTGGGCCGGGTTTCAACCACCGGCGGCCCGCCCTGTTGAAAACTCGCCTTTAAAACTTTGCAATTTACTCTTTGACATACGGCGCGGCACCCTGCGCCCACATGGCCATCACCCCGCCGGTGGGCAGCAGCTTTGCCTCTAACCGCAGGTAGGCCGCATACCAGCCAAACACCGACATCGCACGCCCGCGCTTCGCATCACGCAGTGCCTTTGCCGCTACGGGCCCCGCTTCGGCAAGCCCGATATAGTGGACCGGTTTGCCGCCGTGTGTTTGCCAAAGCAAGTCGGTTTTTACCCAGCCGGGGCACACCGTCGTCGCGGTAATGCCGGTGCCTTTCAGCTCCAGATGAAGCGCGCGGGTGTAGTACCGCTCAAACACCTTGCTTGCCGCGTACAGCGCAAGGTAGGCCATCGGCTGAAATGACGCGGCGGAGGATAGTGTCAGTATGCGGCTGCCCGGTGCCATATACGGCAGGCAGATATTGCACAGCTGCGCGGGCACGGTGCAGTTCAGTGTCACCGTTTCGCCGATTTCGGCAGGCTCAAATTTTTGGCAGGGAGCCATGCGGGCCAGCCCCGCATTGTTGACAAGGTATTGCACCCGCACCCCGCGCTGGTGCAGCAGCTCTGCCAGCTTTTGTATCGCATCCGGCTGGGTCAGGTCCATCGCCAATACAACTACTTTCTCTCCCAATTCGCCCCGCAGCGCTTGTAGTTTTTGTTCGTTCCGGGCAACGGCCCATACTTCGTCTACGGCCTCGGCACACAAAAGGCGGGTAAACTCCCGCCCCAGCCCCCCGCTTGCCCCGGTCACCAGTGCAATCGTCTTCATTGTGTTCTCCTTTTTAAAGCCCCGCATCCTGCGCAAGGGCATCGATGGCCTGTTTAAAAAAGCGTCGTTCCTGTGCATCGTCCCGCATTAAGTGGTAAGTCAGGCACAGCTGCCCGCACAGCGTCGCCGCACCGATCACCCGCTGCGTATACGACACCGCGGGTGGCACAAAGGTCAGCTGCTCAATGCCAAACGACCCATAGTCGGTTTGCAGCGGCAGTACCGTCAGGTTGGTCACGCCCAGTGCGCTCTTTTTGGGGCCCCGGTACCCCATCTGCCCGGCCAATGTGTGAATAAACGGGTCGCAAAGCAGCCCATGGGTATGCAGCAATACGGCATCCAGCAGCGGCGGCGAAAGGCGCAGCAAAAACTGTAGCACAAAGTAAACGGCAGTCGGGCGGCGCAGCCGGGCTGCCAGTTTGCGGTGCAACTGCTGCGCGTTTTCGCCAAAGCTTTTGCCGGGGTCATACCGCTGTGGCGCCACAATGCCCCCCACCTGGTTGTTCAGCGTGCGGTCACCCGGCGCACGCACCCCAACGGCAAGCCCCACCTGCTGTTTGCCCGGCAGTGCCTTTAAAAAGGCGGTCACAAGGTAACTGTTCACCGAAACACCCAGCGCTTTTGCCCGCGCACAAAGGGTGCGGGTCTCGGCCGGTGAAAACCGTGCGCACAGCACTTCACTGCGGTGGGCCTGCCAATACCCGCGCTGCAACTGCTGCCAGTCCCCCCAGTTAAACGCGCGGCCCTTGCGCTGCCAGTGCCGGTTACAGTGGGCCGCATACCATACTGCCGTCGCAGGCAGCCCGGTCGCTTTGGGCATTGTCTGCCCGGTCAACAACCACAGCGGGCAAAACACAGGCGGCGTGCCCGCCAATGCGCGCAGCACTTCTTCAATAAAGCCCGCAATCGCCCTGCCATCCCCCGCAAGGTGGTGGGCCATCACCAGCAACTGTGTTTGCCCTTGCGGCGACGTGAGCGCAAACACCCGCATCAGTTCGCCGTTTTGCAAGTCAAACGGGCGTTTCTCCTGCCGGCGCAGCAGGCCCTGCCAATCGCCCCATGCCAGCTGCACCGTGCAGCCGGTTTGTGCCTGCCGCCGGTAAAGTGCCCGCCCGTCGGCACAAAGCTCTATGCGGCACAGCGTGCTTTCGTGCGCGGCAAACACCGCGCGCACCGGGACCAGCAACTCACCGGGCTGCACCGCTCCGCGCAGCTGCACCAAAAACACAATGCCATCGCAGGGTTCAAACAGGTTGGGGCGCTCCGTTCGTATTTCCAGTTCCATACAGCACTCTTCTTCTTTGCGTTTTACTGCCCGCGCAGCACCGTGCGCTCAAGGTCTTGCGGGGTAAGGGCTTCGTACCGGGTGATAAACAGTTTTTTCAGCGCATACAGGTACACCACGCCCCAGTAATAATCGGCCAGCTTCAGCGGGCTGCCTGCAACGGCAGTGCCCTCGCGCTGGGCCTGTGCAATGATCTTCGCCGTTTCAAGGTACAGCTCACTTTCATACACATCGCCCGGCTGCCCCCCATCTCCCTGTGCCAGCACCATTTGGGTGTGCAGCGCCACTGCGCCTGCAAAGTGTTCGTCTTTTTTTAGCCGGTGCAGCACATACCCTGAAAGCTGGTGCAGCTTTTGCTTTGCCGGCAGCGGCAGCTTGCCCAGCAGCTTTAACTGGGCAAGTTCACTGTCCCCGGCGGCCTGCTGTTGCAGCGCGCCAAAAAGCTCTTCTTTTGATTTAAAATACAAATAGATCGTGCCCTGCCCAATGCCGATGGCTTTGGCAAGGTCGCTGATCTTCGTGCCCGAAAACCCGTTTCTCGCAAAATACAGCACCGATTGTTGCAGTATTTTTTCGCGCATCGCGGCCCGCTCTTCTGCACAGCGCTCGGCCGATTTTGGCATGCCGGCACCTCCTTTTGATTTATGAATGAATATTTGTTCATTCATAATAGCATTGTTTCCGCCCCCTGTCAAGCAGGCGCCCGCCACGCGCACCGTTTTATTTTTACCATAACCCCCACCGCACAGTACACAGCGCTGCCCGCCCCCGGCCGCTTGCCATACACTGCTTTTGCCGCCACAATAAAAAAGGCGGGGGCAAACTGCCCCCGCCGCTCTGCCGGCAACCTTACCGGCAGTTTGCTTTTGTTTTTAATCGCCCGCCGTTGCAATGCGCTTTGCCTCATCAAACTCCGCCATAATTTCAGCAGAGGGCTTTTTGTCCAGCAGCGACACGACAACGATCATCGCAAGGCTGGCCAAAAAGGCGGGCAGCAGTTCATAAATGCCAAAAATACCGCCCATCGGCTTGATCAAAAGCCGCCACACAAACACGCTCACCGCACCGGTCACCATGCCGGCCACCGCGCCGCGCCAGGTCGTGCGCTTCCAAAACAGGCTGGTCAGCATCACCGGGCCAAACGTGGCGCCAAACCCGGCCCACGCAAACGCCACCAGTGTAAAGATGACGCTGTTTTCATCCAGTGCGATCACAATGCCCACGGCCGAAACCGCCAGCAGCATGATGCGAGAGACCCAAAGCACCTCTTTGTCGCTCGCATCCTTTTTCAGCACACCCTGGTAAATGTTTTTTGCAAAGGCAGAGGCCGCGATCAGCAAATACGAATCGGACGAGCTGATGGTGGCCGCCAGAATACCCGCCATCACCACACCCGCCAGCAGCGGCGGCAACAGATTAGTCGCCAGCAAAATAAACACGTTCTCCGCCCCGGCAGAGGTCGTCAGTGCCGCAGGGTACAGCGCGCGGCCGATCAGCCCGATCAGCACGGCGCATACCAGCGAAACAAGGCACCAGGTCGTCGCAATGCGGCGCGATTTTTTCAGCTCGGACAATTTGCGAATAGCCATGAAGCGCAGCAGCACCTGCGGCACGCCAAAATAGCCAAGCCCCCACGACAAGGTCGAAATAATGGTGATCAGGCCATACTGGGCAGCCTCGCCAAATAGCGGCACCCCATTTGCCACCTGCTGCACGCCGTCTTGCACCACCGGCTGTGCAATGCCAAAAAAGCTGACAAAGCCGGGGATGTTTTTGATGTTCTGCGCCACGGCTGCCGGGCCGCCCGCCGCAGCGGTGCCGCTGCCCAAAATGACCACCAGCGCAAAGATCATCACGATCGCCTGCATAAAGTCCGATGTGCTCTCCGCCAAAAAGCCGCCGATCAGCGTGTAAAAAATAACAAATACCGCACCCGCAATCATCATGCTGTGGTACGACAGGCCAAACAACGTGCTGAACAGCTTGCCACAGGTGACAAAGCAACTGGACGCGTAGACGGTGAAGAACACTAAAATGAACACCGCCGAAATGGTGAGCAGCACTTTTTTCTTTTCTTTAAACCGGGCCGAAAAAAACTCCGGCACCGTAATGGCATCCCCCGCAACGACCGAATAGCTGCGCAACCGGCGTGCCACCAGCAGCCAGTTGATGTAGGTACCCAGCGCAAGGCCGATCGCCGTCCACGCGGCATCGGCAAGGCCACACCAATAGGCGACACCCGGCAACCCCATCAATAGCCAGCCGCTCATGTCCGACGCTTCCGCACTCATTGCCGCGATCCACGGGCCAAGGCTGCGCCCACCTAAAAAGTAGTTTTCGGTACTCTGGTTTGCACGGCGCGCAAACACCAGCCCGATCACAATAACTGCCGCCATATAACAGCACATTGCAACCAGAATTTCCGCTCTGTCAAAGTTCACTCTTGTTTCCCCCTCTGTATGGTATCCCACGCGGCCCACACCCGGCCGCGCAGCAATAAACAAAGATAATCATACCCGATTTTGCGCCGTTTGGCAAATGGTGATTTGCCGTGTACTATCAAAAGCTCCCCTGGCGCAAATTTGCGCCAGGGGAGCTGCTTTTTTGTACAAACCTGTTTTTAACAGGGCTTTTAGCCCCCTGCACCGGATGCAGAATCAGGCCCCGCGGGCGCAACCGGGGTTGGCTCCGGTGTCGGGTCCGGCGGGACCGGGGTCGGCGTCGCGGTCGGCGTCGGCGTTGGTGGAACCGGGCTTGGGGTCGGTGTCACCAACGGGGTCGGGGTTGGCGTCACCGTTGGCGTTGGTGTCGGCGTGGCGGTAGCGGCCGGTTTCTTTTCAAACTTTGCCGTCACAATAATCTTTTCCGTCGCATACGACGGCACCGTAAACGTCAGTTGCGCGTTTGACACGTCGTCAATATGCCCCACCGTGCAGGCCCAGCCCGCAAATTTATACCCGTCTTTCGCCACCGCTTTTACCGCGGTGCAGGCCTTGCCGGGCACTACACTCTGGGTGGCCGTGCCCTCCAGCGTGCCCGCCGCCGCGTCCGACACGGTAAACGAAATTTCAATGCCCGCGGCACTGCTGGCAGAGGACGCCGGTTTATCGGTGTGCACGGCCAGCGGGTCGGTATCCACAATGCCCGGCGGTGTCTCTTTGCGCGCCGGGATGCTCTTCAGCGGTTTCGGCCGGGTGTCCTCGGTCAGATAGCTGTGGGTGCGAATATATTCAAACATCGCATTAAACGCGTCTTTGTTCAGGTGTACCCCATCGCTGATGGTATAATCCCACTTTGCAAACCCGGTCGTCTCATCTTTCAGCACCTCGGTGCTGTTCAAAAATTTATACCCAAGCTCTTTCGCCATATCGGCAAGGGCAAGGTTAAATTTATCGATCGTCTGCATTGAGATATTGGGGTTATCGCGGTACTGGTGCACTGGCGGCACTGAATTGATGATGATATCCGCATACGGGTAGGCCTCGTGGACCACCTTAAGCGCCGCTTTATACTGGGTCACCAGCGTGTCGGCCGTCCAGCCGATGGTGTTGTTCGTGCCAAACATCATGATGATGCGTTTTGGCTGCATGATCTTGACCGCTTCGGGGATGGTGACCGGGTTGTCGTACCCTTTAAAATAGACACACTGTTTCGTGGGCACCATTTGAATGCCCATCGAAACGATGCCAATGTCATTGTCCAGCGTCGTCAAGCCATAGCTCATCATGCGCGCCGTGTTAGAGTCGCCGATAAACAGCGTCTCGTCGATATAATCCTGCCCGGCATCTTCGCTTTCACCCAGGATTGTGTCGGCATACTTTGTCTCGTCGATCTTGTCGGTATCTTTATTATAGGCAAGGTCGGACGAAGTGCGCGAGCGGGAAATATCGGACGAAACGCCGCTGTCATCGCCCAGTGCGCCACTTTTGCAGGAGGATAGCGTCGTCACCAGCACTGCGACCAGCAGTACCAGCAGCAGTGCCCCGCCACCGGCAAACAGCCGTAACCGCTGCTTTTTTCGTGGTGGCAAATGCCGCAATGCGGTAAAAAAGTTTGAGACTTCCCCCTTTTTACTTTTACCCTGTCTCTCCGGCAACGGCGCAGGCTTGCCGTTTGTGTCGGGCGCTTTGCCCCGTTGTGCGCCGCGCGCGCGGCGGCGTTCAAATTCATTCAATACAGTACGCCCCTTTTATCAAACGTGCGGGCAACAGGCGCTGCCACACACGTGGAATTGCGAGAGGAAGAGGAAAACGGCAAAAACCGACGATGCACCTATTCTATCATATCCACTCTGCCGGCACAAGGCCGTACAGCCCGCACAATCGTTTACCAATAAAACACAATAAGATTCGCCCCTGCGGCGGTCTCTTTTATTAGGAACGCATGGCGGCGGCATTTTTGTACAAAAAACAAAACTTTTTTCAATTTTCTCCTATTTGTACAAAACCCCGCACCCCGTTGCATCCTTTCCCACCAAAAGCAAAGGCCCGGCAACTGCCGGGCCTTTGCTTTTGCACCCCGCTGTAAGCAGGGCCTTTTTTATTCCGCTACTGCGTCTTTCAGTGCATTTTTTACGGCCTCAATGATGCCGTTCGACGTATAGGTCGCGCCGGCCACGGTGTCCACATCCGCTGTCTGCTGGCGAATCATCTCATCGCCCACGCCTTTTTCAGCCTTTTCGTAAATGCCCGGGGTTTCGCTGTGCTGGGTCAGCGCCACTTTTACAATGTTGCCGCCCTCCACCGTCACTTCCACCGTCAGCTCGCCGCCGTTGCCGGTGCCGGTACCGGTGTACGTACCATCTTTATAATTGCCCTGCACTTCGGGCACTACTGCCTCTGCTGCGCTGCTGGAGGCCGGGGCAGAAGAAGAACCGCCCTCGCCCAGTGCGTTTTTCACCGCTTCAATGATGCCGTTCGACGTATAAGTCGCGCCGGCCACGGTGTCCACATCGGTCTTCTGCTGGCGAATCATCTCATCGCCCACACCCTTTTCGGCATTTTCATAAATGCCCGGGGTCTCGCTGTGCTGGGTCAGCGCCACTTTTACAATGTTGCCGCCCTCTACCGTCACTTCCACCGTCAGCGGCCCGCCGTTACCGGTGCCGGTGCCTTCGTAAACGCCATCCGTGTAATTGCCCTGTGCTTCTGGCACCGCAGTGGTTTCGCTGCCCGTTGTGCCGGAGGCAGCCGGTGTGGTGCTATCTTCCTTTGCACTGGCAAAACAGCTCACAAGGCTGACAGCCAGCAGCAAAACGATCAGAACAACGGCAATGATGCTTTTCTTATTCATGCTTTTCTCCTCGTCTTTGACATCTCAAAAATGGTCCGTACCTATTGTAAATAAAATGTCAAAAGAAAGCAACCGCAAAAATGCAGTTGCCTCTTTTTTCTTTTTGGGCCCGCAAAACGCACTTTGAAACGCGGCCCTTGGCCACACACCTTACCGCACGATCTTGCGGCACTCTAAATAATAGCGTTTTTCCTCTGCATGACCCATGCTGAACGACTTTTTGGGCAGTACGCCGCCCGCGCGCACGCCGCCCAACAGGCCGCTTTTTTTCAGCGGGGGCAGCAACAGGCCCAGTGCACCGGCTTTCGCCAGCTCGCGCACCGATGTTTCGCCGTGGATGTAATCCACACGCACAGCGGGGTGCTTTGCAAGGTAGTCGGCCAAAAACGCCTCTACGCCGCCCACGCAAAGCGGCCAGTGGCTGCCGGTGATGGAAAAGGTCGTCTCCTGCTCTTCGCCCACCAGCACAAAGCGCTGTGCACTGCTTTTGCCCGCCACCAGCGGCGTGCCCTGCGCGGCAAAAAAGGCGCGCATCTCCTCGGCAAATTCTTCACGCTGTGCGCCAAACACCACGCGGTGGATCGGCTCGATCAAAATGGCTTCGTCGTGCAAATTTTCCAGCTCTACCAGGCAATAGCGGGCCGGGTGGTCCAGGCGCTCTTCTTCTGACAGGCCGGGCTTGATTTCCTCCCACCAGGCCTTTGCCGTCGCCAGCGAGTGGTTGCCGTCGCCCACCGCAAGGCCCAGCGGCTTGCAGCCGGTGGGGGCGGTGCAGGTTTCAAACGCATCCACCGCTTTCAGCACGCGGTCAACCAGAGAAGCATCCTCCACCGCGCGGCCCTCAATGTGGCCGCCGCCCAGCATCAGCGGCGTGTCGTACAGCAGCGGCAGGCGGCTTGCAGCCGCCGCAATGGGCCCCAGCACCGTGTCCTTGGGGTCATCTACCAGCATCAAAATGTGCGGGGTCTCCAGCGGGGCACCGCGCCGCACGGCGAGCCGGGGCGGGATGCGGCTTTCCACAGTATTCTCGGTGGGGCGGATCAGTGGCTGGGCACCCTTGTCGTAGCAGTACTGCTCTAAATCCACAACACCCACCAGCCCGCGGCGCACGCCGCTTTCGGTGGTGCGCTTTACAAAAACAAAACCGTTCACCTGCCTTGCCAACACATCGCGCAGGGCGGTATCCATTGCGTGGTGGATCTTTTCAATCCGCTGGGCAACGTCCGGCTGCTCTAAATAGACCTCTGGCAAGATCAAGTCAAGGCAGCTGGGCGCATCGCCCACAAATGCGGCGGCCCGCTGCCAATACTCCGGCTGCGAGGTAAACTGGTCACAGGCGAGTGTGGCCCATTTTTCCATATCGGTGCCCTGGCGCGGCAATAAAATTTTTGCCGGGCCGAACATGTGGTGCGCTTGCATTGTGTCTCCCCCTGTTGTTGCGGCGGGGCATTTCCCCGCACGGTGCTGTGGGCCCGTTTTTTGGCCCTATAAACAATTATTATAGGGCAGTGGTGCTTTTTTTGCAACCGGCAGGCCGTATCTGCTATTTTACCCCGCGCCGCACCGCTTTTGTTTTGTACTTTTGAGCACCCTTTGCAGCAAAAAAGGGCTTTTAGCAAACCGCTAAAAGCCTCTTTTAAGCCCACTCTCTCACAGCGCGCCTTTGCCATTTTGGCCCTTGCCCTGTTAAGAGTTCTCTTTTAACTCAAACCGTATGCTGCCAAGTAAAAAATACCAGATCAGCAAATAAGCCAGCAAATTGGCAGATGCCCCGGTAAAAGTCAGCAGGGTGTTATAGCGCAAAAGCAAAAACAAAAAAAGGACCGCCAAACCCGTAAGCAGGCTTTGGGCAGAAAAAGCGAATTTCTTTTTTTCTTTTTGCCCCACCCACTGCCAAAACTCCGGCGCGGCCAGCGTCCTAAAGTAAATAGCCCAAAGGAGAGACAAAAAAACAGGGACAAAAACGACCGGCCAATAATTATAGGTCATCTGCGCTTGTTGCTCGGCGGCCCGTTGCCAAAGGTCCCCTGCGACAAACAGGACCACAAACCCCACAAGGCGGGCCCCGCCGGTGAATAGTTTTTGCTTCATTCAATCCCCTCCACCTTATTAAAATTTTTGAATACCTTTATTTCTTTTATAATACCGAATTCATTTATAAGTGCAAAAATATAAGAGGAGTTCATTGAGCCGCCTTTCGCTTCTTCGCGTGAAATGCGTCTGTCTTGCCATTGAAAAAAGAGAGGATACAATTTAGTAAATTCATTTTTGCTAATTGTGCGGCTATGGGTTATTGAAGATGACGGCGTATTATGCTTGGCTCGGTCTATAAGTATGTTATTGTTGTCGGTACAAACAAAAATCCATTTTCCCTTTTTCCTGTTTTGACTTATGAGTTGGATTTCACATGGTGATTGACTAAGCGTGTAAATAATTCGTTGCCACAGCGTATCAGCAGCACCTTCTTTGTATAGATATGCATTTTCAGGCAACCTGTTTTTTGTAGGCAGAACACCCTTTGCAGTCTTTGCTGTTTTGGTTAAGACGGTACCGACATCTGAACAATACAGTTTAATTTTTGCATACTCATCCTCGGAAAGCGGCGTACCGTTTAGTCCCTCTTTCAGCCACATGCCACTTTGTGCAATTTCCCATTCCGGGCTATACTGCCCTCGCCATTCAAAACTTGCGAAAAAATCAGGGGCTAAATTGAGTGTCGCAATAATCCCTTCCTCCAAACGAAGACGCTCCGCCTCGGCGGCAACAGGAAAGCACACGAAGGAAAAATGTCTGCGTATGTAACTACTAATTTGCTGCTCTAATTTTTTTTGAAAAACAAAGTCATAGCGATCACCCATCTGCACCACTATGTCTGGCTTGCTGGTGTTTATATTCCATGCAGATAAATAAGGATGATTGTTTTTATTTAGAATTGCCCTTCCAATATTTTTTCGAAAAATGCTGCCATCTTTATTTTCTCTCAAGAAGTGGTCTTTCAGCCGACCTTTTAGTCTACCGTCGCTTCTGTGTGTTCCAACTCTAACGATTCTATCAAGGTGATAATATTTCTCGCCATCTTCAAAAAGAATGTAGATTCCGCTGTTGAAGCGAACGTTGTCAATCGTATCCCACCGAAAATGCGGCATGGCATTGAACAGTTCATGTAATCTACCGCACATCGTTGTTTGATTCAGAGAATCCGCAACGAGTAGGTTTTCCAGCTTTGCAAGCCGAGCACCCATCGGCAGACCTCTTAATGGAATACTTATATTCGGTAAATGAGATTGCAGCGGTGAATAATAATTTTTTCCAGCGAGGATTACAAATTCCGTATTTGAAATATCATACTGATTACGAATTTGTTCCGTTACCAATTGTCCCCAAGCGGCTAATTCATCCGCCGATTTATCATTGAGTGTATCATCATATGGCGCGATGACTTTATCCAAAGGTACAAGTCCATATTTGGATGAAATCACATGAATCTCGTTTGTAATTGTCTGCGCATAGACGAGCGACTTACGAAACAAATTACTTGCATCATATAATAAGCGAGCCTCGCATGGAATGCTGCGCTTAGCCTTTGAACAGGATATCAGGACAACCTTTTGCATATCCATATTCATCAACCTCCTTCGTACGCCGTTTTGTTCGTCTTGAAAGCGCGATAAAATCAAATTGTTTTATTTCTTCCAACTCGTTTCAGTATATCATAGACCAACTAGGGTAACATTAAGTTACCGTTATTCTTCAACTGGTCATGGTCATCCTTATTTTCAATTCGCGTGTGGAAATTCATGACTTTGTCGTTCCAGATTCTAATAACATTAACACCCATCAAATACTGTATCGACCTCATAATTCTAGATGGATTATACATATCGGGAAATATCGATATTCTCAACTTTCGCCTCACCTCGTAATAGCCTAATCCCTTCGCCTGTATTTCCTGTTAGTTTTATAAGATTGTCATATAAATCTTTTCTTTTATTTTACTATCTTTATTCTATTGCAACAATCACCAAATGTCACCATTTTTTCAAATTTGCTCTGCTGTTTTTTGGGGCGTTTTACATCTTGTTTTGCACGGCCCTGCCGGGCTGCGGGGCCATACCCCTGCCGGCACGGCGGGCCACCGCCGCGCTGTTTTACGGCATTCCCATTTGCGCGCGGCCTGCCATACTACAAAAAAAACAGCAGGTGCTGTTGCACCCGCCGCAGTTTACTATGATTACTTGCGCTCCAAATTCTGGTCCCGGCCCGGGCCCACGCCCACCATCGTGATGGGGCAGCCACACAGCTTTTCCAGCTCGGCAATATAGGTTTTGCAGCGCTCGGGCAGCTCGTCAAACGTGCGGCAGCCCGAAATATCGTCGTCAAACCCCGGCAATGTCTCGTACACGGGGCGGCAATCCGCCAGCACTTCCAGGCATTCGGGATACTCTTCCAAACGGGTGCCGTCCGGCAGCTCGTAAGCGGTGCAGACCTGCAAGTCGCCCACCCCTGCCAAAGTGTCCAGTTTGTTGACGGCAAGATGGGTCATGCCGTTTACCCGCACCGCATACCGCAGCACCACGGCGTCAAACCAGCCGGTGCGGCGGGGCCGCCCGGTCACCGTGCCGTACTCGTGCCCCTTGTCGCGGATCAGTTGCCCGGTCGCATTCAATAGCTCGGTGGGGAACGGCCCCTCGCCCACGCGGGTGGTGTAGGCTTTCGCCACACCAATCACCTCGTCCAGCATGCGCGGGCCAATGCCTGCCCCAATTGAAAACCCGCCAGCAACCGGGTGGCTGCTGGTGACAAACGGGTAGGTGCCCATGTCAAGGTCCAGCAGGGTGCCCTGTGCGCCCTCAAACAAAATCTTTTTGCCCTCATTGTAGCTGTTGTAGATCAGCACCGAAACATCGGCCACATAGGCGGCAAGGCGCTTGCCATAGGCGACATACTCTTCGATCACCGCGTCAAGGTCCAGCGGCTTTGCTTCGTACAGTTTTGTCAGCACGCGGTTTTTTTCGGTACCGGCAAACAGGGCCTTTTTGCGAAACACGTCCTCGTGCACCAAATCCCAAATGCGGATGCCGGTGCGCTCGGCCTTGTCCATATAGCAGGGGCCAATGCCGTTACGGGTCGTGCCAATGCGGTGCTCTGCGTCCCGCATATCCTCCGAACGCGCATCGATCTCAATGTGCCAGGGCATAATGACATGGGCGCGCGGGTCAATGCGCAGGTGCTCGCAGTCCACCCCGCGTGCCCGCAGGCCATCCATCTCGGCCAGCAGGCTGCCGGGGTTCACCACGACGCCGCTGCCAATCAGGCACAGCGTTTTCGGGTATAGAATCCCCGACGGCACGGTGCGCAGTTTATACACTTCGCCCGCCAGTTCCACGGTGTGCCCGGCATTGTTCCCGCCCTGCGCGCGCACTACCACATCTGCCTGCTGTGCAAGAATATCAATGATCTTGCCTTTTCCCTCATCGCCCCACTGTGTACCCACAACAACTTTGGACGGCATAATTTGTTCCCCTCCATTACTCGCCATGGGCCGCCCCACGGCGGCCCAGATCAAAGCGGGTTTTGTGACCCGCCACAAACACAACTGATTATATACCAAATACACTAAGGAATGCAAACAACATTTTGTACCGGTTGTGCCATTGCGTTCCTGCGCTGAGACGCAAAGCGGGGGCAGACCTGTTCGGCCTGCCCCCGTTTTTTGGGTGCTATGCCGCGTTGTTCGGGCTGCAATGCGCCTGAAAACACGGGTTTTGTCTTTACGCTTGGTTGTTATGCCTGCTTGGCACGCATAACGCGAGAAACGCGGCGGGCAGCGGTGTTCTTGTGCAGAACGCCCTTGCGCTGTGCCTTGTTGATCGCAGAAACGGCGGCGACAACAGTCTTGTCAGCGTCGGCGGCGCCAGAGGAGACGGCGGCCTCTGCCTTCTTGACAACTGTTTTCAGGTTGGTCTTAATGGCCTTATTATGCGCAGTCTCTTTTGCAGCCTGACGCACACGGTCTTTCTGTGATTTAATGTTTGGCATGATACCACCTCCTTCATAAACCATAACAGTGCTCTTTATCCTATCACATTTTTACCCTGTAATACAAGGGTTTTTTCAAAATTTCAGCGAAACGCCTGCGAAAATCTCCCAAAGCGGGGGCAGTATGGCACCCACACCCGCACTTTGCCCCCCAAAAGCCGCAGCAAAGCCGCTTTACAAGCTGTGACGTTTTACCTATAATAAGCGGTAGCAGACGTATTAAGCAAGTGCCCCCACCGGGGCGCAGGCAGGAGTGAAGAAACAGCATGAAACGATGTGAGATCAACACGTTATTTGAGGCGACCCCCGCAGAGGGCACCGTCGTCACCGTGGCTGGCTGGGCCCGCACGGTGCGCGATTCTAAAACCATCGGGTTTATTGCGCTGTCGGACGGCAGTTGCTTTAAGACCCTTCAGGTCGTGTTTGAAGAGGCGCGGCTTGCCAATTTTAAAGAGATCGCCAAATGCGGCGCGGGCACGGCACTGATCGTCACCGGCCGCGTTGTGCTGACCCCAGAGGCAAAACAGCCGTTCGAACTGAACGCCGACAGCATTGCGGTAGAGGGCGATTGCCCGCCGGAATACCCGCTGCAAAAAAAGCGCCACAGCGCCGAGTTTTTGCGCACCATGCCGCACTTGCGCGCGCGCACCAACACGTTCAGCGCCGCGTTTCGCGTGCGGGGCGAAGCGGCCTACGCGCTGCACGACTTTTTTCACAAAAATGGCTTTGTCTACATGCACACCCCGCTGATCACCGGGTCGGACTGTGAGGGCGCGGGCGAAATGTTTCAGGTCACGACGCTGGACCTTGCAAACCCGCCCCGCAATGCGGACGGAAGCATTGATTACAGCCAGGACTTTTTTGGGCGCGAGACCAACCTGACTGTTTCGGGCCAGCTGGAAGGCGAAAGCATGGCGCTGGCGCTGGGCAAAATTTATACCTTTGGCCCCACCTTCCGCGCAGAAAATTCCAATACGCCGCGCCACGCCGCCGAGTTTTGGATGATCGAGCCGGAGATGGCATTCGCCGACCTGACCGATTACATGGACACCGCTGAGGCGATGATCAAATCGGTCGTGGAGCATCTGCTGGTCGCCTGCCCGGACGAACTGGAGTTTTTCAACCAGTTCTACGACAAAACGCTGTTGCAGCGGCTGGGCGCACTGGTGGACAGTGAGTTTGCGCGGGTCAGCTACACCGATGCCGTGCAAATTTTGCAGGCGCACAACGACGAGTTTGAGTACAAGGTAGACTGGGGCACCGACCTGCAAACCGAGCACGAGCGCTATTTGACCGAGCAGGTCTACCAAAAACCGGTGTTCGTCACCGACTACCCCAAAGAGATCAAAAGCTTTTACATGCGCCAAAACAAGGACGGCAAAACCGTTGCCGCCGCCGATATGCTGGTGCCCGGCGTGGGTGAACTGTGCGGCGGCAGCCAGCGCGAAGAGCGGCTGCCGGTCTTGCTGCAACGCATCCACGAGCTTGGCATGCGCGAAGAGGATTATGCGTGGTACCTTGACCTGCGCCGCTTTGGCAGCGCGCGCCACGCGGGTTACGGCCTTGGGTTTGAGCGGCTGATCATGTATGTCACCGGCATCCCCAACATCCGCGACGTACTGCCGTACCCGCGCACTGCAGGTGGGTTTTAAGCATCATCAAATACAAAAGGCAGGCGAGTGAAATGGCACAGGCCCGTTTGGAAAAACCGGTTTACCAGCTGATCGCGCTGGACGTAGCCGAAAATATCGTCGGCGGCAAATATGCTGTCGGCCAAAAGCTGCACGGGCGCTCCGCCCTTGCCAGCAAATACAACGTGTCGCCCGAAACCGTGCGCCGCGCGATGTTTTTGCTCAAAGACATGGAAATTCTCGACATCCGGCAAGGCAGCGGCATCCTCATCAAAGATGTGGATAAGGCACAGGCGTTTGTGCAAAAGTTTAAAAACGTGTGCACGGCAAGCGAGCTGCGCGCCAACCTCACCGACCTGCTGGCGCAGCGCGACGCGCTGGAACAACAGATCAGCAGCTCAATGATGAATTTGATCGACAGCTACGAGCGGTTTGAGGGCTCGAACCCCCTCACCCCATTTGAGCTGTCGATTCAGCCCGGCGACGCGCTGACGGGCAAAAACCTTGCAGACGTCAATTTTTGGCACAATACCGGGGCAACCATCATTGCCATCCGGCGCAGCGGCGGGCTGATTTTATCGCCCGGGCCGTATGCCGAGTTTATGCCCGGCGACGTGTTTTTGCTGGTCTGCGACGCACAGAGTTTTGCCCGTGCAAAAGCCTACGTGGCAAGCGGACAGTAATCTCTGTCGCCCACTTGGCGGCATAACCCCCTAGCAAACACAAACAGCCTTTGGCCCGCAGTTTTGCGGCCAAAGGCTGTTTTTCTTTTGTTCTGCAACCGGTAAAGGCACGCCGTTTTTTAACGGCCGTTCTTTTTTTCTACCGGGATCAGCTTGGGCGCCTCTTTGCAGGGCTTTTGCGGCGCGTCGTCGCACAAGCCCGCATTTAACATCGCGGCAATCGCCGGCAATGACTCACGCGGGATGGCCTGCCCTGCCTCAAACATTTTTGAAAAATGTTCGTGATAGATAAAATCACTGTAATCGGCATACACCTGCCGCCCCGTCGCGGTGACTTTTACAATGACATCGCGCCGGTTGTCGCTGGCGTGAAATTTTTCCAGCAGGCCTTTTTCCACCAGCCGGTTCACCAGTTTGGTAAACGCACTGCGGGTAATGCCCAGCCGCCCGGCGATCATCGCCATGTTCTGGTGCAATTCTTCGTTTTCCAGCAGGTATTCCACCACCTGGATCTGCGAATACGAAATTTTGACATCGGTACCGCGGTACGCCTCTTTCTTGTACACGGCCGCATAGATATTGCAGTAGCGGATGAGCTTTTCCACCACGTCGCGATATTCTCCCATCCACGCAAGCTTCATCGGTGCACGCCCCTTGGTTTAAAGTTGTTCCCAGTATACTACCTCTCTACGCCTTTGTGCAAGGCACCCCATGGGGGCAGCACAAAGGGGCGGGCCCTGTGGCCCGCCCCTTTGCTGGAGGGTTGCTTTTACCGTGCCATCAGGCCGCAGCATTGACCAAATGCCAAAACAGTGCGGTGTTGGCGCAGGTGATCATCGTAAACAGCATCGCATTCAGGCAGGCTGCCAGCCAAACATTGTTGGTCTTCTCATACAGCCGCCGTGCAAACACCGCCGCAATGGCAAGGCAGGGGGCCAGCGCCACCAGCAAAATGCCGTTCAGTGCCTGCGCCGGGTACATTGCCACACCGGTGGCGAAGTCCAGCCCGTATTGCAGTGCCAGCCATACCACCAGCCCGCCGATGTTCAGCCCAATGGCCAGCGCCGTGCCGCCGCGGCGGCCACGGGTATTGGCGTTCAGCGCCACTGTGTTGACAAAATAGTAAATAAAGAATACCGGCAAATAACGCAGCGCCACCAGCAGATGTTCCACCTTAAAGGTGCGTACCGCCAGGGTCCAGATGCGGAAATCGACCCCGAACACCGCCTGAATACCAAACAGCAGGCCGTAGCCCAGCACCACGGCGGCCAGTGCCACCGCAATGCTGGCGCCGATCACCGGCAGGCTGCGCGTGATGCCGTACTGGCCAAACTGTGCGCCCGCAGGCCGGTTGCCCACATAGTAAAAGCCAATCAGCAGCAGTGCGGCAACAAGGCCGCTCACCAGCGCCCAGTAGGCGATCTGGTTCACCGTCGGCTCAGAAAAAACGGGAGAAAGCGAAAGGATGCTGCCGCCAAAGCGCAGCACGGCAAACAGCACAAGGCCCACGCCGCCAAACCACAAGCCGCCTTTTACAAATTGTTTGTCGCCGTTTTTGCGGCCCACCAGTGCGGCAATCGCACCCGCGGCTACCACAAACAGCGCCGTGATCCACAGCGGCACAAGGCCGGCATCCGTTTTATCCATCAGCCTTGCAAACAGCAATGCGGGCAGCGCAGCGCTGATGAGCATTGCCAGCCAGCCGGCGGTTTTACCCGCGCTGGTTTTGGCCTGCGGCAGCGGGTCGGTCGCGTCTACTACCGCACGTTTCAAGAACGGCAGCTTCAGCAGCAGCGAAACCAGCGGCACAAACAGTAAAAAGAACCCGATCAGCGCCACAAAATTGAACAGTTCCTTAAACATCCAGACCTGGTTGTCGGCCGCAAGGTTCCAACTTGTCTGCGAGGGGGCGGTCACCCCGTCAAACGCATGGGTGTAAAACGTGATCAGGTCTGCGGTCGCCGTTTTAGAAAAGTGGTTCCATGGGTGGGTCTGGTTCGGGGTATACACCACCCGCTCGCCGCTCTGCGTGGCGCGCACGGCGTTGCCATCCAGCTTCACTTCACCGGAATCCACCTTGTAAAACTGCCCTGCTACGGGGCTGCCGTCCGCCGCAAAACCCAAAAATGCCTTGCCGCTGTTTGTGGACACAAAGTCTTTGTAAGTCACGGTGCCGGTGATTTTCTGTTCTTCAGCAGTTTTTTCTTCGGCAGATTTGTTAAAGAAAAACTCGTCGTAATGCCCGGCAAGGATGCCCACGGTACGGCTGCCAAACGCGGCCTGATACTGGTCCTGCGGGGCCACGGCAGCAGCATACGAAAAATCGGCCCCCGCGGCAATACCGGCATAAATATTACGCTTGCCGGTCTGCAACGCCTGCATTTCATCCATATACAGCGCTACCAATGACGAAAAGCCACCCATGGAATGGCCGGACACCGAAATGTACGAGTTGCCCGCGTCATCTTTTTTAGTAAAGGGCTGCTGCGCGGCCCAGTTTGCCGCATCGGACACCGAGTAGATCCAGAACGTACCGAACTGGGTACCCACCGGAATGTCAGCATCCCAGCGCGAATCGCCATGGTCGTACATATCAAGGTCCAGCACGACATACCCGCGCCGCGACATCTCAATGGCGGGAGCATCCTGCATCTCCTTGGTATTCAAATACCCGTGGGTCGTCACCACCACCGGCCGCGGGTCATCGGCCCCGGCGCCTTTGGGCAGATAAAGCAGGGCGCTCAGCGTGCCGCGCTCGGTCGTAAAGGTGATCTCTTTTACCTGTACTGAAAAAAACGAGGTATTAAACAGCATGGCAAAAAAGCTGCCCAGCACGATCAGTGCCAGTGAGATGACCAGCAGTCTGAGCTCTTGTCTGTGTGGGGATTTCTGTTTCATAAAGTGCCTCCTCTTTTTTATGCGGGTTTTATTTGTTCTGCCTGGGGCAACCCCTATGGGCTGCCGGCCATGCCCCCTTCCCCTTTTTACCGCAAGGCGCAAAAAAAGCGCAGAAAACCCCCGCGGTGGTTTTCTGCGCAACTCTGTTTCTCTGCGCATGATTTCCATTCGATTCTTTTTTGTTTCTTTTGGAAACTATCTGCTGTTGTCATTGTAACAATACGCATTTAAAAAATCAACACAAAGCAAAATAATTGTATCTTTAGCTAAAACTCTATCCTTTTCTCTGGTTATCCCGGCAAAAAAGGGCCCCAGCCTGTACAAAAAAGTCGGGGTAGTTTTGTTCTGTTTTTACAATACGGCAGCGCGTGGGCCACTGCTTACAGCACGGCCTTTGCCGCGATCAGCAGTAAAATCACCCCGCCAAGCACCTCTGCCCGGCTGCCCAGCAGCCGCCCAAACCGCTGGCCCAGCAACAGTGCGGCAAGGCTGCAAATAAAGGTCGTAACGGCAATCACCGGGCTTGCGGCAAAAATGTTTGCCCCTTGTAATGAAAAACTCACCCCCACCGCAAACGCGTCAATGCTGGTGGCGACCGCCTGCCCCAGCAAAGTGCGCAGGCTCAGCGTACGCTTATCCAGGCTGCACTCCAGTTCCTCCGGTGTTGGGGTCGTAAGCCCCTCGCGAATCATGTTAAACCCAATGACGCCCAAAATCAGCAGCGTGGCATAGCCCGCGTACTTTTCAATCGCCCCGGCAAACAAGCTGCCTGCAAAATAGCCCAGTGCGGGCATCAGGCCCTGAAATACCCCAAACGCGACGGGGATCGCAAGCTGCCGGCGGCGGCTCTGGCAGGGGTAGGCCAGCGCATCTGAAATAGACACCGCCACTGCGTCCATCGAAAGCCCCAGCCCAATCAGCAAAATATCCCCAAAATTCATCGTAACGTCCTCCCTTGTTGTTTCCCCCGGGGCCAAACCGGGGTTGGTGCGCATTCGTGCAAACCAATAAAAAAAGACCCATGTATAGCCCCAAAAGCTATACATAAGTCTCGTTTTTAAAAAGCAGAAGACCTGCCGGTCATAGGCCAGGCCCCAAAACGAAGCCAGAATGTTGACCTATCACGCGCGGCCATGGGCCGCGCAAACTACTCCCTTATGCAGATGAAGTCTATTTTCTCACAAAATCACAATTTGTCAAGCATTTTCTACATTTTGTACAAATTCAGGTACAAATTTTTTTTATGCGCGGCGCCCAGTCGCAAAAAACCCCGGCCCAAAGCCAAGTCAAACGTTTTTCTACCTGAAACAGGTGCCAAAAAGTTGCTGTACAACCCGCTTTGACCATGCTAAACTGAAACACAGAATTTTGCGTAAAGGGGGCGGTGTGTTGGCAGCTGATATCTGGATCGAGAGCTTTGATTACTTTCGGGCGGGCAACCGGTTTGCCGGCAGCAGCGGGCCGTTTTCCTTTAAAATTTTCCCGCAGAAAGACGAGGATGTGCTGCGCGTTGTCACCTGGTGCGGCCCCTTTTGCTGCGAAAAAACCGACGACGCACAAAAAGAGACTGCCGAATTTGACTATTCGCAGCAGGGCCTTGCCGACGCGGTGGCCTGGATTGCTGAAAAACGGGCCGCTGTACCCGACGCGGCAGACTAAGCCTGCCGGTTTGTGAAAGGGGTTTTTGCATTGAAAATAGAAGGGCTGCAAAAACTGACCCTGCTTGACTACCCGGGCCGCCTTGCCTGCACGGTATTTTTGGCCGGGTGCAACCTGCGCTGCCCGTTTTGCCACAATGCCGCGTTGGTGCTGCCCGCAGAAATCGCCACGGGGGAGGACATCCCTAGGCAAGAGCTGCTGGGGTTTCTCGCAAAGCGCCGCGGGGTGCTGCAAGGGGTCTGTGTCACCGGCGGCGAACCGCTGCTCAGCGATGAGGTATTCGGCTTATTTGCCGATATCAAGGCGCTGGGGTACCAGATCAAACTCGACACGAACGGCACCTTCCCCGCCCGGCTAAAACGCGCGGTGCGCGAGGGCCTTGTGGATTTTGTGGCGATGGATATTAAAAACTCACCGCAAAGCTATGCCAAAACCGTGGGCGTCACAAACTTCGACCTTGCCCCCGTGCGCGAGAGCGCGGCATTTTTGCTGTCCGGTGCAGTGGAGTACGAATTTCGCACCACCGTGGTGAACGAACTGCACACCGCGCGTGATTTTGAAGACATTGCCACTTGGCTGGCCGGGGCCAAAGCCTACTTTTTGCAGGCTTTTGTCGATTCGGGCGGGTTGTTGCAAAGCGGGTTGCACCCCGCAAACGAAGCGCAAATGCAGGCGTATGCAGCCGCTTTGCGGCGCACCCTCCCCCAGGTCACAATCCGCGGGATGTGACCGTGAAATCTTCAATATGTAACAATATGTAGTATGTATTTCAATAAACTATACTATATATTGACTTTACATTTGTTATGTGCTATGCTGTTTTCAAGATAGCGGGCGCATTGTTTCCCCGTAAAAATTCAACCCTGCCCCGCAGCCGTTTCCGGCGCTGCCGGGCAGGGGATTTTTACGCCGTTTTTCGACACAATGGGCAGTTCGCAGCGAATATGGCGACAGAATAAAATTAGCAAACAGAAACGAGGCGGATAACATGTACAAGGTGATCAAGAGAGACGGCACCCTGGCAGAATTCAACATCAGTAAAATCAGCGCGGCGATCGGCAAAGCGTTCGACGCTTTGGACAAGCAAACCCATCCCAGTGTGATCGACCTGCTGGCACTGAAAGTAACTGCTGACTTTGAACCGAAAATCAAAAACGGCGAGATTTCGGTAGAGGATATCCAGGACAGTGTCGAAGAGGTTCTCAGCCTTGCCGGTTATGCCGACGTGGCCAAATCCTACATTTTATACCGCAAACAGCGCGAAAAGGTGCGCAATGTGGGCTCGTCACTGCTCAACTATAAAGAGCTGGTCAACAACTACCTGCATGTCAACGACTGGCGTGTCAAAGAAAACTCCACCGTCACCTATTCGGTGGGCGGGCTCATCCTCAGCAACAGCGGCGCGATTACCGCCAACTACTGGCTGAGCGAAATTTACGATGAAGAGATCGCCGCTGCCCACCGCAGTGCGGCCATCCATATCCATGACCTGTCGATGCTGACCGGCTATTGCGCCGGTTGGTCGCTGCGCCAACTGATCGAAGAGGGGCTTGGCGGCGTGCCGGGCAAAATCACCTCGGCCCCGGCAAAGCATCTGGCCAGCCTGTGCAACCAGATGGTCAACTTCCTTGGCATCATGCAAAACGAATGGGCGGGCGCGCAGGCGTTTTCGTCGTTTGACACCTACCTTGCGCCGTTTGTCAAGGCCGATCATCTGGACTATCACGAGGTCAAGCAGTGCATCGAGTCGTTTGTGTTCGGCGTCAACACCCCCAGCCGCTGGGGCACGCAGGCACCGTTCTCCAACATCACGCTGGACTGGACCGTGCCGCCGGACCTTGCCGAGCAACCCGCCATTGTGGGCGGCAAGCCGCAGCCGTACAAATACAAAGACTGCAAAGCCGAAATGGACCTGATCAACAAGGCGTTCATTGAGATCATGATCGAGGGTGATGCCGAGGGCCGCGGCTTCCAGTACCCGATCCCCACCTATTCCATCACCCGCGACTTTGACTGGTCGGACACCGAAAACAACAAGCTGCTGTTTGAAATGACCTCCAAATACGGCACCCCTTATTTTTCCAACTACATCAACAGCGATATGCAGCCCAGCGACGTGCGCAGCATGTGCTGCCGCCTGCGGCTGGACCTGCGCGAGCTGCGCAAAAAGTCCGGCGGGTTCTTTGGCAGCGGCGAAAGCACCGGCTCGGTCGGTGTTGTCACCATCAACCTGCCGCGCATTGCCTACCTTGCAAAGGACGAAGCCGACTTCTACCACCGGCTGGACAGGCTGATGGACATTTCGGCCCGCTCGCTGCACGTCAAGCGCACCGTTATCACCAAATTGCTCAAAGAGGGGCTGTACCCCTACACCCGCCGTTATCTCGGCTCGCTGGACAACCACTTTTCGACCATCGGCCTGATCGGCATGAACGAGGCGGGCCTCAACGCCAACTGGCTGCGGGAGGATTTAACCCACGCAGAAGCACAGCAGTTTGCCAAAGAGGTGCTGAACCACATGCGCGAGCGGCTGTCCGATTATCAGGAGGAATACGGCGACCTGTATAACCTCGAAGCCACCCCCGCCGAGTCCACCTCGTACCGGCTTGCCAAGCACGACATTGCCCAGTACCCCGACATCATCACCGCGTCGGAGGCGGGCGGCACCCCGTACTACACCAACAGCTCTCATCTGCCTGTGGGCTATACCGAGGACATCTTTGCCGCACTGGACATCCAAGACGGCTTGCAGACGCTGTATACCTCCGGCACCGTGTTCCACGCGTTTTTGGGCGAAAAATTGCCGGACTGGAAAGCCGCGGCCAACCTGGTTCGTACCATTGCCGAAAACTACACGCTGCCCTATTATACTTTGTCGCCGACCTATTCCATCTGCAAAAACCACGGCTACCTTGCCGGCGAGCAGTACACCTGCCCGCACTGCGGCGAGCGCACCGAGGTGTACAGCCGCATCACCGGTTATTACCGCCCGGTGCAGAACTGGAACGACGGCAAAACGCAGGAGTTTAAAGAGCGCAAGGTCTACGACCTTGGCCAGTCGCACCTGAAAGTCGGCCACAAACCCGCCAAATCCCCGGCGGCCGTGCCCTCTAAAACAGCGGCACCGGTGAGTGCTGCCCCTCACATCTACCTGTTTACCACCACCACCTGCCCCAAGTGCCGCGTCGTCAGCGAAATGCTGAAATCCGCCGCGTTGCCGTTTGAAAAGGTGGTTGCCGATATTTCCGGCAGTGAAGCGCTGGTGCAGGCGTATGCCGTCAACCAGGCACCCACTCTCGTCATCACAAACGGCGACGCTGTCGAGCGCTATTGTGACATCGGGGCCATCAAGCAGTACATCGACGCCAAACAGGCTTAAAGTCGCCTGCATCTGTCATTCTTTCCCCCTTACGGGCACCCGCCTGCAAGGGGGTTTTTGTTCCCTTTTTTAAATGTAACTTTTTTAGAAACAGTTATTGACATCCACCCGAAACGGTGTTAGCATACAAATAGCAAAGCAGTAAAGGGGGGCCCCGTATGGCAAGACCGCGCAAATGCCGCCGTGTGTGTGCAATGCCCAGAAGTGTGGCATTTGTACCGGTGGGCATTCAGCCCGACGAACCGCCGGTCGAAATGACGGTGGACGAGTACGAGACCGTGCGCCTGATCGACCTGCTGGGCTGTACGCAAGAAGAATGTGCCCAGCAGATGGGGGTCGCGCGCACCACGGTGCAGGCCGTGTACGACAGCGCGCGGCGCAAGCTTGCCAAAACACTGGTGTTTGCACGGCGGTTAGAGGTGCACGGCGGCGATTATGTCATCTGCCCCCATGCCGAAGGCTGCTGCGGCCAAAGCTGCCCAGGGCGCGGCTGCACACGGCAGCGCTGCCAGCAGGGCGAAACGGCAGACGGACCTTGCCCCCGCTTTCAGCAGGGCGGCTAAGGGCTGCATGCCAACGCACCGGCCGCGGGCCGGTATCGCAAAAGGAGGTCTTTTGAAATGAAAGTTATTATTGTGGGCGGGGTCGCCGGTGGGGCCAGTGCTGCGGCACGGCTGCGGCGGCTGGATGAAACTGCCGAAATTATCATGCTGGAGCGCAGCGGGTACATCTCGTACGCCAACTGCGGCCTGCCCTATTATGTCGGCGGTGAGATCACCGATCGCGAAGCACTGACCCTGCAAACGCCCGAAAGCTTTTTTGAGCGGTTTCATGTGGATGTGCGGGTGAACAGCGAAGCGACGGCCATCGACCTTGCCCAAAAAGAGGTCACGGTGCGCAATCTGGCCGACGGCACCACTTACACCGAACACTACGACAAGCTGGTCCTCTCGCCGGGCGCGCGTCCGGTGCGCCCGCCGCTGCCCGGTATTGACAACGCGCGCGTATTTACCATGCGCACGGTCGAAGATACGCTGGCACTGCGCGGCTTTATTGACGAGCATCACCCAAAGCGCGCCGTGGTGGTCGGCGGCGGGTTTATCGGCCTTGAAATGACCGAAAACCTGATGCAGGCGGGCCTTGCGGTGGACCTTGTGGAGCGGCTGGACCAGGTAATGGCCCCGCTGGACTACGACATGGCCTGCACGCTGCACGGCTATCTGCGCAAAAAAGGCGTGGGGCTGCACCTTTCCACCGCGGTGGCCGGTTTTGAAGAGGCCCCCGGCGGCATTCGCACCCTGCTGGAGGGCGGCAGCGCGCTGGAAAGTGACCTTGTGCTGCTGGCCATCGGCGTTTCGCCCGACACCCGCCTTGCCGCCGATGCCGGGCTGGAGCTGGGCGCACGCGGGTCGATCAAGGTGACCGACCGCATGCAGACCTCCGACCCCGATGTCTATGCCGTGGGCGACGCGGTGCAGGTGAACAGCATTCTCACCCAGCAGCCCACGCTGCTGCCCCTTGCGGGCCCGGCCAACAAGCAGGGCCGCATTGCGGCGGATAACATCTGCGGGCGGGACAGCCACTTTGCAGGCGTGCAGGGCACGGCAGTGCTCAAGCTGTTCAACATGACGGCAGCCGCCACCGGCCTCAATGAAAAAGCGGCAAAGGCGGCGGGCCTTGCCTACGACCGCACCATCACCTTCTCTGCCAACCATGCAAGCTATTACCCCGGCGCCACCAACATGACGGTCAAAGTGCTGTTTGACCCCGAGACGGGCCGCCTGCTGGGCGCACAGATCGTCGGGTTTGACGGCGTGGACAAGCGCATCGACGTGCTGGCCACCGCTATTCGCGCGGGCATGACCGGGCTCGACCTCACCGAGCTGGAGCTCGCCTACGCGCCGCCTTACGGCTCCGCCAAGGACCCCGTCAACATGGCGGGCTTTGTGATCGAAAATGTGCTCACCCGCACCGTGCGCCAGTTCCACTGGGATGAGGTGGACACGCTGCCGCGCGACGGCAGCGTGACGCTGCTGGACACCCGCACCGACGAAGAGGTAGCACACGGGCGCATTGCGGGCACCGTGCATATCCCACTGGATTCGCTGCGCGACCGCGCCGGTGAGCTGGACCCGAAAAAGCCGGTTTACATCAACTGCCACAGCGGGCTGCGCAGCTATATCGCCTGCCGCATTTTGTCGCAGCGTGGTTTTACCTGCTACAACCTGTCGGGTGGGTGGCGCTTTTACGACCTTGTCAAGCGCCAGCAAAAGCTGGACACCACCCCCGCACATCCCTGCGGCCTACCGATCAATGGTGCAAAATAGACCCTGCTTTAACCCATAAAACAAATAAAACAGCCCGCCGCACTGCATTCATGCGCAGTGCGGCGGGCTGTTCGTTTTTAAAATCAAAGGGTCACACGGGCGGCTACTCTTCGCCGTCTTTCTTGTTGCCCCGCTTTGCCTTTAACCAGTTTATCAGCAAAAGCACGGCAAAGCTGGCACCGTAACAAATTACAAAGCTGGTAATTGCATATTGCAGCAGCGGGGGCCAAGTGTCGTTGTAATTTTGGGGCAGCAGCAGCCGCGGCAGCACCGCGCCGCCCAGCGTGCACCCAATGGCAACCCCAACTGCCTGCTTTGCCGCTTTTTTCATCATGTTGCTCTGCCCCTTTCTTTTGCCGCTGTCATTCCACAAAGCAGGGCGGGCGGCAACCGCCGCCCGCCCTGTTGTTGTATGCTCTGCCGCCTCAGCGGTTTTTGTACATCTCTTTGTAGTACTCAAGGTAGGCACCGCTGGTGACGCGCTCCATCCACTCGGTGTTCGCAAGGTACCAGTCAATTGTCTTTTCAATGCCCACTTCAAAGGTCGTCTCCGGGTACCAGCCCAGCTCGTCCTTGATCTTCTGCGGGTCAATGCCATAGCGGCGGTCGTGGCCCTTGCGGTCCTCGACGTACTTAATCAGCGTCTCGTTGATCGACGGGTCAAACTTTTCTGCCAGCGAAGCGATGATGCGTTTCACAATAAAGATGTTCGGGCGCTCGTTGTGCCCGCCCACGTTGTACACTTCGCCAATGCGGCCATCCTCTGCCACCATGTCAATGGCCTTGCAATGGTCTTCGACATACAGCCAGTCGCGCACGTTCATGCCGTCGCCGTACACCGGCAGGCCCTTTTTGGTCTTGGCGTTGTTGATCATCAGCGGGATCAGCTTTTCGGGGAACTGGTAGGGCCCGTAGTTGTTCGAGCAGCGGGTGATGTTCACCGGGAAGCCATATGTGTCGTGGAACGCCATCACAAACATGTCGGCGCTGGTCTTGCTGGCCGAGTACGGGCTGTGCGGGCACAGCGGGGTCTCCTCCGTAAAATAGCCGGTGTCGCCCAGCGAGCCGTACACTTCATCGGTCGATACCTGCAAGTACTTTTTGCCGGGCAAAAAGCCGTCACCCTGTGCCCACGCGGTTTTGGCACATTGCAGCAGGTTTACGGTGCCACCCACGTTGGTCTCCACAAAAATTTCCGGGTTTTTGATGCTGCGGTCCACATGGCTTTCAGCCGCAAAGTTGATCACCGTGTCAAAGTCGTATTTTGCAAACAGCGCACTGATGGCCTCGCGGTCGCAGATGTCGGCCTGCACAAATACGTGGCGTTTGTCGCCCTCAATCGACTTCAGGTTTTCAAGGTTGCCGGCATAGGTCAGCTTGTCCACGTTGACAATTTTGATGTCACTGTATTTGTCCAGCATATACAGCACAAAGTTGGAACCAATAAACCCGGCACCGCCGGTAACAAGGTAAGTTTTCATATTATTCCTCCGGTTTGTAATGGGCAAAAAAGGATTGCAGCGCGTTTTGCCAGCTGCGCATCTCGTCGCCTACCGTGCAGCGCAGCATGCGGTTTTCAAGGGCAGACCACGCCGGGCGGCGGGCCGCTTCGGGGTGGGCGGCGGCATATTCGTCACTTGTGCAGGGGGTCACGGTTGCCGCTGTGCCCGACAGGTGCATGATCTCCTGTGTAAAATCATACCAGCTGCAAACGCCGTCGTTCGTGCAGTGGTAGGTGCCATACTGCTCGCTTGCGGCCAGCTTTAACAAGTGGTGGCCAAGGTCTACGGCGTAAGTCGGGTTGCCCAGCTGGTCGTTTACCACCGTCAGCGCGCCCAGCTTTTTGCCGGCGTTCATCATGGTAAACACAAAGTTTTTGCCAAACTTGCTGTACAGCCATGCCGTGCGCACCACAAAGCTGCGCGGGCACTGTGCGCGCACATACTCTTCGCCCAGCAGCTTGGTTTTGCCATAGGCCGAAACCGGCGCGGGCAGCGCGGTCTCGTCCAGCGGTATTGCGCCGTTCGGCGCGCCGCTGAACACATAGTCGGTCGAAACATGGATCAGCTTTGCCCCGGTTTCGGTGCAGGCCATCGCAAGGTTGCGCGGGCCAATCGCGTTGGCGCGAAACGCCGCGTCGGTCTCCCTCTCGCAGCCGTCCACATTCGTAAACGCCGAGCAGTTGATCACCACATCCGGCTGTTCGATGCGCATCACGCCGCGCACCGCGCCAAGGTCGGTGATGTCCAGCGTATCAATGTCGTAGCAGGCGACCTCCGCCCCCTGCACTGCCTGCGGCAGCGGGCCAATTTCGCTCTCCCCCGCCGCCAGCATCAACTGCAACTCGCTACCAAGCTGCCCTTTGGAACCGCTGATCAAAATTTTCATTTTGCAAAGATCCTTTCTCGTCACTCAGTAGAGGATTTTACCTTCCGCTACGCGTTTGAGGTGTTCGCCATACGGGGATTTGCCATACCGCTTTGCCGAAGCCAGCAGTTTTTCTTTCGTGATCCAGCCGTTTTTATAGCCGATCTCCTCCAGCGCCGAAATGGTGATGCCCTGGCGCTTTTCCACCATGCGCACAAAATCGGCCGCATCCACAAGGCTTTCCATCGTGCCGGTGTCCAGCCACGCAAACCCGCGCCCAAGGCGCTGCAAATCCAGCGTGCCGTCCTGCAAATACAAATCGTTGAGGCTGGTGATTTCCAGCTCGCCACGTGCCGACGGGCGCACCTCTTTTGCCATTTTAACAACGCGCTTGTCGTAAAAATACAGCCCGGTGATCGCGTAGTTCGACTTCGGGTGTGCCGGTTTTTCTTCTACCGAAAGCACTTTGCCGTTTTCATCGAATTCGGCAATGCCAAACCGCTCGGGGTCGTTGACGTAGTAGCCAAAAATCGTCGCGCGGCCCTCTTCTGCATTTTTTACCGCATCACGCAGCAAGTTGCCAAAGTTGTTGCCGTAAAAAATGTTGTCGCCCAGCACCATCGCGCAGGGCTCGTCGCCAATAAACTCTTCACCCAGCAAAAAGGCCTGTGCAAGGCCGTCGGGCGACGGCTGCACCTTGTAGGACAGCGACAGCCCAAAATCACTGCCGTCACCCAGCAATTCTTCAAAGCGCGGGGTGTCCTGCGGGGTGGAAATGATTAAAATCTCGCGGATGCCCGCCAGCATCAGGGTGGAAAGCGGGTAATAGATCATCGGTTTGTCATAGACCGGCAGCAGCTGCTTGCTGGTCACCATCGTCAGCGGGTACAGCCGGGTACCGGCACCGCCGGCAAGTACGATTCCCTTCATATAAAATGCTCCTTTGATACAAAAAATCAATCGGGGTCGCGGTGCAGTGAAAACCCCCACCGCAGCCCCCATTTGCGAAAGTAACGCCCCATCGAGTGTAATTGCTGCAAAAAGCTTTTTACATCTCTCGACGGGTTGCGGTGCCAGGCATGGCAGACCCAGGTGCCCGGCCAGTAAAAAATCTTGCCCTCTGCCCGCGCTTTTTGGGTGATGTCGGCGTCCTCCACATACATGAAGTACGCTTCGTCAAACCCGCCAAAGGCGCGAAAAGCCGCGGTGCGCACCACAAAAAAACAGCCGCTACAAAACCCGATCTCCTGCTCATGGGTCAGGTCCTCATCCAGCATCAGGTAATGCCGTTCGTACTTTTTTAAAAAGCCAAACGGCAACTGCCTTGCCAGCAGGCCCATCACCGTGGGGCGGCGGCGCGGCACATACTGTTCTTCCCCCGTGGGGAACACCAGCCGCGGGGCCGCCATCACCACCTCGGGCCGCCCATCCAAATAGGCGGCAAGCTCACTCAGCGCATCGCGCTGCAACGTGATATCCGGGTTGATGATAAAATGGTACTCGCTTTGCAGCAGCGGCAACACCGCATTGTGCCCGCTGCCAAACCCCACATTGCGGGGCAGCTGTATCACCTGTACCCGCGCATCCCCCAAAAAGCGTTGCGCCAGCTGGCCGCCAGTGCCGTCCGGGGAGGCATTGTCCACGAGATACAGCGTCAAATCGACCCCTTTTGTACAATCTAAAATCGATTGTGCCCCCGCGGCAGCCTCCTCAAAGCCGCCGTAAGTGACAATACAGGCCGTGACCTTCTGTTTTTCCATCTGCACTCCATCTGCGGGCATGGCCATGCCCGCGCTGCTCATCTGCACTGCCTGCGCGCCCCGCGCACAAGGCAAAAGCCGCCCCCGGCCCACCACTGCAGCGCAGCGGGCCGACAGCGTTTTTTCAATTGCTATTTCAACCGTTTCGCGGTTATTATACCATGCTGGCCGCCGCTTATCAATTCTTTTATCCCCCTTGTATTTCGCATCACCGCATATTATCATTAAGGGAAAGCATCGGGCCGGGCCACCCCGGCCCGCAAAGGGGGTACTTTGATGAACGAATTTCTAAATGAAGTCATAAAGCAGCGGTTGGAGCGCACGGCGAAGGCCCTGCGGCAAAACAACATGGATGCCTATGTGGTCGAGACCAAAGAACAGGTGGCCCCATTGGTACAAAGCCTTTTGGCTAAAGGCAACACCGTCTCGGTGGGCGGCAGCGCCTCGCTGGACGAATGCGGCATTCTGCCGCTGCTGCGCAGCGGCGACTACACCTTCCTCGACCGCTACGCGCCGGGCATCAAAGCCCAGCAGGTAGAGGAAGTTTTTCGCCAAAGTTTTTTTGCCGACAGCTACCTTTGCAGCAGCAACGCCGTGACGGAAAACGGTGAACTGTACAATGTGGACGGCAACGCAAACCGGGTGGCCGCGATGACGTTTGGCCCCAAAAGCGTTATTTTGGTGGTCGGCTATAACAAGGTCGTGCGTGACCTTGCCGAGGCCGAGCGCCGCGTGCAGGAGGTTGCCGCGCCCGCCAATGCCAAACGCCTCGGCTGCAAGACCCCCTGCGCCGCCACCGGCGTGTGTGTCGACTGCAAAAGCGATGCGCGCATCTGCTGCACAGCAGTCATTCACCGCCGCCAGCGGGTAAAAGGGCGCATCAAGGTCATTTTGGTGGGCGAAGCTTTGGGCTTTTAATAAAATCAAGGCCGCCCCCGCAGGCGGCAGCAAAAAGGGAGAGGCCCCGGCCTCTCCCTTTTATTTTTCTCTCCCGTTATTTATGGGTTGTTGCGCCGCCGGCGCCTTGCCAGCAGCCGCCGCCCGGTGTCCAGCAGCGGCATAAAGTTAAAGACCACCACCGCCGCACACAGCAGCCCGCACCACAGCATCCAGCCGGGTACCTCGGCCAGCATCAACGCCGTCTCTGCGGCAAGCAGCAACATCGTCACTGTCATGCGGCCAAGGTGCAAGTCTATATTGATGTAGCGGCGGGTATTGATTGCCCGCACTACAAACACCACAAAATAACTCATAAATGTGGCAAAGGCTGCACCGTTGGGGCCATAAGGCGGGATGAGCAGGTAGTTGAGCACCAAATTCAGCACTGCGCCGATCATCATCGTGTAAAAACTGGCGCCAGAGCGCAGCTCTACCATATAAACACTGCCCAAAAAGGAAACAAAGCAGCTGAATACCGTTGCCAGCACCAAAATGGGGATATACTCCCAAGCGGCGTTGAACGGCGAATCTTTCGAGAAGGTCAGTGCCATCATAATGACTTTACTGCCCACGATCAGCCCACCCGCCACCATAAACAGCAGGCTTTGATAGCTTAAAAACACCTGGCTGAAAAACCGCCCGCGCCCCGGCGAATTGCGGTCGCCATCCGTAACGGCGGAAAGTTGCCACGCCTCGGTAAACAGCGTGCTGAACAGCATAATCACATTGGGCACACGGTAAGCAGCCACATACAGGCCGTTCGCTGCGTTGCTGATCATCTCTTGAATAAACATATGGTCGCTCGTGTTTGTGATCCACCAGAACATGCTGGTAGGGATCAGCGGCACGGCGTAACGCAGCATTTCGCGCAGCAGCTGCCCGTCAAAATGCGACAGCCGCAGATAGCGGTGCAGCCGGGCCGTCAAAAACAAAAACAGCGCCGAGCAAAAATCCGCCGCAGAGGTGGCCAGCACATACCCGGCAATGCCCCAGTGAAAGCCCGCGATAAACAGCACGATAAAAAACAGGTACAATACTGTATTTAAAACCCCATCTATCGCATACAGCCGGGTATATTGTTTTGCGCGCACAAACTGGCTGCACAAATTGCGCAAAACGCTCATCACCACATACACATACAGCAGCGTCGTGTAACCGGTCATGCCGGGGATCTTCGCCACCAGCGGCCAGCACGCAAAAAACGCGCCCACGCCCACCAGCTCGGTCAGCAGACCGCCGGTAAACACCGCCGCTTTGTCGTAGCTTTTGTCCAGCCCATAACGGATGATGGCATTTGCAACGCCCACCGAAACAAGCGGTAAAAACAGCTGTGCCCATTTGGTGATGATGTCGGCATCGCCAAATTCGCCCATGCCAAACATCCGGGTGAAAAAGGGCATCAGCAAAAATGAGAGCACTTTGCTGGAAAACGAGCTGATGGCAAACAACGCGGTGTTGGATACCAGCCGCTTGTATTTGTCCAAAAAATCACCTGCGTTCTTTTCAAAATCAGGTCGGGTGTGCGGGCCATCGCCTGCCCCGCACCGGTGCCTCCGGCAAAGCCACTGTGGGCAGCGCGGGTACATGGGTTTCGCTTATTATACCATACCGGTCACAGCGTCTCAATCCGCAGCAGTTTTTTGCTGTGCCGGTGCCATGTGCAGCAGGGCGCGGCGCCGGCGGTTGTCGGGCATCAGGCGGTCCATCGCACGGTGAAATGCCTTGCCGTGGTCCGGGTACCAAAAGTGCAAATACTCGTGCAGCACCACGTACTCCACCGCCGCTGCGGGCTGCTGGGCAAGGCGGCGGTTCAGCGTGATCTGCTTTTTTGCCGGCCGGCAGATGCCCCACATCGATTTCAGCGTTTTCAGCACGACTTGCGGCGGCGCGCCAAGCGTTTTGGCAAACACCGGGTAATATTTTTCAAGGTATGGGCGAAACACCTGCATGCACTGTTCGTCGCTCAAAGTACAGGGTGCAGGCGCGGCGGCAGCGCGCGCGGCAACACGGCGGCGGGCAGCGTCAATCCACCCCGCGCGGGAGGCCACAAACCGGTCGATCTCCCCCACCGGCACCCGGCGCGGCGCACTTACCCGCACGTCGCCCTGCGGCGAGAGGCGCAAGTTGATGTTTTTTACTTTTTTGAACGTCAGCTCATATTCCACAAAGGCATTGCCGGCCCACACACTGCGCTGCATCTGCCGCCCCCCTGCCCGGTTGTTTTACTTGCTTTTTGACTGGTTTTTTATTATACTCTACTCTTGCAGCTTTGGCAATTTGGGACAGTTTCGCCAAGTTCTGTGGGTCTTTTTTTGCAGTATTCCCGGTTGACACTACAACATATAGTGGAGTATACTATTGTCATAAACTAAATATGGCTTTCGTGGCAGTCGCTGCGGCGGCCACTGGCGGCAGGGGCATACCTCTGGCCGCCGCTTTTTTTCACGTTTTTTGGGCTTTGGCCGCCCTTTTTGGCCGCTGCTCATTGATATCCCGGCAAAAACAGGAGGAATTTTCATGCCCAACTTAACCGCTATCCTTAAACGAGACGGCCGCACCGTACCGTACGACGAAAGCAAAATCGCCGCCGCCATTGCAAAATCCCTTGCCGCCGCAGGCACCCCGGGGGGCGATGATGCCGCCGCGCGCATTGCCGCCGCAGTGGGCGCCCGCCTTGCAGGGCAAAGCAGCGATGCGCCGCCCACGGTCGAGCAGATTCAGGACGCGGTGGAGCAGCAGCTGATGCACGAGGGCTTTGACGAAGCCGCCAAGCGCTACATTGTCTACCGCGCGTCCCGCACCCGCATCCGCGAGGCCAATACTTCGCTGATGAAGGCCATCGACGAGATCACGAATGTGGATGCCCGCATCAGCGACATGAAGCGCGACAACGCCAACATCGACGGCAACACCGCCATGGGCAGCATGTTGCAGATCGGCACCGCCGGTGCCAAGGCGTACAACGAGCACTATTTGCTGACCGAGCAACAGGCAAAAGCGCACCGCGGCGGCGACATTCATATTCACGATTTCGATTTTTACGCGCTGACCACCACCTGCACGCAGATCGACCTGCTGCGGTTGTTTGAGGGCGGGTTTTCCACCGGGCACGGTTTTCTGCGCGAGCCGCAGAGCATCGCAAGCTATGCGGCGCTGGCGGCCATTGCCATTCAGTCGAACCAAAACGACCAGCACGGCGGGCAGGGCGTGCCGAACTTTGATTACGCCATGGCCGATGGCGTGGCAAAAACTTTCATTAAAAATTACGAGGCAAAACTGGTCGAGTCGCTGGAAGATTTGACCGAAGCCTCAAGCGAGGCCGCGTTTGTGCAAAGCTTGCTGGCACAGGCCGTCGCAAAGCAGGGCCACCCTGCCCGCCTTTCGGCCGGGCGCGACGATGCCGCTGCCGCCGCGTTTGACAATGCCGTAATCGCGTTGTTGACCGATTCCGGCAAGGTGGGCCCCGCCGCCGCACAGCGCATCGTTTCCTCCTCCCGCCGCCGGGCCGAGCGCGCGACCGACCGCGCCACCTATCAGGCAATGGAGGGGTTTGTGCACAATCTCAACACGATGCACTCCCGCGCGGGGGCGCAAACACCGTTTTCCAGCATCAACTACGGCACCGACACCACGCCGGAGGGCCGCATGGCCATCCGCAACATTCTGCTTGCCACCGATGCCGGGCTGGGCCACGGCGAGACCGCCATTTTCCCCATTCACATTTTCAAGGTGAAAGAGGGGGTCAACTACAACGAGGGCGACCCCAACTACGACCTGTTCAAGCTGTCCTGCCAGGTCAGTGCCAAGCGGCTGTTCCCGAACTATATTTTTGAGGACGCGCCGTTCAACCTGCAATACTATAAGCCCGGCCACCCGGAGACGGAAGTCGCCACCATGGGCTGCCGCACCCGCGTCATGGGCAACGTGTTTGACCCCGCGCGGGAAATCGCCTACTCGCGCGGCAACCTGTCGTTCACTTCCATCAACCTGCCGCGCCTTGCGCTGGAAAGCCACGGCGACGAAGCGCTGTTTTATCAAAAGCTCGACGAAATGATGGAGCTGGTCGCCGGGCAACTGCTGGACCGCTTTGAAATTCAGGCCAGCAAACGGGTGTACAACTACCCGTTCCTGATGGGGCAGGGCGTTTGGCTGGACAGCGAAAAGCTGGGCCCGAACGACGAGGTACGCGAGGTGCTCAAGCACGGCACCCTGTCCATCGGCTTCATCGGCCTTGCTGAAACGCTGACCGCGCTGTACGGCCACCACCACGGCGAAAACGCTGAAATGCAGCAAAAGGGCCTTGCCATCATCGGGCATATGCGCAATTTCTGCGATGCCAAAAGCAAGCAGTACCAGATGAACTTTTCGCTGCTGGGCACCCCGGCAGAGGGGCTTTCGGGCCGCTTTGTGCGCATGGACCAAAAGCGGTACGGCAACATCCCCGGCGTCACCGACCGCGAATACTACACCAACAGTTTCCACATCCCGGTGTGGTACCCCATTTCGGCCTATGACAAGATCAACCTTGAGGCCCCGTACCACGCGTTCACCAATGCCGGGCACATCACCTATGTCGAGCTGGACGGCGACACCGCAAACAACGTCGAGGCGTTTGAGGCCGTCGTGCGCTGCATGCACGACGCAGGCGTGGGCTATGGCTCGATCAACCACCCGGTCGACCGCGACCCGGTGTGCGGCTATGTAGGGGTCATCGGCGACGTGTGCCCCCGCTGCGGGCGGCGCGAGGGCGAAGAAGTCAGCGCTGAAAAGCTGGACCAGCTGCGCAAAAAATACCCGGGCGTGCCCCAGTTCTGCGGCTGCAAATAAACACCGCAACAGCCCATTACCCCCTACACATCCACCACTGAAAAAGGAGTGTTTTATCATGTCGATCAATGAAAACAAAACCGTTGGTAAAGATATTGGCTTTGAGCGCATTCGCCGCATTACCGGATACCTTGTGGGTACCATGGACAAATGGAACGACGCAAAGCGCGCCGAAGAGCGTGACCGTGTCAAGCACGGGCTTGCAAAATGATCCGCGTTGCAGGCATTGCGAACGACTCGATCGTGGACGGGCCGGGCATCCGGGTGACGGTTTTCGGCCAGGGCTGCCCCCACCACTGCAAGGGCTGCCACAACCCGGAGACCTGGGCCTTTGAGGGCGGCACATTGATGAGCGCCGAAGAGCTGTTTGCCCAAATACGGCGCAACCCGCTGGCAAAGGGCGTCACCTTTTCAGGCGGCGAGCCCTTTGCGCAGGCGGCCGGGTTTGCCCAGCTTGCCACCCTGCTAAAAAATGCGGGGTACGAAGTGGCGTCTTACACCGGCTACACGCTGGAACAGCTTTTGGCAATGGCCGAAACGGACCCCGACACCCGCGCGCTGCTGTTTGCGCTGGACGTGCTGATCGACGGCCCGTTTGTGCTGGCGCAGCGCAGCTTGTCGCTGCTGTTTCGCGGCAGCCAAAACCAGCGCATTTTAAACGTGCCCCAAAGCCTTGCACAGGGGGCCGCGGTGTGGTGCACCGCCCCCCGCTGGGTGGGCGAAGGCGCCCCGGCACAACCATAAAACGAACTTGCTTCACAAAGTACAACACCCCGGAGGACCATTCTTTTTAGAAGGCCCGCCGGGGTGTTGTTGCTTTTTGTGTGTGTTTGACAGCCCCCGGCCCTGCCGGGGCAAATGCTTTACGCTTTGCTCCATCCCTTCGCCCTTTTGTTGCCCGATAGGTGGCAATGATGAACCGGGCTATTCTATCCTGCCGTTTTGAACGGCGGCAGGGCGAATGAGACAGAAAAAATTCTTCGTTGTGTCTTTCGGTTCGCTTTTCACCGGTAAAAGCCCTCTTAGGGCTTTCACCGGCCACCCACTAAGCGGGTGGCCGGATTTAGGGTATGCCCGCGCACCAACTTACGGCGTACCGCAGCACCGCCTTATACTGCCGCCGGGGCAGGCAGCCCGCAAAAAGCCGCGGGGAGTGTACTCCCCGCGGCAAATCATTCACAGTATACTTTACACAAAAGGCCGCAGCCCTGCGGCCTTTTTGCGTTGTGCCGCAGGCAATTATTGCAGCACCGTACTAGGGCCGCCCGCCACCCCGGCGGCAGAAAGCACCACCAGCAGCGTCATCTGCGGCATCTGCCAGGTGTTCTTCACCGGGAAGCGCTCTTTGGCGGCGTTGTGGGCATACACGTTCACCTCGTCGTCGCCAATGCAAACGGCGGGGATGCCCATGCCGATGGGAATCGACGCGTTCGTCGGCCCGCCCTCCACCAAAAACGGCTGGTTGCCCAGCGACGCGGCAGCGCTCCACGCGGCTTCCACCAGCGGGGCGTGGTCGTCCAGTGCACCGGCGCGCACATCAAAGTAGGTTTCTACCGTGTAGGTAATGGTGTCCTTGCCCCAGCGGGCGCTCTCCTCTGCGCAGGCTTCCTCAATACAGCGAAACACCTCTTTGTCCAGCGCCACCAGTTCTTCTTGCCCATTAGAGCGGTAGTTGATTTTAATCGTCGCTTCGGGCACAATGGCGTGGATGGCAGCATCGCTACCCGCGTGGAAGTTCGACACGCAAAACGTGGTCTTGGGGGTTTTCGGCACCTGCAAATCGGCAATTTTGGCAACGGCACGGGCCGCCGCATGCAGCGGGTTTGCCATGTCGCCAAACGCAAGGTAGGCATGCCCGCCAATGCCGTGGAACGTCACGCCGATCGTCTTGATGCCGGTGGACTGGTAAATGATGCCCGCGGCCCCGCAACCGTCCATGTGCACGCTGGCCGTGGTATCCGGGTGCGCCTCAAAAAAGGCGCGCGAACCGCCAAAGGCACCCACGCCCTCTTCGCGCACGGTTCCCAAAAATACAAGGTCGGCCTCGGTCTGCACGCCGGCATCGTTCAGCGCGCGCAAAATCGACAGCATCGCCGCCAGTGCGCGGGTGTCGTCCACAATGCCGGGGCAGTGGATGAACTCGCCGTCAAAGGTGGGCTCCAGCTTCGTGTCCTCGGCGTATACGGTGTCCATATGGCCGTCGATCACAATGCGCCGGCCATCGCCCGCGGTGCCCTTGCGCACGCCGGTGATGTTGCCCACTTCGTCGGTGTGCACCTCTGTCAGGCCCAGCGCTTTAAACTGCTGTGCCATATAGGCGGCACGACGCTCCTCGTGAAAAGTCGGCGCGGGGATCTTGGTGATCTCCACCTGCTCGCGCACGCAGCGCTCGTGGTCGGCCTTTAAAAAGGCGAGTGCCTTTTGCACCTTTTCAAGGTCGGTCAACGCGGCAAAATGCGCGGCGGATTCTTTACTTACCGTATACTCCATGTTCTATTCTCCTTTTTGTATGCAATGGTACGCGGGGTTTTTATTTGCGGCGATATTTTTCTTTCAATTCTTCCAGCACATTGCTGTGCAGCGGGTTTTTCATGTCAGGGAAAGCAGAAAACAACCGTCGGCGGGCACGGCCCGGCCTGCCCAGCAGTTCGGTGTAGCGCTTTTGCAGCTCGGCATAGCGTTTTTGCAATTCCTCTTTGCTGGTCGCCGCCGAAATCGCCGCGCGGGTGTCGCCCAGTTTTTCGGTGAACTCCTGCCCCTTTTCGGTCAGTGCGTTGCGGGTCTCATCCAATCTTTCGGTCAATTCCTGCCCTTTTTCGGTCAGGGCCGTGCGGGTCTCGCCCAGTTTTTCACCCAGCAGTTGCCCGGCATCCCCCACCGCGGCGGCAGCCTCCAGCGACTTTTCGCCCAGCGCGGTCGAAAGCGCATCCGACATGCGGTGCAGTGTGTCGGTCACCTTTTCCAGCTCGCCCAAATCGCGGTTCAGCTTTGCCACTGTGTGCACGGTCACCACCAAATCGGCAACGAAAATCAAAAGCACCGGCACAGCCACAAGTTCGCCCAAAACGCGGGGCACCATGGCCACCAGCTGTGCAATGGGGGGGTGAATCACCTTGACTACCATCACGATCAGCAGCCCCCACAACAGCGAAAACGACAGGCAGATATACCCGCCCAGGTTGAACGGTTTATCGCTATAATCCCACCACTGGGTGTGAAACAGTTTTTTCAGCGCATACCCGGCACCCAGCTCCAGCGCGCTGGTCAGCAGTGCGCCGCCCACAAAAAGCAGTGTCAAATGGTCTTGTACCGGCCTCAGCACGCACAGCACGATCAGCATGCCAAACCCGTAAATCGGGCACACCGGGCCATTCAAAAAACCTCGGTTGACCAGCTTGCCGGTATTGACGGTGCAGAAGATCACCTCACTGCACCAGCCCAGCACCGAATAAATGGTAAAAAACCAAAACAACTCGTACAGGCTGTACCCAAAAATTGAAATGTCCCACATGAGGGGCATGGCTCCCTTCGAAGCAAATTTTAAGTTTTTGTACTCAGCGCTCCTGCCGCGTCAGCTTTGCGCCGCAGGCTGGACAAAAAGCCGCGTCTGCTTGGCAGCTTTTGCCGCAGGCCGGGCAGTTTGTTTTACCCGAAAGCTCAAACAACTTCGTGTTGATGGCGCGGATCTGCATCTCTTTCACATCCACTTCTGCCAGCAACCCCTCGATGCGGTGCTCTGCCGTTTCGCCCTCTTTGGGCCAGCGGCCCGAATTCATGCGGTAAAAAGTGCGGCCTATTTCACTATAGATCTCCTCGCAGTCGTTTTTAAGCCGCGCAAGGTCGATGTACAGCATAGCAGAGTTTTTCTTTTCCCCCACAAACCGGCCCGCATCGTTCACTGCGTCTTTTGCGCCCTCCGCCACGGCCGAAGCACGCTCCGTCATCTCGTTCCAGAAATGTTTTACGCTAGATTCCATTGGTAGTCCCTCCTGTGGTTTTAAAATGAAAAGATTTTAGTTCAGTATAGCATTTTTGCCGCCGCAATGCACGCCTTTTTGTACTTGCTGCGGCAGGCGGCGCACCGGGTGCTTGCGGGGCGCGGCCCGACACATTATAATAGGCACAGGGCAGCACATTGCCCGTGCCGCCTGTTGCTGAAAAGGGGGTGTCGGCATGGACCGGGTGATCTTACATTGCGACTGCAATTCTTTCTTTGCCTCGGTGGAGCTGCTGGAGCACCCCGAGCTCAAAGACAAGCCGGTGGCCGTCGGGCGCGACGACGGCAGCCGCCACGGTATTATCCTTGCCAAAAACGAAGCGGCAAAGCGGTTTGACATCAAAACCGCCGAGACGATCTGGCAGGCAAAGCGCAAATGCCCCGACCTGATTTTATTAGAGCCGCACCACGAAAAATACAGCCGGATGTGCACGCGCATCAACAAGATCTACGGCGATTACACCGACCTTGTAGAGCCGTTCAGTGTGGACGAAAGCTGGCTGGATGTCACGGGCAGCCTGCACCTGTTTGCGCAGACCGGCGCGCAGCTGGCAGATTTGTTGCGCGCGCGGGTACACCGCGAGCTGGGTATTACCATTTCGGTGGGCGTGTCGTACAACAAGGTGTTTGCAAAGTTGGGCAGCGACTATAAAAAGCCGGATGCCACCACCGTCATCACGCGGGAGAATGCGCCCGCGCTGCTTTGGCCGCTGCCGGTCGAAACTATGCTGTTTGTCGGCAAGGCCGCCTCGGCACGGCTGCGGGGCATGGGCATTACCACCATCGGCGCGCTGGCGCAGGCCGACCCGGTGCTGCTGGGCGAAGTGCTGGGCAAAATGGGCGGCATGCTGCACGCCTACGCCGCGGGGCAGGACGATGCCCCTGTGCGGGCGCAGGGCGATACCGAGCAGGTGAAAAGTGTCGGCAACGGGCTGACCTTCCGCCGCGACCTTGTGGGCAGCGGTGATATCCGCACCGGCGTGGGCTATTTGACCGAAGAGGTCGCCCGCCGCCTGCGGCGGCAGGGGCTGCTGTGCACCACCGTGCAGGTGTCGATCAAAGACCCGGCGCTGAAAACTATTCAGCGGCAGATGCAGTTGGCCGCCGCAAGTGACCTTGCGCGCGAGATCAGCGTAGCCGCGCTGGCGCTGATCGCCGCCAACTGGCCGCCGGGCAAGCCCATCCGCGCGCTGACCATCACGGCGTCGGGCCTGACCGACCAGCCCCCTGCGCGGCAGACCAGCCTGTTTGACGACCCCGCCGCGCCCGAAAAGCGGGCACAGCAAAAAAGCCTTGAAACCGCGCTGGACACCCTGCGCGGGCGCTTTGGCAAAGGGGCCGTTGCGGCGGCGCGGGTGCTGGGCAGCGACCTTGGCCTTGTGCAAAATAAAGCCAAACCCGGCGGCGGCCACGGCGACCGCGAGCAGGAGGAAGAACTGGCAGAAAACCAAAACCGAAAGGATGATTTTTTATGGTAAAACACATTGTATTCTGGAAACTGCGGGACGACTGCGACAAAGACGATGCCACCCGGCAGATTGCGGGCGTATTGCAGCCGCTGGTGGGCGTGGTGCCCGGCCTGCTGCGCGCCGAGGTGCGCCGCGTTTATGAGGGCGATTTTGACACGGTGCTGTACTCTGAGCTGACCGACCGCGCCGCCGCACAGGCCTACCAGACCCACCCGGCGCACCTGAAAGCCAAAGAGACGGTGCACTCGTTTGCCACCGGCCGCGCCGCCGGGGATTACGAAGTATAAGCCCCACTGAAATTTCACATTTTTGCGACGTTGCGTTTTTTGCCGCCACACCGCCCGCAGGGCCGGTTGGCGGCATTTTTGATGCCGTTTTTTTGCCGGGGCGCGCCCGTGCGCTTTGGCCCCGTGTGTGGTATACTGAACACCAGAATTTGTCGTTGCACAGGAGGTACGAGATGAAAGGCAAAACGCGGTTTGCCCTGTTGCTGGCAGGGCTTTGTGTGGTGGCCATCGGCATCGCCGCCGTGCTGGCGGTGCTGGTGTTTGACTGGCGGCCCGACGCTGGAGCCTACAAGACAGAAGGCCCCATCAAAGCACTTTGGGTGCCCATGGTCACGGGCGAAGGTGCGCTGTCTACCGTAACGGAGGACATGACCGAAGAAGAAGCAAACGCCGCACTGCAAACGCTGGTGGACCGGGCGGTGTCTACCGGCGCAAACACGCTGCTGTTTGAGGTACAGTCTGCCGGCAGCACCGGCGTTTATTATACCGACAAAAAATTTGCCCCGGTCAACGCGCAGGCCGACCCGCTTGCCCTGCTTTGTACCCTTGCACAAAAAGCAGGGGTACAGGTCATTGCCGTTGTGCAGCCGTTTGCCGCGGGCCCCACCGGCGCCGCCGCGCAAAAGGGCACTGCCGCCGCTGATTTTTACAGTGAAAACACAGTTTATAACAATGCACGCTGGTTTAACCCGCTCAATGTGCGGGCGGTGGATACGCTGGCTTCTGCCTATGCCCGGCTGCTGGGGCACTACCCCGTTGCGGGTGTCGTGTTCAGCAACCTGTCGTTTGGGGCTGAAAGCGCCGATGTGCAGGCTGCGCTGGCGAGCTTTGGCAATAAAATGAAAAGCCACGCACACAATAAAAGCATTGGGCTGTCGTTTGACAGCAAGGACAGCCTGCTTTCTGCCACACAGGTAACGGCACTGGGCAAAAACGGGTTTAGCCAGCTGTTGCCCGCGGGCAGCGATGCCACGGCGTATGCCGGCTGGCAGGCCGCTGCACCGAAAGGGATGGCTGTACTGCCCGCCCCCGGCAATGCCACGCGCACAGATTTTGCCGCGCTGCTGCGCACGTTGTCTCTGCAAGGCACTTTGCCCGGTGCGGTGCTGGGCACCCCCACTGAAGCCGGCGAGACCCCGGCCCTCACCGGGTTACTGGTCAGCTATTTTGACACCCCCATCGCAGTCACCGCGCCGGGCACTTCGCCCAGCCTTGCCATTGGCTACCCGGCGGACGGTTCCAGTGTCACCAGTGACACCGTGGTCGTGCTGGGCGCGTCTGACCCCGCACTGCCGCTGAATCTTGGCGGCACAGAGGTACCGGGCCGGGCCGCAGGCGGCAGCTTTGCAATTGAAGTACCGCTGACGGTGGGCAAAAACGAGCTGACCTTTGCGCAGCCGGGTGGCAGCAGTGTCACGACCACGGTGATCCGCAAAGACACCACGGCCACGACCCCGCCAAAACCCACCCCCACACCCGATACCAAGCTCAACACCGCCCTTGCGGGGCGCACGGTGCAAGTGACAGATCAGCTTGCCTCTGCCCTGACCGATGCCGGCAGTGACGACGCCATTGCCATGAGCCTCAAGCAGGGCGCAAAAGCCACGATACGCGGCACGGTGGAAACGCTGCGCAGCGGCAAGATCGTGCCCGCGTATCAGCTGGCAAACGGCGATTACCTGCTGGCCGCCACCGCCGCGCTGTTAGACGAAAACGAAAGTGGTGCCGTGACTCTGGCTGCCCCCACCGCCAGCACCGACGAGCGGGGCGACGTGACGCTGCACCTGCCCGGCGGCACCCCGGCCGTGTACGACAGCCTGCGCGGCAATGAACTGAAACTGAAGTTTTACGGCACCACGCTGGGCTTTGACCCCGCGCTGCTGGTGAATGATTTTGTCAGCGCCGCCACTGCCGAACCATTAAACGAAGAGACAGACGGCGCGGCAGGCACCCTTGTCACGCTGACCCTGAGCACCGGCAGCGGTTTTTGGGGGTACGATGTGTACTACGACGGCAACGACACCGTGCTGTATTTTCAAAAAGCACCGCAGGCAAGCACGGTGGCAGGCAAGCCGCTTACCGGCGTGCGCGTGTTGCTGGACGCCGGGCACGGCGGCACCGACAAAGGGGCCGCAGGCATTGGCGCCGGGTCTGGCACAACCGAAAAAACCGTTAACCTGGCGTTGACCCTTGCCGTGCAGGAGCGGCTGGAACAGCTGGGTGCCACGGTGCTGATGAGCCGCACCGACGACACCTTTCCCACGTTGCAGGACCGCTGGGCCATGCAGCAAAAGGACCGGCCGGATTTCTTTATTGCATTGCACCACAACAGCACCGGCCTCACCAAAGACACCAGTGAGGCAAAGGGGCTGGAGGTGTACTACTTCGACCGCATCAGCGCCAGCTTTGCGCAAAACCTGATGGATACCGTCGCAGCCGCCACCGCCCGCGCCACCGACACCCCAAAATGGAACTATTTCTACGTCACCCGTATCACCAGCGCACCGTCGGTGCTGTTTGAATTTGGGTACCTCGTCAACCCGCAGGAATATGAGGACTGCACCAGTGAAGCCGGTATTCGCGCCGCGGCGGAGGGTGTGGCAGAGGGCATTTTGCGCAGCCTGCCCGCCACGCCTTAAACAGCCCTTTGCCCTTTTTTCACCCCGTTACAATAACACAAACGCCGCACGGGTTCCCGTGCGGCGTTTCTATTTGCGTTTCTTTTGGCACCGGTAAAGCGCTAAAAGCGCTTTTGCAGGGCCGCTTCTTTTCGCGGCAGGCCACTGCCGTTTTGCCAGACGTTTTTAATGGGTGGGCGCAAACTGGCTGTTGTACAGCTTTGCATAAAAGCCGCCCTTTGCGAGCAGCTCGTCGTGGGTGCCGCGCTCCACAATGCGGCCCGCGTCCATCACTAAAATGCAGTCGGCATTGCGGATGGTCGACAGCCGGTGGGCCACCACAAAGCTGGTGCGCCCGGCCATCATCTCGTCAAACGCGCGCTGAATTTTGCCCTCGGTACGGGTGTCAATGCTGCTGGTCGCCTCGTCCAAAATCAGCATCGGCGGGCTGGTCAGCATAATGCGCGCAATGCAAAGCAGCTGCCGCTGCCCCTGCGACAGGTTGCCGCCGCCCTCGCCCACCGGGGTGTCGTACCCCTGCGGCAGCCGTTTGATAAAGCTGTGCGCGTGCGCGGCCTTTGCCGCGGCGATCAGCTCTTCTTCACTGGCATCGGGGCGGCCATAAGTGATGTTTTCGCGCACCGTGCCGGAAAAGAGCCACGTGTCCTGCAACACCATGCCAAAGCTGCCGCGCAGGCTGCTGCGGGTCAGGGTGCGTATCGGGTGGTCATCCACTTTGATCGTGCCCTCATCCACATCGTAAAACCGCATCAGCAGGTTGATCAGCGTCGTCTTGCCGCAGCCGGTGGGGCCCACCAGCGCAATGTGGGTGCCGGGGGCGGCCTCTACATTTAAATCGCGGATCAGCGGGCGACCCGGGGTATAAGAAAACGCGACCTGCTCCATCTGTACCCGGCCCTCACACTGTTGCAGCTCTACCGCATCGCCCGGCTCCGGGGTCTGTTCGGCCTCATCCAGCACGGTAAAAATGCGCGCTGCACCGGCGATGGCCGCCTGAAACTGCGCCACCACGCCCGAAATTTCGTTAAAGGGCTTTGTATACTGGTTGGCGTAACTTAAAAAGCTCGAAAGGCCGCCCACCGTCAGCCCGCCGCCAATCACCGTCAGCGCGCCGGTCAGCCCCACCGCGGCGTACACCACCCCGTTGATAAACCGGGTCACGGGGTTTGTGAGCGCCGAATAAAACTGCGCGCGCACGCCCCAGTGGTACAGGTCCCGGTTAATGTCGTCGAATTCCTGCTCTGCCCGCGCCTCATACCCAAAGGCTTTTACCACCTTTTGGCTGTTGGTCATCTCGTTCAAATACCCGGTCAGGTTGCCCTGCACCTTTGCCTGCTTGACAAACATGGCCTGAATATGCCGCGCAATAAAGGCCGAAACAAACAGTGACAGCGGGGTCAGCAATACCACGACCAGCGCAATGCCAAAATGCAGCGAAAACATAAAGACCAGCGTGCCCAAAATGGTGATGACACCGGTGAACAGCTGTGAAAAGCCCTGCAACAGGCCGGTGGACACCTGGTCGACATCATTGACCATGCGGCTGACAAAATCCCCGTGCGAGCCCGCGTCGATGGTGGCAAGCGGCAGCTGCTGCAATTTTTCAAACAGGTTGCGGCGCAAGTCGCGCACCGCGCGGTAAGTAATGGTATTGGTGGCAAGGGTCATCAGCCAGCCAAACAACGCGCTGCCCGCTACGGCAACCCCCAGCACGGCTAAAATCGGCACGATGCCGGCAAAATCCACTGCGCCGGGGCCGACAATATGGTCCACCGCGCGGCCGATCAGCACCGGGATCGACAGCGACAGCACCACGTTCAGCAGTGCGCCCGCCACGGCGGCGGCAAGGTAGCGCCGGTAAGGGCCGATCAGCTTTAAAATGCGCTTTAAAGTTTGCAGGTCGGCACCCTTTTTCTTTTTGTTTTTCTGTTTCATGCCTGCCCCGCCTCCTCTTTGCTCCACTGCGAAAGGCAGATCTCGCGGTACGTCTCACAGCTTTTCATCAGCTCGTCGTGGGTGCCAATGCCCGCCACCGCGCCGTCGTCCAGCACAATGATCTTATCGGCCCCGCGCACGGTGTTCACCCGCTGGGACACCAAAAACACCGTTGCCTCGGCAGTATCGCGGCGCAGTGCGCGGCGCAGCGCGGCGTCGGTCGCAAAATCCAGTGCACTGGCACTGTCGTCTAAAATCAAAACAGAGGGGCTGCCCACCAGCGCGCGCGCAATGGTCAGCCGCTGGCGCTGCCCGCCGGAAAGATTGCCCCCGCCCTGTAAAATTTCAGCGTCCAGCCCGCCCGGCAGGCGGCGCACAAAATCGGCCGCCTGCGCCGTTTGCAGCGCGCGCCAAAGTGTGTCGTCATCTGCACTTGCGTTTCCCCAGCGCAAATTATCGCGCAGTGTGCCGGTAAACAGCACCGCGCGCTGCGGCACAATGCCAATGTTGTGGCGCAGCGCTGCCAGCGGCCATTCGCGCACATCGGTGCCGCCTACCCGCACACAGCCGCCGCTCACATCGTAAAACCGCGGGATCAGCGACACCAGTGTCGATTTGCCGCTGCCGGTACCGCCGATCACCCCCACCGTCTCGCCGGGGGCCGCAATAAAACTCAGCCCGTGCAGTGCGTCGGCGCCCTCGCCCGTATAGCTGAACCGCACGTCCTCAAACTCCACCCGCGGCCCGGGGGCCGGCAGCGGCGGCTGCGCGGTGCTTTGCTGCACCGAGGGCACAAGGTCAAAAATTTCGTTCACCCGGGCGGCACTGGCCGCCGCGCGGGTAAAAATGATCACCAAATTTGCCAACACGATCAGCGCCAGCAAAATCTGGTTCATATAACTCACCAGCGCCACCACTTCGCCCTGTGTCAGGCGCCCGGCATCGACCTGCATGCCGCCAAACCACACAATGGCCAAAATGGCGGCGTTGGCCACCACAAAGGTCAGCGGGCTCAGCAGCGCGCTAATCTGCCCCACCCGCATGCTGATGTCGCGGTATTCCTCGTTCGCCTGCGCAAACCGGCGGCGCTCGGTATCCTGGTTTGAAAAGGCGCGGATGACCCGCACCCCCTCTAAGTTTTCAGAGGTCACAAGGCTGATGCGGTCCAGCTTTTTCTGTATCGTTTTAAAATACGGGATGCTGCGGCTCATGATCAAATACAGCAGCAGTGCGATTACGATTGCCGCCGCCAAAAAAATCAGCGACAGTTGCGGGTCGATGCCAATGGCCAGCACCGTAGAGCCGATGACCAAAAACGGCGCGCGCACCACAAGGCGGATCAGCATCGCCACCGCCAGCTGCAGCTGGTTGATGTCGTTTGTCATACGGGTCAGCATGCCGCTGGCACCCAGCCGGTCGATCTCGGTATGGGATAGCGTGTTGATGTGGTGGTACAATTCGCGCCGCAGCGTCGTGCCAAAGCCCTGGCTTGCGCGGGAGCCTGAATACTGGCACACCAGCGCACTGGCAAGCCCAGTGACCCCCAGCGCCACTAAAAGCAGGCTCATCTTTACCACATACCCGCGGTCGCCCGCGACAATGCCCACATCAATGATCTTGGCCATCACCAGCGGCACCAGCAGTTCCAGCACGGCTTCCAGCAGTTTTGCCGCCGGGCCGATCGTGCATTGCAGCCGGTAATCCTTTAAATATCTTGCCAGTTTGCGCACGTCGCGCACCCCCCTGTCTCTTTACAAGCGTATTATAGCACAGTATAATCTATATGAAAAATATTCATTTTATATCTTTGCCATATGATTTTTATATAGCAAAGCAGAAAGGGGCACCCGATGGAACTGCGCGGCCTTGCGTACTTTGTTGCGATCGTAGAAGAGGGCAGCATCAGCGCTGCGGCAAAGCAGCTGCATATTTCGCAGCCGCCGCTTTCGGCGCAGCTGCGCCATTTAGAGGATGAGATGGGCGTCACGCTAATCGAGCGCGGCGCCCGCCATGTCACCCCCACGGCGGCGGGCCGCGCATTGTACGAGCGCGCAAAGCGCCTGTTGCTGCTGGCCGATGCCGCACGGCAAGAGGTCTCGCAGATCGCGGGCGGGGTGCGCGGGGTCGTGCGGCTGGGCACCATTTCGTCCTGCGGGCCCGCATTGCTTACCCCGGCCTTTGCCACTTTTTGCGCCCAGCACCCCGCACTGCGCTTTGAAGTGCGGGAGGGCAACACCTACCAGCTGCTGGATTTATTGCGCGCGGGTGCAATCGAGCTTGCCGTGCTGCGCACCCCGTTTACCGATGAGGGGCTGACCTGCCACAGCCTGGCGAGCGAGCCGCTGTGTGCCGTGGGCCTGCCGGGGCTTTGGGGCAAGGGTGGCTTTTCGGATGAAACAATCACGTTGCAGGCACTGGCCGGGCTGCCGCTGGTGTACTACCGCCGGTTTGAACTGCTGTTACAGGGCGAATTTCGCCGTGCGGGCCTGCCGCTTGAGCCGTTTTGCGTGGTGGACGACGCGCGCACCGCACTGGGCTGGGCCGCTGCAGGGGTGGCGGTTGCACTGGTACCACAGCGCGCGGCAGCCGAGTTTTGCCAAGGCACCGCACTGGTTTTGCACCCCTTGGATGCCGCGGGGCTTTTGACCCGCATCACGGTCGCATCGCGCCGCTCGGCCCCGCAAAGTGCCGCCGCAAAGGCGCTGGCCGCGGTGCTTTGTGGTAGCACCTGTCAATAAAAGCGGCACAAAACCGGCGATTTCTCTTTTCTTTCTGCAAAAAACATGCTAATATTTGAGTGTGTATCCCCTGCGCCTGCCCCTTTGGGTCTTACACACGGTGCGCAACTGGTGCGCGAATTTACCCCCCGTTAAAGGAGCTCTCATGTTTCAAAAAATCACCAACGAGCCGGGCGAGCGCTCATTCGCGCACGGTAAAAACTGGTACAAAATATTTTGGGTCTTTTTGATCGGCTGTATGATCGGCTATGCCAGTGAAATGGTGTTCGCCTACCTGAAAGACGGGCACTGGGTCGAACGCACCGGCCTGATTTACGGCCCGTTCAACCAGATCTACGGCCTTGGCGCGGTTATTTTTCTGCTCACGCTGTACAACCTGCGCAAGGCAAACGCGGGCATCATTTTTTTTGCCAGCGCATTTTCCGGCTCGGTGTTTGAATGGGTGTGCAGCTGGGTGCAAGAGCAGCTGTTTCATTCGGTCAGCTGGGAGTACAGCGACACCCCCGCGAACATTGGCGGGCGCACCAACCTGTTTTTTGCCATCTGCTGGGGGTTGATGGGCATGATCTTCATCCGCAATATCTACCCCACCCTCAGTGATGTGATTGAAAAAATACCCAACCGCATCGGCAAGCCCCTCACTTGGGCGCTGGCTGTTTTTATGGCGTTTGATCTTTTAATTTCGGGGCTGGCTGTCACCCGCTGGGCCGAGCGCACCTACCATATCGACGTGCCTGCAACCAACATCGTCAACCAGTTTTTAGACGACACGTACCCCGATGAATTTATGAGCCGCACTTACACCAGTATGGAATTTAAATAGCATTGATGCAAAGCGCCCCCGTGCAACTGCACGGGGGCGCTGTTTCTTATTACGGGGGCCCCAGCATGCCGTTTGCCCCTTGGCGCATAGTTTTGCTTTCCTCCCGCAACAGGGGCAGCTGGGGCAGCTGTCGGCGTAACACCCGGTGCGCGGCCCACCCCGTTTTATCTGCTTTGCAGCTTGTGGGCTTACCGCACTTTAGCAGGCACCGCCAGCGCGCAGTTTGCGGGCAAGCGCCTTCCCTTCTGGCGGCAGGGCGGCAACCTTTAAAGGGGCTTCTTTTCTACTTTGCGGCGGCACCAAAACACATAAAAAGCGGGGCACCGCCATTTATGGCAATGCCCCGCTTTTTCAGTTGTTTTAGCCCGCGTTTTTATTTTTTGCCTTTTCGCCCTTTTTGTCCGGGTGCTTGCCCTGCTGTGGGGGCGGAGCAGGCGGTGCTGCAAGCGGCAGCGCAAACCAGAAAGTCGAGCCCTGGCCCACCACGCTTTGCACCCCAAACGGCGCGCCGTGGCCCACCAGTATGGCCTTCACGATCGAAAGCCCCAGCCCGCTGCCGCGCTTGCCCGCATCGCTGCGGGCGCGGTAGTACCGGTCAAACAAAAATGGCAGTTCTTTTTCTTCAATGCCGCTGCCGTCATCCATCACTTCGGCGCGCACCATTTCGCCCTGTGCGCTCAGCCGCACCGTCACCTTGCCGCCCGCGGCAAGGTGCGGGATCGCGTTCGACACCAAATTATGCAGCACCCGGCCGATCTGCACCGGGTCGGCCAGCACCTCGGCCTCTGCAAGGCCGTCCTGCTGCACAGTAAAGCACTCTTTTTCAGCGCGGTCGGTGTAGCGGCGCAGCACATCCGCCGTCAGCTCGGCCAAGTCAAACCGGGTGGGAGTGGGCTTTTCCGTGCCGGAGGAATACTTTGAAAGCTCCATCACCGTGTTCACCAGCACCGACAGCCGGTCGGCCTCGTCGATGATGATTGACAAATCGGCGTTGCGCTTGTCGCGGTCGTCCCCGTTTAAATCCCGTATCGTCTCGGCATACCCGCGGATCAAGGTCAGGGGCGTGCGCAAATCATGGCTGATGTTGGCAATCAGCTCGCGCTGCAACTGGCTGGATTTTGCAATTTCGCCGGTCATATAGTTAAAGTCCTGCGCCAGCAGGCCCAGCTCGTCGGTCGAATGCAAATCCACCCGCACATCGTAATTACCGGCCGCCACCCGCTTTGCCGCGCGTGAAAGCTGGGTAACCGGGCGGGTGAACCAGCGCGCGAACAACAGTGCCGAAACCACCGAAATGGCAAGCAACAGCACTGTGATATACACCAGTTGCTGGCTGACGACCGACAGCGCCTGATCGACCCGCTCAAGGTTCGTGCTGGCGATCACCACATACCCGTTCTCGGTCAGCTTGCCCACCACTTGCTGGTTTTGCCCCTGTTGGTCGGGCAGGATCAGGTTCACGCTGCCGTCCTGTGACACCCGGCCACGCACATACAGCACAGTGCCGGAGTTCCAGTCGTGCTGTTTGTCGTTAAACATGCCGACGGCGGGGTGCAGCTGGCAGCTGTCACCAATTTTTTCAATGATAAAAACCGGCTCTAAGGTCGATGCATCCGACACGTCCACGCACACGCCCGGCTGCACCAGCACGCGCGCATCACTGACGATCTGGCGCAATTCGTCTGTCGTCAACTCGCCGCTGGTCTTATCCCCCAGCACACTGGTGATGGTGGAGATCTGATCGTTGAGCTCACTGCGGATCATACGGGTGTAATTTGGCTCAAACAGGCCAACGGTCAAAAACCATACCAGCAAAATCAGCACCACGCACAGGCAGGAGACAAACAGCGCCAGCTTGGTTTTGATCGATTTCATTCAAATTCCTCAGTTCGCGGGGTCAAATTTGTAGCCTACGCCCCAAACGGTGGCAATGTCGTCGCGGTGGCTGCCCAAATGGCTGCGCAGCATTTTAATGTGGGTGTCCACCGTGCGGTCCTCGCCGTAATAATCATAGTTCCAAACCTTTTGCAAAATCTTTTCGCGCGACAGGGCAAGCCCCCGGTTATGCGCCAAAAAGACCAGCAGGTCAAACTCTTTCGGGGTGAGGGAAATTTCTTCCCCTGCAATTTTGACACTGTGCGACGCGGTGTCGATGACAAGGTCGCGAAACACAAAGTTTTCGCCGCCGGTCTGCTCTTTGGGCAGCGTGCGGCTGAGTACCGCCTTCACGCGGGCCACCAGCTCACGCGGGCTGAACGGTTTCACAATGTAATCGTCCGCACCGCCCTCAAGGCCGCTCACCCGGTCATACTCTTCGCCGCGGGCCGTCAGCATGATTACCGGTGTCGTCAGCTTGCGCGCGCGGATCTCGCGCAGGCAGGTCATGCCGTCCACAAACGGCATCATAATATCCAGCAGCACAAGGTCAAAGCTTGTACCGGCAAGTTGTGCCAGCGCCGCCGAACCGTCGGTCGCTTCGGTGCACGCAAAGCCCTCATGTTCCAAATATTCACGAATCAGTTGCCGGATGCGGGGTTCATCATCCACCACTAAAATCTTTACCATGCTGTCTCACCTCATTAAATAAAGTCTGCAAATAAAATCTGCTTTGCTTCACTGTTTTATAATTTCACATTTTCATGCTGGATTCAGTGTAAAATTCCCGTATGTCAATTGTGTGAAAGACGTTTCAAATTTATCATAACAGGTTCGGTGCGGCTTGCCAATCTTTTTACAAAGTTTACCCGGTAAAAAGCCCCATTTTGCGTTGACACCCCGGCGCAGGGGGGCTAAAATAAAAACCGGGTGTGGCCAAAGCCACCCCGAAAGGATGTGCAAACCAATGCCCGGTATTTTGTTGACCGTAGTTGTAATTGCCGCAGTGCTGTGCCTGCTGGTGTTGTTTCTGGTGTGGCCGGGGCAGCCCGGCAGCGAAAAAACCGCCCCGTTTGCGGGGCGCAACTTTGCCCACCGCGGGCTGCACAGCAAAGATTGCACCGTGCCGGAAAACAGCCTGCCCGCGTTTCGCCTTGCCGCCGAGGCGGGCTATGGCATCGAGCTGGATATTCAGCTTTCAAAAGACGGCGAAGTGGTGGTATTTCACGACGACACGCTGCCGCGCGTGTGCGGGGTAGAGGGCCGGGTCGATGCCTATACCCTTGCCGAGCTGCGCGAAATGCGCCTTTGCGGCACAAGCGAGCGCATCCCGCTGCTGACCGAGGTATTTGAGGTCGTTGCCGGGCGCTCGCCGTTTATTGTGGAGCTGAAAACCGGCCCGCGCAACCGCGAGCTGTGTGAAAAGGGGCTTGCGCTGCTGAACGCATACCCCGGTGAGTGCTGCGTGGAAAGCTTTGACCCGCGCATCGTGGCGTGGTTTCGCCGCAACGCGCCGGGGCGGCTGCGCGGCCAGCTGGCCAGTGCACCCAAAAGCTATGACATCCCCAAAATCGGCGCGCTGGCACTGGGTAATTTACTGCTGAACGTCATTGCGCGGCCCGAATTTATTGCCTATAAAGATGAAAAAAAGCCCGCGCTGGTGCGCTTTGCCGGCCGGCACGGCCCGCTGCGCGCCGTTTGGACCGCGCGCGAAGAGGGCGAAAGCCCGCGGGTGGAACAGCAAAACGATATGGTGATTTTTGAATTTTATCACCCCGCCCCCCGCTACCGCTAAGCGGTGCTGCCACGGTTTTGCCTGCCCTGCGCAAACAGGCAGCAAACTGCTGCAAAGCAACCTTACCACTGTATAAAAATGCACAAACACCCTTTGCCGGGGCTTGCCCCCAACGCAAAGGGTGTTTGCTGTCACGGGGCAAAAGGGTGCCCGCTCTCCCCCCCTTTTTTTTGCTGCCGCGGCGCGGCGTTTACGTGGCAACTGCGCCCGCACGGCAGCGGGCGGCAATAACACGAGTGAAAAAGCGGCCTTGCTTTCGCCTGCAAAAACGAAAGAAGGGCCGTTTTTTGTGTTTTGTGTGGCAAACGCGCACCGCAGTAACCGGCGGCACCTCCACCGGCCCAAACCCGCACCACACTTCATCAAGCTCCCCCTGCCGCGGGTAATTTGCGGTAAAAGGGGCTTTTTTGTGTTTTTCTGCCCGCATCGCCGCCTGCCTGCCAAACCGTGCGGCAAACCCCACCGCAATGCCGGGGCGGGCCCTGAAAAAGGCCCGAAAAAAGCAACTAAAAAAAGCCGGCCTCTCTTTGACGTTCCAACAAAGAAAACCGGCTTTTTCTGTTTTTTGCCAAGTAGCCGCCCATTTTGCTCCACCTTGCAGCGCGCGGGTAAAACGGGGGGCCTGTGTTTTTTATTGCTCTGTGCCTTGCTCTGCCGCCTGCTTGCGCAGCCGGGCAGACGAAAGCTCCACCGCCTCTTTGCCCGCAACATGCTCAATGTGCAGCGCCAGTACCGCCATATGGTCCAGCGCCCGCTCAATCGTCGCAGTCGTTTTTTCGCGCGGCTCATCGGGCGAATACTTGTCGGTGATCTGCCACATGGCTTTTCTGCGCTCGGCGGGGTCAGTCAGCTCGCGCAGGCGGCCAAAGGCCACCACACTGCGGTAAAATGTCGTGTATTTTTCCGCCATCACTTCGTCCTGCGCCACCACGCAAAACGACACCTTGTCGCATCTGCGCAGCGCGTCCAGCTTATGCCCACTCGGCGCACTGTGAAACAAAAGCTCGTCGCCCGCCGCCGCATAGCTCAGCGGGATGGTATACGGGTACCCGTCGTCCCCCAGCACGGCAAGCACCCCATGGCTGCCGTTTTGCAGCACCTCTTGCACCTGCTGTGGCTCCATTGCCTGCATCTTGCGCTTCATTGCTCGAAACATCCGTTGTCCAACATCCTCTCTGCGGCAGCCCCTGCTGCCGTTTTTTCTTTGCGGTCAATGGATATACTGCGCCACGTTGTCGGCATCTATTTTCGTATCATCCACATACACTTTTTGGTCGTCCTTTGAGAAGGTGTTTCCCTTCAAGGCCTTTTTCAGCAGCTCGGCCGTCTTTTCGGCCTGCTTTGCCGGGTCATGGTACACCGTGCCGGTCATCTGCCCGGCCTGTATCTTTGCCAGCGCATCGCTCATCGCACCAATGCCCACCAGATAAATATCACTGCCCACCGTGCGCCCGTCCTCTTGAATGGCCTGCAATGCCCCCATGGCAACTGTGTCGTTGCCGCACAGCACCACTTCGACCTGCGGCCCGTACTGCTGCAACGCCGCGGCACAGATCTGCTTTGCAAAATCGGCATCCCACCCGGCGGCCTGCATGGCCAGCTGGTCGGCCTTAAACCCGGCGTCCAGCAGCGCTTTGATCGAATATTCGGTGCTCAGCTTCGTGCCCACGTCCTCGGCATCCCCCTGGATCATGACATACGAGACCACCCCGTCGCCGTTCAAATCGCCCTTCGTCGGGGTGCCCAGCACCAGTTCGCCCTGCAAGGTACCCGCCTGCACCCCGCTGGCGCCCACATACACCATGCGGTCATCGCTTTCCAGTAATTCACGGGTGGGCTCTTGCCCCACCAGCACCGCGGGCAGGTTGGCGTTTTTCAGCGCGGTCACCACCTTGGCCGTGTCGGTGCTCGGGGTCAGGTTCACGATCACCGCCCCGGCACCTTGCTCTGCGCAGGCTTTGATCTGGTCTGCCTGTGTCGTGCCCGCGTTCTGCTGCACCAGCAGTGTGTAGCCCTTATTTTGCAGCAGTGTTTGCAGCTCACTAAAATAATCTGCTAAAAAAAGGTCGTCGGTCTGCTCAATGCAAAGGCCCACTGTGCCCTGCTCCTGCGCGGCCGGTGTGCCGCCTTGCTGCTGTGCACTTTGCGCACTGCTGCTGCCCGCCGCCGTGCCAGTACAACCGGTGGTGGCAAATAGCAGTGCACCCGCCAGTAAAAAAGCCAGTATTCTCTTTGTCATACCCGCCCCTCTTTTCTGTTACCGTGTTCACCTGTGCCCCGCCGGTTTTCAAACAAAGCGACAGGGCTTTTGCAAATTATAACAAATTTTGCATAAAACAAAAAGAGGCGCCCCACGGGCAATGTGTGCCCGCAGGGGTGCCCCTTCTTGCGCGGGGGGGGCTTAGCCCTCCAGCGGCAGGTTTTGGCCAATGTTCGCGATTTGCTTGTGGAAATCCTCGTCTTCGCTGACAACAAGGATCGGCTCGTCAAAATTCAGCGCATACATACCGATGTAGCTTTTGGCATCGACAATGATCTCGCTGTCTGCCGAGTGCAGGCCCACGTCCGACGGGCACTTGGTCGCAAGGTACTGTACCTTTTGCAGCTCGCCAATGGTATTGAACTTTTTCTTACTGATCATGGGGCATCCCTCCTGACTTTTTGTTGGGTGCCGCCGCTGCGCCGTGCCTCGCGGCGGATACTATCCTTATTTTAACCGATTTACCGTCCAAAAGAAAGGGGTTGCTCTACCGCGGCGCAAAAAATCAATTGCGCTTGCCGCTGAGGGTCTGTTGCACGATGCTGTCCATGATGTCGCGGGTTACCCCTCCGCGCACATAGCCAAACACATTGCCGTCTTTATCGATCATAAACGTGGTGGGGAACGCCGTGATGCCGTAGGCCGAGAACATCTCGCCGGTCGTGTCCATCACCACCGGGTACGTATAGCCGTTCTGGCTCAAAAAGTCAGTCACATCCTGCACGGTGCCGTCCGAGTTATTGGGGTACTCGTCGGTTTTGGGGTTTGCGATACCCAGCACCACGACATCCCCGGCGTTGAGGCCCTGATCTTCATACAGCGCCTGAATATACGGCATTTCTTCTTTGCAGGGCGGGCACCAGGTGGCCCAGAAATTCAAAAATACCACCTTGCCCTTGTAGTCCGACAGCGTGTGGGTCTCGCCGTTCTGGTCGACCAGCGTAAAGTCGGGCGCGGGCACCGGTGCCTCGCTGTCGGCACTGTTTGCACTGCTGCTCTCTGGTGCGGCGGTGGCCTGCGGCGCACTGGGCGCTGCCGCCACACTGCTGCTGGCAGCGGGCGGGGTGCTGGCGCCAAACTGCGACAGGTACCCTGTCACGCCGTTCATCCAGCCGGTAAACATCATCACACCCATCAGCACCAGCAGCACGCCGCCCACCTTGACGGTGTACTTGACCACCTTGGCGTGGGTGCGAAAGAAATCCAGCACCGTGGTGGTAAACAGCCCCACCGCGAGGAACGGCAGCACAAAGCCCAGCGTGTAAATGCCGATCAGCACAAACCCGCTGGCCGTCGTAGCGGCTGAGGACGCCATCAACAGCACGCTGGCAAGCGCCGGGCCCACACAGGGGGTCCACGCAAAGCTGAAAGTAAAGCCGAGCAGCAGCGCCACCAGCGGGTTCATTGCAAAGCGGTCGAGGCGGAACGGCAGCCGGTGCTCTTGCGACAACAGCCGCGAAGAGCCGAATATCCCAAGCTGCCACAGGCCCAGCAGAATGATCAAAATACCGCCGATACGGGCAAACAGCGTGCGGTTTTCACTGAGCACCTGCCCGGCGGCGGTGACACCAAAGCCCAGCAAAAAGAAGGCAAAGCTGATGCCGATGACAAAAAACAGCGTGTTCAGCAGCACTTTGCCGCGGCCATAGCGCACGGTGCCGTCCTCTTCTACGGTGCGGGTACCACCCGCAAGGTAACCGATGTACAGCGGCACCAGCGGCAGCACACAAGGCGAAAAAAAGCTGACGATACCCTGTAAAAACACGGTGAACGCAGAAACGCTCACCCCAATATTAAAACCCATAACGACCCTCCTGTAGCATGTTGTGCGGCAAACCCGCCGCCGGGGGTTCTCGTTTTAAAAAAATAGCGCGCCGGTACCTTTGACCGGTGCGCCGGCAATACGCTAGCCCGTCTTGCGCTGGGTGCCCTGCACCAATGCGTCGGGTGGCAGGTCGCCAAAAATCTGGTGGTCAATATCGGCAAGGGTCACCGTTTGCAGGTAGGCCCCGCAGGCATCGTTCATGCCGTGCAGCATCACGTCCATCACATTGCCCATGCCGGACGATACCAAACAGTCACAGTCCAGCTTGCCGCTGCGCCAGTTGGAATTGACATACTGCATGGCAAGCGCGTCGCCCACCTCTTTCAGCGTCACCTTGGCGGCGTCACGGCTGAAATTATAACCGCCTACCGCGCCTTCGCGGGTGTCGATCAGCCCCGCGTGGGCCAGCTGCGCCATCACCTTGCGCACCCGCGCGGGGTTGGTGCAGATGTTGTCTGCCAGCTGTTCACTGGCAAGCCAGCCGCCCCGCCTGCGCAGGTATACCAGCGCATGGACGGCGATCGTAAATTCACTGGTCATTTTTTCACCTCAAAACCGGTACAATTTAAAAGTTTTTACTAACTGTTATTATAATGGTTGCAGTTAGAAAGTCAAGCTTCTTCATAAAACTTTTACTTTCTGCCCCGGCGCCCGGTGCCGCCCCGCTGCTTGACACCCCGGCGGCCGCGCGCTATAATGAGCACAAACCGCAGACCGAGACAAGTACGCGCCACAACCCCTGCCAAAGAGAGCTGCCGATGGTGAAAATGCAGCGCAGTGGCGGCGCCGAATGGGCTCGTGAGGGCGGCCCGAACCGGCATTGCCGCAGTAGGCGCCGACGGCAGCCCGGCCGTTACCCGGGACGCATATAGACCTTGTATGCCAAAGCCGGTTGGGTGGCAACACAGAGCGCACAGCGCCCTCTGTCCCGTCGTGGGCAGCGGGCGCTTTTTTTATTCGCCTTGCGCTGTATTTCTGGCCCGGCACACAGGCAAAAGAAAACAGGAGGAATTGCCATGGAACAACAAAAACGCATCCTCACCGGCGACCGCACCACCGGCAAGCTGCATCTTGGCCACTACGTGGGCAGCCTGCAAAACCGTGTGAAGCTGCAAAACCAGTACGACACCTTTATTCTGCTGGCGGACATTCAGGCGCTGACGACCCATTTTGAAAACCCGTCGCTGATCCGCAGCAGTATTTACGACGTCGCGATCGATAACCTGTCGGTGGGGCTTGACCCGTCAAACGTCACCTTTGTGCAGCAAAGCTCCATCACTGCCATTGCCGAGCTGACCGAAATTTATTCGCTGCTCGTCACGGTGAACACGCTGCGCCACAACCCCACCATTAAAACCGAGGCCGAAAATTACGGCTATGATGATTTGACCATCGGCTTTTTGGGCTACCCTGTCAGCCAGACGGCGGATATTACATTTTGCAACGCCGACCTTGTGCCGGTGGGCGAGGACCAGCGCCCGCACTTAGAGCTTGCGCGCAAAATTGTGCGCCGCTTCAACGACCTGTACGGCGAAACGCTGAACGAGCCGGACATTCTATTGAGCGACTGCCCCCGCCTTGCCGGGCTGGACGGCAACGCCAAAATGGGCAAAAGCCTTGGCAATGCCGTTTACCTGTCGGACGACAAGACGACGGTGGAACAAAAGGTGCGCGGCGCCGTGACCGACCCCGGCCGCATTCGCGCCACCGACCCCGGCAACCCGGACATCTGCGTCGTCAGCAAGTATCACGGGGTGTTCAACCCCACCGAGTACGAAGACATCTGCGCGCGCTGCCGCGCGGGCACTATTGGCTGCGTTGCCTGCAAGCGCCGTTTGGCCGAAAAGCTGAACGAGATGATGGACCCGTTCCGCGAAAAACGCGCCTATTATGAGGCCCACCCCACCCAGGTGAAAGAGATCATCCTGACCGGCAGCGAAAAGGCCAACCGCGTGGGCAACGAGACGATGCGCCGTGTCAAAGAGGCCATGCAGATCAGCCTGTGACCTGCCACCCCGGCAGCGGTGTTTGCCGCCGCCTTGCATAACAAACCTAAACCAGCCGCAGCGTTTGCTGCGGCTGGTTTGTTTTTACCAAAGCGGCGGCCCGGTGTTACAACCCGGGCCGCCCAGTTTGTTTTTGTGTGAAATATCAATTTAATACTTATTGTAATTTTATTTTATCTGCGGCGGCACCGCGTCTTTTTGGGGTGCGCGGGTCATACGGCGGTACAAAATGATCGATGTCACCGACAGCGCCACGCTGATCGACACCGAAATAATAAACTGGGGCGAGCGCGGGTCACGAATGCTGCCCCCCATCAAGGTCGTCGTCAAAATACCGGGCAACATGCCCAGCATGCCGCCCATAAGGTAGCTGCCAAACGGCAGCGCTGCCGAGCCCAGATATAAGCTGACCACATCACATGGCAAAAAGCCGACCACCCGCACCAAAAACGCAAAGAAAAAATCGTTTTGCTGCTGTAAATTCAGCAGTGTGCGCACCTTGGGGTATTTTTCTGCCAGCAGTTCGGTCATGCTGCCGGTGCTCCACCGGCCCACCCAGTAAGGCAGGCTCAGGCAGACCACCGTGCCCAAAATATTGACCGCCAATGCCACCGGGGCAGGGAACAACAGCCCCCCGGCAAGGTACAGCACTAACAGCGGAAACACGACCGAAAGGCTTTTCAGCGCGTACAGCAACACCAAAAACGCCGCCGCAAGGGCAGGGTTTTCGGGCGAATATTCAAAAATCTGCTGTGCTGTCAGCTGCCGGCCCGAAAAGGCCAGCACCGCAATCAGGCAGGCCATCACGGCCAGCGGCACAAAGCGCAACATCACAAGCAGCTTTTGCCGTTTGCTCTTTTGCACCTGCACGCCCCCCTTTCAACCTGTAAATTTTGGGCCCTGCCTTTACCGGTTGGCATTGCGGTAAGCGGCAAAAATCTCGCTGCCGCCCATCGGCAAAAACGTGCCTATTTTGCGCTTGCCGTGGTAAGTCACAGCATCTGCCATCTGCGCCAGCGCCTCTTCGCTCTGCACGCCAATCCCCAGCTCGGTAAAGCAGGTCGGCATGCCGATCTCTTTAAAATACGCCACAGTGTCATCTACCGCGGCGTGCCCCACCGCAGCGTCGTCGCTGCCGGTAAGGCCCCACACATTGCGGCCAAACTGTGCAAAGCGCGCGGGGTCGGTGTCAAACACCACCGCTGCCCAAGCGCCCCACACGGCAGAAAGCGATGCCCCGTGCGCCACGTCAAACCGGGCCGAAAGCTCGTGCCCCAGCTGGTGCGGCGCAAAGTCTTTCAGGCCGCCAAGGCCGGTCAGCCCGTTGTGCGACACACTGCCGCACCACATCAGCTCGCTCATGGCATCGTAATCCTGCCGGTCTGCCAAGGCGCGCCGCCCGTTTGCAATCGCCGTGCGCAGCACCGCTTCGGCCAGTGCGTCGGTCAGCTCGTTGCCGCGCACCGGGTTAAAATAGCGGTCCATCGTGTGCATCATGATATCCACAATGCCGCAGGTCACCTGAAACAGCGGCAGTGTCATCGTGAGTTCGGGGTTCAAAATGGCAAACGCCGGGCGGTTGAACGGGGTCGAAAGGCCGCGTTTCACACCGCTTTCCTCATCGGTCAGCACTGCGGAATCACTGGTCTCGCTGCCTGCGGCTGCAATAGTCAGCACCACCCCCACCGGCAGGCTTTTTGTCACGCTCTCGCGGCCCAGCCAAAACTGCCACAGGTCTGTGCCGGGGTTTGCCGCCCCATGGGCAATGGCCTTTGCGGTGTCGATGACACTGCCGCCGCCCACTGCCAAAATAAAATCCGCCTTTTTCTGCACGGCGCGGCGCACCCCTTCGCGCGCATGGTCCACGCGGGGGTTGGGCTGCACACCGCCAAAACTCTCAACGGCAAGGCCTGCCTCGGTGAGCTGGGTGCGCAGCTGTGCTAAAAGGCCGCTGCGCTCGGCACTGTGCCCGCCCGAAACCAGCAGCACGCGGCTGCCGCCATATTTTTTAATTTCGGCGGCAGTTTGCAACTGCGCCTCTTTGCCAAACACAATTTCGGTGGGCATATGATAGGTAAAGCTCTGCATACGTCTCTCCTTTATTGGCTGTGGGGGGTGGGCTGTTTACATCGACAGCGCGCGCAGCAGCTTTTGCCGCTCGTCCCACAAAGTCCTCGACAAATCCACATAATAGCGGTGCGGGTTTTCAAACCGCTTCACTTCGTCCCACAGCGTGTCGATCTGCCGGTGGCAATAAGTGCGGATCTCCTCCAGCGACGGGGAGGTATACACCAGCGTGCCCTGCTCGTACACCGGCACCAGAATATTTTTGGCCGTGCAGTTCATAATGGTCTTGGTTTTCCACGTTTCCAGCGGGTCAAAAATCGTGATGCCGCCCGTCGTGTCCACCTGCTCGTTGAAAATCGTGATATAATCCGCCATCGCATTGCCGGTCTCGTTGTCATACAGCCGCCACACCGCTTTGCGGTGCGGGGTCGTCAGCTTTTCCACCGACTCGCTGACCTTGATCTTGGGCAGGTATTCGCCGTTTTCTTTGATGGCCGCCAGCTTGTACACGCCGCCAAACACCGGGTCACTTTTGCTGGTGATCAAATTTTCGCCAATGCCAAAGCTGTCCACCTTGGCGCCCTGCAAAATCAAATCGCGCACAATGTATTCATCCAGCGAGTTGCTGGCGACGATCGACACATCGGTGTAGCCCGCGGCATCCAGCATGCGCCTTGACCGCTTGGACAGGTAGGCAATATCGCCCGAATCGATGCGCACGCCCAGCGGCCGGATACCGCGCGGGGCCAGCACCTCGTTAAACACCTTGATCGCGTTGGGGATGCCGCTTTTGGTTACGCTGTAAGTATCCACCAGCAGCACACAGCCCTCGGGGTACAGCTCGGCGTATTTTTTAAACGCCTCATATTCCGACGGGAACATCTGCACCCACGAGTGCGCCATCGTGCCCGACACCGGGATACCGAAATCACGTGCGGCCAGCACGCAGCTCGTGCTGGTCACCCCGCCAATATACGCCGCGCGCGCGCCCAAAATAGCCGCGTCATAGCTTTGTGCCCGGCGCGCGCCAAACTCGGCCACCGGCCGCCCGGCCGCCGCGCGCACAATGCGGTTTGCCTTGGTGGCGATCAGGCTTTGGTGGTTCATGTTCACCAGCAGCATCGTCTCAATCAGCTGGGCCTGAATGGCCGGGCCCTCCACCGTCACGATCGGCTCGCCGGGGAACACCGGCGTGCCCTCCGGGATGGCCCACACGTTGCACGAAAAGTGGAACTTGCGCAGATAGTCTAAAAATGCCTCGCCAAACCCGCCGCTCTTGCGCAGGTAGGCAATATCCTCTTCGGTAAAACGCAGGTTTTCCAGTGACTCGATCATCTGGGCAAGGCCCGCACAAATGGCAAAGCCGCCGCCATCCGGCACCCGACGAAAAAACATGTCGAATACGCAGATCTTGTCCTGGTACCCCTCTTCAAAATAACCTGCGGCCATTGTGATCTCGTAATAATCGGTCAGCATGGTCAAGTTGCGCGCGTTTTTGACATCCATCTTGAAACTTCCTTTCGCCCCCTGTGGGGGAAACCTCGCTGCGGCGCACCCTGTGCGCGCCACAGGTTAAAACCGGCGTACCTTGCCCTGCTTTTTGTTGTTGTGCATCACCCAGAACAGGTAAGCAAAGTAGATGGTGGCGGTGATGGCCACCAGTACCATCAGCACTTTAAAATAAAGCGACGTAAAAAATTCGCCAATTTTATCAATCACATACAGCGCGGTGTTGCGCTCTAAGCTCTGGCTGGCCACAAGGTCTACGGTGCCGATCTCTTCGCCCGCAAGCGAAAGGGTCACGCTGCCCACCACGTCGCCCGCCTGAATGGGGGCCGCAACTTCCTCTGGCAGGTTAAACTGCTTATTCACCGTCGTCTCGTCGCTCTCCACCGGCATCAGCGTCACAAGGTCGCTCGCCGGGCGCAATTTTAAGGTGTCCTGCTGCGAGCAATATTTTACCTTGATCTCGGTGATGTCCTGCGTCGTGTCCAGCGCCGGGCGCACGGCAAGGCTGCTGAACGCCCAGTCGTAAATTTGTGCACTCACCGAAAACGCCAGCCCGTACCCGTTTGCATCCTTTTCGTACGGGGTGCCCATCACAACCAGCAGATAAGTCTGCCCGTCTTTCGTGGCGGTCGAGATCAGATTATAACCCGCTTCCGGCGTAGAGCCGGTTTTGATGCCCCGCACATACGAGCGGTACACGTCGCTGTCCTGGCGCATCATCGCGTTGGTGTTGCGGATGGTGTACGCCGACGCGTGCTTGTTGCTGGCCGGCATCGTATGGTCAAGGCTGGTGACAACATTCATAAACAAATCGCCCTTGTCATAACAGGCCTTTGCAATCAGGTACATGTCGTGCGCGGTGGAATAATGGTTTTTGTCCAGCCCGTACAGGCCGTGCGCACAGACAAAGTTGGTGTTGGTGCAACCCAACTCTTTGGCGCGGTTGTTCATCAAGTAAAAAAAGTTCGACAGGTTGCCCCCGCCCACATAATCGGCCACAATACTGGCGGCCTCGTTGGCGCTGGGCAGCATCATCGCGTACAATAAATCCTTTGCCGAAACCTCTTCGTACGGGCGAATATCGGCGGTAGAGCTGCCGCTGCCGTACAGCTCGTCAAAAATATAGCCCGGCGCGGTAATTTTGGTGTTGTCAAGGTCCGGCACATTTTCCATCAGCAGCAGCGCCGTCATCAGCTTGGTCAGGCTGGCCGGCGCGCGCTTTTTGTCCGCGTTTTTCTGGTACACCACAATACCGGTGTCCAGGTTCACCAGATAAACGGCATCGGCGTTGGGGTCAAACGGCGGCGTAAAGGTAACCGCCGCCGCCGGCAGGGCTGCAACGCCCAAAAACAACAGTAGCACGGCAAGCGTGCTGGCAAAAAACTTTTTCATCTTTGTACCTCGCGGGATGAACAGTATTATGGTATAATAGCCGCAAAACGGCTTGGCACTAAAGGCCCTGTGCGCCCTGTACGCGGGGTGCACAAAAAGTGCGGCAAACCGGCACAACCGCACCCCGGTTTATGGTATAATAGGTGCAGTTCGCTTTGCGCCGCGCCCCTTGCACCGGGGCGGGTGTACATATTATAGTATTATAGCATTGTTTTGTGCAAATAAAAAGCTTCGGGCACAGAGGGGCATCAGAAAATGATCTATGTTACAGCAGACCTGCACGGGGACGTACTTCGGCTGAAAGAGGCCGCCATCAAACGGCTGGGCAAGCGGGATACGCTGATCGTACTGGGGGATTTCGGCTTTTTGTGGGACGGCAGCAAACGCGAAAAAAAGCTGCTGAAATGGCTGGGCCGCCGCCGTTATCAACTGCTGTTTGTGGATGGTGCCCACGAAAATTACGACCTGCTTGAAGCTTACCCGGCAGAGCCTTTGTTTGGCGGGCAGGCACGGCATATCAGCGGCAAGCTGTACCAGCTGATGCGGGGTGAAATTTACACGATTGAAGATAAGACCCTGCTCTGCTTTGGCGGCGGTGAAAGCGAAGACCGCGACGAGCGCGAAGAGGGCAAAACCTGGTGGCGGGCCGAGTTGCCCAGCCAGTTTCAGATGGACCGGTGCAATGAAACACTCGCCCAACACGGCGGCAAGGTGGATTACGTGCTCACCCACACCCCGTCTTACCGGCTGCGCCGCTTTTTAATGGGGGAGGTCGCCGAGACCAACCGGCTGGAGACCTTTTTGGACACCGTGGCGGAAAGTGTGCAGTATGACTGCTGGTATTTTGGCCACTGTCACCGCGACCTCGCCGTCAGCCCCAAGGCCGTGGCAGTTTACCGCAAAGTGCTGCCGCTTTGGCCGCAGCAAAAAAAGCGTTTCCTTCAAAAAAAAGGCGGGCAATAACTGCCCGCCCTGTGCCGGCGGCCCCTTGGCGGGCCGCTTTTTGTTTTTGCCCCGGGTACCCGCACCGGCATTTTTGCGGCGGTGCCCATGGCGGGCAGCGCAGGTAAAGCAGCTTTGCGCATTTTTAAAGGTTTTTTATGCCCCCCTTTGCGGTGCGCACTGTGCCACAAAGGCACCAAAAATAAATAAAAAAGCAGTAAGGGCCGGTATGGTGACGCATACCGGCCCTTACTGTCTTCTATCCTTGAGGAAAACGAAAAGGTCAAAAAAGATTATAGCTCAATGGCGGTCTTATCGCCCGCAGCAAGCAGATATTTTTTCGTGTCGGTCAGGTAGGTGCGCTCCGGCAGGCAGATCAGCACCGTCGCACTTTGGTGCAGCGGGAAAGGTGCCCCGTGCCATACCCCGGCGCGAAACGCCACCAGCGTACCGGCGGGCACCACAAATGCTTTCAGCAGCGCGGGCTCTACCCGGTCGTCGTTGGCGGGGCCCGCAACCATCACCACATCGTCATCCAGCGGCATCATGATCTCCACCGCAGACGAATGGTACTCCACATCCTCAACCACCATCGGCCGCGGGTCCAGTTTCAGCGAGCCAAACGCCACCGGCGCGGTGCTTGCCATGGGGGCCAGCACCATGTCGCGGTGAAACACGCACGGCGCCGTGCCAAGGCCGTAGGCATCCCCCGGCGCGGTAATGTTGCCAATGTAGCCATACGGCGCAAAGTTTTCAGTTGTAATGGAAACGGCTTTGATCTTTCTCATCGATATCCCACCTTTTTATTACGGGCGGCAAGCAACAAGGCAAACCGTCTTATTTTTCGTACTTGTAATCCGGCACTTCCACCTTGTCCACTTCCTGATAGGGGGCAAGGGTCGAAACCATTTTTACCGGCGCATCATAGTTGTTGATGCAGTAGTGCACTTCGCTGGGCTCGATGTGGATCAGATCGCCCTGCTTGAGGTGATGGGATACCCCGTCAACAATAATGTCGATCTCGCCCTCTAAGATGAAGAAGTTTTCCTCCATCACATTGTGAAAATGGGCGGTAAAGTCCTGGCCGGGCATAAACTGCACCAGCGCAAAATTCATGCGGGGGCCTTTCATCAGGTATTTCGGGCCGTGGTCGCCAAAGCGGTACTCCCGGTCGTTCTCGTTGATAATAAACATGACAGTTTTTCCTTTCTTCGCTCAGGGTCAAAGGCCCGGCGCAATCCAAAGATTTCTGGTGAGCTTGCGGTCGCACAATGCAAGCTGAGCGGCATAAACCTCCCGCCAGGGGGCATAAAGCGCCTCGTAAACGGCGTGGTTTTCCATGTTGGGGGTGTAGGTTTTATCCCACTGTACCAGGCTGCGGGCCGCGGCGGGGATGCTGTCGTACAGCCCCACGCCATACCCTGCCAAAATGGCGGCGCCAAGGGCGGTGGCCTCTTTGACCACCGGCACCTTTACCGGCAGGCCCAGCACGTCGGCCAAAATCTGGCACCACAGCGGGCTTTTGGACGCGCCGCCCGCAAAGACGATCTCGCCGGGCATATTGCCGGTCGCCTCGCGCACCAGCTCTAGGTGGCCGCGGGTGATCATGGCGGTGTTTTCCAAAATGGCGCGGTAGAACGTATAACGGTTGTACTTTTCCGGCTCCATGCCAAAGTTCGTAAAGGTCGGCGAAGCGTGCTTCCACTGGATGAAGTTCATCACGTCCGAAAACGCGCAGAACATGCCGTAGCTGCCCGCGGGGATCTCTTTGGCTTTCTCGTCCATCAGCACATAGGGGTCGGTGCCCTGCTGTTCTGCCTGCAATTTTTCCAGCTGGCAAAACCCGTCGCGGAACCAGCGCATCACAAGGCCCGGCTTAAACGCCAGTGCCTCGTACTGCCAAACACCCGGCACCGCATGGCAGTTCACCCGCACCCGGCAACCGGGGTCGGTCTTGCCATCGGCGGTGTTAAACTCGTACTGCCAAAAGCTGCCGCCAAACACGGCGGCCTGGCCGGGGTCTACCACGCCGACACCCACGCAGCCCAGCTGCGCGTCGCCGCCGCCCACGACCACCGGGGTGCCCACGGCAAGGCCGGTCTCCGCCGCGCCCTGCTCGCTGACCTTGGCCAGCACGCTGCCGCACTCTTTCACCGGCGGGAACCAGTCGGTGCGCAGCCCACAGCGCTCGGCAAGGGCCGCGTCAAACGTGCGGCTTTGCAGGTCAAACAGGCCGCTGGTCGACCCGTTGCTGGGCTCGACGGCCAGCACACCGGTCAATTTGTGGATCAGCCAGTCGTTGAACATGCCCACAACGGCAATCTTTTCGTAAACATCGGGCAACTTGTTTTTTACCCAAAGCAGCCGGGGCAGCGCATCCAGTGCAAACGACTGGCCCGACTTGAGGTACAGCTCTTTTTCAAGGTCCGCATCCAGCGCAATCAGCTGCGACACCTCGTCAATACTGCGGGCATCCACGTTGGCGCAGGCCCAAATCTCCTGCCCGGCGGCATCATACAGCACAATGCCCTCACGCATGCAGGTGGTCGAAACCGCCGCAATCTGCTGTGCGGGGATGCCCGTCTCTTGTAACACCCCACGGATGCAGGTGCGGGCAAGGTCCCAGTTTTTCACCCAGTCAAAATCCATACTGCCGGGGTACCGCGGGTCTTCACGGTGCTCCCACTCGCGCTGCACACAGCCAATCTGCCGGCCGGACAAATCAAACACGACTGCCCTTACGCTGCCGGTACCCGCATCCACTGCCATCAGATATTGTTCTGCCATTTTTCTTCCTCCTACTCTTGGTGCCGCGCGCGCGGGGCATCAGTCGTTCTCTGTTCTATCGATCAACTGTACTGCCGTCTCTTCATCGGTGACCAAAACGTCCAGATACCCACCGGTCAACACAGCGCGGATGGCCTCCAGCTTGCTGGCACCCGCCGCCACACCGATGACATTGTCGAGGTCCCGCAGGTTTTCCAGCGAAGTGGAAAGCAGGCGTTCCTCCACACCGGTGTGTACCGGCTGGCCGTCCTTGTCGATGAAGTGGCTCAGGATATCCCCTACCGCCCCCTGCATCGACAGATACAGAAAATCATTCTTACTTAAAATGCCGTTTTTCAAAATCGTCGCGTCGTCGCTCATGCCGCCAATGCCAACGACCGTCATGGAGGCAAGGCGCACCATGCGCGAAATTTCCTGCACCGAGGGCTCGCTGCGCAAGGCCTCGTTCATCTCTTTGGACGAGACCAGCAGCGGCGCCGGGATGAGGAACAGCTTTGCGTTGAACACATTCGATTGTGCGTTCGGCAGATAATAGCTTACGCCGCCGGTCAGCGAAACCACCGAGATCGGCGATTCGGTGCGGGTGGCAAGGTGGTTCAAAATACGGCTGGGCGTGTCGCCGTAGCCCATATTGATAAACGCGTTTTCGGGCAGGCGGTCGGCGATGTACATCGCACCGGCCAGTGCCACCGTTTCATTTAATAACCCGCTGTCCGGCGGGGTGGGCACAATAAAGGCGTCTTTCAGGTTCCACTGTTCGGCCAGTTGCTGCTCGGTGCGCATGCGCTGTGCACTGTCCTGGCGCAGTTTAAACTGAATGACCCCGTTCTGGCGCGCTTTTTCCAGCAGCTTGATGACCCTCATGCGGGAAATACCCAGCTTTTCAGAGATCTTCTGCTGTGTCATATTCTCTACATAATAATACCAGGCAGTTTTGACAATGAGCGTTTCCTCGTAATTCATTCCCGTTTCCTCCATTTTATGCAACTGCCGCCGCGCGCCGCCGCCGGCAGCCGGCCTACTTTTTTCGTTTGCTCTCATTATAAAACCTCTGCTTGGAAAACACAATTTTAAAAGGGGGTTGAATTCGCTCATCATTCGTACAAATGTTCTAACATAAATCATTTGTTTTTGCTTTTCCAGTATATCAGCATTCTCGTCAACTGTCAATCGATATATCCTTTGTAATCTTTTTTGTGGTTTTTGCATCAAAATCAGAATTCATTTTATAGCAAACTACACAACAAAACGCTTATTTTACTAAAAAATAGTCTTCTTCTTTTCGTTTTTAAGCGAATTTCCCTAAAAAAACGTGTCTTTTCCGTGTTTGGAATAGTGAACCATTGTTGACAAAGAAAAACAAATAGCGTATGATGTGCTTGTTGATAAAAATCTCATACACAAACATTTGTTTCGTTTGGTCGGCGGCGTTTGCCCCGGCCTCTACATTACCGGACTGGATGGAGGAAGCAACTATGGAGCAGAGCCGGAATTCAGCCCCCGGCGCTCTGCTGTCGGTACGCGGGATCACCAAGGCCTTCAGCTTGAACGCGGTGCTTAAGGGCATTGACCTGGACGTGGGCTCCGGCGACGTGGTCGCTTTGATTGGCGGCAACGGCGCGGGCAAAAGCACACTGATGAAAATTATTATGGGGATCTACCAGCCTGACGGCGGCGAGCTTTTTGTCGCCGGTGAAAAGGCAACGCTGGGCAGCCCCACCGCAGCGCTGGCGCGGGGCATTTATATGGTGCCGCAAGAGCCGCTGCTGTTCCCCAACATGACGGTCGAAGAAAACATCGTGGTCGGGTTTAGCGAAAAGCCCGCCGTGCTGCATCGCCGCCTGGTGGAGCTGATGGAGGAAAACGGCTGGGAATTAGACCTTGGCCGCAAAGCCAGCAGCCTTTCCATTGCAGAACAGCAACTCGTTGAACTGTTGCGCGGCCTGCTGCGCAACGCGCAGGTGCTGATTTTGGACGAACCGACCAGCGCGCTGACCTTTGATGAGGTGGAAAGCCTGTTTAAATGTGTCGAGAACCTGAAATCAAAAGGCATCGGCATCATTTACATCACCCACCGTCTTGCCGAGGTTTTTGAAATCGCCACCCATGTCGCGATCATGCGCGACGGCATCATCACCCTGAGCGGCCCGGTCGGCAACTTTGACCGCGACATGCTGGTGCGGGGCCTGCTGCCGCCGAATATGGAAACGCAGGCAGATAAAAGCATCAACGAGGAAGTTTCAATCGATTACACCGGCCTGCCCCCGGTATTTGAACTGCAAAACTATTCCGGCTACGGCTTTAGCAACGTTGACCTTAAGGTTTACCCGGGTGAGATTCTGGGTGTCGCCGGGGTCGTGGGTGCCGGCCGCACCGAGCTTGCCACCACCATTTTTGGCCGGGACAAGGTACTGGGCGGCAAAGCCCTTCTGGATGGGGCCGACATCACCGGCCTGCCCACGAAAAAAGTACTGGCCGCCGGTATCAACTATGTGCCGGAGGATCGCCACCTCAACGGGCTGTTCAAAATCAGCGACGTTGCAGCAAACACGACTTCCGGCCTGCTGGACCAAAAAGAACTTGGCAAATTCTTTTTAAATGTAAAGAAAGAAGCCGAGATCACCCAAAAGTACGTGGATGATTTTCGCATCAAGATCACCGGGCAAGACCAGTCGACCGGCAGCCTGTCGGGCGGCAACCAGCAAAAAATCGTTATCGGGCGCGCACTGTCCACCAGCCCGAAGCTGGTCATTCTGGATGAGCCGACCCGCGGCATCGACGCCGCCGCCCGCGGTGATGTGTACAACATCATTCAACAGCTGCGCAACCACGGGGTCGCGGTCATGCTGATCTCGTCCGACATGGAAGAGATCGTCGAGCTGTCTGACCGAGCGGTCACCGTGTTTCAGGGCCGCATCAACGGCGAATTTGCAAAAAAGGATATCAATCAGGACAACCTGATGGCCGCAGCCTTTGGTGTCACTGGCGGAAAGCAGGTGCAACAATGAATACACTGAAAAAGATCACTAAAATCCGTGAGATCAACAGCCTGTTCTTTTTGATCGCGCTGTTTGCCATTGTGGGCATGGTCAACCCGGCGTTTCTCTCGCCGACCACCCTGTTCAACTGCTTTAACGACAGCGTTGTGTTTACACTGCTGGCAACCGGCATCGCGTTTGTCATCCTCACCGGCGAGATCGATGTTTCCATCGGCGCCACACTGGGACTTTCGGCGGCAATTTCCTCTTCGCTGCTGCGCGATGGTTCCAGCTGGTTCATCGCCGTTGCGGCCGGGCTGCTGTCCGGTGTGGTCGTGGGGCTGATCAACGGCTTTGGCGTTTCCACTCTCGGCATCCCGTCGCTGATCTTCACCCTTGGCACCAACGGTGTCGTGCGCGGCATGATTTATGTTTACACCGGCGGCGCCTGGGTTGAAAACCTGCCCGCCAACTTTACAAAACTCTCGCAGATCAAACTGTTCGGCAACCTCACCATCTTCTACCTTGTGGTGCTGCTGGCCGTGATTGCCGCCCATATTGCTTTGACCCACACCCGCCGCGGCCGCTACTTTATCGCGGTTGGCGATAACGCCGCCGGTGCCACACTGGTCGGTATCCCCGCAAAGCGCACCAAGATCATCGCCTATGTGCTGTGCGGCGTGCTTGCCTCGGTGGCCGGCATCATCTACTCTTCGCGTATCGGCTTCATCACCCCCACTGCGGGCAACGGCTACGAAATGAAAGCCATTGCGGCCTGCGTGCTGGGCGGCATCAGCCTTTCGGGCGGCCTTGGCAGCCTGCTGGGCGCTTCCATCGGCGCGGTTATCATGTCGTCGGTCAGCCGTATTCTCGTGTTCCTCGGCTTCTCGTCCGACTACGACAACACCATCACCGGCATTCTGCTGATCACCATCGTCGTGATCGATGCGCTTACCCAAAACCGCGCGGCGACCAAGAGCCGCCACGAGCGCCTTGCTGCCCGCACCGGGCCGGCGCACGCTAAGAAAGGGGGCGCAGCCAAATGAAACATTCACCTTTGGACCGCTTTAAAAAAGGCGTAAAAAGCTGGGAAACCGTACTGCTGGGGCTGCTGTTTGCAGAGTTCGTCATCTTTGGTATTGCAAACCCCAAATTTTTGATGCCGCGTGTGCTGCTGGGCAGCGTCAATGACATCATCTCCATCTGCATCATCTCGCTGTTCGTCACCTTCGTCATGATCACCGGCGGTATCGATATTCAGGCGGGCTCCATCGTCGGCCTGTCGTCCATCGTCATCGGTGTCACCTGGCAGGATTTCGGCCTGAACATCTGGGTCGCCGCCATTTTGGCCATGGCCGTTGCCGCACTGTGCGGTGCATTATCCGGTTTCTTTGTTGCTTACTGCGGCGTGCAGCCGATGGTCGTCACGCTGGGCGGCAGCTTCCTCTACTCCGGTATCGCCTTGCTGGTCTCCAACATTTCGGCGACCGCAAGTTACAAGGGCATCAGCGGGTTCCCCGACAATTTTACGCAGATCGCAAAGTTCAAGCTGTTCGGCGTCATCCCCAGCCAGCTTTTGATTTTTGCCGCACTGACCGTCATTGCCTACCTGCTGCTGCATAAATCCAAATTTGGCCGCAAGGTGTTTTTGGTGGGCGTCAACGCCCGCGCAGCCGAGTATTCCGGTATCAATAGCCGCTTCATCACCCTGCTTACCTATGTGCTGTCAGGTGTCAGCGCCTCGATTGCCGGCATTGTGCTCACCGCTTACCTTGGCACTGCAAAAAGCGATATCGGCGTCACCTTTACGCTGCCGATCATCACCGCCGTAGTGCTGGGCGGCACCCTTTCTACCGGCGGCAAGGGCAGTGTCATTGGCACCGCGCTGGCCGCACTGGTCATCGGTGTACTGCGCTTTGGCCTGCCGCTCAGCTTTAAAGTGAGCAACCAGTATCTCGACATCCCCGTTGGTCTTTTACTGCTCGTTGTTGTCGTTGGCCGCTCCATCGCCGCAAACCCCACCCTGCTGCGCAAGCTGGGGATCGGCAAAGCCAAAGGACAAAAGAACAAGGCCTAGGTGGCCTATCCTACGCATATATTTGAAGCCGTGAATTCGCTCGGCTTTGCAAATATAACACTATTAGGAGGTTTTCGTATGAAAAAGGTTCTTTCACTTGCTCTTGCCGCAGCCATGGCACTTTCTCTGGTTGCCTGTGGCGGCAGCTCGTCCAGCACGGCGAGCGCTTCCAGCACTCCGGCCGCTGCCGGCAGCAGCTCTGCTGCAGCCACCACCGGTGCTGATCTGTCGGGCAAAACCGTCGTCTTCATCCCGAAGCTGACCGGCAACGCCTTCTTCGAGTCCGCCAACAACGGCGCTCAGAAGTATTCGAAAGACTGGGGCTTCACCGTGGATTATCAGGGCAGCCCGAACGCCGCTGTCGCCGATGAAGTTCAGGTCGTCAACAACGCCGTCGCAAGCGGCGCCGACGCCATCTGCATTTCTTCGGTCGATGCCACCGGTTTGGATGACGCGCTGAAGACCGCCATCGATCAAGGCATGACCGTCTGCACCTGGGACTCCGACGTTTCCCCCGACGCCCGTTCGCTGATGGTTTCGCAGGGCACTCCCGCGATCCTTGGCCAGATGCTGGTCGACATGGGCGCTGAGGCCCTGACCAACCGTGGCGTGGATGTCACCAAAGACGCCGTCAACTACTGCTGGCATTACTCGCAGGCCACCGTTGCCGACCAGAACTCCTGGCAGGTCGCTGGCGAAGCTTACATCGCTGAGAAGTACCCCAACTGGGTCAACGTTGCCAAAGACAACTACTACTCCGAGCAGGATGCTGAGAAGGCTGTTTCGGTTGGCGCTTCCATCCTCGAAGCTCATCCCGACATCGACCTCATCATCTGCAACGACTCGACCGCTCTGCCCGGCCAGTGCAAAGCTGCACAGAACGCCGGCCTGACCGCGAAAGACGTCACCATCACCGGTTTTGCTTCCCCGATGTCCATTAAAGACTACTGCGCTGCTGGCGTCATCGAGCGCTGGGGCCTGTGGGATTGCGGCGTGCAGGGTGCTATGGGCTGCTACCTCGCAGCTTACCTCGCAGCCGGCAACACCGTTAAGGTTGGCGACAAGGTCGAAATCCCCAGCATCGGCACTGTTGAGATCATGCCGAACGACGTGCTGGTTCCCGGCCAGGAGACTGGTGCAACCAACAGCGGCGTCGTGCTGATGCCCGAGCGCCTGGTCTTCACGAAAGACAACATGAACAACTACGACTTCTAATTAAACTCTTGCGGTACCCAGCCGGGTGCCGTATACAGAACCGAGAGCAGGTTGCCCCAAAAGGGCGGCCTGCTCCGGTCCTGTGAGAGCGGGAGCCCTCTCTCCCGCTTTCACAGGAGCGGAGCAAACCTGCTGCGCAACCAAACCGTTTCTCATCATTTGAAGGAGGCAGGTATTTATGGCTGATAAAGATGGACTGAAGGTCGCAAAGGATTACCACGTGGGGGTACCGTTCGCGACACAGGGAAGTTTTCACGTAAAGGGTGCAAACAGCCTTGACTGGGGCATGAAAAAGCACCTGTCCAACATTTTTGACCCGAAGAGCGGCAATACCGTGATGTTCGCATTTGACCACGGCTATTTCATGGGCTCGACCTCGGGCCTCGAGCGCTTGGACCTCATCATCCCGAAACTGCTGGGCAGCGTGGATGTGCTGATGGGCACCCGCGGCGCTCTGCGCAGCAGCGTGCTGCCAGAGTGCGGCAAATCGATCGCACTGCGCGTGACCTCGGGCTCTTCGATGATCGACGACGACCTTTCGCACGAAGTGGTTGCCGTTGACATTGAGGACGCGATTCGCATGAACGCGGATTGCATGGCCGTGCAGACCTTTGTGGGTGCCGACGGCGAGCTGTCCAGCCTTGACAACCTTTCGCGCGTTGTCAACACCGGCCTGCGGTACAGCATCCCCACCATGGGCGTTGTGGCCGTTGGCAAGCAGATGGAGCGCACCGACCGGTTCTTTAAGCTGGCGACCCGCATTGTTGCCGAGCTGGGTGCCAACATCATCAAAACGTACTACTGCGAAAACTTTGAAGAAGTTGTCGCAGCCTGCCCGGTGCCCATCGTGGTCGCCGGCGGCAAAAAGCTGCCCGAGGACGAGGCGCTGACCCTTGCTTACCATGCGATCAGCGAAGGCGCACACGGCCTTGACATGGGCCGCAACATCTTCCAGAGCGAGCACCCCGTCGAAATGGCGGCCGCGATCCGCAAGATCGTGCACGAGGGCGCTACCGACAAGCAAGCATTCGAATTCTATCAGGATGCCACCCACTGATTGGCGCATCTCGGTACTTACAAAGGGCGGGCCCTGCGGGCCTGCCCTTTTTTGTGTTTCTTCGCAGATAGTATTAACCTAAAGGGGGCAAAGCAATGACTGTTTTTTTAGAGATTGCTGAAATGGTGTTGCCGGTTTTGGTGATGATCGGCCTTGGTTTTGTGTGTCGCAAACGGCAGCTGTTTGATGAAAAAGGGCTTGCAGGGCTGAAAACGCTGATCAGCGATATCACGCTGCCGGTCGTGCTGTTCAACGCGTTTCTCAGCGCGCAGTATAACCTGCGCCTCGTGGTGGTGTTTGCGGTACTGTACGTTGTTTCCGGGGCGGCGCTGGCGGCGGGCTTTGCGCTGCGCCCGCTTGCAAAGCCCTACGGCAGGCTGATGCCGTTTTTGATGGCCTGCTTTGAAGCCGGTATGCTGGGGTATGCGCTGTACACCCTGCTGGTCGGGCCGCAAGGCCTTTCCACCTTTGCGATGGTGGACATTGGGCAGACGATGTTTGCCTACACCATCTACCTTGCCGCGCTGGGGGCCGCGGGCGGCCAGCAAATGACGCCAAAGACCATCTTGCGCAACATGCTGACGAAAAAGCCCTTTTTGGGCATGCTGCTGGGCATTCTGTTTGGGGTCACCGGCCTTGGTTCGCTGGTGATCGCCTCCCCCGTGGGCGGTGTTTTCACGTCCCTCATCAGCTTTATCACCGCGCCGACCGCCGGGGTGATTTTAATTATTGTGGGGTACGAACTGTCGTTTAAAAAAAGCCTGCTGCGCCCGGTGGCCACCACGATCGTGCTGCGGCTTGCCGTCATGGCGGTGCTGCTGGTCGTCGCTTCGTTTGCCATCTTCAGCCTGACGCCGTTTGACAAAGACCTGCAACTTGCGTTGATGCTGATTTTTGCCCTGCCCGCGCCGTTCGTCATCCCGCTGTTTGCTGACGTTCGCAAGGACGGGGAGTATCTTTCAACGACGCTGTCGATGGATACCCTGCTCGCGATCGTGCTGTTTGTGGCCATTGCAGCCTACAGCCGGGTGGCCTAAGGCGCGGGGCCATGCGCCTTAAAGTATGCCGGTTGCGGCACATCAACCGATCGCAACCGGCGGGCGGTGCACTAGATGAGTTTTTGCAAAAAGGCGCCTGAAAAATCAAAAAAGCACGGCCCTTTTTATGGCCGCGCGGGTAAAAGAGCAGGGGCACGCTGGTTTCAGTGTGCCCCTGCTCTTTTTTGTTTTGTTAGCCGTTGGTGCCAAGCTGACGTACCGAATCGCGCTCTACCAGCTTTGCCTCAAATTCAGCGCTGGCATCGTACGCCGGGTTTTCAATGCGCCGCAGCAGATTTTCAGCCACCGCTTTGCCCAGCACCTCTTTGGGGTGGTTGATCGAAGTCAGCGGCGGGGTGCTGTGTTCGGCCAACACCGAGTTATCGACGCTGACGACTGACAAGTCCCGCGGCACCTCAATGCCGTTTTTCGCCAGCACCGCCAGCAAGCGCACCGCCACTTGGTCGTTGTAACAAATTACGGCACTGGCGCCCTCCATGCGGCGCAAAATGCGCGTCTCCTCTGCAAACAGGCTGGCAAGGTCCTCCGTTGCAAACCACAGCACACGGTTTGCGTTCATGTCAATACCGTTTTCCATCAGCGCTTCCAGGTACCCCGCATACCGCAGGTGCCCCTGCAAGTCGTCACTTTGAAAAATGGCGGCAATTTTGCGGTGCCCCGCGCGGATGAGCCGCTGGGTGGCCACCTTACCCACCGCCTTGTCGTCCATCGCCACATGCGGCAGCGCAAGGCCGGGGTAATACGCGTTGAAAAAAATCACCGGTATCTGCCGCTCGGCCAGCTGGCGGTAAAGCTCGCCGTTGGGGTTTGGCAGCCCGCTTTTGGTGGGCTCGGCAATCACGCCGTCCACCCCGCGCTCCAGCATGCTTTTCAGCGCCCGCGTCTCGTTTTCCACCTTGTTCAGCGTAAACACCAACTGCATCGAATACCCGTTTTTCGTCAGTGTTTTGCCAATGCCGCGGATGATGGGCGGGAAGATGTAGTCATCCACATAGGTCGAAATGACCCCAATGGTCATCGTGCGGGCGGGTGCTACCTCCGGCCGGTAAGTCACATAGGTGCCGCTGCCGCGGCGCCCCTGCACATACCCTTCGGCTTGCAGCAGGTTGATGGCCTGGCGCACGGTCTGGCGCGAGATGCCAAACATCTCGCCCAGCTCGTTTTCAGAATAAAAGCGTTCACCCGGCAAAATTTCGCCGTTTTGAATGCGCTCTTTAATCCACCCGGCCAACACCCTGTACTTCGGGGTTTGTGTTTCCATGCGCCCACCGCCTTTCGGCCCCGTTGGGCCAAACTTTTTTATTTTCTCTTCTTGCTCAGCAGGTCAATGGTAACAGCCCCCAGCAGCACAAGGCCTTTGATGACACGCTGGATATCGACGCTCCAGCCAATCAACGACATGCCGTTGTTCAAAATACCCATGATCAGCGCGCCGATGACCGCGCCCACCACCGTGCCGGTGCCGCCGTAAGCCGAAGCACCGCCAATATAGCACGAGGCGATGGCGTCCAGCTCAAACCCGTCGCCGGCTTTTGGTGTGGCCGAAGCATTGCGGGCAGACAGCACCACACCGGCCAGCGCCGCCATCAGGCCCATGTTGGCGTAGACCCAGAACATCACCTTTTTGGTTTTGATGCCCGACAATGCCGCCGCTTTGGCGTTGCCGCCCACCGCGTACACCTGCCGGCCAATGACCATGCGCTGGGTGACAAAGGTATAAACAAGAATCAATGCCAGCATAATGGCCAGCACAAACGGCAAGCCCTTGTACACCGCCAGCTTGTAAGTGAAAAAGTTGACTAAAAACGTAATGACGACCATTTTTACCGCCGTTTGCCACAGCGGTGCGATCTCAAACCCGTAGTGTTTTTTGGTGCGAATGGTTTTCAGCTCGTTAAAGATCATCAGCAGCGTGCCCAAAATACCGGCAATCAGCGCAAACAGTTCTACCGATGTGCTGCCGATCTTCACCGAATAAGTGGGCAGGTACCCCGCGCCGATGATGGTGTAGCTGGTCGGCAGCGGGCCTTTGGTCTGGCCTTGCAGCGCCACCATGGTGAGGCCGCGGAAAATCAGCATATTGGCCAGCGTTACAATAAAGGGCGGCACGCCGAGGTAAGCGATAAAAAAGCCCTGCCACATGCCGATCAACAGCCCAAGTGCCAGCGAAAGCAGCACCACGACACCGATGGGCAGCCCCCAGTCTAAAATCATAATGGCAGAGGAAGCGCCCACAAAGGCGACGACCGAGCCGACCGAAAGGTCGACGTTGCCGGTGATGATGGCCAGCAGCATGCCCACCGCCAGAATGACGACGTAGCTGTTTTGCATCACGAGGTTGTTGATGTTCATCGGGGCAAAGTTTTTGCCGCTCGACAACACACTGAAGACGAGGAAAATGACAATCAGGGCAATGCCCATGCCGTACTGTTTTAAATTAATACCGGCTTTTTTACCCAACTTGCTGTTCATGTTGTTTTTTCTCCCTTCCGATATGGTTCATGATGAGCTTCATGATGGCTTCCTGGGAGAGCTCGTCTCTGTGCAATTCGCCCGCAATTTCGCCTTCGCTCAGCACGTAGACGCGGTCGCAGGTGCCGAGCAGCTCCGGCATCTCTGAGGAGATCACGATAACCGATTTCCCGCTTGCCGCGAGCTCGTTGATGATCGTATAAATTTCGTATTTGGCGCCGACGTCGATACCGCGGGTCGGCTCGTCCATGATCAGCACGTCCGGCTCCGACAGCATCCATTTGGCCAGTACCACCTTTTGCTGGTTGCCGCCCGAAAGGCTGCCCACCGTCTGCTCGATCGACGTGCATTTGGTATTGAGCTTTCTGCAATACTCTTCGCTGGCCAAAATTTCTTCGCTCTGGTTGATGACATTCATCTTGGCAAAGCGCTTGTCCAAACTTGCCAGTGTCGTGTTCCATTTCACGTCGTTGCCCAGCACCAGGCCGTAACTTTTGCGGTCCTCACTGACATACGCAAGGCCACTGTTGATGGCATCCTTTACGCTGGCAAGGTGCAGCTCGGCGCCGTCTTTGAGGATGGTGCCGCTGATCTCTTTGCCCCACGCCTTGCCAAACAGGCTCATGGCAAGCTCGGTGCGGCCACTGCCCATCAGCCCGGCAAAGCCCAAAACTTCGCCGCGGCGCAGGTTAAACGACACGTTTTTGATCACCTGACGCGTTTTGTCCTCGGGGTGAAACACATTCCAATTTTTCACTTCAAACACCACTTCGCCAATGGTATTGCTGCGCGGCGGGTAGCGGTTGGTCAGCTCACGGCCCACCATGCCGCGGATGATGCGCTCTTCACTGATGTCGTCTACCCCTTTCACCAGCGTCTCGATCGTCTTGCCGTCGCGGATCACGGTCACCGCATCGGCAATGGCGTTGATCTCGTTGAGCTTGTGGGAGATCAAAATGCAGGTAATGCCGTGCTCTTTCAGCGAGCGGATGATCTCCAGCAGCCGCTTCGAGTCCTCGTCGTTCAGCGAGGCGGTGGGTTCGTCCAAAATCAGCAGTTCCACCTTTTTGGCCAGCGCTTTTGCAATCTCCACCAGTTGCTGCTTGCCAACGCCCAGCTCACCCACCGGCATGTCGACGCTTTCTCCCTCAAGGCCGACCTTATGCAGCACTTCGGTCGCACTCGCCCGGGTCTTGTTCCAGTCGATCACGCCCTTGACACTTTTTTTCTCGTTGCCCAAAAAAATGTTTTCGGCGATCGACATATACGGGCTCAGTGCCAATTCCTGATGGATGATGACGATGCCCTTTGCCTCGCTGTCGCGGATGTCGCGGAATTTGCACAGCTCGCCGTTGTAGTAAATGTCCCCACGGTAGTTGCCATACGCGTAAATACCTGAAAGCACATTCATCAGCGTAGATTTGCCCGCGCCGTTCTCCCCACAGATCGCATGGATCGTGCCGCGTTTGACCGTCAGTGTCACATCATCCAGTGCGCGCACGCTGGCGAACTCCTTGGTGATATGCTTCATTTCAAGGATATTGTCGCCCAAAAAAATCCCTCCTTCTTCAGGGTACCGGTATTTGCCTGCCAAAATAAGAAAAACGGCGACAGCTTGGCTGCCGCCGTTTCATTACCCTTACAGACCTAAGTCTTCGGCAGTGTAGTAGCCGGAATCGACCAGCAGTTGTTTGAGGTTGCTCTCATCTACCGACACCGGGGTGCACAGGTAAGAAGGCACGACCTTTACATTGTTGTTGTAAGTTTTTGAGTCGTTGATCTCGGGCTCGCTGCCCTCCATCACTGCCTGCACCATGCCGACACATTTTTCAGCAAGTACGCGGGTGTCTTTATAGATGGTCTGAGACTGTTTGCCCGACAGGATGTTCTTGCAAGCCATCAGCTCGGCGTCCTGCCCAGTGATGACGGGCCACTGCTCGCCCACCTTGTAGCCGGCACCTTCCAGCGCGGCCGCAATGCCGTAAGAGAAGCCGTCGAACATCGACAGTGCAATGTCCAGGTTTTTGCCCTGGCTGTAATACCCGGCAAGCAGGTCTTCCATGCGCTTTTGGGCGGTCTCCTGGCTCCAGCGCAGGATGGCAGTCTGCTCAAAATCGGTTTGGCCGCTCTGGCAAACCAGCTGGCCGTTGTCAAGGTATTTCTGCAATACGCTGAACACGCCGTCATTGAACAGATGTGCGTTGTTGTCGTCCGGGCTGCCCGCAAAGAACTCGATGTTGTACGGGCCGGCGCCGTTCGCAAGGTCCATTTTAGCTTCTACATACTTTGCAATTTCAACGCCGACACCAAAGTTATCAAAGGTGGCGTAGTACGAAACCGCATCGGTATCCATCAGCAGGCGGTCGTATGCGATGACCGGGATGCCGTTGTCTTTCGCCTGTGCCAGCACATTGACCAGTGCCTGCGAGTCGATCGACGCGACGACGAGGCAATCTGCGCCGGAGGTGATCATGTTTTCGATCTGGGAGACCTGTGCCTGCACGTCGTCCTCGGCGTACTGCAAATCAACGGTGTACCCCAGCGCTTCCAACTGGCTTTTCAGGTTGCCGCCATCCTGGATCCAGCGCTGCGAGCTTTGGGTCGGCATCGCAATCCCCACTGTTTTGCCGCTGGCTGTGGCGGCCTTACTGGACGCCATACTGGTGGAGGCCGCCGGCGCACTGGAGGCGCCCCCCGCCCCCGTGGTAGAGCAGGCTGCGAGTGACAACATCATCGCTGCGGTAAGTGCAAGTGCAATCAGCTTTTTCATCGTACATCTCTCCTTTTTTAGCTCACTTGTGAAAGGGTCATCTTTCATCTGTGGCCCTACTGCTCTTTCAATATAGCAAAGCACAAGCCTAGTTGTCAATACAACTGTATCCAAATTCTTCCACAAACATTAGCGGTTTGTCGTTATGCAAATTACACAATACAACTTCTAAAATGTAGAAAATTATGATATTTTAGCAGCATATTCGCCAAATACACCACGCTTACTTAGTATTTTCGCTTACTCGTTTTAACTGAATGTCAAAAATTTGCATTATATTTCGGCATCCTGTAAATGGTAATATGTTATATAGTTGTACTGTAAAGTTGTCTTTTGTATTATTGTTGCTACCCGCCCTGCCGCGCAGCGGCGCAGGGCAAAAAAATAGGCCGGTGCAACCTAAATTGCACCGGCCCACAGCCTTTTTTCTTCTTTTTATCACTCGCCAAGGTAGGCGCTGCGCACCTTATCATCCTCCAGCAGTGCCGCCGCCTGGCCTTCCATCACAATACGGCCGGTTTCCAGCACATAGGCCCGGTCCGCAACCGAAAGCGCCATCTGCGCGTTTTGCTCTACCAGCAAAATAGTGGTGCCCGCGGCGTGCAGCTCTTTTATGATGTCAAAAATCTGCTCGACCAGCAGCGGGGCAAGCCCCATCGACGGTTCGTCCAGCATCATCAGCCGGGGTTTTGCCATCAGCGCGCGGCCCATGGCCAGCATCTGCTGTTCGCCACCGGAAAGCGTGCCGGCAACCTGGCGGCGGCGCTCGGCCAGCCGCGGGAAGCGGCTGTACACGTCGCTGATCGACGCGGCGTTCTCTGCCGCGCTGCGGGTGTAGCCGCCCATCTCCAGGTTTTCTTCCACCGTCATCTGCAAAAATACACGGCGCCCCTCCGGCACCTGTGACAAGCCGCGCGCCAAAACCTTGTGCGGTTGCAGTGTGCTGATGGTCTCATCCAAAAAGCGCACCGACCCTGTTTTAGAGCGCAATTGACCAGAAATGGTGTTCAAAATGGTGCTTTTGCCCGCACCGTTTGCGCCGATCAGCGTGACGATCTCGCCCTGTTGCACCTCAAACGTAATGCCTTTCACGGCGTGGATGTTGCCGTAGTACACATTGATGTTATCAACTTTCAGCATCAGCTGCGTCCCCCTTTTTGCCCAGATAGGCCTCAATGACCACCGGGTTTTTGCGAATTTCCTCCGGTGTGCCCTTGGCGATGATACGGCCATAGTTCAACACGGCAATGCCCTCGCAGATGTTCATCACAAGGTTCATGTCATGCTCGATCAAAATGACCGCAATGCCAAACCGGTCGCGGATGCGGCGGATGTTCTCCATCAGCTCTGCGGTTTCAGAGGGGTTCATACCGGCAGCGGGCTCGTCAAGCAGCAAGATCTTGGGGTTTGTGGCAAGCGCCCGCACGATCTCCAGCCGGCGCTGTGCGCCGTACGGCAGGTTGCCTGCGTGTACTTCGGCCAAATCCTGCATGTCAAAAATGCTCAGCAGGCTCAGTGCTTGCTGCTTTGCCTCTTTTTCCTGTTTCCAATAGGCGGGCAGGCGCAGCACCGACGAGCCGAGGTTATACCCCATGCCGTTGTGCATGCCAATCAGCACGTTGTCCAGCACTGTCAACGTTTTAAACAGGCGGATATTCTGAAACGTGCGGGCAATGCCCAGCTTGTTCACTTCATACGTCTTTTTGCCGCGGGTGTCTACGCCGCCCAGCAAAATATGGCCGCGGGTGGGCTGGTAAACGTTGGTCAGCAGGTTGAATACCGTCGTTTTACCGGCGCCGTTCGGGCCAATCAGCCCGCCGATCTCATCCTTGCCGATCACAAAATCAAAATCGTCCACCGCTGTCAGGCCGCCAAAATCGATGCCCAAATGCCGCACTTCCAGCACGGGGGGCTGGCCCACATCCCGCTCAGGGATGATGCCGCCGGGCACTTCAACCAGTTTTGTCTTTTGTTCACTCATGGCTAGCACCCTCCTTTTTGCCGGCAGACTTTTTGGGGTTCATCAGCTTTTCTAAAATACGGGAGAGTGAGAAGTCGTACTGGCCAAGCAGGCCGGTGGGCTTAAAGATCATCATCAGCACCAGCACGAGCGAGTAAACGACCATGCGGTAGTCAGAGAACGCGCGCAGCGCCTCCGGCAGTGCAGTAAGCACCGTGGCCGACAAGATGGAGCCCAGCATGCTGCCCATGCCGCCCAGCACCACCATGACCAGAATTTCGATGGATTTCATAAACCCGAACGACGAGGGCTGCAACGAGCCCAGATACCCGGCATACAGGCAGCCAGCCACCCCGGCAAAAAACGCCGACATCGTAAAGGCCATCACCTTGTAGTAAGTGGTGCGGATGCCGCAGGACTCCGCCGCGATCTCGTTTTCACGAATAGACAAAATCGCCCTGCCGTGACGGGACTTCATGACCATATGGATGACCACACAGCTGAGCACCACACACAGCAGCACGTTGAAAAAGGTCGTGATTTTGGGGATGCGCTTGAGGCCCGACGCACCATAGGTGAAGTCAAAACCCAGCACCGAGTCGATATTGGTCAGCACGACACGGATGATCTCGCCAAAACCCAGCGTGATGATGGCAAGGTAGTCGCCTTTTAAGCGCAGCGCGGGCACGCCGATCAAAATGCCAAAAATGCCCGCCACAATGCCGGAGAGCACCAGCGCCGCCGCAATGTACAAATAATACGTGCCGCCGGTTGCCTTTGCCGCATCTACCGCCTTGAGAAAGATACCCCCGGTATACGCGCCCACCGCCATAAAGCCCGCGTGCCCCAGCGGCAGCTGGCCCAAGTAGCCGGTGGCGATGTTCAGCGATACCGCCAAGATAATGTTGATGCCGATCACCATTAAAATTTTAGTGAAGTAGCCCGAAACCGCGTCGGAGTTCACAAACAGCGTGCTCGCCAGGATAAACAGCACGATCAGCACGGTGTTGATCAGGTAGCGCATCGGCATCGGGATGGTTTTTCTGTTCGTTTTCATGCCGCGCCCCCTTTACACTTTTTCCGTCATCGGTTTGCCCATCAGCCCCGTGGGCTTCACCAGCAACACGATGATCAAAATGGCAAACACCACGCCGTCTTTCCACACCGAAAGCCCCGCCGCAGAGACCAGCGCTTCGGCCATGCCAATGACAAACCCGCCCAGCATGGCGCCCGGCAGCGAGCCAATGCCGCCCAGCACGGCTGCAACAAAGGCCTTAAGGCCCAGCATGCTGCCCATGGTGGGCGACGCCTGCCCGTAAGACGACAGGTACAGCACCGAAGCCACACCCGCAAGGGCCGAGCCCATGGCAAAGGTGAACGAGATGGTCGTGTTCAGGTTGATGCCCATCAGCTGGGCCGCGCCCATGTCCTCCGACACGGCGCGCATCGCCTTACCAAGCTTGGTCTTTTGCACCAAAAAGGTCAGCCCCGCCATCATGGCCACAGTCACCACAATGGTGACGATGGCCGAAAAGCTGATGGTCGCAGAGCCGAGGTGCACGCTGGGGCCGGTGAGAAAATCCGGTACCACCTTTGCGCCCGCACCAAAGATAAGCTGAAACCCGTTTTCCAGCAAAAACGAAATGCCGATAGCCGTAATCAGCAGCGAAAGCCGCGGGGAAGAGCGCAGTGGCGCATAGGCCACTTTTTCGATCACGACCCCCAGTACAGTACTTACAACGACCGCCAGCAGGATGGAAACGATCGGGTGAAAGCCAAAGTTGGCCGTCGAGATCCATACGACGTAGGCCCCCACCATGATGATATCGCCGTGTGCAAAGTTGAGCAGCATGATGATACCATAAACCATGCTGTACCCCAGTGCAACCAGCGCGTAGATCGAGCCGGACTGCAGGCCGTTGATGACCTGGCTGAAAAGTGTGGACAAAAACGCCATATTGTGCGCCCCTCTTTCTGTTCGGTACCCAAAATACCGACCTTATTTATAACGACAACAAACTATGCGGGAAATAGACCAATGTCTCTCCCGCATAGTTTTTGTCAATACCGCAAACTTTATCGCTGTGCAGTTCGCTGTAATTTAGAACATTTCGCTAAAGACTTCTTTGCCGCCCTCCAGCTTCATGATCGCAGCGGACTTGATGGGGTTGTTGTACTGGTCAAACTTATAAGTGCCGGTAACGCCCTTCAGGCCGTCGGTGTTCTTCATCGCGTCGATGACCGCTGCCTTATAGTCGTCGCTGCCGGTCTCAAGGCCTTTGTCCTCTGCCGCGCTGAGCGCATTGCACATCAGCATCGCAGCATCGTAGCCAAGCGGGGCAAACATGTTGGGCACCTCTTCGCCGTAAGCATCTTTGTAAGCAGTTTCAAACGTTTTCACATCGTCGGTGCCAGCTGCATAGCCCGAGCAGTAAACCGAGCCTTCCAGCTCTTCTGCCGAAGCATAGCCAGCAACGCCGCCCCAGCCGTCGCCGCCCATAAAGGTACCGGTGTAACCGGCGGCACGGGCCTGTTTCACAATGTTGCCGTCATCCTGATAATAGTTCGGGCAGAAGACGACATCCGGGTTTTTGCCGGTGATGGTGGTCATCTGTGCCTTAAAGTCAACGTCGCCCTTCGTGTAGGCTTCCTCGCTGACAACATCGATGCCCAGCGCTTTGCACTTGTCAACAAAGGCGTTTTTCAGGCCTTCCGAGTAGTCGTTGCCGGTCTCAAAAATCACAGCAGCGGTTTTTGCGCCCAGTTTTTCAGAGGCATATTCCGCCATTTTTTCGCCCTGGAACGGGTCGATGAAGCAAGAACGGAATACGTTGGTGCGCACTTCACTGGCAGGGTCTTCCGGGTCCAGCACGGTCACGCCGGCCGCAGTGGCCGAAGCGGTGATCTGCGGCATGCCGATCGCGTAGCTCTCGTCGGCTACTGCAATGGTGGCGCCGGTCAGTACCGAGCCGATGACGGCGGTGACACCGTCGTCTACCAGTCGGTTAAAGGCGGTGACGGCCTCGGTGGGGTCGCCCTTATCGTCGTAATCGACGACTTCGATCTGCTTGCCGTTGACGCCGCCCTTGCCGTTGATCTCATTGATATACAGCATCACACCGTTTTTCACGGCGTTGCCATAAATGGCGTAATCGCCGGAGGTGTTGGCCAGTACGCCTACTTTAATAGTACCGCCTTCCCCCGATGCCGCCGAAGCAGCCGAACTTGCAGTACTGTTTGCTGCACTGGATGCCGCGCTAGGTGCCGCGCCGCCACAAGCGGCGAGCGAAAGAGCCATCGTTGCCGCAAGGGCAACACTGACAAACTTTTTCATACCTCTATACCTCCTGTTTTGTTGTAACCGGCGGCATTCTGTTTTTCTACTGCCGCCGGGTGATTGTTGCTCATTATATCGTACCCACAAAGCCCTTGCAATGCATGGGTTTTACAACCTTTTGCTAAAATATTCCGGTTTGTTTTGTAATATCTGATGAAAACGACTGTTTTTGTAGGAAAATCAGACACAGTTTTGCAACACTTTTGTAATAAAGCGCGCAAACAGAGCCACCCGGGGGGTGGCTCTGTTTGCGGGAAAGTCTACTTAAACGCGGCGCCGGGTGCAGTAGTACCCTTGAAGCAGGGCAACAAAGTGAAGCAGACAAAACAGGAGGAAAGCGACCGTGCCGCGGCTAAGTATGCAAAAGTTGGGGGTGCCCCATCAGGCACCAAGGTAGGCCTGGCGCACCTTATCGTCATTTAAAAGGTCCGCCGCGCGGCCCTCCATGGCGATGCGCCCAGTCTCTAAAACATAGGCCCGGTCGGCGATGGACAGTGCCATTTTGGCATTCTGTTCCACCAGCAATACCGTAATACCGGCCTCGTGCAGGCTTTTAATGATTGAAAACACCTCTTTGACCAGCAGCGGCGAGAGACCCATTGACGGCTCATCCATCAACACGATGCGCGGGTCGGTCATCAGCGCACGCGCCATGGCCAGCATCTGCTGCTCACCGCCGGACAACGTGCCTGCAAATTGTTTGCGGCGCTCGGCAAGGCGGGGGAAGCGCTGGTAAGAGCGCTCGATGTTTTCGGTGATCTTTGCGGGGTTGTTTGAAATAAAAGCACCCATACGCAGGTTTTCTTCCACCGTCATGCGGGTAAAGACATGCCGGCCCTCCGGCACATGCGCCATGCCAAGGTTGATGATCTTGCTGGGGTGCACCTTGGCAAGGTCGGTGCCGTTGTAGTCGATCGACCCGCTGCTGGCGCGCAGCAGCCCGGAGATGGTGTGCAGAATGGTGGTCTTGCCCGCGCCGTTCGCGCCGATCAGCGAGACGATCTCGCCGTCGTTGACCGTGAGGCTGACCCCTTTAATGGCGTGGATGGCGCCGTAGGAAACATGGATATCCTTGACTGTCAGCATACCGAGCCCTCCTCTTCGTCTTCTTCACCGAGGTAGGCGGCGATGACCCGCTTGTTGCCGGCGATCTCCGCCGGGGTGCCGCTGGCAATCGTGCAGCCGTAATCCAGCACGATGATGCGCTCGCAAATTTTCATCACAAGGCTCATGTCGTGCTCGATCAGCAAAATGGACACGTGGAACTTCTGGCGAATCAGGTTGATGCAGTCCAGCAGCTCGGCGGTCTCGGTGGGGTTCATGCCCGCCGCGGGCTCGTCCAGCAACAGCACTTTCATGTCGGTGGCAAGCGCGCGGGCAATTTCCAGCTTGCGTTGCTGGCCATAGGGCAGGTTGGTGGCAAGCTCGGCCTTTTTGTCCTGCAAGCCAAACAGCGAAAGCAGTTCAATGGCACGGGTATAAGCACTTTCTTCCTCCTGCCAAAACCCGCCGCTGCGGGCAAGGGTGCGGCCCATCCCGTATTTGATATCCTTGGTAAAGGCGGCCATCACGTTTTCCAGCACCGTCATTTCGCGAAACAGGCGGATGTTCTGAAAGGTGCGCGCAATGCCTGCCGCGACGATCTGGTAGACCTTTTTGCCGTTGAGGCAATTACCCAGCAGATACTCTTTGCCCTCGGTGGGCTCGTACACGCCGGTCAGCATGTTAAACACTGTCGTTTTGCCCGCGCCGTTCGGGCCGATCAGGCCCACCAGCTCGCCTTCGCACAGCTCTAAATTAAAATCGTCCACCGCTTTCAAGCCGCCAAAGTTGATGCCAAGGTGCTCGGCCTGCAATACAATTTTCTGTTCAGGCATCCTCGCTCACCTCCTCGCGCTTTACCGCGGCCGGGGCCTGCGGTTTTTTGGGTTTGTGCCCGCGTATGCCGCGCAGGGTGTCCAGCAGTGAAAACTCCCAGGTGCCGCACAGCCCGATGGGGCGGAACAGCATCATCAGCACCAGCAAAAACGCGTAAATCAGCATGCGGTACTGGGCAAAGGCGCGCAATGCCTCCGGCAGAATGGACAGCACGACCGCCGAAATGATCGAGCCGGTCAGCGAGCCCATGCCGCCAAGCACCACCATCAGCACATACTCGGTGGATTTGACAAACGTAAAGTCGCTCGTTTGCAGAGTGCCAAGGCCGCGGTGCGCAAAAACGGCACCTGCCACCCCGGCAAAAAACGCCGAAACGGTAAAGGCCAGCACCTTGTAATAGGTGGTGTTGATGCCCGCGGCCTCGCTGGCAATCTCGTCGTCGCGGATGGCCTTGATGGCGCGACCGTATTTCGAGCGCACAAACGCGTACATCAGCGCCACACAAACAATGGTCAGTCCCACAATGGCATACATGTTTGAAAAGTTTTTAATGCCGATCAGCGGCTGGCCGGCCTGCCCCTCGGCAAGGCCTTTGCCGCCCGCGATGGGAATGTTTTGAATAATGACACGGATGATCTCGCCAAAACCCAGCGTGATGATGGCAAGGTAGTCACCGCGCAGCCGCAGCGCCGGCACACTGACCATCAGGCCAAACAACCCGGCCATCAGCGCGCCCACCAGCACGGCGATGAGAAACATGGCATAGCCCGGCAGCCCGGTGTAGGGCACCCCGGCCTGTACCAGCGCCTTGGTGACCAGTGCCGACGTGTAGGCACCCACCGCCATAAAGCCCACATGGCCCAGTGAAAACTGGCCCATAAACCCGTTGGGGATGTTGAGCGAGGTGACCATGATGATGACATAACAGCACTGGATGAGAATACCGCGCATATACGGGGTGGCAAGGCTGCTTTGCTGAAACACCAGCAGGGCGGCAAACAGCACCGCAATGCCCGCAAAGTTTAACAGCGTGCCCTTTTGAGAGTCCTTTTTCAGCTTCATCATTGCCCGCCACCTACACTTTCTCGCCCGCATTGCTGCCCAGAATGCCCGCAGGCTTCACCAGCAACACCACGATGAGAATGGCGAACACGATGGCATCTGAAAACGCGGAGGTAATGACCCCACCGGTCAGCGTGCCGATATAGGCTTTCGACAGGCTTTCGACCACGCCGATCAAAATACCACCCAGCATGGCGCCCGGCACCACCCCAATGCCGCCCAGCACCGCGGCAACAAAGGCCTTGAGGCCCAGCATGCTGCCCATAGTGGTCGTTACCTGGTTATACTGCGCACAGTACATCAGCGAGGCCACGGCGGCAAGGGCGCTGCCCACGGCAAATGTGATCGCAATCGTGCGGTTGACATGCACGCCCATCAGCGTGGCGGCCTCTTTGTCCTCCGACACCGCACGCATGCCGCGGCCCATTTTCGTTTTGTTGACAAACAGCTGCAACGCCACCATCACAAGCGCACCCAGCACAATGGTCAGCAGTGTCGTGCCGCTGAACATGCCGATGTTCGGCAGCGTGAACAGGGTGCCCACCCCGCGTGGGTTTGCCCCAAACAGCACCTGCGCGCCGTTTTCCAGCAGCAGGCTCATTGCGATGGCGGTGATCAGCGAGCTCATGCGGTTGCCGCGGCGACGCACCGGGCTGTAAGCCAGTTTTTCCACCAGCACGCCGGTGATGGCGCAGGTGATGATCGCCGCAACGACCGCCAGCCATGCGGGCATGCCCGCGGCCACCATCAGCGGCACTGTAAAGGCCAGCGTGTAGCCGCCCACCATGATAAAATCGCCGTGTGCAAAGTTGATCAGCCGGATAATGCCGTACACCATCGTGTACCCCAGCGCGACCAGCGCATAAATACTGCCGACCCGCAAGCCGTTGACCAGCTGCTGGATGAACAGAATAAACGGATTCATACCTCTTCCCCCTAAGGGGGCTGCGGCTGACGCCGTGCCCCAATTTGGTGCCTTTACATTCTCTGCTGCGTTCAGGGCGCTTTCCCTGCCGGCCGGGCCGGCCCTGCCTTGTCTGCTTCGGCTTTTTGTAAACGCCAATCTTTCACTGAACGCAGGGAGAGAATTTAAAGACGTTCTCAACATCTAAAAAATTACCGGGGCAGCCCCGTTCTGCCGGGTGCACCTTCGCACCCGCAGCTCCCGTAGGGGGCAGCCCCGGCGGTTTGTCAGTTCGTTCAGCTAGCGCCGCCGACCGACGCTTTAAATACCAGTTTGCCGTCTACATATTCCATCACAACGGCGGGTTTTTCCGGGGTGTTCAGCTCATTGAGTTTAAACGAGCCCGTCACGCCCGAGAACTCCATGCCGGTCATCGCTTTCACGATATCGGCCGTGGTATCGGTGCCCGCTTTTTCGATTGCGGTTTTGATCATGTACACCGCATCATAGGACATGGCCGCGATGGCGTTCGGCGTTGAGCCGTAAGCCGCAGTGAAGCTGGTGACAAAGTTCTGCACTTCTTCGCTGGGGTTATCTGCCGCATAGTGGTTGATAAAGTAGGTGTTGTTGTACAGGCTCTTGTCGTCCACCATCGTGTCGGTGGTGCCGTCCCAGCCATCCGCACCCAAAATCACACCGGCGTAACCGGCAGCGCGGGTCTGCGGTACGATGTACGGGCCAACCGTATCATAGTAGTACGGGGCAAAAATGACATCCGGGCCGGCAGCAACGATGTTGGTCAGCTGCGCCGAGTAGTCGGTGTCGGTCATGCTGGAAGAGCTCTCTTTTGCAACGACATCGAGGCCATAGGTCTTGCAGGCCGCTTCAAACGATGCCGCGATACCGGCCGAATACGGGTCGCTGGATGCATACAGGATGGCGACCTTTTTCGCGCCGAGGTCTTTTGCCGCAAACTCGGCGGCGATGCTGCCCTGATAAGAATCGTTGAAGCAGGCGCGGAACACCGACGGGTGGCCCTCGGTCAGCGTGTCTGCGGTGCCCGACGGGGTGATCAGCAACATGCCGTTTTCATCGGTCAGGGTCGCAAGGCCGGAGGTCACGCCGGAGGTGACCGAACCGATGATGGCGCAAACGCCTTCCGATACCAGTTTATTGAAGCTGTTGGCGCCCTCGGTGGAGTCGCCCTTATCATCCTCAAACGTCACTTTGACCTGTTTGTCCAAAATGCCGCCCGCCTTGTTGATCTCGTCGATGGCAAGGTTAACGCCCTTTTGTACCGACTCACCGTAAGTTGCCAGCGAGCCTGTCAGCGGTGCGGTGACACCCAGACTGATCTCTGCGGAGGTAGAAGCTGCGGAGGAAGCCCCGCTCGCCGCGCTGGATGCCGGGGCCGCCGAGGATGACGCGCCACAGCCGACCAGGCTGACGAGTAAGCTGCCTGCCAGTGCAAGGCTTACAAACTTTTTCATATTTTTCCCCTCTTTCTAACAAACACAAAGGCACATTGTTGTCAATTTAGGTACACCTGTGCTTCACTATGTTGCAAAGAATTATAACTTGCCATTATTATTTGCGCAATGCCGAAAGCGCACAAATTTCTGCGCGCCAAGCCCACCGTATCTCGCATAATCAACAAAAACGGGGCTAACTTCTGTTAACTTTGCGAGTTTACAATGAGTTGGGCAATTTGTACCCGTGCAAATCTCCTTTATTTGGCTGTTTTGTGCCACGCTTCTTTCCTTCGATGCTTTGACGCGTTAAAGCATTAAAAAGAAAGCAAAGCCCTGTTTTCACTATCAAAAACAGGGCTTTGCGCTTATTTTTGCTTTTTAAAACACAAACTTCATTTTTTTACATCAAAAATTGTTTTTATTACAAATACATTTGTATTTTATTTCACCCTCGGGGGCCTGGCGCTTAAATAAAGTTTTGCACCACGGCCCACAGCACCGGCACCAGCAACGCCGGCAACAGGTTTGCTGTTTTGATGCGCGGCTCACTGGTGAGAAAATTGATGCCGATACAGGCGACCATCGCATAGCCCACCATGCAGATCTGGCTCAGCAGCTCCCCCTGCAAATAAGGTGCCACCAGCCCGGCGGCCAGTGTCAGCCCGCCCTGATACAGCAGCAGCGGGATGGCGGCAAAGCACACCCCTACCCCAAGGGTCGCACCAAATACGATCGAGCTGATGCCGTCCAGCATGCTTTTGACATACAACACGCCGGGGTCGTGGTGCAGCCCGTCGTTGATGGCGCCCACCACCGTCATGGCACCCACACAAAACAGCAGTGTGCCGTTGACAAAGGCGGCGGCAAACCCTTCGGCCCCCACCCTGCGCTCTATTTTCTGCGAAAAACGGTTCAGCCGCGCGTCGATCTGCAACAGTTCACCCGCCAGCGTGCCCGCCACTAAACTGACGATCAGCAGCAATTCGCCGCTGGAGGACAGTTTGCCGTCTGCCGCCACGGTGAACATCGACGAAATGACCCCGTTGAGGCCCAGAATGACCACCGCGACCCCAAGGGCCTTGTGCACCGCCTGTTCCAGCGACGGCTTCATGCCCTTTTTTAGCAACAGCCCGATCAGCCCGCCGCACACCACGGCAGCTGCATTGACCAGCGTTCCTCCCATCAGCATGCCCTACCCCATTCCGGCGCACCGCCGCGCCACTTTATTCTTTTACTGTACTGCGGCAGCCCATCAGTTGATTGCAAACCCGCCCGCCTGTGCAAACAGGCGGCTCACCTCGCGCCGCAGCGCCGCATGCTGCGGGGCCTCCAGAGCGGGGTCTTGCTGCAACAGGGCCCCCGCCTGCTCGGCGGCGGCCTCCACCATGCCCGCGTCGGTGGCATCCGCCACCTGCAACGTGGGCAGGCCGTGCTGGCGCTCGCCAAAAAAGTCGCCCGGGCCGCGGTGCTCCAAGTCGTATTTTGCCACCTCAAACCCGTCGGACGTGCGGCACAAAAAGCCCAGCCGCTCTTTGACGGCCTCGGACCCGTGGTCGCTGACCAAAATACAAAAGCTCTCGGCCGCGCCGCGCCCCACGCGCCCGCGCAGCTGGTGCAGCGCCGAAAGGCCGTACCGTTCGGCGTTTTCGATCACCATCACACTGGCGTTGGGCACATCGACCCCCACTTCTACCACGGTGGTCGAGCACAATACGTCCAGCTCCCCCGCGGCAAACTGCGCCATCACTTCGGCTTTTTCTGCCGCCTTTAGTTTGCCGTGCAACAGCCCGATGCGCCGGTGCGGCAGGTAGCGGGCCGCCACCTGCTCGCGGTATTCCACGACCGACTGCATGTCTGCCGTCTGTGGCGACTCCTCTTCTGCCGGCTCGATCAACGGGCAGACGATAAAGACCTGCCGCCCGGCAACAATTTGTTCCTCTAAAAAGTGATACATGCGCTCGCGCAGTGCGGTGCCCACCGCCATCGTGCGCACCGGGGTGCGCCCCGGCGGCAGCTCGTCCAGCACCGAGACATCCAATTCGCCAAACACCAGCAGGCTCAGCGTGCGGGGGATGGGCGTTGCGCTCATCACCAGCAGGTGCGGGTTTTCGGCCTTTTCGGCCAGCAGGCCGCGCTGGCGCACGCCAAACCGGTGCTGTTCGTCGGTGACGGCAAACCCCAAACGGGCAAACTGCACCTGCTCGCCGAGCACCGCATGGGTGCCCACCACCACCTGTGCCTGCCCGTCTGCAATGGCCGCCAGCAGTGTTTTGCGGGCCTTGCCTTTTACCGAGCCGGTCAACAGCCCCACGGTGACCCCCAGCGGGGCCAACAGCACTTGCAGAGTTTTGGCGTGCTGCACTGCCAAAATTTCGGTCGGGGCCATCAATACACTTTGGTACCCGTTTGCGGCGGCCACTGCCATGCCTGCGGCGGCCACCAGCGTTTTGCCACTGCCCACGTCGCCCTGCAACAGGCGGTTCATCGGGGTAGGGGCAGCAAAATCGTGGCACAGCTCGTCTACGGCACGGCGCTGTGCGCCGGTGGGGGCAAAGGGCAACCCCTCAAAAAACGGGGCGGGGTCACAGTGGTGCATCGGCGCGCCGCTTGCCAGCTGGTTGCGGCTGCGGAGCAGCTTCATACCAAGCTCTAAGTAAAACAGCTCTTCAAATGCAAACCGCCGCCGTGCCGCCGTGGCCTCTGCCAGCGACGCGGGGAAGTGGATCGACCCCAGTGCATCGCACAGGTCCGGCAGCCGGTACCGCGCACGCAGCGCTTCGGGCAGCGGGTCCTGCACGGTGCCGCACCCCGCCAGCGCGGTGCGCATCAGCTTTGAAAGGTAGGCGGAGGTAATGCCCGCAGTTAAATGGTACACCGCGGTAAACGGGCGCTCACTGCCCGCTGCAATGAACTGCGGGCTTGCCATCTCGCGTCGGCCAAGGCCGCGCACCTTGCCGTAAAACAGGTAGTCACTGCCCGGTTGCAGCCTTTCGGCCGCATAGGGGCTGTTAAAAAAAGTGATCTGCAACAGGCCGGTGTCGTCGCCCGCATCCACCCGGTACAGCGTGCGCCCGCCGCTGATACGCAGCGGGGGGTGTTTTTCAAACACGGTCGCCCGCACGGCGCAGGGGCCCTCGTACGGGGCCTCGGCCACGGTGTAGGGGTTAGAATAATCCACATAGTCGCGCGGGTAGCAGCGCAGCAGGTCGCCCACCGTCAAAATGCCCAGTTTGGCCAGTTGTTTTGCGCGTTTTTCGCCCACGCCTTTCAGGTACTGGATTTCTTTATCCCAAGCCAAACCGCCACCTCCTTATCTGCGCTGTGCCCGCGGTATAAAAAAGGCAACCTTAACGCAGGGGCGTTAAAATTGCCTTTTGTCCGGCCCCGCCGCATGGGCAGGGGGCCCGGTTATTCCACACTGACGATGTAGTAGTAGACCGGCTGGCCGCCCACCAGGTGGGTCACTTCAACGCCGGAGGGCACCTTCTCCTGTAACTGCCGTGTCACTTCGGCGGCGTCCTCTTCGCTCACATCACAGCCCGAGATCACCGTCACAAAACTGGATTCCTTTTTGGTCATGGTTTTGGCCAGCTTCAGCACTGCGTGGCTGATGTCATGGTCGGTAAACGACAGCTTGCCGTTTTCCAGCGCAAGGATTTCGCCCTGCTTGATCTTGTGGCCGTCAAAATCGCTGTTGCGGGCCGCAAAGGTGATGAGGCCGGTGGCAACGCGGTCGGCCGCGCGCATCATTGCAATGCCGTTTTCTTCGCCGGAAAGCGACTCGTCAAAATTCAGCATCGCGGTAATGCCCTGCGGGATGGTGCGGGTGGGCAGTACGATCAGCGTGCGGTCCGCAAGCGACACCGCCTGCTCGGCCGCCATGATGATGTTTTTGTTGTTGGGCAGCACAAATACGGTTTTGGCCGGCACGCTTTGCGCCGCCGCCAAAATATCCTCGGTGCTGGGGTTCATGGTCTGCCCGCCCGAAACCACGGCGCCCACGCCGATATCGGTAAAAATATCACGCAGGCCGTCGCCCGCGGCGACTGCCACAAAGCCAAACTCCACCGCCGGGTCCACCGCAACATAGGCAAACTCCTGCGGGGCGGGGTTCTTTTCTGCTTCGGCCTGTTTTTCCAGCCCCTTGCCCTGTGCCTGCCGGGCCAAAAACTGCTCGTGCATGTTTTCAATTTTAAAGTTAGTCAAATACCCAAAGCCCAGCGCATAGCTGACCATCTTGCCGGGGTCGGAGGTGTGCACATGGCAGTTGATCACTTCGTCATCCTCTACCACCACCACACTGTCGCCGTTGCTCTCTAAAAAGGCACGCAGTTTTTCGCTGCTGGCGCCCTGCTTTTTGTTCACTAAAAACTGGGTGCAATACCCGTTGGTGATATCTTCCACCTTCATCAAGTCGTCGGTAAACACCCCACGGCCCGCCGCACTGGTGGACGGTTTTTTGGGCGCGTCGGCGCTCTCTTGTGCCTGTACTATGATGCCGTCGCGCAATACACTCAGCATCCCCTCTAAAATCGTCACAAACCCGGCGCCGCCCGCATCGACCACACCGGCCTTTTTCAGTACCGGCAGTTGCTCGGGCGTATGCTCCAGCGCTTCTTTTGCGGCGGCGAGAATAATTTCGAACAGCTCTACCGGGTCTTCGGTCGTCGCAACGGCCGCCGCCTCGGCGCCCATACGGGCCACGGTCAGCATGGTGCCCTCGGTGGGCTTCATCACCGCTTTGTACGCGGCGGCAACGCCCATTTCAAACGCTTTGGCAACATCGGCCGCGTTGGCCTCTTTTTTGCCCACGAGCGCTTTTGAAAACCCGCGGAACAGCAGCGACGAAATGACGCCGCTGTTGCCGCGCGCACCGCGCAGCATGCTGGAAGCAGCGACACTGCTTGCCTTTTCCACGGTGCAATCATCGCCGAGCGCCTGCAAATCACGGCGCGCCGCGCCGATCGTCATACTCATATTGGTACCGGTATCACCATCGGGAACCGGGAATACGTTGAGCTCGTCAATACTGCTGCGCTGATTCATGATGCTGTTGGCACCACTGATCATGCTGTCTCTTAAAACAGAACCTGTAATCATCTTGCGTATACTCCCTTAAATCGTCAATTTCCGTCAGGAGACGATATCGTCTACCGAGACCTTAATGCGCTTGACCTGCAGGCCGGTGGCATCCTCTACGACGTACCGCACCTTGTGGGTGATGCTTTTGACAACTGCTGAAATATTAATGCCGTAAATCACCTTGATGTGCAGCTCGATCACCAGCTTGCCGCCCTCTTCGGTGACACGCACGCCCTTGTCGGGGAAATCCGACCCAAACAGCATGCCCTTTACGGTGTCGGACGCACCACTGGTGGCCATATCCGCCACGCCGTAGCAACTGCTGGCGGCGGCCGATACCAGCCCGGCAAAATAATCGCCGGTCATACTGACCTTGCCCAAAGTGTTGTAAAAACTGATCATCTTGTCCCTTCACTCCTTTTGGGTTGCATTGTCGATCGTAAGATTTTCAAAGCCATAAAAAATATCGCTGACAGTGGGGGTAAGCCCCGAAAAATCTTTACTGTAGGTCGCAACGCCGTTTTTGTACACCAGCGGCACAAACGGCATTTCGGCGGCAAAGGCGGTCTCAAACCCGGCCAGCGCCGTTTTATCCGCTTTCATGGCGTCGTAAGCGGCAAGCAGCGCATCGGACGGCGCTACCCGCGCGCGCGCGTTGCCGGCACCAAAAAAGGCGTCCATATCCATGTTATTATACAACTTTACCTCGCCGATGTACAGTGGCGCCGTGCCGGACGAAATTTTTTCGTTGTAGCTGGTAAAGTCACTGTCATCACTGACCGTCACCTCAATGCCGATGCGCGAAAGCTCGTCCGCCACCAGCGTGGCGGCATACCTCTTAAACGAGCTGCCGGTGTAACACAGCAGGGGAAACGACAGCCGTTTGCCGTCGGCGCTTTGGTAAAAGCCGCTGGCTTCGTCCATCTTGTACCCCAGCGATTCGATCAGCGCCTTGGCCTTGGCGGTGTCGGCCTCCTCTGCCAAAGTGGCGGCAGCGCTTTCACCTGGGAAGCGCGGGTTAATGACGCCGGTGGCGACATAAGCGCGCGAATAATAGGCCTTGTCGGCGACCTGCCTGCGCGAAATGCCAAGGCTGATGGCCTGCCGCAGGGCGCTCTGGGCCAGCGGAGAATCGGGGCTTTCGGGCTGAATGCCGATAAAGACAAGGTTGTTGAGGTTAAAATAACTGGTGTTGCACACGATGCTGCCCGCAAGGTCGGACTCCTGCTCGGACGAAAACAGGCTGATGACCCCAAGGTTCAAGCTGGACACCAGCGCGTCATAGCCCGACAGTTCCACCAGCTCGATGGTGTCGAGCGTCGTCTTGTCCGCAAACGAGGCGTTTGCGGTAAGGGCCATGCCATCGCCGCTGCTGCTCACCGAATACCGCCCGCTGGACGTGGGGCTGGGGCTGGCGGTCTCGCCCGCTTTCATCACCGGGATGTCGAGCAGATAGGCAAACAGGCTGTCCGGCTTTTGCAGCGTCACGGTGACGGTGTTGCCGGCCGCACGCACCGCCGATACATTGGCAAACCTTGCGCCAAACAAACTGCTGGCACGCGCGGCCTCTAAACTTGCAGCGGCGTCCGCCCCGGTGATGGCCGTGCCGTCGGCAAAGCTGCCGCCCACCGTGATGGTCACCTCGTTGCCGGTGCTCACCACCGCGCTGGCCACGTTGTATACCAGGTCATAATCGTTCGTGATATCCACAAAATTGCCGAACAGCAACCGCGAGTTTTGCAGCGTGATCGTGCTTTTGGACGTATAGGGGTTAAACCCCTCCGCGCTGGAATAGGGCAACACAAACTGGCCGTTGTCACGGGCAGAGCTTTGGGCTGCGGGCACCCCGCCCCCTGCGGTGGACGAGCTGGCGCTTTGCGGCGCGCAGCCGGCAAGCAGTGCAGCACACAGCAACGTGCAAAGGGCCGCCGTGCCGCGGCGGATACAGGCTGGTTTCATAGTAAACCTCCCGAACTGCGCCCGCAGGCAACCCACACGGCACAGTTTATTTTAACATTTTGGCAAAGTGGCGGCGGGCACTAGGCCTGCTGCATTTCGTGCAGGGTCTGCACCTCGGTGCAAAGCCCCGTTTTGTCGTCACAGCAAAACAATACCGCGTCCAGCCGGCAGGGGCCGTCTGCCACGGCAAACCTCACCGGCCGGTGGGTGCGCTGCTTTTTTACCGCAAGCTCGGGCCGCACACCGATCACCGACTGCACCGGGCCAGTCATGCCCACATCGGTCAAAAAGCCGGTGCCGCCGGGCAAAATGCCGGCGTCGGCGGTGGGCACATGGGTGTGGGTGCCAAACACCGCGCTCACCCGGCCGTCAAGGTACCAGGCAAACGCCTGCTTCTCGGCGGTGGATTCGGCGTGGAAATCCACAATGCGAAACCGCGAGGTATCGCCCTGCAACAGGCGGTCGGCGGTGTCGAACGGGTTGTCCAGCGGCTCTAAAAACGCAACACCCTCAAGGCACAGCACCGTTACGGTGTAACGGCCAAAGTCCAGCACCACGCTGCCCACGCCCGGTGCCGCATGCGGCAGGTTGGCCGGGCAAAGCAGGGTCTCGGTCTCTTCGTACAGCTCTTCGCCCGCACGGCGCAGCGCATGGTTGCCGGTCGTGATCACGTCGGCCCCGTGCGAAAAAATCTCCTGCGCAATGTCGGCGGTAATGCCCACGCCGTCCGGGTGGGCATTCTCTCCGTTTACAATGCAAAGGTCGGCGCCCACCTGCCGTTTGAGCGCGGGCAACCGGCGGCACAAAAAGTTAAGGCCGGGTGTGCCCACTACGTCTCCGACACACAAAATTTTCATAGGCGCCCTCCTTTGGGTTTGTTGGCGGTATCTATCATACCAGAAAGGGGCAAAAAAGAAAAGACGGCAGCGCCCCTTTGCTGCCGCCCCAAAGCGCCGCCGTTTACGCGGGGGTACTGCAGGCACCCCCGCAAGGCGGTGCCTGCAGTACAAAAACGCAGAAAAGCGGCAACCCAAGGGGCTGCCGCTGTAAAGGTCTATTTTGCGTAGTCGGTGGCCCTGCTCTCGCGGATCACGTTGACCTTGATCTGGCCGGGGTATTCCAGCTCGTCTTCGATCTTGCGCACAATGTCGCGGGCAAGGATCGTCAGCTGATCGTCGCTGATCGCATCGGGTTTGACCATGATGCGCACTTCGCGGCCCGCCTGAATGGCGTAACTGCGCTCGACACCCTCAAAGCTGGACGAAATGGCTTCGAGGTCTTCAAGGCGCTTGATGTAGTTTTCCACATTTTCACGCCGGGCACCGGGGCGCGCTGCCGAAATGGCGTCGGCGGCCATCACGATAAAGGCCAGAGGGGTCTGCGGCTCCACGTCGCCGTGGTGCGCCTCAATGGCATGGATGACCAGCGGGTTTTCTTTGTACTTGCGTGCAAGGTCGACACCGATCATCACATGGCTGCCCTCAATTTCGTGGGTCAGCGCCTTGCCGATGTCGTGCAACAGGCCCGCGCGCTTTGCCATGTTGACGTTGAGCCCCAGCTCGGACGCCATCAGGCCACACAGGTACGCGACTTCCATCGAGTGGTTCAGCACGTTCTGGCCATAGCTGGTGCGGTACTTTAAGCGGCCCAGCAGCTTGACAAGGTCCGGGTGCAGGCCGTGTACGCCCACTTCCATCACGGCGCGCTCGCCCTCACGCTTCATAGAGGCATCCAGCTCGCGGCGGCTTTTTTCCACGGTCTCTTCAATGCGGGCCGGGTGGATACGGCCGTCTGCGATCAGTTTTTCCAGCGTCATGCGGGCAATTTCGCGCCGCACCGGGTCAAAGCTGGACAGGGTGATGGCTTCGGGCGTGTCGTCGATGATCAGGTCCACACCGGTCGCTGTTTCCAGCGCGCGGATGTTGCGGCCCTCGCGGCCAATGATGCGGCCTTTCATCTCGTCGCTTGGCAGCGGCACCACCGAAACGGTGATCTCGCTGGAATGGTCTGCCGCGCAGCGGGACACCGCCTGGGTGATCAGCTCCTGCGCCAACTTGTCGCAATCCTCTTTGGTCTGGGTCTCAAAGGCCGTGATGCGCATTGCCTTTTCGTGGGTCAGCGCTTCGTCCAGGCGGGAGAGCAGCATTTCTTTGGCCGCGTCCTCCGACAGGCCGGAGATATGCTCCAGTTTTTCCACTTCGCGCTGGCGCATCTGCTCGATCTCTGCCAGCCGTGCGTCGATGAGTTCGGCGCGTTTTTTCAGTTCTTCTTCCCGCTGTTCCATCGCGGTCGTTTTGCGGTCAATGTTCTCTTCTTTCTGGTCGAGCCGACGTTCTTGCCGAGTGATCTCCGAGCGGCGCTCTTTGATCTCCTTGTCCGCCTCCGCCTTCAGGCGAAAGGCTTCATCCTTGGCCTCGACGGCGGCTTCTTTTCGCTTCTGTTGCGCCGTTTTGATAGCGTCGTTGATAATTCTTTTAGCTTCTTCTTCCGCAGAACCTACTTTTTGCTCTGCGATCTTTTTTCTGTAAGCGATGCCACAAGAAAAAGCGATAGCCGCAGCTACCGCACCCACAACAACGGCTATCAATACGGTGATACCGATTGATACCATAGGGGCCTCCTTCATATTTTTGGGAGTTTATTAACTGGTCAATGTATTTTCAAACTCAAAGATATTGTAATGAATACACTATGCATCTATTTTAAGACCTGCCACGGTGCTTGTCAAGAAAAGCATAAAGGTAGGGCACAAAATCGACGTTTTTTGCTGCAATATTCCTAAAAATCACCGGTTTTCGCGTATTTTTGGCCTTTTGCGGGTCCCCGCCCACATGTTTTTTTACCCGCAGCAGCAAGGGGCAGATTGTATAAAAAAACAGCGGGCACCCTGCCCGCTGCAACCTCTTTTATTGTAGGGTGCACCGCGCGTTATGCCCGCCCGCCGCGCACCGCGCGGGTACCGCACCAGTCACAGCGCAAAATGCCCTCGCGCCCCCGGTAAAACCGGGCGGGCAGCTCTTGCTCGGCCGCGCAGATACAGCGCGGGTTTTCGCACCGCACACCGGGGTACAAATCGCCCTCGGGCCGCTTTGTGGCCGACGGGGCGTTTTGCAGCAGCTTTAAAATTAGCGCCATGCGGATGAACTTGCCGTTTTGCACCTGTTTAAAGTAACACGCGCGTGGGTCGGCGTCCACCGCCACCGCAATTTCGTTGACGCGCGGCAGCGGGTGCAGCACCGCAAGGCCGCTTTGCGCCGTTTGCAGTTTTTCGGGTGTCAAAATATAGCTGTCTTTCAGCCGCCGGTATTCCTCTTCGCTGTCAAACCGCTCTTTTTGCACCCGCGTCATATACAAAATATCGAGCTTTGGCATTGCCTCTTCCAGCGAGGCGGTCACCTCAAACGACACGCCCTCTTTTTGCAGTACTTCGCTGACGATCTGCTCTGGCATCGCAAGCTCTTTGGGCGAGATCAGCACGAAGTGTGTGCCCTCATAGCGGGCCATCGCCGCCGCCAGAGAGTGCACGGTGCGCCCGTATTTGAGGTCTCCGCACAGGCCCACGGTCAGCCCGGTCAGCCGCCCTTTTTCCCGCTTTATGGTCAATAGGTCCGCCAGTGTCTGCGTGGGGTGAAAATGCCCGCCGTCGCCCGCGTTGATGACCGGGATGTCGATGTTTCGGGCGGCCACCAGCGGCGCGCCCTCTTTGGGGTGGCGCATCGCAATGATGTCGGCAAAGCAGGCGACGACCCGCGCGGTGTCGGCCACGCTTTCGCCTTTGGATGCCGAGCTGCTGGATGCCTCTGAAAAGCCCAGCACCTCGCCGCCAAGGTCCAGCATGGCGGCTTCAAAGCTGAGCCTTGTGCGGGTGGAGGGCTCGTAAAACAGCGTCGCTATTTTTTTGCGGCGGCAACGCTCGGCATAGGCATCCGGGTGGGCAATGATGTCCTGCGCCGTGTCGATCAGCTCGTCAATCTGCTGCGTGGTCAAATCCAGAATATCGATCAAATCTTTTTTCATTTCCCTGCTCCTCCTGTTGTGCCCGCCGGGCGGGCGGCTGTGTGGTCTTTTTTATGCCCGGCGGGGCAGCGCCCCACAAAAAAAACCGGCCCGCCAATGGCGGTGCGCCATTGGTGAAGCCGGATAAAAATTATTGAGATACCCCAGCAAAAACAGAAAAGCAAAGGCAATGCGGCCCGCTGCCGGGGTGCCCGCAATTGTTCGTCTACCGCGCCACTGTGCGCCGCTTTGTGCCCTGCTTGTCATACTGCCTCCCTGTGTTGCTGCAAAAGGCGGGCACACCACCGCAGAAAAACAGCCCCGCGGCTTTGCCCGCAAGGCCGTAAAACGGGGGTTTTGGTGCCCCGCACGGTGTCATTTGCCCAAAAGGCATGCCTGCCGCCTTTTTGATTTCGGTTGATTGTAGCACCTTTCGCCCGCACTGTCAAGCGGCAGGGGCACACACCGGCACATTAGACCATTTTTTCCTGTTTGACCTTTTTGTCGATTACGTGGCGCGCGGCAAGCTCGTCGCGGATCTTCTGCACCGGGATGCCCATATCCACCATCAGCACCAGCACGTGGTACACAAGGTCGGCAATTTCGTACACCGTCTCTTTTTTATCATCGCTTTTGCCGGCAATGATCACTTCGGTCGCCTCTTCGCCCACTTTTTTCAAAATCTTGTCGCGCCCTTTTTCAAACAGGTAGGTGGTGTAAGAGCCCTCTCTCTTTTCGGTGCGGCGGCCCTCGATCAGCGTCACCAGCGAGTCGAGTGAGAACGGCTCTTCGGCGGCACCCGGTGCTTCGTACAGCGTATTCGTAAAGCATGAGGTCGTGCCAAGGTGGCAGGCCGGGCCGTCCGGGTGCACTTTCACCAGCAGGGCATCCTGGTCGCAATCTGCCGTGATGCTGACGATATGCTGGTAGTTGCCCGACGTTTCGCCTTTCAGCCACAGCGTTTTGCGCGAGCGGCTGTAAAAGCAGGTCAGCCCCTTTTCCAGCGAAATGGCAAGGCTTTCGCGCGACATATACGCAAGGGTCAACACCGCGCCGGTGTCGGCGTCGGTGACAATGGCGGGGATCAGCCCCCGCTCGTCAAATTTTAAGGTATCGATGTTGCACATGGTTTTGCCCCTTTCAGATTCTCACATTGATGCCGTTCGCGCGCAAATGGGCTTTCAGCTGCGGGATTTTAACTTCGCCAAAATGGAAGATCGACGCCGCAAGCCCAGCGTCCACCCGCGGCAGCGTTTTGAACAGCGTAACAAAGTCGTCCGCCTTGCCCGCCCCGCCGGAAGCGATCACCGGCACATCCACCGCTTCGCTGACAGCGCGCAGCATTTCAAGGTCAAACCCGTTTTTCACGCCGTCGGTGTCGATGGAGTTCAGTACCACTTCACCGGCGCCGCGCGCCACACAGTCGCGGATCCACCCCACGGCCTCGCGAGTGGTGTCGTCGCGCCCGCCGCGGCCAAACACGCGCAATTCGCCGCCCACGCGCTTCACATCCACCGAAAGCACCACGCACTGGTTGCCATACCGCCGCGCGGCCTGTTCGATCAGCGCGGGGTTTTGCAGCGCGCCGGAGTTGACGCTCACCTTGTCGGCCCCGCATTTCAGCACACGGTCAAAATCGTCCACTGTGTTAATACCGCCGCCCACCGTCAGCGGGATGAACACCCGCTTTGCGGTCTCGCACAGAATATCGGTAAACAGCGCGCGTCCCTCGGCCGAGGCGGTAATGTCGTAAAACACCAGTTCGTCCGCACCGCTGGCCGTGTAATATTCCGCCAGCTCTACCGGCGAATTCACATCGGCAAGGCCCTCAAAATTGACCCCCTTGACCACCCGCCCGCCCTGCACGTCGAGGCAGGGGATGATGCGTTTTGTAATCATGCCAGCTCCCCCTTTGCGGCGCACACGGCCTTTGCAAGGTCGATTGCGCCGGTGTAATACGCTTTGCCGATGATGGCACCCGCCACCCCCAGCGCCGCAAGGTCTTTGACGTCCTGCAAACTGCTCACGCCGCCGGACGCGATGAATTCCATTGAAAATTGCTGTTGCAGCGCGGCATACAGCGCAAGGTTTGTCCCCTGCATCGCGCCGTCTTTTGCAATATCGGTCACGATCACCGTGCGCACGCCGTCTGCTTGCAGCGAAGCGCAAAACGTTTCGCCCCGCACGGCGCTCTGCTGCGTCCAGCCGTGCACGGCCACAAAGCCGTCACGCAAATCGGCCCCCACGGCAATGTGATCTGCGCCAAAGGCGGCAACGGCTTCGCGCACAAAACCCGGCTGGGTCAGCGCCGCCGTGCCAAGAATTACCCGCCGCACCCCGGCGTTCAAATAGGCCTCTATTGTTGCATTCGTGCGCACCCCGCCGCCCAGTTCGACACAAAGGCCGGTGCCCTCGACCACCCGGCGCACCGTGTCAGCGGCAGGCGTGCCGCCGGTTTTTGCACCCTCTAAATCCACCATGTGCACCCAGCCGGCCCCGGCCTGTTCAAATTTTTGTGCCGTGGCCAGCGGGTCGTCGTCGTACACCGTCATCGCGGCATAGTCGCCGCGCAGCAGCCGCACCACCTTGCCGCCGTATAAATCAATTGCAGGCAAAACGATCATGCGCGGCCCCCCATGGCACAAAACGCCCGCAGAATGCCAAGGCCCACCGTGCCGCTTTTTTCGGGGTGAAACTGGCAGCCCAGCACATTGCCCTGCCCCACTGCCGCCGTAAGGTCTGCGCCGTAATCGGTCACCGCCAGCAGCGCATCGCCACAGCCGGTGGCATAATACGAGTGCACAAAGTACACGTATTCGCCGCCGTGTACATTGGCAAACAATGGGCTGTTTTTACCCGCCGGGGTCAGGTGCAGCGCGTTCCAGCCGATGTGCGGTATTTTGAAGTCTGCGGGCAGCACCCCCGCCATCGGCACCACGGTGCCGGGCAACAGGCCCAGCCCCTCGTGCTCGCCAAACTCGTAGCTTTTTTCAAACAGCAGCTGCATGCCAAGGCAGATGCCCAGCAGCGGCTTGCCGCTTGCCGCCACCCCGCGCACCGCGCTGGCAAGGCCGGTCTCGCGCAGCTTTGCCGCCGCGTCCTCAAACGCGCCGACACCGGGCAAGATTACCGCGTCGGCCTTGCTGATGGCTGCCGCATCGCCGGTGACGATGCTTTCGGCCCCAATGGCCGCAAGCGACGAGTGCAGCGAAAACAGGTTGCCCACCCCATAATCCACAATGGCAATCATCACAGCACCCCTTTGGTCGACGGGATCACATCCCGGTTTTTTTCGTCGATGGCAACGGCTGTTTTCAGCGCGCGCGCCAGCGCCTTAAAGCTGCCCTCTATAATGTGGTGCGAATTTTCGCCCGCCAGCTGCCGTAGGTGCACGGTCATGCCGGCACGGCAGGCCAGCGCGTCAAAAAACTCGTTTGCAAGCTCGGTGTCAAAGGTGCCCACCTTTTGCGTGGGCGGGCACAGCGTGGTGCAAAATCGCCCGCGGCCCGAAATATCCACCGCGGCAAGCAACAGCGCCTCATCCATGGGCAGCGTGATGTCGCCGTAACGGGTGATGCCGCGCATGTCGCCCAGCGCCTGCGCAAAGGCAAGCCCAAGGCAGATGCCCACATCTTCCACCGTGTGGTGGTCGTCCACGTCGGTATCGCCCACGCAGGTGACGGTAAGGTCAAACCCGCCGTGGCGGGCAAACAGCGTGAGCATGTGGTTTAAAAAGCCACAGCCGGTGTTGATATCGCCTGCCCCGGTACCGTCTAAACTCAAAGTCAGCGCAATGTCGGTCTCTGCCGTTTTTCGCTTTATGCTCGCCTGCCTCATGCTTCATTCTCCCTTTCACTTAAAATGTCACGCACCGCGGCCAGCAAACTCTCCATTTGTGCCGGGGTGCCAATGGTAATGCGGTTGTACTGCGCAATGCGCGGCAGCGTGAAGTGCCGCACCAGCACCCCGCGGGCTTTCAGTTGCAAATATAAGGTCTCGCCGTCCATGGCATCGCTTTTTGCAAACAAAAAATTCGCGTCGGAATCCAGCACCGTAAATCCCAGCTGCCGCAATGCCTCGGCGGTATTTTTGCGAGTGCGCATGATTTCGTCGCACTTTGCGCGGTAATACGCTTCCTCTTTCAACGCGGCCTCGCCGCAGGCAAGGGTCAGGCGGCTGATGTTATAGGGGTTGGTGGAATACTTCAGCTTTTCAAGGTCGGCAATCAGCGCCGCGCTGCCCAGCGCAAACCCCAGCCGGGCACCCGCCATGCTGCGCGACTTGGAATAGGTCATCACGACCAGCAGGTTGTCGTACTGCTCTACCAGCTTTGCACAGCTTTCGCCGCCAAAATCCACATACGCTTCGTCGATCACCACCACATGGTCTGGGTTGCTGCGCAGAATTTCTTCGATTGCCCCGACGGAAAGTGACAGCCCGGTCGGCGCGTTGGGGTTTGCGATTACAATCATGCCGTCGCGCCCGTAATAGGCCTGCCAGCTGACGGTAAAATCCGGCCGCAGCGGCAATTCGGTGTACTGAATGCCGTGCAGCTGTGCAAACACCGGGTAAAAACCGTAGCTGATATCGGGGAAATAGGCCGGGGTATCCCCGCCTGCAAAGGCCATAAACGCAAAGTTCAGCACTTCGTCGGACCCATTGCCGATGAACACGTTTTGCATCGCGAGCCCATAGCGTGCGGCCAGTGCGGCGCGCAGCGGCGTGGCAGTGGGGTCCGGGTAAAGGCGCAGCAGCTCGGCCTGCCGGGCGTTTGCCGCCGCCAGCACCGCCGGGGAGGGCGGGTAGGGCGACTCGTTGGTGTTCAGCTTGACATACTGCATGTCCTGCGGCTGCTCACCGGGCACATACTCGTGCAGCCCTGCATAGGCCTTGTTTAAAAATCTGCTCACTGGGCACCCCCCTCAAACCGGCTGGCAACACTGCGCGCGTGGGCGGCAAGCCCCTCCTGCTCTGCAAAGTATTCCACCTGCCGGGCCACGGCGGCCAGCGCCTGCCGGGTAAAATAGGTGTACTGGGTCTTTTTAATAAAATCATCGACCGACAGCGGGCTGGAAAACCGGGCCGTGCCGCCGGTGGGCAGTGTGTGATTGGGCCCCGCAAGGTAATCGCCCAGTGCCTCCGGGCAGTTGCGGCCCAAAAACACCGACCCCGCGTTTTGCACCTGCCCCAGCAGGTCAAACGGGTCGTTGACACAAAGCTCTAAATGTTCGGGTGCCAATCGGTTGGCGATCTGCACCGCCTCGGCAATGCTGCCCGCCACAATAATTTTGCCGTTGCTCTCGATCGATGCTTCGGCAATTTCTCGCCTTGGCAGCAATGCCAGTTGCCGCGCCACCTCGTCAGACACGGCCTGTGCCAGCGGCAGGCTGTCGGTCACCAGCACCGCAGAGGCGTTTTTGTCGTGCTCGGCCTGCGAAAGCAGGTCTGCCGCCACCTCGCGTGGGTTGCTGGCAGCATCGGCGATCACCAAAATTTCGCTGGGCCCGGCAATCATATCAATGCCCACCTGCCCAAATACCTGCTTTTTGGCCTCTGCCACATAGGCGTTGCCGGGGCCCACAATTTTTTCGACCCGCGGCACGCTTTGGGTGCCATAGGCTAGCGCGGCCACGGCCTGTGCGCCGCCCAGTTTAAAGATGCGCGTCACCCCCGCCACCTGCGCCGCCGCCAAAATGGCGGTGGGCAGCACCCCATGATGTGCCGGGGTGACCATCACGATTTCGCCCACCCCGGCGATCTGCGCGGGGATGGCGTTCATCAGCACCGACGACGGGTAGGCCGCCGTGCCGCCCGGCACATACAGCCCCACCTTTGCAAGCGGCAAAATCTTTTGCCCCATCACCACGCCGTCACTGTTTGTCTGTACAAAGCTTTGGCGCACCTGCGCGGTGTGAAACGCGCGGATATTCGCCGCCGCCGTTTGCAGCACCGCCAAAAATTCGGGGTCGGTGGCGGCCAGTGCCGCCGCCTTTTCCTCTGCACTCACTTCCAGCGAGTCGGGGCGCGCGCCGTCAAATTTTTCGGTATAGCGCAGCAGTGCTTCATCGCCGTTTTGCCGCACATCCGCCAAAATGGCGGCCACGGTGTCCGCCACGTCCTGCCCCGGCAAGCCGCGGGCAAAAATTTCGTCGTCGCTCACCGCGCCGACCTGCAGGATCTTCATGCTTCTTCCTCCTCTTTGGGCAGCAGCAACCCGCCAAGGGCGCTGCACAGTGTTTCTATTTGCTTGTTGCGGAATTTAAAGCTTGCCCGGTTGGCGATCAGCCGCGCGCTGATGGGCAAAATCTCCTCCACGACCTCAAGGTCGTTTTCACGCAGCGTCGTGCCGGTCTCCACAATATCCACGATCACATCCGAAAGGCCCAGCACCGGTGCCAGCTCGATGGACCCGCTGAGCTTGATGATGTCGATGCTGCGGCTTTGCCCTGCAAAGTACCGCCCCGCAATACTGGGAAACTTTGTCGCCACCCGCAGCGTGCGGTCGGGGTTATCCTGCCAGCCGCGCTTTGCGGCCACCGCCATGCGGCAGCGGCCGACGCCAAGGTCCAGCAGCTCATACACTTCGGGCGCATATTCCAGCAAAATGTCTTTGCCCGCAATGCCCACATCGGCGGCGCCGCGCTCTACATAAATAGGCACGTCGGCGGGTTTTGCCCAAAAATAGCGCACCCCCGCGGCCGGGTTTTCAAAAATCAGGCGGCGGCCATCCTCCAGCACGCCGGGGCAGGCAAACCCTGCCTCCGCCAGCAGCCGGTACACCTTTTCGCCAAGGCGCCCCTTGGGCAGTGCCACGCTTAGGCAGTCATTCATCTTCGCCCCTCCAGTCCTCCAGCCGCAACACGCTGTTGCAGCGCAGCTTTGCGGGCTTTACCCGCTGTGCACTCACCGTTTTGCCCTGTGCCGTCAGCGCGTGCACCGCGCGGTCCAGCTTTGCCACATCATCGCCGGGGCGGTACAGCAGCAGCACGTCCACATCGGCGCGCTCGGCCCCGGTGCGCGTTTCCAGCTCGTCCAAATACACCGCAAAGCCCACGGCCCCGGCACCCGCACGGCCCATTTTTGCCATCAGCCGGTCGTACTGGCCGCCGCGCAATACCGCGGTGGGGATGCCGTTGATGAACCCCTGAAAAATAATGCCGTTATAATAATTCATGTCGTTGACGACCGAAAAATCGATTTGCACCCGCCCGGCAAGGCCCCCTTGGGCCAGCACGGTGCAGATGTCCTGCAACTCACCCAGCGCCGTTTGCATCTCGCTGTTGCGGCACAGCCCGCGCAGTGTAGACAGCACCGCGTTTGCATCGCCATAGGTGGCGACCAGTTGCGGCAGCAGGGTGTCGTCGTACCCGCCCGCGCGGCAGAACTGCAACAGCCCCGCACGGTTTTTGTCGCGGATCAGCGCCAGCGCTTCGCCATACCGCTCTGCCGGTACCCCGGCGGCCAGCAGCGCGCCGGACACAAGGCCCAAATGAGAAATATCCAGCATATAGTCGCCGTTGATCGCCTGCAAGCTGCCACCCGCAAGGCGCAGCACCTCGCACAGCTGGTAGCGGTCAATGTCGCCAATGCATTCCAGCCCCGTCTGCATGATCTCTTTAAACGAGCCCGCTTTGGCGTCGGCGCGAAACACGTTTTCGTCGTAATACACCTTTTTTACGGTGCCCGGCTCTGCGCTGGTGTTTTTGATGATCGAGATGGTCACGTCGGGTTTTAAGGCCATCAGCGTGCCGTCAAGGTCGGTAAACACGATCATGCGGTCACTGGACAAAAAGTCCTTGTTGCGCACGTAAAGGTCATACTCTTCAAACCGGCTCATTTTATAGCCGCTGTACCCGTACCGGCGGTATAGCGCGCGCAGCTCCAAAATAATGCGCTCTTTTTCCTGTAAAGTCTCTGTCGTTGTCATGCGCCGTTCCCTTTCATGGTTTGCACCGGGTGCGCGGGCCCCGCTGTGCCCCGCCCTGCCGGTAATTTTGCTTTATTGGTTTATTATAGCAGTATGTTAGCACATTAGCACGCTAAAGTAAACAGGCAACGTTTCTCAATTTCCTGCCCCTTTTTCGCCTGTTTTTGTGAAACTGCTGCAAAACAGCACTTTTTTGTGGCTATTTTACCCTGCCGGGGGCCGCTTTGCCCGTTTTTTGCAAACCCATATTTTTTGCAAACCCGGATATAAAAAACAGAGCACCCGGCAAATTTGCCGGTGCTCTGTTTTGCATTCGGGTGCCCGCCGCTGCTCTACGGTGGGTGCCAGACCTGATAGACATAGCACCACCCCCGTATCTGCGCGGTACGGGGGTGGGCGAGGAGGAGGGGGCCTTTCGTTCAAAAGGCAATCACCAAACGGGTATGACAAAGGGGGGTGCATACCCGTATTTAAAGTAGCATCTCAGGCCTTAAAAAACAACAAATCTGTTCCCAAATGGGGGTGAAATGTTCCCAAATAAGGGTTTTGGCATGTTTTGCTATTGTAAAAACTGTCATTTTTGCCTTTATACCGCCGTTTTTCGCGGTTTTTCGTCGGTTTAAATTTCCCTTTTTTTGCGAAAAAGCTTATAATAAATAAGACCCACGGCAGCATGACAGGCCGTGACAAAACAGGAGGGCAGTATGTCGCAGACGACGAAACACGCACTGGAAGCATCGCTGAAAAACCTGCTGGCTCAAAAGCCACTGGATAAGATCACCATATCGGATATTGCCGACGACTGCGGCATCAACCGCATGACCTTTTACTATCATTTTAAAGATTTATATGATTTGGTGGAGTGGTGCCTGATTGAAGATACCTCTAAAACACTGGCCGGCAACAAGACCTATGACACCTGGCAGCAGGGGTTTTTGCAGATTTTTGAAATGGTGCTTGAAAATAAACCCCTCATTTTGAACGCCTACCATTCCATCAGCCGCGAGCAGGTAGAGACCTACTTGTATCAGGTGACTTACAACCTGCTGATCGGCGTGGTGGACGAAAAGGCAGCCGGGGTGCGGGTACGCGATGAGGACAAAAAGTTTATTGCCGACTTTTATAAATTTGCCTTTGTGGGGCTGATGCTCGACTGGATCCGCGCGGGGATGAAAGAGGACCCGCAGCAGATCATTGACCGGCTGAGCGTGCTGATTCACGGGGACGTGACCCGCGCATTAAATAAATACCGGCTGGGCGGCCCCACTTTGCCTGAAGACGAATAGCCCCCCGCTGCAAAAAGCCTCTGTTTTTTATCAATCCGGCCCGAGTGATAAAAGTCTTATCACCCGGGCCGGATTGTTTATGGCGCCCCCGCACAAAGCGCGCTACAATGGCCCCAGACCCAAAGAAACGGAGGCAGTTTTTATGTATTATTCCAGTGGTAACTACGAAGCATTCGCCCGGCCGCGCAAGCCGGAAGGTGTCGACCACAAGTCGGCTTATATCGTCGGCAGCGGCCTTGGCGCGCTGGCAGCAGCCTGCTATTTGGTGCGCGACGGCCAAATGCCCGGCAAAAACGTGCACGTGCTTGAAAAAGACCCCATCCCCGGCGGTGCCTGCGACGGCTACCAGGTGACCGATGTGGGTTATGTGATGCGCGGCGGGCGCGAGATGGACAACCACTTTGAATGCATGTGGGATTTGTTTCGCTCCGTCCCCTCCATCGAGACCGAGGGTGTCAGCGTGCTGGACGAGTATTACTGGCTGAACAAAAGCGACCCCAACTACTCGCTGCAGCGCGCCACAGTGCAGCGCGGCGAGGATGCCCACACCGACGGCAAGTTTGGCCTGTCGGATGCCGGCGCCATGGAGATCATGAAGCTGTTTTTCACCCCGGACGAGGAGCTTTACAACAAGCGCATCGACGAAATGTTCAGCAAAGAAGTGCTGGACTCGAACTTCTGGATGTACTGGCGCACGATGTTCGCATTTGAAAACTGGCACAGCGCGCTGGAAATGAAGCTGTATATCCGCCGCTTCATCCACCACATCGGCGGCCTGCCCGACTTTAAGGCACTGCGCTTCACCCGCTACAACCAGTACGAGTCGATGATTTTGCCCATGGTAAAATATCTATCTTCGTTTGGCGTGCAGTTCCACTACAATGTCAAGGTCGTCAATGTGGCATTTGAAAAAAACGGTGCCAAAAAGCAGGCGACCCGCATTGACGTGCTGCGCGAGGGCAAGCCGGAGAGCATTGATTTGACGCAGGACGACCTTGTGTTCATCACAAACGGCGGCTGTGTTGAAAACTCGTCGCTGGGCGACCAGAGCCACCCCGCCCCGTTTAACAAAGAGATCAAAGAGGGCGGCGGCTGGGACATGTGGCGCAAAATTGCCGCACAGGATGACGCTTTTGGCCACCCGGACAAATTTTGCAACAACCCCGAGCAGAGCAACTGGATGTCGGCCACCGTTACCACGCTGGACGACCGCATCCCGCCGTATGTGCAAAAAATCTGCAAGCGCGACCCGTTCAGCGGCAAGGTGGTCACCGGCGGCATTGTGACGGTCACCGATTCCAACTGGCTGATGAGCTGGACCTTCAACCGCCAGCCGCAGTTCCGCAGCCAGCCCAAGGGGCAGCTGGTGGGCTGGATCTATGGCCTGTTCAGCGACCGGCCGGGCAACTACATCAAAAAACCGATGCGCGATTGCACCGGCAAAGAGATCTGCATGGAGTGGCTGTACCACATGGGCGTACCCGAAGCGGAGATTGAAGACCTTGCCGAGCACAGCGCCAACACCGTGCCCTGCATGATGCCGTACATCACCGCGTTCTTTATGCCGCGCGAAGCGGGCGACCGGCCCGCCGTCGTGCCGCAGGGCAGTGTGAACTTTGCGTTCTTGGGCCAGTTTGCCGAAACCCAGCGCGACACCATTTTCACCACCGAGTACTCGATTCGCACCGGCATGGAGGCCGTGTACACCCTGCTGGACATCGACCGCGGCGTACCCGAGGTTTGGGGCAGCATGTACGACGTGCGTGATTTGCTGAACGCGACGGTACAACTGCGCGACGGCAAAAAGATCACCGATATGAACCTTGGCTTTAAAGAAAAAATTGCACTGCGCGAAGCACTGAAAAAGGTAGAAGGCACCGACCTTGAAAAGCTGCTGCGCGACTATAAGCTGATCTAACTCGTTTATTTTACGGTCGCTGCTTCACGGCGACAAAACAAAAAAACCGCCCGCACCCTCCCCTGCGGGCGCCCAGACAACAATAAAAGCCTTGCTGCAAAACTGCGGCAAGGCTTTTGTTGTTATTTTTTGTTTCGCGCGTGGCCCGTTAAATCGCGCACCACTTCGCCCGCGATCATCAGCCCCACGGCGGGCGGCACAAACGCCGTGCTGCCGGGCACCTGCCTGCGCTGGGTGCAGGTACGCGCCGTGCCCGGCGGGCAGATACACCCGGTGAGGCAGCTGGCCTCGCCGTCCTGCTGCGGGGTCATTGGCTGCTCTTTGGAGTACACGACTTTCAAATGTTTCACGCCGCGCCGGCGCAGCTCGTACCGCATCACCTTGGCCAGCGGGCACATGGAGGTCTTGTAAATGTCGGCCACTTCAAACGCCGTGGCGTCCAGCTTGTTACCCGCCCCCATCGAGCTGATGATCGGCACACCGCTTGCCTGTGCCTGCAACACCAGTTCAATTTTGCCGGTCACGGTGTCAATGGCGTCAATGATGTAATCGTACTGCGAAAAATCAAACTGCACCGCCGTTTCGGGCGAATAAAAGGTGCAATAGCCGTTTAGCACAAGGTCGGGGTTGATATCCAAAAGGCGCTCGCGCGCCGCGTCTATTTTGTATTTGCCCACACTGGAGCGGGTGGCAAATGCCTGCCGGTTAAGGTTGGTCAGGCACACGCGGTCGTCGTCGATCAAATCCAGCGTGCCAATGCCGCTGCGCACCAGCGCTTCGGCAGCGCTGCCCCCCACCCCGCCAATGCCAAAAATGGCAACGCGGCTGGCGGCAAGGGCCTGCATGCCCTCACTGCCCAGCAGCAGCTCGGTGCGGGAAAACTGGTTCAGCATACCTTTGTCCTTTCCGGTTCGGGTTGCAGCATCGGCTGCGGTATTTTTCCATCCACCACATCGGCCAGCGTCACAGCGGACAAAAAGCTGTCGATCACGCTGTCCAGCGCTTTCCACAGCGGCAGCGTCTTGCAGCCGTCGGCACGGGTGCACATGCTTTCGCCCTGCTCCAGGCAAGACACCGGTGAAAGGGTACCGTCTGCCGGGCGCAGAATGTCCACCACCGCATACGCGCCGGGGTCCTTTGCCAGCTTATACCCGCCGCCCTTGCCGCGCACCCCCACCACAAGGCCCTCTTTGCTTAATGTGGCAATGATGCTTTCAAGGTATTTTTCTGAAATCTCCTGCCGGGCGGCAATGTCTTTCAGCGGGATGTATTGTTCTTTTTCACGGTTTTGCGCAAGGTCGATCATCACGCGCAGCGCATACCGCCCCTTGGTTGAAATCAGCATACTCTGTTCCCCTTTCGCGCGGGGCCATAGCCCCGCACTGTGTCACCTGTGGCAAGCACCTGCCGCACAGCGGCAGGCGGTTTTCGGCAAAAAAGGCCCACACCGTTTTCACGGCGTCGGCGGCTATCCGGCGTTACTGCGGCAGGGCAGGCGCACCCCGGCCGCGGCAATTTAATAACATATTGACATTATAGGTTTATTGTGTGGTTCTGTCAACTGTTTTCCCCATTTTATGCCCTTGCCCGCCGGGTAGGCTACCCACCCCAGTGTGTGCGGCTGCAAAAGTGCTGCCTCACACCGGGCAAGCTGCACGGGGTGGGCAGCATACCGTGGCAAACAGCAAATGCGGCAAGGCAGAGGGGCGGCAAAACAACAAACAGGGCACCCCCTCTTTTGCCGGGGCGCCCTGTTTGTTGTTCATGGCAGCGCATGCGCCACCGGTTATTTCTTTTGCTTTTTTTGCCCCTTGGTCGCGGCATTGTGGTAGCTGATGGTCTGCACCAGCCAAACGGTGCCCAGCGTCAAAATGGGCAAAACCCCAACATCCATTACCATGCTCAACAAAATTAGCACGACAAACAGCAATAAAACCGCTTTGTTCGTCGTTTTTACGGCAACTTGCGCCGCGTCGCCAATCTGTCTCTTCTCATCTTCACTGTAACTTTCGTACAGCTTTTTTTCAAAATCTTTATCTGTAAAATTGCTCGGCCTTTCTGGGTACAATGGGTTTATCGTGCTCATAAGTTTGCCTCGTTCTACCACTCCGGCACCTAAAAAAACACACAATAAAAATAGCGCAAGCAAAACCACACCTATATTATGGGCAGTGCCAAACCCAGAAGCTGTTATACTAAAGAGTAACACCACCAAAGCAAAAAGCACTTCATTTACCATCAGTCCGCGGGCAAAATAATCTTCAGCAGCACGAAATGCCGCTTTGTCCTCATCCTCTCCTTCAACCACTGTTGACACTTCTTTTTTTACCTTTTTGCGATAGATGATAACAAGGGTGTCCAGCACCACACCCACTACCAGCATCAGCCACACTGCTACATCTTGCAAAAGCTGTAACACTGACAGCAAAGCCACCACAATGTTTGCACGCACTACGCTCAAAACTTGCATCAACCACTGGCCTACATGCTGCAAACCCAATTGGACTGGCTGTACAATTGGCCCATGGCCTTCTTCTAAAATTGCAAGCAATACCCCCAAGACACTGCCAACCAAAACACAGGCACTCAACAATATTAAAACAAATTTCAAATTAACCTTACGTTTTTTCATAAATTTTCTCCTATATATGAATGCTTTTTGCTTTTCAAACAGTCTCTTAATACCCATCGCCCTTGATCAAAAGCAATGCAAGTACCAAAGGTTCGCCTCACACAATTAAGTCTTTTTGATACTGTAAAACAAAATTCTTTGCTTCAAGGCTTTGTTTGCAGACATTTAACAAAATCTGTCACATAAATCCTAACATTGGTATTGTTTGTTGTCAATTCAAAATTAAATATCTTCTAAAGCATCTTTTTTAACTGTAAATAAATTTTTTAGCCGTCTGTAAAAGCAATAAAGTCCAGCGTCTGATGGGCGCTGAACTTTATTGCTTTGCTCTTTTAAAATACTTTTTCCGTACTGGTTTAAATAGAATATTTCCTAAACGAAAAACCATATAATATGATGAATACTATTTGGTTGTATGTATTTTACTTTGCCGCCGGGGCATCCTGCTTTTTATTACGGCAGCCGCGCCACTGCTTATTTTTGCTTTTTTTGCCCCTTGGTCGCGGCATTGTGGTAGCTGACGGTCTGCACCAGCCAAACGGTGCCCAGCGTCAAAATGGGCAGCACCCCGACATCGGTCAAAACCCCCAGCAAAATCAGCACGACAAACAGCCAGACAACCGCCCTGCTGGTCGTTTTCATCGCAACCAGTGCCGCATCGCCAATCTGCCGCCGCTCGGCTTCATCGCAGCTGTCGTACCATTTTTCCTGAAACTTCGTGTCCAGCAAGCTGCCCTGTTTTTCGGGGTAAAGCTGCTTTGTCGCTTTGACAAACCGGCTTTGCACCGCCATGGTGCCAAACACCAGCACAAAAAACGGCAGCACCGGCCACAACACCGCCCCCACGTTCTGCGCAGTGCCAAAGGCGGACACCGACACGCCAAACAGCACAAAGCTCAGCACGGTCAGCACATTCAGCGCGCCCATCCCATGGGCATAATACCGGTCGGCGGCATCAAACGTGGTTTCATCCTCGCCGTCCCCGGCAAGGGCTATTGCCGCCGCCCGCTTGCCCTTGCGGTACCACATGGCGGCAAGGGCACCGCACACAATACCCGCACCCAGCATCAGCCACAGCGCCGCCTGCTGCAACCACAGCTGTGCCAATTGCAGCACCGGGCCAATGCTGTCGTACCCGGCCCCAATCAGTAGGCCTACCGCGCCGCCAACCAACAGTGCCCCCACGAGCAACAGGGCAAATTTCAGCCCCAGTTTATGCTTTTTCATGCTCTTCCTCCTGTAAATAAAACACTTCTTCCAGCTGCGCCCCAAACACCTTGGCAATGCGCAGCGCCAGCAGTACCGACGGGTGGTAGTCGCCCCGCTCGATCAGGCTGATGGTCTGCCGGGACGCCCCCACCTGCTCACCCAGTTGCTGCTGGTTGAGCCCCATGCGGGCCCGGTATTCTTTTACGCGGTTAACAAGCGGCATCGTCATCCCCCTTTATGCCTTATTTTATTGTCATTTTGACAATTATATTTGTCATTGAAAGTATAGCATTGACAACAATATTTGTCAACCCTGAAAATTACACTGCGCTAAGCCAAAAAAAAGCCGCCCCAAAAGGGCGGCGCTTTTGCTATGCGCGGTCTGCCGGTGCAGGGTGCGGGCGGCGGGTGTACACCGCACTCGCGATCAAACTGGTCAGCGGGATGGCCAGCAAAATGGCCATGCTGCCAATGACCGCCTGCAACACCTCGGTAATGATCATCTCGCGGTTGAACAGCCCCTCAAGCGACGAGGCATAGGCCACCAGCAGCAGCACGGTGGATAGCGACGAGCCGATATACGCCAGCACCAGCGTGTTGGCCATTGTGCTCATCATGTCGCGCCCAATGTTCATGCCGCTTTTCAGCAGCATGCCAAAGGTGGGCGTGGCCGCGCGCTCGCGCAGCTCCCACAGGGCAGAGGCAAGGCTCATCGCAACGTCCATCACCGCGCCCACCGCGCCGATCAAAATACCGGCAAACACAATGGCTTTTAAATCCACCGGGTTGCGGGTGCCAAGGTCGGCAAGGTAAATGGCCTCCTGCGATGCCATACCGCTCAGCCGCAGCGTAGCGGATAGCAGCACGGTCAGCAGCCCGGCAAACAGCACACCGGCACTGCACCCTACAATGGCCACCAGCGTTTTGGCGTTTGCCCCGTTTACCAGCAGCAGCGTGGAAATAATGACATAGACGCACACGGCAATGGCGCTGAGGTAGATGTTGTACCCGCCCAGCACCAGCGGCAAAAACACCAAAAACACCGCGCCAATGGTGAGCAGCAGCGACACTAAGGTATGCAGCCCTTTCATGCGCCCAAAAATCAGCAACAGCACACAAAACACCACACAGACGGCCAGCGTGCCGCCCGCGCGCTGGTAATCATCCAGCACATAGGGTGCCGCCGCTGTGGTCGCGGGGTCCGGGTTGGGGTACAGCAGCACCCGATTGCCCACCCGCACCTCTTCTAAATGCACGGTGCTGTACCCGTCGATCACCTGCTGGGCCGCCACGGTGGTACCGTCTTTCTGCTTTGCGGTAAAGCGCAGCGTCACCTGCTGTACCGTCTGCCCCTCGGCAAGGCCCGGCAGCTCACGCACTTCGCGGCTGGTGACGGTTTGTACTGTCGCGGGCAAAAAGTCGGCGCCAGCGGGCGGCGGCAACACCCCGCCCCCGGCGGCGGCAAGCCGGTTACCCGCATACAAAAACCCCACCGACAGCAGCACCGTCAGCACGTACAGCACGGCGCGTGCCGTTTTGGGGGAGACCTGTTCACTTTTGTTTTTCATCGTCGTACCTCCATGGCAGGCGGCCTCGCCGCGCGGCGGGGCATTTGGTTTTTATTATATCATGCGCACCCAGCCCCGGCCAGCGGTAAGCCCCACATCAATAATGCCGCCGGTGTGGCCACCGGCGGCACTGTTTATATGATTCGTCTTATTTGGCGGGGCTGCGCTTAAAAGCCCAGCAGCCGCCCCACTTGGTACACGGCAAAGCTGACTACCCATGCAATACCGGTTTGCAGCACCACCAGTTTCAGCGCGCTCAATCGCGAATTCAGCTCGCGCCGCACGGCGGTAATCGCCGCAATGCACGGGGTGTACAGCAGCGTAAACACCAAAAAGGCAAATGCGGTCAGCGGGGTGAACATCGTGCCCAGCACCGTGTTCAGCTGCCCGGCACCACCCGCCAGCACCGCCAGCGTGGAGACGACCGCCTCTTTCATCGTAAACCCGGCCAGCAGTGCGGTGGCGGCGCGCCAATCGCCAAAGCCCAGCGGGGCAAACACCGGGGCGATCAGCCGCCCAATGCCCGCTAGCATCGATGCCGAGCTGTCGGCCACCAAATTGAACCGCACATCAAAGGTCTGCAACACCCATATCACGATCGATGCGGCAAAAATGACCGTGAACGCGCGGGTGATAAAGTCATGCACCTTGTCCCAGATCAACAGCACGACACTTTTGGGGCTGGGCAGACGGTAGTTGGGCAGCTCCATGACAAACGGCACCGGTTTGCCCGCAAACAGCGTGTCTTTAAAAACCAGCCCGGCCAGCACGGCCAGCAACATACCGGTGATGTACAGCAAAATCATCACCAATGCCCCGTGTTGTGGGAAAAACGCCGCCGTAAACAGCGCATAAATGGGCAGCTTGGCGCTGCAACTCATAAACGGGATCAGCAAAATCGTCATTTTGTGGTCGCGTTCGCTGGACAGCGTGCGGGTGGCCATAATGGCCGGCACGCTGCACCCAAAGCCAATCAGCATCGGCACAAAGCTGCGGCCCGAAAGGCCGATCTTGCGCAGCAGGCTGTCCATCACAAAGGCGACCCGCGCCATATACCCCGAATCTTCAAGGATGGACAAAAAGAAGAACAGCACCACAATGATGGGCAAAAAGCTGAGTACCGAGCCCACCCCGGCAAAAATACCGTCGATGATCAGCCCGCGCAATACCGGGTTGACCGCAAGGCTGGTCAGGGCCTGCGCCGTCAGGGTGGTCAGCGCCTGTACGCCCAGGTTTAAAAGGTCGCTCAATGCTTTGCCGATCACCCCAAAGGTCAGCCAAAACACCAGCGCCATAATGCCAATAAAAATAGGAATGGCGAAAACCTTATGGGTCAGCACCGCATCAATACGGATGCTGCGCTGATGCTCCCGGCTTTCGCCCTGCTTTTTGACCGTGTCGGCGCACAGCCCCTCTATAAAGGTATAGCGCATGTCGGCCATTGCGGCCTCGCGGTCGGTACCCAGCTCGGTTTCCATCTCTGTTACCGTGTGTTGCAACAGCTCTTTTTCGTTTTGCGACAGGTGCAGCCGCTCCAGCATCGGGGCATCCCCCTCCACCAGTTTGGTGGCTGCAAACCGCATCGGCACGCCAATGGCTGCCGCGTGGTCCTCTATCATATGCGCGGTGGAATGGATGGCCCGGTGCACCGCACCGGCGCAAAAATCCAGCCGCCGGGGCAGCCGCTTGTTGCGCGCGGTCTCCATCGCCACTTCAACCAGCTCGTTCACGCCCTCGTCTTTCGATGCCGAAATCGGCACCACCGGCACCCCCAGCTCGTCCGCCAGCTTTTCAAGGTCGATTGAGGTGCCGTTTGCACGCACTTCGTCCATCATGTTCAGCGCCACCACCATCGGCAGTGACAGCTCAATCAGCTGCATCGTCAAATACAAATTGCGTTCAATATTGCTGGCATCCACAATATTGATAATGCCATCCGCTTTGCCGGAAAGCAGGTAATCGCGTGTCACGATCTCCTCGCTGGTATAGGGCGAAAGGGAATAGATGCCCGGCAGGTCAACGACCTCCACCCCTTTTGCCTTGCGCACCGTACCGACCTTTTGCTCCACCGTCACCCCAGGGAAATTACCGACGTGTTGGTTTGAGCCGGTAAGCTGGTTAAACAGTGTCGTCTTACCGCAGTTCTGGTTACCCGCAAGTGCAAAAATCATGTTACTCTCCCCCTCCCCTCTCTGTTCAAAGCGCAGCTACTGCAATCTCCCTTGCATCATCCAGCCGCAATGTCAGCTCATACCCACGCAGGTGCAGTTCAATGGGGTCCCCCATTGGGGCACGCTTGCGCACCATAATTTTGGTTTTTGGCGTCAGCCCCATGTCCAGCAGGTGGCGGCGCAGTGCGCCGGTACCCCCCACCGCAACAATCACCGCGGTCTTACCCAATGTCAATTCATCTAGTGTCATGGTCTCCTCCAATGTTAGTCTATGCTAACAAGCAGTCCAAAAAAGCGCGATACCTTTCGTACCGCGCTTCTTATCATAATACTACTTGCCGGTTACGTCAACCGGCAAAATAAAAATTTGACAAAGTATACAGTAATTACTGCAAAATGGCGGTCAGCCCACAACGATTTTTGCCTCTGGCAAAATTTCGCGGCGAGACAGCTCCCCTGCGCGGGCCGCCAGCGTCATGCCCATCGCTATGGGCCCCACACGGCCGATCAGCATCGTCAAAGCCGTGACCACTTCGCCCACACTGGTCAGCTGCCCGGTCACGCCGGACGAAAGGCCCACCGTGCCAAAGGCGGAGGTCGCCTCAAACAAGCAATCGATAAAATTGCCGTCCACCATGCCGCCCACCATCGGGGTATCATACGTCATGATCAAGGTCGTAAATAAAATCACCGTAAAGCCGAGTGTAACAATGGTCAGCGCGCGATAGACCGTTTTTTTGTCGATGCGCCGGCCACGGATCACCGCTTCACCGCGGCCCTGCAATACTGATACGATGGTAAAAAACAGAATAACGGCCGTCGTGCCTTTAATGCCGCCGCCGGTACCGCCGGGGCAGGCACCAATGAACATCAAAATCACACTTGCAAGTTTTGACAACGTATGCATACCTGCCTGATCGATGGTATTAAACCCGGCGGTGCGACAGGTGACCGACTGAAACAGGCTGGACAGTACCTTTTCGCCGCTTGAAAACCGGCCCATCGTGGCGGGGTTATTCCATTCCAGCAGGCCGATGGCCAGTGCCCCCACCGCGATCAGCGTGACGGTAACGGCAATGGCAAGTTTTGCGTGCAGCGACAGCTTGCCCCGCCGGTGAAACATAAACAGCTCTTGCCATACAATAAAACCAAGGCCGCCGGAAATAATCAACAGCATCACGATACCCAGCACATACCCGTTGGAGTAGAAGGTCGTCAAACTGGTGTACGGGGCAATGCGGCCAAACACATCAAACCCCGCGTTGCAAAAAGCGGAAACCGCGGTAAAAATCGAAATCCAAATGCCGTCAATGCCAAACTTTGGTACCATCACCACCATCAACAGCAACGCACCCGCCAGCTCAAACCCCATGCTGGTGCGCATGACGGTGTACAGCAGCGGCTTTGCGCCGGTGGCTTCATCCAAACTGATCGATTCGCTGGCAAGCTTCATGCTTTTAAAGCCCATGCGCTTATGCAGTGCCACATTAAAAAATGCAGTCAATGTTACCAGCCCAAGGCCACCGATCTGGATGAGCAGCAACAGTACTGCCTGCCCAAACGCGGTGAATTTGGTAAAGGTGTCAAACACCACAAGGCCGGTCACACAAGTCGCCGAAGTTGCTGTAAACAGCGAATCAACAAACGAAATACTGCCGTCCCGCGTCGAAATGGGCAGCATCAACAACAGTGTGCCAGTCAAAATAACTGCACAAAAACTGACCACAATAATTCTGGTTGGGGAAATAGAACCCGGTTTCCCGCAGAGCGCCATGCTGAAGGTATTGCTTTTCAACTTGATTCCTCATCTTTCCCAGATTACAAAAGCGGGCGGGCACCCGTTTTTGTCTGGTTTTTTCGCCTATAAAGCGGCTTTACGGCCCATTATAGCACGCCAAATGCAGCCTTTCAACTTGATTTTTGCCCCCGTGTCCTTTATAATGATGGTTGCCCTTTGTTCCAACCATGGGGGTAGCGCAGTTTTGTGAAAAGCCACGCTGTTTTACCTGCACGTACACGTTTCAACAGGGGTTCCGTTTTTATGGATACTCATCTAAAACACAGCACATTTTTACAGCAGTATGCACAATTCAATTTTGTCTCCGTAGCTCAGCTGGATAGAGCACACGCCTCCTAAGCAAGTGGTGGAGCGTTTGCCTTTCCGCCCGTTATTCCGATGCTCTTGTTTCTAAATTCAATCTATGTCTCCGTAGCTCAGTTGGATAGAGCACACGCCTCCTAAGCGTGGGGCCAGCGGTTCAAATCCGCTCGGGGACACCAAAAAGGCTGGAAACTCAAGGTTTATTGGGTTTTCAGCTCTTTCTTTTTGCTTTAAAATTCTGTTTACTTTTGCGTCCAAGGTGAAAGCACAAAAGCCACTACCCTGTTTGGTGGTTTTTTATCCCATAAAAAGTCTTGCTAACAAAGCCCTATTAATATAGGTAAGCAAAACCGTAAAAAAGGGTGAAATGCCAACAAACCTGCCAACAGTCGGCTGGTTGTCCAATACGTTTGTAGTGTTTTATGTCTCTTTTGGGTCTACCGCAACTTTCGGCTTATGTCTTTGAAAAAGCTCTGGTCGATGCTAATGGCAACCTTCATTCTGCTTTCATCCAGAATCCCCGCATAGACGTTTTCCGTCATATCTGCCCGCGCGTGGCCTAGATCACCCTGTACAGATTTCACATCATGCGTTTGCCGTAATTTTTCTGTTGCGCTGGAATGACGCAGGCTATAAAAAATGACCTCGCGCAGATTGTTTTTATGAACAAAACGGGTGAACCTTTTGGACAGGTGGTTTCCCTCATACGGGTTGCCATTATCCTGTGCAACTACCATACCATAGTCATGGTAATCCGCTTGTAAAAAACTTTTCTGCTCCTCTTGACGGGCTTTATGCCCTAATAAAAGCCGTGCCACCGTATCAGGGAGATAAACGCTTCTTGTGCTCGCTTCCGTTTTTAGCGCTTTTAGCACTATAATCGTCTCCTTGCCACCCAAAATGGCAGGGAATTTTTTGATGATGTCGCGTTCCCCGGTATCTTTCATGGATTGCTTATTGATACGGCGCAGTTCCTTTTTAATATCAATACGGCAAGTGTGGTCTGCTAGGCTTTCCTCATTTATTTGTACACAGTCCCATGTAAGGCCCGCCAGCTCGCAGGTGCGCAGGGAACAGGCAAACACAAGGCTCATACAAAGGTAAAGCAATTCATCGTCACAAATGGAAAGAGCATATTTCAGCTCTTCCCCTGTCCACTGTGAACGCTTATATTTCGGCTGCGGTGGGAGAAGTACACTCAATGCCGGGTTATATTCAATCACACCGTCGCGCACTGCCAGTTTTAGTGCAGGGCGCAGAATCTTATGGATTTCTTTGACTGTTCTTGCCGAGATGTTTTTCGGCGGCGCTTTATGAAACGGAGCTTGCCTTGCTTTATGGTGTGGCAGATCGTTGTAATATTCCTGTATCAGCCTTGCCGTAACGCGGTATACGGGGATATTCCCAATAAAGGGGACAATGTAATTCTGAATGATTGATTGATGAGAAAACAATGTGCTGGATTGCCAGTGCTGCACCCCATATTCGGTCACATATTGTTCTAGCAATTCCGTCACTGTTATATTCTTTTTCGTATTACCATTGCCTTTGGCAATGAAAGAAAGCTCACTCTCACTGAAATATACATGGCCCTCTTTTTCTGCTGCACGCACGGTCGGCAGCATATCTTCTGCCTCCCGCTCACTATTACAGCGTATCCAGTGCTGTTTCGGCAATCCTTGCTTATCTGGGGCCCGGTAGCTCACATAATAGACAAAACCAGATTTCAGCTTTCGCTTGACGACGCTCGCCATAGAAGAAGTCCTCCTTATAACCCCATCTCTTCCAGATAGGCAACAAACGATTTTTTAGAAACAAAAATCCGGTTTCCAAGCCGTCTTGCAATAAATGGTTTTTCGTTAACCAAGGCACTATGTACAATGCCATACGCCTGAGAACGGCTAAGGCCTAATATCTTCTGTACATCCTCAACTGAAAGAGTACGGCATTCATAAGTTTGTATAGTTTTACTCTCAACTGTTTGTTCCACAATACACCATCCTTTTATTATTAGCGCAAAAATAAACAAAAATGTTAATAGTATTAATAATATTATACTGTTTTGCTTGCATTGTCAATAAGATTGTTAAAAACATTAACAATAAACTTTATTTTTATGTCGAAGATGGTATAATGTACATATGTTGTCAAGTGCTTTTACGACTTACGGAGGATTTTGTATGACTGTTGGAAAAAAAATAGAGCTTTTACGGATAAGCCGAAATTGGACAAAAAGACAGTTAGCGTTAGAACTCGGTGTATCAGAAACTACAATTCATAATTATGAAATAGGAAATAGAGGGCTTCGAGAAACACACCTGCAAAAGCTAGCAAAGATATTTAACATCGATGCTTCCGTTCTCAAAAACAATCACCAAGAAAACTATAATGAGGTTATGCAGACGCTGTTTATGCTTGCTGATGAATATGGTTTAACTACTACCGATCTTCAACATGTCCCACCAAATGATGTCGTTTTAGTTTTTAGTAAGCGCACCTTGCAAGAATATTTAAATGCATGGCATAAAAAGAAGAATGAACTGGAAAAAGAGAATAAAATGGGTGAACTAAAAAATTGGGAGTTGTACTTTCCAAATTCATTTGCAGACGATTGCGAAAAGCTAATAAGGGAAGAACGCAACCGTTTAAAAGCAAATAATGCTGACGAAAATTCAACCACCTAAACTGCCGACATACATAACTTTCATATTGCAGTGTTATAAATACAAATGATAGAAACCAGCTATAAACTAAAAGAAGCGTCCTCACGGTGAGTAACTTACTCACCGTGAGGACGCTTCTTTTAATGCTTAATAACGTTATATCTTTTATCTCCTCGCCCTTGTGATAGAATTAAAGAGGAATACCTTTTTAATTGTTTTTAGAAATTTTCCCGCCCCATACCTGTTAACTAGAAATTACCATTTTGCCGCTCGCGTCCCAATTGAGTGGCAAAAAAGCAAATCTTAATACTTACATTTCACTTCGTAGACTGTAAACTTTTTGCGACTTATATTCCCATATTGCGCATTTCTTCAAGAAGCATGCTAAGCGCTCTTCCCGTTCTTAATTCTTTCTTATACTCTTTTGTTTTAATCTTGCTTTCTGTATTAATGTAATCATATTCATTCGATTTATCAACAAGAGATTTTAGTTTCTCTGGGTATTGCTCAATATATCCTTCAAAGCCTTTTTGCTCCTCTTTCGAATGGTACAGCAATACAACTTTTATTAGATTTTGAAACGCCATCCGCTCTTCAGGGTTTTCGGAACTGTACATAAAACAAAGCAATTTCCAACGGTCACTGCCTTCGACGTAATATTTATATGCTCTTGTGTCTTGATGATATCTATCAAGTTCTATGTATCCCCATTCTGGAACAGGTACACTAAGCCGACCACTATCAAGGCTCACGATTTGATAACTATCAAGTATTGTATTATATGCCACAATATCTAACATCGAGTATGAGGTTGCTTCATTCATTTGGGAATAGGAATAAAATTTATCGTCTCCTCTTTCAAAATCTTCATCTTCATATTTCCTCAAAAAATACTCTGGTCTAAATTTGTTGTAGTAAAATTCTCCACTTTCATTCCATTCAAATTTGTTTTGCAATCTATCGACTATATATTCAAGTGGCGGCTTTGTTAACCCAAGCTTTTTTCTCCAGAGGTTTTCGATTTCCAAAATTTCTGCATTACCATTATCAGGAGTGTTTTTATCACCATTTCTTGTATAAATGCACCCCTGTTTCATATTTCCATATGGCCTTTTCAAATAAATCGGTGTTTTATCCGTATCGAATATTTTAAGGATGTCCAGTTCAACACCTTTGAATTCAATTGTTTCTAACGCAATTTTAGGAATGTTGTCACCTGCAAACGAAAGATTCGACAAAGCATCTATTATGTCTGCTTGTTTTTTACGTTCTTTCTGCATTCCCGTCAACTCAAAATCATCGGAAATACCAAAAATCAAATAACAATCCTCATCATGCACCGTATTTGCAAAACAAATAATATCTTTTACTATATCTGTAATACCACCCCACTCCTGCTTGAAGTCCCAACAATCCCCCTCTTTTCCACTACTGATGAAATACCCAATGAGGTCGTTTATAGGCTGATTGCTTAATCTCATTTGTACCATCTTTCTTATTTTTAAATTTTCAGAGCGTTAATTATCTTTGTCCCCTTCACACAATAGTAATTTTTTCCGTGAAAAGTCCCTTACCATAAAAAACTTCTACGTGTGATTGAATATATAGGCCGTATACCGCCCGCCACCAATTTTTAAAATTGTCCTTTGCTTAACCAGTTCCGTTAAAGCACGTTCAATCGTACCATCGTTCAAATCCGGGCACATGGCAACAATCTCTTTTTTTGTTATTTTGCCAACTTTATTGCCGATGATTTCCTCCACACGTTGGGCTGCGGTCATACTTTTATTCGCAATATAAGTTACGCGTTCCGAAAAATCTTTATAAGCGCTCAATATAACACCCAAATAGTACCGAACAAAAGGCTTATAATCATTTTTTCCCTCGTGCCAGTTAACGCTGCTTTGCTTTAACACTTCATAATAGGAATCCTTTGTTTTTTCTATAATCATTTCAATGCTGATATACTTACCAACAATATAATTGGCACGGTAGAGAAGCAGTAACGTCAGCAGACGGCTCATACGCCCGTTCCCATCGTTAAAGGGGTGAATACAAAGGAAGTCCAGCACAAATATTGGTATCAAGAACAAGGGTTCTGCATCTGGCTGGGAACTTATCCGTGCAAATTCTTCACACAGTCTATTAATCGCCTCTGGTGTTTCAAACGCGGGTACTGGCCTAAAACGGATGCTTCTTTGCCCAGCAGCGGTCACTTCTTCAATAACATTATCACTGGTTTTAAATCGGCTCACCATACCAGGCGCGGTATAATTATACAAGTCACGATGAAGCTGCAAAATGATAGATGGACGGGGTTCAATGTGCTCATAATTTTCATGAATCGTTGCAAGAACATCTCGATATCCAGCGATTTCTCTTTCATTGCGACTAATTGGTTCAGCCTTTTGCTGGACGATTTCGGCTAGCCGGGAATCCGAAGTAAAAATTCCTTCAATACGGTTAGAGGCCTCCGTGCTTTGCACCTTGGCAATTTCCAACATGCTAATTAGTGCATCGGCTTTTGCTTCAAGATAAAGAGTCTGTTTGCCCCTATATTCATGAATAGCCGATACTTGGTTGACAATGTCCGGGGTCAATAGCTCTTTCGCAATTTCATCATAATGAAATTCCCGCATAAAGCTACTCCTTTCAATTCCTACATTTTATCTCATTTGCTACATTTTATCACTAATTGTTGCAGAATAAAAGGTTTTGTTGCAATTAAAAAGCTGAAAATCCACTAATTGCAGATTTTCAGCTTTTTAATTTTCCTGTTGCTCTTACACTTCTTTAAATAACTTCTTCTAAGCTATTAGTCTTATATTTTAGGCTTTTCCCCCATCGTATTCTATACCGTTTAAAATCAGAACTTTCAATGGCTTGTGTTCTACACTTACTTGCAACAATACGATACTCTTTTGAATATTCAGATAATTCTTTGCTCAACATTTGCTGCGTTTTTTCAATTTGCACTGCAGCATGATGTAAATCGTGGCCTTTAAGTTCAATTAAATATGCTTTTTTTTTATCCTCGTTCAGCAACAAAAAATCGCACCTATTCCCTGTGGTAATAAGGCAACCATCTACACGGTAATGCGCTACATAAAAACTGTTTGTGTTTTGGGCAACGTGTTTTCTCGTTTCCCCTTTATCTCGAGAAACAATTTTTTTCGCTTTATTAGAGCACAAAGATTGAAATCCATCTATAGCCATATCTTTCATCAACTAACTTTCTTCAAATGTAACATTAAATATATCATCAAACTCTTTGTTTATATTCAATGATATCTCGTCAATCTTTTCGTTTTCTATGAAAATGGTTTCCGAATCCATACAATTTTCAACGCCACCCTCTTTAACAAACCACGTGGAAAACCGACTTGGTTGCAACCAGAAATCCTCTGACACTATTTTATCAATTTTAGAATGGTTTTGTGGGGCGCTTTTCGCCACATGCTCGGCATAAAGTAAATTATTTAAAGTTCCTAATATGTACGGACTATGAGTCGTAATAACTATAGGGAATCCTTGATTATATATTAATGATATGAGCTCTGTAATATACTTTTGAGATTCAGGAAACAAATGCGATTCAGGTTCTTCTATAATAAACAAAACTGGATTTTTCTTTGCCAAATAGTAAAACAATAGGTTTAAAATCCATACTGATTCTTGTTGCCCAGATGATGAAAAATTAATTTTTACGTATTTTTTTTCATCAACTAATATTCTCTCTTCACCATTTGTATATTGGTATGTTCCTCGCAAAACCTTATTTATCAGCTGCAGCGCTTTTTCTTTTATAATGTAATCCTTTTTTCTTTCGTCTGAAAGTATGCCCCTTAAGCCTAATTCAAATTCTGGTTTTAATCTCAATATTCTTTCCAAATAATCTTGAGTGCAATAGTCAAGAGTTCTTTTTTGACTATCTTCCATCGTCGAATAGAGGTAACTAAGTTGACTGGATAAAAGTGTAATCATGCTTCGCCCTGCTGGAATGTATACAATAGGATATTCGTCATTAAACAGTCTAAATACTTTATCTTGAAACTCTTTCTTATTCTCTTCTGGAATTCCTATTAAACTAGCAGAAAAATGCTTGTTATATGTTGATAAAAATTTTGTTATTTTCGGGCTTAGGTCAATCCAAATGTAATTCGGTGTAGGGTATAAAGTTTCTTCCTTGAGATTCACCTTTACGCTTACACCTTCTGCATAAAAGTACTGTATATACATATCGTTTTGCATGCCCCACGAGGATCCAAAAATTCTAAGAAATTTTTCTCTTAAAAACGCTTCTAACGCTCGCCTTAAAGTTAAATCTTTTTTTTGTGCATCATATAAAGAATCTAATGCCTGCTTTATCGCTAAACTAATAACATCATCTTTTATTGTCCGAAAAAAATAAATAGTTTTTGCTATTGTGCTTTTACCCGAAGCTTGAAATCCTGTTAAAGTCAAAAAATCTTTACACTCTAATTCACAGTGCTCAATTGGCCCTAATTGATTGATTATTAGTCTATGCAAAATAAATCACCTTCAACTTCTGTTTACTTCTAAAAATCGGGTTAACCTGCACAAATAATAAATGCTTTATAATATTTATTACAGAATCCCTCTACAAATCACATATTACTATAAATTATTATTGAATGAAAGCTTTCTTTGTTATAAATAAGGGTAGGGCGTTTTTTGGTCAGTCAGGCCCACAAGGTAATCCAAACTGGTTTTGTAATACCTTGCCAACTTCACTGCAACTTCAAGCGGTAACACACGTTCTTCACGCTCGTATTTAGAATACAAAGACTGGTCGCAGTCTAAAAATGCTGCAACCTGCTGTTGGGTCAAATCCTGATCTTCCCTTAAATCCCTAATGCGTAAACGCATATACATCACCAAAGTCACTATACATTAGGACAATAAGTCCTATTGACTTATTGGACTATATGTCCTAAAATTAAGTAGGCATATACGGCGTGGGATAACAAATTTACTTGATTGGTGATAACAATGGAAAGCGAAGATTTTGAAATTATTTCCACTATAGCGATCTCTCAATTTGATGAAGACTATTTTGGATTGCAGTTCTTTTTAAATTCCGGTAAAAATATGAAAAAGTATTTTGAACAAAACTATCGAATTGCTGACTACAAAAAAACCGGTTATTTGCCCATTTCTCAAAACGAACGCAATTTTCATCTAATTGGGTTTATAGATGCCTTGGCTTGGCTTAATTCTCTGGGTTTTATAAACTTACCCCCAGAGGACGACAACTCTGAGGAAGAACCTTGGGTTCAGGAAATATTGGCTGCGGGTGTAACCCCATCAGAATTAGTACGCAATATTTTAAAAATAGATTGAGTCCTCACCGTGAGGACTAATTACTCGATATAAAAGGCTTTTACTTTGTTCGCTTACGATATAAGGAGAAAAGTATATGCACTCAACGAATGCCTCTTTCGGTGCCCCACCTACTAATATTCACAACTTTGCAGACTTGTTTACCCTTTACCGAGATTTAGCCGAATCAGTGCGTAATTATGAGGATACAAAAGCCAAAATTGAAGCCTCAGAAAAAGAACTAAAACGTGCCCACCGCACCGTCTCTACAGCCTTTCTTATCCCTTTTCTTTCGGCAATTTCACGCACATTGATGCTTGCTATTCCCTGGGCTGTTTTGTTCCTTATTATTTGCAGCATTCTGCACGATGCAAACGGGGTTAAGTGGTTGACGGCATATGACGCGTGGTATGGGCAATTGTGGTTACCTGCTCGAATTTCAGAACTCTTTTCACCGGATAAGGTTCCTATGTGGGTTGGTATTCCAGTTACGTTTTTTCGTTATCTTGTCGTTGAAAACCTGCTCGCCCCGATTATATTATTTTTATTTCCTTTAATGTTTGTTGTGAGTATCTTTACTACAATTTTCAATGTGCTTCTTGCTAAATCTACCATTCGCAATAAAGAGAACGAGCTCAATCTATTGCACGGTGAGCTGGCACAGAGATTCGACGAGATTTCGGCACCAATCTCTTTTGTCCCACCAGATTACCGTTTCAGTGAGGCGATAGACTTTTTCTATCATGCGTTTGCTAACGGCAAAGCAAGCACACTACAGGAAGCCGTTTTGCAATACGACGATTTCACCTATAAGCGCCGCTTAGAACAGAACCAAAATAACATTCTTCAAACAAACAACGAGCTACTTCAAAAGCTATCTTATCAAATCGAACAAATCAAACAGTTATAAAAAAAGGTCACTGGTACAACCACAAAACGTGTTGGTTGTAGTCCCCCCTCTAGCGGCCCTACAAAGCGTTTCAATTGTAAAAGAGGAATTCCCCTGCGAGCATGCTTTTGTCGCTTCTGAACGGTGCACAGGCGGTATTCGCTAGACACTAATAAAGAGGGCTCCGCATATCAGCGGAGCCCTCTTTATATTTACAATTTGAGATGGCCTTGATTGAGCAGCGGTGGCCATACCCGTTAATCTGCACCGGCTTTTTGTTTTGCCGCCAATTCCGGTGGGCGGCAACCATTTGAAATACAATGGATTAATTTTTACTAAATATAGTATACCAAGAACTTAATCCACATTCAACCTATCGTCAAAATAATTGCTGTATGATTTGAAAGCATTGGATTCACTATTTCTGTATTTCTATTGTATTATTTTTATTTCCTTTTATGTGGTCTAAAAATTGAAGTAAACGATAAAGATGCACACTTTTTCACATTCCTTTTTTGAAATTCTGAAACAAGGCCGTCCCAAATTTTTATGTAACCATTTAATAAATTTGCAATGCTTTATAAAGTCCACGGTGGACCATTATGTTTTCTTTGAAATTAAATCTCGCATGCACTGTTTGATATTTGAAAATGGGTTCTTTGTGAGACTTAGGTTGGTTTCCTATGACACTAAACTCAAAAAGAAGCCTCAGGACATTTTCGGCACCCTTGTCTTTAATTCGACTTGTCATAACATATGAATTATAAACTTCAACAAAATCATTTGGTGGAAATGTCTGTTTTCTAATTTGAGACAGTATTTCAAAAATTTCATTAATATCAGGTATAACCGAATACACCTCATCAATGATTTCGTCGCGCAAATAATCAGAAAAGAAATCATCAACAGATTTAACTATTGAAGAAGTAATAATAGTCTTATCTTTCATCTCTGTTTCTTTTGCGCATTCAACAAGGTACTGAATATAGTCTCGCGGGCGCAACTGTGTGCTCCTCGTAATGTATTCAAATTTACCCATCCGATTCTGATTTCTATTACCCATTTGCACATCGTCTCTATCAAACAATATGCCCCATGCATCGTTGAAATTCAAAGATAGATTTCCACTAGCCACAGAAATCCGATATGCAAGCATATTCTTTATTTTATCTTCTGTCCAGTCCATATCCGTTTTAAACGAACGCCATTTATTCTTATCAGAATCTTTCAATAATGTGTAGATATCTGTCCTTAAAAAGATTACCGGGAATATGGAACATGCACTTTCTTTAAATATTGCTCGAACATCCTGTACTGCTTTAAATAAACTCGTCAATAGCTTTAAATAAGTTTCTCTGTCTTCATTAGATTCAAACTCTCTATAATCCTCATCCAATTCATCAATCACAACATAATAACAGGATTTATCAACATAATCCCCTATTACATCCTCAAGTATGTCGCATTTTTCGATCCAAGACAATTCCTTAGGTTGCCGAATTTCACGTCTCCCTGTAAGCCCAGTTCCAAGCACTTCAATACCAAAATCTGTTGCAGTCCATGATTCTACCATTTTAGCTAATGTGGCTTTTGCATCAATCGGATATATTTTTTTCAACTTGCTAACTACGTCTTTATCTATCGACGGGTTTTTAGTCATCATCTTGCACACGCATGAATATATGAGATATTTCCAAATGGTTATATACTGATTAGGTGCAGTGTACTTAGCATTTTCTAACGAATATAAATAATTAAATGGAAAGTTTTTGAAAGATAATTTTTCTGAATAGTGACTTTCATCTAATTTATTAGAGATATACTCTGCTATGGCTGTTTTTCCCGTACCTTTTCTTCCTATGACAAAATACTTTTTGCCATCTAATAACTCTTGAGCCTCCCCTGTACTATAAAAATAACTGGTAGATTCCTGCTTCGCCTCAATGTTCCAGTTAGACGCTATTTCTTTCAAAGTGGTTTTTCTCAAATTATTCTTTTTATCGCGGCACTTCTTACATTTTTTAGGGAAAATAAGTCTTCTTGCTTCATAAAACTCTTTTTCCCCCGCTGTAAAAAACGGTTGCCCACATTCTGCACATTCCAGCAGATATTCATCCATACTCAACAATCCTTTCTATTCCAAATAATTATAATATTACAATTTGCAAGATATACTTCATCACTTTTCAAAATTTGCAACCATTACTTTATCGGAACTCAAACAACTTTTCGGCTGAAACTTTTAGTACATCTGGCCTGAACCCCAAAAACTTCGTCAATGAGAATATTAGTCCGATATGCTAGAACAAAAAATCTGAGTGATTAACAAAAAGCCTTGCAATGGGGAATTTACCATTATTTTACACCATTATTACCCATGCGACAACAAAAAGAGAGATTTTTATATTTTGCGCCCCTGACGTAAAGCCTAATAGAATCCGCTTCAAGTCAAATCTGTGCAAAGTGCCAACCGCAAGAAATAGTGGCTTTTTTATTAAAAAATCGATATAAACATATTTGCTCAAACTTTTCAGATGAGTTCTTTATCGGCGCAATATGCCTCTATTGACTGGGGGCTTGCGTTCAGGCTACTGCCATGGCTATGTGGCGCACAGTCAGGCACGACAGAAGTTTTAACACTAAGGCAGCACGCGGAATATGTTGTAGTTATTATGGAGTACAAGTCTGATCTTATTTTTGCATCGTCAATATTCTAAGGCACTTCATAAGCAGAGTGTTTTTAACCGCACTATTCTTAACCCCCTCAAGAGAAAAATTTCAAACGCTTCTGTCCGTTTTCTCGCTTCGGCTGATAAATCAGCAACCATATAATTTATGTTTGGCTACTACATTTCTCATTCACTATTTTATTCTTGTTCGTTTTTCATCAATTGTAATTCGCCCTCACTGTGAGTAAAATATCGTATTTTTTATCGTGTAAGCTAAAAAAATAAGCAGGGGTTTTAGGGGGTGCAACCCCTGATTTTTAACTAAACTTTATAGTTAAAAATCAACTAACAAGCGGTATGCTGACCACACACCGTGGGGTCACTACTACCTATGCTTGCTTTAGGACAGTTTTTGACCCTAAAAATGAGAAAATAAAAAGTAAGGAATTTTCGTTTTGTTTCACCTGATTTGCTTCACCTAAAAAGTAAAAATTTTATATTTTTTCGCAGTATCCGTTCAGCATAAAATCGCAATAAAAAAAGGAAGAAAATATTCAATTGGCGTTGATTTTGTTTCCATAATCGCGGTTAAAAAATGATTCAAACTTAACCCGGTAAGTGGAAAAACTATTCCAAATTACAGACTTCATATATTTGCGCTTATCATGGATTTCGGCCACATTCGCTGCTCTGATATAATCATCAATTGTTTCTTGCGCCATCTGCATAAGGCTGCCATCGTTTTTACAACAAGCATTAACTTTATCGATCACTTTTGCATAAGAAACCATGCTGCCCTTGTAGTTGCAAGGTGATTTTTCGCAGGCCATTTCTGCAAGGCAATCAACCAATAGCTCATAGGCAAAACGTTCAAAATCATCTTTAAAAAAATCATCTCTGGTGCTCACTGTTTTCCATTCTGCCACAGTTTTGATTGCCATTTCCATTTTTCTTTTATCGCTGTGGTAGCTATACGGAATTTGATTGTCCGGGTAAAGTTCTTCTTCCACCACTTCTTGCAACTTGGCATCACTCAATCCATCACTCTTTGGGCTTGTTTTCGCTAAATATTTTGTCATTACTGTCTGATTGATAGATGGAGTACTCTCTGGAGTAATCTTTGTAGTGCTCTCTGTATTTGTATCCCGAAATTTCGCCATACCCTCCCCCGAAATTTCGGGACACCTATGGCCGGATTTCGAGACACCTGTCGTAGAATTACCAGGCACCTCTGCTGAATTTTCGGTAGAGGGTGGATACGTTAACTCTTTCAGCCGTGAAACGTTGAGTTTAAGATAAAGGATATTATTACAAATTACACCACCAACATTTCTTGTGCGGAAAACACGCTGCACAACACCGACATCTTCTAAAAAGACGATGGCCTCTGTAGCCTGCCCTTTTGAGCACCCAAACATCTCTGCAAGCTGCTCGTAGCTGCGTTGCAGCAAATCACCGCTGAACCGTTTAGCATACCCCATAACAGCCCCGGTCACTTCGTCTCGTTCTTCCCTAGGGCGATACCAAAACACAATGTCAGCAAGAATATTAATGGCAAGCAGGTGGGGTTTCGGGTTTTTCAATTCTTTTTTGACAAGAGTTTTATACCAAATTTGAGGTATACTGTTTCCTTGAAAGTTAAGTTCTTTTATCTGGTCGCAAGCTGCAACGCCTGTACTAAACATGATTGGTTCCCCCTGTTTTTATCATAATAAAAACCTGTAAGGCGATTGCCACACAGGGGGACGGAAAGGGGATTTTCTTGCTCCATTTCTGCCAACAAACTGCTAACAAACTCATTAGCCGCAAAAAATTACACGGATAAAACGACCTGTTTTCTAACCACTAACCATATAAACCATATGGACTAATACGCTTTTTTTGCAATAGAAATTGTCAAAAAACAGTTTAATAAGTAGACCGCATAACTCCTAAGCGTGGGGCCAGCGGTTCAAATCCGCTCGGGGACGCCAAAGTGTTCAGGCTAAAACAGATGCCCGTTGCATCTGCTTTAGCCTGTTTGTTTTTACCTCGCTCAACTTGTTTTGCATGCGGGTCCTTTTCCGGTTGCGAACGGGGATACCGGGTTTATACTGTATTATAGTAATTACAATTTTTTTTGGGGGGGCGGCTTTATGTCCGGCAACATAACGCAGCAAAAGCAGATACGGGCATTCTTGACCTTTGAGTTGGGGCAAGAAAAAGGTGAAGCACTGTTTCAAAAGCAGGCGGCCACACTGGATGCGATCATTGGCAAGACCACAGGTAAAACAAAAAATCAACTCGCTATGCTGCGTCAGACCATCCTGCCGCGAATTGCATTATATCAGGCATTTTTAAATAGCGGGTTTAGCGGGGAAGAAGCGACCCGTCACCTGAAGCAATATATGCTTGGGGTCGTTGCGGCAAAAAAGCATGCCTCGATGAAGCGGCTTGAAAAGCTGCCCGGCTTTTATGCACTGTACAGCCATATTTTTTTGCACATCATGCGCACTACCGATTTGCAGGCCAGCATCCAGCAGCAGGGCAAAGGCTTTTACGATGTGACCATTACCACCTGCCTTTGGCATACTGCCTGCACGGAAAACGGCTGTGCCGAACTCTGCCGCCTTTTTTGCGACGTGGACGACATCACCTACGGCAACCTTCAAAAAATAGGGTTTTCGCGCACGCAGACCCTTGGCTATGGCCAAAGCTGCTGCGACTTTCACTTTTTTAAAAAGAGCACCGCTGAAAGCCCTCTAACCCCTGAAATGCAGGGAAAGCAAAAGTAGGCCCAGACGCTTTTTTGCTGTGTTACCGAAGCGATTCTTCCCCCGGAAAACAAGATGTCCACTGTGCAATACTGGTATTGTTTTTTCTGCTTAAATGAAAGCACCGGCGGTATCCCCACCTAAAGCTTTACACGCTGCTCGTTGGGTTTTTCTTGACTGGCAGCCTGTTTTGTGCTATATATAAATTATACTGGACTGTAACTCTACGAGGCATTACCAGGGCTATTTGTGCTCTGGTAACTCGTGGGGTTTTATTTTTTATATTGTATAAGGGTGAATATACTATGTGGCTGTTTGACTTGATGACAAAGAAAAAAACCGTGCAACCCGAACAGGGGCGAATCTACGCGCCTGCCTCCGGCCAGGTGATCCCGCTGGAAGAAATTCCAGACAAGGCGTTTTCTTCCGGTATTTTGGGCAAAGGCATTGGTATCGTCCCCGACGGCAATGTCATTGCCGCGCCCATCAACGGCACCCTGACCGCCTTTGCGCAAACGGGGCACGCCATTGGCATTACCAGCGAAGACGGGGCCGAGCTCATTATCCATGTGGGCATTGATACGGTGGAGATGAACGGCGACGGCTTTCGGCCGCTGGCACAAAAGGGGGACAAGGTCTGCTGCGGGCAAAAGCTGCTGAAATTCAGCCGGCAAAAAATTGAGGACGCCGGGTATTCCCCCATCATCGGGTTTACGGTTTCCAACTCGGACGAAATGGAAGCCGTTACTTTTGACAGCACCGGCTTTGCTGCAATTGGCGACGCGATTGGGCAGTACGCTGTTGCCGCAAAGCAGGGCTGACCGGCCCGGCTTTATGAAAAAGTTATTGTTTTTTGTGGCGGATTCAAGAGGCTTGCATGCACGCCCGGCATGTTTGCTGGTAAGCACAAGCAAAAAATTTGTTTCTGCCGTGACACTTCGTTGTAAAACCGGTACGGCAAATGCCAAAGAGCTGTTCGAGCTGCTTGATTTGCAGGTAAGCCCGAGCACCGAATTGTGGCTTGAAATTAACGGTACCGATGAGGAAGAAGCTTTTAAAGCATTAAAAGCGTTGATTTTAAACAACCTTTCTGACACGTTTGAATAAAAAAGTATCAAAATATTTGGCAAGTTTGTCATCTTGCACTTCACTTAAAAACATTATATGCTTAGAGCAAGGATTGTAACTCTTAAGAGGCACTACCTTAATCGCAGGCACTTGTCTGTTGTTAGGTGGCTTGCGCTTAAGAGTTTTTTTAATTTTACGGGGGGGAATGTCCGGTTGATTGCCCTAAAAAAAATCAATAACAACTTTGCCCTGTGCCGGGACCAAAACGGCACAGAAATGATTGCTTACGGTAAAGGCATTGGGTTTGGGCAATTCCCTTGCGAAGTACCCCTGGCCCAAATCGACCGCACCTACTACAATGTGGATGAGCAGTACCTCAGTGTCCTCAGCGAGCTGCCCGACCAGTTGCTGGTGATCTGCACAAAGATCGTCGATTATGCCCAGGGGCTCTACGACAGTGCCGTCCCCACAAACCTCATTTTCACATTGGGGGATCATCTGGAATTCGCCATCAAACGCCAACGGGAGAACATTCACGTTTCCATTCCGTTTTCCTATGATATTCAGCACCTCTACCCCAGAGAATATAAAATTGGCAAATATGGTGTTGACCTGATTCAAAAAGAACTGGGGGTGCAACTGCCTCAGCAGGAGATTGCCGGCATTGCGCTGCATTTCATCAATAACTGCAACATCGGCGCGGACGACGAGCGGACCGAGCTGTCTGAAAAGGTCATCAAGCAGATTACCCGCATCATTGAGCATGCGTTCGAAATCAATATTGACTACAGCAGCTTCAATTATTACCGCTTCACCTGCCATATCCGGTATTATGTCAAACGCATTGGTGACCAAACCCAGTTTAAGGGAAGCGATGAAACGCTGTATCTTCACATGAAGCAAACGTACCCTGCTGTTTATTCCTGTATGCTGCTGATCCAAAATTATCTAGAACAGACCTTTCAAATCTCTTGCAGCACAGAAGAACAGTTATACCTGATGATCCATATCAATAGGCTTTGCACAAACGAGGACTGTAACCGTTAAAAGCGGGCATTACCTCCGCGAGATCGCCACCTTGTGTGGCTTTCCTGCGGGGGTTTTATTTTTTAAAAACGACGGTGTAGAGCGGCGTTTTAATTTAAATATGATCTAATTCTGATTTATGGAGGAGTACATTATGGCAAAGGTGCAAAATTACGATGCCCTTGCAGACAAAATTCTGGAACTCATCGGCGGCAAGGACAATATCAGCTTTTTCAACCACTGCCTCACGCGGCTGCGGATCAACCCCAAGGACAAAAGCACTGTCAATGCAGAGGAAATTGGCAAGCTGCCTGGTGTCATCGGCTGCCAGTGGCAGGGCGAACAGCTTCAAATCATCATCGGGCCGGATGTGGCAACACTGTATGGCGTTATCTGCAATAAGGCAGACCTTAAAAAAGAAAAACAGATCGACGAAAATTTAGATCTGAAACGAAAAAAAGGATTTCATTTTTCCGATTTGCTCAACGGCATCGTCGGGTGCATCACACCGCTGTTGCCGGCATTGGTCGCCGCCGGGCTGATCAAAGTCATTCTTCTCATTCTAACAACGGCTTCGCTGATTTCCACTGAAAATAACACCTATATCGTGCTGAACTTCATCAGTGACGCCGCGTTTTACTTTTTACCTGTCATGGTCGGTGCAACCGGTGCCAAGCGCTTTGGTGCCAGCATCGGCACCGGTATGCTGCTGGGTGCTATCCTCATCCACCCCACCTTCGTCAGCCTGGTTTCAGGGGGCGCAAGCCTTTCCATTTTTGGCCTGCCCATCACATCGGGGTCTTATTCCTCCAGTGTGTTCCCCATGGTGTTGACCATGTTTGTGTGTGGTTATGTAGAGCGCTTTATTGCCAAACGCATGCCTAAACTTGTGCGCTCTATCTTCACCCCACTGCTCACCGTACTTATTATGGCGCCTTTGATGCTCGTTGTCATCGCCCCGCTTGGGATCATTGTGGGCAATGTCGTTGCCAAGGTGCTGATGTGGATCTCCGGGGTCTTCGGCCCGTTTGGCATTGCCATCATTGCCGCGCTGATGCCGTTTATCATCATGACCGGCATGCATATGGCCCTTGTGCCCAACATGTTTGAAGCGCTTGCGACCGCAGGCTACGACGCCATTCTGATTCCCTGCTTTGTCATTTCCAACTTCGGGCAGGGCGGCGCCTGCGCGGCGGTCGCGTTAAAGGCAAAGGACGTCAACCTGAAATCGACCGGGCTCTCCGCGTCGGTCTCCACCATTGTCGCCGGCATTTCAGAGCCTGCCATGTACGGCGTGACCCTCAAATACAGAAGGTCGATGTACGGCGCCATGATCGGCAGCTTTGTCGGTGCCCTCGTCGCAGGCTTCCTCCACGTATCTTCGTACGCCTTTGCCGGCACCATGGGCATGTTTGCGCTGGGCGGGTTTGCGAATAGCGGCAGCAACTTGCTGTATGCGGTTTTAGCCTGTGTCATTGCCACCATTGTATCGTTTGTCGCAACACTGTTTTTATATCACCCGGAAAAAGTGGAAAAGGAGTAAATCATGGCATTTCCTAAAAATTTTTTATGGGGCGGGGCAACCAGTGCCTCCCAGTTTGAAGGCGGGTTTGACTGCGGTGGCCGCAAGCCCTCCCACCTTGACTATATCGATTTTATCGACCGGGACAAAGAAAAGGTGTTGTTTTCGACATCCGAGTTCCCGTATGACCGCTATCAAAACAACTTGCAGCAGGAGGCTGCGTTGAACTTCCCGTTTCGCCGCGGGGTCGACTTTTACCACCATTACAAAGAAGACATTGCGCTGCTGGCCGAAATGGGGTTTAAAACGTTTCGTATGTCCATCTCGTGGAGCCGCATCTACCCCACCGGGCTCGAAGCGCAGCCCAATGCCGAGGGCCTTTCTTTCTACCACCATATTTTCAGCGAGCTTCACAAACACGGCATTGAGCCGCTGGTGACGATGACCCATTATGAGATCCCCATTGAGCTTACAAACCGCTACAACGGTTGGGAGTCGCCCGAGCTGATCGCGCTGTTTGTCAAATACACCAAAACGCTTCTCGATGAATTTAAGGATGAGGTCCAATACTGGATCGTCTTTAACGAGCTGAATATGACGATACAATCCCCGTGGATCGGCTCGGGCATGTTCCCGGAAAAATCAAAAAAAGACCGGGCATCACTGATCTACCAAGCGCTGCACCACCAGCTTGTCGCGCAGGCCCTGACGGTCAAATACGCACACGACACCGCACCACAGTGCAAGATGGGCGCAATGATTGCCGCATTTATGTGCTACCCGTTTACCCCAAACCCCGCCGACGCGGTCGCCACCATGTTTGAAAAACAGGTCAACCAGCATTTCTTTGACGTGGCGGCACGGGGTGCTTACCCGCAAACGGTGCTGAACTATTTTAAGCAAAACAAGATTCAAATTGATTTCATCGACGGGTATGAAGATATCTTTAAAAACGGCAAGGTGGACTTTTTGTCTTTCAGTTATTATTTCACCGTGGTAATCAGTGCGGACGAGGACAAAAAAGAACCCGTCGGCACCTTTATCCACAAGCTGCGCAACCCTTATTTGAAGGTCAGCAACTGGGGCTGGGCCATTGACCCTGCGGGGCTTCGCGTATTGCTCAACGAACTGTACGACAAATACCAGCTGCCGCTGTTTGTCGTTGAAAACGGCCTTGGTACCACGGACACGCTGGAGCCGGACGGGCAAATCCACGACCCGTACCGCATCGATTATCTGCGTGAGCATATCAAAGCAATGGACGCCGCCATTGGCGATGGCGTTGACCTGCTTGGGTACACGACCTGGGGCTGCATTGACCTTTGCTCGTGCTCGTTTGCCGACATGAAAAAGCGCTACGGCTTTGTTTATGTGGACGCCGACGATTACGGCAACGGCAGCTATGCCCGTCTGCGCAAGGACAGTTTCTACTGGTACAAAAAAGTGATTGCCTCCAATGGTACCGACCTTGGCTAAGCTGGTTTATTGTTATTTAAAATTGTAAAGAGACGGGGCGCGGATTTTCAAATCCGCGCCCCGTCTCTTATTTTCTACTATTCATGCAGCTTAAATTTCTACAATAAGCCGTTTCCACTTTACATCGCTCGTACACTTTTTTATCTATGCATATTCGTAAAAAGCCTTCTTCTTAAAGCTTGTATTTTCTTATCCCCTATGCACCACTGCGTTGAAGCAAACACAGCAAAGCTCTTTACGATGTGAACAATATTATCCAACAAGGTTTACATTTTACACAAAATTCTCTCTTTCTCTTATGATCGCGATCAAACATCAATAAAGGAGTGCATTAAAGTGGCTATTACAAACAACAAAGTTTACGAAATTTATTCATATAATTTCAAAAGCGCCAACGGTATCAAACGTGCTCTAAATATGTGGGGAAGCTCTGCCTCAGAAGGGAGAAATGTATGTCTTTATGATTCTGACAGTTCCAACACTCAACGATGGCGTGCACTCGAGCAAAGTCCTAATCATTTTAAATTAGCTTGTATATCAAACGAGAATTTTGTTCTCGATCGTTATCAAACTAATCAGAATGCAGATATCTCCGCAAACTCTTCGCGGTATAATAGTGATCAGATCTTTATTTTTGAACCTCGTGGCAGTAGTTTTTACATTAAATTGGCCAGTGACAACAGATATCTAACCGCGGTCAACAATGCTAATGGCACTTCATCTGGAACTTCTTCCACCTCTTCGGGCAATGTATTTTTAAGTTCTTCAACTACTGCCGGCTCTATCTGGGATGTAATTCTTGTGTCAAGCTCTAGCGGAAACACCCATCCTGCTGTTGGTACTGTACCTGCAAATTTTTCATCTTCGTACTATTCTAATCCTAATGGGGGAAGATTTTCTGCTGGACAATGTACATGGTATGCATGGGGCCGTGCCATGGAAAAATGCGGTGTTTCTTTAACTTTTTCCGGGTCCGCCAATGGCGCAGATTGGTATAATCATGTAAGCACTAGTAGTGTAGTCACAAAAGTATCTTCGCCTATGGACAACTCCATTGGCTGCTTTAACGGTCCCACCTCCTACGGGCATGTTGTATTTATTGAATACGTAGAAAATGGTTATGTCTATTATACTGAGGCAAACGCCGGAGGTACTGATGGGATTGTAAAACAGCGCACAGTAAATGATTTCATCTCAAGGAATTCTTACGAAGGTTGCATAAAGTTAGGCTAATATATCCACAAAACAGGGTTGCTTTTATAAGTAGCCCTGTTTTATTTTACATTAATATAAACAAAGCTCTCTGTCCCCATTTTTACTGTAAACTCCAACCTTATCTTCTCGGTAAATTCTGTTGAGGTACCAAGCACTTCGATCACCATATTCTGGTCAGCGTCTTGGGTGACTGCTTCAATCGTGAAAGTTGTTACCGACCCATAACCTTTTTCCGTCAACAATACGCAGGTCTGCCCGTCAACGGTTGCAAGCTGCATCGTCTGCTCATCGGGCGGGGGGCTGCTTGGATAGTACCCCGCGTACCATGTTTCATACTCTTTTTTTGAAAAATAAAAAAGGTTCTGTCCATCGCTTGTAGTCTCTGTTTTTACTGCGTCTTTCGCATGCTCTTGCAATAGCAGGTAATTTAGCAAGCTGTCATATTCCGCCGTGGCAAAAGAACCCTCTTTAAATAGGGGGTACCCGCCACTAGTCGACTGCGTAATTAAATAAGGGTACAAACAGCGGCATATTTTTTCATATGACCCATCGTCCGGGGCTGGGGCTACCGGCAGAATCTCTTTGCCAACCAACTCCCTGTTCAGCGTATCATTTTCGCTACCCGCTGCGGGGACGGGCATCACACTGGTTGCCTGCGTACCACTGCTTGTGTCCGTACCCGCGCAGGCAGTCAGTGAAAAAGCACAAAGAAAAACGAACCAAATCAGTAGCGCTATCATTTTTTTCTTTTCCATTTTTATTCTCCTTGTATTATAGAGTAGTAGTTATTAAAGCCCCTCTCCAAGGGCTATGTGCTACACTGTAAGGGATGCTGTGGATTGGTTTTATTCTCCTACCACCAGATGGTTTCAGGAAGGTTCCAACCACAGCCCTTTGCAGTTTTGTTAATCAGTTAAATACCGCTAGACGGTTTATATGGAACAAGGTTACAAAGCAAAGCGTTCTGTGGAAGCAGCATCACAATTTTACCGTCGGAGGTTTTGTTATGATTTCTGTTGGAATTGACGTTGCCAAGGACAAGCATGATTGCTTTATCATCAACTCGGAAGGCGAAGTTTTCGCGGATGTTTTCACCATTCCAAACAGCTTGGGTGGCTTTCAACACTTGTTGCAAAGAATTCGAGACTGCTCTTCACATCAAGGCAAAATAAAAGTAGGGCTTGAGGCTACCGGGCATTACAGCTACAACATTCTTGGGTTTCTTCTTAACAACGGTCTTGCCACCTATGTCTTGAACCCCTTGCACACCAACCTTTACCGGAAAAGCCTCAGTCTCAGGAAGACGAAGACCGATCGGGTCGATGCGCGAACGATTGCGGCTATGCTTTTGTCCGATGTGGGTCTCAAGCCCTACACAGACACAGCATACTACAACGAAGAGTTAAAGTCACTGACGAGATACCGTTTTGACAAGGTGAAAGAGCGTGGACGACTTAAACAGTCGATTACCCGCCTGGTCTGCATCCTGTTCCCTGAACTGGAGAAACTGGTGCCAACACTTCACATCGTCTCCATTTACGCCTTGCTGGAGGAGTTCCCCGGAGCTAAACAGATTGCAGAAGCTAATCTAACGCGGCTGAAAACACTTTTGTATAACGCTTCCAAAGGCCGATATGGGCAGGACATGGCTGTGAAGATCCGAGAGGCAGCCAGAAAATCCATTGGCTCGGTGATGCCTGCAAAGTCGCTGGAACTTCGCCACACCATCCACCTCATTCGGGAGTTAGACGCCGAAATTGATGAAATTGAGACTGCAATCCAAAAAATCATGAATGAGCTGCATTCTCCTATTACCACTATCCCTGGCATTGGCTCCCGAATGGGAGCTATGATACTTGCCGAGGTCGGCGACTTTTCCCGGTTCGGGTCTCCTGACAAGCTGCTGGCCTACGCTGGACTTTCGCCTTCGACCTACCAATCCGGGCAGCTCAAAAACTGCTATGCTCATATGGAAAAGCGCGGCTCCCGGTATCTCCGATTTGCCATCTTCAATGCTGCCAAGTACGTCTGCCATTGGGATCGGATTTTTGCCGCTTACCTCGCCAAGAAACGCGCGGAGGGCAAGCATTACAATGTCGCCATTTCCCACGCTGCCAAAAAGCTGGTGCGCCTCATTTACGCCTTAGAGAAATCCGGAGAACCTTACCGTCTGGCAGCGTAATTTCCTTACGATAGTCGATGCGGCGCTCAATCGAACGCCTGCTTTGCTATACCTTTTTGAACCATCTGTTTTGACCACCATCCTCAATTTCAGGCTTGACTTTTAATAGTTAATCTTTTTAATAAAGTTGTCCACAATTGGAATATATTGTAATTAATACACCCTATCGCCAGTTACTATTATATATACACACTTCTATTCTTTTCAGAGCTCCAACAAGAAATAGTGCAACTATCACTCTCATCATTAAGCTCTCTACCCTTCTATTTAATAAACACTTTTCATTGTAAAAATGCAACATATATTCTCATTTTCTGTCAAACTATCAAATAGAACACGGCTGCATCTATAAAAATTCACCTATTGTCTCCGTATTACATAAAGCATTTTCTTTTTCTCAGCGGTATAAGCGTGACAAGTATAAAAGACTTAATTAAAAAAAACAAACATAGCGATGCATAGGAAAGGAGCTTGTAAAACACCCTTGGAAAGTCTGGCGAATTCTATTATAGAAAATATTTATTTGAATTATCAAAAAAAATTGTTCAACTATGCTTACCATAAACTAAACGACGAAAATTTGGCTGCGGATACAGTGCAGGATGCATTTGAGCGGTTTATTAAATGTTTTAGTAAAAGAAAAGACTTATCAGAAGAAGCTTTGGCTAATTATCTGTTTATAATTTTAAAAAACAGAACGATAGATATTTCCATAAAAATAAAAAGCCGTAATTTGTACTGTATCGAAATGGAGCCAGACGAAATAGAACAATTACGTTATGGCCCCTGTTTGGAAGACATGGCTACAACTTTATTAGAACTTGAGGATGTAAAACATAATTTAAAAAGACTTTCACCAAAACAAGCGGCCTTTATTGCAATGAAATATTTTGGCGGTTGCACCGATGAAGAAATTGCCTCTGCGTTGGATATCAAAATAAGCAGCCTGCGCATGTTGGAACATCGTGCAAGGGCTTCACTGAAAGCACTTTCAAAAAACTAAAAAAAGTCTTGCTAAAAACGTTTGTTATTAATAAGAATAAAGCCAAAAAACGGCTCTACTCTTTCTCCAACTCCCACCTTAACTATAATGAAAAACAAAGAAAAAGAGATGGACAGGCAAACGACCTGTTCATCTCTTTTTTCTCACATAATTGGTAAATGTTGCATATTTTAATAAAAAATGTGTTTAATCATAAAAGGTAATATTTTGTAATAATTGGAATAATTTTCTAACCGAGGTGAATCTTGTTTGCTGCCTAGTATTCTTCTCTGCCCCATTTTTATAAACAACACCCTTTATACAAACAACAAAAAAACTTTTACGCTTTACATCTTCTAGTTTACAAAAACTAATTTTTACCCTCTTTAACCCCAAAAGGGGGATAAAGAGATGAATCATCGACTTTACAGTTTAATTTTTGCCGCACAGCAGGGCAGCGAGGATGATTTGCTTTGCCTATTAGAAAAATTTCAGCCGCTTTTAAAAAAATCTGCTTCTTCCTTATCTGCATCCCACCTTGTGGATCAAGAAGATGCTTATGCTGATTTGCAAATTGAATTTATTCTATTAATCCGCAGAATCAATTTAAAAAAGCTTGCGTGTATAGATGACGGCATACTTGTCTCTTACATAAAATCATCAATAGATCATGTTAAAATATCTTACTTTAAAACCCTTGTGCGGGGTAGTACTGTGGTTTGCTGGGATGATTTGTCTCCAGCAGAATCTCGTAAAGCAGAATATCAGAACAGTCAAAAAGATGTTCATAAAAATTTACTCTATGAAGATATGAAAAAATTCTCACTTCAAAAGAATATGCAGTCATATGTGGGTTTTATGTGCAGAATAAAACAATAGAATATCTAGCCGCATATTTTGGTGTTTCAAGACAGGCCCTGAATAAAACCAAACTGAACGCAATTGAAAAACTAAAAAAGGCCTTTTAAAAGGCCTTTTTTAGTTTTAGTCTACCTCTTTTATTTCTTCGAAGTTGCATTATCATTATTTTCTCCGGTCTTTTCGCGTAAAACACTGAGCGTGTTTTTTAATATCTGGGGCACTGGCGCCCCCATTCTACCCGCATTTTCAACAATACTTCCAAGTTCAGTTAGTGTATACCAAACCAATACCAATGGTGATAACAAACTTTTGTAAGTAAACGGTAATACAATACCTGCGTAATTTACAGCAATACTTAAAAGCATATCGGTAAGCGCAGCCACCAATACCGCCAAAAGTGAGCTCGCTTTTTTCCATAACCCTTGCCGTGCGACACGGGATGACCAAGATTTTTCCTTAAATGCAACAATTGTTCCGGTTACATAGTCTATTGCCATTGTTAAAACATATAGGATGATTAACCACCCAAACCACCCAAAGGCGGCTGAGAGCATTGCAACTAATGTTGAACTCATTACTTTAAATTTATCCATTTTATTACACCTCTATTCCAGTACTTTACTAACTAAAGATGCTAAAATAGAGACTATGTAAACTTTTTATACTCATTTTTCACTTTATGTTTTATTGAATTTGATACTGTCCTTGTCACAATAAATAAAATATCCTTCCACTACCACTAATATAAACAGGCACCGGGCAGGTATTTGCCTGCCCGGTGCCTGTACTTTTCTTGTACTTTTTAATTTGCCTATCTGCCAAACCAAGCTGCCCTGTGGGGCCACGCTTACTGCAACGCCTGCCGGCTTGCTTTATATGTGCGGTACAGCAGCACGCTGCCCCAAATGCCGCCCACCACCAGCACTTCTACCACCCCTAAAAGGTGCATGCCGTAAACCTGCGGCAGTTGCCCCACCAGTGCCACCAAGTGGTTTGCTCCCAATAGCACGCACAACACGGTGGCTTGCAGCGTCATTATTTTAAGGTACGCCAGATTGTGTTTTACCAGTGCCAGTGCAAGGGAGGCTAAAATGCCCACATTCCACAGCGCAATTTCGCGCTGCCAGCCCGCGCTTGTCGGCCAGCTGACATACTGCCCGCCTTGCCCCGAAAAAAAGAACTGCCATAAAAATGCCCCGCCACAAGCGATAAACATAAATACAAGATACGCTTTGTATTGCTGTGCCGTGGGGCCACGCTGTGCTTGCCGCATGCAATCTCCTCCTAAACATGAAATAAATTTCATGTTTAGGATACCCCTTTTATTTTGTAATGTCAACAAATACGAAATAAGTTTCACATTTATTGACTGGGCCACCCACCAGGTATATGATAGAGACAACACCATACCACTGGGGGGTACAAAATGGCAAAGCAGGAAATTCGGCAGCCGCAGCAAAAACGCGCCGTACAAAAAAAGCATCAGATCATACTGGCCGGGTACCAGCTATTCAGCGAAAAGGGCTACCACAGCACCAACACCGCTGAAATTGCGCGGGCAGCCCATGTTTCTACCGGCATTGTGTACAGCTACTTTAAAGATAAAAAGGCCATTTTACTTGATGTTGTGCGGTTTTACCTTGACGGCCTGTCAGCACAGTTTGCGCCGCTGTTTGCTTCCCCCATCACCCCGCAGGCACTGCCCGGCCTGCTTTCGCAGCTGATCGACCTTTTGCTGGCGTCCCACACGATGGCGCCCAAAGCACACGACGAATTTTTGGCGCTGTCTCTGCTGGAGCCGGAGGTACATGCGCTGTTTGACGCGTTTGAACAAGCCCTTTTGCAGCAGTTGCAAGGCCCACTGCGCGCCGGTGGGTTTTCTGAACACCTGCTGGCTGAAAAAATAAAAATTGTCTACGGGCTGATTGAGCAAGTGTGCCACGAGCAACTGCTCCACCCGCGCCCGCCAAAAGAATTTGAAACCATAAAAGCCCTTGCGGTACAGGCGGCCGTGGTATTGCTGCACCCTGCCGTTTAGCCCCCTGTACCCTGCCCCTCTTTTTAAAAAGCCAAACAGCCCGGGCACTTGCCAACATGGCAGGTACTCGGGCTGTTTTTTATGTTTACAAAACACACCGCTGCTGGCGGTTACCGCCGGGCGGGTTACCCGTGTGTCGCAGCATTTTGGCAGTGCCGCATGCGCACCAACTTTTCTTTGAGCACCGGGCCTGCAAGTTGAATCAAAATCACAACAATCAGAATTGCCCCCTTAATGGCATCGTTGATCAGCGAGTCCATCTTCAGCGCAATGATGATCTTATCGATCACGGTGTACGACATCGCGCCAAACAGCACCCCAAGGCAACGGCCGCGGCCGCCGCTCATGCTGATGCCCCCCAGTACCACCGCCGCGATGGCGTACATCTCATAGCTTTTACCGGTCGTCGCGGGGTCGGCAGAAGCGTTCATCGCGATCCACAAAAACGCACCCACCCCGGTCAGTACTCCGGCAATCACAAAAACGAGGGTCTTCATCAGGCTGACCTTAATGCCGCCCAGCAGAGCGGCCTTTTGGTTAGAGCCCACCGCATAGATTTTTTTGCCGAACTTTGTGGAGGTCGTCATATACACAAATAACGCGGTGACGGCGATCAGCACAATCCCCACGATGGGCAGGGTGGCCAGCTTGCCGTTGCCAAACTGGTACAGCGGTTGGTAACCCGCAAGCTGGTTTGACATGCGGTACACCGAGCTGCCCCCGCCAATGGCCCCCGCCGGCAGGTGCTGGCACAGATACTGCGCCAGCGAGCGATAAATCAGCATGGTAGCAAGGGTGGCAATGAAGGCCGGCATTTTAACCGCACCCACCAGCACCCCATTGATGCCGCCCAAAACGCCGCCACATGCCAGTGAAAACAATAAGGTCAGCAAAATACTGCCGGTCTGGTTGAACACCACGACCGAAAACCCGGCGGTCAACGCCAGCATAGAGCCAACCGATAGATCGATTTCACCGGTAAGGCAGACAATGCCCATGCCAATGGCCATTACGCCAATCACGGCGCTGTGGCGAAATACATTCATCATGCCGTCCCATGTCAGCCCGTTGGAAACCAGCGCATAAACGAGGAAGATGACGAAGAATACCAGCACAAAGCTGTATTTTTTCACGATCCCCATCCAGCCGGACAGCGCATTTCTTTTGACAGTTGTTTTCATCTGTATTACCTCTCAACACTCTGCTTTTTTTCGCCGCCGGCCGCACCCGTCGAATACAGCATGACGGTATGCTCGTCGATCTGCCCGTGGGAAAGCATTTGAATGATCCTGCCGTTGTAAAACACGGCGCAAACATCGGCGACTTTCTGGATCTCGGGGATCTCCAGCGTATTGATCAAAATAGTCTTACCCTCGCCGGCCAGTTCAAAAATCAGGCGGTAAATTTCCGCTTTAGCCCCCACATCAATCCCCTGCGTGGGGTTGTCCAGCAACAGCAGTTCTGCCTGCGTGTTCAGCCAGCGGGCAAGAAACACCTTTTGCTGGTTGCCGCCGGACAGCGCGGTAATTGCACCGTCGCTGCCCTGCGCCTTAATACCCAGCAGGCTTTGGTACTGTAAAAACCGCTGTTGCTCGGCTTTTTGGTGAATTTGAAACCGGGCGGCCGACAGCGTGTGTTCGGACAGGTACATGTTTTCCAGCAGCGTCGCATCGGGAATCACCGAATTTTCTTTGCGGTTTGCGGGCAGCATGGCCACCCCCGCTTTCATCGCCTCGTGAATGGAACCACCCGAAAGCGGCTTGCCAAACACCTTAATGTCACCGCCGGTGGCAGGCAACGCGCCAAATACAGCCTGCATCAACTCGCTGCTGCCACAACCCTGCAATCCGGTCAGCCCAATGATCTGCCCGCGTTTTACGCACAGGTCAATGTCGTGAAAGCCCGGGCCGCAGTACCCGGCCAGCTCCAGCACCGGCTCGCCGGCCGGGCGCGGGGTGTACAGGCTTTGCCCGCTAAAAGCGCCGCCCACCATCAGCCCGGTGACCTCCTGCGGGGTCGTCTGCGCGATCTGCCCCTCACCAACAAATTCGCCGTTGCGAAAAACTGTATAGTGGTCGCACAGTTCAAAAATTTCGGGCATTTTGTGCGAGATGAAAATAAAGGACGTGCCCTGTGCTTTCAGCTTGCGCACCAGCGAAAACAGGTGCTCTACCTCTTCGGTGTTCAGCGCCGTGGTCGGCTCGTCTAAAATCAGCAGCTTTGCCTCAAAAAACAGCGCGCGGGCAATTTCCAGCAACTGTTTCTGGCTGGGCTTCAAATCGCACACCAGCGCATTCGGGTCAATTTCCACCCCCAGTTTTTCAAACAGGTCACCGGCTTCGCGCCTCATGCGCCCCGCTTGCAGGGTTCCCACCCGGTTCGTGTACTCTCTGCCCAAAAAAATGTTCTCGTATGCTTTCAGGTCGTTAAACAGGTTCAGCTCCTGATGCACAAACGAAATACCGGCGTTTTCCATGTGACGGATCGTGAGGTTTTCCATCCTTTTGCCATCAAACACGATTTCCCCCGCATCCAGCGGGCACACCCCGGTCAACACGTTCATCAGGGTCGATTTGCCCGCCCCGTTTTCGCCCAGCAGCGCGTGCACTTCACCCTTTTCCACCGTCAGATGTACCTTTTTGAGTACCGGCACCCCGCTGAACGACTTGCAGATATCCTTCATCTTCAGCAATTCCATAAACTACTCCTACCAATAAATGGATGAGCCGAAACGGCTCATCCACAGCTGTTGTTTCAATGCCGGTACTTAGTTAAACGCTTTGAAATCGGCCACGTTCGCACTGGTGACGTTTTCGCAGGCGATCACATGGTCCTGTTGTACCTGCTGGCCGTCAAGATAATCCACCATATCCTGTACCGCAAGCTGGATCATCGACGGCGAGTAGGTCACCGACATCAGGCCGCCCAGCTGGCCGGCAATATCCTGGTACGAATTGCCGCGCAGCACTTCATACAGCTCGTTCAAGCCGCCGCAACCGGTGATGAAAGGCTTGTTGCCCAAGAACGTGGTTTTAGTCGCATCGGCAATGCCGCCGCCCTGCAGTGCTTCCAAGATGCCCATGGCAAGCTCATCGTCTTCGGCATAGACCCACTTGATCGAAGCGTTGGAAGCGTCGCCCATCAGTGATTCAAATGCGGTCTTGGTATCCGAACGGCTCCAGTTCATTGCGCCGGAATAAGTGATGCTCTTCAAATCTTCTTCGGTCCACTTGCTGGCATCGTCGATGGTCTTGCCGTCAAACGCCAACGCACCGGTGAGGTACTCTGTAAATCCGCTGTCGCGCAAGGTGGTGACCGACGAAGTATCGCCCTCGTAGACATACACCTTTTCGCCCGGCTTCATGCCGTTTTCTACAAAGTAGGCAGCGGCACCAGCGCCAATGCCCTCGTTGTCGCCCTTGACGTTAGACACCGCAGAGGCCGAAACCGCGTCGATGATGCGGTCAAACGCCACATACGGGATGCCTGCGTCTACGATGGACTGAATGGCGGACTGCACGGTGTCATCCATCGGCTGAATGACGATACCCGCAATGTCGCTGTGGTCTTTGGCCAGAATGTCTTCGATCTGGGTGATCTGGTCAGAGGCGGAAGCTGCCGTGATGACCTCGGCGGTGTAGTTGCCCGCCTGGTTCACTTCTTCTACCTTTTCTTTTGCAAAGGTAGCGACCGAGCCGGTCCAGCCGTGGTCTTCCGATGCGGTGAGCACATAGATGTGTTTACCCGATGCCTTAGCCGTGCTGGTTGCACTGGTGGCCGACGCCGCAGCGGACGAAGCGGATGCCGCAGGTGCGCCGCACGCGGTAAACAGCATTGCCGTTGCCAACATTCCGCTGACGAGCAGCGTCAAAAAATGCGAGTTTCTTTTCATAATACTTTACCTCCAATTTCCTTTTTGCCTTTTAAATGACGAATTGCTGCATATAGCGCTTGGAAATTTCCAGGCTATCCAAAATTTTCTGGCGGCTGCCCTCAAAAGCGCGGTCTTCCACTTCAATACAGGCATAGCCGTCGTAGCCGATATCGGTCAACGCCGACACAAACCGGCCCCAGTCCACATCCCCCAGCCCCGGCAGCTTGGGAATCATGTAATCCAGCGGGTAGGCCGTAATGCCCACTTCGTCCAGCTGTTCCCGCTGCAACTTGATGTCCTTGAAATGCACATGAAAAATTTTGTCTCGAAACTGGTAAATGGGGCGAATGTAGTCCATCATCTGCCACACATAGTGGCTGGGGTCAAAGTTGATGCCAAGGTTTTTGCTGGGCAGCACTTCAAACACCCTTTGCCAGTTTTTCGGTGATGTCATTAAGTTCTGGCCGCCGGGCCACTGTTGCGGCCCAAACAGCATCGGGCAGTTTTCAATGGCGACCCTCACCCCAAGCTGTTCGGCAAGCTGCAAAATGGGGGGCCATACCTGTTGCACGATCTGCAAATTTTCTTCTACATTGCGCTGCTGGTCACGGCCAATAAAGGTGGTCACCATGTTGACCCCCAGCTTTGCACTGGCGCGTATCATGTTCTGCAAATGCTGCACGGCTTCGGCCCGTTTTTGCAGGTCGGCATCCAGTGTGTTGGGGTAGTAGGCAAGGCTGCTGATTGCAATGTTTTTGGCTTTCGCATAATCCAGCACCCGGCGGGCATAGGTGTCATCCTCCAGTACCGCCTGCACATCAATGTGCGAAACACCCGCATACCGGCGCTCGGCCTTGCCCTGCGGCCAACAGGCGACCTCTACACAGTCAAACCCCTGCTGCGCTGCAACATCGATCATCTCTTCATAGCCCCAGCCGTCTAAAATGGAGCTCACAAACCCTAGTTTCATGTTTTCACCCCTGCTGAATTTCTACCCTGCGGCCCGTTTCACTTGATTCTATGCTGGCAAACACTGCCCGCATGGCACTCAGCACGCTTTCGCCGGTGATTTTCGGTTCTTCATTCTGCGTGACGGCCTGTACAAAGGCGTCGATGATGCCAGACTTGGTCTGGTGTTCATTCGTCTGAATCTGATCCACCTGATACAGCGCTTTTTCGCCGTTTTTCAAACTCACGGTGATCGAATAGCCGGGCTCGTCGTAAATGCGCATCTCGCCCTTTGTGCCGTAAATCACGGTGGAGTTATCCTCGCCCGCATAGTATGTCCAACTCGCGGTCATGGTGCCGACTGCGCCCTGCTCCATCTCGTAAATGCAAATTGCGTTGTCATCCACCCCGATCAGCTGGCCCGTGGCATCGAGCTTGTCCAGCGTGCAGATGTGCGCGGTCGTGGCAACGACCCGCTGGCCCAGTAAAAACTGGATGAGATCGGTTTTGTGAATACCAAGGTCCGCCATGGCACCCATGGCCGCCTTTTTACGGTCAAAAAACCAGCTGTTCACGCCGGGGTCAATGCTCCAGGTCTCCGGCCCGCCGTGACCAAAAGTGGTGCGGAAGGTCAGCACCCGGCCAATAGCCCCTTGCTGCAACAGCTGCCGTGCCTTTTGATGGGCACCGGCAAACCGCTGGTTTTGGTCGATCATCAGTTTTTTGCCACTGCTTTTTGCCGCGGCCACCATGGCTTCGCACTCTTCCAGCGTAATGGCCATGGGTTTTTCACACAGCACATGCTTACCGGCAGCAAGCGCCTGTATGGTAATCTGTGCATGGGTGTTGTTGGCGGTGCACACGCTCACCGCGTCAATTGCGGGGTCTGCCAACAGGGCCTCCACCGATTCATAGGCCTTGCCGCCAAATTTTTCGGCGAGCCCCTGTGCGCGGGCCATATTGAAATCCGTATACCCTGCCAGTGTCACATCGGGGTTTGCAAGGTATTCCGGGATATGTCTTTCCTGCGAAATTCTGCCGCATCCAATGATGCCGACTTGCATCATATTGCTCATCCTTTCTGAATTGTTTTCAGATTTTTGCTTTTTCTTTCATTTCGATTGTAGCCCAGCGCCTTACTGTTTTCAACAGTTTTTACGAAACACTCACTATTTTCTACAATAAACATAAATACAGTCTGTGTATATTCAACATATTATCAAATATATTCTATTTATTTCTGAAAAGTTTTCATTATAATGAAAGGTATTGTATCAGCATTCATTCTGTGTTATGTTTATATTATGAAAATAATACTGCCCTGCAAAACAGCGGAGGGATGAAGTTATGCAGAACAAAAAACCAACCGTGGCACAGATTGCCGAAGCCTGCGGCGTATCACCTGCCACCGTGTCCCGCGTGTTGCACCACCCAGAGCTGGTCAGCCCCGAAACCGTTGCCCTGATACGGCAAACCATGCATACGCTGGGCTATGCCCTGCCGCAAAACACGGCGCCACTGACCAAAGACCGCACCTCCGGGCTGATTGTCATCAGCATCCCGTGGTTCGACAATTCCTTTTACAGCGACATCATTCGCGGGGCAAAGGTTGCGGCCGAAGCAAACGGCTTTGATGTGCTGATCTATTGGTCTCCCATCAACAACAGCACGATCGACCATTTCAGGGCAACGCTGAAACGGTCCAACGCCAGCGGCGTTATTTCGATGTGCCCACTTTCGCCCGAGCTGCTGCGCCTGATTGAGGACACCGTACCGTTGGTGCAATGCTGCGAATACAATAGCGACCTTGGCCTGCCGTATGTCAGTGTGGACGACTACCACGCCGCGCAGACTGCGACCGAACATTTAATCTCTTGCGGGCGCAACAAACTCGCCTTTATCTGCGGGCCGCAAAACTATAAGTACTCGCGCGAGCGCAAGGCGGGCTTTTTAGAGGTATTGCAGCGCTACCACCTTTCAGTGCCGCAAAACTGGGTTGTACAGATGCCCGACAATAATTACGACCTTGCCTATTCCGCTTTGTGTCACCTGCTTAGCTCGCCGGAGATCCCAAACGGCATTTTTGCCTGCTCGGACGTGTATGCTTCTGCGGTCATTCGTGCCGCGCGGCGTTATGGGTTGCAGGTGCCGGCCGACATTATGGTCGTGGGCTTTGACAATGTGGACCTTGCCGTAATGACCACCCCCTCATTGACCACCATCAGCCAGCCCCGTTACCAGATGGGCTATACGGCCTGCAACCTGTTGTTGGAGCGGCTGAACGATGCCAACGCCGAAGTAAAGTCGATGCTGCTGGAAACCGAGCTGATCGTGCGGGAGTCAACGACCTCGATGGCAATGTGACCTGCCACCCTTTTATTGTTTACAATGCAAGCGGCCCGCCGCACACCGGATATTAAAAGGTTTGCGGCGGGCCGCTTGCATTTCTTTTGCCCGGCATTTTTGCCGCGTGCACACGCGGCGTTTACTTTTATGCAGCCTACCAAAAACAGCAGGGCGACCCCGGATGGGTTGCCCTGCTGCTTTATTTTGCAGTATCTGTTTTTATATTTAGCCCTCTGCTTGTGGCTCGGGTTCCGGCGCAGTGTCCTTGCTTAAATAGCGCCACAATGTAGTGCGGCTACTGCCCAGCCGGCCCGCGGCCGCCGTTTGATTGCCGTTGTGCAAGGCAAGGCTTTGCTGCACTGCACGGCAGGTGATGCCATTGCCAAATTGATGGGCGGCAACGGCAACCCGTTTTTGCAGGCCCCGCTCTTCTACCTGCCGACCAGCGCCTGCGCCACCCTGACCGGTGCCAGAATCGGCTCGCTGTTCATCCTTGCCCCTATCACCATTGCAAGTTGTTAGAGGTCACCGGATGCCTGGTATGGGCACCACTGGAAGCCTTGGCCGCTTGTGGGGATTATGAGCCTGAAACCGACAAGCAACTGTTCGCCGGCAGCGGGGCCGTGCTGCAAATTTTGCCGGGCACCTGCTTTATCTGCTGGCCAACCGACGCGCACAAGGCCTGCCGCGACACCGGCACCCACAGCAGCTACCACAAAGCCGTACTTAAATTACCGCTGGCCGTGGGGAAGTAATCACCCCGTGGCTAGCCGCAAACAGGGGAGCATTCTTTTTAGAATGCCCCCCTGTTTTGTGTCTGCTATTCTTTTGCTGCCACCCGGCTTTTAGCAGCTGTGCTGCTTTGCGTAGTTCACAATGGCGTCTACTTTTTCGCCGCTGCGGGTGTTCGGGTCGTACTGGCAGCTGAGGTACTCCTGCACCATGGCCTCCGCCTTTTTGATGCCGGTCACCTGCGAGCCGATGGTGATGACATTGCAGTTGTTGGAAAGACAGGCCCGCTGGGCGCTGTACACGTCGCTGACGACGGCGGCATAGCACCCCTGCACCTTGTTTGCGGCCAGCATGACCCCGATGCCGGTGCCGCAGAATAAAATACCGCGGTCAAACTTGCCTGCGGCAACGGCTTCGCCCACCGCAAACGCCACATTGGCATAAACGGGGTCGGTTGAGCCAAAATCGGTCACTTCGTGCCCGAGGCTTTTGACGTACTCGACCATGTGCAATTTCATCTCTGCGGCGTTGGGGTCGCAGCCCATTGCTATTTTCATCTAAAGGCCCCCTTTGGGTAACAATTCAGTTTGTAATGGTACGGTGCGCTATTTGCCGCAGACCATCTGCGGCAGCGACAGGCGCGGGGCATCCTGCACCGGGCTGGTCACCAGCGCAGAAAAATAATCCCCTTCAGCCACGGCGACAAAATGGCCCTTGCCGGCCGCGATCTCCAGCTCGGTGCCCGCCGGGATGCGCACGATCTGGCTACTCGCCATATCGGGTTTGCCGTCATTGATGTCGACAAACAGCATCAGCGCCGTGCCCTGCATAAAGTAAAAGCTCTCTTTGTCGTTGTGGTATTCGATCTTGTCAAAATTCGGCGTGTGGTGCCAGCCCTGCAATACCCCCATCATAATGTCGCGGGTATTGAAACCAGTGACCAGCGGCATGCCCGTCCAGGTAAAAAAGTCCTCGCAATAGCGGCCTTTTTCATAGTCCTGCGGCATTGCAACACGCACCCCTGCAATGGGGGTATCGGCAACATTGGTAATGGTAATCTCCATGCGGCTTTGCGCCCCTTTCTGTGTTCAGCGCGCCCTGCTTTGCAGCACGGCGCGAATAATGGCATTAAACCCGTCGGCATCCCACGCACTGCGGCCGATAAACAGGCCGTTGATGTCGGCACAGCCTGCCAGCGGCACGGCATTTTGCGGGTTGACCGACCCCCCGTAAAAAATGGGCATGTCCTCTGCCGCAGTGTTAAACAGCTGGCGCAGGCAGGTGCGGATGACCGTCAGCTTTTCGTCTGCATAGCTGATCTCGACTGGTTTGCCGTTGACGCCAATGGCCCACACCGGCTCGTACGCTACCCACACATGGGCTGCCTGCTGTGCGGTGACGCCCGCAAGGCCCAGCCGCAGCTGGCGGCACAGCACAGCGTCGCTTTGCCCGGCGTCTTTTTCCTCTTCGGTCTCGCCGATGCACAGCAGAACGTCAAACCCGCGCTGCAACGCGCAAAGCACCTTGCGGTTTTCCATTTCGTCGGTCTCTAAAAAAACGTGCCGCCGCTCTGAATGGCCCACCATCACAAGGTCGCAGCCCACCTCCTTCAGCATCCGCGGGCTGATTTCACCGGTAAACTGCCCCTCATCTGCCCAGCCCATGTTCTGTGCGCCCAGCTTTAACAGCCCCGGCTGCTTTTTGCGCCCCGCGCTGTCCAGCGTGGTAAAGCTGGGGATGACAAACAGCTCAAACGCGCTGCGGTCAATATCCGCCGTCAGTTGTTGCAGCCGGGTGATGAACTCGTTCGTCTCGGCAATGGTTTTGTACATTTTTGTGTTCGTGCCCATGTACCATTTTTTACAGGCCAACGGGCTCACCCCCTTTTGCCGCCCCGCTTTTTTTGTAGTACGGGCTGTCGCAGGGCAGGTCATAACAGGCTTTCAGCTCGTCGTCCAGTTTCAGCAGCGTGATGGATGCGCCCGCCATCTCCATTGTGGTGACAAGGCTGTTGACCTCCATGTCGTGCACCTTGATGCCCTTTTGCCGCAACAGCTGCGCCAGCTTGCGGTTCATGATCATCAGCTCCATCAACGTGGTGCTGCCAAGGCCGTTCACATAGCTGCACACCGTGTCGCCCGGGTGGATGTCGCTGTTTTTTAGCAATTCTGCCAGCAGGGTCTCTACAATTTCGTCGGCGGTCTCCATTTTAATGCGCCGGATGCCCGGCTCACCGTGGATGCCAAGGCCGTACTCCATCTCGTCCGGCGGCAGGCTGAAGATCGGGTCTTTCTGGCCGGGGATGGTCGCCCCCTCAAGGCCCACGCCGATGGACCAGGTGTTGTCGCGCGCCTTTTCAGTCACACGGCAGGCTTCGGCCAGCGGCAGGCTGGCGCAGGCGGCCCCCGCGATTTTCAGCACAAACACATCGCCCGCAATGCCGCGGCGGTCGGTAATGCGGTCTTTCGGGGCCGAGGCCACGTCGTCCCACACCCGCACCGTTTTGGTGGGGATGCCCTGTTGTTCCAGCTTTTTTGCCGCTTTGTCAAAGTTTAAAATATCCCCGGCATAGTTGCCGTACACAAACAGCACCCCGGCGCCGCGCTGCGCCGCCTTGGCCGTCTCTTCGATCGTCACGGGGTCGGGCGACGTAAACACGTTGCCGCTGGCGGCGGCATCTGCCAGATTTTCGCCTAAAAAGAACCCAAACATCGGCTCATGCCCGGCGCCGCCGCCGATCACCAGCGCCGTTTTGCCCGCGGGGATGCTTTTTTTCACCAGCCCGTTGACGCCCGGCACTGCGGCAATCTGCGCGCCAAACGCGGCAAGAAAACCCTCGGTCTCCTCTGCCACAACGGCGTGCGGGTCGTTGATGATCTTCTTTTTCCACTTGATGTCGCCTGTCGCAGGCAAGCCTGCCACCTCTTCGTCCTGCGGCAGGGCGGGATCCTCACTCACTTCACCGGTGACAAAATCCCGCATCTGCTGCAAAATCAAAAACGTGCTGGTCGCACCGGCGTCCTGGTGGCCGATGGCCCTCTCGCCCAGGCTTTTGGCGCGGCCAAACTTTGCGACATACTGTTTGGTCTTTTCTACCCCTTCGCCCGCGGCCCGCACTGCGGCGGTGAGCAGTTCTTCAAACGTGCCCCCGCAGCTCTCCTGCATCGCGATGACGGCGGGGTATAGGGCATCCACCATCGTTTTGTCCCCGGGGTGTGCGTGCCCAAGGTCCTGAATGGCTTGCAGCCCCGCCGCCATCTGCTGTGCCAGCAGTGCCGGGGTCAGGGCCTGCGACGGTGCGCGCAACTCGGCATCCCCGGCAAACAGCGTCGAAAAAATCATGCCGGAAGCACCACCCATGGCCTGCTGCATTGCGGCGGACATTTTGGTATACAGCGCGTAGACATTGGTTTCATTTTCGCTGTCTTGCAGGCAGGCCTTGGCCGCTTGCATGCCGTTCAGCATGCCCACCCCATGGTCCCCATCCCCAATCGCACTGTCAAGGCGGGTCAAATAGGGTTCGTTTCGTATAATTTTGTCTGTACAGGCCACAAGCATCTGCCGCACCTCGGCGCAGGTCATCGTCTCCATGTGTGGTCCTCCCCTTTCAGCGTTCCTTTTAAAAGAAGGAAGTGAAGCACGCTTCACTCCCTTTTTGCCAGTTTTTTAACAGCAGATTACTGCTGGTACCCACCGCACAGGCGATGTTTCGCGGGTGCATCTTCCTCAATGGGGGGCAGGTCGACCGGCGGGTTGAAGTGGTTGTCGGCAGCGTCGTCATTCACGCGGGATACTTCGCCCACGATCAAATCGCCCGCCTCTGCCACTGCGGTAAACGCGTGGTAGATGTATGGGGTCAGCGTGATGGAATTGCCCACCGTGACATCCACATAGCCACCGGCTGCCACCGTGACAGGCTGGCCGTCGCACAGCAGGTGCACATCGCCCTTCAAATCTTTCTGGTAGCCGTCAAAGCCGGGGGTGCTGTTCCACACATACACGCGCAGCGTGCCGCCGGCGCGGTTGATGATGTCCTCTGTTTTAAAGTAGTGGAAATGGCACGGCAGCATCTGGCCCGCCTTCATCGCAATGTACTTTTCGCAGTAGACCTGCCCGCTTTCCGGGTGTGCCACTTCGCCGTTGCGCAGCGTAAACAGCACGGCGCCCACCTTGTCAAAATTGTTCGAATTGTAATCGGTCACATCCCAGCCCATGCCCACCTTGCGCAGGTGCTCGGTAGAGGCTTTGTTTTTTTCCCACTGCTCGGGGCTCCAGTAAGCAAAACCGGGCAGCGCGCAGTGCAGCTTTTCGCAGGCGCCGATGGCCCAGTCGATCTGTTTGTCGATTTGTGAACGTTTCATAGTAGTCTCTCCTTTTTTAATGCCGTTTCAGCGGTTTGTACCGCGACAGGCAGGGGCATGCACCTTTCGATACATGCCCCGCGCTGTCGGCAGGTTAGCCCAGCCGGTAGTATTTCACCTTGTCGTCGTCGTTGAACAGCTCGATCTTGTGGTCAATCACCTTGTTCATGGCCTCAATCGCGGGCAGGTACAGTTCAAACGGCTCGCGGACGAACGGGTCTTTCAGCGTGTTGCGCAGTTCCTGATAGAACGCATCCTTGATGTCCGACGAAATGTTGATCTTGTTGATGCCGCGGCGGCAGGCCTCGGCGATCTCGCTGTCCTTGTTGGACGAACCGCCGTGCAGCACCAGCGGGGTTTCGGGCACGACCTTTTTGATCTTGCTCAAAAGCTCCTGCTGCAAGTTGGGCTGGAAACCCTTCGGGTAAATGCCGTGGCAGGTGCCGATGGCAATGGCCAGCGTGTCGACCCCGGTGCGGTCGATAAAGGTGCGGGCCTCCTCCGGCTGGGTGTAGCTGATCTCGGTGGAGGAAACGCCACCCTCAAACGACTGCTCGGTGGTGCCGATGGTGCCAAGCTCGCCCTCGACCGAAACGTTCAGCGGGCGGCAGAAATCCACAATGCGCTTGGTCATCGCAATGTTTTCTTCAAACGGCAGAGAGGAGGCGTCGATCATGACAGAAGTGAAGCCGTCGCGCACCGCACGATAGATGTCCTTCTCCTCAGAATGGTCAAGATGGATCACGCAGGGGATTTTGGTTCTGTTCGCAATCGCCTTTACACTCTCAACGAAGTTGTCACCCTGAAACTTCAGTTCGCTGGGGTGAATGGCAAGGATCACGGGCGCCTGCAGGGCCTCGCACCGTTCAATCACCGCATTTAGGATCATCCCCGTGCCGATATTGAAAGCCGGCACGGCAAAATTGTGTTCGTTCGCGACCTTCAACAGGTCTGTCATGTTCATTAGCATAATGGTTTCTCCTTTTAAAATAAGACTCGAAGCGTTGTGCGGCATCTGCCGCGTAAACTATGCTCAGCAGAGCGGTTTGCTCTGTTTGTGCCTTTCTTGCCCCGAACACGCAGCTGACATAACCCTCCGCCTTACGCAAAAGCGCTGAACGGCATCGACTGTCTTAATGAAAACCGGTAATCATGAAACCAATATTTCACGTGTGTTTTTGCATGTCATTTTATTTCATGCCTGGGGAAAAAGAGAACCCTTACGAAAACTGCGGAGCGGTTTTTATGGACACTCCGCAGTTTCCTGCTAAGGGTTGCAGCTTAAAACCGGGAGATTACTTCAGGTACTGGTCCACATTGTCCTTAGTAACCAGAACAAACGGAATCATCGTGGTCTTTTCGACCTGTTTGCCGGAAGTCACATCGGGGATCATGTTGATTGCGGTGGTGACCTGAGAAGCGCCATCCTGCAGAACGGTTGCACCGAGGGTACCGGCCTTGACCATGCCGAGGGGGCCCGCGTTGCCGTCAACACCGATGCAGTAGATGTCGGTGCGGCCGATGGAGTTGCAGTAGTTCTGGACTGCCGAGCTCATGTCGTCATTGTCGCACACGATTGCAACGATCTTGTCGCCATAAGTGGTGATTGCGTCGGTTGCGTTGGTGACAGCCTTATCAGCCGACCAGTCGCAGGCGTATTCGCCAGCCATTTCAAATTTGCTGTCTTTGCCCAGTGTGTTGGCAATGCCCTGGCCGCGGTCGATCTGTGCCGAGTTGCCGATCACACCCTGCATGTGCAGATATTTGCCGCCCGCAGCCACTTTCTCTTCGATGTATTTGCCCATCATCTCGCCGGCAAACACGTCGTCAGAGCCCACGAACGCAGTGGCTTTTGCATCGGTGCTGTCGGTCTTGGAGTTCACAACGATGCAGGGGATGCCCTCTTGTGCGCACTTGGTGACAACAGGGTCAGAACCAGCGGATTCTGCCGGCAGGAAGATAACGAAGTTTGCGCCGTTGGTGATGGCGGTATCCAGCAAAGTTACCTGAGTTGCCGGGTCGGTCTGGCCGTCATACAGCTGCCAGGATTTGATGGCACCCTTGGAAACCAGTGCATCCAGTGCCTCTTTGGCTGCGGTATTGACTGTCTGATGAAATGCATCTACCGTGTTTTTGCAGATGTAGGCGACCTGAATGTCGCTGGTTGCTGCCGCCGACGAAGCGGTGGAAGCAGCAGGGGCGGACGATGCCGCAGCGGAGGAGGAGGTTGCGCCGCATGCGCTCAGAAGCATTACGGCAGCAAGGGACAATGCCACCAGAAGGGATACGCGATGGGTTGACTTTTTCATACTCTTATCTCCTTTTTATTCTTGCTTATTCAAAAGCCCGGATTGGGCTTTACGAAACAAATTAAGTTGGCAATTTGCCGTGCGATCAATGCTTTTTGTTCATGAATTTGTCCAGCAGCAATGCCAGCAAAATCAACAGGCCTTTCAAAATGGTCTGCCAGTAGCTGTTGACGCCCAGCAGGTTCATACCGTTGTAAATAACGCCGATCATCAAAATGCCGATCAGGCAGCCCGGCGTGGTGGAAATACCGCCTGCAAAGGACGTACCGCCGATGACGCAGGCCGCGATGGCGTCGGTCTCGTAACCAATGCCGATGTTTGGCTGCGCCGCGTTGATGCGGGCGCTCATCAGCACCGCCGCAACACCGGTGCAAAAGCCGGAGAACACATAGCTGCCGGCAATGGTCCAGAACACCGGCACGCCGGATGCCGTCGCCGCCGCTTTGTTGCCGCCGACCGCGTAATCATACCGGCCAAACTTCGTGCGGTGCATCAAAATGTAAGTGATAATTAAAATTGCAGTGAGGAAGAAGACCGCGTTGGGGATGCCCAGTGTTTTGCCAATGCCGATGTTGGTAAACGAAACATTGGTAAGGCCCTGTGAATACCCGCCGGAGATCAGATACCCGATACCGCGGATGGAAAGCTGTGTTGCCAGTGTGACCACGAACGGGAACAGCTCAAACTTGGCAAGTAGCAGGCCGTTGATCAGCCCGAAAAACGTACATACTGCAATGCAGACGATACAGGCGATCAGGTTGCTGCCGGTGGCGTCCAGCATTTTGCCGATCATCACCGAACCCAGTGCCAACATGGAGCCCACCGACAAATCGATGCCGCCGCCGGTGATGACCACACACATGCCGAATGCGATACAGCCGTTGACCGCAACGGAGTTTAAAATAGAAAGCAGGTTGCTCGCCTTGGTAAAGTTGGGGGTCGCGATCATCAAGAAAATACACATCGCAACCAGTACCAGCCCTATGCCATAACGCCGCATCAGCAGTGAAAGGTCGGTCTGATCCATCCCCAGGCGGTTCCCTTTTTTGCTCAAACTATTCATGTCCTCTACCTCTCCTCTTATTGTCCAAATTCTTTCGCCAGGATTGTCTCCTGCGTCACCACGCCCGAAAGAATGTCCCGGCGCAGGATTTCCCCGTTGAGTTTGCCCTCATGGTAGACCAGAATGCGGTCGCTCATGCCCATGATCTCCGGCAGTTCCGACGAGATCATGATGATCGCAATACCGCGGGCCGCCAGCTTGCAGATCTGGGTGTGAATTTCAGCCTTGGCGCCCACATCCACGCCGCGGGTCGGCTCGTCCAGAATTAAGACCTTGGGGTTTGCCATCAGCCATTTTGCCAGCACGACCTTTTGCTGGTTGCCGCCGGAGAGGCTGAGCGCTTCAATTTCAAGCCCGGCCGATTTCACGGTCATCTCTTTTGCATATTGGGCGCATTCTTCTTTTTCCCGCTTTTTGTTGAGCAACAGGCCGCGCTGGCGGCTTTTTAAGTTGGGCAGCGAGATGTTTTCGCGCAGCGAGCGCATCAGGCACAGGCCGTATTGTTTGCGGTCCTCGTTGACCATGGCAATGCCGTGGGCAATAGCCTGCGTGGTGCTTTTGTTTTTGATCTCCTTGCCCTCCAGCAAAATTTCGCCGCTCGTCGGCGGGAGGAGACCAAAAATTGCACTGACGGTTTCTGAACGCCCTGCGCCCACAAGGCCGGTCAGCCCCAAAATTTCGCCCTTGTGCACCTGAAAGCTGATGTCTTTAAAGCCTTTGCCGGTGAGATTTTTGACTTCCAGTTCCACTTCGCCGATCGCACAATCGACCTTGGGGAAGATGTTTTTTACTTCTCGCCCAACCATCTGTGTCACCAGATCTGCGGTGGTGATGTCCGCCACGCGGCCACAGCCCACCGAGTGTCCGTCGCGGAACACCGTGTAGTCGTCGCAGATTTGAAAAATTTCTTCCATGCGGTGCGAAATGTACACAATGGTTTTGCCCTGTGCCTTTAAATCGCGAATGGTCTGAAACAAATGCTCGGTCTCTTCGCTGTCCAGTGACGAGGTGGGTTCATCCATAATGATGAGCCGCGCGTTTTGCGAGACCGCTTTGATGATCTCGACCATCTGCGCTTTTGCCAGCGGCAGGTTTTGCATCTCTGTTTTGGCCGGCATGCCAAACTTAAACTCATCCAGCAGCGCCTGTGCCTTTTTCAGTGTTGCCTTTTTGTCCAAAAAAGGGCCGCGCACGTCCTCCCGGTGCAAAAATATATTTTCTGCAATCGTCAGGTAAGGTTCGACGTTCAGCTCCTGATGGACCATCGAGACGCCTTTCAGGGCCGCCTCAGCGGGGTTTTTCACCTTATAGGGCTGCCCCTCAAAGGTAATCGTGCCGGTGTCCTGTTCCAAAAGGCCGATGATGCATTTCATCAACGTGGATTTGCCCGCGCCGTTTTCCCCCATCAGCGCATGCACGGTGCCCGGGCGAATCATCATATCCACCTCGGTCAGTGCCTTCGTGCCGGCAAATGCCTTGCTCAGGCCATGGCATTCCAGAATATACTCGTTCGAGTCCATAACGTCCCTCCTGACATCATTCCATCTCTTCGCGCCCCATCTTCGTCACCCGCTCCAACACGTCGGCGCACGAAGTATAGGTTTCTTTAAACAGCTGGTAGTACTGCCCGTACCGCCGGTGGTTTGCTTCGTTTGGCTCTACCAGCCAGTCGTAATACCGCACCATACCGGCACACGCCTGTGCCGCGTTTTTGTATGCGCCGCAGCCCACTGCGGCACAGATGCAGCCGCCAAGGCAGGCCTGTTCTTCCTGCCGGGCCATTTTCAGCGGCAGGCCAAACACATCGGCCTGTATCTGCCGCCACACACTGCTGCGTGCCCCGCCGCCGCTGGCGATCAGCACATCGCTGTGCAGGCCCATGCCCTCGCAAAGCTCTAAGCACTGGTACAGCGCATAAGTCACGCCCTCCATCACCGCACGGCTCATGCGGGCACAGTCGCTGCCGAGGTTCAGCCCTAAAAACGCGCCGCTGATGTTGGGGTTTAAATGCGGGGTGCGCTCGCCGTTGAGGTAGGGCAGAAAGAGTAACCCCCCGCTGCCCGGCGGCACCGCTGCAACGCTTTCATCCAGCGCGCCGTAGCTTTGGCTTTGCAGCACGCTGCGCCACCATTTCAGGCACAGCCCGGCGTTCATGATCGCGCCGTAAACCAGCCAGGTTTGTTTGTCGTAACCGTAAAACATATTGGTGTTCAGCGCCGGGTTAAGCAGTGGTTTTGTGCTTTGAAAACACACCTGCCCGCTGGTGCCGATATTCACCGTGGCCTCGGTGGTGCTTACCGCGCCGCTGCCAAGCCGCTGCATGGCCTGGTCGCCACCGCCCGCCACCACTTTGGTTTTGGTGCAAAGGCCGGTCTGCTTTGCCGCTGCGGCGCTGACCGTACCCACCACGTCACAGCTGTCGTAACAAGGGGGGAACCACGCCACCGGCAGGCCAAATGCACCCAGCACCCGCGTGTTCCAGCCCGCGTTCTTTAAATCGTAGGCCAGCGTGGCCCCGGCGTCAGAATGGTCGCTGCTCACTTCGCCGCAAAGGCGAAACTTGATGTAATCTTTCGGCAGGCAGACCTTTGCAATTCTTTCGTAATTCTGCGGCTCGTTTTCACGCACCCACAACAGGCTGGGCAGCAAAAAGCCGGTAAACACGGGGTTCATCATCTCTTCGCGCACGCCCTGCGCCCCAAGGGTATCGGTGATCTGCCGCAGCTGCTTGTCCGTGCGCGCATCGCAATGTAAAATCGACGGCCGCACCGGGTTGCCCGCTTCATCCAGCAGCACCAGCCCGTGCATCTGGCCGGAAAACCCGACCCCTGCAATTTCAGCGCTGTCGATACCGGTTTGGGCCAGCACCTGCCGTATCGTCGCCACCGCGGCGGACCACCATTCTTCGGGGGCCTGCTCGGCCCAGCCGCTGCGGGGCGAAGAAAACTGGTAGTTTTGGCCACAGCCCGCCACCATTTGCCCCGTCTCATCTGTCAAAATGGTTTTCAGGCTGGAGGTTCCCACGTCAATGCCCATATAATATGCCATGTTATGCGCTCCACCTTCTCTATTGTTGCCCCGGGGTGAGGGTCATGCAAAACAGGTCAGCACCCCTGCCACAAAGGTATCCCCAAGGCCAATCGTGCACCGCGGCCGCTCTAAATATCTGCTGGGCACCAGCACAAGCTGGCGTTCGGGGTGCTGCTTTTGCCACTCTTTTGCCTGCGCGCTGAACTGCGCGCCCGTCTCAGAAAACCCGTATTCCAGTGTTTCACGGCACTCTTGCAGGCTGCCGTAGTGGCCGGTGCGGGCCCGGGTGCCGCTCAGCAGGTTGCCCGCCGTGAGGCCCAGTTCAATATCCGCTTTTAACGGTTTGCCAAAATAGGCCGCATAGTCTTTGGTGTGTAAAATAATGCCGCCCACCGGGTACTGCTGCAACACCAGCGACAGGCCGTGGATCATGCTGTCAAAGTTGTTTTTATCGATCGGCACGCCTTGCAGTTCGGCACAGGCCTGCACCTCTTCTTCGTTCATGCCCAAAATGTCCACATACGGGCCCAGCAGCTCAAACACGGTGTCCCGCACGCTGCACGACAGGTAATGTGCGCTTTCAAGGTAGATGAGAAGCGACGGGTTGTTCTTTTTAAGCACTTTAAAATGCGCTACCAGCGGGGCAAGGTCGCTTTTCGCGACATCCGGGCTAACGATGGCATTGAAGCCGGAGATCGAGAGCACCCGAAATTTTGCCGCGTGTTTTTCAAGGTAGGCAAAGTAGGCGCGGTCGGGCAAAAAACGCTTGTGAATGATGTCAAAATCCAAAATCAGCCGGTTCGCGACCGGTGCCTCAAAGGTTTTGCCGCCCACTGTGACGCGCGCCCCTTTGTCGTACTGGCAAATGAAGTGGTACACCGGCATATGCTCGGTCGCTACGACCATTACCGGGCAAAGGCCGCGCCCTTTGATGGTTTTTACCGACGGAAAATCCAAAAACTCGCACACTTCGGCGCATTTGTCACTGATGTGCACCGCGACCGGGTAGCCAATGGTGCCAAGGGCTGCGCTGCACTGTGCGCCGGTACCGCCCAGCGCTTTGAACGACTGAAAGTTCTTGACCAGCCAATCGCAGATCTTCGGCGAAGAAATTTCAATTTCACCGCCCATGCCGTTCTGTACAAAGTGGGCCATGATGCGGGCGAAGTCCTCCAAGGTCTCAATGCGTTCCCCCTCTTCAAATGAGGGTGCCGTGTGCAGGTGATCTGCAATCAGCTTGTCAAACACCGCCTGGTCCCAATCTAGCAGCACGTCAAGGTCGCTGGTATAGCCCACGGCAATGTGCGGTTCGCTTACGTCGAGCTGCGGGGCCTTTTTTGCACTGAGTGCTAAAAATTCTTCGTACCGGTTACTGCCGTCCATTTCGTGCCGCCCTTTCGCGAGAAGTGATGCGTTCGTGATATGTAATTTTATTTCATGTTCGAACTAGCCATATTATACGCTTTCTTGTTTTCGCTTTGCAATGTACAAAATACACTTATTTTTCGTCAAAAAATATAGTTAGTGTACAAAAGTAATCATTGTCATTCGACAAATTAGGCTATAATGCCTCTTTCTGTAATCGTTATGTAATAAAAAATTATTTCATGTTTTAAGACTACCTTTTTCGCCCAGTTTTAGGCCGTTACAATCAGGCTTCCTGCACACTGTTGTTTTCCCTTTTTTCTGCCATTTTCTGTTTTATGCTCCATCGTTCCCCAGTTTTTCTCGGTTTGGCTACCCACCCGTCACCGCTTTGCGCGCATCAATAAAAAAGGGCAGCCGGGGCATTTTTTCTCCATTCGCCATGAAATTCAATTTCATCAAACCGTGTTTGCCCCTTGATTTTCGAAATGTTTTTTCTTATACTCTTTATAGCTCTTATTTCTTCGCTTCATCAGCAAGTGCATTTTACGGCTGTGCTTTTGTGCGAACCGGAAAGGAAGTGGCCGAATGAGTGAAAAATCTGTTTTAGACGTCATTAAAGAAAATTACAGCAAAATTTACACTGCCGAGCGCAAGGTTGCTTCTTATGTGCTTGCCCACCCCACAGAGGCCGTGGACATCAACGTAGCACAACTGGCACGCAAAAGCGGGGTGAGTGACGCCACCGTGATTCGCATGTGTCATCACCTTGGCTACAAGGGGTATTACCAGTTTCGCCTGTCGCTTGCCAAAGACATGGGGCGCAGCCCCGCCGAAGAAGAAACGGTGCAGGACCAGCCCAATGCCATCCAGCTGATTTTTAAAGATTATGCGCAGCGGATACTGGATATTGGCGAATGCCTGGACGAAAAATCGCTGCACGCCAGCATTGAACTGATTCAAAAGGCAGGCGTTGTTTATGTTATTGGCGTGGGCAACACGATGCCGCTGGTCTTGTATATGGGCTTTCGGCTGGGCCGTCTTGGCATCCGCTGCGTTTATGACGTGGGCCCCGAATACTTTTTAAACCATATCAACCTTGCCACCCGGCAGGACATCGTCATTGCTATTTCGCACTCCGGCAGCTCAAACCAGGTCATTCAGGGGCTGAAACTGGCCAAGAAAAAAAGCATGAAGATCATTGCCATCACCGCATCGGACCAATCGCCAGTGTACCAGATGTCTGACCACGCGCTGCTTTCCACCGGGTGTCAGGAATCATTTGACTGTTACAAAAGCTACGCACACCTGCGCGAAATGGCGGTGATCGACGCCCTGCTGGAGCTGTTGACCAACTGGGAGACCATTCAAAAGCGCGGGGCGGATATCCCCGAAATGATTTTGGCAGAATACAAATATTAGCCCCTGTTTTGGGGTTTAAAAAAAGAGCAGGGGTTGCCCCTTGCTCTTTTTGTTTTTTACAGGCCCTGTGTACGCACTTGCGCAGCGGGCCACTTCTTTTTAAACTGTGCTCGCAACCATGCCCCCGCTGCGCAAAAAGAATTGCCCTGCCAAAACCGCGCCGCCTTGCCGCTGTGCCGTTTGGGCCCCACCTTATAAAGGGCGCACAGTCATTTGCGCACCGTCGGGGGGCCGGGCATCATCCTTTTGCCCTGCAATGCCCCCTGCTGGTTCATAACCACAAAGGCGGGCACCGCATCAGTGCCCGCCTTTGTGGTTTATATGAGGGGGGAATACCGCCTCATCTACTTTATAATAAGAACATTTCTGCAATTATTTTAATAAAAAATACAGCCAGTACCACAATAATGACCGGTTTTACCGCTTTGGCACCGCCGCGGGTAAAAAAGCGGGTGCCAAGGTAATTGCCCAAAATATTAAACCCGCCCGCCGCAAGGCCCAGTGGCAGCAGCACTTTGCCGTTGTAAAAAAACACCGCCAATGCCGAAATATTGGTGGTCAGGTTAATGGCTTTGGTCAGCCCGTTTGCCTCGCGCAGGTTCATATGCACCACCGCGGTGAACAGCAGCAGTAAAAATGTCCCGGTGCCCGGCCCGTAAAACCCGTCGTACACCCCCACCACCAGCGCAATGGCCATGCTCAGCAAAATCGTCTTTTTTTGCGAATAGGGGGTGCGCTCTTGTTCCAGCGTGTGGCCGCGCAGCACATACAGCGCAGTCAACGGCAAAATTACCAGCATCACAATGGTAAACACCCCATCGCTGAGCAGCATGGCAAGGTGGGCGCCAAGGTTGCTGCCCACCAGCGCAAACCCCACGCTGAACAGCGCCTGCTTCCACGGGATGTACCCGCTTTTGGCATAGCACCAGGTCGCAAGCGACGTGCCCATGCCGGAGCTGAGCTTGTTGGTGGCAATGGCCATATGCACCGGCACCCCGGCGATCAGGTAAGAGGGCAGCGAGATCAACCCGCCGCCCCCGGCGACAGCGTCTACAAACCCTGCAAGAAACACCATGGGGCAAACGATCAAAAACTGTACCGGGGTCATTGTCATACTACACCTGCTTTTTTGCCCCACCCTGCGGCCGGGCACTTAAACTGCCTGCATGCGGGGCACCGTCACCGGGCCCGCATGCACAATGTTTTTATTTTGCACCAAGTTGGGCTGCACTGCAAGGTTTTTTTTGGTAAGGCCTTGCGCCCCGCACCACTTTTGCCATCGGCCTTTGCCGTTTGCCGCCGCACCCCGCGCTGCCGTAGCCTTACCATAATACAAATACCACGCGCAACCGCCACGGCAACAATTAAAAACAAACACACCCAATCGGCACCAAGGCAAACAGCCTGATTGAGCGGTACTTTTTTCCATATTTTTACGACTTGTATACAAACAGACACGAATAAAATACAGTTTGTTTTGTAAGTTCCCACAAAGTATTTGATACTGTTCGCCAATATTCCATATTATATGAATATCTGTTCTTTCCGTTATTCTCGTTTCCTTTTGCCCTCCCACGCAGGCGCTACGGGGCGTGTGCCGTGTTTCTCTGCGCTTTTTACAAGCCCCTGCGCCGGGGGCACAAAAAAATTTTGCTGTCTTTATAAGTAGTGTATGCCCTTTGTTTTTGGCTTTACAGCGCGTAAAACAAAAAGTGCCAACTTGACATGTCGCATTGTTTTCTGTATAATTTTAACCAGAAGAGCTTTACCGGCATTGCTGTAAAGTGAATGGCGAGTGACATGGAAAATAGTTTTTGTCTGGCTTGGATGGGTCCTTTTTTACGTGATTGAGAGACGGATTGTTCTTTTAAAAGTTCTGCGCTTTTTGCATTGATTATGCAAAGGCAATCTGCTTAAAAACAAGTTCACAAGTATAAAAAAGACACCTGCCTAAGCCGTGGCTGCCGGGGCCCTTGCCCCTGCGGTAAAACGCTGGGCGAGGGTCTTTTTTATTCTGCAAACGGCGCGGCAGCCAAAAAGGCAGTGTCACTTTCTTCTAGAAGGGGATTTATGATTCGTTTCGAACACGTCACGAAGAAGTACGGGAATTCTGTCATTTTAGACGACCTGAGCTTCGAGATTAAAGAGGGGGAGTTTGCCGTTTTAATCGGCCCGTCGGGCTGCGGCAAAACAACGACCCTCAAATCCATCAACCGGCTGATTGAGCCGGACGCTGGGCATATTTACGTCAACGGCAAGGACATCGCCGAAACTGACCCGGTGAAGCTGCGCCGCAGCATCGGCTACGTCATCCAGCAGATCGGCCTGTTTCCCAACATGACCGTTGCGCAAAACATTGGCGTAGTACCCAAACGGCTAAAATATGAAAAAAGTGAAATTTTAAAAATCACCCGCGAGCTGATGGACATGGTGGGCATGTCGTACGAGGAGTACGGCCACAAATACCCGTCCGAGCTTTCAGGCGGGCAACAGCAGCGCATCGGCGTGCTGCGTGCCCTTGCGGCATCGCCCCCCATTGTATTGATGGACGAGCCGTTTGGCGCACTGGACCCCATGACCCGCAGCTCGCTGCAAGAGGAGATTATTCGCCTGCACAAAAAGCTGCATAAAACCTTTGTCTTTGTCACCCACGACATGGACGAAGCGCTGAAGCTGGCGGACAAGATCATCTTTATGGAGGGCGGGCACATCATTCAAATGGCCACGCCCGAAGAGATGCTGGAAAACCCGGCCAGTGATTTGATCCGCAGCTTTATGGGCAAACGTGCCGCCGACAGCGCGCCGGTGCAACTGACCGCCGCCGATTTTATGCGGCCGGACCCCATCAGCGTGTACAAAAGCCGCGGGGTGCGCGAGTGCACCGAAATTATGGCGCGCCGCCACATCGACTCGCTGCTCATTAAAAATGACGACGACACCTACGCGGGCGTTGTCAGTGTCAACAGCATCAAACGCTCGGGCAAAACCACCGGCCCCATTGGGGAGGTGCCCATTGCAGAGAACGCCGTGTCTTATGTGACCGAGGATGCGATGGAGAGCTTTGACAAGCTGCTGAACTCTGACAAGGACTATGTGGTGGTGCTGAACGAAGATGACACCATTGCGGGTATCGTCACCAAAACCAGCATGGCCAAGGCAATGGCCGATGCGCTGTGGGGTGATGCACAATGAGTTTTTGGGATCTGTACGGGCAAAAACTGCTGGTGGCAATCGGCGTGCATTTTTTGTATGTGCTGGCCGCGGTTTCCATTGGTTTTGTCATCGCGCTGGCGCTGGGCATTCTGCTTTCGCGGGCACCCGGCATTGCCAAGGTGGCGCTGCCGCTGATCTCGGTGTTTCAAACCATCCCCGGCGTCGTGTTTATCGGCCTGCTGTTTTTGTCGCTGGGCATGGTACCTGCCACCGCCATCATCGCGCTTGCCATTTACGCGGTGTTCCCCATTTTAAAAAACACCTATGTCGGCTTGCTTTCGGTAGATAAAAGCCTGCTGGAGGCGGCCCGCGGGTGCGGCATGTCGAAGATGCAAAGCTTATTTGAAGTCGAACTGCCGCTGGCGCTGCCGTCCATCATTGGCGGGCTGCGCATGTCCACGGTGTATACGGTAAGCTGGGCGGTACTTGCCTCGATGATCGGCCTTGGCGGCCTTGGCGAATTCATCTATATCGGCATTGCCACCAACAACAACGCGCTCATCGTCGCGGGGGCCATCCCCTCCGGCATCATGGCCATCGTGCTCAGTTTGCTGATCGACGCTGTCAAAAAGCGCGTCACCCATGCCCCAAAAAAGGAGGCGAGTGCCGCATGACAATGAAAATTGTATTAGAACATTTGTATCTGGTCTTGATGTCGGTGCTGTTCTCCACCGCGGTGGGCCTGCCGCTTGGCATTTTTGCCTACCTGTACCGCCCCGCGCGGCAGGTGGTGCTGTGGGTGAGTGAAATTTTGCAGACCATCCCCGCACTGGCCCTGCTGGGCATGGTGATGGTGCTGTTTGGCGCAGGCAAGCCAACCGTGATTATTGGCCTCGTGCTGTATTCTCTGCTGCCGATTGTGCACAACACCTTTTTGGGGCTGGACGGCATCAACCCCGGCATCAAAGAGGCGGCGCGCGGCATGGGGCTTTCAAAATCGGACCGGCTGTTCAGCATCGAGCTGCCGCTGGCACTGCCCATGGTGTTCACCGGTATTCGCATTGCCACCGTTACGGGGGTGGGCGTTGCGGTGTTTGCCACCTCGGTGGGCGGCGGCGGCCTTGGCGCCATCATCAACCAGGGCATTCGCACCCAAAATATGCGGCTGATCTTTTCTGGCACATTGACCTTAATGGCCATGGCCGTGGTATTTGATGCCGGCATGGCATTGATTGAAAAGCGGATGAACCGGCGCGCGACCCATTAAGCCGCCCGCTTTGCGCACCAAAACGGATAAACGTTTGTTCTGTGCCGCCGCCCACTGCGCGGCGCGCAGTTTACCCCGAACCAAAGAATTGCATAGGAGGCATGTTTGTGAAAAAAGTATTTGCTGTTTTATTGAGCACGGTTTTTGCGCTGGCGCTGTTTGCCGGCTGTGGTGAAAAGAAAAGCTCCGCCCCGCCCATTGTCATTTATAACGGCCAGTTTTCTGAAATGAAGCTTGTCCACCAGATGGTAAAGCAACTGGTGGAAAACCACACCGACCTCACGGTGGAAATTCGCGACGAAATGTCGCCGGTCAACAACTACCACGACCTTGTCGCCGGTGGCGGCAGTGATTTGATGAACTGCTACGACGGCACCGTGCTGACGACTTACCTGAAAAAGGACGTCACCGACGTACCGGCAGGCGAGAGCCTTTACGACTACGCCAACAAACTGGTGTCTGAGGAGTCGGGCTTGCATCTGATGGAGATGCTGGGCAGTGAAAACACCTACGCCATTGGCGTTACGCAGGCACTGGCCGACAAGTACAACCTTGAGACCATCAGCGACCTTGCCGCCGTGGCGCCCGAGCTGGTGTTTGGTGCCGAACACGAGTTTTTCAGCGAAGAGGGCAGCATGAAATTTGGCCCGTTCTCTCAGTTTTACGGTTTAGAGTTTAAAGAGGCCAAGGCCATTGACCTTGCGCTGAAATATTCCGCCATTGAAAGTGGTAACATCGATGTGACCATCGTTTACACCACCGACGGCATGAACAAAAAAGTTGGGCTGAAAGTGCTAAAGGACGACCGCAGCTACTTCCCTGATTACAATGACGCCCTGCTGGTGCGCAACGATTTGTTTGAGCGCTATGCCGATACAGCACCGAACCTTGAAGAAGTGCTGAACATGCTGGGCGGCCAGTTTACCAACGAGATCATGACGGACCTCACCTACGAGGTTGACGTCAACGGCAAGACCCCGGAGGAAGTTGCACGTACCTTCCTCACTGAGAAAGGCCTGATTGACGCGTAATCCCCCTTCTAATAGAGCAAACAGCCGATGCGGGCGCAGAAACCGCATCGGCTGTTTGCCGTTTTATTGTGTTTTAATCTGTCGCTTTTCGCGCAGGGCATTGTGCCCTGCGTGCTTTGCCGCCCGCTTTACCCCGCTTTTCGTATGGAATCGATCATCTTGTAATTCGGCTTTGAAGCTAAGTAATCCTCTTTTGAAATCAGCCCCAAACTGCGCTCCACAACGAAAACCTGCAACCCTGTGGGTTTTACATTTTTCACTTCCGCCTGCACCAGCAAGTAATCCCCCGCCTGCGCCAACACAAAAACAGGTACCTGCGTTGCATTATAATAATTCGTCAGCGTGTTTTCTTGCAGTTCCCCGGTGACGGTATCGACCGAGACACAGCGAATAATCACTTCAATATCCCCACGCTGGTTATAGCTGGAACTAGATTCAAAATTCAGCATCAGCTGGTCATTTACCAGCCCCATAATATGAATTTCTTCTAGCTTATGTCCAGCGAAAATATCTGCTAAATTAGACCGTTTTAAATCCGGCACAATGACCTTTTTTGCCGCGGTCGCGGTGTCCACTTCGCTGACGCAAAGGGCGTCCCCATCCCCCGCTTGCAGCAAAAACAGCCGCTGGTCTGTAGCCATTTCAAAACCCTGCCCCTCCTGATACGCAAACAACGCCTTGGGGGCCATGCCGTCAAACGGAATCAAAAACACCTCGTGCCGGGTGGCGGCTTCCATGTTGTTTGCTATCGTTTCTGGGTCATTGCTTTCGGTGCTGTGGTTTTGCAGCAAAACCGTTTTACACACAAACCCGTCTGCCGTGGTTCCCAGTAAAAAAATGCTGGCACTGCCTGCTTTTGTCACGTTCCCTTCCTCCGGCTCATAGGCATACAGCTCGGCGGCCTGTTTGTCGGCAAGGCGAATCCCCACAAGCGCAAAACGCACCTTAACCGCCGCGGGGTCTGTATTGTCATACTGGCGTGTCATCAGCGCAATCGCCTGCCCATTGTATGCAATCCCATTGACAATTTCGGTGTTCGCCGCAAACTGGTAGAGCAGTTTTTTGTCTGTGCCGTCCAAATTCAAAATTTCAATATAGGGTGCCGCTTCGGTGGAGTTATGCACCAACAGCAAATTTTCATCCAACACCACCGGGGTCACTAGTTCATTTTGTGGGGCGACCCACGATGTGCAGCGTTCATCCTGATGCGTACAGTTTGGCTGTGCGCAGAGGTAAATTTGTTTTTGTGTCTCATAATCGATATACATGATATTTTTAGAGCGGTCTTCGTTTTCAAACACCTCGTAAAACCCTTTTTCGTTGCCGCTGCCATAAGAAGTCATGTCCACCGTAGAAACCATATGAAACGGCGCGGCACCCGTGTGCAATATCCCCTCGGGGCCCGCTGTTTGCGCCGGGCTGCTGCCTGCCGGCAACGCCTGCTTGCCGCAGGCGGAAAAGCAGCAAAGCGCAAGGCAAGCCGCCAGCGCGAATATTTGTTTTTTCTTCACTTCCATCTGCCTTTCTTTTGCTATTTGCCTTGCAGGGGGGGCCTGCCACTGGCCTTAGTCACACTGTACCCGCCCCAGACATGGCCCTTTAGTCACCAATACTCCCGCAACAAATTCACCATTGTAAAATTGGGTACCGACTGAAGGTAGTCCGCTTTGCTGATGAGGGCCACCTTGCGGGCCACTGCCCCTTTTTTAAAGCCGGGGTCCTGCTGCGGCAAAACAGAGGCAAACACCAACAGTTTGTCCCCAGCCTGCGCCAAAATATCCGCCGGTACCGTCGTTGCGTTGTAGTGGCTGGTCAAACCAATCGTTTTCATTTCTTTGCTGTCCGGGTTTACCGCTACCCCTGTAAACACAAGTTCTATACTCTCTGTGTTTTCATTTTTTGCAACGTATTCGTCTGTCAGCACATTCATCAGCAGATAACCGTCCACAAAGTTCCGAAACACGACATCGTCCACCTGCATTTCTTTTTTCTCTTTCCCCAGCCACTGCTTTGCAAAATCGTCTGCCAATACCGTCGTTTCTTGGGTATCTGTTTTTAGGCGCAGCAAGCAAAGCAACCCGTTTTCTTTTTTCTTCACATAAAAAAACGAATCCCCGTAGGGCATGCCATTACATTGATTATTTGCGTAGGTGAGCAGCGGTTGCGGGGCCGCCTCATCAAATGGAATTTCATAAACGGTGTGAGTCGTTGCGTTATTCATGTTTTCAAAGGTTTTTTCAACGCTCGTCTCGTCTGTTTCATAGGCATTCTGTACCATCGTCTCCACAATAAAACCGGTATTGGTGACCCCTTTAAAAAACAGGGCGCTGTTTTTTGCCTTGGCTTTGTCAAGGTGCTCCGCCAGTGAAAACAGGGTCGTCATTTTTTGGGTTTGCAGCTCCAGTGCCACTAAATTATATTGGGGCTCTACTTCACCGTCATTGCCTTGCTGGTAGCTGCAAACAGAAAAAACAAGAAATTGGTCATTGGCCGCGACGGCATTTTCAATGACCGCCTGCTGCGAAAAAGTAAAAATAATTTTTTTGTTTTCGCCGTTCAGCCCCATTTGTTCTATTTTTGCATTTTGCGTCGTACCGCTGTAGAGGAGAAACAGGTTGTTTTCTGTTGCCACCGGGGTCACGGAGCCCTCAAACGGTGCGACCCACGCAGTGCATTTTTCTGAATCATGCTCGCAGTTGGGCTGGTTACACAAGTAAACTTGGCTGGCCGAAGCATAATCGGTATACAAAATGTTTTTAGAGCCATCGTCATTTGCGACAACCGAATAAAAACCCTCGGCATTGCCGCTGCCATAGCAGGTATAGTCTGGGCTGGTGGCCATTTGAACCCCCGCCCCCACCGCTTTGCCTGTTTGCTGTACGTTTGCTAAAACAGATGAAGCAACTGTTGTTGTTGGCGCAGTTTGCCCGCAGGCTGCCAGCAAACACAGTAATGCCGCCAGTACTGCCCCAAAACGCTTTTTCATCTGCCTGCCCCAGCTTTCTGCCTTTTTAACCACCTTGCGGGCCGTGGTACTCGCCGTGCAGGGTTTCTACCAGCATACCATCCGGACCTTTTTTCTTCTACCAATTCGTTCCAACACGGGGGTGAATTGTTCCCAAATGGGGGTTTCAGAACAATTTTACCTTTGCCTTGCGCCATTGCAAAACGCAAAATTTCGGCCACCGGGGCGCTTTTTATGGTATCATAACAACAGGTGGTGATACTATGCAAGTTGAGACTCTTACACTTCAAAACGATGGGGTTGTGGGCAACTTTTACGCGCCCGCACACAGCACAGGCCTGCCGCTGATCGTCGTGACCGGCAGCGACGGCGGGCTGGCGAATGCGCAGTATATCGCGCAGCTGTTTGCACAAAAGGGGATTGCGGCCCTTGCCGTGGCCTATTTTAAATACCCCGGGCTTTCAAAAACTTTAACGCTCATCCCGCTGGAATACCTTGAAAACGCCATCACTTGGCTGACGCACCGCCTGCAAACCGACACCGTGGGGCTGTACGGGGTCTCGAAAGGGGCCGAGTACGCGCTGTGCGCCGCCGCCCGGTTTTCTGCCGTTGCCCGCGTGGTGGCGGTGGTGCCGAACTATTATGTCTCAGAGGGCAAAGGCCGGGGCGTTGCGCGGCCGGGCGTTTCGTCCTGGACTTTCCGGGGTAAGGCGCTGCCGTACACGCCGGTGCCCGGCCCGCTGCGGGTGTTTTTGCGCAACTCGCTGCGCGCGCGTGGCATGGCGGTTGCCCCGTTTTACGAGCAGGCACAGCAGCGCGGCATTTTGCCGGCCTCTGTAATACCGGTGGCGCACTGCCACGCGGACCTGTTGCTGCTGACCGCAGGCAATGACAGTGTGTGGCCGTCGCCCTATGCCGGGCAGCAGATGGTGCAGACACTCACCGCCGCCGGGTACCCGCACCGGTTTCGGCAGGTGCAGTTTCAGCAGGCCAGCCACATTTTAAACCCGGTACCCCCACAAAAAGAAAAACTGCTGCGTCTGTTGTTTGCACAGGAGCGGCAGTTTGCGACCGGTTGCCGTGCGGCAAGGCAGGCCGCATTTCGCCTTGCCACCGCATGGGTGACCGACACCGGCGAATAGCACTGCCCCCGCGGGACGCGTAGCATAAACAGGCAGCCCACCACCCTAAGGTGGTGGGCTGCCTGTTTATGCTATCTTCGTATCAGGGTATCCGGTAAGGCGCTAGGTCAGCTCTGCAAATAACGCATCAAGCTGGCGGTTCAGCTGCTGCACGGCGGCGGCGTCTAACTTGTCCACCGCGCGGTCATAGGTCATCAGGCCGTTTACCTCTTCTTCCACATCGCTGGTCTGGGTGTAAATCGCGCTGCAAAGGCCGTTTTTTACGTTCGGCAAAATCTCCTGTTGCCAAAGGCGGCGGTAATTTTCCGTCAGCTCCTGCGACGAGCGGTAAAACTGGTAGCCAAACTCTTTTTCGCAGGCCATGTGCCCCGCCACCGGGTAGGCATAACCGCCGTATTCTGTCAGTGCCACCACGCGGCCCGGCTGCGGGCGCACCTTTAATTTGTGCACATAGTTGTGGATGCTGTACATGTCTCCGCCCCCCTGGTCAAACCAGCCGCAGGCTTCGTTGATCAGGCGGGTGGTATCGATCTCGCGAATGGCGGCTGTCGCCGCGCGGGCGTCAAACTGGCCCCAGCCCTCGTTGAATGGCACCCAAACGGCAATACAGGGGTAGTTGTACAAATGGCGCACCAGCCCGCGCAAGTCGGTACCGTATTGCGCGCGGCCAGCCGCATCCCCCCGGCCAAACAGCCGGTAATGGTTATCTTTCACGCCGCGGGCAAACCAGTTGAAGGCATTGGGCAGATAGGTGACAAAGCCCATATTGTACTCGCCGCCGCCGTTCGGCATGTCCTGCCACACCACCATGCCCAGCCGGTCGCAATGGTAGTAAAAGCGGGCGTCCTCTACCTTGATGTGTTTGCGAATGGTGTTGTAGCCGAGCTCTTTTAATTTGAGAATGTCGTACAGCAGCGCATCGTCGCTGGGCGGGGTGAGCAGGCTTTCCGGCCAGTAGCCCTGGTCCAGCAGGCCGTTAAAGAAAAACGGCTTGTCGTTGAGGGTAAAGCGCAGAATGCCGTTTTTGTCCCGCGCGGCGGCAAATTTACGCATGCCGAAATACGTTTGCACCCGGTCTTCGCCAGCGCGTACCGTGACGTCGTACAAATGCGGGTCGGCGGGGCACCAAGGCCGAAAGCCCGGCAGCGGCAACACCGCCTGCCGCCCGGTAACGGCTTTTACTTCGGCCACGGTCTGCCCGCCGCTTTGCACCGTCACCTGTACCGGCAGCCCATCGCGGTTTGCCTGCACCGTCAGCGCCACCAGCGCATTGTCATACTGCGGGGTGATGCTGATGTTCTGCACATAGTCTTGCGGCACACTTTCCATCCACACCGTTTTCCAGATGCCACTTTGCGGTGTGTAAAACAGCGAGGCGTACTTGCCTTTTTTTTGCAGCTTTTGTTTGCCGCGCGCGTGTGGCAGGTGTTCGGTCGCGTCCTGCACGCACAGGGTCAGCAGATTGCTGCCCGGCGCAAGGTGTGCCGTAACGTCAAAGGTAAACGGCAGGTAGCCGCCCTTGTGGCTGCCCAGCAGGGCGCCGTTCCAAAATACCTGGCATTCCTGGTCCACCGCGCCAAAGTGCAGCAGCACGCGGCCTTTGCAAAAGCCGGGCGCAAGGCGAATCTCTTTGCGGTAATGCAGGTATTCGCCCGGCTGCACAATATGCCCCACCCCCGAAAGCAGTGTTTCGGGCGAGTACGGCACCAAAATTTCGCCGTCCCAGTGGTTGGTGTGTTCGGTTTTGGTAATGGCGTACTGCCACGGGCCATTGAGATTGAGGTAACTGTCACGTACCAAGTTGGGCCTTGGGTACTCCTGCAAAACGTTATCTTTTTGCACGGCTTTGCCCCATTGGGTCATCAACTGAACCATAAATTCCATTTCACCTGCTTTATAATGTGTAAACTGCCCGCCCGCTTAACGGCCGGCCTTGTGGGGTGTGCGGCGCTTTTGCAGCCGGATTTCCTGCAGTGCCTCTGACTGCACCCCAACCGAGATCAGCACCAGCGCCCCCATGATGATGGACTGCCAGTGCACCGAAATACCGCTGGGCAGATAGGTGAAGATGGTATTGATGATAAAGTAAATGAGGATGCCGAAAAACGCGCCCGAAAATTTGCCCTCGCCACCGGACAATTTGACCCCGCCGATGGCACACATGGCGATGGCATAAGTCTCGTAAATATTGCCCGCGCTGAGGGTGGCGCTGCCGCTGCTGGAAGCGAGCAGCACGCCGGACAGGGCTGCAATAAGCCCGGATGCCACAAACGCCTTGATTTTAATTTTTTCTACATTGATGCCCATCATGCGCGCGGCCTCGCCGTTGCCGCCCACCGCGTACATGCCCATGCCAAACCGGGTATGCCGCGACAAATACATGCACAAAAAAGTGACGATGAACAGCAGCGGGATAAGAATAGAAATACCGCCGCTCATGCCGGGCAGTACACCGGGCAGTATTTTGGCCCCGGCAAAGGTGAGTACGCTGCCCTCGATGACAACCGATTTGTCGGCCACGATTAAAATGACACCGCGCAGCGCAAACAGCATGGCAAGCGAGGCGATCCACGACGAGATGCGCATTTTAGTGACCATAAAGCCGATCATCAACCCCGACACCACGCCGACCAGCAGCCCGCACAGCAGGCCAAAAAACGGATTGAAGCGGCCGGTCAGCCCCATGACCACCCCGCTGAGCGCAAATACCGCGCCGACCGAAAGGTCAATCTCGCCGCACAGAATAACAAAGGTCATGCCCAGTGCCAAAAAACCGCCGTTTTTTGCGGCTTTCAGCAGCATGTTCATCATATTTGGTACCGACAAAAAGTTCTGGTCCCGAAACACGATACTGGTCACCACAACCAGCAGCAAAAAGGCCAGAATGGTACTTTTGGAATAAAACAGGCCGGATACGGTTTTCAGTGTCTTTTTCATCTTCTCCGCCCCCCTCATCTGGCTTTGCCGCGCTGGATAAAGACCGCCAGCACAATAATAATTGCTTTGAACACCTGGGCGTACTGGTCCGGGATGTTATTCATCACACAGGTCAGCGTGATCATCTGCATGATCAGCGCGCCCACCACAGTGCCCAGCACATGGGCCCGGCCGCCCGTCATCGGCGTGCCGCCAATGACCACCGCCGCAATCGCGTCCAGCTCTGCCATCTGCCCCAGCGAGCTGCCTGCGGCCACCATGACCTTTGCCGATTGAAAAACACCCGCAAAGGCGGCAAGCAAGGCACTGACCCCATACACAAACATCAGCGTGCTGACCGTACGAATACCGGCAAGCCGGCTGGATTTCGGGCTGTCGCCCACCGCCTGTATCTGGCGGCCCAGCACAGTTTTTTCAACCAGCACCCACGCAAATGCAACCGACAACACAATGGGGATGACCTGTACCGGCAACACCCCGCCAATTTTGTAACTGCCCCACTGGGCCAGCTGTTCGCCTGTGGGCCCCAGCTTGTTAAAGTAAATGTCGCGCCCGCCGCACAGCACCTGTGCCACGCCGCGCAGCCCCAGCATCAGCCCCAGCGTGATGACCATGGCCTGCAGCCGCAGCTTGCCCACCATAATACCGGTAAAGCAGCCGATTAAAATGCTGACGACCACCGCTACCAACACGGCGGGCAGCACCCCGATGTCCGGCATCAGCTTTGCCGTCAGCACCCCGGCCACCGCCATCACCGCGCCCACCGAAATATCGATGCCGCCGGTGGAGATGACCAGCGTCATACCCATGCCGCACAGCACGATGGGGGTGATCTGCGTCAGGATATTGCTGAGGTTTTGCAGTTTAAAAAAGTTTGGCGTAAACAGCGAGTTGAACAGCACAAACACCAGCAGCAGGGCCGCCGCGCTGTACTTTTGAACGCGTTCCATCGTCTCCGGTCTCAACTTGTTCATTGCCCTGCCCCCCTGTTCCCGCTGCCGCTCGCAATCGCGTTCATAATGTTGTTTTGGCTGATGTCGTCACCCTTTAGCTGCTGCACCACGCGCCCCTCGCGCATCACGGCAATGCGGTCACAGTTGCGCTCTAGTTCAGCGATCTCCGACGAGATCATCAGCACCGCAATACCGCTTTGCGCCAGTTCTTGAATCAGCTGCTCAATTTCTGCCTTCGCGCCCACGTCAATACCGCGGGTCGGCTCGTCCAAGATAATCAGCTTGGGGTTCATGCACATCCAGCGGGCCAGCAGCACCTTTTGCTGGTTGCCGCCGCTGAGGTTGTTGATGGCCTGCTCTGGCGACGGGGTTTTGATTTTCAGCCGGTCGATGTACTTTTTCACCAGCGCGTCCTGTTGTTTGCGCCGCACAAAGCCCAAAAAGTTCAGCTTTGGCAGCAGGGCAATCGTCATGTTCTCCTTAACCGAAAGGTGGGGGATAATGCCCTCTACCTTGCGGTCTTCGGTGCAAAAGCCCATGCCAAGGCCAATGGCGTCGGCGGGGGAGTGCACCTTTGCGGGCTGCCCCCACCAAAAAATTTCGCCTTCATCCGGCACATGGCTGCCAAACAGCGCCTGCGCCAGCTCGGTGCGGCCGCTGCCCAACAGCCCGGCAAGGCCCAGCACCTCGCCCTGCAAAATTTCAAGGTCCACCCCCGCCAGCTGCATGCCGCGGCGGATGCCTTTCACCGCCGCCACCTGTGTGGCGCCATCTAACGCATACCCTTTTTTCGTGCGCTCCAGCTCTACCGAATCGCGCCCGACCATCAGTGAAATCAGTTTTAGCTGGTCCAGCGCATCAATGTCGTAATCGCCCACAAAGCTGCCGTCTTTGAATACGGTCAGCCGGTCGCAAATTTCAAAAATTTCGTCCAGCTTATGGCTGATAAAAATCATACTGATGCCGTTTTGTTTCAGCTTGCGCATGATGCCAAACAGCAGCTGCACCTCCTGCACGTCCAGCGATGAGGTGGGCTCGTCCATAATGACCAGCTGCGCCTTGGTGCTGACGGCGCGGGCAATGGCCACCATCTGCTGCACCGCAGTGGAATAATTGCTCAGCGGGCGGGTGACATCGATGTCAATGCCAAACTCCTGCAAAATGCGCTGTGCCTCGCGCACCATGGCAGGCCGGTCCACCCGGCCCCATTTCGTCAGCGGTTCCCGCCCGATAAACAGGTTTTCATACACGGTTTGAAACAACACGAGGTTGAGTTCCTGATAAATGGTAGAGATACCGGCTGCGTTTGCCTCAATGGGGCTGCGGGCGTCAAGGGGCTTGCCGTCAAATAAAATGGTGCCCCCGTCTTTTGCGTAAATGCCGGTCAACACCTTGATCAGCGTGGATTTACCCGCGCCATTTTCCCCCATCAGGGCATGGATTTCGCCCCGGCGCACCTGCAATTTGACGCCTTTCAGCGCCTTTACCCCGGGAAACGCCTTTTCCAGCCCTTCAATGTCAAGCAGGATGTCCGCCATAAAATGCTCCTTTCAAGAATGCTGCCGCAAAAACCCACGTTTTTGCGGCAGCATTTTTCCACACTACGGGATGCTGTTGTTTAGAACCCAAGGTCTACGTTCACATTGTCCTTGGTGTACAGGGTGTCTTCGTTGGTGATCTGTGCCGGTACGCTTTCGCCGTTCATGATCTGGCCAATGGTCTTGACCACGATGTCGCCAAAGTAGGGCGAGCAGGTGCAGGAAGCCAGCTGGCGGCCGCTTTGCACATCTTCAAACGCCGCACGGGTGCCGTCGATGCCAAGGGTCAAAATGTCTTTGCCCGGGGTCAGGCCCGCGGCCTCAATGGCGGTCATCGCGCCCTGCGTCATGTCGTCGGTCACACAGAACACCGCGTCGATGTTCTCGCCGCCCTTTGCCTGCAAAACGTTCTCCATCACGGCCTGTGCCTTATCCATCAGCCATTCGCCGTCTTGCTCGGCAACAATGGTGTACTTGCTCGAATCCAGCCCGTCCACAAACCCTTTTTGACGGTCGGTCGAGGTGGAAGAATCGTACCCGCCGTTGATGATGACCACGTTGCCGCCATCCAGCAGGGCCTCGGTCAGCGCCTTGGCGCACTGGGCACCCTCCCACACGAAGTCGGACATAATGGCTGTGGTGTAATGGGTGCCGGCATCGCCGTCGATTGCGCGGTCAACCAAAACCACGGGGATGTTTGCTTCCATCGCTTCCTGCAAAGCGCTTTGCAAACCATTGTTTTCCAGCGGGGCAACCACAAGGTAATCCACGCCTGCCGCTACAAGGTCGCGGATGTCGGATTCCTGCGTGGCAATGTCGCCACCGGCATCTTTTACAATAAAGGTACCGCCGGCAGCTTCTACTTTTTCTTTAATGCTGTCGGTCTCGGTGGTACGCCAGCTGGACATGCTGTCCGTCTGCGAAAAACCGACCTTTTTACCATCCAGAATGCCGCTGCCCTCGGCAGCCGAAGACACGGCCCCGGCCGAGCTGCCCGCCGTGCTGCCGGCAGCCGGGGTAGAGCTGGATGCGGCGGCCCCGCCACAGCCAGCCAATGACAGCATCAGTGCTGCCGCAGTAACGAATGCAAAGATTTTTTTCATGCCTTATTCTCTCCTTTAAGTTTCTGCTTGTTCTGCTTCTCTGCCCCCGAATCAACTTTGTACGGAGGTTTATTACATAAATAATTCTATTCTATTTTTATAAAACAAGCAATAATTGTTTCAAATTTGACAGATTTTTTAGTATAATGCCTAAAATTTAGAGATAACGCTTGTAAAAAGCGTTTATTTAATTTATAATTTATGTATTAAATGACAGGCTTTTTACCACTGAAAAACAAAAAACTGTAAGAAAGGGGCACGCCGCCATGGCCGCAAGAGAAAAACACACTGTCAAAGTGATAGGTGACCGCAACATTTACCTGCATCTCAGCAACGAAGCGCATTACGACCAGATCACCAAAATAGGCAAAGCTCTTTCCTCCCCGGTACGGCTGAAAATCTTAAATATGCTCAAAAACACCTCCCGCTCGTTGCAGGAGATTTCCGGCATTTTGGGCATCCCACTCTCATCGGCGGCGCTGCACATCAAAACATTGGAGGACGCAAGGCTGATCGTCACCGAAAGCCAGCCCGGCGTGCACGGTTCGATGCGGGTGTGCACTTGCAGCATTCAGTCGTTTCACCTTGAAACCTTTGACGCCGACAGCGACTCCATCAACAAAACCGTCTCGGTGGACATGCCCATCGGCCAATACGCCACCTGTAATGTGTCACCCACCTGCGGGCTGGCGGACGAAAACGGGCCGATTGACGCGTATGACACCGTGCGGGCCTTTTACTCACTCAAGCGCACCGGCGCACAGCTGATCTGGTTTCACAAGGGGTTTATTGAGTACCGTTTTCCCAATGTGTGCAACCCGCTGCTGAAGCTCAACGAGCTGTCGTTTCGCATGGAAATTTGCTCTGAAGCGCCCGGTTATCAGGAAAACTGGCCGTCGGACATCACGATTTCGATCAACGACCACGAAATCGGCACCTATTGCTCACCGGGCGATTACGGTGCACGGCGCGGCAAGCTAACCCCGCCCGCCTGGCCCAACGGCAGCACCCAGTATGGTATTTTAAAAAGTTTTTCGGTGCGCGAAACCGGCAGCTACCTTGACGGGAGGCTCATCAACCCGGCCGTCACATTGGCGGATATTGCCCCCGGTGCCAGCCCCTTTATCTCGCTGAAAATCGAAATTAAAGACACAGCGCCCCACATTGGCGGCATCAATATTTTTGGCGCAGGTTATGGCGATTACCCTCAGGGTATCGTGATGGACATCACTTACCAGTGACTGCGTGCCCCTATTACAAGCAGTACCCCTGTGCCTCGGCCAACGCCAGCGCACAGGGGTACTGCTTTTCTATTTTAATTGTATTTTTGTTGTGCTGGCCCGCTTTTTGCCGGGAGGCTAATTTATATGCCCACCGCGTAATCATTCTTTTTCCGTATACCGGTTTGCCACCTCGTACAGCAACAATTCTATAAACAGGTACACGATGATCTGGTCTTCAAAAAAATTTGTCGTGCTGGAACGGCTGATGCAGGGCAGCGCGATCACCTGGTCCACATCGCGGGCAAGGGGCAAATGCGGGTTCATCGTCACTAAAATCGTTTGGCACCCGCGCTCACGCAGCACCGCCAGCATCCGGTCATAGTCCTTGCGGCCACGGCCAAACATTGTAAATAAAATACACAAATCGCCTTTGCGCATACAGCTGGCATCGTCGATCATCACCACAAAGTCATCCGTCATTTTGTTGAATATCCCCAGCCGCCCAAGCCGGTGAGACAGCTGGCGGGCCGACTGCCCGGTGCGGTTGACCCCCCAGATGGAAATGCGGTTGGCTTCGCAGATGGCCTGTGCCATGCGCGCTAGCTCTGCCTGCGAGACAAAGGACGGCAACTGGTTGATATACTGCGTATACAGGTTTAAAATGCCTTGCATACTGTCGATCCGCGCACCATTCGGGTCGGTCTCGTGGGAGATCAGCGCGCGGTGCATCGAAAACTGAAATTCAGAAAACCCCCGAAACCCAAGCTTTTGGCACAGGCGCACCAGCGCGGCATTCGAAGAGCCGGATTTTTTGGCAATGACGGACAGCGATTCTACCAGCACTGCTTTGGGGTCGTTTAAAATATAGGCGGCAGCTTTTTGTTCTGACTTGGTAAAGCCGTCAAACCCGTTTTTCAGCAATTCAATCGGATTCATGGTTACCTCTTTCCTGTTGTGCCCGCAAAGGGCGGCGGGGTGCGTTTTGTCTCTTCTATCATAGACGATATTTGTAAAACAATCAATAAAAATGGAAAGTTTTCCAACTCAAAAGCTGAGCTAAATTCAAGATTTTTTCATCTTCTATCCGTCATTTCGGCAAATTTCGACGTGTGGAATTGGAACGATAACCAAAAATGAAAAACTTTCCACAAATTAATTGAAAATATTTCCGGCCCGTGTTATATTGATGCTGTCACAAGCCTGTACCAGCGCGCTGCAGGAAAGGCGGATATTTTGGTTATCGAGAGGAAGGAAATGCAATTATGATGGAAAAACTCCAAAAAGCAATGGAAAAGACCCTGATTCCTGTTGCGAACCGGCTTTCATCCAGTAAAGTGTTGCGGGCCATCAGCAGTGGTTTCAGCATGCTGCTTCCGGTCATCATGGTCGGTGCAATCGCTTCGCTGTTAGCTGGCCTCAGCATTGCCCCTTATCAAAGCTTTATCACTTCAATCGGCTTAAAGCCGCTCATCGGCATGGTCGCAACTTACACAACCAACATGATCGCACTGTATGCGGTATTTGCCATTGGCAAAAGTATGGCAGACCAGCTTGCATGCAAAGACCAATCATTTTTGGTCGGCCTTGTCACCCTGTTTATGTTTCTGCTACAGATCCCCACCGGCATCGGCAAGGGGGACGCCGCGGTGGCATCGGCCATCAACACCACCTATTTCGGTGCCGCCGGCCTGTTTACCTCAATGATCCTTGGCGTAACGGTGCCGCTGATTTACAATGTCTTTATCACGCGGCACATCGTCATTAAAATGCCGGACGGCGTACCCCCGCAGATCGCAAACGGGTTTTCCGCCATTCTGCCGGCTGGTTTTCTGACCATTTTGTTTGTCATTGTGCGGCAGCTTTGCACCCTGACCAGCTTTGGCACGCTGAACGATTTAATTTATGGCATTCTGCGCGCACCGCTGAGCACCCTGACACAAAGCCCCTGGACCTTTGCCTTGCTGGTACTGCTGTGCAATCTGCTGTGGTTCTTTGGCATCCACGGCGGCATGGTGGTCATGCCGTTCCTTTCGATGCTGTACATGGCCCCTGCCATTGAAAATTTGGATGCCCTTGCAGCCGGTGCCAGCATGCCCAACCTGTTGACCAATACCTGGTGGTTCACTTTTGTGCAGCTGGGTGGCAGCGGCGGCGTGATTGGCCTTGCGATCTGTATGTTCTTTTTTGCAAAAAGCGACCGGTATAAAACGCTGGGCAAGATTTGCATTCTGCCGGCGATGTGCTCGATCTCCGAGCCCATTGTCTTTGGTTTGCCACTGGTGCTCAATGTGTTGCTGTTCATCCCGATGATCGTCACCCCACTGCTCAGCTTTGGGCTGTCGTACCTGCTGACGGCAATTGGCGTACTGCCTTACCTCAATGGGTTACAGCTTTCCACTGGCACACCGGTACTGCTCTCCGGCTTTCTCACCGGCGGCTGGCGCGCGGCGGTATGGCAGGTCATCTTGGTCGCCATGCAGTTTGCCATTTACTTCCCGTTTTTCAAAATTTGCGATAAACAGGCAGTAGCCGAAGAAAAAGTAGTAAAATAAGCTAAAATGGCAATACGGTGATTGAATAAGGAAGTGACCCCATGGCTCAACAACCGAACATTTTGTGGTTCGTGGCGGACCAGATGCGCCGCGACTCCCTGCACCACATGGGCAACCCCGCGGCGGTGACCCCAAACCTTGATGCCCTTGCGGCAGAGGGCGTTTCGTTTCGCAATGCCTACTGCCAAAACCCGGTGTGTGTACCAAGCAGGTGCAGTTTTTTAACCGGGCTTTACCCCCATACGCTGGGGCACCGCACCATGCATTACCTGATGCGCCCTGAAGACCCCAATTTGCTGAAAACCATGAAAGAGAACGGTTACGAGGTCGTGTGGATCGGCCGTAACGACGTGATTCCCAGTGAGCGGGCCAAAACAGAGTACTGCGACTACTTTTTTGACGGCACCGACCTTGTGGAAAAAAGCAAGGTTGAGGGCGTGCGCATGCGGTTCAACTCCGGCGGGCCAAAGCCCGAAATTGCGCCCGTCCTGCAGGGGGCCAACCTGCAATACTCGTTTTACACCGGCAAATACCCCGCGCACTCGCTGGATAGTACCTTTGACTGGAATTGCCTTGCCAGCGCACTGCGCTATTTGGAAGAGCGCAGTGCCCGGCCGGGTGCAAAACCGTTTTTCATTTACTGCACCCTCATTTTCCCCCACCCGCCATACGGCTGCGAGGAGCCGTGGTATTCGCTGATCGACCGCACTGCCCTGCCCCCGCGCAGGCCAAATGTGGAAACGCTGGCGGGCAAAGCGAGCATCTTGTATGAAATCAGAGACAAACAGGGGATGCAAACCTGGGGCGAAGCGCAGTATAATGAAATCAGGGCCGTTTACCTTGGCATGGTGGCGCGGTTTGACCACCAGCTGGGGCTGCTGCTGGACAAGCTTAAACAAACCGGCCTTTACGACAGTACCAACGTGTTTGTGTTCAGTGACCACGGCGACTACACCACCGACTATGGCATTGCAGAAAAATGCCAGAACAGCTTTGAGGACACCCTGACCAACGTGCCGCTGCTGGTAAAACCTGCGGCCGGCACCCCGCTTAAGCCGGGGGTCAGCGACGCGCTGGTGCAGCTGAACGACCTGCCCGCCACCCTGTATGAAATGGCGGGCATCACACCGGGTTACTGCCAGTTTGGCAAATCGCTGTGCGGTACCCTTGCCACCGCAGCCCCCCACCGGGATGCCGTTTTTTGCGAGGGCGGGCGCCTGCACGGCGAAACGCAGGCAATGGAGCTTGACCACGGGCCGAACTCCCCCTACTGGCCGCGCATTTCTACCCAGCACACCGAGGGCCCGGCGCATACCAAGGGCTGCATGGTGCGTATGGGCAATTACAAGTATGTGCTGCGGCTGTATGAGACTGATGAATTTTACGACCTTGCGGCGGACCCGATGGAGACCGACAACCGCATCGCGGACCCGGCATTTGCCGCGCAAATTCAAACGATGCGCGACAGGATGCTGCAATTTTATATGGAAACCGGCGACTTTGTGCCGTCTAAAATGGACACACGATAAGGGAGGTATTGCACAGCGTGGCAATGACAGAAGAGGAATATGACGAGGTCGTAATGAACCTGATCGTCGCGGGCGGCAATGCGCGCAGTTTATCTATGGAGGCCATTCAGGCGGCAAAACAGGGCGATTTTGCCAAGGCAAATGCCCTGCTGGAAGAATGCGAAGAAGCACTGGGGCAAGCCCATAACGCCCAAACCGACATGATCCGGGCCGAAATTCGCGGCGAACACCAAAAGGTGATGCTGTTGATGGTGCACGCACAGGACCATGTGATGGACGCGATGGTCGTCAAAGACCTTGCGCGCGAATTTGTAGAGTTGTACGAAAAAATGCAGGGATAAGGGAGGCGGAAAAATGAAGAATATTGTGCTGTTTTGTGCAGCGGGCATGTCCACCAGCCTTCTGGTGTCCAAAATGCAGGCCGCTGCAAAAGAAGAAGGGTACGAGTGCAGCATTGCCGCGTACAGTTTAAACGAGCTTGCGGTGCAGGGGCCAACCGCCGACTGCATTTTGCTGGGGCCGCAGGTGCGTTACCAGCAAGATAAGGTAAGGGCCGCGTTCCCCGAAAAGCCGGTGGCCGTCATCGACATGCGGCTTTACGGCATGATGAAGGGCCGCGAAGTGCTGGATGAAGCCAAAAAAATGATGGAATAACCCGCAATCACACACCATAAGGGCAACTGCGGCACACCTGCCGCGGCTGCCCTTTTTCACAACGAAACAGGAGGCAGCAGAATGGAATCTGTTTTTCGCAGCGACTTTTTATGGGGCGGCGCCTGTGCCGCAAACCAGTTTGAGGGCGCGTGGGATGTGGACGGCAAGGGCGACAGCGTGCCGGACCATTGCACCAGCGGCAGCCACACCGCGCCGAAATGGGTCACCGAAGAGCTGCGGCCCGGCACCAGTTACCCCAGCCGGGAAGCGGTTGATTTTTACCACCACTACGAAGAGGACATTGCCCTGTTTGCCGAGATGGGGTTTAAGGTGTTTCGCACCTCGATCAACTGGACCCGCATTTTCCCCACCGGTATCGAGGACACCCCAAACGAAGCCGGCCTTGCCTTTTACGACCGCGTGTTTGACTGCTGCAAACAGCACGGCATCGAGCCGCTGGTCACCATCAGCCATTACGAAATGCCGTATGCCTTGGTCAAACAATACAATGGCTGGGCCAGCCGCGAACTGGTGGGCTTTTACCTCAACTACTGCAAGGCCATTTTTGCCCGCTATGCCGGCAAAGTAAAGTATTGGCTGACCTTTAACGAGATCAACGCCGGTACCATGCCGTTTGGCGCCGTACTTTCCACCGGCACCGTGCAGGGCTACACCGGCCCGGTCAGCGAAGTGCCAGACGACGCGCAGGCGCGCTTTCAGGCGCTGCACCACCAGTTTATCGCCAGCGCCCTGGCCGTGGCCTATGCGCACGAGCATTACCCCGCCTACAAAATGGGCAATATGATCTGCTTTATCACCACTTACCCGTACACCTGCGACCCGGCGGACATTTTGGCCAACCAGCAGGCCATGCGGGCCGCAAACTGGTATTGCAGCGACGTGCAGGTGCGCGGCAGCTACCCCGCCTACGCCCGGCGCCTTTGGCAGCAGCAGGGCGTACAACTGCAAATACAGCAAGGCGACGACGACATTTTAAAGGCGGGCACGGTCGATTTTTACACGCTGAGCTACTACATGTCCAACTGCATCACCACCCACAAGGGCGCGGCGCAGACCGGCGGCAACCTTTCGCGTGGCTTTCAAAACCCGTACCTGCAATCCAGCGAATGGGGCTGGCAGATCGACCCTCAGGGCCTGCGCTATGCACTGAACGAAATTTACGACCGTTACCGCCTGCCGCTGATGGTGGTAGAAAACGGCCTCGGTGCCCGCGACACGCTGGAAGAGGACGGCACCATCCACGATTCTTACCGCATCGACTACCTGCGCCAACACATCCAGCAACTGGCCGAAGCCGTGAAAGACGGTGTGGACCTGCTGGGTTACACCCCGTGGGGCTGCATCGACCTTGTTTCCGCCTCTACCGGCGAAATGGCAAAGCGCTACGGTTTTATTTATGTGGAAAAATACGACGACGGCACCGGCAGCCTTGCCCGCCGTCGCAAAGACAGCTTTTACTGGTACCAAAAAGTGATCGAGACAAACGGGGCTGTGCTGTAACCTGCGTAAAAAGTAACAACGCTTACAGATAATATAAAAAGGAAGCGCACCCGGGGGCGCTTCCTTTTTTTGCGGGCGGCACCGGCCTTTTGTATCCTCCGCGTTTGCGGCAATTGCCGGGCCGTTACGTGTTCCACGGCAAAACGATCTCTTTGCCGGGGCCGCCCTGCATCATACTGATCAGCTCGCGCACGGCGGTGACCCCCAGCTCTTCTTTGGGATGCAACAGTGATTTAAAGTCGTAGCCCGAAAACTTTTCGGGGTAAATGCCGTCAAACGAGCGCACGGCAATGTCGGTTTGGTTGCTGCTGCGCATCAGCTCAAGCAGCTGTGCGGCAATCTCATCGTTATAACAGATCACCGCGTCAAGGCCGCCCAGCCAGTCGCGCGAAATCAGTTTTTCGCACACGCAAAGCTTGGTCTCGGTGTTAAACCAGACCACGTTTTCATCCAAAAAGCCCACGTCATAATGCATCATCGCATCAATATAACCAGAATAGCGCCGCTGGCCCTGAATATCGTCACTTTTAAAAATGGCCCCAATTTTTTTGTGCCCCTGGCGGACCAGCTCGGAAACCAGCCGGTACCCGCCGTTATAGTCATCCGCCACAACATAGGCAATTTTATCGCGCTGTTCGTTTTGTGAAAACAGGTCGGGGTAATACCCGTTGATGAACACGATGGGGATGTTGGCATCGAGATAGTTGCGGTAAAAATCAAGGTTGGGGTTGTAAAACGTGGTCTTTGTTCCCTCTACAATGATCCCGTCGATCATCAGCGGCGCAATGGAGGACAAGATTGCCCGCTCGCTTGCAACGCTGTTGTTGGTCGCTTTCAAAAAAATGGTATAGCCGCTTTGCGTTGCCACGTTTTCAATGCCGCGCAGAATAGACGGGAAGATGTGCGTATTGATGTAGGTCGTAATGACCGCCATGTTGTGGGTTGCCGTGGGCTTTGCCCCGGCCTGCCCTTTGACATACGAGCCACTGCCCTGTATTTTTTCGATCACCGCGGCGCTTTCCAGCTCCCGCAATGCTTTTCTGACCGTCTCCCGGCTGGAGGAAAACTGCTCGCACAGCTCTTTTTCTGTGGGCAGTTTTTCGCCGGTTTTCAGCCTGCCGTTTTTAATATCGGATGAAATCTGATCAAAAATTTGAAGATACTTTTTTGCCCGCGGCTGTTCGCTCATATTAACCCCTACATTTCCAAAGTTGGTTTCGAAACAAATCGATGCATACAAATTACGTACTTTTTCTGTCATAATACAATACAAATTATAAAATTGTACATATAAAACAAATTTTTTAATTGTAAGAATCGATGATTTTTTTTCAAATTGAGTAAAAACGTTGAATTCTCTACCAAAGAACAGTACAATTTGAACGTAAAAAGAAGTTAGAGAAGGCTGTATAAAAAAGGGATAATATGGTATTTATGACTTTTGTATATACAAATATCATACCACTTTGTTTTTGAATTACCAGTCTTTTCTTTGGAAGTTTGAATGGGGGTGAACAGCACAGCGGGCTTGTTAATTTGTACGGTCAACACCGCACGCAGAGGCACCGGCGCAAAAAGTGGCATCACTGAAACGAATGGCAAACAAAACAACTTGGCCCAAGGGGGGGCCCTGCACCAAACCACAAATAAAAAGGGACGTGCAGCGCAAACACGATGAATTGAGTGAAAAACAAAAAAGTGATTTCGCAGATGCCGAAAAACAAGGTAAACTACAATTGAGGAGGAATTGGTGATGAAAAAGAAGTTTGATCTTAAAACTTTCGAGGGCAGCAGGCGGATATTTGGGATCTCCGTCGCCCTTGTTGTTCTGTTCTGTTTTATTGGTTATATGCTCGCCTGTGACTTTGGTAAAGTAAAGGTCAGCGAGCTGTCGATCGATTCCCGCGGGTCTGTGATGCAGGCCACCATGTACACCCCGAGAAATGTCAACTCTGAGGATTCCATCCCCTGCGTCATTATCACCCATGGCCTGAGCTGCAACCACAGCGCGGTCAACGGCATTGCAGAAGAGCTGGGCAGAAGAGGGTTTGCCGTTTTAAGCGTGTCGACCTACGGTTCGGGCGCATCGGAAACATCGGACCTCAGCGACCCGTCTTACGGCCTGTATGACGCGCTGCAATATGTGCGCACCCTCAACTATGTCGACCAGACCCGCGTTGGCATGATCGGCCACTCGCAGGGGTCCAAAAACACTTCCGCGGTCGTGGATATGGACTCCAGCCTGTTGACCCTGAACGATATGAAGATCAACATTTTGTACAACACGTTTGGCAAAAGCTTCACCGAAACCGAGATCAAGCAGGACGCGGACAAGTATGCCAAAGCAAACCTGACCCCGACCGAGCTTGCCGCCTATGACGAGCTGGCACAGCAGGCCGAGACCTACTTTAACACCCGTCTCAAATCCGCCATCATCCTGGGCGGTAACTGGGGCAGCGAGCAAAAGACCGTCTCGGTTGCCGGTCACGACGTACTGCGCGAAGTCAACACGAACATCCTTTACGAAATCGCCACCTTTAACGAGGGCCGTGCGGGCACCGGGCAACAGAACCTCGCAAACCCCGACATGCTGCTCAAGTTCCAGACGGCCGAGCCCATCGTGGCCTCGCAGTGGTACGCACTTGACCAGACCTCTAACGCCACAGTGCCCGAGAGCACCGAAGTGGGCGACCTGTACAAGGTGTCTTATGTTGCCGACACCAGCCTGCAAACGGCCATTGACAGCCGCACCACCCGCATGATGGTCAATCAGGTCAACGGGCACGCCAGAGACTATTTCAGCACCGACGCAGCGCGTTATGTTGTGAAGTATTTCGAGCAGACGCTGCAATACAGCAATGGCGCTCTGACCGCCGAGACCGCCTCCATCCAGCACAACGACATCAGCATTCACTTTATCGCACGTGAATGGTGCGACCTGTTTGCACTGCTTTCGCTGTGTGTCAGCATGATTGCCCTTGCCGGCATGGCCCTGCAAACTGCAACCTTCTCAAAACTGCGCATGGAGACCTGCAAGCCGTTTGCAAGCCGCAAGACCAAACTGTTCTGGGCGGCCGCGGCAGCACTGGTGCTCATTTCGATGTTCGCCGAATACATCGTGGCGAAAAAGGGCCCGATGCTTGGGTTTAAGAGCGAGTGGATCAAGCATCTGCTTTCGCTTGACTTTACCGCAAACATCCACCTTGTGTTCATGTGGATTATTGCCGGCCTGTCGCTGATTGTTTTGGTGGTGTTTGCCCTTCTCACCAAAAAAAGTCAGGGCCGCAACATGATCAAAGAGCTCAACGTCACCATCTCGTTCAAAAAAGTTCTCGGCTACTTTGGCCTTGCCACCAGCCTGATCGTGTATGGCTACATCATGGCTGCTGTCATGAAGTACTTCTTCCATCAGGACATGCGCTTCTGGGATACCGGCATCAAGGACATGCTGCCGCAGAACTGGATGCTGTGCCTGCGCTATGGCATCATCATTCTGCCCACCTTTGTCATTGCCTCTATCCTTGTCAACGCCGGCCGCATGACCGACATGAAAGAGGGCACCAATACCCTGCTGCAAATGGGCATCGCCTCGGTTGGCATTTACGCCATGGCACTGTGGAGCTACGGCAGCTGCTACTTGACCTACAGCAGCACCGGCGTGGGCAATGCACCTGCCATTGCATTCATCTCCACTTGGGCAATGCTCATCAACCTGCCTCTGTTTGCCTTCATCAGCCGCAAAATGTACCAGATCTCGGGCAGCATTTGGCTGGGCTCGTTCGTCAACACCTGGATGGTCTGCTGGATGATGTGCTCCGGCCAGTCCTCCACCAGCTACTACCTGCTGACCAACTTCGCCACCAAATGGCTGGGCATTTTTTAAGTAGCTTTTGCGCTGTTTGATTGGTAAAAGAATAACCGCCCTGTTTTAGAGTGGGTAACACACAGCAGCCCCCGGTTCCGAAAGGAACCGGGGGCTGCTGCTGCAAAGGATTAAAAATCAATTATCTTTCTTTATTAGACTGAGAAAGAACACTGGCTGCAAAACTTTTTGTTTGGTCAGAATACTTATCGCTTTGCAAAACGCGGGAAGCGAGGTCTTCCATCTCCGCGCCGGTCTGTTTTGTGTTGTGATACTGAGATATTACGCTTGCCGCCAATGTTTTCTGTACCGCAGAAGTTGTTTTATCTTGCAGTGCTTTGCCCGCCTCAGATGCGAGAGAATGACTACTTGATTTTCTATTTACCATATGGGCTTCCTTTCTGAAAAGAAAGGGTAGAACCGCCAGTACCCCTTTAGGTGAATAATTCTTTTACAGTCTCTTACAAGTTAGCTTGTTTTTCCTTTAGAAAACGAAATGCCTTTTTGCCAAACTGCTTCGCATAAATTCGCTTTCCATTTTTAAGTGTGATATATGGTGTATAAACATATTCCACATTTTCTAAATATTCCAAAAGCACAAATCCCCTTTCTTCAAGATTTTTCTCGGACGAATTCGAGAAATACTTGAAAAAAGCAAATACGACCTGTATACTAAAATTGGTTTGTGAATAGCAAGCGGTTCGCCGTATCTGCTTTTCTCAAGAAAGTTCACTTGGACAAATGTCCAAGTGAATTTTTTTATGTCAACAGTTGTAGCTGGTGACAACTAGCCTAATAATGTTGCCGTTTTTAAATCAAACAACATTGCTTTATCCTCAGACAATAAGGTACCGTTTATTCTATAAGAAGATTGCGACAAATCCCAGCCACCAATTTCTGAAACTGTATTTATCAAATCGCGAGAATTCCAGCGAACGGACAAAACCCCAGATGCTTTCTCTTTGTAAAACTGTGTCCCTTTTGCGTCGTTTTCGTCGCAAGGTTGTATTGCGATTAGACGTTCTTCTTCATCTATAAGCATTTTTACTTTTGCTGGATACCCGAGTTTCATCACTACCGCCTTGTTAAATGTCATACCGTTTTTTGTTAGCGATACGTAAGGTAATCCTTCATTAAAATCGAAAACTTTAAATTTTTCAAGGTCAATCACTTGCGCTCTCTCCTTTCTGTTATCATTGATTTAATTATATGATATTTGCCCAATAATTGCAATCCTTCGTCCCAAACATTTTCATTGAAATATTTTTATATATGTTAGCAGGGTATAGTTTATAGCCTAATATGTTATAGTTTTCATCTTACTATATTTGTTCTTCATGTCTCAAAAAAATCTTTACTTGCTTCTGTATCGTCTTTATTTCTAGTTAAGAATTTTTAACATAATATAAAAAAGTGCCCCCCGGTTCTTTACCGAACCGGGGGCCGCCCCTTATTGTGCCAGCCTGTTACCCCTAACCCCGGCAAACCTTACTTAGCGGTTTTTTTTGCTTGCGCCCTGTGCGGCGGCCGGGCGGGCGATGGGCACACAGGGCCAGCTAACTTTACCGCAAGAAGTTATTACACACACCCCAAAACAAAACCCCGGCCCCAAAAACAAACCGCACCGCCTTTATACCCCGCCATCACGCGAAGCTTGGTACTGCCGCGCCAGCGCTATAATGCCGTTCACTGTTCTAAACTGGTTGCGGTCCACTTGCGTCGGCTGAATTTCAACGCCCCTGTCCTCTAGTTCTGCCAGCAGTTCAATGAATGCCAGCGAATCTAAAACCCCGGTTTCTATCAGGTCGGTGCCTGGCGCCAGCGCACCGGGCCCGCACACCCGCAATAAGATTTCTTTAACCGTTTCTTCCACTCGAAAAAATCTCCTTTAACGCATTTTTATCGCACTTTCCGTTCGCATTCATCGGCATTTGGTCTAAAAACAGGATCACTTTGGGCACCATGTAGGGCGGCAGCTTTTGGGCCAGCTGTGTTTTAACTTCCTCCGCCGTTATCTCCCGCGTTTTTTGCGCAAACGCGGCCAGCATTAAAATTTTATTGTCGCGCCCCTCAATGGGTAAAACCACGGCACACGCAATGCCATTTATTTCACTGATACAGGCTTCAATTTCCATCGGTTCAATTCGGTACCCCTTATATTTGATCTGCTCGTCTATTCTGCCGCAGCAATACAAATACCCGTTTTCAATTTTGCCAATATCCCCGGTGCGATAAGTTTTGTGCCCGGCAAACGGGCGGCTTGGCCCGCTAAGGTACCCATCTGACACGCTGTCGCCCTGCAATACAATTTCGCCGCAGGCCCCGGCGGGCAGTTCGGCCTCGCCATCCACGACCGAAATGCGAACCGCGGCATGCCGAATTTCGCCTGCGGGCAGGGCAGGGCGCGAAAGCATTGCTTCGGTGATCTGCACCGCAGCCACGGCGCAGGTGGCCTCGGTTGGGCCATACGCATTGAGCAATTTGATGCCCGAAAAACGGCCCAGCAGTTTTTTAGCGGTTTTGACCGGCAAAACCTCGCCGCACAAAAAAACGACTTGCAGATTTGGCAAAAGTGCTCTGCTAAAGGCCGCGTCCGTAAGGCATAATTGCAAAAACGTTGGGGTGCAGATGAGCAGCGTGCTGCCGCTGAGTTTCAGCCGCTGAAACAAAAGCGCAAGGTCTTGTTGCTCGTGCTGCGCACACGCGAACAGGGTGTGCCCCAAAACAAGAGAAATGTAAATATCCGCGACGGAAAGGTCAAACGAAAACGCCGCCTGATTGAACACCACCCCGGCCGGTAATGCCGCAACTGCGGGGATGCCGGTGACCCACTGGATAAAATTTTCGAGATTATCCACCGAAATAGGCACGCCTTTTGGTGTGCCGGTGCTGCCCGACGTAAAAGTAACATAGGCGGTTCTGCCGCCGTCTTTTGCTATGGGGCAGTCTTTTTTTGCAGCATAAATCTGCCGCAGTTGCCCGCTGCCCACCACGGCTAAGTTTTTCACTTCACAGGGTTCAGTCGCAAGCAACAGCTGTGCTTTTGTTGCGGCAATCATCCGTTCTATTCTGGCGGCGGGCACGGCTACGTCGCAGGGCACATAGGCCCGCCCGCTGATGAGGCACGCCAAAAAAGAAACCAGCATATCAGGGCTTTTATGGCCATACACCACCACGGGGCCACTGCCGCCGGTTTTTAAAAATGCGGCCAAACTTGTTGCTTTTTGCCACAGCTCGCCATAGGTAAGGCGGCTTTGCCCGCAAAGATAAGCGGTTTTGCCATTTAGTTTTAAGCAGTTGCTTTTTATACTGTCTATGAACATTGTTACACCTTTGCGATCTGGTTTTGGGGGATCAGTGCGGGGTCATACATCACTTTGGAATGGTTGTCCAGCACCAACTCCCTTGCGATTTCTTTCCCTGTTTTTCGGTCGATGGTGACCCTGTAAATCTGGCTGATGCGGTAATAGCCGTCTTTTTCTTTGACAAAATGGTTGTTTTCTTCCTCTATTTTATATCGATAGGGGAACGGCGTTTGCGAGCGCAGTTCGCCGCACAAATCATCCCCGTCGACCCAAAGCAAAAGCTGCACGTTTTGGTTTGAGGTGTTTTGAAACCGGTAATCTACATTTTTATAAAAAATAGAGGTGCCCGTGCCAAACGGCACCCGCCGCTGCTCGTCGGGGAAAAGTGCGTCGGAATGGTGGTGCAGTTCCGTCACTTTTAGCGGGCTGTTTAACACAAGCCAGTGTATCATGTTGGCAAGCTGGCAAAGCCCGCCGCCTGTGCCTGATGATAACTTTTGGCCGGAAATAACAAGCCCGTCTTCATATCCTTTTCTTTTTGTTGCGCTTTTGACCGTTTTCCAAAATGAGAATACCTCTCCCGGCCGGATGATGAGCCCGTTAATTTTGCCGGATGCCAGCTTGAGGTTTTTCATTTTGTGGTACTGCAAACGCATATCCACGCCGTGCAACTGGCGCAAGATCAGCGAGCGATGCCCTTTTACGATGTTCGGCAATTTTGTTTCGGTTTTTTGCTTTGCAAATTTGGGGCCGGAACATAAATCCCGTATATCCCGCACCAGATATTCTTTGAGTAGCGAAATTTTATAACAGACCTTGTTTCTTTGGCAAAACAGCTTTCTGCCCACTTTCATCACCTTGTATCGTTAAGGTAGACCGGCGCACCTTTGTGTGGCCCGCCTACCCTCGTTTTCGCTTTGGCCCGCATCGCTGGCAGGGGGGCGCACCGTGTTCCCCACCCTGTTTTGCAAAGTTAAAAAAGTATTAAAAAAATCATTTTGTCTTTTTAGTCTGACAAGTTGATTATACCTTTTATTCCCATCTTTTTCAATTGCATCCACTGTGAAAAGCGCACAAAAATGCCAAAAAAGTGTAGTGGCTTACCGCTGTGCCCCCTTTTCAGCGGGGGCGGCCTTGCATTTTCTCCCCGCCGGTCGCTGCATTTTGGGGGCGGCGAAAAACTGCACCCCAAACCGGTGTGCCGGGGTGCTCTTTCGCTTTCTGCCCGCATCACGGCCCACAAAAAAACGCCCCCCGGCTCTTTACAGAACCGGGGGGCGCCTTACTTGTATGAACCTGTTACCCTAACCCGAAACAAAACTTACTTGCGCGGGTTTTTGATTGCGGCCTGTGCGGCAGCAAGGCGGGCGATAGGCACGCGGAACGGCGAGCAGCTGACATAGTCCAGCCCTACCTTGTGGCAGAACGCAACACTTGTCGGGTCGCCGCCGTGCTCGCCGCAGATGCCAAGGCCCAGCTCCGGGCGGGTGGCACGGCCAAGCTTCGCAGCCATTTCAACCAGCTTGCCAACACCCTTCTGGTCCAGGTGCGCAAACGGGTCAAGCTCGTAAATTTTGTTGGTGTAGTAGTAATCCAGGAACTTGCCTGCGTCGTCGCGGCTGAAACCAAAGGTCATCTGGGTAAGGTCGTTGGTGCCAAAGCTGAAGAACTCGGCTTCCTTGGCGATCTCATCGGCAGTCAGCGCAGCGCGCGGGATCTCGATCATGGTGCCCACTTCGTACTTCATGTCCACGCCCGCAGCGGCGATCATCTCGTCGGCGGTCTTGACCACGATGTCCTTGACGAACTTGAGCTCTTTCACTTCGCCCACCAGCGGGATCATGATGTGCGGCACAATTTTGTAGCCCTTGCTCTTCGACACGTTCAGTGCGGCACCAATGACAGCCTTGGTCTGCATCACGGCGATTTCGGGGTACGAAACAGCCAGGCGGCAGCCACGGTGGCCCATCATCGGGTTGAACTCGTGCAGCGAAGCAATGACGTTGTGCAGCTTCTCCACCGTGATGTTCAGCTCTTTGGCGATCTCTTTGATGTCCTCTTCCTTTGTCGGCAAGAACTCGTGCAGAGGCGGGTCGAGGTAGCGGATGGTGACCGGGCGCTCGCCCATCACTTCGTACAGGCCCTCAAAGTCGCTCTGCTGGTACGGCAGAATGCGGGACAGTGCCTTCTCGCGGTCGGCAGTGTTGTCGGCCACGATCATCTCGCGCATTGCCTTGATGCGGCTCTCTTCAAAGAACATGTGCTCGGTGCGGCAAAGGCCAATGCCCTCGGCGCCAAAGTCGGCAGCCTGCTGTGCATCGTGCGGGGTGTCGGCGTTCGCAAACACCTGCAGCTGGCGGTAGTTGTCCGCCCAGCCCATGAAGCGGTTCAGGTTGGCGTTCTCGGTGGCGGGCACGGTTGCAACCTTGCCATCGTAAATGTTGCCGCTGGTGCCGTCGATCGAAACGAAATCGCCCTCTTTAAACACTTTACCGTTGATGGTGAAGGTTTTGGCGGCGTAGTCGATGACAACGTCGTTCGAGTTGCCACAGCCGGAAACACAGCAGGTGCCCATGCCGCGGGCCACAACGGCCGCGTGGCTGGTCATGCCGCCGCGCACGGTCAAAATGCCCTCGGATACCTGCATGCCCACGATGTCCTCGGGGCTGGTCTCCAAACGCACCAACACGACCTTCTCGCCGCGGTCGTGCCATTCTTTCGCCTCTTCGGCGGTGAACACCACTTTGCCGCAGGCAGAGCCGGGGGAAGCGGCAAGGCCCTTGCCGATCGCTTTGGTAGCAGCCAGTGCAGCGGCATCAAACTGCGGGTGCAGCAAGGTGTCGAGCTGTTTGGGCTCTACGCGCAATACGGCTTCTTTCTCGTCGATCACGCCCTCGTCCACCAGATCGCAAGCGATCTGCAATGCGGCCTGCGCGGTGCGCTTGCCGTTACGGGTCTGCAGCATGAACAGGTTGCCGTCTTCAATGGTGAACTCCATGTCCTGCATATCGCGGTAGTAAGCCTCTAAGCGGCCGGCCACTTCGATGAACTGGTTGTACACTTCCGGCATCTGCTCTTCGAGGTGGCTGATGGGGAACGGGGTACGCACGCCGGCGACAACGTCTTCGCCCTGCGCATTGATGAGGTACTCGCCCATCAGTTTCTTTTCGCCGGTGGCGGGGTTGCGGGTAAACGCAACGCCGGTGCCCGAGCGGTCGCCCGAGTTGCCGAACGCCATCTGCTGCACGTTAACGGCGGTGCCCCACTCGTAGGGGATCTCGTTCATGCGGCGGTACACGTTTGCACGGTCGTTGTCCCAGCTGCGGAACACGGCCTTGACGGCCTCGATCAGCTGCTCTTTCGGGTCCTGCGGGAACGGCTTGTGCTCGTTTGCCTCGTAAACCTTCTTAAACTTGGCAACCAGTGCCTTCAGGTCGTCAGCAGTCAGGTCGGTGTCCTGTTTTGCGCCTTTTTCTTTTTTCATCTCGTCGATGACTTCTTCAAAGGCAGTCTTGGAAACGCCCATGACGACGTCCGAGAACATCTGCACAAAACGGCGATAGCAGTCGTAAGCAAAACGGGGGTTGTTGGTCTTGGCTGCAAGGCCTTCGACCGCCTGGTCGTTGAGGCCCAGGTTCAGGATGGTATCCATCATGCCGGGCATCGACTGACGTGCGCCCGAACGAACGGACACCAGCAGCGGGTTGCTGACATCGCCAAACTTCTTGCCGGTCTCTTCTTCCAGCAATTTTACATGCTTGAAGATGTCGGCTTTAATCTCTTCGTTGATCTCGCGGCCATCGGTGTAATACTGGGTGCAGGCCTCGGTTGTGATGGTGAAACCCTGCGGAACAGGCATGCCTGCATTGGTCATCTCTGCCAGGCCAGCGCCCTTGCCACCCAGAATATTCTTCATCGTGGTCTGGTCGCCGCCGAAGGCCTCGTGGCCCTCTTTGAACAGATACAAAAACTTTTTGCTCAAATTTATCTACCTCCGTTATTTAAAATGCAGGTTGGCAAAGCCGGCCCTCCCAACCAGAGCCGACTTGTGTGCGGGAGCATCCCCGCCTGCTGCGGGGCCGCGTGGCACACCAAAACAGGCCCGTAAGATATGGGCCTGTGCTGATGCCCTCTAATTATAACAAACTTTTTTTTGGTTTGCCACTCTTATTTATAAGAAATCCATGAAATTTGGATATTTTGGGTGCTGTTTGCGCCACAGACCTTGAAAAAACCTGTAGAACCTGTAAAATGGTAGATGTAAATAGTATGTCTTCACGCGGCATGAAAACCTGCCGTGCGAAGTTTAGCTGCTCTTTTGATCACGAATTCGGCCTTTCTAGGCCTTTTTTCAACGTGGAGGGTGAAGCATGAGCGAAAAAACTGGGTCGGCGCGCAGCCGTTATGAGGCAGCACGTACCGCGTTTGACGCCATATTTGAACGCCATCTCGACAATGGGGTGGAGTTTATCAGCAAGGACGGCATTTGGATTGACCCTGAGGTGACGATTGCACCCGGGGTTCTTATTTTGCCCGGCACCATACTGCGCGGTGCCACCGTGATCGGCGCGGGCAGCACCATTGGCCCCGACAGCCTGCTGGAGGATGCGCGCGTTGGCGAAAACGTGACCTTTAACGCCAGCCAGGGCCGCTGCTGCGAAATTGGCGACGGGGCGACCATCGGCCCGTGGGTGCAACTGCGGCCGGACAGCGTGATCGGCAAAAACGTGCATATCGGCGATTTTGTCGAGATCAAAAATTCTACGATTGGTGAAGGCACTGCCGTGGCGCACCTGACCTATATCGGCGACGCCGACGTGGGCAAATACTGCAACTTTGGCTGCGGCGTAGTGGTGGTCAACTACGACGGCGAAGTGAAAAGCCGCACAAAGATCGGCGACCACTGCTTTGTGGGCTGTAACACCAACCTTGTGGCACCGGTACGGCTGGGCGACGGGGCCTACACCGCGGCGGGCAGCACCATCACCGAAGATTTGCCCTCCGGGGCGCTGGGTATTGCGCGGGCAAGGCAGATCACCAAAGAGGGCTGGGCGGCAAACAAGCTCAGCGCGTACATTGAAAAGAAAACACGGCTGGAGCAGGATGCTGCCGGGCAGCAGGCCGCCAAGGACAAGTAAACAGTTCAAAACGTAATCGCGCGCGGCCGGGGTGCAGACACCGGCGGCGTTTTGCAGCAGGATAATTAAATTAACGGGGGAAAGAACATGAACATCCACGGTAAGGACATCAAGATTTTCGCGGGCAATTCGAATAAGGAACTCGCGCTTTCCATCGCCGAGTGTCTGGGGTTGCCTTTGGGCAAATCTGAAATCGGCATGTTTTCCGACGGAGAAATCAGCGTTTCCATTGGCGAAACGGTGCGCGGCAGCGATGTGTTTGTAGTGCAAAGCACCTCAAGCCCGGTCAACCGCAACCTGATGGAACTGCTCATCATGATCGACGCGTTCCGCCGCGCTTCTGCCGGCCGCATCACCGCAGTGATGCCCTATTACGGCTACGCCCGGCAGGACCGCAAAAACAAGGCGCGTGACCCCATCAGCGCCAAACTGGTTGCCGACCTGATCTGCAAGGCCGGCGCCGACCGCGTGCTGACGATGGACCTGCACGCCGCACAGATTCAGGGCTTCTTTGATGTGCCGGTGGACCACATGCTGGGCATGCCCATTCTGGCACCGTACTTTGAAAAGAAAATTGCGGAAGAAAAAGACCGCAACTTCATCGTTGTCTCCCCGGACCTTGGCTCGGTCACCCGGGCACGCACCTTTGCCGAGCGCCTGGGCCTGCCTCTCGCCATCGTGGACAAGCGCCGCCCCCGCGCGAATGTCTCCGAAGTGATGAACATCATCGGCGACGTGAAGGACCGCGACGTCATCATCATCGACGACATGATCGACACTGCCGGCACCCTGTGCGGCGCAGCCAAAGCCATTAAAGAGATCGGTGCCAAAAGCGTGGTCGCCTGCGCGACCCACGCCGTGCTGTCCGGCCCGGCCATCGAGCGCATCCAAAACAGCGTGCTGGATGAAGTCGTGCTGCTGGACACCATTCGCCTGAGCGAAGAAAAGCGCATTGACAAGATCAAGACGATTTCGGTGGCCCCGGTGCTGGCCGAAGCGATTGCCCGAATTTATTCTGACAAACCGGTTTCGACCCTGTTCGTCTAAGCCGCAGCGTTGGTTACGGCAAAATGCGGCGCGCAGCGCCGCATTTTGCTTTTTGCCCCGGCGCACCGCGCCGCCCCTTACAGCAGTTGGAGGAATTATGCTGTTTTTGAACAAGACTTCACCCCTTGATTTTTTGATCGTCGGCCTTGGCAACCCGGGCCGCAAATACGAAGAAAGCCACCACAACGCGGGCTTTATGGCGCTGGACAGCCTTGCCGCACACCTTGGCACCAACGTTACCCGTGCCAAATTTGACGCGCTGACCGGCCAAACTGTGCTGGCGGGCAAAAAGGTGCTGCTGATGAAGCCGCAGACCTTTATGAACCTTTCCGGCAACGCGGTGGGCGCCGCGGCAAAGTTTTATAAATTGCAGCCGCAGCAGGTGCTGGTGCTATATGATGACATCGCGCTTGCCCCCGGCAAACTGCGCATCCGCCCGTCCGGCTCTGCGGGCGGGCACAACGGCATTAAAAGCATCATCGGTGCGCTGGGCACGCAGGAGTTTCCGCGCATTCGCATTGGCGTGGGCGAGCGGCGGGGCGGCGAAGCCGACCTTGCCGATTTTGTGCTGGCAAGTTTCAGCACCGCAGACCGCAAGCTGATGCTGGGCCGGTTTGACGATGTGTATGAAGCGGCCGGGCTGATCGTAAACGGCGATGTTACTGCCGCAATGAACCGCTATAACGGCTGACGGCCCCCCGCACGAAAGGAGTTTTTTAAAATGGAAACACCGAACGGCAAAGAGGCCCTGACCGCTGAAACACTGGCGCTGTTGCGCCGTGCACAGGTGGCCGAGCTGACCGAACAACAAATCTATTTACAGCTCGCAGCCCTTTTAGAAGCAAAACAACCCGAAAACGCAGGCGTGTTGCGCCGCCTTGCCGAGGAGGAGGGCCACCACGCGGCCATTTGGCAAAGCTATACCGGGTATCCCGCAAAGCCGCACCGGCCTACCATCTTGCACTATTTGTTTTTGGCGCGGGTGTTTGGTTTTACCTTTGCGCTGAAAAAAATGGAGCACGGCGAGTCTCTGGCGCAGACGGCCTACCGCCGCTTTGCCACCACCCTGCCCGAAGCAAACGGCATTCTGGCGGATGAAAAGCGCCACGAAGCCGAGTTGCTGGCCCTGCTGGACGAAGAGCGGCTGCACTATGTGGGCAGCATGGTGCTGGGCCTCAACGACGCACTGGTAGAGCTGACCGGCACGCTGGCCGGGCTGACCTTTGCGATGCGGGACAACCGGCTGATTGCACTGTCCGGCCTGATCACCGGCGCGTCGGCCACACTGTCGATGGCGTCCAGCGAATACCTGTCGGCCCGCAGTGAGGGCCGCCCGGACGCGCTGCGCTCGTCGACTTACACCGGCGTCACCTACCTTATCACCGTTGTGCTGCTGGTGCTGCCTTATCTGATACTGCCGGCAAACGCCTACGCGCTTTCGCTGGCCATCATGCTGGTGGTCGTCGTGCTGGCCATCGCCGGGTTCAACTACTACATTTCGGTCGCGCAGGACCTGTCGTTCCGCCACCGGTTTGGCGAGATGGCCGCCATCAGCCTTGGCGTGGCCGTGCTGTCGTTTGGCATTGGGCTGCTGGTCAAGCAGGTCCTCGGCATCAATCTGTAACCCGCGCGCCCCCTGCGAACACCTGCTATACCGCCAAAGCGGCCCCACTTGTTTTGGCGGTTTATACTTAACATACAGCCTTTTGTTTGCGGCGGCCACCGCCGCACCCCAACCCCACACACCATACAGGAGATTGCCCATGCTGGAAGAAGCGTTACGTAGAACAGCCGAATACGCGCGGCTGAAGGCCGCCCTGCAAGGTGGCCGCTCGCCTGCGGCGTTGTTTGGCCTGCCGCCCGCAGCGCGTGCCCAGGTGGCTGCCGCGCTGGCGGGTGACCTGCAGCGCCCCGTGATCGTGGTGACTGCGGGCGAAGCCGAAGCGACCCGCTTTGCCGCCGATGCCGCCTTTTTTGGCGCGCGCAGCGCGGTGTGCCCGGTGCGCGACTTTACACTGCACCCCACCCTTGGCCAAAGCCACGAGTTTGAATACCGGCGCATTGCGGTGCTGGGCAACATTGTGGGCAAGCGGTGCAACCTGCTGGCCGTGCCGCTGGAGGCCGCATTGCAGCGCACGATGCCCCGCGCCGAATTTGAGGCAAACACCCTCACGCTGAAAGAGGGCGACAGCCTGCGCCAAAAAGACCTGATTGCCCGGTTGACGGCGGCGGGCTACCACCGGCGTGACCGCGTGGAGGGGCCGGGCCAGTTTTCGGTGCGCGGCGGCATTGTGGATTTGTACGCCCCGGATATGGACCGCCCCGTGCGTGTGGAGTTTTGGGGCGACGTGGTGGACACGATGTCCGGCTTTGACCTGCTGAGCCAACGGCGGGAAGTGCAACTGCGCAAAATTTACATTTCGCCCGCGCGCGAGGTGCTGTTCAGCGACCCCGCTGAGGCGGCGGCACTGCTGCGCCGGGGTGCCGACGCGCTGCACGGCCAAAAAAAGGCCCGGCTGGAGGCCGTGATGCAGGACGACCTTGCCCTGCTGGACGCGGGCACCCTGCCGGAGGTCATGGACAAATATCTGGCGCTGCGCTACCCGCAAAGTGCGACGGTGCTGGATTATTTTGACGAGCCGCTGTACTTTTTTGAAGAGCCCAGCGCCATCACCGAGGCCGCACGCGCCCTTGCGTTTCGCACCGGCGAAGAGGTCAAAGGCCTGCTGGAAGAGGGGCTGCTGACCGGCGAGCTGGCCGCGCTGTACGAGCCCTATGAGGCGCTGCAACTGCGCGCGGATAAAACGCCCACCGTCGTGTGCGAAAACTTTTCGCGCACGCTGCCCGGCTTTGCCCCCAAAGAGCTGGTCAGCGTGACGGCCCACGCGCTGCCCGCATGGGGCGGCGAAGTGAAAACACTGGTAGAGGACCTGCAAAACTACAAGGCAAACGGCTATTTTTGCGCCGTGCTGGCCGGTACCGGCCGCGCGGCCGAGGCCCTTGCGCGCGATTTAAGTGCCGCCGGGCTGACCGCCGTTGCCGTAAAGGGTGACCCGGTGCCCACCTCCGGCGCGGTGGCCGTATTGCAGGGCCGGCTTTCTGCCGGTACCGATTACCCGTTTGCCCGCTTTGCACTCATCACCTCGCGCCGGCAAAAGGTGGAGGAACAGCGCCCGCGCCGCAAAAAAAACAAGGGCCTTTCGAGCCTTGAAGATTTAAAGCCCGGCGATTACGTGGTGCACCAAAACCACGGCATCGGCATTTACACCTCGATCGAGCGGCTGGATTTGCAGGGCGTTGTCAAAGACTACATTAAAATTCAATACGCCGGGGCCGACACGCTGTTTGTGCCGGTCACCCAGCTGGACCTGCTCAGCCGCTACACCGCGCCGGGTGACGGCGAAAAGGTGCGCCTTGCGAAACTGGGCGGCACCGATTGGGTCAAGGCAAAGACCAAGGTCAAAAAGGCCGCGGCCGAAATGGCCAAAGACCTGCTGGAGCTGTACGCCCGACGCAAAGAGGCGAAAGGGTACGCCTTCCCCGCCGACGGCGAGTGGCAGCGCGATTTTGAGGCCCGGTTTGAGTACGATGAGACCGATGACCAGCTGTCGTCCACCAGCGAGATCAAAGTTGATATGGAGCACCCGTGGCCGATGGACCGCCTGCTCTGCGGCGACGTGGGTGTGGGCAAGACCGAAGTGGCCCTGCGCGCAGCGTTTAAGGCCGTGATGGGGGGCAAGCAGGTCGCCCTGCTGGTGCCCACCACCATTTTGGCATGGCAGCATTTCAACACGATGTTGCAGCGCATGGAAGCCTACCCCGTTAAAATTGCGATGCTCTCGCGGTTTCGCACCCCAAAGCAGGTCAAAGACGCGCTGCGCGGGCTGAAAGCCGGCACGGTGGACATCGTGGTGGGCACCCACCGCCTGCTGCAAAAGGACGTGCGGTTTCACGACCTTGGCCTCATCATCATCGACGAAGAGCAGCGCTTTGGCGTGCGCCACAAAGAAAAGCTGAAAGAGACCTTCCCCGGTGTCGATGTGCTGACGCTGTCGGCAACGCCGATCCCCCGCACGCTGAACATGGCCATGAGCGGCATCCGCGACATGAGCACCATTGAGCAGCCGCCGTTTGAGCGCCAGCCGGTGGAGACCTATGTGCTGGAATACGACGACGGCATTTTAGAGCAGGCCATCCGGCGCGAGCTTGCCCGCGGCGGGCAGGTATACTACCTGTATAACCGGGTCGAAACCATCGACAACTGCGCGGCACGGGTGGCAAAACTGGCCCCCGGCGCACGCATTGCCACCGCCCACGGCAAAATGACCGAACAACAGCTGTCCAGTGTGTGGCAGGCGCTGCTGGACGGCGAAATTGACATTTTGATCTGCACGACCATCATTGAGACCGGGGTCGATGTGCGCAACTGCAACACGCTGATCATTGAGGACGCCGACCGCATGGGCCTTGCGCAGCTGTACCAAATTCGCGGGCGCGTCGGCCGCAGCGGGCGCAAGGCATACGCCTACTTCACGTTTCGCCCGGCAAAGGTGCTCACCGACATCGCGGCAAAGCGCCTGTCGGCCATCCGCGAGTTCACGGCGTTCGGCTCCGGCTTTCGCATTGCGATGCGCGACTTGCAAATCCGCGGCGCGGGCAACCTGTTGGGGCAAAGCCAGCACGGCCACATGGAGGCCGTGGGCTACGAGATGTACGTAAAACTGCTGGGGCAGGCCGTGGCCGCCCTGCGCGGCGAAGCTGCGCCGCCGGATAAGAGTAACTGTTTGATCGACGTGACGGTGGATGCCTATATCCCCGAAAAATACATCCCGGACGCACCGGGCCGCATTGAGGCGTACAAGCGCATTGCCGCCATTGAAACGCAGGCCGATGCCGACGATGTGCTGGACGAGCTGGACGACCGCTATGGCGAGCCGCCCGCCGCAGTGCGCGGCCTTGTGGATATTTCGCTGATCCGCATCGTCGCCGCGGGCCTTGGCATTTACGAGATTGGCCAGCGGCAGGACGCGCTGCTGATGTACACCGACACGCTGGGCCGGCGGGACCTCACCCCGCTCACCCGGGCGCTGCCGGGGCGCATTTCGCTCAGCCGCACCGCAAAGCCCTACCTTGCCGTACGCCTGAAACCGGGCGAAAAGCCCATCGAGATCATGCGAAAAGTGTTTGATGTGCTGAACGAAGCGGAAAAGTGAACAAAAAACTGCCGGGCAACTGTTTCAAAACAGCGAAAGAATGCGGTTTTGCGGCCTCTGCCCTTTACAAACCCGGTGCGGTTTCCTATAATGAGGTTTGGGTGTAACCTTTTTGTTACAAATTCACCGCTTATGTCTGGAGTTGATTGGGCGTGAAACTCAACCGCATCACCGGCCCGGTATTCGCCGTGGTCGCCATTGCAGCACTGGGCTTTGGTTGTTCTGCCCGCAGTTACGACAGTGTGCTCACGGTCGATGGCACCGCTGTGCCGCCGGCCCTGTACCAGCTGTGCCAGCTGCAAAGCTTTTTGACCGCCGCCCAGACCGTGGGCAGCAGCACCCCCGCCGCCGTGCTTTCGGCCACGATTGAAAACACGGCCGGTGCCGACTGGGTGCACAGCCAAACGGTGGAGGCACTGCGCGAATTTCAGTACAACAACACCGAATTTGACCATCAGCAGCTGTCGTTCACCGATGACGAACTGGCGAAATTTGAAACCAGTGTCAAAAGCAGTTGGGCCCCGTATGCCACGCTGTACCAAAACAACGGCGTTGATTACGACACTTTTTACCAGTACAACCTGTCGATTTACAAGGCGCAAAAGCTGTTTGAATTTTCGTACGCCGATGTGCCCGACGACACCTTAAAACAATATTTTGAAACAAATTACCTGCACATCGAATGTGTGCTGCTGCCACGCGTGGACGCGACCGGCACCGCGCTGCCGGACGAAAAACTGCAACAGGTCCAGCAGATCGGCGACGACGCGCTGGCAAAGTTACAGCTGTCGTCGGCCGCTTCACCGTTTAGCACCGTCGCGCTGCAGGCCGTCAGCGACGCCTACCCCATTGCGGGGTTTTCGGCCCCGGCTGCGGGCAGCGCGGGCAGTTACATTCAAACGCCGTACCTGCTGATCGGCGACAAAGCAGACGGGTTTGGCGGCGCACTGACCAGTGCCGCACAGCAGGTGGAGCTTGGCGCGTATGGGCTGTACCGCGACGAGCAGTCGCTGATCTTGTTTCACCGGCTGCCCAATTATGAGACCGACGCCCAGTTTGCCTCTCTGCGCAGCGCACTGCTGAAAAAGATGTGGGGCGACGAATTTACGAAAAACTGCAAAGCCGTGTGGGATACCTACGCGGTGGAGGAGGACGCCTCTGCGGTGTCGTACTATTCGCCCAAAAAAATTACATTTGCCTCTGCCGCCACCGATGCCCCTTCGGCCTCTGCCGTCAGCGGCAACTCGTAAGCTTTGTCAAAAGCCCCCGTGTGGGGCTTTTATTTTTTAAAGGGGCGCGCCACCGGCGTGTCACCTTGCTTTCGGGGCCGAAATTCGGTATAATAAGGCACAGCAGAATCGCCGTTTTTTGCGCACAGACGCAATTTCTACACACAACTTAAAATTTGAAAATACAAAATCGGGAGGTACGACCGTGGCAACAGAAAAAGCAGCGGACAAAACCGCACAACTCAATAAAACCAAAGCACTGGAAACCGCACTGGCCCAGATTGAAAAGCAGTTTGGCAAGGGTGCCGTCATGAAGCTGGGGCAAAATGTCACCATGCAGGTGGATTCCATTTCCACCGGCAGCCTTTCGCTGGACCTTGCGCTGGGCATTGGCGGGCTGCCGCGCGGGCGCATCGTCGAAATTTACGGGCCGGAGTCCAGCGGTAAAACGACCGTTGCACTGCACGTGATCGCCGAAGCGCAGAAAAATGGCGGCGAGGCCGCGTTTATCGACGTGGAACACGCACTGGACCCCGTTTACGCGAAAGCCTTGGGGGTCGATATCGACAGCCTGCTGGTCTCGCAGCCGGACACCGGCGAGCAGGCGCTGGAGATCTGTGAAGCGCTGGTGCGCTCGGGCGCCATTGACGTCGTCGTCATCGACTCGGTTGCGGCCATGGTGCCGAAAGCGGAGATCGAGGGCGAAATGGGCGACTCCCACGTGGGCCTGCAAGCCCGCCTGATGAGCCAGGCCCTGCGCAAGCTGACCGGTGCGATTGGCAAAACAAACACCATCGCGATTTTCATCAACCAGTTGCGCGAAAAAGTGGGCGTTGTTTACGGCAACCCCGAAGTGACCGCAGGCGGCCGCGCGCTGAAATACTATTCGTCGGTGCGCATTGACGTGCGCCGCACCGAAACGCTGAAAAACGGCACCGAGTTTATAGGCAACCGCACCCGCGCGCGCGTCGTGAAAAACAAGGTGGCGCCGCCGTTCCGCGAGGGCATGTTTGACATCATGTTCGGCGAGGGAATTTCTAAAGAGGGCGAAATTCTGGACCTTGCCGTCACGTTAGGCCTCATTAAAAAAAGCGGCGCGTGGTTCAGCTACAACGAGACCCGGCTGGGCCAGGGCCGCGACAACGTCAAAATCTATTTAAAAGAGAACCCCGCCTTTGCCGCAGACATTGAGCGCCAGGTGCGCGAAAATGCCGACAAGCTGCTGCCGGGCGCGGCGCGCCGGGCACTGGCCGCGAAACCCAAAGCGGTGGACGAAGCCCCGGAAGATGCCCCGGATGAAAACGACCTTGACGAAAAGCCCGCGCGCAGTGGCGGGGGCAACATTGACATTGCGGTGGACGACGAAGCATGACCGACGAATTGCGCGTCACCGATTTAAACCCCACCCGCCGCGGGCGCATGTCGCTGTTTGTAAACGGCGAGTTTCAGTTTTCGCTGGACCTTGAAACGCTGGCAAAAAGCGGCCTTTCGGTGGGGGATACGCTCTCGCAATCCGCTTTGGCAGACCTGCGCGAGCAAAGCGACGAGCGCCGCGCCAAAGACAAGGCGCTGAACTACCTCAGCCTGCGTGCCTATGGCTCGGCAGAGCTTTCGCAAAAGCTCTGCCGGGTTTTTGATGAGGACACCGCCGCTGCCGCCGTGGCCGAAATGGCCCGCCTTGGCCTGCTGGACGACGAGGCCTTTGCACGCCGCCGCGCCGCATGGTGGCAGCAGCAGGGCAAAAGCACGCGCGACATCCGCGCAAAGCTGCTGGCACTGGGCCTGCCGCGCGACTTGATCGACACGGCGCTGAGCAGCCTTGCGGGCGATGCGGACGAAGCGGCGCTGCGGCGGGTGATCGAAAAACAGTACCTTGCAAAGCTGGCCCGCGGCGAGCGGGAAAAGGTGCTGGCCGCCCTTGCGCGGCGCGGGTTTTCGCCCCGCCTTGCACGCGCGGTGCTGGCCGACTACACACAAAACGAAGCGGGGCCAGACCCCGCCACACTGTTTGACTGCTGAAGAAAACAAATGAGGAAACTACATGGCAAAAATTGCACTGATTTCACTGGGCTGCCCCAAAAACCAGGTCGACGCCGACCACATGTGCCACACGCTGCTGACGGCGGGGCACACCACGACCGCCGACCTTAATGAAGCCGATGCGATCATCGTGAACACCTGCGGCTTTATTGAAAGCGCAAAGCAAGAGGCGATCGACACGATTTTGGACGCCGCGCGCTTTAAGCAGGGTGCCCACCCGCCCAAGATCATCGTCACCGGCTGCCTTGCCGAGCGGTACAAAGAGCAGATCCAAGCCGAGATCCCCGAAGTGGATGCCACGGTGGGCATTGGCTGCAACGGCGACATTGCCGCCGTGGTCAGCCGCGCGCTGGGCGGCGAGCGGGTGGAGGCGTTTGGCGCCAAGACCGCGCTGCCGCTGGAGGGCAAACGCATTGTTTCGACCCCGCGCCATTACGCCTACCTCAAGGTGGCGGAGGGCTGCAACAACCGCTGCTCTTACTGCGCCATCCCGCTGATCCGCGGGCCGCTGCGCTCGCGCACGCTGGCCGATGTGCTAGAAGAAGCCCGCTGGCTGGCAAGCGAGGGGGTCAAAGAGCTGATTTTGGTCGCGCAGGACATCACCGCCTTTGGCGATGACCGCGGCCAAAACGAAACTGCCGCTTTGCTGGACGCGCTGCAACAGGTGGACGGCATTGTGTGGATTCGCCTGCTGTACGCCTACCCCGAGCGGGTGACCGACGAGTTTATTGCGGCCATGGCGCGCAACAGCAAGGTGCTGCCCTACCTTGACTTGCCCATCCAGCACATCAACAGCGAGCTTTTGCGCGCGATGAACCGCAAAGGCGACCGCAATACGGTGCTGGGCGCCATCGGGCGGCTGCGCGCCGCGCTGCCCGGCCTCACGCTGCGCACGACGCTGATCGCGGGGTACCCCGGCGAGACGCAGGCCCAATTTGACGAGCTGTGCGACTTTGTGAAAGAGATGCGGTTTGACCGGCTGGGCTGCTTTGCCTACTCGCAAGAGGAGGACACCCCCGCCGCAAAGCTGCCCCAGCTGCCGCTGGAAGTGCGCGAAGAGCGCGCGGCGCAGATCATGCAAATCCAGTCGCGCATTTTGTCTGAAAAGCAGGCCGCCTTGCAGGGCAGTTTATTGACGGTGCTGTGCGACGGGCTGGACGATGAGAGCGGGCTGTACGCCTGCCGCACGGCAGCCGACGCACCGGAGATCGACACCGTGGTCTATGTGAAAAGCGACGCGCTGCCGCTGGCAGAGGGCGCCTTTTACGGGGTGCGGGTGGATGACAGCGATGCCGTTGACCTGTATGCCCACTTGGAAACGGAGGAAGTAGAATGAACCTGCCCAACAAGCTGACCCTGTTGCGCGTTGCGCTGATCCCCGTATTCATGGTGGCCGCGGCAAACCGCTGGATGCTGGCCGCCGGCATTATTTTTGCTATCGCCTCGTTTACCGATTATTTGGACGGCCACATTGCCCGCAGCCGCAATTTAGTGACCGATTTTGGCAAATTTGCCGACCCGCTGGCTGACAAACTGCTGACGACCATCGCCTTTTTGTACATGATGGTGGACGGCGTGTGCAGCCCCGTGGTACTGGCCATTATTCTGGCGCGCGAATTTGCCGTGTCGGGCGTGCGCATGATCGCCGCCGCCTCCCCGCAGGGCAAGGTGATCGCCGCCAACATCTGGGGCAAGCTGAAAACCGTGCTGCAAATGCTGACCATTATTTTTTACTATTTCGGCGTTGCCATTGAAAGCGCCGTGTTTACCGGCGGCTCCAGCGTGTTCTTTTCGCAGATCATCACCTACGTGCTGTGCTGGGCGGTCGCGGCCGTCACGCTGATCTCCGGCGTACAATATATCTGGAACAACCGGGAGTTTATCAACACCGCAAAATAAGCCTTTGTTCTTCTGCCGTTCGCGGCTGCCTGCCAGACGTCTGCCTTTTCAGCTGCGATGCTGCACAGGCCTGCCTGTGCGGCAAACGCGGGCGGTTTTTTGTTTGCCGCCCGTGCCCGGCAAATATGACAATTTGGGGTTATTTTGCGCATTGTTGTAACAGCGCCGCCGCCCCGCGGGTTTCTAAGGCAAACCGGCATAACCCGGCCGCCGCTGAAACAAGCCACACCAACACCCAACCATCTGCCATGACAGGAGGGCGAAATGATGAAACACCGTATGTTAACCCGTGTGCTCACCACCGCAGCAGCCATGTTGTTGCTGTTTTCACTGGCTGGCTGTGGGGCAAGCAACAGTACTGCCGCCAGCACCGGCGCCGCCGCCGTGGCCCCGCAGCAAAGCTATGACGCGGCTGCCAACGCCGAAGCGGGGCTGACCGACACCGCCACGCAGGACCGCAAGCTGATTACGAATGCCGAAGTAGACCTTGAGACGACCGACTTTGAGGCCGCCATGGCGCAGATCGAGCAGCAGGTGACGGCCCTTGGCGGCTACCTTGCCAGCAACAGCCGCAGCGGCGAAGCCTCTGCGGGCAGCCGCAACGCCCGCTATGAGGCGCGCATCCCCGCCGATCAGTTGTCGCAGTTTCTTGCCGGGGCCGAAAAAGCGGGCACCGTGGTGTACACCAACCAGTCCACCGTGGACGTGACAAACCAGTATGTGGACAACGAAGCCCATTTGAACAGCTTAAAAGCGCAGGAAGCGCGCCTATTAGAGCTGATGGCCGGGGCCGAAAAGCTGGAGGACATCATTGCGCTCGAAGACAAACTGACCAACGTGCGCTACCAGATCGACTCGCTGACCGGCCAGCAAAAGCTGTATGACAACCAGGTCGCCTATGCCACCGTGACCGTCAGCATTCAAGAAGTGAAAAGCGAAACCATGCTCTCGCCCAGTTTTGGCCAGCGCATTGCAAAGGCATTTTCCGGCTCGGTAGAAAACGCCGTGGATTTTGCGCAAAACCTGGTGATTTTGCTAATCTATCTGCTGCCGTTTTTGCTGGTGCTGGCACTGGTGGCCGTGGTGGTTTTGCTGCTCACGGCGCCTGCCCGGCGCCGCCGCAAACAGCGCGCCGCCGCCGCGCCCCGCGCACAAATGCCGCAGCCGCCCACCGACAGTGACAAACCACAGGGCACAAATGTGTAAATTTTTGGTACCTTTTAGTCTTGCATTTACCCCGCCGGGTAGGGTATGATAAGTAACAACATTGGGGCAGGGTGCCCGTTCCCCTATGGGGGCGGCCCCTGCCCTGTTAAGTTTAACAGGGGGGATCAAGACCATGCTGGATATTAAAATTGAAAAAACCACACAACCCAAAGCGAAACCGACCGGCGCACTGGGCTTCGGCAGCATCTTCACAGACCACATGTTTGTGATGGACTACACCGAGGGCCAGGGCTGGCACGACGCGCGCATCATTCCCTACGCGCCGATTGCGCTGGACCCTTCGGCACTGGTCTTTCACTACGCACAGGAGTGCTTTGAAGGCCTGAAGGCGTACCGCACCGCCACGGGCAAGGTACAGCTGTTCCGCCCCGACAAAAACGGCGAGCGGCTGCGCAGCACCCACGAGCGCCTTTGCATCCCCACCATCCCGGTAGAGGATTTTGTGCAGGCCGTGCGCACTTTGGTCAGTGTGGAAAAGGACTGGGTGCCCGCAGAAAAGGACACCAGCTTGTACCTGCGCCCGTTCACCATCGCAACCGAGCCGGTACTGGGCGTAAAGGCCAGCAGCAGCTATAAATTTATCATCATCGCCAGCCCGTCGGGCAGCTACTACGCTACCGGCATCAACCCGGTACGCATTTATGTAGAGGACGAGTACGTGCGCGCCACCCCGGGCGGCACCGGCTACATCAAATGCGGCGGCAACTACGCGGCCAGCATCATCTCCAGTGAAAAAGCGCACCACTCCGGTTACGACCAGGTGCTGTGGCTGGACGGTGTCGAGCGCAAATACGTCGAAGAAGTGGGCAGCATGAACTGCTTCTTTAAAATCGACGGTGTCATCCGCACCGCCCCCACCGTGGGCACAGTGCTGCCCGGCATCACCCGCATGAGCTGCATGGAACTGCTGAACCAATGGGGCTATACGGTGGATACCTCCCGCCTTGCCATTGAGGACGTGATGCAGGCAGACCGCGACGGCAAGCTGGAAGAGGTGTTTGGCACCGGCACCGCGGCGGTCATCAGCCCGGTGGGCGAGCTGAAATACAAAGATGAGGTCGCCCACATCGGCGGCGGCAAGATCGGCGAAGTGACCCAGCGGTTGTATGACACGCTGACCGGCATCCAGTACGGCCGTATCGACGCACCGCAGGGCTGGATTGTAGACGTGCCCTGACCGGGAATTTTACATTGTTTTTTAAGGGGGCCGGTGCCATGCGCCGGCCCTTTGCCGTGCCATGCGGCACCAAAACACAAGGAGGCCCGCTATGACAGTGCGCGAAATAAACCTGAAATACGACATGCCCACGGTGGACACCGCGCTGCGGCGCATGGAGACCGAGCTTTCTGCCGCGCGGCACACCGGGCAAAAACTGTTTAAATTCATCCACGGCTACGGCTCTACCGGCACGGGCGGCAAAATACGCGGCGCGGTGCGCCGTGCTTTGCGTGAGCGGCAGGGGGCGGGCAGTGTTTCTTTTGTGCTGCCGGGCGAGGAGTTTGGCATGTTTTCGGCCGACGCGCGGCAGGCCGCAAACCGCTACCCCGCCCTGCGGCAGGACCGTGACTGGGGCCGCGAGAACGACGGGATCACCGTCGTAGTTTTGTAACCGTATTATTTCACTGTTTTTTCTCTTGACTTTTTCTTTCGTCGATTGTATTATTGTATTAATCCATTAATACAACAGGAAAGGGGAGTAGGAGGCATTGACTTGGGATTTAAAATCTGACCGCCCGATCTACCTGCAACTGGTAGAACATTTGCAACTGGCCATCGTTTCAGGTCGGCTGCCGGCAGGCAGCCGTGTACCGCCGGTACGCGAGCTCGCATCCCAGGCGGCCGTCAACCCGAATACGATGCAAAAAGCATTGCAAGAACTGGAGCAAAGCGGTTTAATTCAAACACAGCGCACCAGCGGTCGCATTGTCACCGAGGATACGGACCGCATTCAGGCCACCCGGCAGCAGCTCGCCAAAAATCAGCTGGATGCTTTTTTTGAGCAGATGCAGCGGCTGGGATGTACAAGACATGAGATCTTATCTCTTGTCGAAAAAGAACTTTCTATCGTGTGATGCCCTTGTAAAGGAGGAAGAACATTGGAACCGATTTTAGAGTGTCGTAAGCTGTTTAAAGACTATACGTCCTGCCGCGCACTCGCGGGGGTGGACCTCAGCCTTTACCCTGGGCGCATCATTGGCCTGCTGGGGCCCAACGGCAGCGGCAAAAGCACGCTGATCAAACTGGCGGCAGGGTTGCTGACCCCGACGTCCGGGGAGATTTTTGTGGCGGGCAAAGCCCCCGGTGCGGCCACCAAGTCGCTGGTCTCTTACCTGCCGGAGCGCACCTATTTGCCGGACTGGATGACTGCCCAGCAGGTCATTGACTTTTTTGCCGATTTTTACGCCGACTTTGACGCACAGGCAGCAGGCGACATGCTGCACCGGCTGAACATTTTGCCCGGCACAAAATTAAAAACCATGTCAAAAGGCACCAAAGAAAAAGTGCAGTTGATTTTGGTGATGAGCCGCCGGGCACAGCTTTATTTGCTGGATGAGCCGATTGGCGGGGTGGACCCCGCGGCGCGCGACTATATTTTGCAGACCATTTTGACCAACTACAACCCCGAGGCCGCCGTGGTGATCTCCACCCATTTGATCGGCGATGTGGAAAAGGTGCTGGACCAGGTGGTCATGCTGCAAAACGGCCAGGTGATGCTGTGCGCCACGGTGGATGATATCCGTGCCGAGCACGGTTGCAGCGTGGATACGTTTTTCCGGGAGGTGTTCAAATGTTAGGCAAACTGCTGAAATACGAGCTGCGCGCCACCGGGCGGCAGGTGCTGCCGCTTTGCGGCGGCATGGTGGCCTTTGCACTGCTGCGGCGGCTGCTTGGCCTGTTGCAGATCACCCGCGCGTGGCCGGGGCTGGACGATGCACTGGACTCGCTGGGCATCGGCCTGTTTGTGCTGTTGCTGATTGTCTGCACCGCCGCGGTGGTGATCGTGCTAATCGTGCGCTACTACCGCAACCTGTACACCGACGAAGGGTATCTGATGAACACCCTGCCGGTCAGCCCCACCCAAAACCTGCTGGCAAAAACCTTTGCCGCTGTCATTTGGCAGGCTGTTTCGGTGCTGGCCCTGCTGCTGTCTGTTTTTATCTCGGTCATTGACACTCATATCTGGCGGCAGCTTCTTTTCGGCCTTGCACAGATGAACATCAGTTTGCAGCATTTTTTGATTTTACAACAAGGCTATGTGCCCCTGATCACCATTGAGACGATTTTGATGATCTTCGTCGGCGCTTTTGCGGGCATGATGCAATTTTATGCCGCCATTTCACTGGGGCAGTTTATCCGCCGCCACCGGGTGCTGGGCGCGGTCGTCTTTTATTTTGGGCTCAACTTTGCGTTCAGCATACTCAGCACGCTGGTCATGCTGCCGCTGGGCCTGATAGGGAATGATGTCACCACGTTGAACATGCTGCCACAGGTACTGGCACTCTGGTTTGGCATTACGCTGCTGCTGACCCTGATTGAGGGCATCGTCTGCTTTGTGCTTGCCCGGTGGTGCCTTTCCAAAAAACTGGAATTGGAGTGACCCCTTGTATGCCGCAACTTTACCAACTGCGCGAGATCGCGCTGCACACCCCCGCTTACGAACAGATGAAAGCCCTGCGCATCAACGTGCTGCAAAAACCGCTTTCGCTGCCCATGGACGCGCTGGATTTCGAACACGACGAAGGCCGGTGGATGCTGGGGCTCTACCGAGGGGATGCCCTGTGCGGCTGCCTGGTGTTTGCCCCGCTGCCGGGCGGTGTTTACTGGATGCGGCAGGTCGCCATTGACAGCGCATTGCAGGGCGCGGGTGCCGGGCGGCAGATGATGGCCCAGGCCGAAACCTTTGCCCGGCAAAATGGCGCTGCCACTATCATGCTGCACGCGCGCGATTACGCGGTGCCGTTTTATGAAAAATGCGGTTACCATGTGGCGGGGGAAGGCTTTGACGAAGCGGGCATCCCCCACCTGCCGATGGAAAAGGCTCTGTGATTTTTTTACCTGCTTCACGGCACAGCGCGCCGTTTTACCCTGATTTTTATCGTGTAACTACAAACTGCCCGCACGGGTTTCCCGTGCGGGCAGTTCTTTTTGTCTGTTTTTAGCGGGCGCGCCATCAAAGGGCCGCGGCGCCCTTCGCTTCCCAGTCGTGGTAGCGCAGCGTGTCGGTGATCTCCATGCCAAGGCCGCGCAGCAGCCGCAGCCCCTTTTCGCGCCCCGTTTCATTTTCCAGCTGGCCCGGCGCGTGGGCATCCACGCCAATGATCGCAGTGCAGCCCTCTGCCGCGGCAATGCGCCAAAAGCCCTCGTGCGGGTACCCGTCGATATGATACCGCTCATTGTACAAAGTGCCCAGCAGGTTATATTCTACCGGGATGTGCAGCCGCTTTGCGGCGCGGCACAGCTCGCGGCTTGCCGCGCGGGCATTGTCGTCAAACCCCGGCCAGGCGCGCAAAAACAGATCCGGGTGGGCAAAGCAGGCATAAAGCCCACTTTCCAGCCCCTCGATCGAACTGTCCACATAGCTGCGCAGCGTTGCAAGGTCTTTGGTCGCGTGGCCAAAATACGGGGCGGTTTCATCCGACGGGTAAAAGTGGTTGCCGAAAATCAGGTAGTCCATCTGGTAACGGCGCACCTGTTCTTTCAGCCAGTCGATGTAGCGGGGGAAATACTCGCATTCCAGCCCAAGGCGCAATTCAATGCGGCCCGCATATTTTTGTTGCAGCGCCCGCACCGACGCCACATAACCCGGCAGGTCTCTTGCCGGCATGCGCATCGTGCCCACATAATCGCTGTCATACTTCCACGGGCTGTGGTCCGAAAACCCCAGCACGGTGTATCCTTGGTTCAGCGCGCTTTGCACATAGGCTTCATCGCTGCCCTCTGCGTGCAGGCAGCGGGTCGTGTGGGTATGGTAATTTGTTTTTTTCATTGCTCTGATGCTCCCTTAAAAAAAGCCCCGCCGCTTGCGGGGCGACGAAAAACAGCCGCTGCCGCGGCTGTATGCTGGTGTCGTATGCGGCCCATCGTGCTGTGCCGGCAAAATGCAAAACAAACGCCGGCGGCACCCCGTGCCACCGGCTTTAGTATACCACAAACTGCACCGGTTTGCACACCGCCTCAGCCGGTCACCATCTGCACGGCATCCGGCACCCGCACGGCGGCATAATACAGCAAGCTGCCTTTTTTGTAGGCCACCTCTATTTTGTACACATAAACCCCCGGCACCGACGGGGTCATCACATCGCCGTACACGCTGAGGTACTCGGCACCGTACAGCCCGTCGGCGCGGGAAACTTTGATGGAAAGATACTTCGGGTCACTCATCACGATCACCAGCCGCGCGTTGGGCGCGACGTCCTGCGGCGATAAGGGCAGGTCGCCCGCCTCGGCAGAGAGCGCGGGCCCGCGCACCTTGCGGGTGATGTAGTTCCACTCAAAATTGGCGCGCACCACGTTCAGCTTTGTGTACCCCACCGAGGCCTCGATCAGCGGCAGGTTGTTTTCCGGGTCGGTGGAGTCGAGCGTCTCTTTGAGCAGCAGGCTGCCCACCGCCGCCATGGCGATCAACGCGATGGCAAGCAGCACCTTTAAAATTTGTCGTTTTTTGCCCTTCAGCAAGGCGATTCCTCCTCTTCGGTCTGTGGCTCACCCTGCCCCGCTTCCCCTGCAAGCGGGTTGCCCGCGGCATCAATGCCGCGTTCTTTCAGTTTGGCTGCCACAACGTCGCTTGACAGGCTGTACAATACCGCAAATGTCGGCACACCCAGCAGCATGCCGGTAAACCCAAACAACCCGCCGCCCACAATAATGGCAACCAGCACCCAAATGGCCGAAAGCCCGGTGGAGTCGCCCAGAATTTTGGGCCCCAGAATATTGCCGTCAAACTGTTGCAGCAAAATCACCAAAATGGTGAACCACAGCGCGCTCCACGGGTTGACGATCAGCAGGATCATAATACTGGGGATGGCCCCGATAAACGGGCCGAAAAACGGGATGACATTCGTGATGCCGATGACCACACTGATGAGCAGCGGCAAGGGGATTTGAAAGATCAGCATAAAAATGAAGCACAGTACCCCAATGATGGCACTGTCGATCAGCTTGCCGGTGATAAACCCGGCAAACACCTCGTTTGCATGGCCCGCCACAGATAAAAGACGCCGCGCTTTGTGGGTGGGCAGTGCGGCGAACAGCACCTTTTTTAACTGAAACACCAGTTTGTCCTTGCCCGCCAGCATGTAGATCGAGCTGATCAGCGCCGTCAGCGCAGCCACCACACCACTGCCGATAATGACCGGCAGGTTGAGCAGGCTGGGCGCCGCACTGGCAATGGCCACCGTCATTTTTTGCACCAGCTCGCGGTAAGTCACCCCAAGCTGCGTCACAATGGCTTCGTCGATATGCAATTTGTCGGTCAGCAGCGCGGCAAGGTCGTTGAGGTTGTGCAGGTACCCCTGCACATTTTTGACCAGCGCCATCACGCTTTGCACCAGCTGCGGCAGTACCAGCCCCAGCAACAGGGCTGCCAGCAGGGCCGCCAGCAGATAGACCGTTAAAATGGACAGCGTGCGCTTTGCCCGCAACCGGTAAAACACCCGCCGCTCAAAAAAGCGCATGGGCAAATTCAGCAGATACGCCAGCGAAAAGCCCATGATAAAGGGGGCCAGAATATGCAAAAAGCCCGCCATCGAGCTGCGCACCACATCAAAATGCGAAATGGCAAGATAAAACGCGATACCGACCAACACGACAAACAGGTTGGAAAGCGTGCGCGCATTCAAAATCAGTTTTCCCTTTTGTTTCAAAACGGGCCCCTCCTCTAAATAAGAGTCGCCGGCCCCGCGCCGACATACTACCGGTATTATACCCTATCCTTTGCTAAAAATCCATCAAAAACCCGCGGCGGCGGGCCTTTTCTCTGCTGTCCGGCAGGGCTGTACCGCGCCGCACTTGCACTAGTGCACAGAATATCCTATAATAAAATTATAAAACCTTACAAATTGGCATATTTGTCGCAAAAGTGCAACGCCCCGGCCCCACAAGGCAGGACCCCGCGCTGCCCCCAAACGCACACACTGCCCAAAGGAGCCCGCCTTATGAAACTTGTCGTGCTCGACTCCTATGCTTTGCAGGAGGGGGACCTTGACTGGTCCGGCCTTGCCGCGCTGGCGGGCCCCGTGACCACCTGGCCCCGCACCCCGTATGAACAAGCCGCCGCCCGCATTGGCGATGCCGAGCTGGTGGTCGTGAATAAAACCTGGATCGACGATGCCGTGTTAACGGCCTGCCCCAACGTAAAATGGGTCGGCCTGACGGCGACCGGCACCGACAGCCTGGACCTTGCGGCCTGCACGAGGCACGGGGTACCGGTGGCCAATGTGCCGGGGTATTCCACCGAGTCGGTGGCGCAGATGGTGTTTTCGCTGCTGCTGTCGGTGTGCCAGTGCCCCGAGAGGTATTGGCAGGCAATACAGGGCGGCTGCTGGCAAACCGATATCCGGCCGGAATACGGTATTACCCCCCAGCGCGAGCTGTTTGGCAAAACCATCGGCATTGTGGGGTACGGCAGCATTGGCCGCGCGGTGGCGCGCATGGCAAAGGGGTTTGGCATGCAGGTGCTGGTGCACACCCGCACCGTGCGCCCACAATATGCAGCCGACGGCGTGCAGTTTGTGCCGCTGGGCGACTTGCTGGCCCAAAGCGACATCGTGTCGCTGCACTGCCCCGCCACGCCGGAAACCCGCGGGCTGATCGGCCCCGCCGCGCTGGCACAGATGAAGCAGGGGGCCATTTTGGTCAACACCGCGCGCGGCGCGCTGGTGGATGACAATGCGGTCGCCGCATCGCTGCAAGCCGGGCACCTTGGCTTTTTTGCCGCCGACGTGGTGGGGGCCGAGCCCATCGTACCGGATAGCCCGCTGCTGGCCTGCCCGCGCGTATTGCTGACACCGCACGTTGCGTGGGCCACGCAGGAGGCGCTTAGCCGCCTTGCCGCCGCCGTGACCGAAAACCTGCAAAGCTTTCTCTGCGGCGCGCCCCAAAATATCGTCAACCCGCCTGTGCGGCCATTTTAACTGTTTTGCATCTCGGTTTTGCCGTTTTTCCCAATTTCTAGGCAAAGCATCGCATAGATATTTGTTAGTCTTTCCCTTGAAAATTGGTTTTAGAGGGTCTATAATGGGCATTGTTCCAAAATTATTGGTCAATTTTTGTCTATTATCAATATATGACAACCGCTCCCTTTTTTAGAGGGTGGCTGACCGGAGGTACTCACGTGGAAAAGCTGATTGAAAACATCATCGCCGCCGACCGCAAGGCGCGGGAGATCATTGAAAAAGCGGAAATGCAAAAGGAGTCAATCGTTGCAGAAACCGCACAGGAAAAAGCAAAAGCCATTGAAAATTACCGCAGCAGCTTTGCCCGCGCAGAAGAACAGCTCAACGCAGAAGAGCAGGCAAAGCGCAGCGGCATCGCCGCCGAGGAAGACGCCGACTTTGCACAGCGCAAAGAGGACCTTTGCAAGACGTTTGAAGAGCACCGCAGCGCATGGGCCGACGATATGTTCGAGAAAATCACCGCTGTCTGATTCGACCAAGACGACTCACCGTTTCTTCGGGGGTTCGTCTTTTTTCACCTTTGGCGGCCGGGGCAGTGCCGCTGTCGATACTTTAAAAAGGTAAGGAGGTGCCGACATGTTGGGTAGAACATCCTCTCTTGCAATGATTCCAAAATCGCGCGGGATCATTTCTCATCATCTCACCGAGCAAGAATATGAAGAGCTGATGCACAAGCGCAATGTCAATGAGATTGGCATTTATCTGCGCAACCACCCCTATTTCCACGACAGTTTTGTTGGCATTCAGGAGCCGGACATTCACCGTGAGCGCCTGGAAGATCTGTTGTCGCGCGACATTTACTACAAATTTGAGTCGCTGCGCCGGTACGACTTTTCATCCGGCAAATTTGCGCATTTCTTTTTGATCGACTGCGAGGTGCACGAACTGTTGCACGCATTGCAGTTGCTTGCCACCGGCGGGGCAGAAACTTACATCATTCGCCTGCCCGGCTTTTTGACAAACCAGACTTCGTTTGATCTGATCGGCCTTGCGCATGCGCGCAACTTTACCGAGTTTCTGTCCGTCGTGCGCCACACGCCTTATTATGGGCTGTTGCGGCCACTGCTCAGCGATGTCGCCTCCTTTGATTACGCCGCCTGCGAGCACGCGCTGCGCAGTTACTATTATACCGAGACGCTTGAGCTGATCGACAAGAACTTCCCGGCAAAAGAGCGCCCGGCGGTGAAAGAGCTGTTTACCCGCGAAGCCGAGATTTACAACCTCGACCTCATTTACCGCATCAAATCCTTTTTCCCCGGCAGCTACACCCCGAAAGAAATTGAGGAGCTGCTTTTGCCGGTCAGCTTTGAAGTGCCCCGCAAGCGGATGTTGGAAATGGCCGCTGCGCGTGATTTGCGTCAGCTCGCCACCATTTATAAAGGCTGCGGTTATGACAAGGATTACGGCGATTTTCAGGTGGAAAGCTCTTCTGCCTGCGCCTGGCGGCAGTTGTACCACAAGTCAATGCACATTTTGCGGTTCTCGCTTTCCCCCGGCACCGTGCTCGCGGCGCTATTACTGCTGGCGAAGATCGAGCGCAGCAACATCATCAATATCATCGAGGGGGTCCGTTATCACCTCGATCCGTCCGACATCCGTTTACTTTTAAAATATTGATTTGATCGGTCTCAAGGAGGTCATCACTTTGGCAATTGAAAAGATGAAGTACATGAACATCTACGGCCCCAAGGATTCATTGCCCGGGGTGCTAGAGGTGCTTACCGAACTCGCGTGCTTCCACCCTGACACCGACGGCAAGGATGAATTCCGTCCTAATGTGTCGGATAACCCTTATTCTGAGCTGTTACATCAGGCCCAGAACGTATTGGCAGACTTGCACGTCGACAGCGGCGAAACGCCGGAGCTTATGCAGTTTGAGCTGCAGGACGTGCGGGATATGGTGGATACCTACCGCAAAAAAATCGACCAGGCAGCCGCCGCCTGCAAAGATTTGCTGGAGGAAAAGAAGCTGTATGCCCATGCGCGCCACCAGCTGCGCCACCTTGAGCAGATGGACGTGAACCTGGACGATATCTTCTCGCTGAAATACGTCAAGGTGCGGTTTGGCCGGCTGCCCAAAGAGGGCTACCGCAAGCTGCCGTACTATTCGGGCCGCGAGTTCAGCTTCCGCGCGTTCGACTTTGACGGCGAATATTACTGGGGTTTTTACTTCAGCCCCGAAAATATTTCAAAAGAAGTGGATGCCATTTTTGCCAGCCTGCACTTTGAGCGGCTGCGCGTGCCCGATTTTGTGCATGGCACCCCCACCCAGTCACTCGCGCGCATTGAGACCCACGAGGCCCAGCTGAACGCAAAGATCGAAGAGCTGACGACCCCGACCCAGGAGCAGACCCGCACCGACTTGCAGGTGTTGCAGCGCATGTGCGTCTGGCTGGACCACAAAGCGCAGATCTACAACATGGAAAAATACGCTCAGGTTTTGGGCGACACCTTCTATTTATCGGGCTTTGTGCCCAAGGTGAAGAGTAAAAACATCACCGAGCGGCTGGCGCAATGCCCCGGCTGCAAGGTGTCAGACCCGATCGCGAGTGCCGATGCACCGATTCCTCCCCCAACGCAGCTCAAGAATAACTGGTTCTCGCGCCCTTTTGAGATGTACGTTTCGATGTATGGCCTGCCCGCCTACAAGGATATCGACCCGACGAGCTTTGTGGCGATCACCTACTCGATTCTGTTTGGTATCATGTTTGGCGACCTGGGGCAGGGGCTCGTCGTGTGCATCGTTGGCTGGTTGTTGCATAAGTTCAAAAAAATGCCTCTCGGCGCTATTTTGCAGCGCTGCGGTGTGTTTTCGATGATCTTTGGCTTTTTATACGGCAGCGTGTTCGGCTACGAAGAGCTGCTGACCCCGGTGTTCCACGCCATGGGCCTTGCCGGCAAACCGCTGGAAGTGCTCGCGCCGGAAAGCACAAACTTCATTCTGCTGGGCTCCATCGCGCTGGGTGTCTTTTTAATTCTGTGCGCCCTGGTGTACGGCATGATTTCGAAGGCACGGCGCGGCTATAAGGGTGAATTCTTCTTTTCGCCCAACGGCCTTGCAGGCTTTGTGTTTTACGCGGCCATTGTGGGCGGCGCCGCCGCCCTGCTGATGCTCAACCGCAACCTGTTCACCCCGATTTTTATCATCATCGGCCTTGTCATCCCGTTCTTGATGATGTATTTTGCCGAGCCTCTGACCCACCTTGTAAAAACCCACAAGCTGCACCTTGAAGACGGCGTGGGCGGTACCCTCGTCAACGGCTTCTTTGAAATGTTTGATGTTCTTTTGACCTTTGCCAGTAACACGATGAGCTTTTTGCGTATCGGCGGCTTCGTGCTGGCACACGCCGGCATGATGAGCGTCGTGATGACACTGGCCGAAATGGTCGGTGCCGGCGCGGCCCCCGTCGTTGTAATCATCGGCAACATTTTTGTCATGGGCATGGAAGGCCTGATCGTTGGCATCCAGGCGCTGCGTCTTGAATTTTACGAGATGTTCAGCCGCTTCTTTGACGCGGACGGCACGCCGTTCGCCCCGCTTAAGCTCCGTACGCCGCGCTCTACCGGCAGTAAGGAATAAATTTGCAATTTCATCCACTGGTCAGTACATCTGATTTTTTATGTTTGGAGGATATTATTATGAACCGTACCACTCACAAATCCGCACGTCTGTTCTTTAGCTTTGTCACTGTTCTGGTTGCCGTCGCCGCCTTTTCTACCGTTTTTGGTGCCAGCACTACAGCTGCCGCCACGTCGTCCAACGGCATCGGCCTCATCGCCGCTGCTCTGTCCACCGGCCTTGCGGGCATTGGTTCCGGCATTGCTGTTGCCGCCGGCGCACCCGCTGCGATCGGCGCGTTGACCGAGGATGCCAAGACCTTTGGTAAAAGCATGATCTTCGTTGCACTGGGCGAAGGCATTGCGCTGTATGGCATGCTGATCTCGATCCTGATCCTGAACAAAGTCTAAGGACGTGGTATCGTGAAATATTTTCTCATCAGCGACAACACCGACACGCTGGCCGGCATGCGCCTGGTCGGGGTGCACGGGGTTGTGGTCCACGAGCCAAAACAGGTGGAGGCCGAGCTGGAAAAAGCAGCCGCCGACCCCGCTATTGGTATTGTTTTGCTGACCGATAAGCTGTCAAAGCTGTGTCAGGAGACGGTGCTGAAGTTTAAGCTCACCCGCAGCCGCCCGCTTCTTGTCACAATGCCGGACCGGCACAGCGGCGACAACGCCGCCGAGGACATCAAGCGCTATATTTCCGAGGCGGTTGGTATTCGCATCTGATGTTTGCAGGGCCTTTCACCGCGGGCTTGTGAAAGGTTGTTTTTGCCCGCCCGCGCGGGCATGCGCCTGTGTTGTAGTTACGCCCAAAATCGGCCCACTTTAGACGCGGGGCCGGAAAGGCATGGTAAGTTTGTATGACTGAACTGGATCCCAATGGCAGCTTTGTAACATTTGAACAGGCCGTCATCGACGGCGCGGAAAAGCGCGCCGCTTCCATCATTGTGGAAGCACAGCAGTACCGCGAAGGTGAATTGCGTGCAGCCAGCCAGGGCAACGGGCCCGAAGACCTTGAAACCCGCCGCCAGCAACTGCTGAACGCCCGCAGCCAATATGCGGCAAAGCTTCGTCAGGACAGCCACCGGCGGCTATTGAACGCCCGCGCCGAGCTAGCGCAAAACATGTTTGACGAGGTTGGCAAGCGGCTGGATGCGTTTACCGCTTCGGCAAAGTACACGGATTATTTGAAAGCCAAGGCCGCGCTGCACACCGACCTTGCAAAAGAAAAACTTGTAATTCGGCTGCGTGCAGCAGACGCTGGCCAGAAAGAGCTGCTGGGCAAGCTGTTTGCCGGTGCGGCTTTTGAGGAGGACAGCTTAATTCACTTCGGTGGGTTTAAGTTGATTGTCGGCCAGGTTGTGTTTGACGAAACGCTTGATTTTGCCTTTGAAGAGCAGAAAAAGAGCTTTTACGCCGACAGCGGTCTGCGGGTATGACTCCCTCATACCGGACACCGAAAAGGAGGGACAACCATTTGACAGATGTAATTTATTCCATCAACGGCCCTGTCGTTAAAGTCCAAAAGACCAAAAGCTTTGTTATGGCGGAAATGGTCCATGTCGGCGATAAACGGCTGGTCGGCGAGGTGATCGGCGTCAACGAAAACGAGACGACGATCCAGGTTTATGAGGTGACCACAGGCATGAAGGTGGGCGAGCCGGTCGTTGGCTCTGGCAGCCCCCTTTCGGTGCTGCTGGGCCCCGGCGTGATGGGCAATATTTTTGACGGTATCGAGCGGCCTTTGCAGGTCATTGCAGCCAATGTGGGGCCGTTTATCCCCGCCGGCGCAACGGCTGACAGCCTTGACTTCGACAAGAAGTGGGACGTGACAATGCTCGTCAAGGCAGGGGATACCGTCAAGGGCGGCACTATTTTTGCCACCTGCCCCGAAACCAGTATTATCACACATAAAAGCATGGTGCCCCCCGATGTGGCGGGCGAAGTGGTGTTTGCCGCCGAAAACGGCGAGTACACGCTGCGCGATACCATGCTGCGCGTCAAACAGGCCGACGGCACCGAGCGCGAGGTCACGCTGGCACAGCGCTGGCCCATCCGCCGTGCACGCCCGTCCATTGAGCGCGAGCCGATCAGCCGCCCGCTGATCACCGGCCAGCGCGTCATCGACACGCTGTTCCCGATCGCCAAGGGCGGCGCCGCCGCTATCCCCGGCGGGTTTGGCACCGGTAAAACCATGACGCAGCATCAGTTTGCAAAATGGTGCGACGCCGACATCATCATCTACGTGGGCTGCGGCGAACGCGGCAACGAGATGACCCAGGTGCTGGAGGAGTTCGGCGAGCTGATCGACCCGAAAAGCGGCAAGCCGCTGACCGAGCGCACCGTGCTGATCGCCAACACCAGTAACATGCCTGTGGCGGCGCGTGAAGCGTCGATCTACACCGGCGTGACGCTGGCGGAATATTACCGCGACATGGGCTACGACGTGACCATGCTGGCCGACTCCACCTCCCGCTGGGCCGAGGCCTTGCGTGAGATTTCCGGCCGTTTGGAGGAAATGCCCGCAGAAGAGGGCTTCCCCGCGTATCTGCCCAGCCGCCTTGCCGAGTTTTACGAACGGTCCGGTTGCACCAAGAACCTCAACGGCACTTCCGGCAGCGTGACGCTGATCGGCGCGGTGTCGCCGCAGGGCTCTGACTTTTCCGAGCCGGTCACCCAGAACACCAAGCGTTTCGTGCGCTGCTTCCTTGCGCTGGATAAAGCGCTGGCGTATGCCCGCCACTACCCGGCCATCAACTGGAACATCAGTTACAGCGAATACTACGAAGACCTTGACCCGTGGTATTTGGAGAACATCGGCCCGACTTTCTGTGAACTGCGCGGCAAGGTCCTCTCGCTGCTCAGCGAAGAGTCGAAGCTGATGGAGATCGTCAAGCTGATCGGCTCGGACGTATTGCCCGACAGCCAGAAGCTGACCATCGAGATTGCCAAAGTCATTCGCACCGGCTTTTTGCAACAGAACGCGTTTCACAAAGACGATACGTTCGTGCCCATCAGCAAGCAGTTGCAAATGATGGACGTCATCATGTACCTGCAAAAGGCCGGCGCTTCGCTGGTGAGCGAGGGTATTCCCATCCGCGCACTGATGGCGACGGGCCTGTTTGAAAAGCTGGATAAAATGAAATACGATGTGCCCAACGACAAGCCGGAGCTGTTTAAGAATTATTACACCGAGATCGACGCGGCGGCCAAACAGCTGCGCGCCGAGCACATCGGGTAGAGAGAGGAGAGACTGCATATGGCAATCGAATATCTGGGTCTTTCCGAAATCAACGGCCCCCTGGTCGCACTGGACGGTGTCAAGGGTGTTTCGTTTGAGGAAATGGTCGAAATCCGCCAAGGAAACGACCACCGCCTTGGCCGCGTGATCGCCCTGCAAGGCGAACGCGCTATTGTGCAGGTGTTTGACGGCACCGCCGGCCTTGGCCTTGCCAGTACCAGCACGCGTTTCACCGGCGAGCCGATGCGCCTTGCGCTTTCGCCCGAGATCGTGGGCCGTGTGTTTAACGGCGCGGGCGGGCCGATCGACGGCCTTGGCCCGGTTTACGCCGAAAAGTTTGAGGATGTCAACGGCAACCCCATCAACCCGGTCAGCCGTACTTACCCGCGCAACTACATCCGCACCGGTATTTCCAGCATCGACACGCTGATGACGCTGATCCGCGGGCAAAAGCTGCCCATCTTTTCCGGCAGCGGCATGAGCCACAACAAACTTGCCGCGCAGATCGTGCGGCAGTCGAAGCTGTCCGACAAGGCAGATGCCGACGGTGAAAAGTTTGGCGTGGTGTTCTGCGCCATGGGTGTTACCAACGACGTTGCGGATTATTTTCGCCGCAGCTTCTCTGAAAGCGGTGCCCAAAGCCGCGTGACGATGTTCTTGAACCTCTCGTCCGACCCCATCATCGAACGCATCCTGACCCCGCGCTGCGCGCTGACGGCCGCCGAATATCTGGCGTTCGAGCAGGGCATGCACGTGCTGGTCGTGATGACCGATATGACCAGCTACGCCGAGGCACTGCGTGAGTTCTCGTCCTCCAAGGGTGAGATCCCCGGCCGTAAAGGCTACCCCGGTTACCTGTACTCTGACCTTGCCAGCCTGTACGAACGCGCCGGCATTATCAAGGGGCGCCCCGGCAGTGTCACACAGATCCCCATTTTGACGATGCCGAACGACGACATCACCCACCCGATCCCCGACTTGACCGGGTATATCACCGAGGGGCAGATCGTGCTGGACCGCTATTTGGACCAGACCGGCATTTACCCGCCCATCGACGTGCTGCCCAGCCTGTCGCGTTTGATGAAGGACAGTATTGGTGAGGGCTATACCCGTGCCGACCACTCTGATTTGTATAACCAGCTGTTTGCAAGCTATGCAAAGGTCAGCGACGCGCGCGGGCTTGCCAGCGTCATCGGCGAAGAAGAGTTGTCGGAAACCGACAAACAGTACCTTGCCTTTGGCAAGGCGTTTGAGCAGCGCTTCTTGAACCAGAGCCCCACGGAGGACCGCACCATTGACCAAAGCCTTGACCTTGGCTGGGAGTTGCTGTCGATTTTGCCGCGCGAAGAGCTGGACCGTTTGGACGAAAAGACGATCAACGCGTACTACAAGAAAAAGAGCGCCTGAGTTTTCTTTTGACCCCTGTGCGGCAGCGCGCCGCGCGGCGGTTTAATACAAAGCCGGCTGTCGCAGAGTGCCGGCACGAAAGGAGGCAGCCCCGTGGCCACCAATGTCATCCCTACCAAAGGCAACCTGATCGGCCTGAAACGCTCGCTTGCGCGTGCGAAGCTGGGCTTCGAGCTGCTTGACCGCAAACGCAACGTACTCATGCGCGAAATGATGAAGCTGATCGACGAATCGGCCCAGTTGCAACAGGACATCGGCGACACGTTCTCGTCCGCTTACCGGGCGCTGGAGTCTGCCAACGTCACGCTGGGCATCGAGCAGATCATGATCGGTGTCGAGCCGGAGGAAGACGGGCTTTCGATCTCGTCGCGCAGTGTCATGGGCGTCGAGCTGCCCACCACGGCGCAAAAAGAGCACACGCTGAAACCGCTGTACAGCTTTGGCAACACCAACTCGCAGCTGGACCGCGCCTACCTCAGCTTCAACAAGGTCAAACTGATGACCGCCCGCCTTGCCAGTATTGACAACAGCGTGTACCGGCTTGCCGTTGCCATTAAAAAGACACAGCGCCGCGCCAACATGCTGGAAAATATCAACATCCCGAAATTTGAGGAGAATATCCGCTTTATTTCGGGCGTGCTGGAAGAGCGCGAACGCGAAGAGTTCACCCGTTTGAAGGTCATTAAAAAAACCAAAAAGAGCTAAGATTTTCGCTTTTGCCCCACCGCCCCGCGCAGCAAGCTGCGCGGGGCTTTTTGTTTGCCTTTTTGTGCTGCGGCTATGTTTTTGGGCCTTTTATGCAGCGGTTCAACGGGCAGCAGGGCCCGCTTTTGCACCGCCGGTCCCCCTGCCTGTACACACCGCCTGCCAAGGCCCGCCACCGCCCGCTATTCAACATTTTGCAAAGCATTGCCACCATACGCAAGGCCCACTTGTTTGCCTTGCTTTCGTGCAGCCTCCTAAAAGCAATCGTACGGGGGCAGCCATTTTTCGCCTATACGGTTATTGGGCAACACCGTGGGCTGTGTCGCCCTGCTTTTGCGCAGCAGCACGCCGCTGACCGTTGCTTTTTATGCCGGGTGCCCCGCACAACAACACGGTTTGTGCACAAAAGCTTTCGTTTTTCTTTGGAAATATCCCCGTTGCCGGTTCGTTACAAGGGTAGAAACACGAAAGGAACACCCCCTCTTATGAAAAATCCTCAATCGCCCCCCATTTCCCCGCAGCCCGGCCCGGTGGCCCCCACCCCCACCGGTGGCCTCAGCTTTGCCAAAGCCCGGCAGCTTGCCGACGCGGGCCTTGCCAACACCGCGCCCACCCCGCTGCTGAAAAGCATGGGCCGCATTTGGCGCGACAACTGCATTACCCCGTTTAACCTGCTGTTCTTTTTTCTCGCGGCCTGCCTTTGCGCCGTGGGGTCGTATACCAATGTGCTGTTTTTGGGTGTCGTAATTTGCAATGCCGCAGTGGGCATTGTGCAAGAACTGCGGGTGCGCAAAGCACTGGGGCGCATTACGCTGCTGGCCGCGCCCACGGCAAACTGCCTGCGCGAAGGGGCGCTGCACCCGCTGCCGGTAGAACAGCTGGTGCAGGGCGACCTTGTGCTGCTGGCGGCGGGGGAAACCATCCCCGCCGATGCCATTGTAACGGCCGGCAGTGCCGAAGTGAGCGAAGCACTGCTGACCGGCGAAGCCGACCCGGTGCAAAAAAAAGCGGGGGATGCCCTGCTTTCCGGCAGCGCGGTCGTGGCCGGGCAGTGCACCGTGCAACTGACCGCCGTGGGGGGGAGTTCGTTTGCCGCCCGCATCACACAGGAGGCCAAGCGCACCAAGGGCAGCCGCTCGCAGATGATGCGCACGCTGGACAAGCTGCTGCGGGCCATTGGGCTGATTTTGCTGCCGGTGGCACTGGCGCTGTTTTTGCGGCAATACCTGTTGCTGGGCACCGGGCTGCAATACGCGGTCACCTCCACCGTGGGGGCCGTGGTGGGCATGATCCCCGAGGGGCTGTACCTGCTGACCAGCCTTGCGCTGGCCGTGGGGGTGCTGGTGCTGGCCCGCCGCCGCACACTGGTGCGCGACCTTTCGTGTATTGAAAATTTGGCGCGGGTGGACATTTTGTGCCTCGATAAAACCGGCACCCTGACCGAGGGGGCCATGCAGCTTGTGGGCACCCAGCCGCTGGGCGTGCTTGCCGATGAGGAGTTTCGTCTGCTACTGGCGAGCTATGCCCACGCCACCACTGACGAAAACCCCACTGCACAGGCCCTGCGCAAGGCGCTGCCCAAAACACAGGGCGTATTTACCGGCGAAGAAGTGCCGTTTTCTTCCGCCCGCAAATGGGGCGCACTGCAACAGGCAGACGGCAGCTGGCTGGTGCTGGGGGCCGCGCAGTTTGTGCTGGGCAGCAGTTTAACAGCACTCTCGCCCCAGCTTGCCGCGCAGGCGGCGGCGGGCCGCCGGGTACTGGTACTGGCACAGGCCAGCGCCCTGCCCGCCGAAGGGCAGGGTGCCCCCCACGCGGTGCCACTGGGCGCCGCCCTGCTGGCCGACCCGCTGCGGGCCAGTGCCGCTTCTACCGTGGCTTACTTTAAACAGCAGGGTGTCGCGTTGAAAGTGATTTCCGGCGACGATGCGGCCACCGCCGCGGCCCTTGCCGCACAGGCGAATATCGACGGCGCGGCCCTTGCCATTGACCTGACGGGCCTGACCGACTTTGAAGTCACTGCCATTGCAACGCAGTACACGGTGTTTGGCCGCGTGACCCCCGCGCAAAAGCGCATTTTGGTGGCAGCGCTACAACAGCAGGGGCACAAGGTGGCAATGACCGGCGACGGCGTAAACGACTTGTTGGCCCTGCGGCAGGCCGATTGCAGCATCGCGATGGCGGCGGGCAGCGAAGCCGCGCAGCAGGCGGCGCAGATCGTGCTGCTGGGCTCTGACTTTGCAGTCATGCCCACTATTGTGGCCGAAGGGCGGCGGGTCATCCACAATATCGAGCGCTCGGCCGCGCTGTTTTTGACCAAGAATATCTTGTCGCTGGGCCTTGCGCTGGTGCTGATGGTCGTCGCCATGCCCTACCCGTTTGCGCCGTTGCAGCTTTCGCTGATCAGCGGGCTGACCATCGGCGTGCCGTCGTTTTTGCTGACGCTGGAGCCCTGCAACCGCCGGGTGTCGGGCCGCTTTTTTGAGACGGTGCTGTGCGCCGCGCTGCCCGGTGGGCTGACCGACCTTTTATGCGTGCTGGCCGCCATGGCACTGAGCTGTGTGTTTGGGCTGCCACAGGCACAGGTATCCAGCCTGAGCATTTTACTGGTGGGGCTGGTGGGCTTTTGCGTGCTGGCCGGGCTGTGCCGCCCGTTCAACCGGCTGCGCGGGCTTTGGTTTGGCGCACTCATAGCGGCGTTTTTGCTGTGCTTTTGGCTGGGCGCCCCGCTGCTGGGGTTTGTGCCGCTGTCCGGCGCGGCGTGGCTGGCCTTTGCGCTTGTCGGCGCGCTGGCACCGCTGCTGCTTTTGGCCTTGACCGGGGCCACCAAGCTTGGCCAAACGGCACTGCACCGCCACCGCCTGCGCACCGGCGGCAAAGTATATACCCATTAACACTGCGCGCAGCCCGGCGTATGCCGTTACAATTAAAACGCAAAAATAAACCCTTAAAGCTTATGCACAGCAAAACAACTTCACCCATATAAAGCATCATACTGACGATGGTGAAAGCGGCCTGTTTTTTGGGGGGCCTGCCTATTCTGCAACGATACAGGTTTGCATCTTTGGGGAACATCCTCAATGAATGGCACGTTGTCGAAACATCAAAAAAGAGACGCGCAACGAACAAAAACAAGAGTTTAAACATTAACCTGCTATTAACCTATGCCCCCATACGGATTTATTAATAATGCCTCTGATAGGAGACAAGTTTGATGTATTCAAAATTACCACTAAAAATTTCTGCCTTTTTATTGTTGCTGATAGCGATGTTCTCGTTAAGTGTCTGTAATGCAAACAGCACCGTTTCTGAAACAAAAATAAGTTTTTCTTTTGACACAAGTGCCGCGGCAAATTCCAGCGGTGAAAAAACAATCTATATCAATGATGATATGGATAAATTAAAGTTAAATGCAGAGTTGAAAATTGATTCTGGCGATGCAACCATTCAAGTATTAAATACTGCAACTAATGAGGTTGTTTGGAATGGCAACTATAAAGAGGACTCAAGTTTTGAAATTGAATTGTCTGATATAAAGGCAAATAGTGCGTATTTATTAAAAATCGAAACAACGCAATCTAAAAAAGTAAACCTTATAATTACCTCTGATGTCAAACTTGTTGAAACTAAAGAAAAACCCGAAAAATAGATAATTGAAAAGAAATAACCCTTGTTAAACTTAGAAAATAATCCTTCCCAAACTCCCCACACACCAGCTCACCGGAACATCATGATTACTATTGGGAACGCAACTGAAAAAATAAACCCCAAGGTTGAGAAACAGGCACTTAGGATGGGGGGGGATGGGAAGCATATGGGGGACAGTTATTTTATTATTTCAATCAAAAAAGTGGTAACATAATCAGGTTGACAAGTTAAACCCGCACGCACGACGCCCCTGTTTGGCAAGCAGCACCTTGCTACCTTTGCAGTAAACGCCAACACCATACTGCCCCTGCCGCGCGGTTTCTGCACCGGCCCGGTGCGTAATTTGGGGGCACAGCCCGGCTTTACCGCCCGGCTTACGGCTGCCAAAACCAATACTCTTTTATACCATAAGGCCCCGCCCCGCGCCAAACAGCTTGGCACGGGGCGGGGCCTTATGATTGCTATTTTATACGGCACTGCTGCCGGGCAGCAAAATGCGGTCACTGTTCAGCGACGAGCGAAACTTTGCCAGCAGTGTTTCCACCGTCATCCCCGCACGGGCTTCGCCCGCGAGGTCCAGCACCAGCCGCCCGTCCTCCAGCATCAGCGTGCGGGTGCCGGTGCGCAGCGCCGTGTCAATATTGTGGGTCACCATCATGCAGGTCAAGTGGTGCTCGCGCACAATTTCGTTAGTCAGCGCCAATACCTTTTCTGCCGTGGCGGGGTCCAGCGCGGCGGTGTGTTCATCCAGCAACAGCAGCCGCGGCGGCACAATGGTCGCCATCAACAGCGTCAGCGCCTGCCGCTGCCCGCCCGAAAGCAGGCCCACCGGGGTTTTCAGCCTGGTTTCCAGCCCAAGGCCCAGCCGCTCTAACTGGGCGGCAAAAAAGGCCCGGCGCGGTGTTTTGCCCCGCAGTGTGCCGCCCCGCCCGGCGCTCAAATAGGCGAGCGTCAGGTTTTCTTCAATCGTCATCGACGGGGCCGTGCCCTTCATCGGGTCTTGAAACAGCCGCCCGATCAGCGCGGCACGGCGGTGCTCCGGCAAAAAAGTGATGTCCTGCCCGTCCAGCTCTATCCACCCGGCATCGGGCAAAAATTCACCGGCAATCGCGTTGAACAGTGTCGATTTACCCGCCCCGTTGCCGCCGATCAGCGTGACGAACTCGCCGTCCTGCAACGTGAGGGTCAGGGGGCCCAGCGCGTGCTTTTCGGCCGGAGTACCGGGGTAAAAGGTCTTTTCCAGCTCAGTGACGTGCAGCATGTTCGCGCACCGCCTTTCGCTTTTTCTGTGCCAGCTGTACCCGCTGTTTGATGGCCGGGGCACTGATGGCCGCCGCCACGATAATGGCCGAGACCAGTTTGAGGTTTTGCGGTGTCACCGACGCCGACAGCGCCAGCGCCAAGATGAGCCGGTAGACGATGGCCCCCACAATGGCGCCCGCAAGGCGCCGGGGCATGCTGCTGCGGCCGGTGATGACTTCGCCGATGATCAGCGAGGCAAGGCCCAGCACCACGGTGCCGGTGCCGCCGCCCACCTCGGTAAACTGCTGGTACTGGGCGATCAGCCCTCCCGCAAGGCCCACCAAAGCGTTGGCAATGGCAAGGCCGATCAGCGTCGTGACGGCCGGGTTGATGCTGGATGCGCGCACCATGGCGGGGTTGTCGCCGGTGGCCCGCACCGCAAGCCCGGTGCGGGTGCGCAAAAACAGCCCCAGCAATGCACAAACGGCAATGTCCAGCACGGCCAGCAGCACCAGCGGCCCCACATTGTCGCCCAGCAGCGCGCGCACGGCGGTAAACACCGTTTCGGTGCGCAGCAGCTGCAAATTGCTGCGCCCGCCCATCACCATTAAGTTGATGGAATACAGCGCCGTCATCGTGATAATGCCCGCAAGGATGGGCGCGACTTTACATTTGGTTTGCAGCAGCGCGGTGACGACCCCTGCCAGCGCCCCGGCCAGCGGGGCCACCAGCAGCCCCAGCAGCGGGTGGCCTGCCAGCACCAGCATGGCACTGGCCCCGGCACCCAGCGTAAAGCTGCCGTCCACCGTCAAATCGGCAATATCCAGCACCCGGTAAGACACCAGCAGCGCCAGCGCCACCAGCCCATAGATCAGCCCCTGCTCGACCGACCCGCTAAAAACCAGTAAACTCATTGCGGCCCCTCCTGTTTTGCTGTTATTTTGCGGTGTAGGCGCTCACGTCCACACCAAGGGCGGCGGCGGTGTCCGGGTTCACCGTCACGGCGTAATCTTTCATCGTTTCTACCGGCAGGTCTTTGGGGTCGGTGCCGGTGAGCACTTTCATGGCCATGTCGGCCGTCTGGGTGCCCAGCTGGGTGTAGTTGACGCCAACCGTTGCAAGGCCACCGTCTTTGACCATGCTGTCGGCAGACACATACACCGGCACCCCGGCTTTGGTGCAGATAGCGGCAACGGTGCTCATCGCAGAGGCGACTGTATTGTCGATGGGGATGAAGATACCGTCCACCTTGCCCGCCAGTGCGGTGATGGCGCTTTGCACGTCGGACACCGACGACACGCCGCTGACCTCGTACGAAATGCCTTTGCCGTCCAGGTACTGCTTTGCCTCTTCGATTACGGTCTGGCTGTTGACCTCATTGAGGCAGTAGAACAGCCCGTAGTTTTTCACCTGCGGGGTCAGCTTTGCGGCAAGGTCAAAAATATCGCCCACGGCAATCGCGTCCGACGTGCCGGTAATGTTGTAATCCGGCGCATCGGGGGTGGTGACAAGGCCCGCGGCCACCGGGTCGGTGACGGCACTGAAAATTACCGGGATGTCGGTGCCCTGCACGGCGGCAGCGGCACCCTGTGCGGCCGGGGTGGCAATGGCAATGATGACATCGACCTTGTCGGCCACAAACCCGCGGCAGATGGTGTCGATGGCGGCCTGGTCGTTTTCGGCGTTTTTATAGTCGACCGACAAGGTGGCGCCCTGTGCGGCGGCTTCGGTTTTCAGCTCTGCCACAATGGCCGTGCGGATTTCGTCGAGCGAGGTGTGGGTGACCAACTGGATCAGCCCCACTTTGTAAGTATCGCCAGCCTTACTGCTTACAGCCGGGGCCGCGCTGGCAGAGGGCGCGGCGGCGGCAGATGCCCCGCAACCGGTAAGGGCGGCGACGCACAAAGCACCTGCCAGCAGCAGGGCAACTAATTTATGGCGTTTCACATTGTTATTTTTCATGGGGTACACTCCTTGTTTGTTTGGCAGGCGGGTGGCCGGGCGCTTGCCCCGCAGCCCGCGGTGGTTGTTCGGCAGCTGCCGCAGTGCGGCAAAATGGTTCAGCCACGCCATCGCCGGCAGAAAACGTCTTTCGTGTGGGGGGTCTTGTTCATCGTGTCCCGCCTCCTTTAAAATTTGAGTGCTTTTGGCACGGGGGCCGCTGTTTTTGCAAAATAAAAAAGCCCGCCCTTGTGTTATAAAAACACAAGGACAGGCTTTGCAAAATTGCAATGACCTGCGGTACCACCTTGATTGCCCGGCACAGCCGGGCCCCTCATGCAGATGCCAACACACCCGCTGCCCTGTAACGTGAGCACACGTCAACGGATACTAGGGGCTTTTTGCCCGGTTCACCATGCCCTCGACGGTCCATTTGCCTGCCCCGCTCTCCGCCCGTTTTCAGCTGCCCGGGCTCTCTGTGGGTGCGCGCGCACAGCATGCTGTGCCGACAGTGTTATCTCCGCCTCATTGGTTTAGGGCTATTAAACAACAATTCTGTGCGCCTGTCAAGCACTTTTTAAAACTTTTTATGCAGCCTTGTTGCAAAAAACTGCAAAAAACCGCCGCCCGGCAGGCCGCCGGGCACCCTGCACCCGGGGCCGCACCGTGCGGCGGTTTTTTGTCGCTATTCTTTTTTGGCCGGGTCTTGCAGCAACTCAAGCACCCGCGGCGAGCGCTCGATGGCCCGCACCAGCAGCAGGCCCAGCAGCACACAGCTGACCAGCTCGCCAAGGCCCACGGTGGTCATATTCAGCAGTAGTACCGGCAGCGTGGCGGGCGTATCCATAAAGAAAAACGTGATCTCGGCACCCACCACCAGCGCATTGATGATGACCGGGGCCAGCGCCGACAGCACCGGCAGCCCGCACCAGCGCAGGTTGCGCAGCCGGTAGGTCAACAGGGCGGCCACCAATGTTGCCAGCGTGCCAAACACCGCGTCGATGGGGGACGAGCCCAAAATGTTGGTCAGCAGGCAGCCCAGCGTGACCCCCACCACCGCTTCGGGCCCAAACACCGGCAACAGCGTCAGCGCTTCGGCCACACGCAGTTGCACCGCCCCATACGAAATGGGGGCCAGCACAATGCTGATGGCGGTGTACAGCGCCGCCACCATCGCACCGCGCACCATACTGCGCACCGTGCTTTTACGAAACAAAAAAAAGCTTGCCATATCGTAGCTCCTTTGGGCAAAAGGGGAAAGCAGCCCCACGCCCCGCGGCAAATTTTACCCGTGCGGCGCCGCAACTACCCGCCGGGCTGGGCGCGGGCGATGCCGCGCGCCGGCCGCAAACGGCCCCGCAAGAAGACAGGGCAGGGTTCCCTGCTCCACTGCTGGGGCCAAAGTCGGCCGGCTTTTATTGTACCACAGCAGGCAGTATTTGCAAGCGGTGGCGGCGGCGCGTATAATAAAGCAATCAAATAACCACTTTAAAGGGGAGGCACTATGCGGCAGAAAACACAAGGGCTTTCAGGCAACGCACTCAAACTGCTTGCAGCGGCGGCAATGCTGGCCGACCACTTGGGCTGGCAGCTGCTGGCGGACGACACGCCCGCCGCCGCGCTGGTGCATTTTATTGGCCGGCTGGCACTGCCCATTTTTGCGTTTTTCATCGCCGAAGGGTACCTGCACACCCACAGCCTGCCGCGCTATGCCGCGCGGCTTGCCGTGGGGGCAGTACTTGCCGCCGTGCCGTTTTCGCTGTTCCTCAGCGGCACACTGTTCGGCGCGCCGTTCAGCGTGCTGTACACCCTGCTATTGGGGCTGCTGGCTATTGCGGCGGCCGACCGGCTGCGCGGCGGGGTGCTGTTTGGGGTGCTGCTGGCCCTGCTGGCGCTGGCGCTGCCCGGCGACTGGGGCCCGTTTGCCCCACTGCTTTGCCTTGCCGCGTGGCAGGCCCGCAAACAGCACAAAATACCGGTGGCCGCTTACATCACCGTGGGGCTGGCCCTGTGTGCCGGCAACTTTGCCGACGCTCTGCTGGCGGGGCGCGCAATCGGCCCGGCGCTGTGCCTTGCGCTACCGCAGCTGGGCGTGGCGCTGGCCCCGGCTTTTTTGGCCCTGTACAACGGCACCCGCGGTAAGGGCGGGGCAGTGGCCGGGTGGGCGTTTTATTTATTTTACCCGCTGCACCTGCTGCTGATCGACCTGCTGCTGTAACGCCGCGCCAAGCAGTTGCGCTGCCCGCCGCCGGGCCTTATCTGTTGCTCGCGGCTTTGCCAAAAGCACCTGCTTGCACCCGACCGCCTGCAAAAAAACTTGCCAAAAGGGGTACTATGGACTACCGCATTGAAACACGGGGCGCGTTTTGCGTGATGGGGCAAGAGGTAAAGCTCGCTGGCACCAAAACCGAAAACGTCAAAATCAGCAGCCAGTTTTGGCAGACTTTCAACCAGAATTTAAAACGGTCTGGCTGTACAGGCAGCCCAAACTGGGTAAAATACGCCCTGTTGCAGCGGCGCACAGAGGGCCTGTTTTACACCCCGGCCGTGCCGCTGCAAAGCACGGTGCCGCCTGGTTTTTTTGTGCTGGAGCTGCCCGCCGCCACCTACCTTGTGACACAGCACCGTGGGCCGATGCGCAATATTTACAGCAGTTACGAAACCCTTTACCGCACCCTTTTGCCAAACAGCGGCAGGCGCCCGGCGCAGCAGCAGTTTTTGCATTTCGAGCGGTATGATGACCGTTTTTACTGGAACCGGGAGTCGTCGATCCTTGAGCTTTGGGTACCGGTAGAGCCATAAATAAAGACAAAAACAGCGGCTGCAACCACAGCCGCTGTTTTGTTATTGCCGCAATGAATGCAACAAAAGTACATTTTTTAGTTTTGCTTTATAGCCGCGTTTCGCGGCCGGGTAGAATCCCGCACCGTCAGGCTGACCGGCAGCTTGTAGTACAGCTGCTTTGGCGTTTCACCGTGGATCATCCCGAGCAGCAGCTCGGCCGCAAGGTGTGCCATCTGCTCAACATCCTGCCGCACGCTGGTGATGCCCGGCCCGCAGATATACGCTACCTGACAATCGTCAAACCCGGTCACCAGCACGTCGCGCGGCACCTCAAGCCCCTCTTCGCGCAGCGCGATCACCGCGCCCGCCGCCAGCGTATCGGTCGTGCACATCACGCCGTCAAACTGCGCGCCGCGTGCCAGCAATGCTTTGATGCCCGTTTGCGCAGCATCCACCGATACCTCAGCAAGGTCCGCCCGCAGGGCCTCTTCCTCCGGCATGCCCCACTGTGCCAGCGCGCGCTGAAAGCCCCGGTAACGGGCCACCTGGTTTGTGTCGTTGGCAAGGCATTTCAGCATCGCTATGTGCCGGCAGCCCGCACGCAACAACTCACAGGTGGCAAGGTAACCGCCCTCTTCGTTGTCCGATTCAATCATCACGCCGCCCGCCTGCGGCCCCCTGCTGGGGCGGTCGACATACACGACCGGCAGGCCGCTGAGGTCCGGGTAGTTGCGCGTGCCGGAGATCAGCACGATGCCGCTGACATTTTGCGCCGTCAGCGACTGAATATGCTTTTGTTCCAGCGTTTGCGATTCGTTGGTGTTGCAGATCAAACACGAATAGCCGTGGGCGAAAAAGTCCATCTCCAGCCGCAGCACCAAATTGGCGAAATGCGGGTTGGTGATATCCGGCACCATCACGCCGATCACCTCGGTGCGGCTGGTGCGCAGGCCCTTTGCGCTCATGTTTGGCACATAGTCGTTTTGCTGTATTACTTTTAGTACCCTCTGCTCGGTCTCTTTTGAAAAACGCCCGTTGTGGTTGATGACCCGCGACACCGTCGCGGTAGAAACGCCCGCAAGGCGGGCAATTTCTTTGATGTTTTTTGCTTTTTCCACCTGTGTGCCCCCTACCTGCCCATGTTGCTGTTCACCACCCAGTATACCGGGCCACGGGCGCTTTTTCAAGCACCGCAAAAAAGGGGGTGCAATACCGCAAACCCAAAAGGTCAGCCCTCTGCCGCGGCAAGGTGGCCGGTCTGTTCGATTTCGGCAATCATCTCCACCCGCACCTGGTGGCGCCCGCCCTCATAGCTGGCGCCCAGCCACTCGTCCACAATCATTTTGGCGGTCTCGATGCCGATCACCCGCGCGCCAAACGCAATGATGTTGGTGTTGTTGTGCTGCTTTGACAGCTTGGCCGAATACGGTTCGCTGCACACACATGCGCGGATGCCGCGCACCTTGTTTGCCGCCAACGAAATGCCCACGCCGGTGCCGCAGATCAGCACGCCGCCGTCCACTTCGCCCGCTGCCACCAGTTTTGCCACGCGGTACCCGCTGATGGGGTAGTTAAACCGCTCGGGGCTGTTCGTGCCCACGTCTACGACCTCAATGCCCTTTTGCTGCAAATAGGCCTTGATCTCGTTTTTCATCTCAACTGCCACATGGTCGTTGCCGATTGCCAGTTTCATCGTTTGTCCCTCCAACGGGCAAAGGGGCAAGCCCGGCGGCCCGCCCTTTGCCCCTACTGTTTTTTGTTCGTTATTTGTTATAAGTACGTCTCATCGGCCAGCCGTGCGCGGGCGTAAATAGCGGCGCCCAACGGGCCGTTTTGCTGCTCTGGGCGCGAAATGCGCACATCCAGATTGCCCTCCGGCCAAGGCTTGCGGGCAAACCGGTGAATGCCCTCTTGCAGCTGCTCGTGCGGGAAGCCTGGCATTTGCAGCAGCCCGCCGCCCAAGATGATACAGTCGGGGTCCAGCAGGTTTACTTCGGCTGCCACCGTTTGGGCCATGCCGTCTACAAACTCGCGCAGCGGCGCTTCCCCCGCGTGCCGGGCAAAAATCTGCCGGATCGGCGTTTTGGGGTAGGCTTCGGCCTGCAACCGCTCCAGCGCAATGCCGGACACGACCGTTTCAAGGCAACTGATGTTGCCGCACATGCACACCCGCCGGTTGCCGTACACCGGCAGGTGCCCCAACTCGGCCGCCACGCCGTTGCGGCCCAGCAAAATTTTGCCGTCCACCATAATGGCATTGCCGATGCCGGTGCCAAAATAGATGCCCGCCACGCACCCGCGCGCGGTGACACCAAGGTCATCAAGGTCAAACAGCAGCAGGTTGTTGACATCGCGGTTGATGAACACCCGCACCCCCAGCGCCGTTTGCAATGCTTCTACGACTTCGAAATGGTCCGGGACGGTGGGGATGTTCGGTGTTTGCACCACCACCGTGCGCGCGCGGTTGATGGTGGACGGAAACCCGATGGAGACCGCCAGCGGCAGCTTGCCGCCCGCCTGCCGCACGCAGTAGCCCCGGATGGCCTCGGCCAGCTTTGCCGCGGGGTCGCTGCCGGGGGCAAACACCTCCCGCGTGCTCAGCTGTTCAAACCCGGTCAGCCGGGCGTCTTCGTCCACCAGGCCAAAGCGCATGTTTGTGCCGCCGATGTCGACCCCCAGTACCGGGCCGTGTTGTTGTATCATGGCTCGTTCCCCCTCACAGTTTGACGCCGGTTTCTTCCTCAAACTGCGCTTTCATTTTATCGCAGGCCGTTTGCAGGTCGCTGTCCAGGCTGAACAGCCCGGAGGAGCCGAGCACAAAGACATCCGCCCCCGCCTCGTACAGGCGTTTGAAGGTTTTCTTATTGCAGGAACCGTCGATCATAATTTTGTAGTGCCAGCCGTTTTCCTCCCGCAGGCGCTTTGCCTCGGCAATTTTTGCAAGCATCTCCTCAATAAAGGGCTGCCCGGCAAAGCCGACGTCCACCGTCATCAGGGTCAACAGGTCGATGCGGTTTAGGTAATGCGCGCAGTAAGACAGCGGGGTGGCGGGGTTTAGCGTCACCCCCACTTCGCAGCCCAGCTCCTTGATGCGGTTCAGGGTACGAAAACAATCGGTGTTGATCGTTTCGGCGTGCGGGCTGATGGTTTTGGCCCCCGCCGCGGCGCAGGCATCCAGCCAGTCACCGGGGTCGGTGGTCATCAGGTGCACGTCCATCGGCTTTTTTGCCACCTGCGCGCAGGCTTTCATAAAGTCGGGGCTGAGCGTGATATTTTTGCAGTAATGCCCGTCCATAATATCGATGTGGTACCCGTCCATGTTGCGGTCCAGCACCTCGATCTGCTCACGGATCTTTAAAAAGTCCATACACATCAAACTGACGCAAAATTCAGGTTTCATGGTGTGTCTCCTTTGCTTGGTAGTTGCCGCCGGGCAGTGCCCGGGCGGGGCGCATCAGCCGTTTTTACGGCTTGCGCCGAAGAAGCGGTCCAGCGTGACGGCGAGGATCAGCAGGCAGCCCATCGCGAGCTGCTGGTAGTAGCTGGACACGCCGACCATGTTCAGCCCGTTGTTGATGACGCCGATGATCAGGCCGCCAATGACGACCTTGGGGATTTTGCCGATGCCGCCGAAGAACGACGCGCCGCCGATGATGACGGCCTCAATGGCATAGGTCTCGTAGCCGGTGCCCGCGTTGGGCTCTGCCGCGGCAAGCCGGGCGATGTTGACCATGCCGGCCAGCGACGCACACAGGCCCGAAATGGCAAAGGCAAGAATGGTGTGTTTTTTGACTGCGATGCCCGCGTACCACGCCGACTGCGAATTGCCGCCAAGCGCGTACAGGTTGCGCCCGCTTTGGCTTTTTGCAGTAAAGAAGGTCAAAATAATCGCGGTGATGAGTGCCACCACAATGGGCACCGGCACAATGCCGCCCAGCTTGCCGCCCACGGTTTTAGAAAACGCCGCAGGCAGGCCGGACACGGCACGCGCGTCGGTGACGATGTACACAAGGCTGCGCAGAATGGCCTGCGTGCCCAGTGTGATGATGAACGGGGGCAGCCCGGTGGCCGTGACCAGCAGGCCGTTGACCATGCCGATCAACGTGCCAAACACCACAATGCCCAGCAGCACCGCCACGACGGGGTGCAGCCCCATATTGACCATCAGCTGTGCGGTGAGCGCACCGGACAGCGCCATGATAGAGCTGACGCTGAGGTCGATACCGCCCAGCAAAATGGCAAAAAATTCGCCAAGGCCCAGTAGAATGGTAATTGAGCTCTGCTCCATCACTTTGACTAAGTTGCCGCCGGTCAAAAAGCTGGTCGGGCGCAGCACCCCAAACACAGCCACCATCAACGCCAGAATCGTGATCGTGCTGTACCTGTCCCAGTATTCGCCGAAGGAAAATTTTTTCGTTTGTTTCGTTGTCAACTTGCGTTCCTCCCGTTTCATGCAGTTTCGCCGGTGGCGGCTTTTGCAAGCTTTTCTTCTGTTGCTTCGCCAATGTCGTACATTGCGGTAATGCGCCCGCCCGCCATGACCGCAATGCGGTCGCACAGGCCCAGCAATTCCGGCATTTCGCTGGACACCACGATCACCCCGATGCCGTTGTCGGCAAGGCTGCGCATCAATTTATAAATTTCGCTTTTCGTGCCCACGTCAATGCCCTTGGTCGGCTCGTCGAAAATCAGCAGCTTCACGCCCGCGGCCATCCATTTGCCCAAAATCACCTTTTGCTGGTTGCCGCCCGAAAGCTGTGCGGTCAGCTGCTCGATTGAGGTGCATTTGATCTGCAACTCGTCGCGCTGGCGCTCGGCCAGCTCTTTTTCTTTCGCGTCATTCGTTATGCCGCCAAGGCCGCCGAACGACGATTTTTTCAGCTGGTAGGCGATTGCAATGTTGCGCCGGTTGCTGAAATTCGGGAAAAACCCGGTCTCGCGCCGGTTTTCAGTCACAAGGCCAATGCCCTGCTGCAACGCGTCGTACGGGCTTTTGATGTGCAGCGGCTTGCCCTCCATCAGCAGCTCGCCCTCTGCTTTGGGCGCCGCGCCGTAAATGGCACACATCGCCTCGCTGCGCCCGGCCCCCACAAGGCCCGAAAAGCCCAAGATTTCGCCGCGCCGCAGCGCAAACGAAATGTCCTTTGCCTTGCCGTCACGCCGTGTGAGGTGGTTGCATTCAAACAGCACGTCGCCAAACTGGTAGTGTTCCGCCGCAGGGTGCTGGTAAGTGCCCTTGATCTCGCGCCCCACCATCAGCCGCACCATGTCGTCGGTCGTGAGGTCCTGCACGTCGTAGGTGCCCACATACCCGCCATCTTTTAAAATGGTGATGCGGTCGCCGATCTCGGCAATTTCAGACAGCTTGTGCGAGATGAACACGATGCCCTTGCCCTGTGCCTTTAACTGGCGGATGATGGTGAACAGCCGCTGTACTTCATCTTCGGTCAGCGACGAGGTGGGCTCGTCCATCACAATGACCCGCGCGTTGAACGCGATGGCCTTTGCAATTTCGACCATCTGCTTTTCGCTGATGCTCAAGGCCCCCACCTCGGTCGTGGGCTGCCGGTGGCCAAGGTTGACCCGCTGCAACAAGTCCGCAGTTTCGGCGTTCATGCGCGCAGTATCCACCAGCGTCAGCGGCCCGGCCTTTTTGGTCTGCAAATGGCCCATAAAGATGTTTTCGCGGATATTCAGCCAGTTGACGACGCTCAGCTCCTGGTAAATAATGCTGATGCCGCATTCGGCGGAAAGATGGGGCGACAATTTTGGGTATTCGCCGTGGCCGTCGATGGCAATCACGCCCTCATCGGGCGTATACGCCCCACTGAGCACCTTCATCAGCGTGGACTTGCCCGCGCCGTTTTCGCCCAGCAGTACATGCACTTCGCCGGGCCGCACATCAAACTGGATGTTGTTGAGGGCAATGGCCCCGGGGAAGTATTTGGTGATGTTTCGCATCTCAATGATGGGTTTCAAATCGATACGCTCCTTTCCTGACTGTGTGCCCCCACTGCCCGGCAAACCCGCCCGGGCGCTCAGACGCTGTCAGCTGGGCAGGCACCCCGCACCTTGCGCAGTGCCTGCCGCTCACAGTGCCTGCCACGGGGCCCCGCCAACCGGCCGGGCCCCGCTGTGCACTATGACTTGCTTATTTTTTAATGTACGTAGCTGCGTTGTCTGCGGTGATCAGCACTGCATCGATGCCGTAAACGGGTACTTCTGCGCCCGGGGTCATCGCTGCGTCTTTGTCTACCGCTTCCACCATCAGCTCAAGGCCCTTCGCACCCACGGCGGCGGGGTCCTGTGCAACGGTGGCGGCCAGCTTGCCGTCGGCTACCGACTGAATGGCGTCGTCGTTGCCGTCGGTGCCGCAAACTTTAATGTCCTTGCCGGAAGCTTCGACCGCCTCCTGCACGCCCATGGCCATGGTGTCGTTGCAGCAGTAGATTGCCTTCAGCTCGGGGTGTGCGGTGATGTAGTTGGTTGCCACGTCATAGGCCTTGGTACGGTCCCAGTCGGCGGGCTGGCTTTCCACAATGGTCAGGCCGGCGGCTTCAAATGCGGCTTTCGCACCGTCGCGGCGGTTTTCGCCCGAAATGGCACCGGCTTTGCCCTCAACGATGGCAACTTCACCCTTGCCGCCGATCTCTTTGATCAGGTATTCGGCGCCCAATTTGCCCACGGCCACGTTATCGGTGGCGACATAAGCGTAGACAGCGCCGCCCAGCTGGGCCAGTGCGTCCATGTTGATCTTCTCGTCGATGTCCACGATCTTGATGCCCTTGCTGACCGCATCGGCGATGGCGTTGTTCAGGTTTACATCCGAAATGGGGGCAACACCAATGGCTTTATAGCCCTTCGAGATGGCGTTTTCCAGCAGGGTCACCTGGCCCTCCACGTCGTCCTCGGTGTTGGATGCGTAAATGTCGACCTTGATGTTCATCTCTTTTGCTTTGGCTTCAATGCCGTCACGCATTGTCTGCCAGAACTGGCTGGAAAGCACCTTCAAAATAACGGCATACTCTGCTTCACCGTCCGCGGGGCCTACGGTGGCGACCGGGGTAGAGGTAGAGGCTGCGCTGCTGGCTACAGCAGACGATGAGGCGCTGCCGCCACAGGCGACCATGCTCAGGCTGAGCGCAAGGGTCAGCAGAGCGGCAATGAGAACTTTTCCTTTTTTCATGGCTTTTTTCCTCCTGATTTTTTTGTTTGTCCGGTACCGATGTCTGAAAAGCGGGAACCGAGAAATCGATTTCCCATTTCGCCTCAACTATACGTTCAGCCCAATTAAATGTCAACAACCCGCCGGTAATTTCATCGGTTTGATGGGTAAACGTTTGCTCAAATTGTGCAAACCTACTAACGAAATAGGGATATATTACCAAAAACAGAAAAAAATAGCTCAGCCAACACCGGGCCGTTGTGCAGGGTCAGCCTGTGGGTGAATGGGGGCACTAAAACTGCCGAGCAGGGAAATACGCGTCAAAAAAACAGCCCGGTGTGGAGATTTACCGGGGCGTGGCGCGTTAGCTGTATGGAGCCGGATAGAGAACCCCACGCCTTGTCCCGCCGCACTGCCGGGCGCCCGTTGCTTGCGTGGGAGGGGTACTTTGGGGGTGGGCAACCCCTGCCGGGGCGCTTTGGTGGGGGTACCGCCCGGAGGGCGCCCCTAAAGTATATTTCTTTGGGGGCGGATACTTTGACAATGCCGGTCCAAACGCATGGCAGCTTACAAAAATACGGCTTTGACAGGGGCCCGCGGCTATCGCCCTGCCGGTATGCCGCGTGGCCGGGCTGCTGCAATGCGGCAGGGGTAGTGGTAAACCTGTGGTGGTGTTTTGCTGCCCGTCGCCCCCCTTGCAGAGCACGGGTAAAAAGGCACAACCTGTGGCGGTTGGCTGTGGCTGCTACTCGTTGGGCCATATTTTGCGCTTTGGCCCGCGTAAGACCGGCCTTGCCGCTTACGCCTATATAATATAATAGAGTATCGGCGGCTGACACACAGCGGAGTTACACTCTGTACCCGCCGTGTGCCCTTTTACCACAAATACTAGGGTGCGTCAGTTGCCCCCTCAGCGGGTGCCCCTTGTGCTACCTCTTCATGGCTACCCGGCGGTACCGGCACCGTTGTAAATGCCCGCTGGGCGGCCTTTTTTGTGAAAACCGGGCAAATGCCAAGGCGTTCCTTGTAACAGTGTATGGTTTTCGGGTATAATGGTTTCGTTATTTTAAAGAAAAGGGGGCGCCGCGGTGCAGCTCAATTCCTTTGCGTTTTTTGGCTTTTTTGCGGTGATTTTCATCTTGTACTGGCTGGCGCCACCCCGTTGGCGGGTACCGCTGCTGTTTTGCGCCAGCATAGGGTTTTATGCACTGTTTGGCATTGGCACCACGGTGCTGCTGCTGGGGTGCATGCTGCTGTGCTGGGCGGGCGGCTTTTGGCTCGCGCAAAAACGCAGCCGCACACGGCTGGCACTGGCCGTTGCGCTGGCACTGCTGCCGCTGCTTGCCTTTAAATACCTTGCCCTGTTTTGGCAGGGGGCCGGGGCACTGGCCGGGTTGCTGGGTGGCAGCTTGCCGGCGTTTCGACTTTCATGGGTGCAGCCGGTGGGCATCAGCTATTATACGTTTCAAATGATCAGCTATCTTGTCGACATCTACCGCGGCAAGGCCGAGCCGCAGAAAAACTTTTTCGTGTGCGCCGTCACGCTGTCGCTGTTTTTGCAGATCACCGCCGGCCCGCTGACCCGCCCGCGCACACTGGCACCGCAATTACTGGCAGACCGCCCGGCTTTTGACACCGCAAAAGCGGTGGGGGCCGCCCAGTTAATTTTGCTGGGGCTGTTTAAAAAGGTGGTGCTGGCCGACGCGCTGGCCTATTACACCGCACAGGTGTTTGCCGACCCCACCCGGCTGTACGGCTTAAGCCTCGTGCTGAACGCCGTGTTTTACGCCGTGCAGATTTACGCCGACTTTTCGGGCTATACCGACCTTGCCCGTGGATTTGGCGGCCTGTTGGGGTTAGACCTTGCCGAAAACTTTCGCGCGCCGTACCTTTCGCGCAGTGTGCGCGAGTTCTGGCGGCGCTGGCATATTTCGCTGTCCAGCTGGCTGGCCGAATACATTTACATCCCGCTGGGGGGCAGCCGCGTCAGCCGCCCGCGGCACTATTTTAATTTGTTTGTCACCTTTTTGCTCAGCGGGCTGTGGCACGGTGCCAGTGTGACCATGCTAGTGTGGGGTGCCCTGCACGGGGGGTATATGGTGGCGGGTACCGCCACGCGGGGGGTGCGCCAAACCCTTTACAAAAAGCTGCATATCGGCATTGACAGCCTGCCCGCGCGCATTTGGCAAACGCTGTGCACCTTTGTGCTGGTGTGTTTTGGTTGGATTTTTTTCAGCGCGCCAAGCCTTGCCACCGCGTGGTATATTGTGACCCACCTGTTCACCGGCTTTGTGCCGACCTTCAACCATTTAAAAGAAAGCGTGGTGCTGCTGGGCCTTTCGGCCGAAGGGGCACTGCGGTTTGGCATTTTGTTTGCCGCCATGATCGCCATTGATTTTGTCACAAAAGACAGCAGCTGGCCCGCCTTTTTGGCGGCGCGGCGGCGCCCGGTACAGCTAATCATTTGCTGGCTGCTGGCGGCGGGCATCATCTTTTGGGGCACGCTGGGCGGCGGCAGCTTTATGTACTTTCAATTTTGACCGCGCGCCGCTTGCCGGCTGCGGGAGGGGAGGAGTGTGCGGCTTTGAAACGTTTTTTAAAAATACTGCTGGTATTTTTGCTGCCGATCGTTTTGCTGTACGGGCTGTTTGCCGGGGTTCTTTACAGCACGCGGGAGCTTGCGGGCCTTGACACGATCGTAAACGCCACGGTGCAGGGTGACCTTGTGCTGTACGGCACCGCCCACCACGAAAATTTTGCCGCTTATAAGCTGCGGGTCACTGCGCAGCTTGCCCCCCGCCTGCTGGTGCTGGGCACCAGCCGCAGTATGCAGTTGCGCAGTGAATTTTTTAGCGAGCCCTCGTTTTACAACGCGGGGGGCGCCGTGCGCACGATGGCGGATTACGAGGACTTTTTGCGCAAGTTGCCAAAGAGTGCGCTGCCCGACACATTGCTTGTCGTGCTGGACCAGAATATGTTCAACACCACCTGGCGCGAAAGCAGCCCCGCCGACCCGCAGACTTACGGCGATTTGCCGGATGATTCTTTTGCGACGCTGCTGCGCACGGGCTTTGATTACGGCAACCACAAATTTTCGATCGTGCAGAATTTGCTGCCCCGCGCGGGCATTTACGGCCTTGCCGCCGCCGCCAAGGGCATGGGCTTTGCCGCCGACGGCAGCTACCGCTATGGCACGGTGGCACTGCAAAACGCCGGCGAGCCCGAAAAGAATTTTGCCTCTACCTACCGCGACATTGATTTTGGCGAGCTGCGGTTTGCCCCCGGCGCCACGCCGGACGAGCTGGCACTGGCCCAACTGGACAGCCTGCTGGCGTTTTGCAGCAGTGCCGGTATTCATGTCGTGGGGTTTTTGCCGCCGTTCCCCCCTGCGGTCAACGCCAAAATGCAGGCCAGCGGAAAGTACGCTTACCTTAGCGGGCTGGTTGATGCCATTGCGCCCCGCTTTGCCGCGGCAGGTGGTGAATTTTACGATTTCACCCAAATAGAGGGCACCACCGACGCCGAATATATCGACGGGTTTCACGGTGGCGACCGCGTTTACGCAAAAATAATACTCACCCTTGCCAGCAAAAGCACCCTGCTTGCCCCCCTGCTGGACCCAAAAACCGCCCAAAGCCTGCTGGATGCGCCGTCGGCAAGCCCGCGGGTATTGCCGGATCATTTGTCATAAAACGCTTTTTTGCCTACAAAATTGTCCTATCATAATTAAATTTTGCAAAAGAAGTAAAGATTTGCAAATTTTTTGTGCTGGGATTTATTGACATGGTCTGTGAAATATGCTATTTTAACTTTGTGAGTTCTGTGTTTTTCTTTAGGGGAGGAGCTAAGGTAAAACGCTGTACTACAAAAGTCATCAGGGAGGGTGCTTTATGAAATCAACTGGTATTATTCGCAAGGTGGACGACATGGGCCGTATTGTTCTGCCCATTGAACTCCGTCGCAACATGGAAATCGAGGACGGTTCGCCGCTCGAGATCTACGTCGAGGAAGACCGCATTATCCTCAAGGCCTGCAAACCGGTCTGCGTCTTCTGCGGCAGTGACCAAAACGTGTCAGAGTTCAAGGGCCGTTGTGTTTGCGCGGCTTGCATGGACGAACTGCACAAGTAACCACCGGTTTTACCGGTAACGCAAAACCCCCCTCTGCTGTTTGCGGCTGCAGAGGGGGTTTTTGTGTTTCTTTTTTAAATCGCACCCGCCGCGGCGGGTTTTGTGTTTCGCTTTGCGGTGTGGTAAAATAAACAGCGGTATTTATTTTTCGCTCATATGCGCTTCGCCGCGCATGCGCAGCTCGCTGGCCTTTACCAGGTTCAGCAGGCTGGTGGCGTACAGCGGGTAGTCTTGCGACAGGCTTTCAGTCGTCATGGCAAAGCAGGCGGTATCGCGCACCGTCTCGCCAAGGCCGGCATCCTGCCCGGCCAGCAGCGCCGCCGTGTTGGCTGCCGCGCGCGACATTTCGGCATCGGCGTAGCCGCAGCTGAGTTCGCCCGGTATGCTGAACATCGCCGGGGCGTTTTTGGCGTTTGACGCATACATCAGCCGGAACATGCGGTAGACCGCCAGCATCAAATACCCGCTGATCTCGCCCACCAGCGCTTTGCTTTGGCAGCCGTTCAGCTTGTCAAACAGCACGTTCAGCGAGTTGGCGATCAGTTTTTTATTTAAAGTGGGCAGCAGGCTGCCGCGGTAAATACTGTCCTTTGCATTTTCCGGGCCGGGGATATCCTCTACCTTCAGTGTCAGGCCACTGCGGTCGGCACTGCGCCCCAGCAGGTAATCACAGGATACCCCGTAAAAATCTGCCACCCGCACCACGAAATCCAGCCCGCATTCGCGGATGCCTTTTTCGTAATGGGAGAGCAGCGCCTGTGAAATACCAAGGCGCGACGCGGCCTCCTTTTGGGTGATGCCGCGCTCTTTGCGCAGCAGGGTGATGATGCGGCTGAATTCCTGTGACATAAGGTGTCTCCTTTGTGGGTTTTGTGGTGGGCAGCACGCCGCGCACCGGACAACGTACCGTAAATTATATATCAAAAAAAACAGATTGTAAATAACAAAATTGTCGAAAAACAGGGGCAACCTTTGGGAGGAATGCAGAACGATGAAAACATTTAAACTTTACCTGCTGCGCCATGGCCTGACACAGGCCAACGAGCGCGGGTTATATGCCGGGGCGGGCACCGACCTGCCGCTGTCGGACGAAGGGGCCGCCGGGCTGGACCGCCTGCACGAGGATTTTGACTACCCGCGCGTGGGGCTGGTGTTCACTTCGCCGCTGCGCCGTGCCACGGAGACCGCAGATATTTTATACCCCGGCATTCGCCAGATCGTTATTGAGGACTTGCGCGAGATTCATTTTGGCGAATTTGAGGGCAAAAGCCCCGAAGAGCTGCAAAACGACCCCGGCTACCGCCGCTGGCTGGACCCAAAACAGAAGTTCACCCCCGCGGGCGGCGAAAGCGGCGATGCGTTTGCGCGCCGGGCCACCGGCGTGCTGAACAAGCTGTGCGAATACCTGATTCGCAGTGAAACGCCGGAGGCCGCCGTTGTGACCCACGGCGGGCTGATCATGACGGCCCTTGCCGCCTGTGCCGTGCCAAAGCGCGACGTGCAGCTGTGGCGCTGTGACCCCGGTTGCGGCTTTGCGGTGCAAACCGATGTTGCCGGTTTTATGCGCGACGGCATGGTGGAGGCGCGGGACATCATCCCGTATGGCTACGCCGAATACTGCGCGTCGCAGGGGCAGGGCTGACCCCCTTTTGCGGTGGCACGCTGCCGGTCGCCCCGCGGGGCAAAACTGTCATTTTTTTGCACAGTGTCTGAAACCTGTTGTTCACCCGTGCACATTTGTAAAGCTATCATAAAAAGCGGCGTTTTTGCGCCGCTTTTCTTGCAGTTTTGCCCCTGTTTTTTGCCGCGCAAATTCGGTACAATGGTGTGGTAGATGCATCGGCAAAAACCGGTGCATCTGCACTTAAAGAAGCAGAGTGAAAACAAAAAAAATGGAGGGAAAACAATGGCCAGAGTATACAACTTCAGCGCCGGCCCGTCGATGCTGCCCGAAAGCGTATTGAAAAAAGCCCAAAGTGAGCTTTTGGAATATGGGAGCAGCGGACAATCTGTGATGGAGATGAGCCATCGATCTAGTGTGTACGACGGCATCCTCCGTGACGCGCAGGACACACTGCGCCGTGTGCTGTCGATCCCCGACAACTATAAGATCGGCTTTTTTCAGGGCGGCGCCAGCACCCAGTTTGCCATGGTACCGCTGAACTTCATGACTACCGGCGAAGCGTCGTACATCGTCACCGGCAACTTTTCAAAAAAGGCCGCGCAGGAGGCCGTCAAGTTTGGCACCGTGCACATCGTGGCGTCCAGCAAGGATAAAAACTTCACTTACATCCCCGATGTAAACGCGCTGACCTACCCCGAAAAATCAAGCTATATCCATATCTGCGAAAACAACACCATCTTCGGCACCCGCTACACCCAGCTGCCGCAGGTGGAGGGTATCCCGCTAATCGCGGATATGTCGAGCTGCATTTTGTCCCGCCCGACCGATGTTTCCAAATACGGCGCGCTGTATTTTGGCGTGCAGAAAAACGTGGCGCCTGCGGGCATGGCCGTGGCCGTCATCCGTGAGGACCTTTTGGGCCATGCCGCCGACACCGTGCCCACGATGCTCAACTACAAAACCATCATCGACGCCGACAGCATGTACAACACACCGCCGTGCTGGTGCATTTATATGATGGGCCTTGTGCTGCATTACATTGAGGACGAAGTGGGCGGCCTTGAAGCCATGGAGCGGATCAACAACGAAAAAGCGGCTTTGCTGTACGACTACCTTGACGCCAGCGCGTTTTTTGCAAACCCGGTCGAAAAACAATACCGCAGCATTATGAACGTCACCTTTACCAGCCCCAGCGAAGAGCTGGACAAGCTGTTCTGCACCGAAGCGGCACAGCAGGGCTTTGTCAATTTAAAGGGCCACCGCTTAGTGGGCGGCATGCGCGCGTCGATTTACAACGCCATGCCCCGCGCCGGGGTTGCGGGCCTTGTTGACTTTATGAAAGAATTTGAAAGGAAGCATGGCTGATGACACAGGATATTTTAACACTGAACAGCATTTCTCCCAAAGGGATCGAGCGCCTGCCCAGCAGCCTGTTTTGCGTGGGCGACGATGTAGAGCAGCCCACCGGCATTCTGGTGCGCAGCCAGAACATGCAGGAGATGGAGCTGCCCGAAAGCCTGCTGGCCATTGCCCGCGCCGGTGCCGGCACCAATAACATCCCCATTCCCAAATGCACCGAAAAAGGCATTGTGGTGTTCAACACCCCCGGTGCCAACGCCAATGCGGTCAAAGAGCTGACGATCGCGGGGCTGGTGCTCTCCTGCCGCAATATCGCCCCCGCGCTGGAATGGGTCAGTGGCCTGAAAGGCCAGGGCGACGCCATCCCGAAGCTGGTCGAAAAAGGCAAAAGCCGTTTTGTGGGGCCGGAGCTTGCCGGCAAAAAGCTGGGCGTGATCGGCCTTGGCGCCATTGGCGTGCGGGTGGCCAACACCGCGACCCATCTGGGGCTGGAGGTCTACGGCTACGACCCGTTTATTTCGGTGGAAGCGGCGTGGAACCTATCGCGTACCGTACACCACTGTGTCAATTTGGGCGACCTTTACAGCCAGTGCGACCTGATCACCCTGCACCTGCCGGTCACGAAAGACACCACCCACTTTATCAACAGCGAATCGCTGGCACAGGTAAAGCAAGGGGTGCGCATTTTAAACTTTGCCCGCGGCGAACTGGTGGATAACACCGCGCTGCTGGCCGCCCTGCGCGGCGGGCGCGTTGGCGCTTATGTGTGCGACTTCCCGGCAGAAGAGCTGCTGGGCGAGCCGGGCGTCGTGGCGCTGCCGCACCTTGGGGCTTCCACCCCGGAGAGTGAGGACAACTGCGCCGTGATGGCGGCGGACGAGCTGCGCGATTATCTGCTGAACGGCAACATTCGCAACAGTGTCAACCTGCCCACCGTGGACCTGCCGCGGGCAGGGGGCAGCCGCATCTGTGTGATGCACCGCAATGTGCCGGGGCTGTTATCCGGCATCACCGGGGCTGCCAGCGACGCGGGGCTGAACATTGAAAACCTCGTCAACAAAAGCCGCGGCGATATCGCCTACACGATGCTGGATGTTTCCGGCCTTGTGGGCGGCGGCGTGACCGCCCGCCTGAAAGGGCTGGAGGGCTGCATCCGCGTGCGCATTATTTAACCGGCGGCAACTGAATACGAACTGCGGCGGCGGGGCCTTTGTGGCCCCACCGCCGTTTTGTTTTGCCCAAAACCCGCAGTTTGCGGCCAAAAGGTGTTTCGTTTTTTGCCCGGCTGCGGTATAATAAGCTGAATATCTTTTTATAGGGCTGCATGTGCGGTGCATTTATCCCCGCTGCCGCAGCGCCTGATGAGGTGAAAACTTGAAACGCATTTTATGTATCGAGGATCTTTCCACGGTGGGGCGCTCCAGCCTTGCCGTGGTGTCACCGGTACTTTCGGTGATGGGCAGCCAGTGCTGCCCGCTGCCCGGGGCCCTGCTGTCCAGCCATACCGGCGGGTTTGACCCGGTGACGAAACTGGATACCACCGGCTTTGTTGCCGATGCACTGGCCGCTTACCGCGCACAGGACATTGGGTTTGACTGCATTTTGACCGGCTATCTCTCATCGCCCCAGCAGGCGTTGTTGCTGGCAGAGGAATTGCCGCGCCACCCCGAGGCGCTGAAAGTGACCGACCCCGCCATGGCCGACAACGGGCAGCTGTACCACGGGTTTGGCCCCAAGATGGTGGAGGCAATGCGCACGCTGTGCACCAAGGCCGACGTGCTGGTGCCCAACCCCACCGAGGCCGCCTTGCTGGCGGGCGAAGAGCCGCTGGCCACATACGAGCCGCAGCAGATCGAAGCGCTGTGTGGCCGCCTTGCCGAGCGCTTTGCTGCCAAGGTGGTCATCACCGGTGTGCCGCTGGTGGGCGGCGGCGTGGTGTGTGTCGGGCGCGGCGGTGCCGCGTGGGAGCTGTTTTCGCTGAAATGCAGCTATGTGGACGCCACTTACCCCGGTACCGGCGATCTGTTTGCCGCAGTGCTGACCGGGGCCCTTTTGCGCGGCAACGCGCTGCAAAGTGCTGCCGAGCTGGCACTGCGCTTTGTGGAAAACGCGGCGCGGGCCACGTATGCCGCCGGGCGCGACGCGCGCTTTGGCGTGGAATTTGAGCCGTTGCTGTCTGAGCTGCTGCCCCAGAAGGAGGACACGCAATGGCAACGCTGAACCTCGTGCTAGTCGAACCGCAAATCCCCCAAAACACCGGCAATATTGCCCGCACCTGCGCCGTCACCGGTGCGCGGCTGCACCTGGTCGGCCCGATGGGCTTTACCATCACCGACCGGCAGTTAAAACGCGCCGGGCTGGATTATTGGGACCTGCTGGACATCACCATGTATGACAGCCTGCCGGAGTTTTTTGCAAAAAACAGCGGGCCGTTTTACTTTTTTACCACCAAGGGCCGCCACCGGCACAGCGATGTTGCCTACCCGGACGGCGCGTATTTGGTTTTTGGGCGGGAGGACAAGGGCCTGCCGGAACCGCTGCTGTTTGAGCATGAGCACAACTGTGTGCGGCTGCCGATGCGCGCCGACCCCCATGCCCGCAGCCTCAACCTGTCAAACAGCGTGGCCGTTGCCGCCTACGAAGTGCTGCGCCAATGGGATTATGAGGGCATGCAGACCGAAGGGCAGCTGACCGCGTTTGACTGGGACCGCGCCCCCGGCGGCGACACCAACAAGGGAGGCAAAGCCACATGAGACGTTATGCGGTGCTGACCGATTCTGCCTGCGATATTCCGCAGGAGATGGCGCAAAAGCACAATATCGATATTTTAAGCTTTACCATACTGCTGGACGGCAAAGAGTACAGCGAGCGGGTGGATTTGGACTGCGAAGCATTTTATACCCTGCTGGACAGCGCACAGGGCATGCCGACGACCGCGCAGATCACCCCGATGACCTTTGCCGAAAAATATGCCGAATACGACGCCGCGGGCGTGGAAGAGCTGCTGTATGTCTCCATCAACGGCGGGGGCAGCGCCACCTGTGCCAACGCGCGCTTTGCCGCCGAGCAGTACGCCGCCGAACACCCGGGTTCGGCGCTGCGCGTCACCATTGTGGACAGCCACACTTATTCGATGGCGTATGGCCGCTTTGTACTGCGCGCCGCCGAAAAGCTGGCGGCCGGGGCCGAAATGTCCGATGTGGTAACGTATTTAAACGACAACTTTAAAAAAGTACAGGTCGTGTTGTCGGTGCACAGCCTTAAAATCATCAAGCGCAGCGGGCGCATTTCCGCCGCCGCGGCATTTGCGGGTGAGCTGATGGGCCTGCGGCCGGTCATCACCATTTTGCAGGGCGAAACAAAGGTGGTACAAAAGGTGCGGGGCGACGCCAAGGTGCTGCCGGCACTGGCGGGCCATTTAAAAACGCACGCGGGCGAAGCCGCGCCCTATATGGTTGGCGCCACCAAAAATGCGGCCGACCGCCACGGTGATGCCCGCCAGCTGGCAAAGCTGTGCGAGGAGACGGTGGGCTACCCGCCCGAGTGCATTTTTCACCTGGGCGCGGCGGTGACCAGCAACACCGGCACCGACGCGATTGCGCTGATCTACCTCGCCGAGTGACCACTGCCGGGCAGGCAACAGAAAAGGAGGCGTCCGCATGTCGATACAGCAGACCTTTAAGGCGCTGGGTGACCCGACGCGGCGCGAAATTTTAGAGCGTCTTTCGCACGACGGCCGCCTGACTGCCGGGCAACTGGGCGAGGGGCTGGGCCTGACCGGCGCGACGATCAGCCACCACCTTGCCTGTTTAAAAGACGCGGGCCTTGTCAGTGACCAGCGCGAGGGCAAATACATTTATTACGAGCTGGATACTTCGGTGTTCGAAGAGCTGATGCGCTGGGCGGCATCTTTTTCAAAGGAGGGTGACCATGGGGAAACGCTTTAAACCTGAGCTTGTGGCATGGGGCATTTCTCTGGCATCCCTGCTGGTGGCGCTTTACTTTTTGCCCTCCTTGCCCGCGCAGGTGCCCACCCACTGGAACATGGCCGGCCAAATCGACGGCTACGGCCCGCCGCTGAGCATCCTGCAACTGCCGCTCACCGGCTTGGGGCTGAATTTAATGTTGTCTTTTCTGCCGCTGATCGACCCCAAACGCCAAAACTACCAAAAATTTGCCGGGGTCTACCACATGCTGCGGCTGATCTTATCGCTTTTTTTTGCAGGCCTCACTGCTATTTTGCTTTACAGCTCTTATCACCCCGGCGCATTGCAGGTCAATTCGCTGATTTTAGCCGGTATTGGCCTGATGGTGAGTTTCATCGGCAACTACCTGCCCAAGATTAAGCCCAACTACTTTGTGGGCGTGCGCACCCCGTGGGCGCTGGCCAGCGAAACCGTGTGGCGCAAGACCCACCGGCTTTCGGGCTTTTTGTGGTTTGCGGGCGGTCTGGTGCTGGCCGTCATGGGCTTTGTGTTGCGTGACGGCACGCTGTTTGCCGCCTGCGCGGTGCTGTTTGCGCTTCTGGTTGGTGTGCCGGCGATATTTTCGTTTTGGGCCTTTCGCAAAGAGCAAAAATAAAAAATTCATTGTCTTTTACAGCCCTGCCCGCGCCGCTGCGGGCAGGGCTGTTATTCTTGGGGCCCCGCGCAGGTGGGGTTCGGCCCGGCAAGCTTGTTTTTGTGCGCCGTTTCGTATATAATAAGGTTGTTACAGAAAAGACAAACCGGCCGGGGGAACCGCCCCCGCACCGCTGTAACACCGGTTTTTTTATAATTTAATTTACGGGGGTAAATAATATGCTGGTAAATGCAACCGAAATGCTGAACAAAGCACGGGCCGGCCACTACGCGGTAGGCCATTTCAACATCAATAACCTTGAGTGGACCAAAGCGGTTCTGCAAACGGCAGAAGAGCTGAAGTCCCCGGTCATTCTGGGCGTGTCGGAAGGCGCGGGCAAATACATGACCGGCTTTAAAACCGTTGCCGCCATGGTGCGCGCAATGGACGAGTCTCTGGGCATCACCGTACCAGTGGCCCTGCACCTCGACCACGGCACTTACGAAGGTGCCAAAGCCTGCATCGAGGCGGGTTTCACCTCGATCATGTTTGACGGCAGCCATTATTCGATCGAAGAGAACGTCGAAAAAACCAGAGAGCTGGTCGCGCTGGCACACAGCAAGGGCCTGTCCATCGAGGCCGAAGTTGGCTCGATCGGCGGCGAAGAGGACGGCGTGATTGGCATGGGCGAAGTTGCCGACCCGGACGAGTGCAAGCGCATTGCCGTTTTGGGCGTCGATTTCCTCGCTGCCGGCATTGGCAACATCCACGGCGTGTACCCGCCGAACTGGAAAGGCCTTGACTTTGGCGCCCTGGCCAAAATTCAGGCAGAGACCGGCGAGCTGCCCCTCGTGCTGCACGGCGGCACCGGCATCCCCAGCGACATGATCAAAGAGGCAATTTCGCTGGGCGTCGCAAAAATCAACGTCAACACCGAGTGCCAGCTTTCGTTTGCAGCTGCCACCCGCAAATACATCGAAGAGGGCAAGGACAAAGAGGGCAAAGGCTTTGACCCCCGCAAGCTGCTGGCCCCCGGTGCCAAGGCGATCGCCGAGACCGTGCGCGAGAAGATCGAACTGTTCGGCTCTGCCAACAAGGCCTGAATTTCACTTTCATAATAAAAGAACGGTGCCATCTGGCACCGTTCTTTTTTATTGGCTCAATTGCTGCTTTTCTGCCCCCGGCAGCGGCCAACTAATGCAAATGCACAGCCGCCCGTCTTGCAGCTCCGCCACTGCCTGCGCGCCCATTTGCACGGCAAGCTCGTGCACAATGGCAAGCCCAAGGCCGGTGCTGGTGCCGTCGTGTAACCGGTTTGCAGTGTAAAAGCGCTCAAAAAGCTGCTGCGCCTGCGCCGCCGTCATGCCCTGTGCCGCACTTTCAAACGACGCCACGACGCTTTGCCCACACACTGAAAACGCAATGCGCGCCTCCCGTTTTGCATACCGCAGCAGGTTTTGCAGCAAGTTCGCAAAGATGCGCCGCACCGCACCGGCATCGGCCGCCACCGGCGGGGCACCCTGTTCCAGCGCCACCTGCACTTGCAGGTTTTTCTGTTCAAATTCCGGGTAAAAAGAGGCCAGCTGTTCCGCCAGAACATCCTGTAGCCGCACCGGTGGCAATGCGCCGGTTGGGGGCGCCGCCTCCAGTTGCGACAACTCAAAAAAGCCATCAATCAGCACGCTGAGGTCTTTGGCGCGTGTGTGCACCACCGCAAGGTACTGCGTTCTTTCTGCGGGCGACAGCTCGCCCCTTTGCAGCAGTTGCAGGTACCCCAGCACCGAGGTCAGCGGGGTGCGCAGGTCGTGCGAGATATTGACGATGTTCTCCCGCAGCTTGCGCGTTGCCGCCTGCTGGCGCAACAGTGCCTGCTGCCTGCTTGCCAGCACCCGGTTTACCGCCGCAGCCAGTTGCCGTGCCTGCCCACCGGGGGCCATGCTGCGCAGGCCGGTATTGGTCTGCTGTGTCGCCATCCAGTCCAGTGTTTGCGCCATACGGTGCAACTCGCGGTTTTGCGCGGCAAGCAGGCCGGCAGCCACCGCACAAAGCACCAAAGCCCCGGCCAATGCGACATACAGCATGGTTTCCCTTCTTTCTGCCTTTTAGTTGACCTCTTGCCGGTGAAACACCAGCATGCCGGCTGCGGCAAATACCGCAAACCGCACCGCACTTGTGAGCAGGATGACCCCCATGTCCTCAATCGCCGTGCGGCCCACCATCGTGGATTGCACGATCAGCGTCATGCTGAGCAACTGCGAAAAGATCTGCCCTTGCGGGGAGAGGTAAAGCAACAGGCCTGCGGGCAACAGCATCGCGCCAAAAAACGCGAAGATCAGCGTTGCGTTGCGCTTTAACAGCAATGCCAAAAACAGCGCAAGGCTTAGCGCACTCAGCTGGGTTGCCAGGGTCGCTGCGGTGCGCAGCAAAAAGTTTGCAATAAAAGGGCCGTTAAACCCCGGCCCCGCCGGCATAAACAGGCAGCCGCTGGCCCAAAACACCACCGAGATACCCACAAAATACGCAATGTATAAAATGGATGCCGCAATCAGGCGCCCGCCATACACCGTACCGCGCGCCGCGCCAAACGACACGGTGTTTTTCAGCGTGCCAAGGCGCAGTTCCTCCGCCAGCACAACATCGGCAAACAAAACAATGAAAAACAGCCCCACGTAAGACTGCGACAGCATGGAGGGCATGGCGGTCTCCCGCAAGGTCTGGTTAAAATAAAACGTGGAGTTGAGCAGTGCGATCACGCCGCCGCACACCGCCGTCAATATGTACAAAAAAGGCCGCCGGGTATTTTTGTACAGCTCTGCCTTCACCATATTAAACATCCGCACTGCCCCCAATCAATTCTAAAAAGTAAGTCTCTACATCCTTACCGGCGCTGTGTATCTCTTTCACTAGTACGCCGTTTTTCAGCAGGGTTTGGTTGATGGTCGATGCGTTATCCTGTTGCTCTGTCAATTCAATGGTGTTGTTTTCGCCCACTTCAAAGTCCCGGCAGCCCAGTTGTTCCAGCACGGCCGCCGCGCGGGGCACGTCGTCTACTTTGAGCACCAGCCGGTTTTGGCAGTTCTGCCACACCTGTTCGGCACTCTCTTCTTTCAGCAGTTTGCCGTTATGCAAAAAACCGTACCACGTGGCGATCTGCGACAGCTCACTTAAAATATGGCTCGAAATCAAAATCGTCGTCTGCTTTTCACGGCTTAAAAATAATAGCAGCTTGCGCACCTTGGCAATGCCCTCCGGGTCCAGCCCGTTGATTGGCTCGTCCAAAATTAAAAAATCGGGTTTTGCAAGCAGTGCAAGCGCCAGCCCCAAACGCTGTTTCATGCCAAGCGAAAACTGGCGAAACTTTTTATTGCCGGTATCGTCCAGCTCGACTTGCTTTAATGCTTCGGGGATGCAGGCTTTGTCGGGGATGCCGCGCTGGATGCAATAATAGTACAGGTTTTCTGCCGCAGAGAGATAGGGGAAAAACTGCGGGGCCTCGATCATGCAGCCGGTGCGGCTGCGCCCCGCGCGCAGCCCTGCCGCCGTGCCTTGCCCAAACAGTAAAAACCCTCCGCTGCTTTGGGGGCACAGGCCCGCCACCATGCGCATCAGGGTCGTTTTGCCCGCCCCGTTTTTGCCTACAAGGCCGTAAATATCGCCGCGCCGGATACGCAGCGTGACGCCATCTACCACCGATACCCCATTGTAGGTCTTGGTCAAATGGTCCGTGTTTAAAATGAGATCTTCCAAAAAATCGCCTCCGTTTGTTGAACTGACCCCATCTTACCGCCAAAGCCCTAAGGCCGCTTGAAGAAACCCTTAAGATTTCCTCAAGATTTTTTTGCCATGCGGTACCCAATGCCCCACACCGTTTCAATGTACCGGTTTTGGGGGTCTGCCGCGGCCAGCTTTGCCCGCAAATTGCTGATATGGACATTGAGGGTGTTGTCCTCACCCAAAAACGGTGTCTCCCACACCGTTTCAAACAGATTTGCCTTTGTAAATACTTTCTCCGAGTAGCGCAACAACAATGCAAGCAGTTGAAACTCAATGCCGGTCAACGCAAGGGCTGCCCCGTTCAGCCGCGCCTCATGCAGCTGGGTGTTCAGCACAAGGCGCTGATATTGCAATACTTGCCGGTCGCCGCCCCCCTGCCCAAAGGTCAAATAGCGCCGAAACTGGGCTGCCACCCGTGCGGCCACTTCATCGGTGTCAAACGGCTTGGTGATAAAATCATCCGCACCGCTTTGCAGCAATTCCACCTTTGTGGCCTGCCCGCTTTTGGCCGAGATCACGATCACCGGCACCGTGCTGCTTCTGCGGATCTCCCGCACCAGTTGTTCGCCAGATAGCCCCGGCAGCATCAAATCCACCAGCACGGTGTGGTAGGCCTGTTTTTCCAGCCGCAGCAGTGCCTCGCTGCCAGAAAACGCCGCCTGTGCCAAGTAGCCTTGCTTTCGCAGCAGCTCACACAACAACCCGTTGATGTCGGGGTCGTCCTCTACCACCAGTAAACTGGGTTTCATCTGCCCTGCCCCTTTCTGCGTTTTTACCATTTTTGTTTCTCTGTTATCTGATACGACTTTGCGCGGTGTTTGCTTTCGCCCCGGCGGTTTGCGCACAAAAAAGACAGCCTGCCAAATTTGGCAGGCTGTCTTTTGAAGCGGCTAAAAATCTGGTATACTAAGGGCAGGTGGTCACTGCGCCCCTGCCGCACTTTTCAGTACCGCAGCTACCGCCGGCAGGTCAATACCTTTATCTTGCAGGTATTTTTCGCTCTCCAGCAGGCTTAACAGCTCTTTGCGGCGGTAAATGGGGATGCTTTTGGGCACGGCAAGCTGCACGGCTTTGTCGGTAAACACCGTCAGGCATTCCACCGGGATATTGCGCAGCGCGCTGTTTTGCATCAGCACGTCCCGCAAAACGCGCACATCGGCAGCCGCCTGGCCCACCGGGTCGGGCAGCGAATTGCGGCCCTTGCTCGTCACCCAAAGCCATTCACTTTCGCCCGAATTTGCAAAAATTTCGCCGTTGTGCCCCATGCACCGCACGCCGACCACCCCCGCGTAGGTCACCAGCACTGCGTCCAGTTGGCATTCTTTTTCTTTGGCTTTCAGCGCGGCGGGCGCAATCATCACAAACCCGTGCATCGAGGCGTACCGCCCCAGTGCAGAGACCATGTTTGCAACCCCGCCGTCAGTGTGCGGTTTGTGGTTGTCTTTGCGCGGGCCATCGTCGTTTTGGCTGCGCAGGATGAAAAAGAAAACGAGCAGAACGATAACGAGGACGACAAGCACCCCCGCAATGTTAAGGATCGCCGTGGTATTCATGAAAAGCTCCTTTACACACAAATATTCAATTACTCGGGCTGTGCCGCCTTTGGCGGCCCCCGTTTTAATCCTTTTTTATTATAGCAAACAAGGCTGCCAAACACAAACTGTTGAAAGAGAGAAATTGCAATGAAATACGAAAAAAGCTGTGGTGCCCTTTGCCTTGCCCCCGGGCCGGGGCAAACGCGTGTGCTGATGGTCAAACACCTGGCCGGCGGGCACTGGGCTTTCCCCAAGGGGCATGTGGAAAAAGGGGAGACCGAAGAGCAGACCGCCGTGCGCGAGGTGCTGGAGGAGACCGGCGTTGCCATTGCGCTTTTGCCCGGTTTTCGCGAGACCAACCGCTATTCGCCGCGCCGGGGTATTTCAAAACAGGTCGTCTATTTTTTAGCGCGCGCAAAAACCGATGCCACCCACCCGCAGCCGGAGGAAATTTTAGAGGCCCGTTTTGTGCCGCTGGCCGAGGCGATGGCGCTTTTGACCTATGATGCCGACCGCAGCCTTTTACAAAAAGCAGAGCAGTTTGCACAGCTGAACCCGTGACATTTTGGTTGTTTTACCGGCCTTTCGCGCGCATGGGCCAAGGTTTTGTGAATTCGATTGCCATTTTAAAGCGAGTGGTCTATAATAGTGTTTACCTTTGGGCTTTGGGCTGCATCATTCGTGCCAAAGCCCTCTATTCTATGTTATGAGGTGAATGTTTTGAATATCCTTATTGTCGGTTGCGGTAAGGTTGGCTCTTACCTCGCGCGGGTACTGGAAAACCAGGGCCACGATATCTCTATCGTGGATGAGAGCGCTAAAAACCTTGACCCGGGCGACAACATCCGCCTGTCTGGCTTTGGCGGTTTGTGTGTGACGGGCGTACCCATTGATGTGGATGTACTGCGCAGTGCGGGCATTGAAAGCTGTGATGCGGTATTTGCCGTGACTTCAAACGACAATACCAACATCATGGTGGCCGAAGTGGCGACCCGCATTTTCGGCATTAAAAATGTGACGGCCCGCATTTACGACCCTGCCCGGCAGGAGGTTTTCTCCGACCGCATGGACATCCGCACGATCTGCCCCACCACGATGACGGTCGATGCCCTGATCGGCTCGATGATGAAGGAGGACGACTGAGATGCGTGTTTGTATTGTGGGCGGCGGCAAGGTAGGGTACTACCTGTCCAAAACGCTGATGGAGCACGGGCACGAGCCGATCATCATTGAGATCGACGAGCCCACCTGCACCCGGCTTGCCGAAAGCCTTGATTTCCCGGTCGTGCACGGAGACGGCACGCTGGTCGAAATTTTGGACATCGCCAAAATCGGCAGCTGTCAGGCGCTGATCGGCGTGACCGGCAAGGACGAGAGCAACCTCATCTGCTGCCAGCTGGCGAAAAAGGTGTTCGGCGTCAAAAAGACCGTCGCGCGGGTGAATAACCCCAAAAACGCGCCGGTGCTCAAACAACTGGGTGTCGATATTGCCGTCAGCAGCACCGATAACCTGGCGCATTTGATCGAGCGCGAAGTAGAGACGGCGGCCATTCACCACCTGATGAGCATTGCGGGCGGGGATGCCTCGCTGACCGAAGTGCTATTGCCGGACAACTTCAAATTCGCAGGCCGTTCGCTGGCCGAGCTTGAGATCCCGGAGGATGTCGTCATCGTGTTTTTGACCCGCGGGCAAGAGCTGATTATCCCGCGCGGCAACACGCCGATCGAAGCGGGGGACAAAATTGTGTGCGTCGCTAAAAACGAGGCGTTTCACGACCTTGCGAAAAAGTGGGACCTGCAAGACCATATTTAACGGCGGCACTGCCGTTTGACACCGGGCCGTGGGGCAAACATGCCTCTGCGGCCTTTTTTTGTGGCAGCTTTCTGCTTTTTCACCGCCATGCGCTTTTTTTCAGCCGCAAAATCCGGTATAATAAAGCAGGATCAGTTCGAATTGCGGGCGGGCGCCGCCCGTGTTGTGCGGAGGCTTTTATTTGATGAGATTCAACAAACAGTTTACCGCGGCACTGGTGGCTTTTGCGGTACTGGGGCTTTTGGTACTGGCGCTGTTTGCGCTGTTGCCGGACACCTACCGGCAAGACAACCTGCCGGTGACGTTGTCCGACCGCGCGCAAAATGCGTTTGCGGTCGGCGTTATTACGAATGCGGGCGGCAGCTACACCGTGCAGGAAAAGAACGGCGTGTTCAGCTGCGAAACGTTGGACGGGCTGCCCACCTCACAGCAGGCGTTTGAAACGCTGGCGCAGCAGTGCACCAGCCTGACCGCTTACGGCCCGGTGGACCAGGCCCCTGTCACCCCGGCAGACTATGGGTTTGACACGCCCACCGCAACGGCCGACGTGACTTATTCGGATGCGGGCGGCATTCATATTGAGGTGGGTGCCGCCGTGGCGGGCACCAGCCAGTACTACATCCGGGTCGACAAATCGGCGGCGATCTACCGCATTGACAAAAACGACATCCGCTACCTGCTGGCAGACCAAAGCGCCTATTTAGACTTATCGCTCACCCCCGGCGGCACCGACAGCAGCACGCTGCCCACCGCCATCACCCTGACGCAAAACGACACGACGCTGTCGCTAAAAAAGCTAAACGCCATTGCGGTGGACGGTGTGGGCCTGACCTACCAGTACCAGCTGCAAAATGAGCGCGGCTCGTACGTGGACCCGGACAGCTATAAAACCTATTTTGGCGAACTGCCGCAGCTGAAGGCGCTTGGGGTCGTGACGATGAACCCCACCGAGCTTGATTTGCAGGAATACGGCCTTTCGCCGCAAAGCAAAACGCCGCCCACCGTGCTGACCTTTACGATGCTGGGCGAAACCGTCACGCTGCGCATCGGCAACCGCAGCGGCGACTTTTACTACCTGTACCGCGAGGGCATCCCCGCGATCTACCGGCTGGACGCCCTTGCCGCCACCTGGGACGGCGTCACCGAGTACGCGCTGATGAGCCGCTACCTGATGGCCCCGCTGCAAAGCAGCCTGCGCGGCATTACCATCACCACCGCCGATACCAGTTACGAGTTTGACCTCACGCAATCCCCGGCGCTGTTTTGCGGCAGCACCATTGCGCCGTCCTCCATGGATGCGTTTTACACGCTGCTGTGCTCGCTGCGGGCAGAGTATGAAATGACCGAACCGGCGCAGAATATTTTGCCGGACCTCTCGATCACCCTTGTATACGACGAGCTGTCGGCCGCGCCTGCTGCCGGGGGCGGCACCCCCCGGCAGGACGGGCAGCCACCCTGGCGCACCGACACCATTCGGTTTATCCCCTACGGTACCAAGCGCTATGCCATTGAGATCAACGGCACCGCGCAGTATGCGATGCGCAGTGCCTATGTGGCAAAACTGCTTGCCGTGCTGGCCACCTTGCCAAATGGCGCACCGGTCAGCCCGATCTGGTAACCCAACCTGTAAAGGGGGCGACGTTGCAATGACCTATACCGTTTCGCTGCGCGGCGCTTTGCTGCCCGCACTTTGGCTGGCAGGCTGTTCTGCCGCCGCAGGCTTTGTGGTTTGGCTGCTATGGTCGCCGGGCCCGGCACTGGCGGTCACGCTGGCTGGGCTGCTATTGCTTGTGCCGCTGCCCTTTTTGCGCCGCCGCCGGTTTGCGGCAACGGTGGCAGACGGGGCGCTTTGTGTGACGAGCGGGTATTTTTTGCAGGTCACCCACACACTGCCGGTGGCGGGGGTCACCGGGGTGTTGCGGCTGGTGACCCCGCTAGGGCGCCTTTTAAACGCCACTACGCTCGTGGTGTTTTCGACCGGCGGGGCGCTGACCCTCGTTGGCCTTACCCGCGCGGATGCCGTGGCACTGCGAAAGGCTTTGGCCGGTGGGGAGCCCTCACCATGAGCCGCGCGCGGCTGCACCCGCTGCACTTTTTTAATTACATTCAGTACGCCGTTGTTTTGTGCGCGGTACCGGTGGTACAAGAGTTGCTGGATTGGGATTTTCCCGGCGCCTGGGCCGCCCTGTGGCAGGGGTTTGCCATCCTGGCCGGCTGCCTGCTGCTGACGGTGGTACTGTGGCGCACGTCCCGCGTGGCACTGGCCGGCGGGGTGCTGTCGGTGGCAGGGGGGCTGGTTTTGTGGCGTACCGCCTTTTACCGCACCGCCACCATCAGCGCGGTAGAGCTGCGCCGCCCGCTTTGGCTGGCCCCGTTTGGCGCGGCAGAGCTGTTTTTATTCTTTACCGGTGGCACCCGCCTGCGGCGGATAAAATTGGTTTTGCCGCACGGCAAAGCGGCGGAGTTTACCCGTGCTCTGTTGCCGCTGGGCCCCACCCGCGCCGCGTTTGCACCGGCTGGCATGGGGCGGCTGCATTTCGCCCTGTTATCCGCCAACGTTGCGGCCACCAGCTTTTTTGCCCTGTCGGCTGCCAACCGCATTTCACAGTTGATTGGGGAAGATGTGGGCGCGCTGGCGCTGGGCGGCTTGCAGCACGCGGGGCAGTTGCTCGCCCTGTTTTTGCCCGCGGGGCTCAGCCTGCTGGCCGCGGTGGTGCTGTTCTTTTTTGTGCTGTCCTTAGTGGCAAGCTGGCTGCGCACTTTTCGGTTTTCGGCCGGGCGGTTTGGGGATATTCTCGTTTGCCGCGGCGGGTTGCTCAGCCGCACCGAGCGGCGCATCCGGGTGCCGTGCATTACGGCGGCCACCTTAAAAACTTCGCCTTTAGCGCGGCTTTTGCGCCGCCGCCCGCTGTACTTGCAGGCAGGCACCTTTGCCCCCACCGACCTGCCACTGCTGATGGTACAGCGCGGTAATTTACAGACCCTGTACCAGCTGCTGCCCGAACTGGCAGACCCGCCGGTACCCGCCTGCGAACCACGGCGCAAAAGCCCCGGCCAATACCTGTGGCGGCCCGGCTCGCTCAGCCTGTTGCTGGCGGCGCTGCTGGCGGTGGCACAGCGCACGTTGCCGGGCATTGCCCCCCTTTTGGGGGTGCTGTTGGCGTTGGCGCTGGCCGGGGTGGCCTGCGGGGTGGAGGCACTGTTGAAAGAGGGGGCCGCCATGGATGCCCGCGGGCGCATGGCGCTGTGTTACACCCGCGCGCTGACCCGCTATGACCTGCTGCTATTGACCAAAGATTGCACAATTTCGGTTTTCGCCACACCCCCCGCCCAACTGGCGGGGCGCTGTAATTTGCGTGTTCGCACCCCGTCGCGCAAAACCTTGCTGGTGCGTAGCCTGCCGCTGCCACTGGCCCAAACGCTCGCTGCGGCGGGCTGCCGGGGCGGCACACGCCCCAACACCCAACGAGAGGAAGTTTGAATTTCTGATGATCAAAGCTGTTGTTTTTGACCTGGACGGCACCCTGCTCAACACGATACAGGACCTTGCGGATGCCTCCAATTACGCGTTGAGCAAGATGGGCCTGCCCGGCCACACCGTAGAGGATTACAAACAATTTGTGGGCGACGGGCGGCGCAACTTGATTTTGCGCATGCTGCCGGAGGATGGGCGCGATGAGCCCAGCGTGCGGCGCGCCACCGAACTGTTTGACGAATATTACGGCGCACACCTGCACGACCATACCGGCCCGTACCCCGGCATCCCGCAACTGCTTGCCACCTTAAAGGCAAAGGGCCTGCGCCTTGGTGTGGTGTCCAACAAGCCGGATGAATTCACAAAACAGGCCGTACAGGATTATTTCCCCGGCGTGTTTGACTTTGTGGCGGGGCAGCAGGGCACTTTGGTCAAGCCGGACCCTGCCGCCTTGCTGCGGGTGATCAGCGAACTTGGTTTACAGCCGTATGAAGTGCTGTATGTCGGCGACAGTGCCGTGGACATCAACACCGCCAAAAACGGCAAAACGCAGGGCTGCGGTGTGCTGTGGGGCTTTCGCGGCGAAGAAGAGCTTGCCGCTGCGGGCGCGCGCTATTTTGCTGCCGCCCCGGCAGACATTGACACTTTGGTCGTCACCTTGAACCACACCGAAAAGGTGCGCCGCGGGTTTGCCACCTTTGCCCTTGTGCTGATGCTGGCCTGCCTGATTGGGCTGTTTTACTTCTTGTTCACCGGCAACGGCGCGGGCGTGGGTGCCTGTGTTGTGCTGCAACTGCTGCTGGGCTTTTCGTCCGTGCAGATGCTGAAAAAAAAGGAGGCTTAGCAGATGGATAAAGAGAAACGATTTGTCAAAATTTACACGCAGGGTGTGGTGTCCACACAGGAGATCTGGCAGGATACCGAGACCGGGGTGCAGTATTTTTGGGTGGCAAGTGGGTATGCCGGCGGCCTGACCCCGCTGCTGGATGCCTCCGGGCACCCGGTCGTTGGCCCGGTAGGACCCTAATAGGCGCTTTTGTGTGCGGTACTGCCGCCGCTTTGTGGGGTATGTGTTCTTGCCGCTGTTTCGCCTAGCCGCCAGAAGCACATCCCGGTTTTGCTGCGGCATGCTGCCCCTCAAGCAGCCCACCCCTGCGGTGTGTTTTGCTGCCGTGGTGTGGTTTTGCGGTAACTGCCTTCCATCGCCTTTTAACGTTACAGGGCAATGCGCGCTTTGTGAATCCCTTCATCGCCCCGCACTGGCTTGGGATGTGGTCTAAGGGGTTTTGTGTGTTTGTGAACCTTCTTTCCACCCGTACCGCAAGGGCTTGGGGTTGTACGCTGACAGGGCTTTGCCGCCTTTGTGGCAAAACAAAAAACAGTAAAAAGCCGAATGAAACGCCCGTGCAATACGGCGCAGCGTTTCATTCGGCTTTTTTGCAGCTGCCGCGGGAAGAAGCAGTACAGATTTTAAAAGACACCCAGCTAGCCCGCGACGTGGTGCCGCAGGTGAGCTGTAAAAAACGCTGGTACTCGCGCACGGCAAGCCCGCGGGCAAACACAAACAGAGCGCCCCGGCAAGCGGTTGCCTGCCGGGGCGCTCTGCGTCAGGAAGGATGTTGTAGTAAAAAGCTTACTGCTTGACGCCACCCAAAGCGACGCCACGCACGATGAATTTCGACAGCAACAGGTAAGCGATGACGACCGGCAAAATTGCCAGCGTGACCAGCATATACACCTTGCCCATGTCGAACTTCAAAAAGTCGGCGCTGCGCAACTGCGCAATCAAAATTGGCACCGTCTTTTTATTGGCGCTGTCGATGACCAGCGCCGGCAGGAAGTAGTTGTTCCACGCACCTACAAAGGTGAAGATTGCCTGCACCGCCAGCGCGGGCTTAATGATCGGCAGCACGATGCGGTTGAAGGTGTAAAACTCCCCACAGCCGTCAATGCGCGCCGCTTCGACGATCTCCATCGGCAGGTTGGACTCCATGTACTGCTTCATGAAGAAGAACACCACCGGGGCTGCAATACTGGGCAAAAACAGTGCAACCAGCGTATCTTTCAGCCCGATTACGGTGATCAAGCGCACAAAACCCATGGCCGAGACTTGGGTCGGCATCATCATGATCAGCATGATGATGCTGAAGGCGGCTTTTTTGAATTTAAAATTATAGGCGTAAATGCCATAAGCCGTGAGCGCTGAAAAGTACACGCTCAGCAGGGCCGTCATCCCGGATACGACCAGGCTGTTGCGGATACCCGACAGCACCGGAATGTTGGCGTCGTTCAACACGTTTTTCAGGTTCATCAAAAACGAGCTGCCCGGCATGAAGGAGAAGCCCCGCTGAATTTCAAAGTGCGAATGGGTGGCGTTGATAATGAGAATATAAAAGAAAAACAGACATAAAAAACACAGGATTGCCATCAGAATATAGCGAAAGAAAAGACGGATCCCAGCGGCCTTACCGCCACGGGTATTGTGATGAGTTTTCATTACGCCTTACCCCCTTTTTTCTTCAGCTCTTTGCGCTGGGCGCGGGTAAGACCGTCGTCCTCACGGGTCAACACAGAAAACACAACCAGACACAGGACGGCGCTGATGACGAACAGCACCACCGATACCGCACCGGCCATACCGTAGTTTTTGCTGAACATGTGGTTGTTGAGGTACATGATGATGGTCGTGGCCACACGGTCGGGCGAGCCCTTGCCGTTGGTCAAAATCTGCGGCACATCAAACATCTGCAGGCCGCCGATCATCGAGGTAATGATGACATAAATCAAAATCGGCCGAATCAGCGGCATCGTGATTTTCCAGAACATCTGGTGAGACGTGCAGCCGTCAATTTCGGCCGCTTCGTACAGCCCGGTATCCACGCCCATCACCGCCGCCATCAGCAGGATCGTCGTATTGCCGAACCACATCAGAAAGTTCATCAACCCGACCATACTTCGCACTGTCCACACGTTCGACAGGTAGCGAATCGGCTGGGAGATCCACCCAAAGGATAGCATCAGTGAGTTGATAGGCCCGTTGTCTGAAAACAGCGCAAAAAACAGCATGGCAAATGCTGAGGCCATAATCAGGTTGGGCAGATAAATCACCGTTTTAAAGAACCCCTGCGCACGCATGCGGATACGCATATCGGTGAACCACGCCGCCAGCAGCAACGAGATTACGATCTGCGGCACAAAGCCGATGATCCATAAAAGCACCGTGTTGCCCATATACTTGGGCAGATCGGTTGTAAAAAGCTGGCGGTAATTTTCCAGGCCTATAAAGTTGGGGCCAATCTCTTTCAGTCCACTGCGGTAAAATTCAAAAAAGCTGTAATAGATCGTGGACAGCAGCGGAATTAACTGAAATACCGCAAACACAAGGAAAAACGGTGCAATAAACCGGTATCCCCATTTTGCATAGCTAATGCTATGCTTTTTTGACTTGAGCGCACGGGGCGTCATGGGCTTTTCCCCCTTCAAAGGACGTTTCTAAAAATTAGGGAAACGGGGCAGGCCTCTGCCCGTCCCGTTTCTCTTTTATTTTAAGTGTTACTGAGCAACTTGCTTAAGCAGGCCATACCACAGTCGTGAGCTCCGGGTATTTCTCCTTGAGGGAGGTCTCGAAGTTCGCCTTTGCGGTAGTCATATCCACAGTGCCGTCAAAGTAATCTTTGAATGCAGTCTGGAAGCTCTCGTTCAAGCCCTGGTCATACGGGCCGGCATTGCTCATGTCGATCTTCGGTGCTGCTGCTGCGAACAGAGCGATATGGTTCTGGCCGCCGAGGAAGTCAGACTTAAAGTCGGTGGTCGCAAGCTCGTTCATAGCGGTCTGGTTGTTGGTGTAATCCTGAGTGACCTCGGTGATGTTCTTCATGATGCTGGCATCGCAGGTCAACTTCTGCATAACGTCACGCACAGTGGCAACGTTGTCGGTGCCCTTTGCAGCGCAGATCCAAGTGCCGCCCCAGTAGTAAGCAGCGGGGCCCTGGCAAACCGCGTAATCACCAAAGATGCCGTTGCCGACTTCCAGCTTGCCGCCATCAGCCTCCGGGGTCGCAAGCGAGTTGCCCATCAGTGTCCAGTTGATGCCCCAAGTGGAGTAGAAGAAACCAAAGACTTTGCCTTTCGGGCCCTGATCGGCTTGCCAGCCGTCATCCCACAGGCTGGTCTTGTTGTTGTAGCTTTTATCCGTATAAGTCTTGGTCTGGTCAACCCATTTCATCAGCATGGGGTCAACGGTGACGGTCGTGCCGGTCACCCAAGGTGCAGATATGTTGTTCGAGAACACGCGGTACGAATCGTCGTAGCCGGAGAGCATTTTGTAGCCCTTGGCAGCGGCTTTGGTCGCGATGTCGTTGAATTTATCCCAAGACGACAGAGCTTCCTGTACTGCGGTGGGATCATCGGTGCCAAGTACGTCTTTCGCGATCGAGCGGCGATAAGCGAACAGGCCCGGGGTCGCCTGCCAAGTGGTGCCCTTGATCGCACCATTCGAATCGGTGACGATGTCTTTGGTGTACTGGTACTGGTCGGCCATATCTTCTTTGGTCAGGCCGATGTCCTTCTGTACGTCCAGCGTGTAATCGCTGTCAACATATTTCAGTGCGTAGTCGGCTTCCACCAGGAAAATGTCGATCTTGTCGTCGGCAGCTGCGCTGTCCTGCGCCAGCAGAGCCTCGTCGAGTTTGTTCTGGTAGTTGTTGTTTTCGTTCGGGTTGATGGTCCACTTCACGATGGTGCCGTCTTTCAGCGTCGTGGTGGATTTGTCCGCCGCGACCTCTTTGACTTCAGGGTAATAATCGTTGAAGCGACCCTGGAACTCGTCGTTCCAGCACCAGATATTCAGAACCTTGCCCTCTGCCGCAGCGGGTGCTGCCGTCGAAGAACCTGTGCTGCCGGAAGCAGCGGGAGTAGAGGATGCCGTGCTGCCACAGCCCGCGAACATTGCCGCGGCCATTGCGAGCGCCAAAAACGTTGCAAGTGCTTTTTTCATAGAAAACTGTCCTCCTTTTTGGTTTTAGGTCTGTCTTATTCAGTAAGCCATTTGGCTTGCGGACAAAGGTTATGCGGCACCCGGTGTTATCGCCGTGCCACAGAACCTCCTTCCAGAAGCTCTCCATGGACGGTGATACTTTCGGGCAACGTGATACGCGGTTGCTCAATCAGGTCAATCAGCTGCCGGGCAGCGTTTTTGCCCAGCGCCGGCGTATTTTGCTGGTAAGTTACCAGCGGCGGCATCAGCAGGCGTGAAAGCAAAATGCCGTCATAACCCGCCACACTGATGTCCTGCGGGATCTTGAGCCCCATCTCTGTGAGGGCATTGTAACCGCCCAGCGCAGAAAAATCATCGGGGAACAAAATACAGGTCGGCGGCTCTTTGAGCGCCATCAGCTCGCGTGTGCTCTGTGCACAGGTGTTGAAATCATGGTACACACCCTCACACACGTACTCGTCGGGCACTTCGATACCAAGGTCGTAACAGGCACGGTAAAAACCGGTCATCCGGCTTTCGGTGACTGAGGTCTTTTCACCGTGGATAAAGGCGATGCGGCGGTGGCCCATCTCGTAAACATACTTTACCAGCGCGCCGATGCCGTCGAAGTTGTCGGATAAAATGGAAGTGCGATTGTTAAACGTGTGGTCGATGGTGACAACCGGCAGATTGCTGCCGAGCAGTTCAAGAACCTCCGGGTCGCTGAAATTTACACTGGCGATCAGCGCCCCATCCACGCAGCGGTAACGGCAATGCTCTAAATAAGAGGTACGCCGCCCGCCCACGTTGCGGTTGATAAATGTAATGTCGTACCCATGCGACTCAGCCTCTACTTTGAAGCTGTCCAGCAGACCGGAAAAATACTCATGTGCCAGCCCGCTCTGCCGGTCATCCACAAACAGGACACCAAGGTTGTATGTGCGGCGGGTTTTCAGCGCACGCGCCGCCGAATTGGGCAAGTACCCCATGTCGGCCGCAGCCTTGCGAACAGCCGCCCGCGTAGATGCGCTTACATCCGTGTGGCCGTTGAGCGCTTTGCTCACCGTTGCCACTGAAACGCCGCACCGTGCGGCAATGTCTTTGATCGATACCATATCGGAAGTCCCCCTGTATCCCGGTTTACCCCGGATTTCAATCGTTTTCTGCACTGTATTATACAGGAAAAGAGGAATTCCGCAAAGCAAAGGCCTAAAACGTTTTCGCAAGTTCAATATAGCCTATATCGCTCGAAAATACAAGCCTTTACCTGTATAAATTTAGTCATAATGTTTAGTTTTGGCACTTTGCCTATACCTACTTTGCCAATTATGTGCATTTCGGATGGTGATTTTCGTTAGTTTCACTGCTATTTACCGAAATCGATTAATATTTGCTTATGTTTTAAAACTTTGCTAATTTCCAATACATGGTATTTATGCGGGTTTCTCTTTTCATTTTAAAGGATATTTCAGGTTTTTTTGTATTAACTGTTGCTTTTTTACCATAAATGCGCTATATCTATAAGTATCCAAGGGTCGATTCTTCTTGGTCTTAAACGTTTTCGCAAAACATGCCTTTCGCTTGCGAGAGGCGGATCAAGGGGGATCTTTGGAATGAAGTATGGCCATTTCGACGACAAAAAACGGGAGTATGTCATTGAGACACCGATGACACCGCTGCCATGGATTAATTATCTGGGCAGTGAGGATTTTTTCAGCCTGGTGTCGGGCACCGCCGGTGGGTACAGCTTTTACCGTGACGCCCGCCTGTTGCGGCTGACACGCTACCGGTACAACAACAGCCCTCTGGACCAGGGGGGCCGTTATTTTTACATTAAAGACGGCGAAACGGTTTGGAACCCGGGCTGGCAGCCCACCCAGACCCCGCTGGACCAGTACACCTGCCGCCACGGGCTGGGCTACACGGTGATCGAGGGCAAAAAGGGCGGCGTGTGCGCCACCCAGCAGTTATTTGTGCCCAAGGGCGATGCCTGCGAGATCGACCGGCTGGTGCTGCGCAACGACAGCGCTGTGACCAAAGAGCTGGACCTGTTTAGCTTTGTGGAGTTTTGCCTGTGGGACGCACTGGACGACGCAAACAACTTTCAGCGCAACTACAGCATTGGCGAAGTAGAGGTAGAGGGCAGTGCCATCTACCACAAAACCGAGTACCGCGAGCGGCGCGACCATTACGCCGTGTTTTGGACAAACAGCGAGATCGACGGGTACGACACCTCGCGCGATGCCTTTTGCGGGCCCTACCGCGGCATGGCAAACCCCGAGGCCGTCGAGCACGGGCAGTGCACCGGCAGCGTGGCCCACGGCTGGGCACCCATCGGCGCACACCACATCCATGTCACACTGGCGCCGGGTGCGCAGCGCAGTATTATTTTTGGCCTTGGTTACCTTGAAAACCCGCACGCCGAAAAATGGGCGGCGCCGGGCATCCTCAACAAAACCCGCGCCAAAGCCATGATGGCCCGCTATGCGACCGACGAAGCGGTAGACGCCGCACTGGCCGCACTGGCCGACCATTGGGACGGCCTTTTGGGCGGGCTGCAACTGCATTCGGGCGAAGAAAAGCTGGACCGCATGGTGAATATCTGGCACCAGTACCAGTGCATGGTCACCTTTAATATGAGCCGCAGCGCCAGCTACTTTGAAAGTGGCACCGGCCGCGGCATGGGCTTCCGCGATTCGTGCCAGGACCTTTTAGGGTTTGTGCACATGGTGCCCGAGCGCGCCCGGCAGCGCATTTTGGACATTGCCGCCACCCAGTTTGAGGACGGCAGCGCCTACCACCAATACCAGCCGCTCACGAAAAAAGGCAACCTTGCGGTGGGCAGCGGCTTCAACGACGACCCGCTGTGGCTGATCGCCGGTACCTGTGCTTACCTGCGCGAGACCGGGGACTTTTCGATTTTGGATGAACAGGTCGCCTTTGACAACGACGACACGCTGGCCGCCCCGCTGATGGAGCATCTGCGCCGCAGCTTTACCTACACCCTGACGCACCTTGGCCCGCACGATCTGCCGCTGATCGGCCGCGCGGACTGGAACGACTGTTTGAACCTCAACTGCTTCTCGGAGCAGCCGGGCGAAAGCTTTCAGACCACCGGCCCGAACGACGGCCCCGTGGCCGAAAGTGTGTTCATTGCCGGTATGTTTGTCAAATACGGCAACGAGTACGCCGACCTGTGCACGCGGCTGGGCCTTGCAGAGGAAGCCGCCGGTGCGCAGCGCGCGGTAGAGCGGATGACCAAAGCCGTGCTGGGCGCAGGCTGGGACGGCGCATGGTTTATGCGCGCCTATGACGCGTTTGGCGCGCCGGTGGGCAGCCACACCTGTGACGAGGGACAAATTTTCATTGAGCCGCAGGGCTTTTGCGTGATGGCGGGCATTGGCAAGGAGACCGGCGAAGCCGAACAAGCACTTGCCAGCGTCAAAGAGCGCCTTGACACCAAATACGGCATTGTATTATTGCAGCCTGCCTACACCCATTACCAGCCGCGGCTGGGCGAAGTGTCCAGCTACCCGCCGGGGTACAAAGAGAACGCCGGTATCTTCTGCCATAACAACCCGTGGGTATCCTGTGCGGAGACCGTGCTGGGCCACGGTGACCGCGCGTTTGAAATTTACCGCCGCACCTGCCCGGCCTACATTGAAGATTTGAGCGACATTCACCGCACCGAGCCATATGTGTACAGCCAGATGATCGCGGGCCGTGACGCCGCCACCTTTGGCGAAGCAAAAAACAGCTGGCTGACCGGCACCGCGGCCTGGACGTTTGTCAACGTGAGCCAGTATATCCTTGGTATTCAGCCCACGATGGACGGCCTGCGCATCGACCCGTGCATCCCCGCTTCACTGAAGGGCTTTACCGCGACCCGCCGTTACCGCGGCGCCGTGTATGTGATTGAAGTGGACAACACTGCCGGGGTACAAAAGGGCGTGCGCGAGCTGTTGGCAAACGGCGTGCCCTGCAAAAATGGTGTCGTGCCGCCCGCACCGGCCGGCAGCACCGTGACAATTAAAGCTGTAATGGGGTGAAAACATGAAATTTCGCAAAGATTTTGTCTGGGGGGCCGCTTGCAGCGCTTACCAGACCGAGGGCTACCCCAATGCCGACGGGGGCGGGGTTTCGGTTTGGGACGTTTTTAGCCATACCGTAGGCAAAACCTTTGACGGGGAGACCGGCGACATCGCCTGTGACGGATACCACCGTTACCAGCAGGACATTGACCTGCTTGCCGGGCTAAACCTGTCGGCCTACCGGTTCAGCACCAGCTGGGCCCGTGTGGACCCGCAGGGCGACGGCAACTGGAACGAGGCCGGCCTTGCCTATTACGACCGGGTGGTGGATGCCTGCCTTGCGGCGGGCGTGACCCCTTGGATGACACTGTACCACTGGGAGCTGCCGCAGGCGCTGGAGCAAAAGGGCGGCTGGATGAACCGCGATACCGCCGCCGCGTTTGCGCGGTACGCGGGCATGATGGCGGCCCGTTTTCAGGGCCGCGTCACCCACTACATCACGCTCAACGAGCCGCAGTGTGCCATTGGCCTTGGCTATGGCAACGGGCAACATGCCCCCGGCCACAAACTGCCCTTGCCTGAGTTGTTTTTTGCCTGGTGCAACATCTTGCGCGCCCACGGCCTTGCCATGCGGGCAATGCAGGCGGCGGACGGTACGGCGCAGATTGGGTTTGCGAGCACCGGCCGGCTGTGTTACCCCGCCACCGACAGCGCCGATGATATCGACGCCGCGCGGCTGGCATCGTTTGTGCCGACCGATGACGACTGGACCTTTACCCATGCGATGGCGCTGGACCCGGTGTGCTACGGGCGGTTCCCCGGCGCGGGCAGCGGGGCACTTGCCAAGCTGATCGCCGCCGTGCCTGCGGCCGACCTTGCCGAGATGCACGAGCCCCCCGATTTTGTGGGTTACAACATTTATAACGGCTGGAAAATGGGCCGCGGCGCAGACGGCAACCCCGCCTATGTGCACCGCGGCAGCGGCTACCCGCGCACCGCGCTGAAATGGCCCATCACGCCGGAAGTGATGAATTGGGGCGTGCGCTTTTTGTACGAGCGCTACCCGTTGCCCACCACGATCAGCGAAAACGGCCTGAGCTGCAACGACAAAGTTTACCTCGACGGTGCCGTGCATGATGCCGAGCGCATCGACTTTTTGCACCGGTATCTGCTGGCTTTGGGCCAAGCGGTCGATGCCGGGGTCGATTTGCGGGGATATTTTCACTGGTCGCTCACCGACAACTACGAATGGGACCAGGGATATAACGAGCGCTTTGGCTTGATTTTTGTGGATTACCTTACCCAGCAGCGCATTGTAAAGGACAGCGGCCGCTGGTTTGCCGAGGTGGCAAAAACCAACGGGGCCAACCTTTGACCCGCAGTTTCCCAAAATCCGCCTTTGCTTTTAGCTCTCCCGATTTTTAAAACCAAATCACGATTTTGCTTATAACATTTAAAAAGGGCACAGGATGTGAAAGCATCCCGTGCCCTTTTTTGTGTTATCCCACACTGCCGCCGGGCCAGACGGGCAGCCTTGCGCAGTACACCCGCCGCCCACTAACCAAAAGCCCCTTTTTCGGTGCGCGCACGGGCAGCCGTAAAATTCCCGCCCTTATTACCCTGCCGGGGTGCGGTTTCAATACCCGCACCGCAATGTTACCTGTGGCCGCCGCCGATATGCACAAAGGGGGCGCCCGCCGGTCAAAGAAGTTTGCCCGCAAAACAAACCGTGCCGCAATACCCTCCGCTCTATTGAAACGGGCCAATTTAACCCGGCTGCAAAGCTGGCACTGATCCTGTGTACGGCGCTTGCCAAAAAGTTGGAAGAGCTGTTTTGCTTTGCATAAGTTTGCACGCCGGGGCCTGCGGGCAATTTGCCGGGGGACCTTTTGATTGTATGCAGCTTTTGCCTTATCCCCACGCCCAAACACTGAAATGAAGCACTTGGGTGTGCGGTATGATTAGGCAGCCTTTGCCGCAAAAGTGTTTGGGGTGCGGTATTAGCGGGTATTTTTTGCCGCAAAACGGTCAGAATTTTCTGTTTGGCCGCTTTGCCTGCCCCATTTTTTCGAACCACCGTCGGCAAAACGGTGGTTTTTCTTATTCCAATTTTCGCGGTTTCGCGAAAATTGAGTTAGAAAATCTTAAATTGTTTCATATCTGATGCACTTGTTGAGACAAACAGTAATCTTTCCCTGCGATTTGCGAAAAAGCGATTGTTGCAAGCAGGCCTGCGGTGCTATAATGGAAAAAAATCCCGCACTTCAGCACCCGCGTTTCCCCCTTTATTGCCTCTCGCGTGGAAAGGACGAAACAACAATGACACAAAATGTGTTACAAGGCCTGGTGCGCCAATTGCCCATTGGGTATGCCGTTCATCGGGCCGTTCAGGATGAGGAAGGCACCCTTACCGATTTTATTTTTTTAGAATCAAACCCCGCCTTTGAGCAGATGACCGGCCTGCCGTGTGCACAACTGGCAGGCAAGCCCGTCAGCAGGGTGACCGGCTTGCTGCAAAACAGCGGGTTTAATTGGGCAGCCCTGTACCAAAGCGTGTTGTGCGGTGCACTGGGCAAAGGGGAGCCTTCCCACGCCGAGTTGCGGGGGCGCTGGTATAAGATCAGCAGCTTTACCCCAAGCGAAGATTTTTTTGTTTTGTTGTTGCAGGATGTCACTGAAGAAATGCACCAGCTGCAACAGGTAGAAAAGCAAAAACAAGAATTAGAAGCCCTGTCCAATGACCTCGAAGTCATTTTTAACAGCACGCACGACGCCATGTTTTTGGTGGGGTACGACGGGCAGGATTTTCACTATATCCGCAACAACCTCACCCACCAACAGCTCACCGGCTACAGTGCCGAGGCATTTGTGGGCACAACGCCCAAACAGTTGCTGGGCGAAACGCTGGGGCAGCAGGTAGAGCAGAATTACCGGCGCTGCATCGATGCGCAGGCCAGCACTACTTATCACGAAACGTTGACCCTGCCCGGCGGCACCCGCGACTGGCTGACCAATCTATCCCCCGTGTGGCAGCAGGGCAAGATCCGTTATCTCGTGGGCTCGCGCACCGATATCACCGAGCTCAAGACCCTGCGCAAAGAAAACGAGGGGCTGCTGGCCAGCCTGGAGGCAATGTTTACAGACCACAACGCCGCCATGCTGATGATCCACCCGGAGACCGGCCGTATTTTGCAGGCAAACCCCTCTGCCTGTAGCTTTTACGGGTATACCCACAGCGAGCTGCTGCAAATGACGATTCAGGACATCAATGCGCTGCCCGCAGCGGAAGTGCAGCGCCGCCGCATGCAGGCCTACCACAACAACCAAAAATATTTTTTGTTCCCGCACCGCCTCAAAAGCGGGGAGATTCGCATGGTGGATGTCTACACCAGCCCGGTGTCCTACCTTGGCCAGCCGGTCTTGTTTTCAATTTTATTCGATGTGACCGACCGCGAAGAATACCGCCGCACGCTGTTTCAAGAGCGGGAACTGCTGCACGTCACGCTGCATTCTATCGGGGACGGGGTCATCACCACGGATAACGACGGCAACATCACCTCGCTGAACAAAGCCGCCGCCGAAGTGACGGGTTGGCAAGAGCAGGCGGCACTGGGCAAACACTTTACCGACATTATTCAGCTGCAAAACAACCACACCGGCAAAGAGGCCGCAAACCCCATCCGGCAGGTGCTGCAATCCGGTACCCCCGCAGGGCTGGAGGCCCACACCGTGTTGCGGCGGCGTGATGGCGGTATTGTGCCCATCAACGACAGCGCCGCACCCATCCGCAACGAAAAAGGCAAATCTTTTGGCGCTGTGATGGTGTTTCGGGATATCAGCCACGACGCCGAGCAGCAAAGCCAGATCTTGTACTTAAGTTACCACGACCCGTTGACCGGCCTGCACAACCGGCGCCACTTAGAAGAACAACTGAAGCGCCTTGACACCCCGCGGCAGCTGCCGCTGACCGTGATCATGGGCGATGTCAACGGGCTAAAAATTACAAACGACGTATTTGGCCACGAAAAAGGCGACCTGCTGCTGAAAAAAGTGGCCGAGACCTTACAGAACGCCTGCCGTAAAAATGATGTTTTGGCCCGTTGGGGCGGGGATGAATTTTTAATGCTGCTGCCCCACACCAGCCAGCAGGAGGCCGACCGTTTCATCACGCGGGTCAAACGCGACTTTAACAAAAAAAACAGCGACGGGCTGCAACTCAGTGTCTCGCTGGGCTGCTCTGTAAAAACTGAAAAAGAGACCGATATTCGCTCGGTCATGCGCGAAGCGGAAGAATGGATGTACCACCAAAAACTGCTGGAAAGCCAAAGCTACCGCAACTCGATCATCAACACCCTGTTAGCCACGCTGTACGAAAAAAGCACAACGACAGAAGAGCACGCAAAAAGGCTGAAAGAGTACTGTATTGTCATGGGCAAAGAACTAAAGCTGAATGCCGAAGATTTGAATGAGCTTGCCCTGCTGGCCGTGCTGCATGACATCGGCAAGGTGGGTATCCAGCAGAATATTTTGCAAAAAAACGGCCCGCTGAATGGCGCAGAATGGGCCGACATGAAACAGCATGTGGAAATCGGCTACCGCATTGCGCAAAATACGCCGGAGCTCTCCTCGGTTGCGGAACACATTCTTTCGCACCACGAGCACTGGGACGGCAGCGGCTACCCCCGTGGGCTGAAAGGGCAGGAGATCCCGCTGTTGTGCCGCATTTTGTCGGTGGCGGATGCCTACGACGCCATGACTTACGACCGCTCTTACCGCAAGGCATTGCCGACAGCGGACGCAAAGCAGGAGCTGCTGCGCGGCGCGGGTGGGCAGTTTGACCCCGACGTGGTGACGCTGTTTTTAAAGTTATTGCAAGAGGGCAAAATCCCCTCGTTTCAATAAACCGCACGTCGTTTTTCTGCCAAAACAATACGCCCCGCCACCCGGTTTAGCACCGGCGGCGGGGCGCTTATTTTGTCTCTGTTTTGCCCCTGCCCACCGGGTGCGCTTTCTGCCCCACTGTAGGGGCGGTAGAATGTGCCCTGTTGGGCGGCGCTGCAAAACCCCCGTTAACGGCAAAGCCGGCGGTGCACGGCGGGCACAAGGCCCTTTTTGTGCACAGTGGGGCAGATGCAACCTGTGCATGCTACCCGCACGGGTAGCCCGCGCATTGGGGGCGGGGGGTCATGGCCCCAGCTTGCGCCCGCAGTGCGGGCAATACGCCGCCTTTGGGGCCGGGGCGTCCTCGTTCATCTGCTCGATAAACCCTGAACTGATAATACCGGTGGGCACCGCAACGAGGCCGATACCGAGCAGCGCGATCACCGCGCTGAGCAGCCGCCCCGCCGCCGTGATAGGGTACAGGTCTCCATACCCCACAGTCGTAAAGGTCGCCACCGCCCACCAAAGTGCATCCAGCGCGTTGGCAAATTTTTCGGGTTGGGCCGCGTTTTCAATGTGGTACATCAGCACCGCCGAAACCAGCATCAAAAGCAGCACCACAAACACCGAGCTGATCAGCTGGCTTGCCTTGCGGCGCAGCACTTTGCCAATGCTGCTAAGCGCCGTGGTGTACCTGTTGATTTTCAGCAGCCGGAACAACCGCACCATGCGCAGCGCCCGCAGCACCCGCAGATCGATGGGGAACACAAACGGCAGATAAAATGGTAGAATGGCAAGCAGGTCGATGACAGCCATTGGGCGCACAAGGTAGCGCAGCCGGGCGCGCAGCGGCGTACGGCCAGGGTCTGCCAGCGGCGCTGTCCACAGCCGCAGCGCATATTCTGCCGTGAATACCGCCACTGAAACCACCTCTACCCAGCGCGAAATGCGCACCGCCGCGGGCGGCAGTGCAAAGGTGTCCAGCACCACCTGCACCGTGCTGATAAAAATCAGCGCAATGATGACACCGTCAAATATATTGGCGGCTATCCCGTTTTCGTCGTCATCCCGTATCAGCTCGTACGTTTTTTTCTGCCAGTTTTTCATTGCCCCGCCCCCCATAGCGGCCCGCCGTGCGGTAGACCCATTTTATGGTATTTTATTTTTATACTACCAGTTTTTACCTCCCCCCGCAACTGCTACTCGTTGCTTTTTAGGTAAGCCGCTAAAATCAGTCACCCACAGGTGCCTTGCCGGTACGCTGGCCGCACCCGGCTTGCCGCCCCGCCTGTTGTGCCCGTCTTTGCCTCTGCTGCAACAAGGCAATGGGTTTGTAAAATTACCCGCACTTTGTTGACAGTGAAAAAAACGGCGTTATAATATAAGTGAACACGTTCATTTATATTGAGAAAGAGGGTCACACGCTTGCGAAAAAAAGACGAAACTCTGTGTGCTACCCTGTTAAATGATGCGCGTTTCCTAGCCGATACGCAGGGTATCGACGCAGTCAATATCCGGTCTCTTGCCCAGCGGGCACAGGTGGCGACCGGGACGGTTTACAATTATTTTTCGAGTAAAAACGAAATTTTGCTGGCGCTGACCGACGAATACTGGGCGGCGACCCTGTGCGAGATGGAAACCGCCGTGCACACCGGGCCATTTTACGACCAGCTGCAACAGATTTTTGCCTTTTTGCGCAGCCGCATCGACTGCTGGGCCGGCAAACTGATGTGCAGCCTTGGCCGGGGGGAACCCGCGGGGCAACAGCACATGGCATCGGCACAGGCATCGCTGGAAGATGCTTTGCTGCGCCGCCTTGAACAGGACCCCGCCATCCGCCCCGGCGTATGGGCAGAGGGGTTTACCAAAGAGGAATTTGCGCATTTTCTGGTGCTGCACATGACCCTGCTGTTGCGCAATAAAGCACCGGACATTCATTTTTTGATCGCGCTGGTACGCCGCACGATCTATTGAGTTTAGGGGGAATGAAAATGGCACAAGCGATTGCTGAAACTGCTTTTGATGCATTTTACCTTTGTTTTGCCCTGTTTGTCGGGCTGACCATGCTGCTGCGGGGCACGACCCCGCTGGTAAAAAAGGCCGGTTGGATGGTGACGCTGCTGGGCGCCGGGGACGCGTTTCACCTCGTGCCGCGCGCCTATGCGCTTTGGACGGTTGGGCTGGAAGCCAACGCCGCGGCGCTGGGGGTGGGCAAGTTTATCACCTCGATCACCATGACCATCTTTTACCTGATCCTTTACTATATCTGGCGCGAGCGGTACCAGATCACCGGGCAAAAAAACCTCACCATCACCATGTGGGTGCTGTCGGCTTTGCGCATCGCGCTGTGCCTTTTCCCGCAAAATGAGTGGCTGGTGTACAAGCAGCCGCTGCTGTTTGGCATCCTGCGCAACCTGCCCTTTGCCGTGATGGGCGTGCTGATCATTGTTATTTTTGCGCAGCAGGTCAAAAAGACGGGCGACACCGTTTTTCGGTTTTTGCCGCTGGCGGTCACGCTGTCGTTTGGGTTTTACCTACCGGTCGTTTTATGGGGCAACACCGTGCCGATGGTCGGCATGCTGATGATCCCGAAAACGCTGGCCTATGTTTGGGTGGCCGTGATGTGCTGGCAGCTTTACCGGCACCCACAAGAGGCCGCGCTTACCAAAAAGGAGACGATGTGAGATGACAAAGCGCTATGCAAACCTCGCGCTGGTTTACGCCGTCATTGCGATGGTGTTTGGCGTATTTTACCGCGAGTTCACCAAGTTTTATCAGTTTTCGGGCAAGACGAACCTGTCGGTTTTGCACACCCACTATTTTGCGCTGGGCATGTTGTTTTTCTTGCTATTGATGGTGCTTGAAAAAAGCTTTGCCTTTTCTGCCGACGCGCATGTGGGCACTTACCTTGTGCTGTATCAGGTAGGGCTGAACATCACCGGCCTTGGCTTTGTGCTGCGCGGGCTGACGCAGGTGTGGGGCACCGCCCTCAGCCGCGGCATGGACGCCGCGATCTCCGGCATTGCGGGCACCGGGCATATCTTGCTCAGTGTGGCGCTAGTTTTGCTGCTGCTGAAAATCAAAAAGCACGCGGCTTAATAATCACAAAACAAACACCCCGCCCGCTGTACCCGGTAAGCAAATTGCTTGCCAGATACGGCGGGCGGGGTTTATAGTACCGCTTTTTTATAGTACCACTAAGGGGCTTTGCTGTTCGCGCCCCGCTGTTTATACATAATAGGGGTTCGGCTTAAACAGCAAGGTAATAAAATCAACAATTACGCCGATGCCTAGCAGCCCAAGGGTAACAAAGTAAAGTACCCCCATGCCGATTTTGCCCTCGTAAAACTTGTGTGCCCCTGCAAACCCAAAGAAAAAGCACAGCAGCAGCGCGGCCCATTTGTTTTTCTCTCGCCCATTGCGTACTATATTGGTGTTCGTGTTGTTGATAATAATCGGGGCCGGCTGCTGAGGCGGTACCGATTGCTGGGTTTGTTGTTGCGTTTGCTGTAGATTCGGTGCCGGAGTGCCACATTCGGGGCAAAATTTTCTGTTATGCTGTGTACCGCATTTGGGGCAGAACACTTTATAATCTGCCGCAAGCCCGCATTCCGGGCAAAATTTACCTTCGTACTCATTCCCACATCTTGGACAACGCATAAAAACACACCCCCTGTTTGATTATTTACAAATACTTCCAACTGGATTATAGAAGAAACTGGCATACTTATCAAGATGGAACGGCGCTGCGGCTAAAAAAGCCACCACACCCGGCAGGAACAACTTTATGCCCGCACCCGGCAGGCTGGACCGACCCCGGCTGAAGAGACAAAGAAATAAAAACCCTGTCGCAGAATAGCTTCAAATTAGGCGGCCTTGCTCCGGATTTCAAAAGGAGTAAGGCCGTCTTTCATGTTAATGCGTTCGTAATTGTAAAACTGTACATATTCAGATATCGCTTGTTTTACTTCGGTGCGGCAAGAAAAGCTCGTACGATACAAGCATTCTGTTTTCAGTGTACCAAAGAAATTCTCCATAGCGGCGTTGTCATAGGGACACCCGGGACTAGACATGGAGGGGCAAAAATGGTACTCTTGGCTCAGGTCAAAGTATGCGCGTGAGGTGTATTGAGACCCTTGGTCGCTGTGGAGTGTAAGTCCATCAGCGACCTTTTCTTTTTGCAAGGCATCGCGAATTGTATTAGTTACCAATGAGGCAGTCATGTCACTGCCGATACGATAGGCTAAAACCACTTTGCCGCACAGGTCTACTACTGCGCACAAATACAGCATTCCCTTTGCGGTAGAAATACAAGTGATGTCTGTAACCCAGAAACGATTGGGCAGCGGCTGTTCAAAGGCCCTTTGCAACAGGTTCGGATATTGATGTATGCCCTGCTTGCTGTGCACATAGGGTCTGTGTCTGCGTATCTGTGAAAGCAAATCATACTTTCTCATGATGCGCAAAATGGCTTTCAGATTAATTCTCTTACCTGTTTGCCGTAGAATCCAGCGCCGCACCCGGCGGTAACCGTAAGTCTGTTTACATCGCCGCTGACAATCCTCAATCATGTTTACCAACCATTGATCTCTTGGCTCTTTTGTCTGCCGGTTTCGCCATGCGTAATAGCCACTGCGGGAAACTTCAAAAAAACGGCACATTGATTGAATACGGTATCTACTGCGAAATCGTTCAATGACACGATATTTTAGCTTCACTTCCTTCCAGCTTCGGACAGAAAATTTTGCAACAGTTCCACCTGCATCCGCAGTTCGGCCAGTTCCTTGTTACGCCGTGTTTCTTCGTCTGGTGCGTTCTTTTGCGGCCTGCCTTTCGAACGTGGTACATATCCTTTGGCAATCAGGTGCGCTTTGCGGTTTTGACGCTTGACTAACTGCTTGATTTGATCTTTCGTCAATCCATAGCTTTCTGCTATTTCCCGGTTGGTTTCACCTACTTCTTTTCGCCGGAACACCTCTTCACTCAGAATCTCGATTTTTGTATATTTCCTTGCCATCACAAAGACCTCCTGTTGTAGTTCATTCTACAACAGGAGGTCTTTATTTTCACTGTCCGTTTTTCGGGGTACAGTCCA